>Ga0316204_10000071_pt1 | contig 437214 bp, 403 predicted proteins | sample 6monrhotite_MG_2_FD_205661 | JGI IMG/M metagenome (GOLD analysis project Ga0316204, IMG submission 205661) | Microbial mat bacterial communities from mineral coupon in-situ incubated in ocean water Damariscotta River, Maine, United States -... | ecosystem: Environmental > Aquatic > Marine >...
AAAACCCAAAACCATACAAATGGGTCAAATCCGCCGACGAAATCCTTACCTCCGTGCCTCCGTCAAACGTTTCTGCCACAAAACTGGACAAACCTTATGTGCCGAACTTTAGATTCAGATGACTAGCGGTCGCCGATGTTTCTGCCAAGCGGATCATGAGCGAAGAGTTTAATGCTGCCGAAGATGCCAAACTTTATGATTGGGGCAAAGAACTAAATGAGCAGTTTTTTCGCCCGCAGATTGAAGCCGAAAAGGCTGAGCGCAAAACAAGCCAATCGCAAAAACAATCTTCAGGCCACCGCCGCACACGCTCCGGCCCAAAATAGGAGGTAATCACCCATGGTAATAGGAGGTAATCACCCATGGCAAAAGACAAATACACGGCCTGTTCTTAAACTTGCTATAGCAAAATATGAGAATATGCTTGAATACCCTGACCTTTTTGAAGATAAAAAACTGGAGTTTCTGGAAACACTCTGATTGCTCTGATACGCAAGAAGTGAAAGGGATGAAATCATGACTCAAAACGCAATTTAAAAAGCCGTCATTTATTGCCGTGTTTCCAGCGCGCCCAAACAAAACGTGGTGACGTCCTTGGCTCGCAAGATACCAGATGCCGTAAATATGCGCGGATGAAAGGCTATCAGGTTGTTGCACGTTTTGATGATGATCTAACGGGTAAAGTTGTTGAGCGCCCAGGCATGAAAGCGATGTTGGCGCATTTGGCAGGTACTGATCCTGATATCTTTAAGTTAGCAACACTCAAATTCTTTAAAAAAAGCTGGCGGTTGCGCTTCTTGATCAGTCAACGTAGTTTGCACCTAGAGCACATACGGTTTTGATTGGAGCAAAACCTGGACTCTAAGTCGTTATTTTGTCGCGTTTTCAAACCGGATAACCAGCCTGCCCGCATAAGGCCTAACCGGACTACTTATCCTGAAAACGCTCTATGTTGAGCTGGAGCTTATTGATGGGCCTAGAACGCTACCATATGGTCGAAATTTTTGGGAATGTTCATGACTAACACGCCTAAAATAAAGTCCTTTGTCCCCAGTCTTTCCGGCAAATTGATAGCGATGATCATATTTGTAATCCTGACTATTGAAGTGGTAATTTTTTTGCCCTCACAAGCCAATTTCAGGGCCAACTGGCTTGACGATAGAATACGGGTTGGCGCGGTAGCTGTGCGGGTTCTGGATACATTGCCCGATGATATGGAGCTGCCCCCCGATCTTGCTGATCGCCTGCTCGAAACAGCAGGGGCAAAAGCAATTGTTTTCAGGCGCGATGGCCAAAGCCAATTATTGCAAAGAATCAGCTCCCCAATGCCCAGCTCGGCAGTTACCGCTGATACCAGAATGCGCAATCCGCTTTCATTGGTAATCGGCGGTCTGGATACATTGTTTTTTGGTGGAGAGCGCACTTTGCGCATCGTTGGAGCAACCCCTGCAACCGGGGGAAATCGTATCGAAATATTAATGTCGGAAGCACCTTTGCGCAAGGCAATGCTGATTTACACACGCAACGTAACCATTCTATCGCTTTTTGTTGCTATTACTACAGCTGCGGCAATTTTTGTCTTCCTTAACCGACTGCTTGTTCGCCCCATTCAAAACATTACCAGCAACATGATTGCTTTTCGCAAGGCCCCTGAAAATGCCTCGTTGATAATCAAGGCCTCGAGCAGAAAAGACGAGCTTGGAATTGCCGAACAAGAACTTGCGGCAATGGAGGCCGATATTTTTTCCATGCTGCGCCAAAGGGGGCATTTGGCCGATTTGGGAATGGCAGTTGCCAAAATCAACCATGATTTGCGCAATACTTTAGCTTCCGCACAATTATTATCCGATCAGGTGGCAAGTGTTGAAGATCCACAAGTGCAACGGCTAGCCCCGCGCTTGGTCAACACTTTAGACAGGGCAATCGGCTTTGCACAATCAGTGATAGATTATGGTCGCCAGAGCGCTGCTCCTCCGGTCCCGCAATTGGTAGATTTGCGGGCATTGATCGAAGAATCGGCATTTGATGCCGGTCTTGTTGCCCACCCGGAAATAGAGATTAAAAACTCTGTCCCCGATGATGTTTCCATATTTGTTGATCCGGACCAATTGGCTCGGGTGATGTTAAACCTGATGAAGAATGCAAGGGAAGCGCTGGAAACACCGGGAGTTGAAAATCCTGAAAAAATGCTATGCTTGGACTATATGGAAGATGAGAGATTTTTTACCATTTCTGTATCGGATAATGGTCCCGGATTACCACCAAGAGCCAAAGACAATTTATTTGTAGCCTTTAAGGGCTCCGCCCGGGCGGGAGGCACCGGTCTGGGGTTGGCGATTGCCAAAGAATTAACGCAGGCCCACGGGGGAACACTGAGTTATATTGAACAGGATAAAGGCACCAAATTCGAAATTCGCCTGCCTTCGGCCAAACGCCTAAATTAAATTTGTCTTTTTTTTAAGGGGTTTGCCCCAGGAAAATTTTTTGTCGGCAAAAATTTGCTATGTACTTGTATCACAACACTTGCATCATAACGATGGCCGGTATAAGGAAACTCAACTTCGATCATATATGATCGATTTGCGCGCTCGTAGCTCAGCTGGATAGAGCACTAGACTACGAATCTAGGGGTCGGGAGTTCGAATCTTCCCGAGCGCGCCATTCTCACTTCGTTCGAACACCACACTCGGTCTTTTGAAGGGGCAAATTTTATCCGATGAGGCGCGCCATTTTACGTATCTCGCGGCAACTCACTTCGTTCATGCCTCCGACGGGGCGGCCAATTGTGACCGGCGGCACTTATGCCGCTTGCTTTTGGTTCGAATAGCCAGAGGTTTTTATCACTCAATATCAGCCAAACTCGTCTTCAATTCTAATAATATCGTCTTCTCCCAAGTAAGATCCGGTCTGAACCTCTATTAATTCCAACAATATTTTTCCGGGATTGAAGAGACTGTGAATCGCACCTTGCGGGATATACACGCTTTTATTTTCTGACAATGTCATACTTGTGTCATTAATGTGCACTTCTGCTGTACCGCGTACAACCACCCAATGTTCAGATCGATGATGGTGTTTTTGCAATGACAGGCGCTTTCCGGGTTTAACGAACAGCCGCTTTACCTGAAACCGTTCACCATTAAGAACAGAGGTGTAACCACCCCAGGGCCGGTAGGTTGTTTGATGAACATCAGTCAATTCCCTGGTTTTTGAATTTGCACCGAGATATTTGACAATCGCCCCAACATTTTGCGCCTCCGAGAGGTTGCCCACATAAATTGCATCTTCACTCGTAACAACGGCAATATCGTCTAAGCCGTCAACAGCAACATGTAACTTTTCAGTTATGACGAGTGAATTTTTTGTGTTGCTCAGGCTGACAGATCCACGGCACAAATTTTCATCATTGTCACGCACTCCAGATTTCCAAACCGCATCCCACGATCCAAGGTCAGACCATTGAATTGGAGAAGGCACTACAGAAGCAAGGGAAGTTTTTTCAAAGATTGCATAATCAATTGAGATGTCCGGAGCCTGAGAAAAAGTATCTTGGTCGAGGCGAATGAAGTCGAGGTCTCTCTTGGCTTGCTTTACCGACGCACTAGCTGTTGAATAGATATCCGGTGCCAAGAGTTTACATTCATTTAGAAAAATTGATGTTGAAAACATAAACATGCCGGAATTCCAATAACAATTACCGCTATCGAGCATCCTTTTTGCATTTTTTGCATCAGGCTTTTCTACAAACCGCTTTACATGGCTAGCACCGTTCTGCTCTTCATCTGCTGCTTCAATATAACCAAAACCGGTTGCAGGTTCGTTCGGAGTAATACCAAAAATTACAAGCCTGGAATTTTTTGCGGTAATCCTGGCGCTTTTTATGGCGCATAGATATGCTTCATTTACCTCAATATCATGATCAGAGGGCAATATATGAACAAGCTGATTTTTGCCCTCGTTTTCAACTGCCACACACGCAGCAGCAATAGCAGGGGCAGTATTTCTAACACAAGGCTCCAGCAAAATTGCCGCTAACTCAACACCGCTCTCAAGCGCTTGTTCCGCAACCAAAAACCGATAATCTTCATTGGTAATAACAATCGGCGCTGAATATATTCCCTTGTCACCAACTCGCAACAGCGTCTGTTGAAACAGACTAAGATCCCCAGTCAAAGGCAAAAACTGTTTGGGCCGGGAGGAGCGCGACATAGGCCAAAGTCTTGTACCTTTCCCGCCAGCAAGCACTATTGGTACAATCAAGTTATCGCCAGTCATATGTTGTTGCCCGTCGTATTTTCTAACCTTTGCCTTACACCAAGCATTGGGTACAAAAGCAACTTTTTTAAATATTTCAACGGTTAAATTGTGCGCGTCAGTTTCTACAGGCATACGCATTTTGGGATGTATTTCCCGATTGTTGCAAATGCACAATAGCCGAATCAAGAAATTCCATAGACACGCAAAACTTTTCGACTAAATCAGTAGAATTACATAGGCGAGCTGTACTACCTTGCACTGGCATAAAAATTCAGTAATTTTGCCCTGCTATACAAAAAATCACCAGCCACCGCGTGAAAACACAGCATCTCCCTGCTCATCAATAATCTGGCAGGCTTTTTTTAGCGAGAATTTTGCCGCCTCCTCGCTCGAACTCACCTTATCAGCCCGAATGAACTGCTTTATCTGCAACTCGCCATCTATGGTTTTTTCAATCTCGCCACAAATCTGATATTCACTCCCCGCCTTCATTTCCATGGCCCTGATTTCAAATCCCTTATAGCCATCCTCGGCTAGCATTTTGGGCGCTGAACTTTCCTCAGCACCCCTATTGCCAATCCCCAGCATTTTTTTCCAAAAAGACATTTTTTTCCTCTAATTTTTGCTATCCTGAGACCTATCATATTTTGATGGCATTAAAACTTGGCTCTAAACTATTTTTTATAAATATTCAGTTTTTTATAAAATATTCATTGTGAAGAATGCCGTGCCAAAATCGCTGCTATAGCAATTTTTTCCACCCCGCCCCCATAGGTATGGCGCCAGCGCCCCCCAAGGCGAGTGACTAAAAATCCATCGGATATTTCATCAGGGGCATGTTGCAACAATATTGATCCGGCAGCAATTACCGCCAATAATTCCACAATAGCGCGCCCGTTTCTTTGTGCCCCGCCCTTATCCCCAAGCAATTGATGCAGCAAATCCAGAGCCTCTTTAAGCCTTTTATCCTGACTTGCCACTCTTTCAAATCCGGCCAAAACCATTTCCAGACTTTGGGGAGATTTTTGCATTACCCGCAACACATCCAAACACATTACATTGCCCGATCCCTCCCATATGGCATTGACCGGAATTTCCCGATAGGCGCGCGCCATCAGCCCATCCTCCACATAACCATTACCACCAAAACACTCCATTGCCTCATAGGCCATCGCAGGGGCAGTTTTGCATATCCAATATTTGGTGACCGGCGTCATCAGGCGCTGCCAAGCTTGCTCATTAGGGTCTGCCAAGCCATCAAACGAGCGGGCCAGCCTGAAGGCCAATGCAGTGGCTGCCTCACAATCCAGCGCCATATCCGCCAGCACCCGCGCCATCATTGGCTGATCGATAAGTTTTTTTTGAAACACCGTGCGATAGCTGGTGTGATGAATGGCATTGGCTAATACCAGCCGCATCAATCCGGCTGAAGAAACCGCGCAATCCAGACGAGTATAGGTAACCATATCGATAATGGTGGGGATTCCGCGCCCCTCCTCGCCCACCATTTGCCCCCATGCTCCATGAAACTCCACCTCTGAAGAAGCATTGGAGCGATTTCCCAGCTTGTTTTTTAGGCGCTGAAAATGAATGGCATTCACCGATCCGTCTGGCCGATGGCGGGGAACAAGAAAACATGAAAGCCCACCCTTAGCCTGCGCCAAGATCAAAAACCCATCACACATGGGCGCGGACATAAACCATTTATGCCCGGTGATCAGATAGGCGCCATTTCCTGTTCCCTGCCCAGTTCCATCCCCTGTTCCATCCCTTGCCCCCACAAGTTCAGCGCGGCTGGTATTGGAGCGAACATCGGTACCGCCCTGTTTTTCGGTCATGCCCATGCCAATGGTCAGGGATTTTTTTTCAAACCATGGGATAAAACGGGGGTCATATTCCCGATTTAGAATTTTTTTGATCCATGGCTGACCAACATCTGGCTGTTGGCGCAAAACCGGAACGGCAGCATTTGTCATGGTTATGGGACAACAATGCCCACTCTCTATTTGCGTGGCCATAAAACTGCCCGCGCATCGAATGACATTTGCCCCCGCTTGCGGCTTGCCATCAACGCCTGTTTCCCATGGAGAGCAATGCAGACCTTGGGCAACACTAATGCCCATTACCTGATGATAGGAGGGGTGATATTCGACAAAATCGAGCCGGTTGCCCTTTTCATCAAAGCTTTTAAGAGACGGCTGATATTCATTGGCCTGCCGCCCCATATCAAACGCCTTTACACTGCCGGTTATTTCACCAAAAGCCAAAAGTGCCTTTTGTGCACCACTTCCCCCTTCTCGCTGCACCGCCTCGCCCAAAACCTTGTCGGACGAATAAAGATTGATGCCACCAAAAATCGGGCTTTGGTTAAAAACTTCATGGTTTTGCATATTGTTGGGAGTGGACATGAAAAACTCTCCTAACTTTTAAAAAATCAATAATTAAATTATAGCGCTAATCTGGCGAATAAGCCTAGGGGCAAACCCGGAATGAATTTCGTCTGGTGAATTAGGACTGATAGTTTGGCTTTGAAGTCCGAAACTGTGCCGCAGAGGTCCATAAATATTTTTATCCCTCTCAAACATAGCTTTATTAGCCCTTATCAACCACGCTAGCCCTCTCGCCAGTGCGAGCAAACTTTGGCAAATAAGCACTATAAAAAACAGATGCAATATAAAAAAGAGTTGGGAATTAAAACCAGATTACGAGCGCCCCAAAAAAAGGCGCTCGCATTGGCTAAAGCATGGCACGTTTAATTTTATTTACGCCCATGCTTTTGGCAAAGATAGTCTTTAGGCAACCAACAAACACTGGTTTATGAGTTCCCTGCCTATCGAGATATAACGCCTAAGATACGAGCTTGATTGATGCCAGCATGTTGGGATGGATTGAGCAAAAATAATCAGCACTCATGCCAGCAACCACTTTTACCTCGGCGGAATCATCGCGCCTGAGAAGTATCGTATTCCAACTTCCATCCAATGCGGTGGCGTCATGGGGCGCACGGTCCTTGTTGGTCCAGCGAATTGTGTCACCAACTTTAACTTCTAGCATATCAGGGCTGAACTTGAAGTTTTTGATTTCAACTTCATGTAATTCTCCCATGCCTTGAGACTGGGCTGGCAGGGCCGCCATTGCAGCAGTTACTGTTCCAGCAACCAAAAGTGTACGTCTAGAAATTTTATTGTCCACGGCTATTATTCCTTATTGAGTTTCAGATTTTCTAACAAGCCTGAGTTAGCCCAAAAATGTCGCAAAATATTGATCATCATCAAGAAAAAACTTCACGATTGCGTGCGCGACAAAAACCTGATTTTTTACAAAGACTGCACAGCTTTGCGCCTCGCCAAAACCCGTCATTGCGAGCGACCTCATCCTGAGCCTGTCGAAGGAGGAAGCGCGGCAATCCAGATTATTAGGAGGTGGCAATGGATTGACAGACCCTTTGGATACTTCGTCAAAAAGTTTTTTTGCCTCACGCCGACAGGCTGGCTCCTCGCAATGACAGTTTACTAAAATATACTAAATTGACAATCCTCACAACAGCGGAGGCAAACTCCTGCACCGTCCCGGACTTGATCCGGGACCTTTTTCGGGTAGCTCCTGATCAGGCAGACCCCGGCTCAGAGGCCGGGGAGGTGCAAGGCGGGATAACCGGGACAAAGGCGCGAGTTGGTTTATTTGGTGCATTTATAAAACTGTCGCCGTAATTCCTTTATCGTCAATAATTGGTATTAAACAGAGTTTTGGACTAGCAACCTTGGCACCGGCCATGACGGACAACTGCAAAGTTCGCATAAGCGGATAGTTTTCGGGTACGGCAGAAATTGATAGCTGAGGTGGTATACCGTTCATGATCTCTGCCACCAACTCCTGAACCCTCACTAACCGACCTCCGCCTAGTTTGCGGTGTTTGTCAGTGGCTCCCGCAAATCCATGCACCACGACTTGATCAACATTTTTCAGCTCATCTGGCGAGGCCATTCCCTGGAAATACTCAAGGGCATGTTTTCGTCCGATGCGGAATTTCCGCTGGAAGGTTTCTTCTCGTTTTGCCCATGTCCAGGCATCTGTTGAACATTCTATATGTAGGAAGTGCCGCCGGTCTGGGTCGGGGTGAAAACCAATGACGTCAAGTTCGCCGTCCCATCCACCTTTGTCTCTTTTTCCCACTTTGACAGCAGTACGCGTGAAGTAACCGTTGTAAGACAACCATTCAGCAGTCAGGGTCTCAAGGTGATTCATTGAGGTGACAAGTCCTAATTATCCAAAAAGCTACGCAGCTTTCTTGATCGGCTTGGATGCTTTAATTTACGCAATGCTTTGGCTTCGATCTGGCGAATCCGCTCGCGGGTAACAGAGAATTGCTGCCCCACTTCCTCCAGCGTATGATCGGTGTTCATGCCGATACCAAAACGCATGCGAAGCACTCGCTCCTCGCGCGGAGTCAAAGAGGCCAGAACCCTAGTTGTCGTTGCCCGAAGGTTGCTTTGAATTGCACTATCGATAGGCTGTTGAGCATTGGAATCGGGAATAAAATCTCCCAGATTGCTATCCTCTTCATCCCCGATCGGAGTTTCTAGCGAAATCGGCTCCTTGGCAATTTTTAGTACCTTGCGCACCCGGTCAAGCGGCATTTGCAATTTTTGCCCCAATTCTTCCGGAGTCGGTTCGCGGCCTATTTCATGCAGCATCTGGCGCGAGGTACGAACGATTTTATTAATGGTTTCAATCATATGCACCGGAATGCGGATTGTGCGGGCCTGATCGGCAATCGAGCGGGTAATCGCCTGCCGGATCCACCATGTGGCATAGGTTGAGAATTTATACCCACGCCGATATTCAAACTTGTCAACCGCTTTCATCAAGCCAATATTGCCCTCTTGAATAAGATCAAGGAACTGCAATCCGCGATTGGTGTATTTTTTGGCGATGGAAATAACCAGCCTTAGATTGGCTTCAACCATTTCCTTTTTAGCAATCGCTGCCTCGCGCTCACCTTTTTGGACCTTGTGCACAATGCGCCGATATTCAGAAATATCAACACCTGATTCTGTTGCCAAAGTCTGAATCTCACTGCGCAATTCACCAATAACGTCCAGCTCACGCCGGATAAACTCGCCCCAACCAGAACCGGCAAGGTCAGCAACCTTGTCACACCAGTCCGGATCAAGCTCGGCCCCGTAATAAGCATCGAGAAACTCTTTGCGCTTCACCCCATAGCTCTCGGCCAGTCGCATCAAACGCCCCTCATGACGCATCAGGGATTTGTTGATGTCATAGAGCTGCTCGATAAGACTTTCGATACGCGAATTATTCAAGGCCAGTGATTTAACGATCAGAATAACTTCGGAACGCAATCCTTCAAGTTTTTTTACTTCACGGGGTTTTAGTTTTTGGGCGGCGAGCTGATCTACAGTATGCTGATCCTGAAGCCTGCGCATTTTGCCATAAATATTGGCAATGGTATCAAATTGCTCGACAACTTGCGGTTTTAATTCTGCCTCCATGGCCGACAGGGAAAGATTTGCCTCAAATTCTTCCTCATCAACATCATCGGGGTCTCCGCTTTCCTTTTGCTTTTCTTCTTCGATAGTTTCAGCAACGTGGGATTTTTCTGGCAAGACAATATTGCCGTTTGGTCCGCGAAGGGGTGGAGTTTCGGGTGTTGCCTGCTTGGCATCAGGCCCTGCATAGGTCGCCTCAAGGTCAATAATATCGCGCAGAAGAATTTCGCCCTCATTGAGCTGATCGCGCCAAATAATAATCGCCTGAAAAGTTAACGGGCTTTCGCAAAGCCCCTCAATCATGGTTTCGCGCCCCGCCTCGATGCGCTTGGCAATGGCAATTTCGCCCTCGCGGCTAAGCAGTTCGACGGTGCCCATTTCGCGCAAATACATGCGCACAGGATCATCGGTTCGATCCGAGCCCTCGCGAGCATTGGATTTACTTTGAATTGCCGTGCCCGTAGTTGTTGCCAACTTGGTACCGGTAGCAGCTTGCGGCTTGCTTTCCGGCTCCTCGGTGTCATCCTCGTCCATGACATTAATGCCCATTTCGGAGAACATGGACATGAAATCTTCGATCTGCTCCGATTTCACCTGATCAGAGGGCAAAACCGCATTGATTTCCTCATAGGTCACATAGCCGCGTTTTTTGGCTACCTTGATCAGTTTTTTTACACCCGCATCGGACATATCGAGCAAGGGGCCATCGCTGGCGCTCTGATTTTCTGCTGTTTCCGGTGTTTTTTGCTGTTCTTTTAAACGTTCTTGGGATTGCGCTTTAGTCGCCATCAATTGTCTCCTGGCACCAACAAAGGTGAAGCGGTACGGGTAATGACCCAAATTATCTATCGGTCATCCTATAAGCGCATAGAGCTTTTCACATGGTAAAGATTAGACAAATAAATCACTTTATTTGCTGCGGGTTTGCCCAAAACAGGGGTTCCCGGCCAATCAGGTCTATTATCAAGGACGTTCTGTTATAGAAAAATCACATTAAATACATGTGAAACTACATTAAAACGCCAAAGCAACGCCCAAACCACTCCTGCTTTTTTTCAAAAGCTGGGCGTCCCGCGTCCCGATAACAAACCAAATCCTTCAATCAATGCTTCCGTGCCATCAACGCTGGTGATCTGATTCTGAATGTCCCGCAACCGTTCGAATGATTCCTCGCTTGGTTCATGCCCGAGCGCTAATTCGGCTGCTTTCAGTTCTTTATTTAGTTCAACAGATTTGTAATGCAAGGCCAATGCGTGATTTAATCCTGTTTCTGCATCCACCTGTTCTGTTTGTGCACCACTCTGCCAAATTCCCTGCCGGGTCAAAAACCGCTCCATGGCCAGCAATTGATCCCCAAAACCGGCATCAGCCAACCCCGCCTTTACATAATTGCCAAAACGGGCACCATCAGTTTTACTGGCAGGATTTGAAGCAACAATATCAATTAATATTCTCAGAATATTTTTTGCTATCACAGAATTGAACTCAACTCCGGCCAACCGTTCCAATTGCTCCTCGACCAAAGCGGGGTGATTGATCAAAGCGCTAAGAATTACGGCTTCACGTGGCGGAATTTGCGAATTGTTGGCGGCTTTAAGCAAGCGGGAGTTTCTCAGATTATCCGAAATATTCACCCTTGAAGCACTTGACCCCCCATAACCTTCGCCCCCGTAGCCAGATTTTTTGGAACCTCTAAAATTCCCTGCCCCTTTTTGCCATTTACCCTGCTGCCACCCCTGATTTTGTTGACGCACCGGAGCAAAAAAATCCTGCAATTTTTGTTTGAACGCATCGGAATAATGGTGGCTGATCGAAGAATTACGGATAGAATTTACCCGCTCGCGCAAGCGAACCTCCAACGCAGCCCGGCCCTCGGGTGTCGAGGGAATTCCCGAAGCAGTCTCAAGCCCCCAAAGGGTTTCGACCAACGGGCGCGCGCTTGCAATCAATTGGCCAAAGGCCTGCGCTCCCTGCTCTCGTATCAAATCATCGGGATCTTTCCCCTCAGGCAAAGTGGCAATATTAACGCTTTTACCCGGTTCCAGCATTTCCAGCACAATTTCGCAGGTGCGCGCCATGGCCCTCTGGCCGGCCTCGTCGCCATCAAAACAAACAACCGGAAGTTCTTTCATTCGCCAAAGCAGCGTTACGTGCTCAGGGCTTAAAGCCGTGCCAAGCGGTGCCACTGCCCCTTCAAAACCGGCAGCAACTGCCGCAATAACATCCAGATAGCCCTCAACCACAATTAGCGGATTTTTACCCCTTGTGGCTTTTTGCGCCCCTTGAATATTATAAAGCGTACGCCTTTTGTGGAACAATTCGGTCTCGGGAGAATTTAGATATTTAGCCCGCGCATTGGGATCCATCGCCCGACCACCAAAAGCAATTATTTTACCCCGATAATCGGTAATCGGAAACATGATCCGGTTGCGAAACCTGTCATAGGGAACGGCGATATCTTCACCATGCACCACTAGCCCCGCCGCCGCCATCTGCTCGCCACCAATACCATTTGCTGCCAGATGTTCTTTTAGACCATTGCGCGAATCCGGCGCAAAGCCGATGCGAAATTGCGTTTGCACAAGAGGAGAAACCCCGCGCCCGTGCAAATATCCCCGTGCTCTGGCCCCGATATTATTGGCCAAAGCTGCCTCGAAATATTGTGTCGCTATTTCCATAACATCATGCAGATTGGCCCGCTGGGTATCGCGCTTTTCTTCTCGCTCATCCCGAGCTGGCAAAGCAATTCCGGCTTCAAGCGCCAACTTTGTTACAGCTTCGGGAAAACTCAAGCCCCCATGCTCGGTTAAAAACCGAAAATGATCCCCCGAAACCCCGCAACCAAAACAATGGTAGCGCCCGCGTCTATCATCCGCATGAAACGAGGGGGTTTTTTCCCCGTGAAAAGGACAACAGGCCCAATAATCGCCCCTTGAGGCCTGACTTTTGCGCTTGTCCCATTGCACATATTCACCCACCACCTGCGATATTGGCAGGCGTTGTCGAATATCCTCAAGAAAAGTATCAGAAAAGCGCATAAATGGTTCTTACGACAAGTGAAGGGAAAGCTTCAATTAGATAATTTTATACAATCAATTTTTTGCGATTTTTTGCTTCGAAAAACACTCTTCTTTGTCATTGCGATAAGCACGGCGACCCGCTAATCCAGAATAGACCAAAAATTCTGGATTGCCACGCGCCTATCGCCGCTCGCAAAGACGGAGCTGTTAACCATCAAAGCGCCTGAATATACCTAATCAAGCACGCCGGGCCAATTTTTGTCAGCCATTTCAATATATTTATCCGGATCCCTGCGCCAGCGCGAACGCACACCAAGAGAAAAATTCAGATATAACTTGCCGTTATATATGGTCCATGCTGCCGGATCGGTGCTGGCGGTTGCCCCCAAAGCCACCGCATAGGCACAATAACCGCCATATTGGGGGGCGTATTTTTGTGGATCGCCAACAAACATATCGCGGTTTTGGCTGGAAGCAAATTTCCATATTACATGCTTATATTCAGTCGTAAATTCATCAGAACCCAAAACAGGCTTTTCTTCAAGAAAATAGGCCACACTGTCATAACCATTAATAGCCACCCCGTCTGAAGTGGCAAAAACATCTTCGATTTGGGCCAAAGCAGCGCTTGGCAAAAGCGAAAAGCCAACCAAAGTCGCGCTACCCATCAAAATTGCTCTTCGAGAAAACATTTTTTCCTCCCCTTCTGAGCGCTTGCTATAAACTTGCCAACAAGCTTGGAAACGCGTCATACGTTTTAAGAGATCAAGCAAGTTATAGCGCACTCAAGGATCATTGCCCCTCAAATGTGCCTCACAATAAGGTCATCGCTTTAATAGCATCACAAAAAAGCGCAAAAAGACTAACCGGAAAGCTTGTCTTTTACCACTTTTGAAGCTTTGCCAAAATCAATCTGCCCGGGATATTTTGCCTTAAGGGCCGCCACAACCTTGCCCATATCCCTTAATGATTCAGCGCCGGTTTGCCCAATCGCATCATCAATGGCAGCGCTCACATCTTCTTCAGACATAGGCTTTGGAAGAAATTCTTCAATTATGGCGATTTCGGCCCGCTCGACCTCGGCAAGTTCCTGGCGGTCTGCCTCATCATAAATTCGCGCAGATTCTTCGCGCTGCTTAATCATTTTTTGCAGCAAAGCCATGATATCCTGATCAGATATCTGCTCTTTTCCGCTGCCACGTGCATCAATATCGCGATCCTTAACCGCAGCCATTATTAGCCTTAGAGTACCGGTGCGCAACTTGTCCCGCGCCCGCAAAGCATCCTTTAGATCATTATCAATTCTATCGCGCATTTGTTCTCTATTACCGGTTTTTCAATCGGTTACGCTTATACCCCAACTTACAAACCAAAGCCAACAGCAAATCGTCGCAACAGTTAACATGTTGTTTTATAACGATTAAAAACTAAAATTCATCATATTGACCTACAATGACACTTCCACTATTGTGCGCTCGATTTCACTCTATTTTATTCACAACCTTTTTTTTGGGAGACCACCTTTGAGCGGCTGGCAGCATATTACCACGAGCGCAAAACTGATTTTGAGCGATGGCACCCAACTTGACGGTATGGGGATTGGCGCCACGGGCAGCGCGGTGGGTGAAATATGCTTTAACACCGCGATGAGCGGCTATCAGGAAATATTGACCGACCCCTCATATTCCGGCCAGATAATCACCTTTACTTTCCCCCATATCGGCAATGTTGGTACTAATTCCCAGGATAGCGAAACCGTAAATCCTGCTGCGGCTTCTGGCGTTCGCGGCTGCATATTGCGCGCCAATATCACCAACCCTTCCAATTATCGCTCGACCAAGGCACTGGATGCTTGGCTAAAGAGCCACAATATAATTGCCATAACCGGCATCGACACCCGGGCGCTAACCGCCCATATTCGCGAACATGGCATGCCCAACGGTGTTATTTCCCATCAGGAAAACGGCAAATTCGACCTACCCTCTCTTAAGCGGCAATTGGCAGAATTCCCCGGTCTGGTCGGCATGGATTTAGCCAAAGAGGTAAGCACCACCCAATCCTATCACTGGGACGAAACAGAATGGCAATGGAATATCGGGTTTGGCAAAAACACCGACCCACAATTTCATATCGTAGCCATGGATTTTGGTGCAAAAACCAACATTCTGCGCTTGTTGGCCACCAAGGGGGCTAAAGTTACGATAGTTGGGGCCAAAACCAGCGCCAAAGAAATTCTGGCCCTAAACCCCGACGGGCTGTTCCTGTCCAATGGTCCCGGTGACCCGGCAGCAACGGGGCAATATGTAGTTCCGGTAATTCAGGAATTGCTGACCAGTAACCTACCCATGTTTGGCATTTGCCTTGGTCACCAATTACTGGCTCTAGCCCTTGGCGCAAAAACCATCAAAATGCATCAGGGACATCACGGAGCCAACCATCCGGTGCAGGATCTAACTACTTCCAAGGTTGAAATAACCTCGATGAATCATGGGTTTGCCGTTGACAAAGACAGCCTTCCCGCTGGTGTCAAACAGACGCATATCTCCCTGTTTGATAAATCCAATGCCGGCCTTGCAGTTGAAGGAAAACCGGTTTTTTCGGTACAATATCACCCCGAAGCGTCCCCTGGACCCCATGATGCATCCTACTTGTTCACCCGCTTTTTCAACCTTATTCGGGAGCAAAAAAATATGGAACTATTGCCTGAATATGTGGCCCCGGGAGAACAACAAAGTGAGCAGCAAACTGCTTAATCAGCCTCGGGTCAGCCCCTAGGCACGGCTAAAAAAACAGGGCTATATCTTCCTGAAAACCAGGCATTTGTGCAGCCCGTTCAATGTCCTCGCAAATATTTTACCGCAATTTCAATGAAAATCGTGCATATGAGGCGTTGCACCAAGTCGATATGGAAAAATTGTATGAAAAATCAAACCACAGCATATTCTAAAACTCAAGTTTATCTACACTGGATTACTGTAGCCTTGATTGCTTTTCAGTTTTTATTGCATGGGGAAATTTCGGTACTGTTCAGGGCTAGAATGGAAGGTTTTGTTCCTGATGTTCCCACCATGAGCCCCCACGCCATTGTTGGCGCAATCATGATGATAGTAATTTTTTGGCGCCTGTGGTTGCGCTTTAAATATGGGGTTCCAACTGTTCCCCAAAGCAATCAATTATTGGCAAAACTTGGTTCCAAGGCCGTACATATTTCAATTTATGTTTTGCTGGTGGCCAACGCCTTTTTCGGCCTTGTCGCCTGGGTCTTCAGCCTGCAATTCGCATCGTTTTTGCATATTATCACTGCCTATGCCCTGCTAACAATTATCTATGCGCATATTTTTGCGGCCCTGTTTCACCATTTTGTCCTAAAAAACAACGTGCTGAAAAGAATAGTTGGCAAAAGCTGAGCACTGGAATTATAGCGTTAGCAACTCCGAAAAATCTGCTCGCAAAAACTTTATTGATTTTTGCAAAACTATTCTGCTTTTCCAGACTTGCGGTATTGGAAACAGTTACTTGACCACCTATATTTTAGACCTTCCCTTTAATACCCCGCCATACAGGCAAACAACAAAAAAACGGAACCTGTCCCATGTCCTTACGAATCAACGATATCGCCCCTGATTTCAGCGCAAATTCCTCGGATGGAGAAATAAATTTCCACGAATGGATTGGCGATGGTTACGCAATCATGTTTTCGCACCCCAAGGATTTCACTCCTGTTTGCACCACCGAATTTAGTGCCGTGGCCCAGCTTTCCAAGGAATTGAAAGAGCGCAATACCAAAGCCATAGGCGTATCAGTGGATTCGGTCGAAGATCATATAAAATGGAAAAAAGACGTGGAGGAAGTTGCCGGAACCGTGGCTGACTTCCCGATTCTAGATGATACCAGCCTAAAAATCGCCAAGCTTTATAATATGTTACCAGCAGATGCTGTTTTGCCCGATGGTCGTACCCCCGCCGATTCTGCAACCGTTAGAACAGTTTTTATCATCGGCCCCGATAAAAAAATCAAACTCATGATCTCCTATCCGATGACAGTTGGGCGAAATTTCAATGAAATTTTGCGCGCTCTTGATGCTATCCAGCTAACCGCTAATGCCCCGCTGGCAACTCCTGCCAATTGGCAAAAGGGCGACGATGTGATTGTTGCTATGGCTTTGAACGATGATCAGGCGCGCGAGAAATTTGGCGAGCTAAATGTGGTCCTGCCCTATTTACGTACGGTGAAATCCCCGAAATAAATTGTCTTTGCTATTTACTCACCGACAAATTCCCCCGACGAGTTAAATCGTTGGGGGGTTATTTTGCTTCCAAGCCAAGCCGACAAAGTCAGATCAACAAAAATTTTGCCAAAGTCTGAATTCTCTAAGATATGCAAGGCAAAAATGTGCCGGGAATATAACAAATACTTCCAAACTTTTTTTGACGAAACAGATCAACGAGAATTCAGACTTTTTGTCCAGCCGCAAAGCCAAAAGACCAGGCCCCAAATCTTTAACTAAACAAAAAACAATGGGCCTTGTCACACAAAAACAAGTTCAGCTTTATACCCTCTGGCCAGCCGCAAAGCCGGAGGACCAGGCCCATTGAAAATTATACCCCCCCAACCAGCCGGTTACATCCACCAACTCACCGATAAAATATAGGCCCGGCACTGTTTTTACTTGCAGGGTTTTGGCATCCAGCTCGTTTGTGTCGATTCCACCAAGGGTAACTTCGGCTGTTCTATAGCCTTCGGTTCCGGTTGGTTTTACTTTCCACTCATTTATCCCTGCGGAAATTTCCTGCAATTTTTTATTGCTCATATCCCCGAGTTTGCCGCCATTTTCCCCGACAAGTTTTTTTGCCAGCTTTTTGGGAAAAACCGCAGATAAAAAGGTTAAAACTTCTTGCTTGGGGCTATTTTGTCTAGCTTCCTTCAAAATTTCAAAGGCATCTTGTCCGGGTAAAAGGTCAATTTTAATCTCGTCTCCAGCTTGCCAATAGGAAGATATTTGCAAAATGGAAGGGCCGCTTAATCCGCGATGGGTAAATAACAAAGCTTCCTCAAAGGCGGTTTTTTTGTGCTCCACTCGCCCCTTGATGCCAATCCCTGCCAGTGGGGACGTTCCCGCCAAAAAATCAGGATCAAAAGTCAACGGAACCAGAGCCGGGTGGGTTTCAACCTGTTTTAGGCCAAACTGTTCGGCGATCTTGTAACCGAAATTACTGGCACCCATTTTAGGTATCGACTTGCCGCCCGAAGCTATAACCAAAGAGGAGCAAGTAAAACTTTCTTTGCTGGTGGAAACCATAAACCCGTTCTCACGTTTTCCAATGGCGCGAACTTCAATTCCACATTGAACCACCACATTGAACCGGCCCATAAGATCAAGCAGCATATCGATTATCTGAACCGCTGACTCATGGCAAAATAGCTGTCCAAGCTCTCGTTGCTCAAAGGTAATATTATACCCCTTAATCAACTTGATTATATCTTTTGGGCCAAACTGGCTAAGGGCAGAAAGGACAAATTTGGGATTATTTCCCAAGAAATATTTTTCTCTGAATCTGCGCTCCTCAAGGGCAATATTGGTAAAATTGCAGCGCCCGCCACCAGAGATGCGAATTTTTTCGCCAACAGATTTATTGTGCTCCAAAACCAGCACCGAGCGAGAGCGTTTTCCCGCCTCTATGGCACAAATCATTCCGGCAGCGCCACCGCCAATAATCACTACATCAAAATTTTTCATCGGCATAAAAACATTTTAAAATCATATCCTGGCCATTAGTGGCAATAATTGGTTGGTGAATTTGTTGCCCCGATACCACAATTTTTTGAAAAAGCACTAAAATTTGCTCGATATCGTCAAAAACATGGATTGGCTCTCTTTATTTATTGCTTAACAGTTCGTTACCCCCCTATAATTAACCAATATTAATGTGCAGCAGATAAATGCACATTCTGTAGTTTACTGTTTCTATAGTTCGCTGTTTTGTTTGAATTTGATTTTGACTTAAAAGGGACAAGAACATGAAAAAACTCTACCTTGGAATTGCGATAAGCGCACTTCTTACCAGCTCGGCCCTGGCACACCCGCCAGTTATGGAGCCCGCCCCGGCTCCCGTTATGGCATCTCCAACCTACAATAGCGCAGCATTTGACTGGGACGGATTTTATATGGGGGTTGGCATTACAGGCTTGGCCCTTAATGGCGGCACCAATGTTGGTTTTGCCGATCTGATTGCCGGTATAAATATCACCTCTGGCAATCTGCTGTTTGGCCTTGAGGGCTGGATTGGCGGCTGGGCAACCAACTTGCCCACATCCGGTTGGGGCGGCGGTGCTCAGGCCCGTGTCGGTTATCTGGTCAGCCCCGAAGCGCTGATTTACCTCTCGACCGGCGGCTATGCCTTGGCGACAGGTGGACAATTGGCCACTTTTGGAGCCGGTGCAGAATTTGCGCTAACCGAAGATCTAAGTCTTGATCTGGAATATAAATATTGGTGGTCCAACCCAAGTAAAGGAAGCAGCATTGGCGCTTCTATGAACTGGGGACTTTAACCACTAGCAAAACAATATTTTTGGCAGCATGAATACAAAAAACGATACTGACTTTCTGATGTCAAACTTTAAAAATCAAAGGTCCCGCTATTGGCGGGACTTTTCAATTAGGGGCAGGCTTTTCAATTAGGGGCAGGCTTTTTATTTGCAAAAGTTTTATCCAATTTTATTTTCTCCCTCCGCTTATATCTTGAAACGCTCCAAAACACCCAGTTTGGCCGCTAAAAACCCCCATAGGTAAAAACAAGCAAGATAAAGCGTAAAACTGGTCAATCTTTATCTGGAAATTTGTTCTGTCTTAGGATAAACACCGGCCAATTCAACAAAACCAAAAAAATCGCTTTCCCCCGAGTTCCAACGGCGGCGAAGCCAAGCCTGACGCGAGCCAAAAATGCCAAAACGTACAGATATAAAATCTATCCTTATCATTGGTGCCGGACCTATCATTATTGGTCAGGCCTGCGAGTTTGACTATTCAGGCACCCAGGCCTGCAAAGCCCTCAAAGAAGAGGGATATCGCATAATTCTGGTCAACTCCAATCCGGCCACCATCATGACCGACCCGGAAATGGCCGACGCGACTTATATGGAGCCGATCACCCCGGAAATTGTTGCCAAAATCATTGAAAAAGAGCGCACCGAACGCCCGAATGACAAGCTGGTATTGCTGCCAACAATGGGCGGACAAACAGCCCTGAACTGTGCGCTTTCCCTGCGCAAAATAGGAGTTTTGGATAAGTTTGATGTGGAAATGATCGGGGCCGACGCTGACGCTATCGACAAGGCGGAAGATCGGGACCTGTTCCGTACCGCCATGAAAAAAATCGGGTTGGAAACCCCCAATTCAAGAGTGGCCCACAATATGAGCGAGGCCCTTGAGGCATTGGATGCCATTGGCCTGCCTGCCATCATTCGCCCATCATTCACCATGGGCGGAACCGGCGGCGGCATTGCCTATAACAAGGATGAATATCTGGGTATTATTGAAGGGGGCCTGGATGCTTCCCCGACCACCGAGGTGCTAATCGAAGAATCAGTGGTAGGTTGGAAAGAATACGAGATGGAGGTGGTGCGCGACAAAAACGACAATTGCATCATTATCTGCTCTATAGAGAATATCGATCCCATGGGCGTGCATACCGGTGATAGCATTACTGTCGCCCCCGCGCTGACCCTTACCGATAAAGAATATCAGATCATGCGCAACGCTTCGATTGCGGTTCTGCGCGAGATCGGGGTAGAGACAGGCGGCTCCAATGTACAGTTTGCAGTTAATCCCGCCGATGGCCGCCTGATTGTTATTGAAATGAACCCAAGGGTTTCGCGCTCTTCTGCCCTTGCTTCCAAGGCCACCGGCTTCCCGATTGCCAAAGTGGCAGCCCGCCTTGCGGTTGGCTATACCCTTGATGAGTTGGACAATGACATAACCCTTGGCGCCACTCCGGCCAGTTTTGAGCCTTCCATCGACTATGTGGTCACAAAAATCCCCCGGTTTGCCTTCGAAAAATTCCCCGGTGCCGATAACCGTTTGACCACGGCCATGAAATCGGTTGGCGAAGCCATGGCTATTGGTCGTACCCTTTGCGAAAGCCTGCAAAAAGCCCTGCGTTCTCTTGAAACCGGGCTGACCGGATTTAATGAAATCGACATTCCCGGCATCAACAAAAATTCCAGCGCTGACGAAAAAAAACACGCCATTCGCGCCGCCCTTGGCACTCCAACTCCGGATCGTTTGTTGCATGTGGGCGAGGCCATGCGCTTTGGCATGAGTAATGAGGCAATTTTTGATGCCTGCTTTATTGATCCATGGTTTTTGGAGCAGATCCGCGCCATTATTGATATGGAAGAGAAGGTGCGCGAATTTGGCCTGCCAACAGATCTTGGAAATTTCCGCGCCCTCAAAGCCATGGGCTTTTCCGACGCCAGATTAGGCGAAATACTCGATATTGATGCCGAGGAAGTGCGCGATGCCAGAATAAAACTTGGCCTGCGCCCCACCTATAAACGCATTGATACCTGTGCTGCTGAATTTGCCGCCCCCACCGCCTATATGTACTCGACCTATGAAACCCCGTTTGCCGGCAAAGTAGCCGATGAGGCCAAGCCCTCATCCCGCAAAAAAGTGGTTATTCTAGGTGGCGGGCCCAACCGTATTGGTCAGGGAATTGAATTTGATTATTGCTGCTGCCATGCTGCTTTTGCCCTTGGTGATTGCGATTATGAAACCATAATGATCAATTGCAATCCTGAAACGGTTTCCACCGACTATGACACTTCGGATCGTTTATATTTCGAGCCTTTGACCGAAGAGGATGTGGTGGAAATTCTGGAAACCGAAAAACAGGCCGGCACTTTGCACGGGGTGATTGTACAATTTGGCGGACAGACGCCCCTTGGCTTGGCAAAAGCTGTGCAAAGGGCCGGTGTGCCAATTCTTGGCACCCAGCCATCCTCGATTGATCTGGCAGAAGATCGCGACCAATTTTCCGCTTTACTAAGAAAGCTCGACCTGACCCAGCCCTCCAACGGCATTGCCCACTCTTTGGTGCAAGCGCGTCAGGTTGCCAAGGACATTGGTTTTCCGCTGGTTATTCGCCCCTCTTTTGTTCTTGGCGGGCGCGCCATGGCAATTATCCACAATGACGAAGCCTTCGAGCGCTATGTGCTTTCAACCCTTAGCGAACTGGTTCCACCAAGCATCAAGGGGCGCTTCCCCGGCGATGCCAATCGCCAGATTGACGAATTACTGGGCAAAAACCCGCTGCTTTTTGATAGCTACCTAAGCAGAGCTATCGAAATTGATGTCGATTGCCTGAGTGATGGATCCGAGGCCTTTGTTTGTGGCATTATGGAGCATATTGAAGAGGCTGGCGTGCATTCCGGCGATAGCGCCTGTTCGCTCCCTCCGCGTTCTTTGAGTGAAGAGACCATTGCCGAATTAAAAACCCAAACCGAAAAAATGGCCCTTGCTCTTGGGGTTGTTGGCCTGATGAATGTGCAATTCGCCCTCAAAGATGGAGTACTTTATGTGCTTGAAGTTAATCCACGGGCCAGCCGCACAGTTCCTTTTGTCGCCAAAGTTATTGGCAAGCCAATTGCCAAAATTGCCGCCCGCCTGATGGCCGGTGAAAAGCTTGCCTCGTTTAATCTGACAGATGAACCACTAAAACATATCGGCATAAAAGAAGCAGTATTTCCTTTTGGCCGTTTTCCCGGTGTAGATACGGTTTTGGGCCCGGAAATGAAATCAACCGGTGAAGTTATCGGCCTTGATACGGACTTTGCCATAGCATTTGCCAAGTCCCAGCTTGGTAGCTCGGTTAAGGTTCCAAAATCTGGAACTGCCTTTGTTTCGGTACGTGAAGAGGACAAAACCCCGGATCTGGTCAAAGCCATCGCCCGATTGTCGAAAGCCGGGTTCTCAATAATTGCCACCTCCGGCACCATGCGCTTTCTGGGTGCCAACAATGTTGAGTGTAAAAAAATCAACAAGGTTATGGAGGGGCGCCCCCATATTGTTGATGCGATTAAAAATGGCGAGGTGCAATTGCTGATCAATACAACCGAGGGCAGAAAAGCCATGTCGGACAGCAAAACCATACGCCGCTCTGCCCTAATAGAAAAAGTGCCCTATTACACCACTATTCCGGGGGCAATCGCCGCCATAGATGGTATTCTTGCCTATCAAAAAGACAGCCTGACTGTCAGGACATTGCAGGATTATCTTGCTAGCTAGATTTTTGCAAACCAAGTAATTTCAAGAAAATATTTGCCGGACGATTCTATTGTCAGCTTCGTTACCCAAGCACAACCGAAGCACAACCGAAGCCCAAAAAATTGCCCGGCAATCATTTTTTTAAGTCAATCTATTTTCCAGACCTTGATATTTCCAGACCTCGATATTTTTAAAAACCAACTTTTATCAGGCCAAAGGTTTTTAGAAGTCTTTATATTAGAAGCCTTTATAATTAAGCCAATTTACGCCAATCATTTACCGGCTACGCCCTAAATCACAGTCACAAAATTTTTTCCAAAAACTTCAAAACATTGCCTTGTTGGGCAAATTTAATATTCAGCCGCAAAGTTTTATCTACCAATATTTTGCCTAAAAGCCTGTTTTTGGTTTTATCCAACTATTTTTTTCTTATCCATATTTTAGGCAAAACATGCCGTAAACCCTGCGATTATTAGATATTTTCGCGTCAAAATTGCCGATTAACACATCAATTTGCCATGTATTTTTTACAAACGACGTAATTTTGAGATCATGTATTGAAGATTTTATCAGACCGCGTTAAAAGGACGCATTGAATATTGCGGTTTACTGATGACGCTATGCGAAGCTTATCGCGTCTGCTTGCATCACTATCCAATAATTCGATGTAACTCAGACCGCCCCATGAGGGGCAAATAATCGCAGTTTTAGCGAAAGGCACTACGAATATGGCAACCGGCACCGTTAAATGGTTCAACGGCCAAAAAGGATTTGGCTTCATCCAACCTGACGAAGGTGGAGCAGACGTTTTTGTTCACATCTCCGCAGTTCAGCGCAGTGGAATGACAGGCTTGGACGAAGGACAGAAAATCAACTACGAAGTTGTTCAAGACAGTCGCACAGGCAAATCCGCAGCGGATAACCTGACCGACGCTTCTTAAAAAGCTTTAGGTTCAAAAGCCCTTAATGGGCTTTAACCGTTACACTATATCGGCGCCGAGGTTTCCCCGGCGCCTTTTGTTATTGTTAAATAACAACACTAAAATTTGGCTTGGGCGGTTTATCGCCTTGTTCGTGCGACACTAGATTAAGATGAGCATCATGGAAAAAATCCCCCTGACCCCATCCGGGCACTTAGCTCTCAAAGAAGAGCGCGAACGGCGCACTTCCAAAGATCGCCCGACAATCATTGCGGCCATTGCCGAAGCACGTGCCCATGGAGATCTGTCGGAAAATGCTGAATATCATGCGGCAAAAGAACAACAGAGCCTGAATGAAGGTCGTATTTTGGAGCTCGAATCCATTCTTGCTCTGGCCGAGATCATTGACGTTACAAAAATCAGCGGTGACCGGGTTAAATTTGGCGCCACGGTAACAATTGTTGATGAGGCTAGTGAAGATACAAGCACCTATCAGATAGTTGGCAACCCGGAAGCAGATGCTTCGGGTGGCAAAATTTCTATTTCTTCACCAATTTCGCGCGCCATGATTGGCAAAGAGCCCGGCGATAGTTTTGAGGTTTTTGCGCCCGGCGGTTCAAAGTCCTACGAGATAATTTCCGTAGAATTCAAGTAGAGCGCGATAAAAAGACAATAAGCTGTCAACTTCGTGCTCCCTTCGCCTTTGGCACCTTGATATTGGTCCCATAAGACCCTTTATTTGAAATTACAGATATTTTTAAGACCGCGTCAGGGGTATTTTGCTCCCGCCGGTATTTTTATGCGCAACGCCTGCCAGACAACGGGTTGCGCAACAAGGATAAGTCATGCACGCAAAAACTATAATCATAGGTTCAGGGCCTGCCGGATATACTGCTGCCATTTATGCCTCTCGCGCCTTGCTAGAGCCACTTTTGTTTCAGGGAATGCAGCCCGGCGGCCAATTGACCATAACCGCAGACGTAGAGAATTATCCCGGTTATGCCGACCCTGTCGAAGGGCCGTTTCTTATGGAACAAATGCAGGCTCAGGCAGAGAATGTAGGCACAAAAATTATCAATGATCTGATCGTTGACGTGGATTTTTCCTCCAAACCATACAAATTAACAACCGATAGCGGCACAATCTATACCGCTGACACTGTTATTATAGCTACCGGAGCACAGGCCAAATGGCTGGGTCTGCCATCAGAAGAGAAGTTCAAGGGTTTTGGTGTTTCTGCCTGTGCCACCTGCGATGGATTCTTTTATAAAGACAAACCGGTTCTGGTAATTGGTGGCGGTAATACCGCAGTTGAAGAAGCGTTGTTTTTGACCAGATTTGCCTCAAAAGTAACAATTGTCCATCGCCGCGAAGAATTCAGAGCCGAAAAAATTCTCCAGCAGCGCTTGTTCAAAAACCCAAAAATAGAAGTAATCTGGAATAGCCAACTTGAAGAAGTATTGGGCGGCGGCATGCCCCCTGGCGTAACCGGAGCAAAACTAAAAAACGTTATTTCAGGAAAAATCAGCGAAATTAATGTTGACGGGGTTTTTATCGCTATCGGCCATGCTCCCTCCACCACCCTGTTCAAGGACAAGCTGGAAATGAAGGCCGGTGGATATCTCGTGACTGCACCGGACAGTACTGCAACCAATATTGAAGGGGTTTTTGCTGCCGGAGATGTTACCGATGATATTTTTCGTCAGGCCGTAACCGCTGCTGGGATGGGCTGCATGGCAGCTATCGAAGCCGAAAGATATTTAACCGCTATGGAAGATGAGGGATAAGCATGTCACTCAAGGACTGGGACAAATTGCGCATATTCCACTCGGCCGCCAAAGCGGGCAGTTTTACCCATGCCGCAGAACAATTGCATATGAGCCAATCCGCAGTTTCCAGACAGATCTCTGCCCTGGAAGCCAGTTTGGGACTAAAACTATTCATCCGCCACGCCAGGGGATTGGTCCTTACGGAAGTTGGCGAGCAATTATTCACCACATCCCATCACATGTGGGAAGAATTGCAATCGGTGGAAAGTCAGATTACCGAAAGCCGGGATGTGCCTGCCGGCCCGCTGGTTGTTACAACAACCATGGGCTTTGGTTCCACATGGCTGGCCCCGCGCCTGCACGAATTTATTGCACTTTTCCCCACCGTCCAGCTTGAAATCCGCCTCAATGATTCCGAGCTTGATCTAGCCATGCGCCAAGCAGATGTGGCTATTCGCCTACACCAGCCAACGCAGACCGAAATGATCCAGCGCAGGCTTTTCACTGTGCATTTTCATGTTTATGCCTGCAAATCATATCTTGAAAAGCACGGGCGCCCAAAAACCGCTTCCGATCTGGATAATCATTGCATTATCAGTTTTGGCTCACCTGTCCCATCGCACCTGACCGACATAAATTATTTGGAAAAACTTGGCCGTAACGAAAAAAGTCCGCGACGGGCCAGCCTTAGGGTCAACGCCATCACCGGAATGACACAGGCTGTTCGTGCCGGTGTTGGCATTGCCATGCTACCTGATTATGCAACGGAAAATGCCAACGATCTGGTCCCAATCCTTACCGAACTGGAATTGCCGGAATTCGAAACCTATTTTGTCTATCCACCGGCTCTGAAAACTTCCAAACGGGTGGGGGTATTTCGGGATTTTCTGGTGGCCAGCGCCCGCAAATGGAAGTTCTAAGCTAGGGTCAGGACCCTAAAACTCCAGACAATAGCTATGCACTAAGCGCATAGCTGCCATGCAAAATTATTCCATTGAAAATTCATCCCCCCTACCCATATTTAATCTAACACAAGGGCGCTCCCCCCCTCCTCGCGCCTTATGTGTTCGTGCGGAGTAATCGGTAACGATCTCTGCATCTATGGCTTCGACTGTGTAATCGGTCGAAGCCTTTTTTTTACCAAAAATTCACCATATCCATGCACTAAACGCATAGCAGCTATTCCAGAACAATGTTTGTGCTTCGATTGGCAATCCTGCATAAAGACCTTGTTGGACATCGGTTTTAGCACTCCCTCCTCCTAGCTAAATTGATGACCATCACCCAGCGAGCAGGTTGTATCTCCTCCCTCATCCTGCGCGCTCTGATAATTTAGACCTCCCTCTATTTTATCAAAAAACTGAGATTTGGGTTTTTCCTTATATCTTTGGCTCCACTCCTAATCGAGTGGAGCCTTTTTTTTGGCAAAAAACCAAAATAGCTGATTCAAAAAAACCGGACTGCTTTTTCAGGGGCAAGACCCAGGCAATCCGGTAAAATTTTTGACCTCAAATTTAATTCCTAAACAATCAACGGAACAAATCCTCGCCTTCAAGCCCGGCATACATATCGCCAACTTGCTCCGCATAACCATTATAGAGCAAGGTTGGTACCATTTCGTCAGTATGCAACACGCGTTCTGTCTCCTGACTCCAACGCGGATGGGGAACTTGAGGGTTAACATTGGCCCAAAACCCATATTCGCGAGCGCTGGAAATTTCTTCCCAGAACCCGATGGGACGTTCTTCGACAAAAGTGAATTTCACAATCGACTTGATGGACTTAAAGCCATATTTCCATGGCAAATGCATACGAATAGGTGCTCCCATAGAATTGGGAACCTGCTTGCCATAAGCACCAACCACCAAAAACGCCAATTCGTTGGCGACTTCGTCCATGGTGATGGATTCCACATAGGGCCACGGATACCAAGGCTGGTTGCTAATACCATTTGCCATGTCTGGATCGTTAAACGTTTCCATTTTAAGGTATTTTGCACTTCCCAAAGGCTCAACAAGGTTTGCAAGCCTGGCAAAGCTGAACCCGATCCACGGCACGGTCATCGACCAGGCTTCAACGCAGCGCAGGCGATAAAGCCGCTCTTCCAAACCGCCGACTTTTGCAATCAGCTCATCGACATCAAGGGTCATGGGATTATTGACCATACCACCGATTTCAACTTGCCATGGCCGCGAAACCAGATTTTCTTCGGCATTGGCAGAAATTCGCTTGTGGGAACCAAACTCATAGAAATTATTATATTTCAGGTTCACATCTTCCGGAGTCATATCCCGATCAAGAACATAGGTCTCATTACGCACCGCATCCATGGCAGCCCGCCCTTCCTGAGCGAATGCTTTTCCTCCAATCAAACCGGCAGAGCCAACTGCGAGCGCACCAAGCGTTCCCTTCATCAAGCTTCTGCGATTCAAATAAATACCCTCGGGCGTAGCTCTGTTTTCTTTAACAACCCAGCTTGGCGTCGACTTTATCAGCATTATAATAACCTCAATAATTTATTTGAGCCGACTTTGTCACACAATTTAATTTGCACAAGCCAATTTTCTTCAACTCAAAGTTACTTAAAGTTTACTTATGTTTTTATAATAATAAGGAAACCTGCTTACTCTGAAATCCCAGGGTCCTGACCCTAGTGTAAACCCCGACAAAATTCGCCAATCCGCTGCAAAGCTTGGCTCAGATCAGCGCTCGAGGCCGCATAGGAAAGCCTAAAATGCCCCTCAAGGCCAAACGCTGCCCCATGCACTAGAGCCACATGGTTTTCGACCAGCAAGGCCATGACAAAATTCTCGTCATTATTAATCTGCCTGCCCCCTTTGCTGACCTTGCCAATATGAGCGGCGCAGGACGGAAAGACATAAAACGCCCCGTCCGGAGTTAAGCAATCCAGGCCATCAATATCATTCAAACCAGCAACCACCATATCGCGGCGCGCCTGAAAAACCTGTCGCCACTCCTCAAGAAAATCATTTGGCCCATTCAAGGCCGCAACTGCTGCCCATTGGGAAATCGAAGACGGGTTGGTGGTCGATTGGGCTTGTAATTTGCCCATAGCTGCCAGAATTTGGTGCGGACCGGTGCAATAACCTATTCTCCAGCCGGTCATAGCATGGGATTTGGAAACCCCGTTCAAGCTCAACACCCGATGCGCCAGCTCGGGACAAGCCTGGGCAATAGTTACAAATTCTTTGCCATCATAAAGCAATTGCTCATAAATATCGTCACTAAGCACATGAATGTCAGGATATTCAAGCAGCACCGCCCCCAATTGCTTCAGCTCATCCCCCGAATAGGCAGCGCCCGTGGGATTGGAGGGGGAATTTAGAATCAACCACTTGGTCTTTTCGCTAATCGCCTTACGCAGACTTTGTGGGGTAAGCCTGAAGCCGGTACTGGCATCAGCCGGTGCCAATATAGGCTTTGCCCCCGCCAACAAAACAATATCGGGATAAGAAACCCAATAGGGTACAGGTACAATCACCTCGTCCCCCGGATTAAGGGTCGCCAGCATTGCATTAAAAATAATCTGCTTGCCACCGGCGGAAACAAAACAATCCTGCTGACTTACATTAAAGCAATTATCGCGATTGAATTTATTAGCCACCGCTTCTTTAAGTTCAACAATACCATCGACATTGGTATATTTTATTTTCCCCGCATCGATAGCCTTTTTTGCAGCATTTTTTATATGCTCTGGAGTATCAAAATCAGGCTCACCGGAACTAAGAGCTATAACATCCTTGCCATCTATTATCATCTGGCGGGCCAATTGGGAAATGCCAACGGTAGCCGAGGGTTTTATTCTTTCCAATGCTTTTGATAAAATAATCAAAACCGATCTCCCAGATTATACTGTTATTATCTAGCGAGATAGCTGGCAGCCAAGCAAGCCAAAAACCGCGCCACAATACCGCCATCAAATGGTACACGAATCTCCGCAAATCCCCCTTAAAATTCTCAAATTACCGGCCCATTGATCAGCTGTTATTTGTATTAGGTCATGACCTAGAGTAAAGGAGTTTCTTGTGCCCAGATCCCAAAATCGCCCCCTGGCCCAAAAGAATTACAAAACCACTAAAACCACTAAAAACTCCACACCCCCCCGCAAGCCAATATTTCACCTGGCCTATGTGCTATTAGCCCTGATAACCGGCGCAGCAATCGCTACCCCGCCAGCTTCTGCTGCCAACCTGTTGCCCAACAGCAATATCGGGGCGATGACAATGATTGGTTCTGTAGCGATTTTAATGCTGGTGCTGGTGGTGGAAATCTGGCGCCAAACCGCAAAAAAAACCGGCCCCCGTTTACAGGCGCAAATAATTGCCACCAAAAAAAGACGTCATAACTATTTTGATTGATAAGAAATTCCATCACAAAAACCAAGACAAACCGGCCTAGAGTGTGTCTACCAAAAGCTGGAACCGGTTTTGGGATTAAAGAGACGCGAAAACAAATAGATAAAGCATGTTAAGTGAATGCGAATGAACGCGACATGCTTTAGAGCCGGTTTTTTGTAGCTATTCCAGATACTTAAAACCGACATTACCAGCCTTTCCAAATTTTCATCTTGCGGAAATGTTGCCGCAACGATCTCTCACCTATGGTTATCTCGATCAAACGCACCACCGATTTGCATAAAAGCCTACTTTTAAAAAACCTGAATTCAAACCCAATAAATCGAACCCAAAAGGATTTTATGATGAAAAAAATTACCACAACAATTATCGCTACGGCACTTGCCACAGCAATTGCCATGCCCGTTTTCGTAACTGGCTCTTCCGCTCAAGGACCACGCAATGCTGGTGCGATGAATGCAGGTATGCTCACCAGCTTCGCCTGTTCAGAGCGGGCAGCAACACGCATCGAAAGGGGCTTGGGCCGCATATCGGAACGCTTGCAACTAACAAATGAGCAAACGCCGGCATTTGATGCCTTCAAAGCATCTGCTTTGGCGGCCCAATCAAATTTTTTGCAGCAGTGCGAACAGTTCAAAGAAGCCCGCCAAGAAGCCGGTGATGGAGCCGGTCAAGATATAGATTTGATTGACCGGATGAATAATCGTCAGGCACTGTTGGGTGCACGTTTGAGCGCAGTTGCTTCTGTTATGCCCCAGCTCGAAATCTTTTATGACAATTTGAGCGACGAGCAAAAGCAAAAGCTGCGTCCTCGTCCCCACCGCCAAAATCAAGGCCCAAAACATGGTCCAGATAACGGCATGAACAAACCAAGCTAAACAACCAGTTAGTCCGGCGTAGAGCTATATACTGCGCGTCCCCCATAATCGCAGCCACCAGCCTGCGCCGGACACCCCAAAATAAGAAACCCTCTCCAAGGTTAGAGTCAAACAGGCCTTTGCTTTTTTTTCAAACACCTGATTGGTCAAAATCTTTATATATCAATCCTTAAAACCTATTTCTATTGCCACCTGTCTATTCAGCAGCTACCACTTAATAAAAAGCTGAACAGGTCCCCATTATGACAACATCCTCCCTTCCATTGAATACCGATCTGGTGCGCTCGCTTTTTCCCGCCTTTGACCAGCAAGAGATTGCCCAAAGCGCTTTTTTTGAAAATGCCGGCGGCTCCTATATTTCGGCACCAGTCGTTGCATTGTTACAAAATTACCAGCGCAAAACAAAGGTTCAGCCCTATGGGGCTTTTGCTACTTCTGTTGTAGCGGGGCAGGCCATGGACAATTCCTATCAGCGCATTGCAAAAGCCCTTGACCTTGATGATAGCTGGATACATTTTGGCCCCTCCACATCGGCCAATAGCTATGTTTTGGCGCATGCGTTTTCCCAAATAATTAAGGCAGGCGAGGCGATAATCGTCACCAATCAGGACCATGAGGCAAATTCTGGAGTTTGGCGCAAGTTGGTAAAAAATGGTGTTGAGGTGCGCGAATGGCATATAGACAAAGAAACCGGTGAGCTTGACCCAAAAAAACTGGCCAATCTGCTGGATGATAAAGTCAGATTTGTCGCCTTCCCCCATGTTTCAAATATTGTTGGGCAAATAAACCCCGCCAAACAAATTTGCCAGATAATCCATGATGCCAACGCGCTGGCAATTGTTGACGGGGTTTCCTATTGCCCCCATGGGTTGCCTGACCTTGGCGATATGAATCCTGATATATATTTGTTTTCAGCCTATAAAACTTTTGGGCCCCATGTGGGGGTTATGGCAGTGCGCCCTGATCTGGCAGCCTCCCTGCCCAATCAGGGCCACCATTTTAATGACCACAAACCCCGATACCGCCTGACACCAGCTGGCCCCGACCATGCCCAGATAGCCGCCATGGCCGCAATCGCTAATTATCTTGAGCAAATTTCTGTCATGGCAAAAGGTTCGGATAGTCAAAATATCACCACTCCATTCCAGCGCGCCCATGATGCTATTCGTGCTCAGGAAACTGCCCTGATGACCCCGTTTCTGGATTGGATAAAAACCCGCAATGATTTGCGCCTTATCGGGCCAGATAATGCAAATAACAGGGTTCCAACTTTTTCTTTTGCCCTTGATGTTTCGGGTTTTGAAATGGCTAAAAAACTGGAGAAACATGGTATTTTGGCCGGAGGCGGGCATTTTTATGCCCAAAGGGTTTTGCAGGGGTTGGGATTGGATGCCGAGCACGGGGTGCTGAGAATTTCTTTCGTGCATTATACCAGCGAAAATGATATTTCCCGTCTGCTTGGCGCCCTTGATGCAGAATTATAAATCTCTGCGCTGTTTATTAAACAACCAGTCAAATTCAACCTAGATCGGCCCAAATATGAAACGTTCCAGCGCCACAATTTTGCTGATTTTGGCTGCCGCCTTTTGGGGCATGGCTTTTATTGCCCAAAAATCTGCTATGGATTTCATGGGACCACTGACTTTTGTCGGTTCACGTTTTTTGCTAGGTGGCCTTTTGGTATTACCCTTTGCCATTTATGAATATCGCAAAAGAAATATTGTGCTGAGTAAAAATCAAAAGCTGATGATTTTGGCCCTTTGTATAAATTTTTTCCTTGGCTCCTGGCTCCAGCAATGGGGGTTGTTGACCACCAGCGCCACCAATGGCGGATTTTTAACCGGTCTATATGTATTTTTTGTGCCGATTATCCAGCTAACCCTGTTCCGTACCAGACCGCATTTCATCATTTGGCTTTGTGCACCACTGGCAATTTTGGGGCTGTTTTTATTGAGCGGGGCGAGTGTTAATCCGTTTGGCATTGGTGATTATCTGGTAATTAGCAGCGCCATATTCTGGGCCATGCAGGTATATCTGCTAGGGTATCTGGCAGCTGAGACAAAGTTACCCCTGACCATTTCTACAATTTGTTTTCTGGCAGCCGGAATATTTGGCACTATTGGCGCTTTTGGTTTTGAAACCATCACCTGGCAGGGCCTTGAAGCAGGCTGGGTTGAAATACTTTATGCAGCAATATTTTCCACCGCTATCGGCTTTTCCCTTCAGGCCATGGGCCAGCAATATGTACCCCCTGCCAATGCAGCAATCATAGTTTCCTCTGAAAGCCTGTTTGCAGCCGCTGGCGGCGCTCTGTTGCTAGGAGAGCGCCTTTCAACTAACGGATATATCGGCATTGCTATCCTGTTTACAGCAATTGTTGCGGTGGAAACAGTTCCCCAATTATCACGAAAACCAAAACCTAAAGCCAAAACTCAAGTCTAGGCACCTTGCTCAATTCTACCGAGTTCAAAGCCCTGACAAAAGAAACCATAGGCACAACCGGTAACTTTCAGGCGGTCTTGATTAATGATCTTAACACTGCCACCAACACTGACGCCATAAATATCGATATTGCCGCGCCATTCGGCAGGATACGCCCTGACACCCTCGTAAATCACATATTTATTGAGATATTGAATATTTCGATCATTAACTTTATCAGGTTGAATCCATATCAACTGGGCGCAAATCTGGGTGCCATCGCCACAAAGGCTAACCTTATAGCGCGATTCCCCATCGTCGGCCTGCCAGATACCGGCGGGTGAATATTGTGACAAAAAATTGCTTTGCCCAATAGCGACAAGAGAAGAGGTTGCCAGCGAAAAGAATGCTGCAACGCCAAGAATCATCAGTTTTATTTTCATTAGTTTAGTCTTTCGTGCGGATTTTAAGCCCCCGCACTAAAAGCACTAATAGGAGAATTTGTTCTGATTATGATTGAATACATCCAAATCTACCTTGATAAAAACCTTGGTCCCAAGCAATTTTTGCTGAAAGCATTTTAATGCAATCGTTTATGCAGTTTCTGTGCAACAAAAATATTGCCCCTTTATAATCCGCCCCAAGGCTGTAAAATAACCACTGCAAAAATGATCGCTGCAAAATTACGCTTATCCAAATATTGATGGGCAAGTTTTTGTCAAAGCCTCAATAACCGGACATAATAAGCGGATCTGCAAATCAATGGCAAAACTCTATTTTTCATACGCAGCGATGAACGCAGGCAAATCTACCTTGTTGTTGCAAGCATCCCACAATTATCATGAACGCGGTATGCAGACCCTGCTTTACACCTCGTCCCTTTATGCCAGTCAGGACAAAAAATCGATAACTTCGCGTATAGGCATAAGTTCTCCTGCCCGATTATATGATGATGAAACAGATCTTTTCGAACAGATTAAAGAGCGCTTAAGCGAGGGGCCGCTCAATTGTGTTTTTGTTGATGAAGCGCAATTTTTAACTACCGGTCAGGTCTGGCAACTAGCCCGGGTTGCCGATCGCTTGAAAATTCCAGTTATGACCTATGGCTTAAGAACCGATTTTCAGGGCAATTTGTTTGAAGGATCCAAAGCATTGCTGGCCATTGCCGATATTTTGCGCGAAGTGCGCACTATTTGCGAATGCGGGGCCAAAGCAACTATGGTAGTAAGAAAAGGCGAAAACGGCAATGTTTTAACCAAGGGCGATCAAGTCGCAATCGGCAGGGAGATCTATGTTTCCCTATGCCGCAAACATTGGGAAGAACAAACAGGTCGCTGGCCTGCACAAGATGGAGATAGCCCCAAATTCTCATTCTAGGTTGTGTTTATAAAAACAAAGGATTTGCCCATGCCTGATCTATCAACGCCTAAAGACAAAAACTCTGAAATGCTAAAAGAAAGCAACGAGCAACCAAAAGGCAGCCTGACCATAAGAACCCTTGCCATGCCCGCCGATACCAATCCGGCCGGCGACATTTTTGGTGGCTGGGTGATGAGCCAGCTCGATATTGCTGGCGCCATTGCTGCGATTGAAAAGGTAAAGGGTCGCGTAGCAACCGTTGCCGTTGAAGCCATGACCTTTATCGCTCCGGTAAAAGTAGGCGATATTTTGTGTGTTTATTGCACCATAAAACACATTGGCACCACCTCGATTTCCATCGGGCTTGAAGCATGGGCGCGCCGCAATCGCCTGGACGATCGGGTAAAGGTAACTGAAGGCACTTTTATCTATGTAGCCCTTGGAGATGATGGCAAAAAGTGCCGAATCGAGCAATAAAACCAAAAGATTTTATAAAAAAAACCTAGTTTTTCCACAAACTAATTTTTCCACTTAATTGAACAACCCGCACTGGCAATTTGCTCAAGTGGCCCTTTTCCCGTAGCAGCAATTTCTTCCATGGCCAAAACCAGATCCCGCCGCGCCTGTGGGGATGGCTGGCTCATGCGGCCATTATCCATTCTTCCCCGATACTGAATTAGCCCGTCCCGATTGATACCAAAAAAATCCGGGGTACAAACCGCATCATAAGCCCGTGCCACCTGCTGGTTTTCATCATGCAGATAAGGAAAGTCAAATCCGCTCTCGCTAGCGAATATGGCCATATTTTCAAAGGAATCCTCTGGGTGGGAGGAAGCATCATTAGAACAGATCGCTACAAAACCTATGCCCTGCGCCCTCAGGGTTTTTGCATCCCCAACCAAGCGCCCGGTAATGGCTTTTACATAGGGACAATGATTGCAGATAAAAACCACAACCAGACCATTTTCCCCCATCACATCATTAAAGCCAACAATTTTACCATCCGTGGAGGGCAGGGAAAAATCCTTGGCCTTTATACCAAGCTCTGCTTTGGGGGGTCTAAACGCCATTTTTTAAGCTCCAAAATCAAACCAGCGCAAACGCCATCATAAACATGCCGACAAATCCAATGCCATAGGCCAATGAGCGGGTAAAGGGGATCGAGATCATATAGAAGATAATATACGCCATTCTTGAAATCACAAACATCTGCGCTCCAAGCACCGCCATTTCCATATTGACCTTATCAATTACCAGAGACAAAATTCCAAGGGCAAGAAATACAGCCATGTTCTCCTGAAAATTATTCAGAGACCTTCGTGCCCGTTGCACCATTTTGTTGGGTTCTGGCAAATCATCACGCGCCCCCATATGGTTTTTGAATCCGACTGCGGGGAAATAAAGCGCCGCAGGAAGATAAACATTGAACAAGAAAACCAGCATTCCCGCAAATAACCAAGTCAACATTATTCAATTCTCCTGTTTAGCCATGGCCCAACTATTGTTTAATCGTAATTTATAATAATTTTTGGCCATTTTTTATAAACATTGCAGATTTCACCAGCCTTTTGCATACTCTACCCCTGCTACCAAGGCAAAGAACAAGTTGGAAGGGAGAATATTTGCACCTGCCCATGTAAGAATACCTGCCCATGTAAAAATACCTGAAAATGCCGCTTTATATGCGTTTTCAACGCAAAACATTTTTTGCCCTTACTAAAAAGGCAATTGTTGATAATATTGTAAAAGATCAAAGTATTTTGGCGGAAATTTATTCGATAGAACCCGATAAAACCAACGGTATTTTATACTGGTATTAAGCCTAAACTTAATCACTGAACATCGCGTTCACAAGCGGTTCAGACACCACATAATAATCTTTGCCCATCACGATGCAGTTTCAAACAATTTTTATGTATTGAATTTGAAAGTGCAAACACACCAAGTGAATTTAATTGAGGGGAATAAACATTATGAAAATTTATAAAAAAACTCTAATTTCTGTTCTCGCTGCCATTACTCTGGCGGCCTCCGCAGCTACTGCGCTGGCAGCGCCTGCTATTTCCACTGTGGAACTAAACGTAAGAAGCGGGCCCGGTACTAATTTCAACGTACTGGACACTCTTTTTGCCGGTGAAGAAGTCAACGTAACCGAGTGTGTTTCAAACGGCTGGTGCCGTATTGAACATGTTGGGCCCGATGGCTGGGTAAGTTCCAATTATTTGCAAACTCCAACGCCCCCGGTTCCACCCCCCCCGGCTCCTCCCTCGCCACCAGCGCCTCCTCCTCCAGCACCACCGCCCTCCCCATCCGATCCCAATTGCAGCTTCGGCTTGGTGCTTGGCCCATCCGGACCAACTTTTTCCATAGTCTGTGGTGACAGTCCAACTCCGCCTCCTCCTCCGCCTCCGCCTCCGCCTCCGCCACCACCACCACCTCCACCTCCACCGCCTCCTCCGCCTCCGGTTGCTGACAGAGCCTGCGTATATGCTGGATCCAATTTTAGTGGCGCTGAATTATGTAGCGGTGTAACAATAGTTAACTCGCTCGGTCCCATATATAATGATCGTATTTCTTCGGTCAGATTATATGGCAATGCTAAAATCAGATTGTGCACAAACACCAATTTTGCCGGCCTGTGCCGCAACTACACCAGCTCCGTTGCTAACCTTCCTGGCGTAATGAACAACAGAGCCTCTTCGCTGCGCATTTATACGGGCACTCTGGCTCCGGTTACTTTCTCGACTGCTCTGGTTTCTTTGCCACAAACTTTCAGCCTTGATCTGGATACCGGCAATATAACCGGTGGATCCGGCCGCGATTTGTTTTATCAAGCCGTAACCTCCGCAGAAAAATACCTGACACCAGATAACGGAGCGCAGATTTCGTTCTCCGGTGGCAACCAAAGAGGGCTTGCCGGTTGTTCAACCTCTGCATTCACTCCTAACCGCCTACCCTTGTGGACGGTTCCGGTTGGATCATATGTTTGTGTAAAAACCAATCAGGGTAGAATTTCCGAGTTCCGTCTCAATTCTTACACAGGAACCACCATGAATTTGGGATATACTACCTGGGCCAACTGATTTCAGCGCTGACTTAATTCAAAAAACAAACAAACGCTGCTCTTTTTAAGGGCAGCGTTTTTTTTGAAGTTCGATACAAAAGCCATTTTAGATAACATGGCAAACAACGCCAAATATTGTTAGATTTTTTACCCCTTTGCATTTGCGACAAGCAAACATTTGATAAAAAATACAAATCCATTCCACTAAAAACAATATATCCAACAATTTCACTAGTTTGATATATTGTAACTTTTATTGCCAAGCCAAGCACACGTTCAGCGCCCGTTCATACGCAAACTGCTTATCTATGGTTAACGTGGCTCAAACATTACATTTTACCAGCCACTGCGGATAAAAGGGAATGTAAACATGAGAACCAAAAAAATCACTTTATTCATCACAGCCATAATGGCCGGATTTTTGGCCACCACCATGGCAGCACTTGCAGTGCCAGCTGTTGCCAAAAGTGCTGTTAATGTACGCACCGGCCCCGCAACCAGCTTTAACAGAGTAGACACTCTACGCCGTGGCGAACGGGTAAATGTTACCCAATGCCAAAACGGCTGGTGCTATGTGGAAAAATCCGGCCCTAATGGCTGGGTCGCTGGCAATTATCTGCTTCCGGCCAATAATGGTGGCAACAATAATGGCGCCAATCACAACGCAAACAACAATCCTCCAGTTAATTTTGGCGTAACCTTTGGCACTGGCGGTGCCTCGTTTTCAATCTCGATTGGCAACAGGCCAATTAATCGTCCAGCCCCGATGCCTGCTCCCCCAATCACGCCCAAAGTCTGCTTTTATGATGGCGCAAACTATACCGGCGCCCAATATTGCGTAAGTTCAGGCACAACGGATAACCAGCTGATCGGCTTTTGGAACAATAGAATTTCTTCGTTCCGGTTATTTGGCGGCGCAAGGGTACAATTGTGCAAAAACTGGAATTATGGCGGCGCATGTTTTGGCTATAGTTCAAACCGTGCCAATTTGTCGTTCCAGATAAACAACAAAACATCTTCCTATCAAACCTGGAATTAGAAAATTTTGGGTTTAGGCAAAAAAAATCAGGCCGCTAATCGTAGCGGCCTTTTTATATGAATTTCATCTTGCTTCAGGGCAATTTAACCGCATAAATATCCTCATGCTTAAAAAAAAGTAATTCCCTAAGATCATTTATAAGCAGCACTAAAGCAATAGAAAGTACCTGAGACGATGATAAGGAAAATTTTACTCCCCTTTGCAATTGCTGTTGCGATTGCTCTTTCGGCACCCGCAAATGCTCAATTTGCGCCATCAAACGCCAAAGTATTTGTGGATTACCCCGATCTTATTGTCGAGCCTTATCCGGGACGAATATCGGAAATTGCCATATATGCGATAATAAATTCGCCAATAGCCCTTTATACCATCACCATTGACAACAGGTTCAGCACCGGCGTGCTCGGAACATTTCAATGTGGCAAAGAATTCACTATCCTAAAAACCAGCAGCAATAATTTCTATGATATAAAATGCGTGGATCTGGATGTTTTTAATGAACCCATTCCATATATTATTAAAGCAGACGAAGATGGCAGTTATCAGCTCATTAGGCTCGCCAAATAAATTCGAATTGCTCTAAATAACCTATAGCACCGTAACAATAGTGCCCACAGGTACCCTGTCATAAAGATCTATCACATATTCATTGGTCAAACCGATGCAGCCGTTCGAAACAGCCTTGCCTATGGTCTGTGGCTGATTGGTGCCATGAATACGATAATAGGTATCTCGGCCATTGCGATAAAGATAAAGCGCTCTGGCCCCCAGCGGATTGTTTGGCCCGCCTGCCATGCCGTTGGCCCATTTGGCATATTTTTCCGGCTCGCGCCTGATCATGTTTGCTGTTGGCGTCCAGCGGGGCCATTCGGCTTTACGGTGAATTTCAGCTTCACCCTTCCACGCCAGTCCGGCCCGTCCAACTCGCACCCCATAGCGGCGTGCAGAAGTATTTTCATCTACCAGATAAAGGAAGAAATTCTCTGGATCCACTACGATAGAGCCAATCGGGTAACCCGAATATGGCACCCTTTGGGGCAAATATCGATCTTCCAAAACAAATTCCCCATGGGCAAGTGCCAAAGAGGGAGCGGCAAGTGCTGCCAGTCCGGAAAGTAAAACGGTTCTTCTTTTCATGATAACTACCCTTAAATTTTTCAAAATTTATTGTCTAGGTAATATTTTATCAGCCGATATTCCGGTTGCGGGCTATTGTTCAGCCACTACCAATTTTATCAAGAGCCTCTAAATATTTAACAATAGTTTTAAAGAAATTTGCAAGTAAATTTTGCCCACAAACAAACATAATTAGCAAACTTTATTGCTCTCATAGATTTATTCAAAACAACTTTCCAAATTTGTTAAAAAATGCTAAGATAAACGTCTCGTTCAGCGCCGGTTCATAGCTTAATTGCTTATATGCACTCATTGATGTGGCTAACTATAAACCTTGTTAGGCCACTGCGAATTAGAGGGAAATCAAATCATGAAAACTCCAAAATTCTTTACTGTCATAATCGCTGCTACATTTGGCCTTGTTGCTTCCACTTTTTCAGCTTTTGCTGTCCCTGCAACCGCCACTTCGGCCGTTAACGTGCGTTCAGGCCCAAGTACTGCCTACACCATTCTGGACACTTTGCACACCGGGCAAGCCGTAAATGTTACGCAATGTCAGGGCGGCTGGTGTTATGTGGAAAAACCCGGTCCCGATGGCTGGGTTTCCGGCAACTATCTTCAAGCTGCTCAAGGTGGCAACAACAACGGAAACAGCGCTGCCGATGATGCGGCAGCTGCCGCAGCCATCCAAATTTTTGGCACCATAGCAGGGGCGGTAGTCGGCAATATTGTTGCCCCTCCCCCCCCACCACCACCCCAGATATGTTTCTTTGATGGCATAAATTATGCCGGTGCTTCAATCTGTGTTGCTGCCGGCACCACCAACAATCAGTTGGTTGGTATATGGAATAACAGTATTTCATCGATAACAGTTCCTGCCGGCTCTTCAGCCACTGTTTGCCGCAACTGGAACTATGGCGGAACATGCAGAACTTACAATGCTGATATCGCTCTCATTCACCCGATCGTAAACAATCAGGTTTCTTCATTCCAGACATTCTGATTTGGCAGGATTGACAATCATTTAGAAAAAAGGGCCGCCCTATTAAGAGCGGCCCTTTTTTAATCTAACGAACCCGGATTACTAAAGCATGTCGCATTCAATCTGATTTTCTTCCATGCTTTAGCGAACACTTAGAAAAGCTTCAGCCAGCACAGCCCCATTATCCACATTCATATATCGTAAAATATATTCTCCCGACACATCAGGAGCCGTCAGCTCCAGCGTTTTACCCGCAAAATCTCCACGCAAAATCCGCACTCGCGATACAATCTTTGCGCTTTCAACGCTAAAAATATCGATTGTATCCCTGCGAGCACCCGGCCCTTGCCAATTCACCGAAAACACCTCGCCTGCTGCCACCGATGCGGGGCCAGTAACCGAAACCTCAATCGCTGCTACATCAATCATTCTGGTGGCCAGCACCACATTATTGGTTCGGTTTAGATAACGCAATTCATAAGCACCCGGAACCGCAGGGGCAACCAGATCGACAATTTGGTTGGCAAAATCCCCATTGACCAGCCGCTTGGCAACAATTCTCCTGCCCTCAAGATTATATAATTCCACATAATCCATCCTGGCACCCGGCCCCACCCAATTGACATCAAATGTCGAACCAATACCCACCTTCAAAGCCGCAGAAAGTGAGGTTTCAGCTTCAAGAACTTCAATTTCCCTTGTTGCCAGAACCTCTCGCCCATCACCACTCCAATATTGCAATTGATAAAAACCCGGCTCTGCCGGTGCCTCAAGTGTCAAGCGGTTATTGGCAAAATCATCAACAACCAGCCGTTTACCGCGCAAAATATTATCATCCCCGCCTAAAACTCGCAGATCAGCAATCCGGATAGCATCCAGCCTAGCCCCCGGCCCTGCCCACACTGTGGTAAACGGGCGTCCGATAGCAATTGTCGATGGTGCTTTTAACCAAATTGAAGCTTCAAGCACCTCGATATTTCGCCTGGCAAGCACGATACGCTGATCCCGCCAGAGATATTGCAATTCATAGGTTCCCGGATTTACCGGAGCCATAGTTACAACTGTTTGTTCAGCCATATCCCCATTGGCAACACGAATAAAGGTCAGCGCTCGCCTGCTCTCCTCCGGCAACAAGGGATTGACCAATATTATAGCATCCAATTGCTCCCCCGGCCCCTGCCAATTGGTCACAAAGGGCCGGCCAATTTCGACACTGTCTGGCGCTTCGATATTTGCATCAGGTAATATTAAAGGTTGTGCCTCAACCATTTCTTGCGGCGGCACGATTGCTATTTCCTGCAAAGGCTGGATCAAGGCATTGGCCAACCCTGCTGCATCATTGGCAGCAAGATAAAGCCCTCCGGTTTCCTCGGCCAGACAAACCAATTGCTGTCCCTCTTGCGCGGAAAGTCCAAAACCTATTACATTTATCTGAAAATTAATTCCCGAAGCTTCCAGATCGGCAGCTGCCTGACATATTTCCACCCCACAGGTTTCAATGCCATCGGTTATTAGAATAACAGTCGCCTTTTCTTCTGTGTAGCGCAAAAACTCGGCCGCCTGACGAACGGAATCAGCCAGCGGCGTTTTGCCCAAAGGCGAAATCTGATCGGCAGCATCGCTAATGGTTTGGGCCATATTCGCCCCCGGTTCAACAATCAGTTCGATATCACCACAATCCCCTTGTCGCCGGTGACCATAGGACATCAGTCCCAACTCCACTGTTGGCGCTACGTTTTCGAGCACATCCGAAAGCACCCGCCGGGCAATTGATATTTTTGCCTCCCCCTCTATCTGCCCCCACATGGAACCAGACCCGTCAAGGACTATCATCGCCTTTTCCTGCGCGCTTGCCACAGGCACAAAAGAAGCGCCAAAAAAACCCGCAATCAATGCGGGCAGAAATAATTTAGAAAATCTGGATTTTATAATTTTGGATTTTGAAGTTCTGCTGACATTTCTGTCTCTGCAATAGCGCAAAATATTCCAAGAATCCGTTGTATTACAATAGAATATTGTCATAATAATTAATCCTGCAATTTCCCCTATACTACAAAATAGTAGACCCTCTTCAAACTAACCAAGTCAAGTTTTAGCAATATTAGCAGTTATAAAATAGTTACCACTACAAAATACCCCTACTGGCATTAAAGCTATTTTTTATCCATCTTCATTGTCCAAAACCTGTTCATGGCCAGATAAGTGAAAGAGGCCGACCAGGCAATCAATATCAAACCGGTCAGGGATTCGATAGCCGCCACAATTCGCAAATGCCCAATCGGGAACAAATCACCCATGCCAAGAGTTGTATAAGAAGCGGCTGAAAAATAGAAAAAATCCACCCAGCTTCCCTCGGTAGCTCCGGCAATTTCTCCTAGTCCCCAACGATGCTGCATCAGGGCAAAAGCTATCGCAAACAGGCCTATTTCAATGAGATGAGCCATAAACACCACCCCGATAGCCGATAGTAGTTTTCTGCGGTGGGAACCGGGAATTTTTGGCATGGCAATAGAGATCAAACGCAGCATTTCATAGTGAATGAATATTGAAGCTACTACCAGTGTCAGCGTAATCAAAAATACAATCGGCATGATATTTTTCCTTGATTGCAAGCCAATATAAAGCAATCAGGTTAGCGAGCATATAACAAGGTTAGCCGCTGGCCAAAACTACAAAATCTCCAACAAATCGAGCGCAGATTTTTCCATCTGCTTCAACAATCGCCTCGACGCTAATGCGCGCTTTTCCTTTGGCGGTGAAAGTTTTTTCAAACCGCTGCCACTTTTTTTCATCAGTCAGCGTGGCGCTAGCGGTAAAATCCACCGCTACCGGATGCAGATATTCAATATTATTGCGCTGAATTACCAAATGAGCATTTTTGGCGTTTTTATCATCCATTTTCAGGCGCAACAGGCTCCAGGCGCTAAGGGTAGCCAGAGTTGAAACCGAACCGCCAAACGCCGTGTTGCGATGATTGGTATTGGGCAACAGGGGCGTACTCAAAACCACCCGATCAGGTAATATTTCCACCACCCCCACCTGCATGGCTTCGGTTATGGGAATATTGTTGTGCAGATATTCTTCTAGCTCGTTATTGGTCATTTTTATCCTTCAAACGCCTGATAATTTCAATATTCCAGCAAAACCGTTCCGTTTTCGTTCACGATATACTAGAGTGCTGCCAGAAAAAGTGTTCTTGCGGTTTTTCGTTTCGGCAACGCGACCACTATTAAACGACCGCTATTAAAAGAGCCTATCATGTTTTGATTCCATCATAACATGATAGGCTCTAGACGAAAAATCCAGCATCAAACAAGCGAAAAACCATGTCGTCTGACAAGAAAAACCCATCTGATTCTGACTTTTCCATCGAGGATTTTTTTCCGAAATCGAAAAGGCTGAGGATATAGCCGCAAGCAAGCCCCTGCCCCAGGGAGCATCTGTATGACAAACGCAGGCTTTACGGGAAAGAAACAGGAAGAGGAAGAGGAAAATGAAGAAATCCTGGATCACTCGCTACCTGGGCAGTTGTTTCTGGCTTTGGCTACCGCCATTGGCGATCAGTTTTTTGCTGTGGGCACAACTACCTCCTGCTTTTGGCAGAGAGATTTTTTGGAAGGACATTCCGCAGTTTATTGGCACGACGGAAAACGCGTTGCGCTTGGTGATCATCCTTCTTTCGCTGTTGATGGCATTTGAGATTAAATCCGCGAGCCAAAAAACAGGTCTGGGCCTCTATCTGCTCGGGCTGGTACTTTACGCAGCATCGCAGATTGTGCTGGTGTTGGCACCTGAAAGCGGCTGGAGCACCAGCGTTGTGGGCTTCACCGCTCCGGCCTACACACCACTCTTCTGGCTTCTTGGCATTAGCATGATCGGTAACAGGCTGATCAGTCGTCAAATTCCCTGGCATCCCGCAGCATATTTTTTGCTCAGTCTGGCCTTTGCGGGTGCGCACACTGCCCACGCCACGCTGGTCTTTGCACGAAATTACTGATATTTAAATTGTTCCCTCTTCGTTCCAGTTATGCTAAGAAGATAAATTGTATTCTTTTTCCTTGGTGCATCCAATGTCAGCTGACAAGAAAAACCCATCTGATTCTGACTTTTCCATCGAGGATTTTTTTTCCGAGATCGAAAAGGCTGAGGATATTGAGGCCTCCAAACGTCTGCCCCAAGAGCGGCTGAAGAATAAAAGGCGGCTGGATCGCGAAGATGCAAAACGCGCTACTACCAAAACCTCTTTTCCCGATACGCCAACAGGCATGTCGCCAAAAAGCCCGAAATCCAAGGCCAACCCGGTGGATCGCCCAACCAATCTGGATGGTTTTGCAGAACCGGCCCAGGCCGGTTTCAACCACCAACCAAGCAGCAAAACACCCCATGGCGGGGATATCGGGCAGCCCGCCGGCGCGAGGCAAATAAAGCCCGCCGGCGCGAGGCAAATAAAGCCCGCCGGCGCGAGGCCAAAAGATACCCCCATAGGGGCTGACGGCGGCAATGTAACAATTGGCGGGGATACCGGGGACGGGAGCATAGCGACCAACGGCGGCGCGAACAAAAACTCCGGGGGTGCCGGGGAAGCGACCAACGGTCGCGACGGCGGCAATGTGACAAACGGCGGGGGTGCCGGGGAAAGCCCCATAGGGGCTAACGGCGGCAATGTAAATATCGGCATAACCGCAACCGTTGCTGCCCTGCAAAACCTTATTGAGCATGGGCGTGATGTGGTGGAAGGCGCACCGGCATGGGCACCCCATAAGCCCGAACGGCCGGAAAAAGCCGATGGGGACATTCCCTTTGAACTGGTAACCGATTTCACTCCCCAGGGGGATCAACCCAGTGCCATTGCCGAACTGAAAGAGGGCATTGACAATGGGGAAAGCGATCAGGTTTTGCTTGGTGTCACCGGGTCCGGCAAAACTTTCACCATCGCCCAGTTGATTGCAAAAACCCAGCGCCCGGCCTTAATTTTAGCACCTAACAAAACCCTTGCGGCCCAGCTTTATGGGGAGTTCAAAAGCTTTTTTCCCAATAATGCGGTAGAATATTTTGTCTCGTTTTATGACTATTATCAGCCCGAAGCCTATGTGCCGCGCACCGATACCTATATCGAAAAAGACAGCGCCATCAACGACCAGATTGACCGCATGCGCCACTCGGCCACCCGCGCTGTGCTCGAGCGTGACGATGTTATCATCATTGCCTCGGTTTCGTGCATCTATGGCATTGGCTCGGTTGAGACCTATACGGCCATGGTGTTTGACTTAAAAATTGGCCAGAAAATTGACCAGCGCCAATTGCTGATTGATCTGGTGGCTTTGCAATATAAGCGCGCTGATGCCGGCTTTGCCCGTGGGGCTTTTAGGGTGCGCGGCGACACTATCGAAATTTTTCCGGCCCACTATGATAGTGCTGCATGGCGCATTTCGCTGTTTGGCGATGAAGTTGAATCCATTACCGAATTTGACCCCCTGACGGGTCGAAAAATCCAAATCCTAAAGGCCGTCAGGGTTTACGCCAATTCCCACTATGTCACCCCGCGCCCCACGCTGCTCGAGGCGATGAAATCCATCAAGGCTGAACTGAAAATTCGTCTTGATGAACTAAACAATTCGGGTCGGTTGCTAGAAGCCCAGCGCATCGAACAGCGCACTTTGTTTGATCTGGAAATGATGGAAGCCACCGGAGTTTGCGCCGGGATTGAAAATTACTCCCGCTATCTCACCGGTCGCCAGCCGGGCGAGCCACCCCCGACATTATTTGAATATTTGCCCGATAATGCGCTGATTTTTGTTGATGAAAGCCATGTAACCATTGGCCAATTGGGGGCCATGTATCGCGGAGATTTTCGCCGCAAGGCCACCTTGGCCGAATATGGATTCCGTCTGCCTTCCTGCATGGATAACCGCCCGCTGCGCTTTGAGGAATGGAACGCCATGCGACCCCAATCCGTCTATGTTTCGGCAACGCCGGGAAAATGGGAAATGGAGCAGACCGATGGCGCATTTGCCGAGCAGATCATTCGCCCCACCGGGCTGATTGACCCGCCGGTAGAAATCCGCCCCGCCGGATCGCAAGTCGATGATGTGATTGACGAGGTCTTGAAAATAAACAAGGCCGGCTATCGCACGTTGATAACCACTTTGACCAAAAAAATGGCCGAAGACCTGACCGAATATATGCACGAACAGGGCATTCGGGTGCGCTATATGCATTCGGATGTGGATACGCTGGAGCGCATCGAGATTATCCGCGATCTGCGGCTGGGAGGCTTTGATGTACTGATTGGTATCAACCTGTTGCGCGAAGGGCTGGACATCCCCGAATGTGCGTTAGTGGCCATTCTGGATGCGGACAAGGAAGGGTTCTTGCGCTCGGAAACCTCGCTTATTCAGACCATTGGCCGCGCCGCCCGCAATGTGGATGGCAAGGTAATCCTTTATGCCGACAAGATCACCGGCTCGATGGAGCGGGCACTGGCTGAAACCAACCGCCGCCGCGAAAAACAAAGCGAATATAACGAAGAACACAACATTACGCCCACCTCGATAAAATCCAACATCAAGGATATTGTTGATAGCGTTTATGAAAACGATCGGGTTACGGTCTCCACCGGCATTGGCAAAGACGGCAAGGAGCAGGTGCATGTGGGGGCAAATCTGGCCGCTACGATTAAAGACATTGAGAAGCAAATGCGCGACGCCGCCACCAATCTGGAATTTGAACGCGCGGCGCGGTTAAGAGACGAGGTTAAAAGATTACGAGAGATGGAACTGGACGTTCTGGATTCACATCTCGGCGAGTGAAACCAACCACCATCGTCACCCTCGGGCTTGACCCGAGGGTCCATAGCGCCATTTGAAAATGGATACTCGGGTCAAGCCCGAGCATGACGAACGAGAGGGCGACCTCGAGCCTTTTCTCCCTCCCCCTTGTGGGGAGGTCCGGGTAAGGGGAACTACCAAATTTCGCAATTAAGTTGGGTTTGCGAAATGTCATCGCAATTCGAGACCAAATCTAGGCGAAAAAACTTTTTTTCTCAGCCCCATTTTTCACCACCAGACTAGGCAAATCAGCATCACAAAAGTTTTCAGCGGAAAGCGACGTTTTTGCTTGTTCAAATGAATTATGTATACTTTGTCCATTTGCTAAGGCTGCATAAAAGCGAGTTGCAAAAAAATCAGCCGCTGCATCGTCTATCGAGCTAGACATTGCAATAACCGCTCTTACGCTTTCTAGAAAAATATCCGCTCCATGCACTGTGTCGCAGGCATTCAAAACCAGAAGAATTGGCCTGTTATTGGTAGCCTTAAGAAAACGATTTATAAGGTCAAAATTTAATTCCGTGCCACCATTATCGTTATCGAAAAGAATTTCTGTATTTCCACCATGTCCAGAAAAATGAACTATGTGTGGTTCAAATTCATTTAACGTATCAACCAAGTCCTGCCATTCAGCGGCGGGAATATGTCTTACGGCAATTTGATCTCGATGATTTGCCGACCTTAAAATTCTCTGTACATTTCTAATCTCTACATCGGTCCGCAAGTCACCAGCCGGATTGGTTGATAGAAACGCAATTTTCAGTCTCGCGGATTTCTTCGCAACCTGTCGCCGGGTAACTTTTCGAGTGACTGGTTTCTTTTTTTCAAAAGTGACGACCTTTGGTTGTTTTGCAGATTGATTTCGTTTTGTCGCAATTTTTAAAATTTTTTCCTTGTTTCCAGCAAGGTTTAATATTTTCTTTTTATGTGTTTGGAAAAAGGGTATTTGAACGTAACACGTATCTCCGTTTACTTTTTCTTGTTTGGCCAATGCAGAACCTACTAGTGCCCCGCCATTTTGTAGAATTTGCATACGGGTTAAACCGGTATTTTTTGCAATTTCAGAGACAGATTTGGATTTTTTTTTGTGATGATAAATTGCTTCAAAAACTTTACGCTTCAACTTTGAACGACCAATAGCATTTGCTGCTTCCACAATCTGCTCTGGTCTATTTGAAAGCCTGTCACTAACTTCGAGTGTCAAGATACACTAATCTCCTACGTTAGGTTTTGATTTTGGTTTTTTTAGAACGCCAGAAGGGAACATCCTGCTGATTGTTGCTTGCCTTACTCCTAGAGTTAGAGCTATTTGGTTTTGAGAGAATCCTTTTTCAAGCAAGTTCAAAACCATCAACTTTTTTAATACATCTAGATGGTTGACGATCTCTGTGGCTTGTTTCTCGTTCATAAATATTCTCCAATATCCGATAAATCTGAGCTTATTTAGTCTTTTTCTCGACTGAGCCTTTTGGGATCATTCTGCTCATGGTTGCTTCGCTAATTTCCAGCATGGCAGCGATTTGTTTTTGTGATGCGCCATTTTGCAGCAATTGAAGCACCAGCAATTTTTTGACTGCCTGAGTCTCTGCAACAAGATTTTTAAGCAAAGAATTATCCATCAGATTTCAATTCCCTTTTTTGGTTTTTTAGCGCCTTTTTTCTTCTCAACAGAAAGGGTAACGCTAACCGTATTGGGGCTTGTATCAACAATTTCAGCTATTGCTTTTGCTCCAAGTCCTGCTTTCCCAAGGAAAATAATTTTGTCTTTTTTTGATTCAAAATTTGAAATAGCGCTGTAGGCATAAAGACGAATTAACGTATCGAGTTTTTCCCCCAATTCATCATTAGGCATATTAAGCAGCTTTCATGGGTAAAGATTTTAAGTATTTTTCAGGCAATGGATAAACATGCACGAGTCGTGCACTCCTTCCATCGCCAACTTTTATAATGATACCGTCATCCAGCCATTGCTTGACGGTCCGGCTAAACTGTCCCGCATCAATCTTTAGATCGGTTGCAATTTCAGTCTGACTCTTCTCGCCGTCACACATATTAAATGCCTGCAGAATTTTTTTTGCGCCACGAGCGGAGACAAGATCTCTGAGTTTCTCTGGTGAAAAAGTTTGTCGCGCAATAAGCGACATTGTTGCCTTCAGGTAAATATCTGCATTGCTCATTCTGGGCGAATCCTTTCATCGACATGGAACAATAAGAGAACAATTTTCTGATCACGTCAATAGTTATTCCTAAAAAAAGGTATCACTAAAGCACACGAGTGCCAAAAGACAAAATAATCCTTAAAAAACAAATAGATACTTTTCAGATAAATGAGTAGGTTAGTAGCAAATTTAGAAATGCGATAGCAGTTCAGTAATTCCAACTGCACTGCCTTTACCAAATTTCTTTCTCACAAATGATTTGGTGGCGCTGTATCACACGGATAAACCGTATGATGACAAGGCAGTAGAGTGTCCCCCAACTTTTCTTATCCCCGCCCCCAGTCCCATCCCTTACACTCCCCCCACCCTGTTCTGACAAAAGCGCGGTTGCAAACGAGCAGTTGAAAGCAGGGAACCGGATGAAGCGGGGGTCGCCTTGTTTCGGGTTAAGCCGCATGGGTTGATCTGCCAACCAGGAGATCGCCGATAAGTCGCCGGGCAGTGCCTTTTCAAATACCGCCCAAACGGGTTCGCCCCGTTAGTGTTTGGCTCAGCCGTTTCGTTAATCAGGACGGCGGCCGGGCTTTGAAAAAAACATGGTGCAGGTGGGATTAGTGGAAACATCCCAGACCTTTGCGGGATAGATCAAAAACTTCCGGTAACGCGGGGCGTGCTTTGCCTCACATTTTTTAGTCTACAAAACCGAGGTAATGTTCGCCCCGCGTTTCGCTTTTTTTTCTTAAAAACTCACCGCCCTTTTGGTCGGGGAGCATTTTGGCGTTCACCCTAATACCATTCAGGTTTTGACCGCGCCGCAATACCGCCCTAACTTTGGGGTTTAATGAACTAAAACAAAAGGAGAGCAATCATGTCGGTAGCCCGCGTAACAGAAATAATTTCATCCTCAAAAAAGGCTTTGATCACGCCGTTAAAAAAGGCGTTAAACGCGCCACCAAAACCCTGCGCAATGTACAAAGCGCCTGGGTAAAAGACCAGAATGTCATGGTAAAAGACGGCGAAGTGGTGGAATATCGCGTAGTGTTGAAAATCACCTTTATTCTTGGTGATTAGAGCGCTGCCAGAAAAAGTGTTCTTCACGGTTTTTCGCTTCGGCAGCGCGACCAGACAAAGAATTAGAGCGCTGCCAGAAAAAGTGTTCTTCACGGTTTTTCGCTTCGGCAGCGCGAACAAACAAAGACTTAGAACGCTGCCAGAAAAAGTGTTCTTTGCGGTTTTAACTCAATCAAAACCGTAACCGCACCAATGCCAGCTTGTCCTCATCAATTGAAAACAGATGCTCGGGACAATTGGCTGTTGCAACCGGCTTTGCTCTTAGCTGTTTTGCCATGCGATTATCCAACTCGTTAAGCAGGGCGGTGCGGGCATCGATATTTAACAAAAACGGAATTGCCAGCGCCGGTGAAAATGATTTTAAGTCAACATATGCCATTTTTTTACAAGCCTTAATCTGGTGAATTTTACCAAAGCTTGCACAGATAAACTTAACCGGTGCTGGCCTTTATGTTCATCTCCGGTTTATAAACAAATCCCTGCGCACCAAAAAATTAGCCGCACTAGAAAGATGCCTGATTAATGAAACTTTTCAAATGGGCTCGCATCGCCCTTTTCATCGGTGGTCTATTATCCGGTTTGGCAATTGTGCCCCTGTGGCTTTCAACAATTTTTTTACCCAATTCCATACCCACCCTGTTTTCGTTGGGATTTTTTTTGCTGTTACCCATCGGCATGTTTGTACTTGGGCTGGGGGTAATAATGTTATTAATCGCGCTGGTTATTAGATAAAATTTTGAAATTTATTACTTTATTACCTGGCTCTTTCGCGCAACCAAACCATCAAGCCAGAAAACACGATTATTATCGCCCCGATGATTGCGACAAAATCCATCACCTGACCAAAAACGACAAAGCTCAAAACCATCGCCCATGGCAAAAGCAAATAGTTGAACGGTTGCACCACAGAAGCGGGCGCATAGGCCATGGCCCGCATGACAAAATAGTTCGCCCCCGTGGTCGAAACCATCAAGACCAAAGCAATTCCCCATGCCGCCAAATCAGGCCACTGCCAGAAAAATACCCCGAGTGTGCTGGAGACAATCATGCCGATTGCGCCCACATAAAGCATACAGGTTGCTGTGCTGTCTTTTTGTGCCACCATACGGGTAAGCACCACATAAAGCGCAAACAACATGGTAGCCACAAGAATATAGAGCGCACCAATATCAAGCACCGCAAATCCGGGCCTGAGCACAATTAACACACCGACAAAGCCAAGAATAACCGAACTCCAGCGAAACAGGCCTACTTTTTCTCCCAGCAACGGAATTGCAAATAAAATAATAAAAATGGGAAATGTCAGGGTAATAGCTGCCGCTTCTCCCAAAGGCAAAGTGCGCAAGCCCGCCGCAAACAACAAAATATCCACCAACAAAACAATACCGCGCAATATCTGCAAAAACCGGACATTACTTCGCACCGCAAGCCTTGCCCCCGTTAGAGAAAATCCATAATGGCGAAGGACTAAAAACATCGCGAACAGGCCAAAAGCCCAATATCGCATCATCACCACCTGAGAAACCGGATAATCCTGCACCAGAATTTTTGCCGTCATATCCTGCACGCCAAACAGCAAAACGGAAATAATAGTAAAACCAATTCCCTTGCCAATATTCATCACCGGTGCATTAAAATTACTCATACCAAATCGCTACACCAAATTTTGAAAATTAAACACCAATGTCAAATTATGAACACTTTGGGGCCAAGAATAAATTTTAACAATATGAAAAATAGAGAGAACAACAAATGCCGTGGATTAAAAGCCTAACCGGATTATTTTCAAGTATTATTCTAATCGCGCTTTCCCTCAGTCCTGCCCTTGCCCATAGTTTTGACGTAACCCTGCTTATTCCACTTTCTGGCCCCCAAAAAGAACAAGGCACGCAGTTTCTTGATGGATTTATGCTGGCGACACGCGAACGCGATGGGCATCCGGCAGAAGAATCCGATGGGCATTTAGGCGGTCTGGATGTTTATGTAACAGCAATTGATTCAGCCGCAGATATAGAGCAACAAATTTCCATGCTCCAAACTTCTTTGAGCAACGGTCAATCCAACGCTAATATTGTTGCCTATTTAGCCACACCAACCAACGCCCAAATCATCAATAATTCACTAAACCAGAGCAATTTGGCCCTGCTTGTTACCGGACAAAACCCGTTTGCAAGCACCCAAATGGCAGGTGTTGAAGCGTTTATAAGCAACTTTTCCAGCGATTATTCCTATGGGCCAACAGATGCTGCCGCCAGCGGCTATAATGCGGCACGGCGCATAGATATAGCGGTGCGCGCCCAAGGCGGGGCTTCAAATATCTTGCAACTAAAGGAAAGTTTTGACCGGACAAATACTGATTTTATCTGGTGATATTTTTGCATATCAAGAGCCCAACTTTACTCAAAAGTGCAACCACAGGCTAACCGGATAGGGCAGCACCATTAAAACCGCAGCAATTCTTATCGGCCATTGTTTGAATTTCATCACCAGATAAACCATGATGGAAAACCCCGTTATTGCCTCGACAACACCAAATATCCGCCCATAATATTCAGGCTGCCAATATGATATGGGAGAATTGAACCGCCAGTCAGTAAATGGCCAGAACTGGGGATAGGCATCGTCGGCATGGGTGAAAAAATCAACGCTGATATGCAAAAAATATCCAACTGAAAATATCAAAATGCCAAGCCCTACAATTTTGAAGCGGCTGGAATATTTGAATAGTAAAAAGCCGATTAACAGCACTAATGTCCACAAAGGAAACGAATTGGCAATCGAGGAAAAAGTCTGCCATGGCTGTTGCCAATAAAGACCGTTGGGATAACTCCACAAGTCAAAACCGGGGCCATTAACCATCCTCGACAAAGCTACCATAACAAAAATAAAAGAATCCGGCATAAAGCCGCCAACCCAGGCCAGCATCAATTGCCATGGCTTGAAACGGGTGCGCGAGGTAACAGCAGCCCCAATCAGAATATGCGAGCTTGTAAGCAAAATCATTCCCCTGCACTGTTAAATTTTTAAGGATTGCAATCTGGCATTTCAAAAATTGCAAGCTAACTCTTTATAATTAATAGACCTTAGTCACAAAAATATATAACTAAAAGCCGATTTCAAAATTGTGAACATGTATCAGGGGTGAAGTTTATCCCTTGTAATATTGTAAATAATAGCCCACATCCTTGCAATTAAAAGGAACCATGATGGCCTCAACGCTTTATTTCATCGCCGGACTGATTTTATTGTTCCTTGCCGGAGATGGCTTGGTGCGTGGCGCGGTGAGCATTGCCAATCGTTTTCATGTACCCCCGCTTATTATCGGATTAACCATAATTTCTATGGGTACCTCGGCGCCAGAACTTTTTGTTTCCATTCAGGCCGCAATTGAGGGCGCTCCGGGCCTTTCGGTCGGTAACGCGGTTGGCTCAAACATTGCCAACGCGCTTGTGGTTTTGGGATTGCCAGCTTTAGTCGCCCCCATCATGTTCAACAGCATCGGTATTCGACGTTCGGCATTGTTTATGGTTGCCATATCGATAGGTTTTGCCTTCATTGCCGTTGATGGCATGATTTCAGCCATTGATGGTATGCTTTTAATTGGCTTGCTGATTATATATTTGCTCTATTCGATTATCGCTGCCTCAAAGGCCCGACAGAAAAAACTTAGCAACAAGCTCAATGGTATCGATGAAATTGAACTAGACGAAGAATCCGATAGTTTGTTAAAATCATTATTCTACCTTGGTTTTGGCTTTGTTGGCCTGGCCATCGGGGCCAAACTGATTGTTGATGGTGCCCTTGGTCTGGCCAGCATCTGGGGCATTGGCGAAACCGTAATTGGCACCACAATTGTTGCCCTTGGCACCACTTTACCAGAAATTGCCGCAACCCTTGCCGCCAGTTTCAGACGCGAAGCCGGAGTGGCAATTGGCAATGTTATCGGCTCGAATATCTTTAATCTTCTGGGCATTCTTGGCATCACCGCGATAATGATCCCCCTGCCGGTTGTCATGTCACTATTGCAGTTTGATGTTTGGGTTTTGCTCGCTTCTTCAGCGCTGATTATTCCTCTGGTATTTTTGCGTCGCCCATTAGGTCGGGTTTTCGGGATTCTTCTTACCGGCTCCTATATGGCCTATTTGTTTTTATCTTTTATCTGAGTTTTTGCCTCTGATTTCCTATGTTTTAGTTTTTGCAGACTCGCTTGCACAACAGATAAGCCCTATAATGATCCAATGAATAAAAACGCCCTTATCACCGGTGCCGGAAATAGAATCGGCGCAATAATTGCCCTGGAGCTGGCCGCCAACGGCTACAATATTGCAGTGCATTATAATAATTCCCAAAAAAATGCCAAAGAACTTTGCCAAAAAATTATCGCCATGGGCAAGAAAGCTATTGCTCTTCAGGCGGATTTATCGGTTAGCGAGCAGCGTAACAAGGTTCTTTCCAGCGCAGCCGCAAAACTGGGGCCAATTAATGTGCTGATAAATAATGCTTCGATTTATCAACCCGATAGCGCCACAACTATTGGCGAAGAACTTTGGGACAAGCATTTTGCTATCCATGCCAAAGCCCCCATGTTTCTTGCCCGCGATTTTTCCAATCAATTGCCCAAAAATTCTAGCGGTAACATTATCAATATGATCGACGAGAGGGTTTTAAGGATTGATCCGGGCTATTTTTCCTACAATCTTTCAAAGTCTGTTCTTTGGACCGCCACAAAAACCCTTGCCCAGACTTTGGCCCCCAATATTCGGGTTAATGCCATTGGCCCCGGCCCCACCATTCCCCACTCTCGCCAGAGTCAGAGCCAGTTTGAAAATTCCATAAAAACCCTGCCCCTTAAAACCTCCGGTAGTCCCGAGCAAATAGCAAAGGCGATTATTTTTCTGCTTAACAATTCTTCTATGACAGGACAAATGCTGGCACTGGATGGGGGGGAGCATCTGCAATGGCAAGGTCAAAATCAAGGACGGACAAAAATTACGCCGGCAAAAAATTGAGTGAAGGAAAAACCATTACCGGCCCTGAAATAATTAAGGCATTCGTAAAAAATCTGCCGGCAACGCCCGGTGTCTATCGAATGTTTGATAGCAATTCCCAAGTGATTTATGTGGGCAAAGCTCGCAACCTCAAGGCCAGAGTTTCAAATTATACCCGCTATGAGGGAAATCCGGTGCGTACCTGCCGGATGATTTCTGCCACCACAAATATGGAATTTGTCCACACCAATACAGAAGCCGAAGCCCTGTTGCTTGAAGCCAACATGATCAAGCGCCTAAAGCCGCGCTATAATGTTTTAATGCGCGACGACAAGAGCTTTCCCTATATCCTGATTGCCACCGATCATAGCGCCCCCCAATTACTCAAACATCGTGGGGCCAGACGCGCCAAGGGCCATTATTTTGGCCCCTTTGCCTCCCCCGCCGCTGTTGAGCGCACCATTGCCGCCCTGCAAAAGGCATTTTTGTTGCGCAATTGCTCAAACAGTTATTTTTCCGCCCGCTCACGCCCTTGTATGCAACATCAAATCAAGCGTTGCGCTGCCCCTTGCACCGGCAAAATAACAAAAACCGATTATCTTGAACTGGTGGAAGAGGCTCGATTGTTTTTAGCCGGTCAAACTAAATCCGTGCAGCAAAACCTGTTAAATGAAATGAACAAAGCCGCAGCAATTATGGATTTTGAGCGGGCGGCAATCTTGCGTGACCGTATCAGTGCGCTGACAATCGTGCAATCGCAGGGTGGAATTGGTGCCAAAACCGTAAAAGAAGCCGATATATTCGCTATTCACCAACAAGCCGGGCAATATTGTGTGCAGGTATTTTTCTTTCGCGCTTTTCAAAATTGGGGTAATCATGCCTTTTATCCCCGAGCAGATAATTCCCTCTCGGAAAGCGAAGTGCTTGGCCCTTTCATTACCCAGTTTTATCAAACCCGCACCCCTCCAAAGCAAATCCTTGTTTCCCACCAGCTGGAAGACCATCAATTGCTCGAAAGTGCATTGTCTTTACAATCAGAGCACAAAGTTAAAATCATCATACCCAAACGGGGCGAAAAGCTGGAACTGGTTGACCATGCCACTCTTAACGCCCGCGAAGCCCTTGGCCGACAGCTTGCTAAAACATCAAGCCAGAAAAAACTGTTGCAAGGGGTGGCACAAGCCTTTGGCCTAAAAGAAATGCCCCGACGTATAGAAGTTTATGATAATTCGCATATCTCGGGCACAAATGCGGTTGGTGCCATGATTGTCGCCGGAGTTGAGGGGCTGGTAAAAAAACACTATCGCTCATTTAATATCAAATCTACCACCCTTACTCCGGGGGATGATTTTGCGATGATGCGCGAAGTGCTTGGCCGTCGTTTTTCGCGCTTGCTGCGCGAAAGCCCCCTTGATCAACGCGAAAGCCCCCTTGATCAACGCGAAAGCCCCCTTGATGAACGCGAAAGCCATCTTGATAAAAATGAGAAAAAACTCCCGGAAGGAAAACAGGATAATCAAGAACTGGATGATCAAAAGCAAGAGACGCAACAAGAGACGCAAAATGATGATGTTTTGCCCGATTGGCCAGACCTGCTGCTGATTGACGGGGGCAAAGGGCAATTATCGGCTGTGCAAAAAACCTTGCAAGAACTTGAGCTGGAAAACACAATCAAGCTGGTCGCTATAGCCAAGGGGGAAGAGCGTGACGCTGGCCGAGAAACTTTTCATATTCCGGGCCAAAAGCCATTCATGTTGCCGGCCCGAGATCCGGTCTTGTATTTTGTCCAGCGCCTGCGTGATGAGGCACACCGCTTTGCCATTGGCAATCATCGTGCCCGACGCAAAAAGCAGCTCGTTCAAAACCCCCTTGACCAGATCGAGGGAATTGGCCCGGGCAGAAAGCGCTCTTTGCTCAGCAGTTTTGGCTCCGCAAAAGCCATCTCAAGAGCGGCCATTGCCGACATTGCCTCTGTTAAGGGCATTTCAAAACAATTGGCGACAAAAATTTATGATCATTTTAATCGCGCCAATTGATAAACTTCTATATTGTTAGAACAACACAACCCGATAGAGAATAAAATGTCCCTACCCAATATCCTGACCCTGCTTCGCATCGCGCTTATTCCATTGATTATTGCGCTGGTTTTTCTGGACAATACCAGCGCCCGCTGGTGGGCTTTGGCATTATTTTCACTTGCTGCCATTACCGATTATTTTGACGGTATGCTGGCCCGCAAAATGCAACTCATTTCCCCTCTCGGGCGCATGCTTGACCCCATAGCAGATAAGCTATTGGTTGGATCATTGCTGATTGCCTTTGCCTATGAGGGCAGCTTTGATGCTTACCTGATCTGGGCTGCCATACTAATCATGATGCGCGAGATTGCCGTTTCCGGCCTGCGCGAATTTCTAGGCCCCCAACAAATCATCATCAATGTTACAACAATGGCAAAATATAAAACCACCCTGCAATTGATAGCTCTTGGCGGAATAATTTTGATGCCCCTTTTGCCCATAGTACAACCATATGTTATCGCTTTAATGTGGGCAGCAACCGCCATTACCCTTTATACGGGATATGAATATTTTGCCGGTGCCTGGCCCCACTTGCACCAAGATAAATTGCACCAAGACGCAGCCAAAGGCACCTCGACAAAAAAAACTGGAAATAAAAACTGATGAAAGTACTGTATTTTGCCTGGCTTCGTGAACGGCTCAATCGGGGTGAAGAAGAAATTTCTCCCCCGCAATCCGTTAAAACCATCGCTGATCTGATCGAGTGGATGAGTAAAAATGATGATGGTTTTGCCCTCGCCTTTGCCAAACGGTCATTGATTAAAACCGCTTTGGACGAGCAGATTGTTGATCATGACACTTTGTTAAAAGATGCAAAAACCATCGCATTTTTTCCCCCCATGACCGGAGGTTAGTTAATATGAAAATACCGGAGGCTAAAAATGTCGATACTCGTTCGCCTGCAAGCAGAATCATTTGACCCCGGCAAGGAAAGCAATCTTTTTTTAGCTAAAAACACCCTTGCCGGAGCAGTGGTGACGTTCACCGGAATTGTACGCTCATCAAAAGAAAACCCCATATTATCCATGACCCTCGAGCATTATCCAGAGCTGGCCTTTTCTCAGCTACAGGATTTTGCCACCCTTGCACAACAGCGCTTTAACTTAACAAAAACCACCTTGATTCACCGTTATGGAGAACTTTTCCCCGGAGATCCGATAGTGCAGGTCATGACGATGGCTTCCCATCGTCGCGAGGCTTTCGAGGGCGCCCAATTCGTCATGGATTATCTTAAAACCAGCGCTCCGTTCTGGAAGAAAGAATTAAGCGCTAATGGCGAAAGCTGGGTCGAGGCCACAACAATCGATGACAAAGCCAAGCAAAGGTGGCAATAAAATCGCCACCAGAGCTGCACCTTGCAAAGCCTATAAAAACTATTCAACCGCCGCAGATTTTGGCCTCACCTCTTTGGCATAGGCATCAACCAGCATCTGGCAGATTTTACCCGGCTGATACTTATGTTCCCCAATTTGGGAAACCGGCGTGACTTCGGCGGCTGTTCCGGTCAAGAAACATTCTTCAAAATCTCCCAATTCTTCGGGTTTGATATGGCGTTCAACAATTTTCAGGCCATTATTTCTTGCCAGATCAATTATTGTTCTGCGGGTTATACCATCCAAAAAACAATCTGGAGTGGGGGTATGCAATTCTCCATTCCGATAAAAGAACACATTGGCCGAAGTCGCCTCGGCAACCAGACCACGATAATCCAGCATCAAGGCCTCTGAATAGCCATCATCCATCGCCGCATGTTTTGAAAGCATACAAATCATATAAAGACCCGCAGCTTTGGCCTTACACGGAATTGTTGCCGGATCTGGACGACGCCATTTCGCCATGGTCAGCCTTGCGCCCTTCAGGCGGTCTTCTCGGGTATAATAGCTGGGCCAATCCCATACCGCGACAGCAAAATGCACCTTATTATTGCGAGCCGGAACGCCAAGCTCCTCGGAACCACGCCAGGCAAACGGGCGCAAATAAACATCAAACGAATTTTCCAAACCGTTTTTAACAATCGCCTGACGGCAAATATCATCGATCTCGTCAGCGGAATATGGAATTTCAAAATCCAGATATTGAGCCGATTTTATCAAGCGCTCAGTATGTTCGCGTAGCTTGAAAATTTCTCCACCATAGGCCCGCTCCCCTTCAAATACCGAAGAAGCATAATGCAAACCATGGGTTAGAACATGTAGTTTTGCATCCTTCCAGGGCACAAATTCTCCATTATACCAAATCCATCCATCCCGCTGATCCATGGCAATTTTGTTCATTTATCTTCTTCCACTTAAAAATTTTTTACTTCGCACCGGTATATAACAATGAAACAATTTAATTGCTTGTGAATACCCAGACTAACTGTCCCGAATAAATGTCCACGGCTATCGTAACAATGCAAAAGAGGTTCTGCCTTGGCAAATTAGCCATCCTCTGGGATAAAGGCAAAACAACAACCAACAAATATTGGCCACAGAATGACAGCAGACAAAAAGAATGTCAATACTACTGACATAAATCTTGATAGCGACAATGTTTCAATTGCTAGCGATATGCCCGTCGATTTCATGGGGCTGTTTTTCTTTGCCTATCGGGATTTTGTTTCAGATGCCGATGCGCTGTTGGCCGGCCATAAGTTTGGCCGCGCCCATCACCGGGTTTTATATTTTGTCAATATTCGTCCCGGCATGCCGGTGGCCGATTTGCTCAATATCCTAAAAATTACCAAACAAAGTCTGGCAAGAGTTTTGCGTCAATTGCTGGATGAAAATTATATTGTGCAACGAACAGGAAAAAGTGACCGGCGCCAACGCCTGCTCTTTGCCACGCAAAAGGGGCGTGATTTTTTCGCTGTTCTATCAAGAAGCCAAGCTAAAAGGATCAATGGAGCGCTAGAAAACCTTTCTCAAAAAGAACAGAAATCTGTTCGTCGGTTTTTTATCTCCCTGATAGATGAAAAAGACCATCTGGTTCTTGAGAAATTACAACTGAGCAAAAATTTGGACTAGTTAAAAGAACTGATAAACAAACAACAAATATTGTTTACTCGCCAATTTCCCGATTGCGCTTTGCCGCCGCTTTAATGGCCTGCCCCATCAAAGGACCAAGACCATCATCAGCCATAAGCACTGCCAGCGCCTCGGCCGTAACTCCGTTTGGCGAGGTTACATTTTTGCGCAATGTCGCTACCTCTGTTGGGTCAGCATCCATTAAAGCTGCCGCCCCGATAATGGTCTGTCGCGCCAAAACCATAGCCATTTCAGCGCTTAGCCCCTCGGCCTCGCCGGCCGCAGCCATGGCCTCAACCATAAAAAATACATAGGCCGGCCCAGAACCAGAAACTCCAGTCAAAGCGTCGATCTGGCTTTCATTATCTAGCCAGACCACAATACCGCTAGCCCCCAACAATTCATCGGCCAGTTTACGGTCTTTTTCATCAACCCCGTTAGCCGCCACTGCCCCGCTAACCCCCTTGCCCACCTGGGCCGGGGTATTGGGCATGGTACGCACAATTCTTTCACTACCCAAACCATTCTTTAACGCTTGCAAAGAAAATCCGGCGACAACCGAAAGTACCAAGGTCTCAGGAGAAATCTTACCCGCAATACCAGCCATGACAGTTTTGGCAATTTGTGGTTTAACCGCCAAAACCACAACATCTGCTTTTGCTTGGGGAACTTCGGATACCAGCAAAATATTGTTGATACTGGCAAATTGCCTGATGGTGTCACGCGGTGCTGGATTAACCAGCGTTAAAGCCTTGCTATCAAGACCATTGGCCAACCAGCCCCGAACCATGGCCAGCCCCATTTGTCCGGCCCCGACCAGAACCAGCGATTCAATATTTTTAATAGCCAATTTTGATCATCTCCGATTAAGTCTTATGGTTTTTTTTCAAGCTTCGCCAAAGGTTTCAAACAGCACATATTTTAGCGCATCCGAGGCTGATTTTCCGGCCCAGACCACAAATTGAAAGGCTTGATAATAATGATCGCATGCTTCGGTTGCGGTACGCAAAAGACTTTCGCATTGCTGGGGAGAAACCTCGGCACCACCGGATAAAAGGTGGGAGTTCCTGAATAATACCACCCCCTCGCCGCTCCAGACATCAAAATGGCCAATCCATATTTGCCCGTTAATGCCCGAAATCAGTTTATTAATTTCTTCCTTGCGCGCCTCTGGTACTTTAAGATCAAAAGCGCTGGCCACATGCAAGGATTCCGTTTGCTCCATCCAGCTGAAAGTAACATGATAATCACTCCAGCCACCACGAACGGTAATGGAAATTTCATCCGCTTCGCTACGCTCGAACACCCAATCATTTATCGAGGCAATATGCTCGATAATATCTACCGGGTGCATTGAACGGTCCGGTTCTGTTTGAAGCAATAATCCCATAATCGAGCCGCCCTGAAATACCTTTAACAAATTGATCGGGCACTAAATTTTTCAGCCCCGAAATCCCCGCAAATAGCACTTATAAAACAACATCTAAAATCTGCGTTCTACGAATCGACTTGCCGTCTAACTCTACACCCGCCAGATAAAACATGGCATCATGTTCAAAGTTTTGCCCACAAATCTAACATTGCAAATTTCTGTATGACTTTTCTGCGCAAATCAAGTAGGGTAAAATCCACGAACAAATATACTGTTAATGATCCATCAATCTTGGTTAAGCATTGGTTAATTCGCCAAAGCTTTTCCACTTTCCAAAAGGTTTTCCACCGGATTTTATCGCTTTAAAGCCCATAAAAAAACCGCCCTCTTAAAACAAGAGGACGGCTATAATAATGTTTACGCCAATCAAATTCTGCCAGATAAATTCTGCGAAGCTATCTAGGCAAAACTATTCGCACGCAAAGCTATTTGGGCGAGCTTTTCTTGCGGGTACGCAAAGAAGATAATTCTTTTTGCAACATGGCAATCTCTTCTCCCTGCACCTCGACGATCTCGCGCAGCAAATCATAATCTTGGCGCTGCACCAGATCCATATCAGCGACAATGCGCTCCATTTGCGACTTGAAAACATTTTCAGCCTCGCGCCTGACCCCGTCGGCAACCCCGGCAGCATCATTCATTAGCCTGCCAATATCGTCAAAAACCTTACTGCCCTGATTCATTTTTAAAAACCTGAATTTGTAGTGCGCTTAAAAACGCACATGATTGTTACATTATTTCTATTTTAAATGTAATCGTTGCGCTTGACCAGAGACAATGCTCTCCCCATGTTCCCAAAGAGTAGAATATATGTCAGGACAGGTAAATTATAGCCCCAACATATCATTCTAAAGCGGCTCTACCAAAAGTGGGAACCGGTTTTGGGGTTAAAGAGACGCAAAAATAAATAGATAAAGCATGTTTAAGTGAATGCGACATGCTTTAACCTAAATTGCAGCAATTTTACCGGAGTAAAAATTTGCCTTTTCCTGATATTGACCCAATTGCCTTTTCCATCGGACCAATTGCCGTTCGCTGGTATTCTCTCGCTTACCTGTTTGGAATAGGTCTGGGCGTAGTTTATGGACGCACCCTCTTAAAGCGCGCTTCCCTTTGGTATAAAACCAACCCGCCTTTTACCGCTGACCAGTTTATCGATTTTGCTGTTTGGGCCGTTCTTGGAGCAATAATTGGCGGCCGCCTTGGTTATGTATTATTTTATGATCCCGCTTATTTTGCAGCCAACCCTATGGATATTTTCAAAACATGGCTTGGTGGCATGTCGTTTCATGGTGGTTTGCTTGGCGTAATTGTTGCCATGTATTTCTTTGCCCGCCACAAAAAAAGCAATTTTCTTTCCGCCCTCGATTTGCTGGCCGCAGTTTCCCCCATCGGCATAATGCTGGTTAGAATATCCAATTTTATCAATGGCGAATTATTTGGCCGCCCCACAGACCTGCCATGGGGCGTGATTTTCCCCAATGGCGGCGATATTGTCCGCCACCCCACCCAGCTTTATGAAGCTGCCCTTGAAGGCCTGGTATTGTTTATCGCCATCCGCATAGCTACCCATATGCTATTTAGCTTGCGCCGCCCCGGCCTTACCGCCGGTCTTTTTGGCATCGGCTATGCCCTATCCAGACTTTTGGTCGAGCAATTGCGTCTGCCTGACCCACAAATCGGCTATTTGTTCAACACCGACTGGGTAACTCAGGGCATGATGCTAACCCTGCCAATTTTGTTGGCCGGTGCAATTCTGGTGGCCTTTAGCTTGAAAAAACCTGCCGCCAAAGCATGAGTTCAAAAAGCACTAAAAATGCGGGGACGAACAAAAATTCGATTGATCTTGGCGAGCAGATAAAACTGCATATAAAGACTGAGGGACCCATGTCCCTTGCCACCTATATGCGCCTGTGCCTGACACACCCGAACGAGGGCTATTATAAAATTTCCAACCCCATCGGTACTGGTGGTGATTTTATTACCGCGCCTGAAATTTCCCAGATGTTTGGCGAAATGCTTGGGGCATGGGTATTGTTGCAATGGAATTTTCTCGGGCGGCCACACCAATTTAATCTGGTTGAACTGGGGCCAGGCCGTGGCACCCTGATGAACGACATAATGCGAATGGTGGCCACGGATAAATCAGCCCTTGCTGCCAGCGCGATCACGCTACTTGAAACCAGCGATACCCTTAGAAAGGTTCAGCGTAAAAACCTGAAGAATTATCAGGTAAGCTGGATAAATGAAATCGGGCAATTGGACGCTTCAAAACGCCCTATAATAATGCTGGCCAATGAATTTTTTGACGCCTTGCCCATCAAACAATATCAGTGGCAAAATTCTAATTGGCACGAACGGTTGATTGGTCTCAAGGATGAAAAGCTGGTCTGGGGCCTTTCCCCTTCACCCCCAGAGCAAAACATCATTGATGATCTAAACAGTTCAATCAAAGACATTCCTTTGACAGAAGGGGAAATAAAAGAAGTTTCGCCCCTGGGAAATATGGCCATTGCCCAAATTGCTCGATTGCTAAATCTGTTTGGCGGCTCAGCACTGATAATTGATTATGGCTATGAAATTTCTGCAACCGGCGACACTTTTCAGGCGGTAAAAAATCACACATTCTGCGATCCACTTGAAAATTGTGGGCAGGCAGACCTTTCTTCCCATGTGGATTTTCAAAACCTGATAAACATTGCCCGCCAAAACGTAACCGAGGCAAATTTTCTTGGTACCCAAGGGCAAATATTGCAACAATTGGGCATAAAAAAGCGGGCCCAAAAAATCATTGCCGCCAATCCGGATAAAAAAACCAGCATCAGCGCTGATCTTTCCCGCTTGATTGATACTGACAAAATGGGAGATTTATTCAAGGCCATGCAGATTTACTCCCCTACTCCTGCCCCCTTCGAGCAACTTGAAAATTTCAAAAACCTGCCAAATATAAACCATGGGTTTTTTGGCCGCTCGGGAGGCTGCTCACCTGCACCCTTTGATAGTCTCAATGTTTCGCTGCTGACTAAAGACCCAAAAGAAAACATAATTTACAATCGCAATATTGTCGCCAAATCAATGGGCATACCGCTGAACAGATTGGTAATTCTTCATCAAATCCATTCAGCAGATGTAATTATTGTTGAGGAAAATTTCGATTTTGCCTCATCGCAAAAAGCCGATGCCATGGTTACTTCAATGCCCGGAACTGCTCTTGGCATTCTGATTGCCGATTGCACCCCTGTTTTATTTGCCGATGCAAAAACTGGCATCATTGGCGCCTGTCACGCCGGCTGGCAGGGAGCGCTAAAGGGCGTCATTGCCAATACCCTTTTGGCCATGGAAGAACTTGGGGCAAAGCGCAACGATATTATCGCTGCAATCGGGCCAACCATCTGGCAGGAGAATTATGAGGTTGGAGATGATTTCGCCACTGATTTTATTCTAAAACACCCCGAAGCTGAAAAGTTTTTTGCTTTTCCTTTGGGCAAAGTTCGCCAGCATTTTGATCTGCCGGGCTTTATCCGTAACGAGTTAGAGCAAAATGGAATCAACAATATCGAACAAACCGGTGAGTGCACCTACACCCATCCCGATAAATATTTTTCCCACCGCTATGCAACCCACAAAAACAGCGACACCGGACGTCAAATTGCGCTAATCTCCCTTAATCCATAAACTCATCCCCGCCTGTTAACAATTTAGCCAACCACCGGTTGCGCATGACAATTCTACGCGCTAAAGGTGCCAAGAAATCGTGGGAACAGTTTGCGTATGTTCCTTGTCAAATTTTTTTGTCAAAAACAAAATCGGATAGATCGCAATGATACTTCTGGCGGGAAATTCAAATCCGGCATTTTCCAAAGCCGTAGCCAAATACCTAGATTTGCCATTGGCTGCATGTGTAGTCAAAAAATTTGCTGACAAGGAAATTTTTGTCGAGATCCATGATAATGTACGGGGCGAGGATGTTTTCATACTGCAATCGACATCATTCCCCGCTAACGACAATCTAATGGAACTGCTAATCCTTAGCGATGCGGTTCGCCGCTCTTCAGGGCGCCGTATTACTGCGGTAATTCCCTATTTCGGTTATGCCCGTCAGGATCGCAAGTCAGCTCCCAGAACTCCCATTTCGGCCAAGCTCGTTGCCAATCTTATTGTTGAATCTGGCGTTGATCGGGTATTGACCCTTGATTTGCATGCGGGACAAATTCAGGGGTTTTTTGATGTGCCGGTGGACAATCTTTTTGCCGCCCCCGTTTCAGTAAAAGACATTAAAAAACGCTATAATACCAAAAATTTAACCATTGTTTCCCCCGATGCCGGGGGCGTTGTCAGAGCTCGCAACATAGCCTCAAGACTTGGCACGCCATTGGCCATTGTCGACAAACGCCGCCCCAGAGCAGGAGTTGCCGAAGTGATGAACATAATCGGTGATGTAAAAGGTCAGTCCTGCATCATGATTGATGATCTGGTTGATTCGGGCGGCACTTTGGTCAATGCGGCCGATGCACTTTTACAGGCTGGGGCCAGCGAAGTTTCTGCCTATATTACCCACGGGGTTTTATCCTCTGGCGCTCCCGAACGTATCAGCAAATCTAATTTAAAAGAACTGGTAATCACCGATTCCATAGCCGAAACCAAAGAGGTAAAAAACGCCTCCAATATCAGGATTATGTCTATTTCCGACCATATCGGAGAAGCCATAGCCAGAACAGCAGCCGAACAATCGGTTTCAAGCCTGTTCGACTAATTATTTTGCCGCCAGTGGGTTTGCTGACAGAACCAAAGCAGGCGGCAAAATCAGCTGCTTGCGCAATAAAAACCTGCTCTGTTTCAATCCCTCTTGCTCCAGATCGTGCTTTGCCCTATAGAGCGCCCTTATGAAGCGTTTATCACCCCTGGAGGATGAGCGCGTGGGCCTGTCGACCTGACATTCCCACACCAACAGATTTGGAAATAATCAAATGAGCATTGAGCTTAAAGCAAGTGTGCGGAACCGGGTGGGCAAGGGGGCCGCTCGTGAACTGCGCCGTGAAAAACTGATACCTGCTGTTATTTATGGCGACAAAAAAACGCCCCTCTCCATAGCAATCTCCACCAAGGATATTACCCGCTCCATTCATTCGGGCGGCTTCCTTTCGACCACTATTTATGTGGATGTCGATGGAGAAAAGCACCACGTGATTCCAAGAGATTATCAGCTGGATCCTGTTCGTGATTTTGTATTGCATGTGGATTTTTTGCGTGTTGGCGCCACCACGTCCCTGAACATCGAAGTACCGGTACGCTTTGTCAATGAAGAAGAAAGCCCGGGCCTAAAACGCGGTGCTGTGCTTAATATCGTTCGCCATACGGTTGAAATCACCTGTCTGGCCAGCGCTATTCCGGAAAGCTTTGAAATTGATCTGACAGGCACTGAAGTTGGTGATTCTCTAAATATCTCCATGATTAAACTTCCAGAAGGCGCGATACCAACCATTACCGATCGCGATTTCACCATCGCCACCATTGCCGCTCCATCCGCGTTGCGCTCAGAATCATCTGATGATGATGCTGAAGCAGAAGAAGGCGCAGAAGAAGCCGGTGAAGGTGAAGAAGCAGGCGAAGGCTCCAAGGACTAAGTACTGCATCCAGATTTGTTATTCGAGGGGGAGCAAAAACATTGCTTCCCCTTGATCTGCCCGCTAAATAAGTGAATGCACCGGAGATAAGTCAATGCACCTGATTGTAGGTCTAGGCAATCCCGGCGCCCAATATGCCGCACACCGCCACAATGTGGGCGCCATGGCGCTAGATGCAATTGCCTCCAGATATAATTTCCCCCCCTTCAAGTCCAAATTCAAGGGGCTGTTTAGTGATGGAAACATTTCAGGCAACCGGGTTTTACTGCTAAAACCCCAGACTTTTATGAATAATTCTGGCGAATCTGTTTATGCAGCTTTGAATTTTTATAAAATCTCTGCCGCAGACGTAAGTGTGATTTATGACGAACTGGACTTGAAGCCCGGTAAGATCCGAGTGAAAACCGGTGGTGGTAATAATGGCCATAATGGTTTGCGTTCCATAGACTCCAAAATTGGCGTTGATTATCAACGTGTTCGAGTTGGCATTGGCCATCCGGGTCAAAAACAATTGGTCAGCGCCCATGTTTTATCAAATTTCCATAAGATAGATCATCAATGGCTGGATCCCGTTCTTGAGGCCATCGCCCAAAATGCAGAACTGCTGATAAAAAAAGACGCGGCAGGTTTTATGAACAAGCTGGCGCTGGCCGTGCAAAAAGCTGATGATACTGTACTGAAACAGCAAAAATTACAAAAATTAGTGGCAAAAACTGCTAAAAAGCCTATTGAGAAAAATCAAAAGGCCAACAAAACTGCTAAAAAGCAACAAGTTGAAACACAAAGCTCCTCACAACTATCTGGCCTATTAAAAAAACTCTTCAACAAGGAATAAAAAATGGGATTCAAGTGCGGCATCGTCGGACTACCAAATGTCGGAAAATCAACCCTGTTCAATGCACTTACCCGAACAGCTGCTGCCCAGGCGGCCAATTTTCCTTTTTGCACAATCGAGCCAAATGTGGGTGAAGTATCAGTTCCCGATGCACGATTGGATATTATAGCCAAAATTGCCCAATCCAAAGAAATTTTGCCCGCACGTTTGAATTTTGTCGATATTGCCGGTTTGGTTAAAGGTGCCTCCAAAGGGGAAGGGCTAGGCAACCAGTTTTTGGCCAATATTCGTGAAACCGACGCCATAGCCTATGTTTTGCGCTGCTTTGAAGACCCCGATATTGTGCATGTAACCGGCAATATTGACCCAATTGCCGACGCCCAAACCGTAGAAACCGAGTTAATGCTCGCAGATCTTGAAAGCCTTGAAAAGCGCGTGACAGGGCTTGAAAAACGCCTGCGCGGTGGCGACAAGGATGCGAAGATGACTATGGATCTGATAAAAAGGGCTACCGCCTTGCTTGAAGAGGGCCGAGCTGCCCGCTATGTAGAGTTATCCACAGATGAAGAAAAACCTTTCCGCGAGTTGCAACTTTTGACCTCAAAGCCAGTTCTTTATGTTTGCAATGTCGATGAAAATTCGGCTGCCAACGGCAATGAAATGACCGAAAAAGTTAAAGAATATGCGGCCGAAAATGATGCGGCAATGGTGGTGATTTCAGCTGCAATCGAATCAGAACTGGCCCAGTTGGAAGATAACGAGCAGGTGGAATATCTTGAAAGCCTCGGACTTGATGCTCCCGGCCTTAACCGCTTGATTCAAGAGGGTTATGAACTGCTAGGCCTACAAACCTACTTCACGGCCGGGCCCAAGGAAACCAGAGCCTGGACCATTCACAAAGGCACCAAAGCCCCGGCTGCCGCCGGTGTTATCCATACTGATTTCGAGCGGGGTTTTATTCGAGCCCAGACCATAGCCTTTGAGGATTACGTCTCCCTTGGCGGAGAAGTACCCGCCAAAGAAGCAGGCAAAGCCCGCGATGAAGGTAAAGAATATGTGGTTGCGGATGGCGATGTGATGCTGTTCAAATTTAATACTTGACGTAAACGTTAAGTTGCTTCCTATTACGCTATAACGTTTTGAAACGGCCAACAATAATTTGCTGGCAGCTTTTTATGGAAATCAAACCTATGGGCAATCCCGTAACCAAAGATTACGTGCATTTTGAAGACCTTGAAGTGGGCCAAAACTTTGATCTTGGCGCCACCAAAATCACCAAAAAAATGATCATAGAATTTGCCACTGAATTTGATCCCTTTCCTTTTCATATTGACGAGAAAGCAGCCAGGGAATCACTATTGGGGGGAATTGCCGCCTCTGGCTGGCAAACCGGCGCCATTGCTTTGAAAAAATTGTTGGAAAGTTTTCCGGCCCAATTAGCATCTGCAGGCGGTGTCGGTTTTACTGATCTTAAATGGAAGCGCCCCGTAATGGCAGGAGATACTATTGGGGGAACCGTTACAATTCACTCCCTGCGTCGCAGCAAATCACGCCCCGAATGGGGAGTTATGACCCTTGATTTTGATATAACCAACCAAAAATCTCAAACCGTAATGAGTATGAAATTAGAAAATCTGGTTGATGTTCGAGATCCCTCAGCTACACTTAAAGAGGCAGCACAATGACCCGCTGGTTTGAAGATTTGCAGGCCGGCGACAAATTTCCCCTTGGTAGTTATACATTTTCTCTGGAAGAAATTGTTGAATATAACAAGCAGTATGACAATCAATATTTTCATGTTGATCCCGAACTTGCCAAACATTCCCATTTCGGGGGCATAATAGCCTCTGGCTGGCACACAGCCTGCGTTGGCCAGCGCAAACTTGTCGATGGGTTAATAGCTGAAGAAAAACTCCTGCGCTCAATTGGACAGGAACCAGGAGTATCGGGGCCATCGCCGGGCATCAACAAAATGCGTTTTATTACGCCTGTTAAGCCTGGAGACACTGTAAGTTTTGAACTCTGTGTAACCGACAAGCGTCTGAGCAAGTCTTTGCCCGGCTGGGGATTGCTCTTCAATAACATGACTGCAATCAACCAGCACAATGAAATAGTATATAAAGCCGAATTTGTCGGTTTTTCTAAACTTCGTGACTTCAAGCCAAATCTCAAACAACGAATTGGCATGTGGATAGCTGGCATACCGGTTCTTCGAAAAATACTGCAACGCTAGGGTCAGGACCTATTAAATTCGCTTCATTCTGTTTAAAAGAGGGTGTTTAGATAAGGCGAAACGGTGCGAGATAATGTAAGTACCTTTTTGAGCACCGATTTGCTTTAGATGAATATCATGTTTTAAACCCGAAAGGGCGCTCATGGATTTTACTTTATGAATGCGTTCAAAACCCTTGAATAGTACATACTATCCTTCATGTTTGCGCCTATTCATAAAACAAAATCCAGTGGCGCAGAATAAATGAATTTAATAGGTCCTGACCCTAATGAGTTACAGTAAAATAAATCTGTATCGTTGACAAAACTGCCAGCCGCCCCTTACATTTGCCACTCAACTTCATATGAGGTCTTGAGAAAAATGATCAATTCGGCACAATAAGGGGCACTGTTTTATTTGTCCTTCAATATTATTCAGGTAAGTGAAGGAATTCAGTCAGCAAATCCCTCGCTAATCGATGTTTGTAATTATCTTGATAAAAATCGGCATTTAGCATTGTCCCTATAAATGACTTGTTATCGCCTACATCTGTCGTTCCAGAACCAAGCAGACTTTAAATTCCCCTAAAAGATGCCCGGCAGGATCCTTATACGGCCGGACAAATGCATCAGGAGATTAACATAATGCCAAAACAGATATTTCAACGCCCACCAAAAGTGCGCCAGAATAGTTGGTCAGGAAAATCGGATAAGGGAGCAAAAGGTCCCCCTGTTCGCCAACCGGTTCAAAAGGTCAAACCCGCCAAAAAACAAGAGCCCGATTCAAAAACACAATCTGAATAAGGCTAGGGTCAGGACCTACAATAAAAAAGCGGTCTCTAAAAGAAGAGACCGCCAGTTTCAGCACATTCCAATATAGGCATGCTCTTGGACTAACCCCAAAGAATAGCTCCCGTTCGCTTTATAAACGCAACATGCCTTAATGCCCTTCAAACGCCATTAGCATGTGGGTTTTTACACCTAATTCCCGCAGTTTTGCCCCCCCGCCAATATCCAGCAAATCAATAACAAAAGCGCTATGCTCAACACTGGCACCAGTCCTACGGATTAGATTTGTGGCAGCTATGGCTGTTCCACCGGTTGCAATCAAATCATCAACCAGCAATATCTTATCGCCCTCTCCAACCACATCAGCGTGGATTTCAATCGTATCTACCCCGTATTCCAAGGCGTAATTCTGGCCGATGGTTTCTCCGGGAAGCTTGCCAGATTTACGTATCGGAATAAAACCAACCCCAAGGGCGATCGCTACCCCTGCACCAAAAATAAACCCTCTGGCCTCAATACCTGCCACATGGGTAACGCCCATATCACGATGGGCATCAGCCAATATTTCTATGCTTTGACGAAAACCTTTAGGGTTTTCAATAAGGGTGGTAATATCTCGATATAAAATCCCCTTTTTAGGGTAATCGGGAATTGTGCGAACAAAAGACTTCAAATCAACGCTCATCGATTTCTCCAAAATATTCTCTGTTATATTAGTGGCAAAGCCAAAGCCCGGACAAACAACCAGCTAGGCCAGAATTACTAAACCTGTTGCATCAATCAGCAGCAATTTAGCACATCAAAAGCATGCAATTTGCTCAAAAACCGGCACCCAAAACCGGCACCCAAAACCGGTGCCGGATTTTGGAAAGTGCGTGCTGTAATGCATTATATTATCGCGACAAAGAACCAAAATTCATTCCCCAGCATAGCACCACTCTAATATTATCGTCACTCAAATAATACAGGCAGCGTTAAATTATCCCACAAAAAAAGGCCGCCAAATCGGCGGCCTTAAATTTTTAATGCCAGTAACAACTGGTTTTAATCAAACAGTTTTAATGTTTAACGTCTGACCAAATTTTACGTTTTACCATAACCATCATACCGGCAAGCACGATCAAAAAGATAATTGCCTGAAAACCCATTTGCTTACGTGAATTAAGTTGCGGCTCCGCCATCCACATCATAAACGCAGCAACATCAAGTGCATATTGTTCAGTAGTTTCAGGGAATTCGTCACCCTCATAATCGATCAAGCCATCAAAGAGTGGCGGTGACATTGCCAATGTTCCCCTATAAAAAGCGTTCCAGTATTGCCCCGGTGGAACAACGACATCCTCTGGAGCATCGGTGAAATTAGTCATCAGGTTATAAATATAATCCGCTCCACCTTCTTGATAGCCGGTGAAATAATTAAAGGCCCAGTCTGGAAATCTTTTGCTAACTCCACGAGCCTTAGCCAATACGGAAAAATCCGGAGGGAAAGCCCCGCTATTGGCATCTCTGGCATCCTTGATTGTTTCGAAAGGTGCAGGCCAACGATCAGAAGGCGTCGCTTTACGTTCACCCGCCTCAAGTTCGGCATCAATAACTATATATTCAGCAGCCAATGCCTTAACCTGGGATTCCGAGAATGATGGCCCACCCTCTTCACTTAAATTACGAAACGATATCTGTTTTGCACCATGGCAGGCAGCACAACTTTGCTGAAACACCTGAAAGCCACGTTGAAGCTGGTTTTTATCATAGCGTCCAAAAACACCACCAAAAGACCAATCCTGCAGCTCGGTTTCAATAACAACCTCCGCGCTGGCAGGAGTAATAAAGGCGGCACTGGAAACTGCAAAACCAACTGCCAAAAGAATTTTTTTGAAAAAACCATTCATATTGTTCATTTTTCCTGTCCTCCCCTCAATCACGTTTCGCTCTTGCCAAGCACACTCTCAGATATGCTGGCAGGTAACGGATTTGGAGTTTCAATCCTTGAAACAATCGGCAAAATTATCAGGAAATATCCAAAATAATACGCTGTTGCGATTTTGGTAAGCGGCACATAAATTCCCTCGGCAACCTGTGCGCCCAAATAGAGCAACACAAAAAAGTTGAATACGAACAGCCAGTAGAAAGGCTTGAACAAGGGTCTAAATGTTCCTGAGCGGGTTTTGGAACCATCAAGCCATGGCACGAAGAACAGCACCAATATGGAACCACCAAAAGCTATAACGCCGCCAAGTTTCGACGTTATAAAGAAGAAGTCAAAATCAACGGCGCGCAAAATTGCATAGAATGGCAAAAAGTACCATTCGGGCACAATATGTGCTGGCGTAACCAAAGGATTGGCAGGTTTGTAATTGTCAGGGTGCCCAAGAATATCGGGTGCAAAGAAAACAAACCAGGCGAACGGGATCAAAAACAATACGATCGCCAGCAAATCTTTCATGGTTATATAAGGATGGAATGGAATCGTATCGTGAGAGGATTTAACCTCGACACCAGTTGGATTATTATTGCCGGGAACATGCAGCGCCCAAATATGCAGGACAACAACCGCAGCTATAACAAACGGCAACAGATAATGCAGTGAGAAGAAACGCTTGAGCGTAGGGTTACCCACGGCAAAACCGCCTCGTAACAATTCCAGCAATGAATCACCAATTATCGGAATAGCCGAGAAAATGTTGGTAATAACCGTTGCAGCCCAAAAACTCATTTGGCCCCATGGCAATACATATCCCATAAAGGCTGTTGCCATCATGAGAACAAATATCAACACGCCCAAAATCCACAAAACTTCGCGCGGTTCTTTGTACGACCCATAATAAAGGCCGCGGAAAATATGCACATAAACAGCAGCAAAAAACATCGAGGCACCAACCGCATGGGTGGCCTGAATGATACGACCATAATTTACGTTACGACGAATATTTTCAACCGAATCAAAAGCCAGGGCAGCATCAGGCGTATAATTCATCGCCAAAACCACACCGGTAGCAATTTGTACAACCAGCATAAATGCCAAAATAGCGCCAAAGGTCCACCAATAGTTCAAATTCTTTGGCGTCGGAAAATCCATAAGGTGTTCTTTGGAAAACCGCATTATCGGAAGACGCGAATCAAGCCATTTCGCAAAAGGATTTGATGGGTTATAACTGGAGTTTCCAGACATTCAGACGGGCCCCCTTAGCCGATCTTTACGAGCGTATCGCTCAAAAAAGTATAATCAGGTAATATCAGGTTCAAAGGTGCCGGACCTTTGCGAATTCGCCCTGCTGTATCATAGTGCGATCCGTGACACGGGCAGAACCAGCCACCCCAGTCTCCCGTGTTATCACCGTTTTTCTGTCCCTTTGGAACACAACCAAGGTGTGTGCAGATACCTATCTGCACCAGCCATTGCTCATACCCTTCGGTCACACGTTCCGCATCGGTCTGTGGATCCTTGAGTTCGGAAATAGGCGTTGCCTTGGATTGAGCAATGTTATCTTCGGTACGGTAGCGAACAAAAATTGGCTGCCCACGCCACATAACGGTAATTGCTTCACCCACTCTAATCGAACTCAAATCCACTTCAATAGTAGAAAGAGCCAGAACAGAGGCATCCGGGTTCATCTGATCAATCAGCGGCCAAACGGCCGCTGCGGTTCCAACAGCGCCGACAGCGCCGGTCGCGATATATAAAAAATCGCGTCTCGTACTAGTTTTCTTAGTATCGGTAGTTGCGTCACTCGCCACTTTGCCAATCTCCGCCCGATTAAAATTATCCCAATTTCCAGCGTGCAATAAATGTCAACAGTCCCATTAATGCACACCGACCCCGCCAATCAATAATGACTAACAGATTCCTGTCTTTTGGCACCACTGATGCCACTTGTCCAGCCTCATAAAAGGTGTCAAACTCCAACTGCGACACTATACCCACCTTTATTTGCCAGTTTTTAGGGTTTTTACCTTGTACTACCTCAGTTAAACGTCCGCAAATAATGTTTTCATTTATTTTCCTGTGGATTGAATTTCATGTCTTTGCATTTTGCACTTTATCAACCGGATATTCCACAAAACACCGGAACAATATTGCGTCTTTGCGCCTGTTTGAATGTTCCCATTCATATCATCCACCCTACCGGCTTCGCTTTTTCCGATAAAATATTTCGCCGCTCGGCCATGGATTATGCCAATCATGTCCATTTATTTGAACACAATAATTTTACAGATTTTGAAAAATGGCGGCAGCAAAACTCCAGACGGCTGATTTTGCTGAGCACAAAAGCAAAAAATTCTGCCTATGATTTTGAGTATTATAAAAACGACGTTCTGCTGGCCGGACGCGAAACCGCCGGTGTTCCCCAAGAAATAGCAAATATATGCGATGCTGGCATACGCATCCCCATGCAAGGACAAATGCGCTCGCTCAACGTCGCTATATCCTGCGCTATGGTTTTGGGTGAGGCATTGCGCGTTAGCAGTGGTTTTGCTGAACTTGATTAATATTTTCCAGCGTTTTGCCCTAGCCCTTATCTAACTCAAATATTTGCCCAAAAGCTGCAATAATTTTTCGCGCTCAAGAGCAAATCCACTTTTAATCCATTCGCTTTCAATCCGGCGAAGAGCCTGACCAAGCTCTGGCCCCCGCTCAAATCCCCCCTGCAACAAATCATTGCCATTAATGGGGAAAGGGGGAACATTTATTTCTTCCCAAACTTTCTTTTGTTGCAAATATTTTTCTTCGTCCCACGCACCCATTGCCGCCGCAATCGGCAAGGCAACATAGGCAAGTCGTCCATAGCGATAGGCGGCATTGTATATATCGCCCTCAAGCATCAATTTAGCCATCTCGCGCAATTCTTGTGCTTCTTTAACAATGGAATTGGACAGGCGCCAATCAGCACGCATGCGTTCGATATTGCGGTACTCGAGCAAAATTGCCAACCGGGCACAAACCGTTGGCACGCCGGTTTTATCTTCATAGTCGGCCAAAATATTCAAAGAAGAAACTTCTAGATCCAGCACCCCGGCTTTAGTCATTTCGGCCAATGTGGCGGCAATTTTTGGCAAATCAAGCATCTTTAACATTTCAGAGCCAACCCGCTCCGCCGGCAAATTGTCTAGATCCGCGCTAAATCTGGCACAGGCCGCCAAGCCCTTAGGGTCGCCTATCTGCTCGCCATGACTGGCAGTAAAACGAAAAAACCTGAATACTCGCAACCGGTCTTCCCTGATTCGCTGATCCGCATCGCCAATGAAGCGCACCCGTCGCGCCAGCAAATCCCCCAAAGATGCCAAAGGGTCAAACAAATCTCCCTTTCGACCCGCATAAAGGGCATTTATGGTAAAATCGCGCCGCCGCGCATCCTCGTTCCAATCATTGCCAAATTTGACCTCGGCCCGTCGCCCATCGGTTTTTACATCCCGGCGCAATGTCGTGACTTCACAGACAATTTTGCCGTTTTTAACGGTTACAGTGCCATGGTCAATTCCCGTTGGGTAACAAGCCATACCCGCGCGTTTTGTCCGCTCCATAATTTCCTCTGGCAACAATTCTGTCGCCAAATCAATATCACCCCCAACCGTGCAAAAATCTCCAAACTGCCCATGCAAAATATTATCGCGCACTACCCCCCCGACAAAACGAGTGCGGGCGCCGCCAGTCTCCATAACTTCAAATATTTTTTGCACATTTTCATCTTCCACCCACCAGGCGGATCTCAAGGAAATAATGGCCTCATGGCGACCGCTTATTGGCCCGTTTTGCAAATTTTCACCCCACAATTACCTTACCATCAAGAACCATATCACGAAAATTATGGATCAAATTGGCGGTAATCCCCCAGATTATATGCTGCTCATGATTGAGTTGCCAGGTTTTATGCACCCGACCATTACGCGATATTGAAAATGTAGAAAAACTTTCTTCACCCAGAATAAAATCAAGCGAAATTTCAAAAACCTCGTCAACTTCCAATGGATTGGGAAAAAAGTTTATACTCCCCTCGACCTCGGCCACAACCGGAACAATCAGATAATTGGTTCCGGTTAGATAGGAGGGCATATATCCAAGAATATTGGATAATGAAGGATCAAGGGCAATCTCCTCTTGTGCCTCCCGCAAGGCGCCAGCCCCGGGGCTTCTATCGCTCTCGTCCAGCTTGCCGCCGGGCAAGGCAATCTGCCCGGAATGGGCGCGAAGCTTTGAAGAACGACGGGTGAAAACCACAAAAATTCCAGAGGCGCGCTTTACCAAGGCAATCAATACTGCCGCCGGTGCGGGCGGATCAAGAAACGGCACATCCGGCACCCAGTCAGGCACAAGTTCTGTGGCTTCACCTAGATCGGGTGCATCGGTTAGCAAACATTGCCCGATATGCAAAAGAATATCAGCTTTCCCCTGCATTGACCCACCCATGTTTCTCAAAACCTGTTTTTGAATTATAAAATTGTTCCACTCAATGAGTTAATATGCTCCCCCTTTTTAGGGCAAACAAGTATTCTTTTATAATCAACGGGACCGGGAAACTTGATTGCCCCCTTTTCAACCCCGACAAACCCCATACTATTATAATAGGTAGCGTCCCCAACAAGCACCACAAATTCATATCCACCCGTTTCCAAAGTGCCATTTTTCAAGGCCATATCAGTTACAGATACCACCAGCTTTTTGCCCAAACCCTGCTGGCGAAATTCCGGATTGATAGCCAAAGGGCCCAACAAACATCCCCTTAACCCGCTCAAACTAACGGGAGTCATCCAGACCGAGCCAGCCCTTTGTAAGTCACCAGTGTTAGGGTTTTTATACTCACCAATCAAACAAAGATTTTTATCAAGAGGCAAAACCTCGCGGATTCTAAAAGCCGTTCTTGCAAATCTTCCGGGACCAAAAACTCTGGCATGCAGGTTTTCAACCCATTCATCATCAGAACGAGTTTGCGGCCTAATACAAAAAGAAGCATTTTGCTCAGTTAACGCAAAGAATTTTGGCGCCATCGCGCCATTGGGGGAAACTATATCAACCATTTTTAAAAAATCCGAAAATTTACCAACAAACCAGACGCAATAGCGCCATATTCAAAACCTCATCGGCCTCGTCGGTATGTTCTGGTAATTTCATTCATCGCAACGCTCATGGATCACAACGCTCTTGACGTTAATTAAATCGGATTGAATGTTTCATCTAGCATGGTTGCAAAGCTTCGTCCAGATTGCCCCAGTTTTGATTGCCCCAATCTTGATTGCCTGAAATTTGCAGCCAATATAACCAACTCACCAATATTGGCTTTTTTCTTTACCCTCAAAAATCTCGCCAATCCGCTCCCTGGCCCCTGGCGCCATATTCTGTGGCAATTGATCAAACTTAAACCAGCTGATTTGGGCAATTTCGCCATTGGGTTTAAATTCATGCACCTTGGTAAAATCACGTACCAGATAAAGCGCCACATGATCCCGCTTGCTAATCAGGTTATTGAGAAAAACCCCGTGCAATTCTACTTCCTTACCGGCCTCAAAACCCGTTTCTTCCAGCAATTCATTGCGCATGGTGCTTTCAAAGGTCTGCCCGCGCTCAACCCCGCCCCCCGGCAGTTGCCAACCCTTCACATAGGTGTGGTTAACAAGCAAAATATTTTCGCCATCAATGACAGCCGCCCGCGACCCAAGTGACATGAACCGACGCATGCTGACAGCAAGCAACAAAAATCTTGCCAAAAGTTTTTTTGCTATATTCACTTAAATAGCCACTTTCTTTATTTAAAAATTCAATTTTACACTATAGCACACCCCAAGGCCGCCACTACAAGAAGGCCGCCACTACAAGCCTGCCCATACCAAATTTTCGCAGCAAAATGTTGCTAAAGGTTTGGTTTTTTTAAAATTTATGCCATTAGAGCGCCAATGAGTACAATTGCACATATTTCCGATATCCATCTCGCCCCCTTGCCCAAGGTAAAGGCGCGCGAATTGTTCAACAAACGCATCACCGGATACCTGAACTGGCAACTTAAACGCAATCATCAGATGTGCCCGGATGCCGCAAAAAAACTTGCCGATCACCTAGCCGCCCAGCGTGCCGACATTAATGTTGTCACCGGAGATCTGGTTAATTTGTCCTTGCCCAAGGAAGTTGAAGCTGCGGCAAAGTGGCTTAAGCGCCTGGGGAGCAGCCAGCGGGTCTGTATGGTACCTGGCAATCATGATGCCTATTTGCACAGCTCGTTGAACCTGGCCAGAAAAGCCTATGGTTCCTATGCCAGCGGCGAAACCCTTGATAAGTCTCCCTATCCATTTGTGCGTCGGGTCAACGAGGTAGCCATTATCGGTTGTTCCAGCGCCATTGCCACGCCACCATTTATTGCTGCGGGAAATTTTGACAAGCAACAAGGCGAGCGCTTGGCAAAATGTTTGCAAATTCTTGGAGACGCCGGTCTTTTTAGAATTGTTGCCATTCACCATCCGCCGGCAAAACAATTTATGCGCCCCTTTCGCAAGGCCCTTTATGGCGCCAAATTGTTTCGTGACATAATCGCTGAACACGGGGCCGAGATGGTTTTGCATGGCCATACCCACAAATCTTCGATCCATATGATTGAGGGCCAAGATTCCAAGGTGCCGGTGATCGGAGTAGCCGCAGCCTCCACCTGCCCTTCAAGTCAGGAATCGCCAGCCCGATATAATTTATTTCATATCGAAAAACTCCATACTGGCTGGAGCTGCACCATGCGTGAATTCGGCTATCAAAGGGTGGGCGAAAGCATAGTGCAAAGATTGCAATTGCGGATTTATTAACAGGCTTGCCTGACATGGTAATCATTTTTGATAAGCATTTTTGGTCATAACTTTTGGCTATTTTGAAACATTGCAAGAACATGCTGATCAGGTTATCCAGTCCACAACCAGCAAAAGAGAAGTTTTAATGCCTGTTCAAGGACCAGTATTACTCTATGGCGCCGGACGTGAAGCCGTTTCCACTCGCAACTTTTTGCAAGAAACTTCCCCCGATTTAACCGTACATGTATGTGTAGATGAGGGCAGGGCTGAAATTGCCAACACATTGCAGGTGCCGGTAAGTGGATTGTTTGAGGCCTTTGAAAAAAATTATTATGCAACAATAGTCCGCTCGCCCGGTGTTTCTGTTTACAAGCCGGAATTGCTTGCTGCCAAGGCCGCAAAAATCAACATCACCACCAATATAAATCTCTGGGCAAAATATAAGTGCGCCAATAACAAAATCATCGCGCTGACCGGCACCAAGGGCAAAAGTACCACCGCCAAATTATTATTCACCATGTTAGAGGCCGCAAATTTCGATGCAGCTCTTGCCGGCAATATCGGGGTGCCGGTGCTAGAGCTTGAACATCATAAATATGTGGTGCTCGAACTTTCATCATTTCAATGCGCCGACCTAAAATTACAGCCAGATTTTATCGGCGTAACTTCTCTATACCCTGAACATCTGGACTGGCATCAAACAGAAGAGAAATATTTTTCCGACAAGCTCAATCTTTTGCATCAGGAAAATTTTGTGCATCAGGGAACTAATTTCAAATGCGCTCTCAGTGCGCAGGTTCTGACCCATTATGCACTGTCTGAGAAAGAAAAAAACCTCGACAAAACGCTACCGGATCTAAGTTCGAATTTTCAAGCCATCGTCAAAAATCAAGTGCAAAATTCCCGACTTGTCGGCGAACATAATTTGCGCAATAGCGAACTGGCAGCACGTCTTGCTTTGGGCATAGGGCTGAGCAAAAAAGCAATATTGCAGGGTATAGAAAATTTTATTCCCCTGCCCCATCGGCTTCAGGAATTCAGCTTTGGTAATAAAACCTTCGTCAATGATTCCATAGCCACCAACCCCCAAGCTACCAAGGCAGCGATTTTGGCCTATGGAGAAAAAAAACCGCACATAATTATTGGCGGATTTGATCGGGATCAAGACTATGAAGACCTGAGCAAATTTCTTCTTGAAGCCCCCCTGTCACACATCTGGTTTTTGCCCGGCACTGGCCACAGAATTGCCAATATGCCAGAAGGCAAAAACCTGCAATTTTCCACTAAAAAAATTGCTTCTCTAGAAGAAATTTTTGAACACTTACGGGCCAATCCAGATCAGTTTTCGACCCTTATTCTGTCCCCCGGCGCGCCCTCCTATAACCAGTTCAAAAACTTTGAGCAACGGGGAGAAACCTTTGTTGAACTGGCCAGAAAGATTTTTGATAATTAAAAAAGTGCCGCCAATTATTTCTTGGTTTCTTCAAGTTCGATCAACACGCCATCAAAATCTTTGGGGTGCAAAAACACCACCGGCAAACTATGGGCACCAATCTTTACTTTTCCATCCCCCAGCACTCGTGCGCCAGACTGAATCATTCTTTTAATTGCCACTTCTAAGTCTTTGACCTCAAAACACAAATGATGAGTTGCCCCCCCGGGGTTCTTTTTCAAAAAACCCGCAACCGCAGAGTTGCGTCCCAAGGGATGTAAAAGTTCAATTTTTGTGTTCTCCAATTCCACAAAAACCACCCTGACCCCATGTTCAGGCAGTTCTTGAACTTTAGAAATTTTGGCCCCGAAAACATCGCGATATTTTGCCGCCGCCGCATCTAAGTCCGGCACAACGATTGCCACATGATTAAGCTTGCCAATCATTGATTTGTATCCCTGCCCTCAATGCGGTTGAGCACCAAAAATGCCGCCTCTAGAACATTGCTTCCGGGGCCAAAAATTTCCGCTACCCCCGCATCAAATAAAAACTGGTAATCTTCTTCGGGAATAACCCCGCCAACCACCACGGGTATTTGTTCCTGCCCGTGCTTTTTCATCAGTCCCATAAGCTCTGGCACCAGCAATTTATGCCCTGCTGCCAGCGACGAAATTCCCACCGCATCAACCTGCATTTTTTTGATATGAGAGGCAACTTCCTCCGCAGTTTCAAACAAGGCCCCAAAGTTCACAACAAACCCCATATCACCAAAGGCAGTGGCAATGATTTTTGCCCCGCGATCATGACCATCTTGCCCCATTTTAGCTATAAATATCGATGGACGGCGCTGGTGTTTTTGTTCAAATCCCTTGATACGAGCCAATAGATTTTCATATTGCGCATCGCCCTCATAGGCCTGTTTATAGATGCCGGAAATTATTTTTGTCTGTTCCTGATAGCGCCCGAAAACCTTCTCCATGGCAAAAGAAATTTCCCCCAGACTAGCCCTTTGTTTGGCGGCAACAATTGCCAGTTGCAACAGATTTCCTTGTCTGGATTTTGCGCATTCTGTTATTGCCTCAAGCGTTTTTTCAACCGCTGCCTGATCCCGCATTTTCCTGATTTTTTTCAGGCTTGCAATCTGCTCTTTGCGCACCTTTTCATTATCGATTTGGCGGGTATCCAAATGCTCTTCTTGCTCCAGAACAAACCTGTTCACTCCGACAACAACCTCTTCCCCACGATCAATTCTGGTCTGGCGTTTTGCCGCCGCCGCCTCTATTTGCATCTTGGGATCACCGGTTGCCACCGCCTTGGTCATCCCGCCTTGCCCTTCAATTTTTTCGATCATCGCGCCGGCTTTGCTTACCATTTGCGCCGTTAGATTTTCCATATAATAAGAGCCGGCAAGCGGATCAACCACATCAATAATTGCGGTTTCGTGCTGCATGATCAATTGTGTATTGCGTGCAATCCGGGCCGAAAAATCGGTGGGCAAAGCAATGGCCTCATCAAACGAATTGGTGTGCAAACTTTGTGTCCCTCCCAAGGTCGCTGCCATGGCTTCAAAGGCCGTACGCACAATATTATTGTATGGATCCTGCTCGCTAAGGGATACTCCAGAAGTCTGGCAATGGGTGCGCAACATCTTCGAGCGCGGATTTTTTGCCCCAAGATCGCTCATTATATTAGCCCATAGCTGACGCGCTGCCCGCAATTTGGCAATCTCTAAAAAGAAATTCATGCCAATGCCAAAGAAAAAGCTCAACCGGGGTGCAAACGCGTCAATATCCAGCCCTTTGGACATTGCCTCGCGCACATATTCCACCCCGTCGGCCAACGTATAGGCAAGCTCTTGCACTGCAGTCGCCCCCGCCTCGTGCATGTGATAACCGGAGATGGAAATTGAGTTGAATCTAGGCATGTTTTCATGGGTAAATTCCATGACATCACCAACTATTTCCATGGATTGGCTAGGGGGATAAATATAGGTATTGCGCACCATGAATTCTTTTAGAATGTCATTTTGAATGGTGCCCGAAAGATCTTTTGTAGCTATCCCCGCCTCTTGGGCAGCCCCGATAAACATCGCCATGACCGGAATAACCGCCCCGTTCATGGTCATGGAAACCGAAACCTTTCCAAGATCAATCTCTGCAAACAGCGCCTTCATATCCTCGATAGAATCGATGGCCACCCCCGCCTTGCCCACATCGCCCCGCACTCGCTCATGATCGCTGTCATAACCGCGATGGGTAGCCAGATCAAAAGCCACCGAGAGGCCTTTTTGCCCCGCTGCCAGGTTTTTTTTGTAAAATTCGTTACTTTCGCGCGCGGTAGAAAAACCGGCATATTGGCGAATTGTCCACGGGCGATTGGCATACATGCTCGCACGCACTCCACGGGTAAAAGGTGCCTCGCCCGGCGTTTCGCTGGCCGCCTCCCTGGGCACATCCTTAGCAAAATATGCGGGGCGCACGTTGATGCCCCCATAATTTTTTTGTAGATCATCCAGCGCTTTATCACGCAATTCCTTTTGCGCCAGCTTGGACCATTTCTCATAGGTTGCAGGTTTTATGGTTTTCATATCTTTTCAAACTCCAAAATAACCGCATCCACCGCCAGAACATCACTCACCCCCACATGGATTTTGGCAATCGTCGCCCGTTTTTCAGCTTTTAGCACATTCTCCATTTTCATGGCCTCAACGATGGCCAGCGCCTGTCCCTCTTCTACAATATCCCCCTCTGCAACATCCAGTCGCACCACTTGCCCCGGCATAGGGCACAGCAAAAACCGGCTCATATCAGGGTGGATTTTAGCCGGCATAAGCTCCATAAGTTCGGCCACCCGAGGTGTAACCACTTTCATCACTAAATCAGCCCCGCGATAACGAATGCGAAAACCCCCAGTCAAACGTTCAACCTTTAATATTCGCAACACATCATCAACCGTGATACGTGCAATACTATCCCCTAAGCGCCAATTGACATCAACTCGGCTCTGCCCCCCGTGGTGATATGCGACAAAAGCTTCGTCGCGCTCCGTTACATCAAACCGCCAAAACCTCTCTCCCATAACTACCGCGCGAATATGTCCGATATCCGGCTCTATCCTATAGGCAGCGCAGGCAGCAAACGCGGCGATATCCCCCAAAACATTCGGATCCAACTCTACCCCGTCAAATCCATCGGGAAATTCTTCAGCTATATAGCCGGTGGTCAAGCGCCCTTCCCTGAAACGTTGCTGACCCATTACCGCCTGCAAAAACGGGATATTATGCTCAACCCCGATGATTTCAAACCCGTCCAATGCCTCTTCCATGGCCTTTATAGAGCTAGCCCTGTCTGGCGCCCATGTGCAAAGTTTGGCAATCATCGGATCATAAAATGTAGAAATTTCTCCCCCTTCAAATACCCCCGTATCATTGCGCACCACCAGATTTTCTTCAGCTATTTCTTCAGGCGGGCGATAGCGGATAAGCCGGCCCGTTGAGGGCAAAAAGTTGCGATATGGATCCTCGGCATAAATCCGGCTTTCCATGGCCCAGCCGGTTAGAGAAATATCGTTTTGGGCCAGCGCCAGTTTTTCTCCGGCTGCAACCCGCAACATCTGCTCCACCAGATCAACGCCGGTAATCATCTCGGTTACCGGATGCTCCACCTGCAATCTCGTATTCATCTCCAGAAAATAAAAATTGCGGTTCTTGTCGACAATAAATTCCACAGTTCCTGCACTAGAATAATCAACCGCTTTAGCCAGTGCCACCGCCTGTTCACCCATGGCCTTGCGGGTTTCTTCATCAAGAAACGGGCTTGGCGCTTCTTCAATTACCTTTTGATGTCGCCGCTGGATCGAGCATTCCCGCTCCCCCAGATAGATGCAGTTTCCGTGAGCATCGGCCAATATCTGAATTTCAATATGCCGCGGGTCTTCGATAAATTTTTCGATGAAAATCCTGTCATCCACAAACGAAGATGCAGCTTCTGATTTTGAGCGCTCGAACCCATCGGCCGCCTCGTCATCATTATAGGCTACGCGCATGCCCTTGCCCCCGCCTCCAGCCGAGGCTTTTATCATCACGGGATAGGTTATTTCCTTGGCGATTTTCACCGCTTCATCAGCATCCTTGATCAACCCCATATGTCCGGGCACGGTGGCAACGCCAGCCTCGGCGGCAATTTTTTTAGATGTAATTTTATCGCCCATGGCACTTATGGCCTTGGGTGGCGGGCCGATAAAGGTTAACTCTGATTTGGTCAATGCTTGGCAAAACGAGGCGTTTTCGCTCAAGAACCCATAGCCCGGATGAATAGCCTCAGCACCGGTTTTTTGGCACGCCGCAATGATTTTTTCACCCAGCAAATAACTTTGATTGGCTGGTGAATTACCAATATAAACCGCCTCGTCGGCCATTTTTACATGCAGGGCATTTTTATCGGCATCCGAATAAACAGCAACGGTTTTAATACCCATTTCCTTGGCGGTTTTTATCACCCGACAGGCAATTTCCCCCCTATTTGCAATCAGTATTTTCTTGAACATTTTTTCTTCCACTCGTATTATCTGTCATTGCGAGACCCTTTTGGGGCGCGGCAATCCAGAACTATAAAATCCATAAAATAGGTCTCTGGATTGCTTCGTCGCAAACGCTTCTCGCAATGACGTTGATTTTTCATTCAGCCCTCTTCACCACCAGATCAATTTCCACAAGCGCATGAAGCGCCAGGCCGGTGACGCCGATCGTGGTGCGCGCCGGACGACGATCAACGGGGAAAAAACTCTGCCAGATTTCGTTCATTTCTTCATAATCGCGATAAAACTCGGTTAGATATATCCGCGCCATGATGATGTGGGAGAGGTCTAGACCAATTCCGGCCAGAACGATTTGTAAATTCTCCACCACCCGTTTCGTCTGCGCTTCAATTCCCTTGGGCAGCGGCGCATCGGGCGCTTTGGGATCGGTCGGCATCTGGCCTGTGACGAATACAAATCCGTTCGTTTCCACCGCATGGCTAAACGGCGCCACCGGTCGTGGGCCGTCTGAAATCATATGAAATAATGGGTCGCTCATTTTAGTTTTCTTTCTCTATTCTTTATTGTTTCGTCATTGCGGCGCAGCCCGTTGTTATGAAACTGAAATCACCGGAATCCAGTCTTTCTTCTCCCTCCCCCTTTGTGGGAAGAGACATGCCTTTCTTCTCCCTCCACCTCGTGGGAAGAGACATGCCTTCCTTCTCCCTCCACCTCGTGGGAAGAGACATGCCTTCCTTCTCCCTCCCCCCTCGTGGGGAGGGCCGGGGTGGGGGGGCTATTCCAAAATCTCTTCAACACTCGCAAATACCCCTTCGGGGTTATTCATCACTTCAAAATTAGTAAATCGCAAAACATCATACCCTTCTCCTTGCAAAAACTCAGTCCTGATTTCATCCCGTTTAAGCCCACCACCAATTCCATGACTGTCCCCGTCAACTTCGATCACCAAATTTTTCCCATGACAAACAAAGTCTGCATAATATCTGCCAATCGGCACCTGCCGCCTAAAATGAAAACCTTCATCCCTGAACGGTTTCAACAAACGCCACATAGCCCGTTCTGGCACTGTCGCGTTCTTCCTCAACTCTCTGGCGCGCTTAATCGACATTGGCTTTTATCTCTTTCCCCCCTCCCTCAATCCCTCCCCACAAGGGGGAGGGAAGCCAAGGGATTGACTCATTTTTTACCTAAACAGTTCCCTATTTCTCTCCCAATTAACAGTGAATGTTACCCCTTAGCGCTCCATCACCCATTTGGTTGGATTATTCCCCTTCTTCTCCCTCCTCTTAAGAGGTAGCACTGCCTCTTCCTTCTCCCTCCCCCCTCGTGGGGCGAGACACGCCTTTCTTCTCCCTCCCCCCTCGTGGGGAGGGCCGGGGTGGGGGGTAATTACTTCCTTTCGTCTTTTAGGCTTAACCCACAATCCAGTCTTTCTCCCCCTATAACGGAATATTATTATGCTTTTTTGGCGGGGCCTCAGCCCGTTTACCCTTTAGCGTCGAAAAGGCCCTGATCAGCCGTTTGCGCGAGTTGTGCGGCATAATCACATCGTCTATAAAACCGCGCTCGGCCGCCACAAACGGATTGGCGAAGCGTTTTTCATAATCCACCGTGCGCTGAGCGATTTTTTCCTTGTCTCCCAATTCAGACCGATAGATAATTTCGGTCGCCCCCTTGGCGCCCATCACCGCGATTTCTGCCGTTGGCCAAGCATAATTTATATCAGCGCGAATGTGTTTGGAGGCCATCACATCATAGGCCCCGCCATAGGCTTTTCTGGTAATCAGGGTGACTTTTGGCACCGTGGCCTCGGCATAGGCGAACAATAATTTGGCCCCGTGCTTGATAATACCGCCATATTCCTGTGCCGTGCCGGGCAAAAATCCGGGCACATCGACAAGAGTCAAAATCGGGATATTGAAACAATCGCAAAAGCGCACAAACCGCGCCGCCTTTTTACTAGAATTTATGTCCAGACAGCCAGCCAGCACCATCGGCTGATTGGCGACAACGCCAATTGTTTCCCCGTCCAATCGCATAAAACCGATAATAATATTGCCCGCATGCTCTCGCTGAATTTCTAAGAAATCCCCTTCATCGGCGATTTTTTCAATCACCTCGACCATGTCATAGGGCATGTTGGCATTGTCTGGAATTAAACTATCCAGCGACATTTCAGCCCGCTCTTTTTGATCGTTTACTGACCTGTGGGGCGGTTTTTCCCTTGAGCTAAGGGGCAAATAATCAAACAAACGCCGCACTTCCAACAGCGTTTCAATATCATTGTCAAACGCCGCATCGGCCACCGAGGATTTTTTGGTATGGGTTCCCGCGCCGCCAAGTTCTTCCGCACTGACAATCTCGTTGGTCACGGTTTTCACCACGTCCGGCCCGGTGACAAACATATAAGAAGTATCGCGCACCATATAGATAAAGTCAGTCATGGCGGGCGAATATACCGCCCCGCCAGCACACGGCCCCATAATCACTGAAATCTGCGGCACTACGCCAGAGGCCTGCACATTGCGCCAAAAAACTTCAGCATACCCGCCAAGGGAATCCACGCCCTCCTGAATGCGCGCCCCACCACTATCGTTCAGCCCGATAACCGGCGCGCCGTTCTGCATGGCCAAATCAAGGATTTTGCATATTTTCAAGGCATGGGTTTCACTGAGCGAGCCGCCAAACACCGTAAAATCCTGAGAGAAAACATACGTCACGCGCCCATTGATAGTGCCCCAGCCCGTCACCACCCCATCGCCGGGAATATCCTGATCGGCCATGCCAAAATCATTGCAACGCTGGGTGACAAACATGTCATATTCTTCAAAACTGTCCGGGTCCAACAACACATCCAAACGCTCGCGGGCGCTCAGTTTACCCTTGGAATGTTGAATATCAATGCGGCGCTGCCCGCCTCCAAGCCGTGCCACAACGCGTCTTTCTTCCAATGCTTCAATAATATCGCGCATTTTGCCCCCAAAATTTTATTTTGTTTGGCGCCCACTCTAGTCCAGCACCAGCAAACAGGCGAGACACAAACGTGCAAACCTGTTATACTTGTTAAACCTGCAAATTGTTAAATGTGGATTTTGTTACATGACAGCAAAAACAACTACGAAAACCAAGACAGCCAAAAAAGTCTTCGCCGGTGCAAAATTGCGCGCCTTAAGACAAAACAACCAACTAACCCAGAGCCAGATGGCTTCCCGACTTGGCGTTTCAACATCCTATGTCAACCAGATTGAAAACAACCAGCGCCCCTTGAGCGCAGCGCTGATTATTTCGCTGGTCGAAGAATTCAATCTAAATATTCCCGACCTAATGGATGCCAATACCGATCGCCTTTTAGCAGATTTGATGGAAGCATTGGCTGATCCGGTTTTTGGCGAAAATCCACCGGGGCTGATTGAACTAAAATCCCTGACCGCCAATTCTCCTGCCTTTGCCCACTCAATGCTAAGTCTTTATCAGGCCTATAAAAAAACCGGCGAACAATTGGCCGGTGCCGATGATGCCATTAGAGCGGGCTCTGGCGATGCCATGCAAACCCCCTATGAGGAGGTGCGGGATTTTTTCCATTATTCCGACAATTATATTGATGAGCTGGACAGGGCGGCTGAAAAACTGGCGCTAGAGCTTGACGGCTCAACCTATGATTATGGCACAAACCTTGATCGTTTAAGCCGCCTCAGTGATTATTTACAGCGAACCCATGATGCAAAAATTACATATATCACCCCCCAAAAGCCTGAAATGATGCGCTTCTTTGAAAGTTCCAGTCGCACGCTTTTTCTAAATGAGCGCTTAAATCCCTCCACATGGTATTTTCAGATAGCCAACCAGCTAGCCCTGATGGAACACAAAACCTGTATTAGTCAAATTCTTGATAAGGGGTCTTTCAAAACCAGAGAAGCCAGAAACATCTGCCGGATCGGGCTGGCAAACTATTTTGCCGGGGCGCTGATTTTGCCCTATGGAGCTTTTAACCTTGCCGCCAAACAGCAAAAATACGATCTGGAACAATTGGCCCGCCGCTTTGGCGCTTCCCTCGAGCAGGTGGCCCACAGGCTCTCCAATATGCAACGACCGGGCGAGCGCGGAGTGCCTTTTTTCTTTGCCCGTGTCGATGCAGCCGGAACCATCACCAAGCGCCACTCTGCCACTCCATTACAATTTGCCCGCTTTGGTGGCGCCTGCCCCTTGTGGAATGTGCACTCAGCCTTTGAGGCCAGCGGTCAAATCATTCGCCAACTGGCCCAAACTCCAGACAATAATCGCTATTTGTGCCTTGCATGGTCGCAGGAAAAACGTCTGGGTGGCTATGGTGGTCCCACCAGACGCTATGCCTATGCTTTGGGGTGCGAGATTTCCCATGCCGACAAACTGATCTATGCCAACGGGCTGGATTTACCCGCAAACGCAAAATTTGACCCTATTGGCATAAGTTGTAGAACCTGCGAAAGGCGCAATTGCTTCCAGCGCTCGGTCCCCCCGATCGCGGCCCAAATATCCATATCCAAGGACACAAGATCAATTATCCCTTATGAAATCAGCTAGTTATCGAACTTGGCAGGTCAAACCCGCCGCCCCAATTACATGGACAAGCTGCAACAACCATTGACAGCACTGGTGTCGTTTAGCGAAGTTTCCAACAGGTTCACCCACCAGCCATAAGCTCTATCGCTCATCCCGTCAGAGCATTGGCGAGCTGAAATTATCGCAAACAGCATACCGCTGGTTCCGGCTGCCTGAACAAATCCGTCTGGACCAGTGCGCCCCTCAAACAAATCTGCCTCTATTATCGAATAGGTTTGATCATCCTCACCCATTCTTGAAAGCACTATTTCTGCACTCCCCAGTTGAAAACCCCAAAATGGCTCTGTTCCAGAACATAAAAGCCCTTCGGGAAGAGATGTTTGCCCAACCATTGGCACAGGAATTTCAATAAGATGGGCCATATTCACCCAGCCATTGCCATCACCGGCAACAACATTTCCCCAGCCATTTTCAATTTTCAATATTTCAATGGGGCCGGCCGCCAGAGCGTATTCCCCTATTATTGTGCCGCCAGCCATCGCCTGGGCACGAATTTTCAAACTGCCCGTAGAACCCACATCAAACACCCGATAATAGGCTGGAACCGCATCATTTTCAAAAGCCTGAACTGGTAAAACCAGCAACAGGGGCAAAAATAAAAACCCGAAAAATCGCGAAACAATCTGAAAATAATTCATAAGCATTTCCTCAAATAATTTTGTCGGCCCACCGCATATTTTTTCATAATTCTAATTATTAATAACATAATTTTTCATTTTTTGATAATCCGGCGTTATAGCCCATGTTTTATGGATCTATAAAAACGCCATTTTCTGCATAAACAATGCTTGCTTGCACATTTTTTCATCGCCCTGCATGCTGAAATTTGATTTGAACCCAGATATCCACCCCCAGATATTGCTAACTACCAATTACACCGGAAGCCAAAAGCCATGACAGACCAACATTTCCTTATCCGGGCGATCAAAGCCGGACGTGGCGATATTCCCGCCGATCTGGTGCTTAAAAATGTACAAATGCTCGACGTGATCACCGGCAAAATCACCAAAACCGATATCGCCATTTGCGGGGACAGGATTGTTGGCACCCATGGCAGCTATTGCGGAACAAAAGAAATAGATTGCACCGGCAAATGGGCTGTCCCCGGCTTTATTGATACCCATTTGCATATCGAAAGTTCGCTGGTAACCCCGTTCGAGTTTGATCGCTGTGTCCTTCCCCATGGGGTAACTTCGGTGATTTGCGATCCCCATGAAATTGCCAATGTGCTTGGTGCGAAGGGCATAAAATATTTCCTTGATGCTGCAACACGCACAATTATGGATATTCGCATCAATCTTTCCTCTTGCGTTCCGGCAACCGCCTTTGAAACCTCCGGCGCCAGATTGGAAATTGACGATCTTTTGCCCTTTGCCAGCCATGAAAAAGTTATCGGCCTGGCCGAAATGATGAATTTCCCCGGCGTTATCAATACTGATCCAGATATAATTGCCAAGCTTGCAGCTTTTCAAGGCAAGCATATGGATGGCCATGCCCCCCTGCTTTCAGGCTATGATCTAAATGCCTATCTTGCCACCGGCATTGGCACCGACCACGAAGCCACCAGCGAAAAAGAGGCCCGCGAAAAACTATCAAAAGGCATGGCAATTCTAATTCGCGAAGGTTCTGTTTCAAAAGACCTTGATGCTCTGGCCCCGATTATTGATAAGGATACTGCCAGCTATCTGGCCCTTTGCACCGATGATCGCAACCCCCTTGATATTGCTGAAGAGGGCCATATTGATGCCCTGATCCGCCGCCTTATCGCCAAGGGCATTGAGCCGCATCTAATCTATCGCATGGCCTCTTTGTCTGCGGCACAAATTTTTTCCATTACCGATCGAGGGTTTTTGGGGCCGGGTTGGCGCGCCGATATTGTTTTGCTTGACGAGTTTGAAAAATGTCAGGTTTCCCAGGTGATTTGTGGTGGCAAAATTGTAAATGATCAGCTTTTTGATACTCGCGATATTATTGCACCCGTCGGGCTAAATTCCATGAAAGCCAAGCCCGTTAGCAAGCAGGAATTTGAAATGAAACCCCTGCACGGCAAAAACCAAATGCCGGTAATCAAGGTCAAGCCGGGATTGATCATAACCTTTCGCCATGAGGCCACTCTGGCCGTCACCAAGCAGGGTGTGCAACCTGATATCGATCAGGACGTAATAAAAGTTGCGGTGGTTGAGCGCCACGGGATCAACGGCAATATCGGCCATGGATTTGTCAACGGTTTTGGCCTCAAATCCGGCGCCATTGCATCTTCTGTCGGCCATGACAGCCACAATATAACAGTGATTGGCGCCAATGATGAGGATATGGCCATAGCGGTCAACCGGCTAATTGAGCTAAAGGGCGGCTTTTGTGTCGTTAATAACGGGAAGGTAACCAGCGAATTGGCCCTGCCAATTGCAGGGTTGATGAGCCCGTTAGCGTTTGAAGAAATATCCAAAACACTCGAACACCTGCGCGATGCCGCCCATGACATTGGCTGCACCCTGCCCGAACCGTTTTTGCAGGTGGCTTTTTTGGCATTGCCGGTCATCCCCCATTTAAAAATGACCGATATGGGCCTGTTTGATGTTGATAAATTTGATTTTGTGACTTGAGGAGATGTTTTTATTGGCAAAAATCGAGGCACTAGACCATGCATCTTCAAAAAACAGTTTCTTAGGCCAGAAACGATAAAATGTCTTAACTTTAGCCAATGATGCGCTATGATTGCCGCAGAGAACGGCCATAATGCGAGCGTAAAAATGAGCATTGCCAGCCAGATAATGACGATGATGTATCATCTCCCCGCCGCAAAATTTGGTGTTCGGGCAGAACATGATATTGCCATTGAGGCTGATGATGGCGAAAAATTACAAACCGACATTTATTTTCCTGACAAAGCAGGCCGCCACCCCACCCTGATGTTGCGCACTCCTTATGGCAGGTTTGGCTTTGGCATGGTTGCCGAAGCCTATGCCGAACGCGGGTTCATAACCATTTTGCAAGCCTGCCGCGGCACCGATGGATCGGGGGGAGTTTTTGACCCCCTGATAAATGAGCGCTCCGACGGGCTGGTCACTCTTGAATGGATATATAAACAAAAATGGTTTGATGGCCGCCTTGGACTAACCGGCCCCTCATATCTGGGCTATGCCCAATGGGCCATATGTGATGCCCTGCCAAAAAACGCAGCCCTTAGCGCCAAGGCCACGGCCTCTGATTTTGAAAAAATTGTCTTCCCCGGTGGATCTTTTGCCTTGCAATTATGGCTTTCATGGTTGCAAACCATCCACGGACTAGAACATGAATTATTCGGCATGACCATAAGAATGGCCACCGGAGATGTGGAGAGGCGATCTGAAAAAGCTGCCCTTACCATGCCCTTGTCCAAGGCAGATATGGTGGCGGTGGGAGAGGAAGTTCCTTTCTGGCAGCAATGGGTTGGCGAGGCAATCGACAACCCAAAATTCTGGGCGGTTCGAAATCACAGCGCAAAACTTGATGATAAAACACCACCAAACTGCTTTGTTTCCGGCTGGTATGATTTTATGATTGATCAGCATCTGATCGATTATCAACGCCTGCGCGCTGCCGGCAGTACCCCCCACCTGACCATCGGCCCTTGGTATCATACCGATAATGGCTTGCAGGGCGAATGTTTAAAACAAACCATTTCCTTTATGAGCGCTCACCTTATGGATGAAAAAAACACCATGCGCTCCAATCCGGTAAAGTTCTTCATTTCCGGACTTGAACGCTGGCACGAATGCGTTTCTTTCCCCCCCAAAGAGCCAATAGAAAAAACCATGTTCCTCGCCACAAAGGGCCAATTAAGCAATCACAAAAGCCAAACTGAAGGGTCTGAAAACTATATTTATGACCCAAAAAAACCCACGCCAAATATCGGGGGTGCAATCTTTGCCTTTATTGGTGCCGGCGCTCAAGACAATAAAGAGCTGGAAGCCCGAGACGATGTGCTAATTTTCACCTCTTCCCCACGCCATGAAAATCTATGCATAGTGGGTAAGGTAAAAGTGAAACTATTTGTGCGCTCTTCACTGCAAAACACCGATTTTTTTGTCCGCCTTTGCGATGTCAACGAAAAAGGTGTCTCGATCAATATTTGCGACGGGATAATTCGCCTGACACCGGAAAAATTCAACCCCGACAAAAACAGTGTTATCGAGTTGGAGCTTGACCTTCACAACACCGCCCACACTTTTCTCGCCGGTCATTGCATTAGGTTGCAGGTTTCCAGCGGCGCTCACCCCAGATTTGCCCGCAACCTTGGCACCAGCGAACCAATCGGCTCTGCCACAGAAATGAAAAAAGCAGAACAGCAGATTTTTTACGGGCAAAACTACCCCGGCGCGATCACCCTGCCGGTCTATGAACTTTAAGCACCCTCCTCAAGTGGCGGTTTTTTTAATCCATTCCACGCAGCGTTCGGCGATTTTTTCCCAACCATTTTCCGCCAGCACCCAATGAGCGTTATCGGGCAATACTTCAAATTCAGCCGTATGGGAAAGTTTTTTGGCGGTTGCCTTTACCACTGAAAGTGGAGTGATCCTGTCTTTGGCCGCACCCATGATCAGCAAAGGCGTATCAACATCCTTATAGGGAACGGCAGACCCTTTGCCAAAATCCATAAACCAGTTACCGATTTCAAAAGTTGCCCGCCCCGATTCCCAGACAAAACCCCGATAAAGTTCGCGGGCCTTAGCTTCAGAAAAGTTGTTTAGCAGCCCGTACCGCGCTTCCCTGTAGTTGACAAACGTACCCTTGCGCCAATATCCCCAGGTGAGTAGCGTTCGCAAAAATACCTTTATCACGCTGGGTTTTAATGCCATCACCCCGGCACCCGACGCTGGCGTTAGCAAAATTGCCGCTGGCACCAATCCGCGCGCCGCCAGCATCAGCGCCAACAGACCACCCATGGAATGACCAACCAGAATTGGTTTTTTATCCAGATTTTCAATTAACGCCTGCAAATCATCCACATAATCCACCAGACGGACGGTACCTATGCCCTTTGGATCGTCCCCATGGGGCTCCACATCATGAAACCTCAAAGCCGGAACGTGGACTTCAAAACCGGCTTTTTCAAAGAACATTTTATAATTATCCCAGACAGCCGGCGTGCCCCACATACCATGAATTAACACCAGCGGCGGCAAAACTTCAGCATCAGACCCCATCAAACCCTCCAAAGTTCAGATCATCCCCAATTGCTGACTTGTTATAGAACTTCACTCTTTTTCTCAACCCTGCGTCGGTGCAAAATCGGCTCGGTATAGCCCGAGGACTGGTTTGCACCCTCAAGAGCCAGCTCCAGCGCCGCCTTGAAGGCAATCGAATGGTCAAAATTTTCCGCCATCGCCCGATAGAGCGGATCGCCGCGATTTTGCCCGTCAACGGTTTTGGCCATCTTTTCAAAACAGGCGATAACCTGCTCTTTAGTTACCAGACCATGGGTCAGCCAGTTGGCAATGTGCTGGGCAGAAATTCTAAGGGTTGCCCTATCTTCCATCAATCCCATATCATTGATATCTGGAACCTTGGAACAACCCACACCCTGATCTATCCAGCGCACCACATAGCCAAGAATCCCCTGGGCATTGTTTTCCAACTCGCGAAGGATCTGCTCTTTGCTCAAACTTTTTGGATCAATTACAGCCAGCGAAAATAACTGCTCAAGACTTGGCATGGCCTCATTTTGGCGGTGCTTTTGGGCCGCAAAAACATCCACCTGATGATAGTGAATGGCATGCAAGGTTGCAGCGCTTGGCGATGGCACCCAGGCGCAATTTGCCCCCTGTTGCAATTGCGCTGCTTTGCTTTCCATCATATTGGCCATATCATCTGGCATGGCCCACATGCCCTTGCCTATTTGGGCGGTGCCAGAAAGTCCGCAAGCCAGACCAGTCAGAACATTTCTATCCTCATAGGCCTTGATCCATGGCTCTGCTTTTATTTCAGCTTTTTGCGCCACCGGCCCGGCCTGCAACGAGGTATGAATTTCATCCCCCGTGCGATCTAAAAACCCGGTATTGATGAAAAACAACCGCTCACGAGCTTCAAATATACAGGCCTTAAGATTTGCCGAAGTGCGCCTTTCTTCATCCATAATACCAATTTTGATGGTGTTTTTTGCCAAACCCAGCATGTTTTCAACCATATCAAAAATATCGCATGCCAGTTTTACTTCCTCTGGCCCGTGCATTTTTGGCTTAACGATATAAATCGAGCCAGTTATAGAATTGCGGGGGCCATCGCTCTTTTTCAAATCATGAAGAGCACAAAGCGAAGTTATTACGCTATCGATTATCCCCTCCCCGACCTCGTTTCCGTCGCTGTCCAGCACCATGTTGGAAGTCATTAAATGGCCAACATTTCTAACCAGCAACAAAGCCTGCCCCTTCAGGGAGATCGAAGAACCATCCAGCGCCATATAAATATTATCAGGGTTTAAACTACGTTCCACCTGTTGGCCGTTCTTTTCAAAACTATCGACCAGACTCCCCTTCATCAGCCCTAGCCAATTACGATAAACGCCAATTTTATCGCTGGTATCAACGGCGGCAACACTATCCTCGCAATCCTGAATGCAGGTCATAGCCGCTTCAACAATTATATCGGATAAATCAGCCTTATGCACCTTGCCGATCGGGCTGGCACCATCAACCACCAGCTCCATATGCAATCCATTATGCTTTAGCAAAATCGACAAACGGTTTTCATCGACCCTATAGCCGGTGAAGGCGTTTTCATACTTAAGGCTTGCAGCTTTTTGATCGGCGGTTTCAATGCTCAGGCGCGCTTTGCCATCAATCCTGTCAATGCTATATTTTACCACATCCTTGTGGCTGCCATTTTGTAACGGAAATGCCTGATCGAGATATTGCGCGGCTCTTAAAAAAACTGCATCACCACGCTGTTGATTGAAATTTGCGCCGGGGGCCAGATCCCCTTCCCGCGAAATTGTATCAGTGCCATAAAGCGCATCGAACAAAGATCCCCAGCGGGCATTGGCAGCGTTTAGAGCATAGCGGGCATTGGCCACCGGCACCACCAATTGTGGCCCACAAACCGATGAGATTTCCTCATCCATCTTATATTGCCTGATAGAAAAATCATCAGGCTCTTCAACCAGATACCCAATAGAGTACAAAAATTCCCGATATTTTGCCGGATCATTAGCCACGGCACCATATTCTTTGTGCCAAGCATCAATTTTTTCCTGCAATTGCTCGCGTTTGGCCAAAAGGGCCCTGTTGCGTGGCGCAACATTTACAACAAGTTGTGAAAACCCCAACCAAAACTTGTCAGTCTCTATTTTTGTTGCCGGCAAAACTTCAGTTTCAACAAATTTCTTAAGGTCAACATCTACTTTTAAGCCAAAAATGATGGAATATGACATGGTCACCTCTAACAAAATTGCCCCGGGCAATCGAGAATCCCCACGGCCAATAAATTCCCCCTCTGCTTATCCAAACTTCAAGCTATGGCCAATACCCAAAGCCCCATAAAATCAATTATAGCTTCACTTACCAAGAAGCGTGACAAGACTATCCCAAATATCGCGCTCCAGTTGCGTTTGTGGGCGGGATAGACGAGTGGCGACAAGATTCATTTTTACGCTGGGTAACCTGTCTTGCAAATCAATCACATTGCCCAAGGCAATTTCGGACAAGGCAAGGGACGCTGGAATCCATGCCACCCCGACGGATGCCTTGCATAATTGTAATGCAGCAATGGTCAATGCCGTCTCGGCCACGGGTAATATATTTATGCTCTGGTCAATTTTTGACAATATATGAGTGTTGAATACCTTGCCCAAAAATACGTCGGCCGGATATGTAATAATTGGCAATTCACCCTTAAAATCTGCAATGGTGTCATCACAGGCCTTTAAAGACTTGAATACCGGGATAAGGTCTTCGCTTCCAACAAATAGCTCTTGGGTAAATTCGGAGCTGTTTCTAGGCCTTTCATCACCAATTCTATAGGTAAGAATAAGGTCGGCCTGCCGCGTCAAGAGCATAGCATGGCACTCGTCAGCATTGGCCGAGCGCAAACGAACGCGAACTTTGCGCTCACTGGCCAAAGATTTCACAATTTGTGCGGCATGGGATGTGGTAATTGCATGTTGTCCGGCAATTACAATCCGGTTGCTGCCCTGAGTGCCCTCTCTTTTTAAATCAGCCATTAATATTTTCAGGCTGCTGGCCAGCTCTCTTATGCGATTTTCATGCTCCAAAATAGCATTGGACGGTCTAGCTGGCCTGTGCGCACGATCCACAATGACAAAACCCAGTATATTTTCCAAAGCCGCTATCCTCCGCGAAAATGCGGGCTGCGTCAAAAGCCGCATTTTTGCCGCCTCACCCATCGTATCGGCTTCAATAATCGCTACAATATCGTCAAGCCAGTCCAGCCGCATGATTTATCCTTCGAGTTAGCACAATATATGCAATAGTTGCATATAAAACACCTAATTTTGCAATTGGTAAAGCGTGATTGATATGTAATATTTCACTACCCATTGTCAGGAAGGTTTTAGCCATGCATTTTTCACAATTCCCAAGAGTACGGTTAGCTCATTTGCCAACCAGACTCGAACCCATGCCCCGATTGAGCGAAGCCCTCGGGGGTGTCGAATTGTGGATAAAGCGCGATGATTGCACAGGGCTTTCAACTGGTGGCAACAAGACACGAAAGCTTGAGTTTTTGATGGCCGAAGCACAAGAGCAGGGTGCAGATATAGTTTTGACACAAGGGGCAACACAATCAAACCATGCTCGCCAGACAGCAGCGTTTGCTGCCCGTTTGGGAATGGATTGTCATATCCTGCTTGAAGATAGAACTAACTCAAGAGAAAATAATTACAACCAAAGTGGCAATGTATTTTTGGATTTTCTTCATGGGGCAACGGCTGAAAAATGGCCGGGTGGCACCGATATGGTCGCGCAGATGGAAACTGTTGCCGCCACTTTGCGATCCAAAGGGCGCAAGGTTTATATAATCCCTGGCGGAGGATCGAACCCAACCGGGGCGCTGGGTTATGCAAATTGCGCGATGGAAATTGTCACGCAGGCAAACGATATGGGCTTGCGGATTGATTGTATTGTACATGCGACAGGAAGCGCGGGAACCCAGGCTGGTTTGGTTGTCGGCCTAAAGGCGATGAATGCAAATATTGCACTTTTGGGTATCGGGGTCAGGGCGCCAAAAGAAAAACAGGAAGAAAATGTTTTTAAACTGGCCAAAGCTACTGCCAGCAAGATGGGCTGTCCCGATGTGGTGGCTCGCGAAGATGTAGTCGCCAATTGTGAATATGTGGGTGAAGGATATGGCTTCCCCACAGAATCAGGAATTGAAGCCATTGAAATGTTTGCGCGTCTGGAGGGAATTTTGCTCGACCCGGTATATTCGGGAAAAGGGGCAGCCGGACTCATTGATCTGGTTCGCAAGGGGGTTTTCAAAAAAGGTGAACGGGTGGTATTTGTCCATACCGGTGGATCAGCGGCCCTGTTCGGCTATACATCGGCATTCGGCTATGACGCCGTCAAAGAAGCAGGTGCACAGAAATAGCCAATCAACATAACATAAAACCTTTCACCAACAGCTTTACCCGGCAGGAGGCAATAAGCCCTGCTGCTATCGCGGCGGCTGTTGATGTGTTGAAATCAGGACGGCTTCATCGCTATAATATAGAAGCATCAAAGGTATCTATCGCCTCCAGATTCGAGGTGGAATATGCTGATTTTCAGGATACCAAATATTGCCTCGTTTGTGCTTCAGGCGGGTATGCAATATCTATTGCCCTAAGGGCGGCGGGCGTAAAACCGGATGATGAGGTGCTAACAAATGCCTTTACGCTCGCGCCAGTGCCCGGAGCCATAGCTGCTGTTGGTGCCAAATCTGTTCTGGTTGAAATCAATGATGATCTGGTAATTGACCTAGCTGACCTTGAGAGCAAAATTGTTCAATCTGGCGCGCGGTTTTTTCTATTATCCAATATGCGCGGCCATATGGGCGATATGGATGCCATTGCAGCCCTGACCAAAAAACACGGGGTGATCATGATCGAGGATTGCGCCCATACAATGGGCGCTAGCTGGAATGGACAAAAAAGCGGCAATTTTGGTTTGGCGGGCTGTTTTTCCACCCAAACCTATAAGCATATAAATTCTGGCGAGGGGGGAATTATAACCTCCAACGATGAGGAGTTTATGGCCCGCGCGATAATATTATCCGGATCCTATATGTTGTTTGATAGGCACTTAGCTGCCCCAAGCAAGGCAGTTTTTGATAAGGTCAGGCTGGAGACGCCAAACATGTCTGGCCGTATGGACAATTTGCGGGCCGCAATTCTTTCTCCCCAATTACAATTGCTTGACCAAAACATTGTACGCTGGAATGCGCGCTATAATATAGTAGCTGAAATTCTTTCCTTGGTTTCTGGTATCAAACTGCCAAAGCGAGACAAGTCAGAGCATTTTGTCGGCAGCTCGATCCAGTTTTCTATTCCGGATATCGGGGCTGAAAAAGCCCATGAATTTATCACGGCAAACTCGGCTCTTGGGGTTGAACTGAAATGGTTCGGGGAGGATGAGCCAAAGGCTTTTACCTCCAATCATCATAGCTGGCATTATGTTGAAAAACAAAATCTGCCACAGACAGACAAAATCCTCTCAAGCCTGTTTGATTTGCGCCTTCCATTGACATTTTCTTTGCAGGACTGCGCCCATTTAAGCGCCATAATCGTTCATTGTTTTAAAGAAACCTTTCCTGGTTTTAAAGAAACCGTTCCTGGTTTTAAAGAAACCGTTCCTGGTTTTAAAGAAACCGTTCCTGGTTTTAAGAGCGTTTTGCCTGATGGGGACAAAATATGAGCAGCCCCCTTGATATTAGTCATAACCTTGGAAAAATCGGTGTCTTGGGCGGCATGGGCCCCCATGCCACGGTTTTATTCATGCAGCGCATACTTGAGCAAACACCGGCAAAAGATGATTGCGATCATATCCCCCTATTGGTGGATAATAATACTCAAGTACCATCCAGAATTAAAGCGTTGATAGAGGGGAATGGCCCAAATCCGGGGCCGGTACTGGCACAAATGGCACGTACGCTGGAACAGGCGGGGGCTAAAGCCCTGGTTATGCCTTGCAATACGGCGCACCATTATACCCCCGATATTCGTCAGGCAATCTCGATACCGTTTTTATCTATGATTGAACTAAGTGCACAGGAATTGGCCCTTAGAGTAGATTCTGGTGCATCCGTTGGAATTTTGGCCTCTCCGGCGGTTAAAATCACCGGAGTTTTCAACGCGGAACTATCCAGATTACAATTGAACCCCGTTTATCCGGCCAGCGATGCAGCTTTGCTAACGGCCATAAAAACTCTCAAAGCCTCGCCAGCTGATGGCGATGCGTTGGAAATAGTGCTTGGGGCAGCAACCGAACTAAAATCGCTGGGAGCTGAAATAATTCTCATAGGCTGCACAGAATTTTCCTTGCTCAAAGACCAGATCAAGCAGGTTCATACTGCAATGGATAGTCTGGATATATTGGTTGCCCATTCCATAGAATTTTCAAAATCCACAAAAATATCAAGTGGCACAGGAGGGGCTGTATGAACAAATAGCTTATTATCGCCATTGTTGGCGAACAGGTTTTCTTTAAGAAAAACTCAAAATTTCATTAGGACTGAACAAAAGGGAGAAAAGTAATGTTCAGAAAATTAATTACACTCGTAGCAGGCGCGTCGATTGGGGTAGTTGCATTTGCGGCCGCTGCAACAGCGCAGACTGTTGTTATTGGCCAGTTTGGCAATCCGACACCAATGCAGGTTGCTGTATCAGAACAAATGTTCGAAAAGGCTACCGGCTGGGATATTGAATGGCGCAAATTTTCATCTGGTACAGATGTTATTGCTGCCATGGCCGCAGGTGACTTGGATGTTGCTGAATTGGGTTCTTCGCCATTGGCAATTGCCGCTTCCCAAGGGGTAGAGCTGCAACTATTTATGCTGGCCCAGGTTATCGGGGAAGCAGAATCACTAATCGTGCGCGATGGCTCGGGTATTGAAAGTCTGGCGGACATAAAAGGCAAGCGAATTGCCGTTCCGGTTGGATCCACAGCTCACTTTTCGCTGATGGGTGCAATTCAACAAGCCGGCTTGAGCGAAAGTGACGTTAACATCATTAATATGCCCCCCGACCAGATAGCTGCGGCTTGGTCACAGGGTTCCATTGATGGTGCTTTCATTTGGCAACCTGTTCAATCTGAAATCCTTAAAACCGGCACATTGCTGGTTGGTGGTGATCAGACAGCCGAATGGGGCTTCCCCACTTTTGACGGCTGGGTAGTCAATCAGGGTTTTGCTGCTGAAAATGCAGATTCTCTGGTAAAATTCGCTCAGGTTATGGATGAAGCCAACCGCGCTTATCTTGATAACCCAAGCGCATGGACCCCGGATAGTTCTGAAATTAAAGCCATTGCCTCCCAAACCGGAGCCGACGTTAGCCAGATCCCCAATATTCTAAAAGGATTTGCGTTTATTCCCCTGTCTGATCAGGTAAGTGCAACTTGGCTTGGCAGTGCACCAGCCACTATCAAAGCTACTGCTGACTTCCTTAAAGCTGCGGGTCGCATTGATAATACAGCTGATGATTATAGTGCATTTGTGAACAAAGATGTCGCTAACTCTGCAATAGAGTAGATAATTTTTTGGTTCCCGGGGATTTCCCGGGGACCATTTTTAACAAACCAGGAGTAATATTGTGGGGCTTGAAGTTCAGGATGCGTCCGTAACATTTCCCGGAGCCAACGGCGGGGAACCTGTCGAAGCGCTCCAAAAAATCAACTTGCATATTAACAAAGGGGATTTTGTTGTTGCGCTAGGCTCATCGGGCTGCGGAAAATCGACATTGCTAAATCTAATTGCCGGATTCTTGTCACCCAGCAGTGGGCGGGTTCTACTTGATGACAAAGATGTTCAGGGCCCCGGTGCTGATCGAGCAGTTGTATTTCAAAAAAACGCCCTCATGCCTTGGCTCAATGTTGCCGATAATGTGAAATTCGGACTAAAATTGCTTGGAACCCCGGCGGCAGAGCGCGATGAAATCGGGGCAAAATTTATTAATTTGCTTGGTCTTGACGGGTTTGAAAATTCCCCCATTTATATGCTCTCCGGCGGGATGCAGCAAAGAGTGGGAACCGCGCGAGCGCTTGCTTGTGACCCAAGGGTTTTGCTTATGGATGAGCCACTTGGCGCCCTTGATGCTTTGACCCGGGAAAAGGCGCAAGAGTTGATCCTCAAAATCTGGAAAGAAACCCACAAATCAATTTTTTTCATTACCCATAGCGTGGAAGAAGCGCTGTTCATGGGCACCAATCTAATCGTTATGTCCCCAAGACCGGGGCGCATTTCCCATAGGTTTGATCTGCCATTTTCCAACCTTTTTCTGGATGGAATGTCGGCTAGAGAGGTGAAGGCTTCGCCAGATTTCATTGCTATACGCGAAGAAGTCCTTGAAATTATATTCGCTGATCATGAGGCAGTCGCATGAAAACCCCACCTAATGACAAGCAACCATCAACCGGACTATTAGCAAGAATGATGCGCGCTCGCCCGACAAAACCCGGCGAGATTTACGGAGTGCCCGGACAGGGAAACACCACATGGCTGAGCATAACCACCATAGCCATCATACTTTTTATCTGGTGGGGGGTTACAGCCCTTGGAATGGTTAAACCGCTATTTTTGCCATCACCGCAGGCAATCGTTGCAAAATTCATTAGCGTTTTTCAAAATGGTTTTACCGGAAATTCACTTTTGGATCATGTCTGGATTTCCACCGCTCGAGTATTTGGAGCCTTTCTACTTGCCTGCGCAATTGGTATCCCCCTGGGGTTAGCTATGGGTATGAACCCGATTATTCGTGGTATTTTTGATCCCCCGATTGAGTTTTATCGCCCTATCCCTCCCTTGGCCTATTTACCCCTGATGATCATCTGGTTTGGCATTGGCGAGACTTCCAAAGTTTTGCTGATTTTCCTTTCGGTTTTTGCTCCGGTAACTCTGGGGGCGCGGGCTGGTGTGAAATCGGCAACTATTGAACAAATTCACGCCGCCTATTCTTTTGGGGCCACTCGCTGGCAGGTACTGCTCAGGGTTATTTTGCCAGCGGCGATGCCCGAGATCCTGACAGCGATGCGTATTGGTGTCGGCTTTGGCTGGACAACGCTTGTTGCCGCAGAAATGGTCGCCGCGACCAAAGGTATTGGCTATATGGTGCTTTCAGCCTCGCAATTTCTTCAGACCCCGACGGTGATTATGGGAATCGTGATTATTGCCGCAATTGCCTATGCCTTTGACATGTTGATGCGCTTTTTCGAGCGCAAATTTGTTCCGTGGAAGGGTAAAATGTAAATGGCATACAAGAGCCAGAAAGACGCCTAAAATGAGCGCTAAATTCCTCAAAAAGGCCACCGGTTCGCCAGAATCTGATTCCGGCGTAATTCGAAAAACCGTCCAGACCATACTCGATAATATCGAAAACGGGGGCGATGAAACAGCATTACAATATGCTCGCGAACTCGATGGATGGAGTGGGCCGGTACTTGTATCCAAAGAGCAAATCGAGCAGGCAAAATCTTTGGTAGCCGAGCAATTAAAATCCGACATTCGTTTTGCCCATGACAATATACGCCGCTTTTCATTGGAGCAAAAAGCCACTATTGGCGATTGTGAAATTGAAATTCAGCCTGGTTTTTTTGCCGGCCAAAAACAAATACCAATCAATGTTGCCGGTTGTTATGTACCCGGTGGTCGCTATAGCCATATCGCTTCGGCCATCATGTCGATTACCACGGCAAAAGTCGCCGGAGTTAAACATATCACTGCCTGTTCCCCGCCAAAAGCAGGGGTCGGAATTCCACCGGCAATTCTTTATACGATGGATCTTTGTGGTGCCCATGATATTTTGGCCATGGGTGGAGTTCAAGGAATTGCTGCCATGACCTTTGGACTGTTTGATCTGCCACCGGCAGATATTCTGGTCGGTCCGGGCAACCAATATGTGGCCGAGGCCAAGCGGACCTTGTTTGGACGGGTTGGCATAGACATGTTTGCCGGACCAACGGATTCCACAATTATTGCCGACAGCACTGCCGATGCAAAACTAGTGGCTTTTGATCTGGTTGGGCAGGCCGAGCATGGCTATAATTCGCCTGTGTCCCTTATTACCGATAATGAGCAATTGGCCTCCAGGGTAATGGATCAGGTGCCAGAAATTATAGCAAAGCTTCCAGAACTAAACAGAACCAGCGCAGAGGCGGCATGGCGTGATTATGCGCAAATCATTTTATGCGATGATCGCGAAGAAATGGCAGAACTGGCCGATAGTTTTGGCCCCGAACACCTGCACGTTCAGGCGAATGATCTGGATTGGTGGCTTGGTCGACTTAAAACCTATGGCTCGCTTTTTCTTGGCGAAGAAACAACAGTTGCCTATGGCGACAAGGCAGCCGGGCCAAACCATGTGCTGCCAACATCGGGCGCCGCCAGATATACGGGCGGTCTCTCGGTACATAAATTCATGAAAACGGTTACATGGCAGCGCGCAACACAACAGGGCACAAAAAACATTGCGCAGGTAAGTTCGCGCATTTCCAGACTCGAGGGCATGGAAGCCCATGCGCGCAGTGCTGATATTCGGCTAGAAAAATTCTTCCCCAATGAAAGCTTTGGCCTTTCAACCGATGATTAGGGCCTGACCCCAGACTTATAATCACCGGTTTAGATTGCCCCCCGTAAACAGGCTCAAAATTGTGCGTTTTCGGTAGATCCCTGCATTGCCGTGGTTGCAGATTTACCCCCTGAAACAGCCACAGAAACCGCATCAAAATATGAGGTGCCGACCTCGCGTTGATGACGAGTGGCGCTAAAGCCATATTGCTCGGCTGCAAATTCTTGCTGCTGCAAAATACTATAGGCCTTCATGCCATCTTTGGCATAATTGCGCGCCAGATTAAACGTACTCAGGGATAGATTGTGGAACCCGGCCAACGTGATAAACTGATATTTATAGCCCATCGCCCCCAATTCGCGCTGGAATTTTGCCATATCTTCTTCCCCCATATGCTTGGCCCAGTTAAACGAGGGCGAGCAATTATAGGCCAGCATCTGTTTTGGGAATTCCCTCTTTATCGCTTCGGCAAACCGGCGTGCATCTTTTAGGTTTGGTGTCGAGGTTTCACACCATATCAAATCCGCATAGGGCGCATAGGCAAGCCCGCGGGCAATAGCGCATTCAAATCCTCCCTTAAGGTGATAAAACCCCTCATCGGTGCGCTCGCCATTGATAAAGGGCGCATCATATTCATCCACATCAGAAGTTATCAGGCGCGCCGCTTCTGCATCTGTTCTAGCCATTATAAGAGTTGGCACCCCCATGACATCAGCCGCTAACCGCGCAGAATTTAGAGTTTTGACAAAAGTTTTGGTCGGCACCAACACTTTACCGCCCAAATGCCCACATTTCTTTTCCGAGGCCAGTTGATCTTCAAAATGCACCGCCGCAGCCCCCGCATCTATCATTGCCTTCATTAATTCAAAAACATTGAGCGCTCCACCAAACCCGGCTTCTGCATCGGCGATAATGGGTACAAAATAATCCAGATCCTGCTCTCCAGTGCCACTCAAACTCTCCATGGTTTGAATTTGGTCAGCTCTTTGCAAGGCCCTGTTTATCCGTTTGACGATTTTGGGCACGCTATCCACCGGATAAAGACTTTGATCGGGATACATATCCCCACTGGAATTTGCATCGGCCGCCACCTGCCACCCTGATAGATAAATGGCCTTCAAACCGGCCTTGACCTGCTGCACCGCCTGATTACCGGTAAAGGTGCCAAGGGTTGGCACAAAATCCTCATCATTGAGCAAGTGCCAAAGTTTTTTTGCCCCGTTCTGAGCCAAGGAATGCTCGATCACCATCGAGCCGGAAAGCTTTTTGACATCATCAGGAGTAAAATTGCGCAAAACTTGCGCCCAGCGATCCGGCGCCCATTGCGGAGCAGGAAATTGATCACCATTGCCGTTATTACCATTATTATTACCATTATTGCCTGTTGAACGTTTTAACATCTTCTTGGGTCCAAAATCCTTGATCACTTACTATTGAAATTATTCTTTATTTTTACCGGGGTAGGCACGCTGTGCTGGCAGCACCCGCTGTGCTGGCAGCACCCGTTATACGGGCATCACCCGTTGTACGGGCATCACCCGTTGTACGGGCGGATCGCTTGAAAGTTGCGCCAACCATTGCCTGTCCACCAAACAAGTCATCCATTCTACTGTCCCAAGCCATCATGTCCGACGAACCGCTTAAACCGGCAAAGGTAAAATGCTGACGCGCTGCCGGCCCAACAATCGAGAATCCTTTTGCCCCCAGCTGGCGGGCACGAAACTGCTCCATAATCCCGCCAAGTGTTGCAGCAATTATAGTGATATATTCATCACCGCTGCATTGCTGGTTTTGCGACTCAAAACTTTTATTGTTGCTGGTTTGGTTTTCCTCAATATCTTCGCCCAATATTTGCTCGGCACCATAAGTATCAAACATTTTTTCCTCCTCTGGGTATTAAATCCAATTTACAGTGTAAATATTTGACAAGAACCATAACAATGCAACATAATTCAACAAATCCTTGTGTTAGCAAGTAAAGATCGGCAAACATACGGATCAAGATTTGTAAATTATTGTAAAGTTTAACCTATAAAGTTGATGCAATGCCAAGTAACAGCCAGCCACAAATTGGCGGAAAAGTTCGCCGCCTTCGCCGCCAACGCCAAATTTCCCAGGCAGGCTTAGCCGCAGCCATTGGCATTTCTGCCAGCTATCTCAATCTGATTGAACATAATCGCCGCCAGATCACCGTGCCACTATTGCTAAAGCTGGCCGGATATTTTGGCATCGAAGCCGGGGAGTTGGCCCAAAGCGATGACAGCCAGCTTAGTGGTGATCTTATGGAAATATTTGGTGATGATATTTTTGCCGATACCGATATTACCAATCAGGATATTTATGATCTTGCTTCATCCAATCCGGCAATTGCCCGCGCTGTCCTGTTATTGTTTGATAAATATCAGGGGCATAATGGTGAAAAAGACAAATCGGGATCCAATTCACAAAATAACAATAGCCCTCACCATCTGGCTACCGATGCAATTTCGGATTTTATTCAGGAAAATGCCAATTATTTCCCTTCCCTTGAAGACGCTGCCAAAAGGGTTCGCTCTGACATAGATAATGCTTCCAGTGACTTTGAAACCGGCTTAAAAACCTATCTGCGCAATGTTTTTGGTCTGGATTGGCGCACAATTTCACTACCAACCGGTGTTGCCAGCCGCCAGCAGGCAAATTCCTATGTTTTTGAGACTTCTAATATTTTACCGATAGAAACATCGCTGTTTTTTGCTTCGCGCCATGCGGGTATGCAAGCGGCAAAAAATGAAATCCGCGATATTATCAACTCCAGCACCCTGCCCCTTAGCAGCCAGGATTCCCCCGAGCAAAATTCAACCCCCGATAATAGTTTTGCCAAAGAAAACTACATCACAAACACCCAAAACCCTGCCAGTGACGCCTATTCTCTAGCGCAAAATATTCTGGCCTCATATTTTGCCGCTGCCCTGATAATGCCCTATGAGCCATTCCTAAAAGCCTGCTTTGACCTGCGCTATGATGTGGAAAGGATCTCTCGCCTGTTCAATGCCAGTTTCGAACAGGTATGCCAGCGCATGACCAGTTTGCAAAGGCCTTCAGCCCCCGGCATTTCTCTGCATTTGGTCAGAACTGATATTGCCGGCAATATTTCCAAGCGCTTTTCACTCTCGGGCATACATATTCCCCGCCATTCTGGCGCTTGCCCACGCTGGAATGTATATTCAGCCTTTTTGCAGCCCGGACGCACCAATATCCAGCTTTCGCAAATGCCGGGCGGCGAAATTTATTTCTGCATTGCCCGCTCGTTTGAAAAGGGCGCCTTTAGCCATAATGCCCAGCGTCGCCATTTTTCCATTGGTATTGGCTGCCATATTTCCCACGCTGACCGCATGATTTATTCAGATGGCATTGATCTTGGCAATATTTCCCAGATTGTACCCATTGGGGTCGGGTGCAGAATTTGCCCGCGCATGGCCTGCGAACAGCGGGTCCAGCCACCTGCCGACCATCGTTTCAAAATCAATCAAAGCGAACACCCCGAAAGCCTTTATGGACGGCTATGACCCAATGAACCGAGATTATAATTCCAGGGCCATGGTTTGTTGAGGCTGTTCAATTCTACTTGAAAATTATTATTCAAATGAAGCAAAGGTTAGCGATTAAATTTTTCATCTTTTGTCACAAATTTGCTTCCGATCACCCGTTGTAAATATATCATCAAACAAGATTCATTCGAGCAGATACTGATGCGGGATTAGCTTTTTTTTAAGCGTTGCAATTGCACTGGCCGCGACCGGTTCGCCAACCATTATGTACTGGAAAAAATCCACTATTCAGGCTCCCTCGATACAGAAAAGTAAGCAAACTTTTTTGTGTTCGATCGAGGGCTTGACGTCGGCTGATCCGTAGATTAACTGTACTTACAGTTATTTTATAAACAGGAGTCAAAAATGGTGAAAATCGACTGACGCATTTTCAGGACGGATGGACTTTGGATGTCCGGTTCGAAAATGCGACAAACAAGGGTCTGGGGCATAGGTTTTAATTATAATCAAAACCGACAGTGCTCTGGGAGCCCCAATAGTCGCGGGCGGGTTTGGTGGACATGTTTGTGATGTTCAGTGAACTGAAATACCACATTCTTATCGCGTGTTGCTTTGCATCGGTTTTACGATCGCATGTCAAAGGTCATATATGCTTGACTTACGTCAAGAAACGCCCCGGCATTACGTTTACATCTATGCTTACCTCCAGCTAGAGGCCAATTTCCTTGAGCCATCTCTGGAGAACTAAGTCGAAGGATATTCTGATGAAAACGAAACTCGCAAATCCAGCGAAACTCACAAATTCAATGAAATCAAGATTTGCAAAAACAGCCCTTCTGGCCGTTTTTGCAGTGCTGGCCACGTCGCTTACGGCACAGGCGCAAACCGCACTATATCCGGGGTTTGACGAGGCGGTTGCACGCGCCGCCACCATGGACTGGGCAACTAAGGAATCGGATCGCGGAGGTCTGTTTCTGGTGGCACAGTTTGACTCCAGCGGTCCCGATGCCTGGAACGCCGGGGACCATCCGCTGGTCTACATAACAAGTGAAAGCAGTTTTAATCCCAATCCGGACAAGGTCATAGATGGCGGCTTTGCAGGTTTTCAGCTGATTGACGGTTATTCCAAGGAAGTGTTTGCCTCCTTCATCGGCGTGCAAACGCCGGAAACATCAGGCTTGCGCACGGGGCCCCACGGCGTCAACGTTTCGCCGGACGGCAAATGGGCCTATGTTGGCTGGGCCGAAGTCGATGACAGCGAGACAAATTACACAGCCTATGTCGCCATCGTGAATATGAGAACGCTCAAAATCGACAAGCTGCTCAAGCAACAAAGCTATTATCAGGGTCAGCAACGTGCCCAACGCCTGCACCATATCCAGTCGTGGACAGACGTGGACGGCAACGACCGGACGGTTCTGCAATGGGGCTTTGGGGCCAATGGTGGGCCGCACCAGATTCTTGACCCCAACGACGACAACAGGGTGGTTCGTGCCATCACCTATGATGATGTGCAAGTGATGGGTCACCCATTCACCACCCCCAGCCCCGATGGCAAGACGCTTTTTGTTTCCATCGGCTCACCTGAGCTGCGCGAAGAGCCCTATGCGGGTGCCGGCGTTGCCAAGGTTGATCTGGAGACCGGTAGCGTGACCAACGTAATGGGCACCGGCAACCACCCGATAGGCATCACCCATGATGTGGACGGCGCATTTACCTATGTGGTGGATGGTACCAATTCCATTGTCTATAAGATTGACAATGAACTGGACGAAATTGTCGGCAAAACCAGCGCTGGCGTCGCCGGACCCTACGGGATAGCGTTCAACTGGGATGAAAGCCTGCTCTTTACGGTGGGAAAAGGCGAAGGCACCCACAATCGCGGTTCAGTTCTGGGCGTGATTGACGCGGAAAGGTTTACCCGCTGGCGCGGTCTGCAACAGATGCCGATTTTCCTCGGTGGTTCGGCCTCAAGTGTCGAACACGCAATCCTGCACCCGGATCCGGAAGTTAACGAATTGTGGATTTCAAACATGAATGGCTGGGATACCATCGTTCTTGACCTTGAAACCTTTGAACCCAAGGCGTGGATACCCACACCAAATGGTGGTGACACCCACTCCGGCGGTTTCGTCAGCTACAATCCGGACTTCACCGGCGAACTGCAATCCGACATGGGTGGGCCAAAAAGCGAAACCATGCGCGATCTAATTCGTGCGGCCAAAGCTGCAAACTAAGTAGTGGCACTAATTTTCGCTCCAGAATGCAACAATATCGCATTCCGGAGCGGAAACATTCACACCGCTCGCTTCCCCACTCACCACAGATTTTTTGAGCTGGCTTGGCGCAACATTTAACAAGGAGCATTCAGATGCGCTTACTTAAAACGTCCTTCTATCTTGCGGCGCCTTTGATCGCCGGGTTTTTTTTAATCGGTGCCGGCGAACCTTATGAGAACATTGATCCCGATGACCCCCTGGTTGCTGAGGGAAAGCTCCTTTTTGAAGAAACCGCCGGTAACGTAGGCTGTGCCGCATGTCACGGAATAGATGCAACCGGTGATCCCGATGTCGGCGCGCCCTACATTATCGGTGTCAGCGCGGCGCAGATGGATGCGGCCCTGAAAGGCGGGGTGCCTGATATGGATTTTTTTAATTTAAACCGCAAAGAAACAAAAGCACTATTGGCCTATTTGAACGCGCTTCACATTGTTGAGGAAGAACCGGTTCCTCCGCAAGGGGCAAAGGAAGAAGCGGCCAGCGAGGAAACAGATACGAATATGTAGCGGGCGAAATCTGCAAATCTTTTACAATGCAATAAATCGTATTGCATTCAGTAAGTCTTGTTTAGTTCCATGGCATTAGCTGCCACGTGGATTTTGATACTCAATCTGGCTTTTAAGCGGCCCAATGCGTTAGCCTAGGTCAACACTCTTATATGATAACAAAAACATTATTCTTACGCTGATTGAGTTTTCTAAACACCATCGTCCGGGTTCCAATCGGGCTGCGTTTCAAAGGTCGCAAGCCCCTTATCCATAACATCCCAGTGCATTTTATTTCTGGCAAAAATCACCACTTGCGGATCAAACGCTGATGGATCATCAAATGCGCCCAATGCTATCGTAATGTAATCTGGCGAGCCGTTGTTACGGCCAAATATCTGACTTCCGCAATTGCCGCAAAAACCCTTGGTGACGCCATTTCCATTGTTGGCATCCAATAGATATTCTTCAACCGGGCCGCTCAATTGCACATCTATCGCACTAAACATTGCACCAGTGGAATGACCTGCTCCGCTTAAACGCTGACAATCCTTACAGTGACAATGTGCTACCACCACAGGGACGCCTTTAGCCTGATAACGAATGGACCCGCAATGGCAACCACCATGATGAATTTTGTTTTCTTTTTTTACCATTTCAAAAATTCACCGCCTTATTTGTTTTTAGCGAAATTACTCGAAATGGCAGTCATAATATCAAAAAAATATTTATCCACCCAAACCGCTCTTCATCGGCTTACCAGCCACATAGGTTTCAACCACCGCCCTATCGTCCCCCAGGGTCTGCAACAAAAACAATTCTCCTGCCAAAGTTTCAACCGTTTGCATTTTAAGCGCCATTTCCGGGGTAGCGCTGGCATTTAACACCACAATATCTGCGTCACTTCCCACCATCAAAGTCCCGATATTTGTTTCCAGCGACAGCGCTTTAGCATTACCCAAAGTCATGCGATAAAATGCCATTAGCGGATCAAAGCGATTACCGTTGAGCTGCTGAATTTTATAAAATTCATCCATGGTTTTAAGCATGGAGAAACTGGTGCCACCGCCAATGTCAGTAGCCACGGCAATTTTCATACCGGCGTTTTCTGCCCTATCATGATCAAACAATCCAGAGCCCAAAAACAGGTTTGACGTCGGGCATGAAACCGCCACCGATCCCGAATGCGCCATGGCGTCAAGCTCACGATCGCTTAAGTGAATTGCATGGCCGAACAGGCTTTTATCGCCCAGCATTTCATAATGCTCATAAATGGCCAAATAGTCCTGATGATTAGGATAAAGCTCTTTGGTGAAAGCGATTTCTTCTTCATTTTCCGATAGGTGAGTCTGCATATAGCAATCGGGAAATTCGCCCATAAGAGCTTTAACACTTTCCAACTGCTCCGGGCTGGAAGTAATGGCAAATCTTGGGGTAATTGCATATTTTGCCCGCCCGCGCCCATGCCATTTTTCCACCAGCGCTTTCGTGTCATCATACCCACTTTTAGCACTATCCTGCAAAGTTTTGGGACAATTGCGATCCATCATGCACTTGCCGCCAATCATTAGCATATTGCGCTTTTTAGCCTCGACAAAAAATGCCTCCGCAGATTGTGGATGAACCGAGCAATAGGCAACCGCGCTGGTGGTGCCATAGCGAATAAGCGTGTCAAAAAACGCCGAAGCAATCATCGCCCCATGGGCAGGATCGCTAAACCTTTGCTCCTCGACAAAGGTGTATTTATTTAACCATTCCAACAGATTGGCCGCATAGGATGCCACTACCTGCATCTGCACAAAATGCAAATGCGGATCAATCAACCCGGGCAACAAAAGGTGCGGACGATGATTGATGACTTTACCCTTGAACTGTTTGGAAATATCACCAAATTCGCCCAAAGCAACAATTTGGCCGCCCATAATCGCAATGCCGGCATCATCAATAAAACTATAGGCTTCCACATCACTGAGGCCCATTGGCTGACGTAAAAAGCTCAAAGCCCGACCGCGCAGAATTTTTATTCCATTATTCTCTTTTGTCAAAACAATCGCCCCGTATCAGCCAAAACTTTTTTATACCATTCAACAATCAGCTCCCTGTCCTCATCGCTCATTTGCGTGAGATTTCCCGGTGGCATGGCATTGGTAATACCTGCTTGTAAATAGATCTGCTGGGCATATTCAGCAATATTTTCATCCGCGTCCAGCAAAACCCCTTTTGGAGCCTGATTAACCCCTGGCCAAAAGGGCTGAACCCCATGGCACATTGAACAGGTCCCCTGCACAATATTACTTACATCCCTAAATTGCTCCGCATCCATAAACACCTGTGCGGAAGCCGAAACCTGTCGCGTCTCATCCCTGTTCTGACCCGGATTTCCCGACAACCAGATAATGACAAAAAACAGCACGATCGCCACCAGCCATGTCCAGTTTGGTTTACCCTTGCGCGCATGTTTGGTGTTGAAATAGTGACGAATTACCACCCCGATCAAAAATATCAAACCGGCAATCAACCAATTATAATCAGTGGCAAACGCAAGGGGATAATGGGGCGAAAGCATGAAAAATATCACCGGCAGGGTCAGGTAATTATTATGTAAGGAGCGTTGCTTGGCCATCACACCATATTTGGGGTCAGGCTCACACCCGGCCAAAAGATCAGCTACCACAATCTTCTGGTTGGGAATAATGATAAAAAACACATTCGCCGTCATGATGGTGGCGGTGAACGCCCCCATATGCAGCATTGCCGCCCGCCCGGTGAATATTTGCGTATATCCCCAGGCCATGGCTACCAGAATACCAAATAATATAACCATCAATCCGGTGGTGCTTTTGCCCAAAGGCGACTTGCACAAATAATCATATAATATCCAGCCCAGCCCAATTGAGCCAACAGAAAGCGCAATGCCTCCCCAAACTGAAATGTCCAGCACATTGCGATCTATCAGATAAAGGTCGGCGCCCGCATAATATACCACTGCCAACATGGCAAAACCCGAAAGCCAAGTGGCATAGCTCTCCCACTTAAACCATATAAGGTGTTTGGGCATTTTAGCCGGAGCGACCATATATTTTTGAATATGGTAAAAACCGCCCCCATGCACCTGCCATTCTTCACCCTTGGCCCCTTTTGGCAAATGATCGCGGTGGATCAACCCCAGATCAAGAGCAATGAAATAGAATGATGATCCGATCCAGGCAATGGCCGTGATAACGTGTATAAACCGAACGGCAAAAGCAAACCATTCCCAAAAAATTGCAAAATCTGTCATTTGTTTCCCCAAAAAAAGGCGGTCTATACCACCTCACCATAGGTCATGGCCTAATAAACAAGCTTACGATGGCAGTAGTCAGATTGCTGCCAGAATACGCACAAATTCACAGGAAACCTAGCGATTTTTAGCTTGTCGACGCGAGGAACTTATATATTATATGTGTCAAATAGCTCAACTGTGCAAACCGGTACATTGAGTTCTACCTAAACGCATTCATTAAGGCGCGGATCACCCTTCGCGGAAATATATTTTTGGCCATCATAGGCAAATAGCGAAATAGATTTTGCCCCACTCACATTATCCACCAGCTTGACCTGAATATTGGCCAGCCTGCCAGCTTGCAGCAAAATTTCATAAGAACTGTCCCAATCCTCCAGATCTTTTGAATTCTCACCAACCACACCGATATTGTTGGCAACGGTGCAATAGTTAAGGGCCATTTGCATTGCACCATTGGTGATTAGATGCAGCTCCAAAACAGCGTTAAAATATCCCTGCCCGATAAAACCACCCTCAAGAAACAGGCCCAACTGATCAGAGCTAAGCTTTTCTACCGCGACGCTTTCTTCACCAACCTCACCCCACGAACCCCGCCGGGTAAACGCCATCAGCGCTGTTTCCCGCTTCCATTTATTATTTGTTTTGCCAAATATAAATAGGCTTAATTCAGGCGCGCAGCCCCGACAATCCGCCTGCTCTGGGTCGATAGAACTGGTGATAACCACCATCTTTTCACCCGAACTCAATATCTGCGAGTATTCATTAAATATCTCATTATTACAATTGCTTGCGCATTGAAATTTTTCTGAATTTGCATTCAATTCTGCAAAAATGGCGGCTCGATTGCCTTTCAAACTCCACTTATCACCAGCAGCAAACGCAAAAGATGGATATAATATAAATAACAACAATACAGCCAGAATTTTTATAGCTTTGACCTGCGCCCCAAATTACATAATCACAGCAATCAGCTAACAACCCGTGCGATTTTCTTTAGCGATAATTTACCCTCGCCAAACATACATATTGCATCGCAATGTTTGCGCAAATCAGAAAACAGGATGTAATGAATTTCAATGTTGTTGCTTTTAATCGCTGGTCGGCTCAACTGCAAAACCAACTCTTTTTCTCTACTATCAGGGATAATCAGGAAAAGTAACGACGGGTCTTCCGGGAACGAAAAATGTAAATCAGTAAGCCTGAGAATTCCGGAATAAATTGACGTGCTTTTTTCAACTTCAAAAGCGCCAACTATCTTGTTAGTGCCTTTTTGAAACCAAATCACATCAATGAGAGCAATTGTATTATTTGTATTTTTCTCAACTCCAATATCAGGAAATTTAGCCAAGCTGATAAATGAAAAATTATCTCCCTTATGGCACTTTGAGCGATCATTTGATGCGCTGATGACATCATAACCTAATGAATGACCAATTCTAAGAAGGTGATATTGCATTTCGGTATGCAAATTTTCTTCTTCTTTTTCTCCTATAACTTCTTCATGACGTTTTTTGAGCAACCGCTCTATTTTTAAGCGCTCCTTTTCAGAAAGTGCGCCCTCATCTCCAATCATTATTTTTTTAACACCAACATCAAACAAAAACCCAGAAAATGCACCAAGGTCTCGGGAAAGTAATCTTCTATGCTGTTTGTTTTTTTCTATAATTACCTCACGCATACGAAGATACTCTTGCCAGGAGCCTTGCTTAATATTGTCTTTGAAAAGGTGATTGAAGCCTCTCACTATTGCCGTGTTGCATGGCGGGATAATCTCAGGATGAAGAAAATACAAAATATTGGCAACTGCTGGCCCTAACCCTTTTATTTTTCTATCATCAAGTAGGATTATTTCCTCAATTATTTGTTCCTCTTTTGTAGCATTGGAGCAATTCTCAAGAAACTGGCCAAATATTATTTTATTCTCTTTATTCTCATAAATGTCAGGAATCCGAAGTTTAGGCTTCCAGTAGAACGCATGTGACGCGCCCATAAACACCTGTTTTTGTTCAGTAATGCAATTTAGAACAAATTCCAAAGAGGTGCCTTTGTAATCATTTCCAAATTGCTCCAATTTAATATCTTCAATTACTTTTTGCACACCTCGTCGTATTGATCGAAAAGCCTTCAACCGTTCTTCATTATTTATAAACCAGGTATTAAAGACACATTCTTTGTCTGACTTATACTTGCCAAGTAATTCAATTATTTCCATGATTGCCTACCACTGTCAGTTTATGATGAGATTGTATTATGCAAATTACCCTGAAATCACCCAAAACTAAAAGAGGCGGGTTTTTAAGCCCGCCTCAATTCATTTGTAAATTTATGCAAAGCACTCACGCTGCATCAGCTTTTAGCTAAAGCAGCCAGGCCGCGAAGAAGCGGCCCGGTGATAACTCACCGCCCTCGCGGAGCCGTGAGCACTTGCGATCTGGTGCGAGCGAAAACAAATTATAGTGTTTTTATAACACTCTAAGCCTCGACGCCCTGAGCATACCAGTCAACGCCCCAGAATTCGCCATCATCAATAATGTCGCCAGCTTCAACCCGAAGCGTGCCCCCATTATCGGTAATTGGCCCGGCGAACGGATGTAGTGAGCCATCAATGATGCCAGCCTGAGCCGCATCAGCGGCGGCAACCACATCAGCGGGAATTTTTTCGTTATAAGGGCCAATAACAACTTCGCCCCCGGCCAGACCTTCCCAGGAGCTGCCCTCTTGCCAATTGCCTTCAAGCAGTGAGCCAACCGACTTGATATAATAGGGTGCCCAAATGTCGATAATGGCTGTCAAATGCGCTTTTGGTGCAAAGGCACTCATATCAGCACCCTGTCCAAAGCCACCAATAATTCCACGCTCTTCAGCTACCTGCAAAGCGGCGGGACCATCCGTATGCTGAGTAATAACATCAACACCCTGATCAATCAGCGCCCGGGCCGCATCAGCCTCTTTAGCCGGATCAAACCAGCTATCCACATAAACCACTTTAGTGATAAAATCCGGGTTCTGTTTGCGCGCTGCCAAATGGAAAGCGTTGATGCCCATCACAACTTCGGGGATCGGGAACGAGCCGATATAGGCGCCAATTCCGGTTTCGCTCATCATGCCCGAAATTGTGCCAAGCACTGTGCGCCCTTCATGGAAACGAGCATTATAGATGGAAAGATTTGATGCGGTTTTGAAGCCCGTTGCCCACTCGAATTTGGTATCGGGGAACTGCTGTGCAACTTTTAGCATGGCATCGCCATAGCCAAAGCTGGTGCCAAAGATAATATCATATCCCTGCTGCGCCAGTTCGCGGAAAACCCGCTCACTATCCGGCCCTTCGGCCACATTGGTCACAACTGTTGTTTCCACCCGATCAGCTCCAAGAGCTGTAATCATATCGCGACGACCAAGATCATGACCATAATTCCAGCCATTATCATCGGGGGTTCCAATAAGAACAAAAGCTGCGCGCACTTTGGCTTTTTGGGCAAATGCCCGCGAGCCAATTAGGGGGAGGGCCGCTGCGGCACCACCAATTTTTAGAACATTACGACGATTAATACGAACCATTGAGTTTCTCCTGATGTTTTTGCTTTTTTGTTATGGTTATAAAAATATTGGACAATTCCAATTCGGTTGATTCTTTTCCTGATCTTGGTCCTCTTAAGGTTTACCCCCTTTGAAACCTGCATCTTCGAGTCTTGATCCTAAACATTGGGCATAAATGGCTTGCCAAGGCAAGATGGAGCGCTTGAACTTTTTGTGCGGCGCAGCGAAATCAACACCAATACCGCAATTGTAGCAAGATATGGCAGTGAGGCCCATAGCTCGGACGGAAGAATTCTAAAAGCCCCACCCGCAGCTTTTGCGTATAATTCCATAGTAGCAATTAATCCGAACAAATATGCACCAGCCAAAAGCCTTCCCGGTTGCCATGCGGCAAAAACCACCAACGCCAAGGCAATCCAGCCCCGCCCTCCGGTTAGGCCTTCCACCCATTGGGGAGTGAGCATAAGAGGAAAACTGGCCCCGGCTATTCCGGACATTGCGCCGCCAAAAGCCACGGCGGCATAGCGAACTTTAGTAACTGAATATCCAATTGAGTGGGCCGAATGATCATTTTCTCCCACCGCGCGCAAAATCAGCCCGGCCCGGGTTTTTTGCAAAAACCACCAGACGACAAATACCATAAATAGAGAAAAATAAACCAGGGGCGAATAGTCAAAAAACACTCGCAAAAACCTGTCATCCGTTAGAGAATCGGGGAAAATTGATTTAAAAAGCGCAATTGGCTTGCCCGTATAAGCCTGCCCGAACAGGGCCGAAAATCCGGTGCCAAAGATGGTCAGTGCTAAGCCTGTAGCCACCTGATTTGAAGAAAGTGAAAGGGTTAAAACCGCAAATAGCATGGAAACGACCACCCCAGCCGCCGCCGCCGCTATAATACCCAGCCAAGGGTTGCCGGTGCTATAGGTTACGGCAAATCCGATAACAGCACCGGTCAGCATCATGCCTTCAATGCCAAGATTTAAAACGCCGCTTTTTTCTACTACCAGTTCGCCAAGCGCGGCCAGCAATAGCGGTGTGGAGGCCCCCACCATGGTAATAAGAATCGCAATTGTAATATCAATACTCATGTTACGCTTGCTCCGCTTTTACTTCGCACCGGTTTTATTTTATAGCGCACCAGAATATCCCCGGCCAAAATCAGAAACAACATCAGCGCCTGAAACAGACCAACTGCCGAATTGGGCAGGCCGATAGTGGTTTGAGCAATTTCTCCACCAACAAAACTTATCGCCAAAACAATACCTGCAATCATTACCCCGATTGGATGCAGGCGCCCCAAAAAAGCAACGATAATGGCGGTAAATCCATAATTGGTGGGAAATTGTGGCACCATACGATTAAACGGCCCGGCAACTTCCAGCATTCCGGCCAATCCCGCCAGACCGCCACCAATCAACAGGGAAAGCCAGATGGTCTGGTTGGCCGAAAACCCCCCATAACGCGCGGCGTTTGGCGCCGTGCCAACGGTACGGATTTGAAAACCGAAAATTGATTTACTCATTAAAATCCATGCAAAAATCGCAATAAATATAGCGATCGGCGCCCCTGCCTGCACAATGGTTCCTGGAATTATATAGGGTAAAATCTGATCGGAATTAAACAATATAGTTTGCGGCTGACCAAAACTGGTCGGGCTTTTCCAAGGGCCAAACACCAAAAAGTTCAACAATTGCACTGCTACATAGGTCAGCATCAGCGTGGTAAGAATTTCATTGACTTGCAGCTTGACCCGCAAAAATGCCGGCACAGCAACCCAGGCCATTCCGCCCAGAATTCCAGCGATTCCCATCAATGGCAATATCCACCACCCACTCATCTGATAAGTTAAAAGTGCCACTCCGGTTGCCGCCAAACCTCCAGCAATATATTGTCCTTCGGCCCCGATATTCCACACATTGGCCCGAAAGCCTATAGAAAGGCCAACGGCAATGATGATCAACGGCGCTGATTTTACGGCCAAATCCTGCCATTTGAGCGAATTGGTAAGGGGGGTGATAAAAATCTCCCGCACGGCAGAAATGCCGTTAAATCCCAGCAGAGAAAAAATTATCGCCCCGATAACCATGGTCAAAAGCACCGCAGCAATTGGCGTGAAATATAATATGAAACGGCTTATTTCAGCCCGTTTTTCAAGCCTGAACTGCATCTGAAGCCTCTTTTTTCTTAGTTGCATTACCAGTTGTAGCGCCACTATCTGGATTATTTGTCTCCCCGTGGATGCCACCCATCAGCAAACCGATTTTTTCAATCGAAACCCCTTTTACCGGCATCGGCTCTGAAAGCCGCCCCTCATTGATGACGGAGATTGTTTCGCAAAGGGTCAGTAGTTCATCCAGATCCTGAGAAATTACGACAATCGTAGAACCAGCCTGAGCCATATCCACCAGCGCCTGATGGATAAAGGCCGCTGCCCCCGCATCAACACCCCATGTGGGCTGGGAAACCACCAAAACTTCGGGGGTCTGCAAAATTTCGCGTCCCATGATGAATTTTTGCAAATTGCCCCCCGAAAGCGATCCGGCAAGCGCAGCAGATCCCGTGGCCATCACCGAGAATTTTTCTATTATTTCGCTGGTATATTTTTTAGCCGGTGCATTTAACACCACGCCTGACTTCACCAACCCCTTGCGATGGCGCGCCGTCAACAGCGCATTATCACTTAGCGAAAAATCCGAAACCGCCGCATGTCCATTTCGTTCTTCTGGCACGCAACAAAGCCCCTCGGAGCGCCGATGGTTTGGACCATGAAACCCTATGGATTTGCCATGCAGAACAATATTGTCTTCTTTGGCGCACAATGCTTCGCCACTCAGTGCTGCCAATAATTCGTTTTGCCCGTTACCGGCCACGCCAGCAACACCAAAAATCTCGCCCTTGCGCACCTCAAAGCTGATATCTTGCAACGCGGTGCCAAAATCATGGGGTTTAGCCATAGAAAGAGCATTTACACTAAGCAACACATCGCCAAAAACATTTGTTGCGCCTTTTGAAATTTCCTTCAAGGAACCACCGATCATCATCTCGGCCATGGATTTTGAAGTCTCTTTGGCCGGATTACATTCCCCAACCACTTTGCCCCCCCGCAATATGGTCGCGGTATCGCACAATTCTTTAATTTCATTGAGCTTGTGAGAAATATACAGGATCGAACATCCCTCGGCAGACAATTGGCGCAACGTGGCAAACAATTGCGTTACTTCTTGGGGAGTGAGAACCGAAGTCGGCTCATCCATAATCAGCAATTTCGGGTTAAGCAGCAGCGCCCTGACAATCTCGATGCGCTGGCGCTCTCCGACACTTAGCGAAGAAACCACCCGATCCGGCTGCAAGGTCAAACCATAGGTTTGCATAACCTCGACGACTTTACTTTCCAGCTGTTTTATCGATAGGGATCCATCCATGCCAAGGGCAATATTTTCCAATACCGTCAGGGCTTCAAACAATGAAAAATGCTGAAAAACCATGCCAATACCCTTGGCACGAGCTTCCCTTGGATTGCTCACCTCCAGCGGTTTTCCATCCCAAACCATGCTTCCGGCATCCTGATCCATAATCCCGTAAATCATTTTTACCAGAGTGGATTTTCCGGCGCCATTTTCCCCCAGCAGGGCATGAATTTCCCCCTTTTTGATGCTAAAGCTCACATCATCATTGGCCAAAACACCCGGAAATTGTTTGGTAATCCCCTTTAGCTCAAGCCGTGGCTCATTTTTATCGCCATTATCGCCCGCAAATTTATTCGCTGTCTGCGAAGAATTATCCTGCATTAACCTATCCCCCCCTAACTGATGGGGAGGATATTATCGCCGTGGCTTTGATGCCATCTTTTGCGACCCCGTCAGCGTCCAGTAATTTTTTCCCGCCGGTTTTGACCACGCTGGCTTTGACCACGCTGGTTTTTGTTTTTTCTTGTCTGCTAGAATTTGTTGTTTTTGTCAGCGGCCCACCAGTGTGCACTAAAATTTCTGCCACGACCAGTGCCGCGATAATTTCTGGTCGTTTGTCGTCCAGTTTTTCCCCGCCAATCGGGCAGATTAAATTTTTCGCCTGCCCTAAATCCTCACCAATTTTACCCAACCAACTTGTAAAAGTAGCGCGTTTACTTTTAGAGCCGATCATGCCCACATAAAGCGCATCCGGGCGGGCCAGTGCTTCGTGGGCAATCATAAAATCCATCCCGTGATCATGGGTCATAATGACAAAACAGCTTCGGGGCGGAGCAGCCCTGACCTCGGCTTCGGGTATGGCACAAAGGCGGGTATCGATATGCTCGGGCAATAATGAAAGCTCTGCTTTTCTGACATCAATTACAATAATTTTTAGCGGCAATGGAACCAGGGCCAAGGCGAGAGCGCGCCCCACATGGCCAGCGCCCATTATATAGATTTGGGGCAGGTTGGCCTTGAAAAGGTCAAGTTCTGCCAGCAATTCCTGTTCGATAGTTTTCTCAACAGGCTGCAAAGACAAAACCACCCGTCCTCCGCAACATTGCCCAATTTCCGGACCAAGGGGAATGTCTAGCTCGATTGCTTCATGTTGCAGCTCTTTTGGTGGTTGTTTTTCTTTTTCCCTTAGCATCTGGCGGGCTTTATCAATGGCGATATATTCCAGCTGCCCGCCACCAATAGTGCCCAAAACCTCGTTTTTTGCCACCAGCATAAACGAGCCAACCTCGCGCGGCGCCGAGCCAAAAATCTTTGCAGTCCTAACAAGAACCGCTTGATGTTTTTCCATAAAACCAGATGCCAAAGAGCTGCTTATTGCCATTCATCGCCCCCCTCGGCCAACAGTTTTTCAGCCGCCATCAACACCCTCTCCGGTGTTACGGGGGTAGCAAGTTTGGGGCAGGTTTTATAGTTGCCAACACTGGCCACCGCCATTGAAAGAGCCTCGACAACCGAAGCTGCCAACATCAAAGGCGGCTCTCCAACAGCTTTAGAGCGTTTGATTGTGCGCTCGGGATTTTTTGACCAATCAGCTATTTTTACATTGAAAATCTTCGGGACATCCGAGGCCAGAGGAATTTTATAGGTTGAAGGAGCATGGCTTTTAAGTTGCCCCTTTTCATCCCAGACCAATTCTTCGCTGGTAAGCCAGCCCATGCCCTGAACAAAGCCGCCCTCGATCTGGCCCAGATCAATCTCCTCATTTAGCGAATTGCCCACATCATGCAAAATATCCACTCGGCTCACCTGATATTCGCCGGTTAAAATATCAATTTCTACTTCCGAAACACTGGCCCCGTAGGCAAAGTAGAAAAACGGCCTGCCCTGCCCTTTTTCCCGATCCCAATGAATATCCGGAGTTTTATAAAATCCGGCGGCGGACAATTGCACCCGCTCCATATAGGCCTGCTTTATAAAGCTGGAAAACGGCATTTTTTCTCGACCAAAACGCACCATGCCCGATTTATATTCCACATCGTGCTCATCGGTGGCGCCGATGGAATGGGCGAATTTCCCCAATTTTTCTTTTAACTGTCTACAACCATCAAGGGCGGCCATACCATTGAGATCAGAGCCGGAAGAGGCCGCGGTTGCAGAAGTGTTTGGAACCTTGTCGGTGGCGGTGGCGGTGATCTTTATATCCTCGAGGTCCAGACCAAATTCATTAGCAACAATGCGGGCAACTTTTACATTCAGCCCCTGCCCCATTTCAGTACCGCCATGGTTTAAATGCACCGAACCATCCTGATATATATGGATCAAGGCACCAGCCTGATTATACCAGGTTGCGGTGAAGGAAATGCCAAATTTTACCGGCGTCAAAGCTATCCCGCGCTTCAAATAGGGGCTGGCTTCGTTAAACTTGATAATATCATTGCGTCGTTGCTGATAAGATGACGAAACCTCCAACTCGTCCACTATCCTGTGAATAATATTGTCGGTAACTTCCTGATGATAGGGGGTGATATTATTCTCGCCAACCCCGTAAAAATTGGCTTTTCTCACCGCCAATGGATCCATATTCAGGGCGAAAGCAATTTCCTCGATAAAGCGCTCGGCCGCCATTACCCCTTGTGGCCCGCCAAACCCGCGAAATGCCGTATTGGAAACAGAATTGGTTTTAAGGGGAAGTGATTGCAATCTTGTCGCAGGATAATAATAGGCATTATCCGCATGAAACAGTGCCCTGTCGGTTACCGGCCCGCTAAGGTCAGCAGAAAAACCACAGCGGGCAGCAAAAGCTGCATCAACCGCCAGAATTTTCCCCGTTTCATCAAAGCCAAGATCATAGCTGACTTCAAAATCATGCCGCTTGCCGGTGGCAATCATATCATCATCCCTGTCGGGCCTGATTTTTACCGGACGCTTGAGTTTTTTTGCCGCAATTGCCGCCACCACCGCAAACAGGTTCGATTGGGTTTCCTTGCCGCCAAATCCACCCCCCATCCGGCGCACTTTCACCACTACCGCACTGGTGCTTACCCCAAGGGCATGGGCCACCATATGCTGCACTTCGCTTGGGTGCTGGGTTGAAGAATATACCTCCATTTCATCATCTTCACCCGGAATGGCAAAGGCAATATGCCCCTCCAGATAAAAATGATCTTGCCCGCCAATTACCATTTTTCCGCTTATACGGTTTGGCGAATTTTTCAGGGCCGCATCAACCTCGTTTAGTCTCAGTGTCAAGGGCTTTGTTACCAGCTCCCCGCCATTTTTTTGCGCTTGCTCAATGTTTAAAACCGGAGTTAATTCTTCATATTCCACCACCGCCAGCCTTGCTGCCCGACGTGCCTGATCCCTAGTTTTTGCAACAACCGCAAATATTGGCTGCCCCCAGAATTCAACCCTGTCGGTGGCAAAAACCGGCTCGTCATTCAACCCGGTTGGCGAAATATCATTGCCCCCGATAATATCATTTCCCCCAAGCAGACAAATCACCCCCTCGGCTCTGGCAACGGCACTCAGATCCATGAGGGTTATTTTTCCATGGGCGCACTCACTAAAACCAAGATAGGCATGGCAGGTGCCTTGGGGTTCTCCCATATCATCGATATATCGCGCTTCTCCACTCACATGTTTTATGGCGCTGTCATGAATATCGGATTTTGCTGTCACCCTCATGCCACCCCGCCTCTTGTCTCGTTGTTCTTGCCGCCAGATTGAAGATAAAAACGCTTCAAAAGATTTTGCGCCGCCAAAAGACGATATTTGGCCGACCCGCGTACATCACTAAGGGGAGAAAAATCTTCTTTAAACAATTTTACTGCCGCGCCAATATTTTGCCGGTTCCATGGCTTGCCCAACAGATATTTTTCGACATTTTTTGCCCGCTTTGGGGTTGCCGCCATGCCGCCAAATGCGGTGGTGATTTGAACAACTTTATTTTCTTCAAGCCTGATTTTAAAGGCTCCGCAAAGGGTGGAAATATCTTCTTCTGCCCGTTTGGAAATTTTATAGCTGGCAAAAATTTCATCATCATCGGGCACCGGCACGATTATGCTTTCAACAAATTCTCCTGTTTGTAAATCTTGCCTGCCATAGGCAATAAAAAAATCTTCCAGCAAAATTGTGCGGCGTTTTTTCCCCATGCGCAAAACTATTTTTGTCCCAAGGGCAATCAGGGGCGGAGGTGTATCGCCTATGGGCGAGCCATTGGCGATATTGCCGCCAATCGTGCCCATATTGCGCACCTGTTCGCCCCCGATCCGGCTCCAAAATTCCTTGAGTTGGGGCAAACGTTTATAAATTGTTAAAGTTGCGGAAGAATAACTCACTCCGGCCCCAAAACTCAATTCTGTTTCGCTCTCGTCAATATTTTGCAATTCTTCCAGATGGCCAATAAACAATAAAAGCGGCAAATCGCGCATCTGCTTGTTAACCCACAGGCCAACATCGGTGGCACCGGCAACAATTGTCGCCTTTGGGTATTGAAGCAAAATATTGGCCAGATCATCAACATCAAAGGGCAATATCAACTTGCCCTTGTCCGAAGTGATTTCTACCCTGTTGCCATCATGCAATCCGATAAGTTTTTGTTTTATTTCTGATCGCTCTTTTAGCAAGGGATCAAAGGACTGACCACCCGCTGCAAGCACCGATTTTGCCGCCGCTACAATTGGCCGATAACCGGTACACCGGCATAAATTACCCTGCAATGCCTGCTCTATATCCATTTGCTGCGCCGCAGGATTTTTCATCCACAAAGCATAAAGAGACATTACAATACCGGGCGTACAAAATCCGCATTGGCTGCCATGATGTTCCACCATCGCCTTTTGCACCGGATGCAAAACTCCGCTTTTCCCCCGTAAATGCTCAATTGTCACCAAGTGACATCCATCCAGCGTGCCCACAAACCTGATGCAGGAATTTACACTTTCATAGATCAGCTCATCGCCAATCAAACGTCCGACCAAAACCGTGCAGGCTCCGCAATCCCCCTCGGCGCAGCCCTCCTTGGAGCCGCACAGATTTTCTTCAAGCCGCAAAAAATCCAGAACATTTAGCGTATGAGCAAAATTATCCAGCTCAACCAGTCTGTCATTTAGTAAAAACCGAATGGTTTTTCGCACATTTTCATACCCCATAAATCAACTGCCCCGATAAGTTGAATAGGCAAACGGAGAAACCAATAATGGTACATGATAGTGGGAGGTTTTTTCACTAATGCCAAAACGCACCGGCACAATATCTAAAAACGGCGGATTGGCGCTAGAAACAATCAAACCCCTATAATATTCTCCCACAGCAAATTCCAGCTCATAGGTGCCAAGTGCAAAAGCATCCCCCTCCAGCAATGGGCCATCACAGCGCCCATCATTGTTGGTGACCACCGATTTGAGCAATGTTTTGCCCTCATTTTGCAAAGAGAACAGCTCTATTACCATTCCGGCTGCGGGACGGCCTGTGGCATTATCCAGCACATGGGTGGTTAGTTTTCCCGATTTTGACATTCTTCCTCCTTGCTTCGTCCTTGGCTGTATTTTTATGTATATTTACAGGGGTAGCTCAAACTTCCCAGTTTATTTTAATATTTATTCGGCTGTTGATTTTTTTGTTCCGGAAAAATTCCGTTCAAATTCAGTCTTGGATTCAGTCTTGGATTCAGCCTGAAATCCATCCCGAATTTATGACAAAAAGCCGCCTGTTTCCGGCACATTTATTACAAAAAAGCCCCCACCTTCCAAAGCGTCAGAATAGCAAAAACCGCGCCAATATGCACTCATCCGAATAATGTTGCACTTTTTTTGACCGATTGGTCAACTTTTGATATTGTCGAGTTGTTTGTTGCGCCACTTACCCCCATACTAAAATCATAGGTGCAATTAGTCCTTTTTCCAAATGGCAAGGATAATAAGCAACATGAATAAACAGGTCAGATATAAACGAAACATGCGCGGCTATAGTGGTACTCCCCCCGACCCAAAATGGCCGGGCAAGGCCCATATTGCAGTACAATTTGTGCTCAATTACGAGGAAGGGGGCGAAAATTGTGTTTTGCACGGCGACGATCATTCCGAAGCTTTTTTATCAGAAATAGTTGGCGCTGCCCAATGGCCTGACCAGCGGCACTGGAATATGGAAAGCATCTATGAATATGGGGCTCGCGCCGGTTTTTGGCGCTTGCACGACCTGTTCACCTCCAAAGATATTCCCCTAACGGTTTATGGAGTTGCCACCGCTCTAGCCCGTTCTCCCCAGCAGGTAAAAGCCATGCAGGAGGCGAATTGGGAAATTGCCAGCCATGGTCTCAAATGGATCGAATACAAAGATTTTAGCGCCGATGACGAGCGCGAACATATGCATCAGGCAATCCAGATACATAAAAACATAACTGGCGAGCGTCCTTTGGGTTGGTATACGGGCCGCTGTTCCATCAATACCATTGATCTGGCCACCGAAGAGGGCGGTTTTGAATATTTAAGCGATGCCTATGATGATGATTTGCCCTATTGGCGCGAGCATTGGGGCAAGGCGCAATTGATCATCCCCTATACGCTGGATAATAATGATATGCGTTTTGCTACCCCGCAGGGCTTTAATTCTGGCGAGCAGTTTTTCACCTATCTGCGCGATAGTTTTGATACTCTTTATGCCGAGGGCGAAGCCGGCTCGCCAAAAATGATGTCAATTGGCCTGCATTGTCGCCTTGCTGGCCGCCCCGGACGTCTGGCTGCATTAAAAAAATTCATCGAATATGTGCAATCCCATCAAAATGTCTGGATAGCAAAACGCATTGACATTGCCCGTCACTGGGCAAAAACCCACCCCTATGTCAGACGTCCATTTTACCCCTGTTCCATGCCAAAGGATGATTTTTTGAGCCTGTTTGGCGGTATATTCGAACATAGCGAATGGGTGGCCCAGCGCACCTTTGACAATGAGCTAGGCCCTGCCAATGACACGGCTTATGGCCTGTTTTTTGCCATGCGCAGCCAGTTCAGAGCAGCCAGCGAAAGTGAGCGCCTCGAAGTAATCAAGGCTCACCCTGATCTGGCAGGAAAACTGGCAAAAGCAAAACGCCTCACCCCCAGCTCTACTGCCGAGCAGGCCTCGGCCGGTCTGGATCACTTAAGTGAAGCTGAGGTGAAAACATTTGGCGATCTGAATAAAACCTACACCACCAAATTCGGATTTCCCTTTATCATCGCCGTCAAGGACAATGACAAGGCTTCAATTTTGACTGCCTTCAAAACCCGTCTGAAAAATGATAGAGAAACTGAAATAGAAGCTGCCTGCGTTCAGGTCGAGCGCATAGCGCAATTGCGCCTTTTGGATATTTTGCCGGAGTAAAAATATGAGCGAACATAATTATTTTTCCCCCAAAGGCGGTCTGCCTCCCCAAAGCCAGTTGCTTAGCGGGCGGGCAATTTTTACCAATTCCTATGCCTTTATTCCCAAGGGTGTGATGAGTGATATCGTAACTTCTTTTTTGCCTGATTGGGAAAAAACCAGACTCTGGGTTCTGGCACGGCCGCTTTCAGGCTTTAGTGAAACTTTTTCCCAATATATTATGGAGGTTTCCCCCGGTGGTGGCAGCAAAAACCCCGAGCCTGATGAAAGTGCCCAAGGCATTCTTTTTATCACTTCTGGCGAAATGCTTTTAACCATTGCTGGCCAGACCCATAAAATGCAATCGGGCGGTTATGCCTATATCCCGCCAAAAAGTGATTGGTCCATATTAAACCACGCAAAACAAAATCTGGTTTTTCATTGGATAAGAAAAGCCTATGAGCCGGTAAAAGGTCTAAAAACTCCAAAACCCTTTGTCACCAGCGAAAAAGAAGTAGCGCCGATAATAATGCCAGATACCAATGGGGTCTGGGCCACTACCCGCTTTGTCGACCCCGACGATCTGGCCCATGATTGCCATGTTAATATTGTTACCCTGCAACCGGGTGCTGTTATTCCCTTTGCCGAGACCCATGTCATGGAGCACGGGCTTTATGTGCTGGAGGGCAAGGCGGTCTATCGCCTTAATGATGATTGGGTAGAGGTTGAAGCGGGGGATTTCATGTGGCTGCGCGCATTTTGCCCCCAGGCATGTTATGCGGGGGGACCAAAACCGTTTCGCTATTTGTTATATAAAGATGTGAACCGCCACATGAAGCTTTCTTTTTAAGCAACTATATTTTTCTTGGGAGGAGGAAATTTCGTGCAAACCATCTATATCGAACCTGTCAACAGAAGGTCATTCGCCCCTTTTGGCGATATTATTCAGGCTAGCCCAGAGGCAAAAAGCTTCCCGATAAATCAGGGCAATACAAGACGTTTTCACGATTTGGCCACAGCCCAAATTGTTGGCGAAAACGCGCGGGCGATTATTTCTATTTTTCGTGGCCGCCCTTTTTCCCTGCCCCTTACCCTAAAAATGATGGAGCGACATCCTTTGGGCTCCCAAGCCTTTATGCCCTTAAAACCAACCAGTTTTTTGGCAATTGTAGCCCCTGACAATGACGGAATCCCTAGAACTCCAAAGGCGTTTTTAGTCGGCCCCGGACAGGGGGTGAATTATTTCATCAATGTCTGGCACTCGGTTTTGATCCCCCTGAACGAAGAAACCGATTTTTTGGTGGTTGACCGCGAAGGGGCTAAGGGCAGCGTTGCGGATGAAAATCTTCAGACCCATAATTTTGACCAACCATATCAGGTGGAAATGTGAGTAAAAACCGGCAAATTATTTCACGACTATTACAAGTTATTGAAGAAAATATAGCCCCCATGACCGCCAGGGAAGTGGTGCGAGGCAACAAGGTTTTTGGCGCTGCTATATTGCTAAAAAAAGACCTTTCACTGGTGATTGCCCAAACCAATAACGAGATTGAAAACCCCCTCTGGCACGGGGAAATGCACACGATAAAAAAGCTCTACGAGCGCGATCGCTCAACTCTTCCAAACCCTTCAGATTGCATTTTTCTTTCTACCCACGAGCCATGCTCCCTTTGCCTTTCAGCCATAACATGGGCTGGGTATGACAATTTTTATTATCTGTTTTCCCATGAAAATTCCCGCGATAAATTCAACATCCCCCACGATTTGAAAATTCTCAAGGAAGTTTTCACCCTTGATGCTGGCGGCTATGCCAAAGAGAATGCCTTTTGGAAGGCCCATGATATTATCAACGAAATCGCTATAATGAACGAGCCGCAAAAAACCCAATTTCAAAACAAAGTGCAGCACATTACAAAAATTTACGATAAACTCTCAAAAAACTATCAGGATGGCAAAGGGAGCGCCAACATTCCTCTGGCCTGATATTTTCAGCACCTATTTAGCACCTATTTAGCACCTAAAACGTAATACTTCTCTGTGTTTTACTAATGGTAAAAATTGTTTTCAGTCGAACAAAAATCTCAATTTTTCCCAAATTTTTCCTGCCAGGTTTCAAACAAATCACCTTGCATTGGTTTTGCCTCGTAAATTGCTCTGGCAATGGCTCGCGCTAAACAAACTGCTGCACCATGGCCCAACATTGCCAAATCCATCATCGGGTTTTCAAGCTGGTGTTCGCCGGTTGCAATACCAAATACCAGATCCCCATCCACCGGCGTATGAGATGGCATTATGGCTCTGGCGATACCGTCCTGCGCGGCAACAGCGAACCGTTTTGCCTGCGCATTGCTAAGCACAGCATCGGTGGCAACAATGGCAATGGTGGTATTGGCACCCTGCACCACAAAATCCTGTTTGGTGAAAATCGTTTGGTCAAAATCAACTATTTCGCCATAGGGGCCCAATCCGCCAAATTCCCCTTCAATTTCTTGCCCTGCGGCCCAAAAATTGGGGTTTTTTGCCACCGTCACCTGCCCTGTGGGGTTAGCCGCCACCAAAGCACCAACCGTGATACCATTTCCCAACACTATCGAGGCCGAACCAAGCCCCCCTTTTAGCCCGGCGGTAGTTGCTCCAGTGCCAGCGCCCACGCTGCCAAGTTCAAAATCATCAGCTAGAGAAGCAAGCGCCTGTAAACCAAGCGCCCGATAGGGATTTTCGCTCCAATCCTTATCGCCGCCATTGACCAGATCAAACAATATCGCCCCCGGAACGATAGGAACAATTGCTTTGCCGACCACAAAACCACGTCCCATAGCCAAAAGCCCATCAACAACACCCCCCGCTGCATCTAGCCCAAAAGCCGAACCGCCAGACAAAACCAGTGCGTCCACCCCTTCAACTGATTTATCCGGCGCCAAAAGATCGGTCTCGCGGGTGCCCGGCGCGCCGCCCATAACATCGACCGCCGCCACAAAAGGCTTATTGGCGCTAAGCACCGTCACCCCGGACTTCAAACCTTGATCGGTTGCATTGCCAACCACCAACCCGGCAACATCGGTAATCAGATTGCGCGGCCCCGGCTTTGCCCGCTTCATATGCACCTGCCCCCGTCGACTTCCAACGCCACCCCGGTGATCATCGAGGCTTCATCAGAGCATAAAAAACAGGCTGCATTACCCATATCTTCAGGTTGTGAAAATCTCCCGATGGGAATGGTACTTAAAAATTTGGCCCGCATCTCGGGAGTGTCCTCACCCATAAAGGTTTTTAACAACGGGGTTTCTCCTGCAACAGGATTTATGGCGTTAACCCTGATGCCGCTAGAAGCCAATTCTATGGCCATGGTTTTGGTGGCGGTAATCATCCAGCCTTTGGAGGCATTATACCAACTTAGGTTAGGTCGCGGACTAACCCCTGCGGTTGAAGCAACATTTAATATCACCCCCTTTTTGCGCCCCTTCATGTGCGGAACCAAATATTTGGAAGTCAAAAATACCGATTTAACATTGACTGCCATTACCCGGTCGAATTCTTTTTCTTCGATATTTTCCAACTCCCCCGGACGATGGGTCACCCCGGCATTATTGACCATAATATCCACATGGCCCATTTCCATAATTGCCTTTGCCACCATGCTCGAAACATTGTGAGAAACTGAAATATCCGCCCTGTGAGCGATGGTTTGCTCTCCCAGCTCTTCAGACAAAGCCAGCGCCCCCTTCTCATTTATATCGCAAATCATCACCTTGGCACCCTCGGCGATAAATTTGCGCACGATCCCTTCGCCAAATCCAGAGGCGCCCCCTGTTACAATCGCTGTTTTTCCCTCTAGGCGCATATTTTTTCTCCATACTATATTTTTGATATTGTAAAAGAACTGCCATGTATGCCAGCTAGCACGCAAGCAATAAGTTACCCCTCTCAAAATGACTATCTGCTCCTATAGATTTAACTTTTCAAAACCCACGAAAAAGACAATGGTGAACAAATAAAATGTCATCCAGCAGGAACCAATAATGAGCAAAGCAATCATTGCCGCCAAAAACCCGATCAAAACCGAACTGGTGGAGGGGAAAACCTACCACTGGTGCCGCTGTGGTCGCTCAAAGTCCCAACCGTTTTGCGATGGCTCCCACAAAGGAACCGACATTACCCCCTTGGCCTTTACTGCCCAAAAAACTGAAACTGCCTTCCTTTGCCAGTGCAAGGCTACCGCCAGCGCTCCGTTTTGCGATGGCACCCACACAAGGCTAAAGGATGCTAAAATCGGCGACCAGATACCAGATATTGAACGCTCCGGAACACCGCTTGCCCAGCCCACGCCACAGGAGCCAACGGTTGTTCGCATTCACGAAATGGCCCGCGACGGTTTGAGCAAAGTTGGCCATCATGGGGAAATGGGGGCCATGGGAGTGCCACGCAAAGACCTGCCCCATTGGGATGATATTCAAATTCTTCCCGCCCAGTTTGCCCACCGTCCCTTAATGGATGATGCACATGTTGCAACAGAACTGGTCATCGGGCCGCGCGCCAAAAAGCCGCTTGTTTTAGAAATCCCGCTATTTGTTTCCGACATGAGCTTTGGTGCCCTCTCAGAAGAAGCCAAAATCGCCCTGGCCAAGGGGGCACAAATGGCCGGAACCGGCATTTGTTCAGGAGAAGGTGGCGCACTAAAAGAAGAGCGCGAAGCCAATTCCCGCTATTTTTATGAATTGGCTTCAGCAAAATTTGGCTGGGATATGGCCTTGACCGAGCAGGTGCAGGCCTTTCACTTCAAGGGTGGACAGGGGGCCAAAACCGGCACCGGAGGTCACCTTCCCGGCGCAAAAGTAACCGAAAAAATCGCTCTGACCCGTGGCTTGAAAACCGGTCAGGACGCAATTTCACCACCCACATTCATTGAGCCAAATACCATCGACGAATTTCGTAAACTATCCGATGAAATTCGCGAACGCTCCGGTGGCATTCCCATCGGCTATAAATTATCGGCCAACCATATTGAGGATGATATTGATTTTGCCATTGATGCGGGGGCCGATTATATCATTCTGGATGGTCGCGGTGGCGGCACCGGAGCAGCGCCTTTGCTGTTTCGTGATCATATCAGCGTGCCAACAATTCCAGCATTGGCCAGAGCCAGAAAACATCTGGATAAAAAGGCCGGTCGCGGGGTTACATTGATCATTACCGGCGGCTTGCGCATGCCTGAAGATTTCATCAAAGCCATGGCCATGGGCGCCGATGGAATTGCCCTGTCAAATTCCGCAATTCAGGCCATTGGCTGTGTGGCAGCGCGCATGTGCAACACCAATAATTGCCCGGCCGGAATTGCCACCCAAAAACCTGAACTTCGCACCCGAATGAATGTTGAAGTTGGAGCAAAACGACTTGCTACATTTTTTGACGCTTCTGTAAGCCTGATGCAGGTAATGGCTCGTGCTTGTGGTCACGATCATCTGGAAAAACTCAACCAAAAAGATCTCACCACATGGAAACAGGATATGGCAGCACTTAGCGGAATAAAATATGGCGGCGTGACAGATTAGGGTCAGAACCATCATTTTTATTGGAATTGGCGGCATTGCCATTCGATCGCATCAATTGCGACAAATTTCGCCAGGCGATCTAATTCAGCTTGCAATTTTGCATGTCGCTTATCAGTCCATTTTATCCCCGGTTCGGGCCAAAAACCTTTGATATACATTTGCCCTTTGCCGCGCTCTGCTTTTATTTCAATCCGCCCGACAAAGCGATTTCCCTCCAGCAGCGGATAAACATAATAGCCCCATTTTCGCTTGTCTTTTGGCACAAACATTTCGTTGCGATATTCAAATCCAAACAGGCGCTGCAAGCGCTTGCGATCCCTTATGGCCGGATCAAACGGATTGATTATTCGCAAACGAGATGAGGGTGTAGCTAACGTCGCCAAGTGTTGCTCAATATCAACTGGCGCATAGACCTGCATGAGCGATTTATCCGCTCCCTCCACCTCAATCTGCACCACCTCCCCCAAATTCTGCACCCAGTTTTTTGCCTCCTGCGTGCTGGCCACATCCCAAAACCGTTTGATTTCTGCTATAGTTGCAAAACCGAGCCGGTCCAGAGCCTGCTTACATAGCCAGTTAATCTGGGTTTTTTCGCTGTGCGATTTATTATGCAATTCCTGCGGAAACACCCGCTCCGCCAGATCATAATATTTGATAAAATTCTTCCGATAGGCTGTGGCCAGTTCGCCCGCATACCACATCCTGTCCAGCGCCTTTTTATGGGGAGGCTTGGCCCACATCTGGCGCTTGCCAACTGCCTTTGTATCAAAGGCATGGGTGGAAAGCGCCCCTTCAGCTGTAATCCGTTTATGGACCGCACTCATTTCCTCTTCTGCTCTGGCCATTTTATACCATTTATCTTTGACCGTTTCGCCCATCCGAGAAAACTGGATTTGCCACATGGGGAAAAACTCCATTGGGATCAGGGAAGCATCATGGGTGAAATGTTCAAACAAATCGCGCTGCTCACCAAGCAGCGGCCAGAGCATTTTTTCGCGATAATTCTGATTGCGGCTCCATAAGATATGATGGTGGGCGCGGGTAACATTGCGCACCGTATCAATCTGCAAAAACCCCAACGCCCGGATTAGTTCCATTACATCCAAAGGGCCGGCTGGCGTTGCACCAAGGCCGGTGGTCGCAAGCCACAGCCCCCGTGCTTGTAAATTATTAAGCCGCAACATGCGTTTCAAATTCAGTCATGCTTGGCGGCCACAGTTTTCAATACTGAAAATCCATAGAGCGCTTCAAAACCCTTTTCACGCCCATGGCCGGATTTTCCAACGCCGCCAAACGGCAATTCCACGCCCCCACCGGCGCCATAATTATTTATAAATACCTGTCCGGCACGGATTTTTTTGGCCAACCGCATTTGGCGTGCACCGTTTGCTGTCCATATTCCAGCCACCAAACCATAATCGGTACTATTGGCTATACGAATAGCCTCGTTTTCGGTTTCAAACCTTATTACCACCTGCACAGGGCCAAAAATCTCGTCGCGCCCCAACACCTGTTCACTTGTTACACCGGCAATCAAAGCCGGCGCAATATAATTGCCATTTTCAGGAGCATCAGCAATGATTTCTCCACGGGCAACAATTTTTGCTTCCCCTTGAAGCTGGTTCAAAAATCCGCTGACAATATCCTTTTGCCGCTTTGAAATCAGCGGCCCCACATCAATATCTCTACTGGCAGGCCCTACTCTTAATTGGCGATAACGCTCAATCATCATTGCTAGCAGGCGATCATAAATTTTCCCCTGAATTAAAATTCTGGAACCAGCCGAACAGGTTTGACCGGCATTTTGAATACCCCCATTGACCAAAAACGCCACTGCCGCATCAAGGTCAGCATCGTCAAAGACAATTTGTGGAGATTTCCCCCCCAGTTCCAAAGTTACCGGCACTATATTTTGCGCTGCCGCCGCCTGCACCATTGCCCCGACCGCAACCGAGCCGGTGAACGAAATATGGTTTATTCCCGGATGAGCGCTAAGGGCTGCCCCTGCTTCTTCACCCAATCCTGGCACCACGTTCAAGGCCCCCGCAGGCAATCCCGCCTTTTGGGCAATATCGGCAAATGCCAAAGCACTAAGACACGCTTCTTCTGCCGGTTTTAGCACACACGCATTACCCATGGCCAACGCAGCACCGACAGAGCGCCCAATAATCTGCATGGGATAATTCCACGGTATAATATGACCGGTTACCCCGTGGGGCTCACGCATGGTATAAACCGTATAGCCATCAAGATATGGAATGGTTTCCCCGTGGATCTTATCAGCTGCTCCGCCGTAAAATTCCATATAGCGAGCCAAAGCAATAGCATCGGCCCGAGCCTGCTTTAGGGGTTTTCCCACATCATTGGCTTCAATTATTGCCAATTCTTCAACACGTTCCAATACCAATTGGCCGATGCGGGTTAGCACCCGTCCCCGCTCAAGGGCACTGTATTTTCCCCATTCTCCATTCAGTGTCTTTTGGGCAGCTTTTACCGCCAGATCAATATCAGCGGCTTTACCCCGGGCAATCTGGCACAGATTCGTGCCATCAGAAGGATTTTGCAATTGCAGTTTTTCTTCCCCGACAGGTCGCACCCAACTCCCGTCAATGAAACATTTATCCGTTTTGAACCACATGACACAAATCCTTCTCTTGATTTTTTTATTAAAACCCCGGCTAGCCAGCGCTGGAAAACACCCCTACCAAAACCGGTATGGAAGTGAAAAAACTGATATTGCCAAGAATGGTGATAGCTAAAATATTTAATCCCAAAGTCAAAGCCACCAGCCAGGCGATCTTGGAGGGGCGCTGAAGCAGGTAAATATTGCCCATAAAAAGGACCAATACACTACCATAGGACAAAGTACCCGTCACAACATTGGAAACCCCCTCAACCCCAAGAATAAACACCACTATTACCGGCAAAACGATATTGATCAGTGCCCAATAATGGATAATTGTCAGTTTTTTCAGCATCTATTATCTCAATTTGTATTTGGTATAATTTATCAATTTTTTAGGCTTTAAACCCTGGTTTTATTGCACTCTTCGCGCCGCCAGCGCTTTTTCTATATCCGGCACCGCACCAAGCAATTGCCTTGTATAGGGATGTTGAGGATTGGCAAATACTGTTTTGCTTTTTCCCTCTTCCACAATTTTTCCATCCCACATCACCAGTACCCGATCGCATATGGCGCGCACAACCGAAAGATCATGGGATACAAACAAATATGATATTCCCTTTTTGTCAGACAACTCTGCCAAAAGATCAAGAATTTGCGCCCTTATCGACACATCAAGCGCCGATACTGCCTCATCAAGAATTATTAGTGCCGGCTCTATTATCAACGCCCTGGCAATAGCCACGCGCTGGCGCTGCCCGCCGGAAAATTCATGAATATATTTATCCGCATCTTCAGCTCTCAAGCCCACATCAAGCAATGCTTTTTCTACCCGTTTTCGTCTATCTTCTCCCCTTGGGGGCTTGTTGAGCAGATAAAATGGTTCTGCCACCAGCTTTTCTACCCGATGGCGCGGATTGAACGATCCATAAGGATCCTGAAACACCACCTGCATTTTGCGACGTGCCTCTTTGTTGGCCCCTTTGTTGGTCCCTTTGTTCGCCTCTGTACCGGAGCTGATAATTTCGCCCTCCAGATAAACTTCTCCCCCCTGCATAATATCAAGGGCCAGCAAGGCACGGCTAAGGGTGGATTTTCCGCACCCGCTTTCTCCCACCAATCCGACATTCTCGCCCCGCGAGATGGAAAAACTTACATTATCTACCGCCACAAAAGGCTTGGGATTTTTAAACAAAGAAATACGCTTGCCAGAATATTGGCGGACAATATTTTTGGCATCCAGTACCAGTTCCTGCTGGATAATTACCCGCTTGCCGGATCTTTTTGGCACGTGGTTGGAGGCTGCAAAAAGCTTCTTTGAATAGGGATGGCTAAGGGAAGAAAACAGCGATAACACCTCCCCGCCCTCGACTACAATTCCCTCCCTCATAATCACCACATTATCGGCCATTTGTGCAACTACTGCCAGATCATGGGTGATTAGAATCAGGCCCATTTGATCTTCATCGACCAGTTTTTTCAGCAATTTCAAAATCTGCGCCTGCGTGGTTACATCAAGCGCTGTTGTCGGCTCGTCGGCAATCAACAATTTTGGCCTTAAGGCTATCGCCATCGCTATCACTACCCGCTGGCGCTGCCCCCCCGACAATTGATGGGGGAAGCGATTTAGGGGAAAGTCTTTCTCTGGCAATTCTACCCGATCCAATGCCTCTCGAGCGATTTTATTTGCCTCTTGGCGCGAGACTTTTTTATGCACCAAAACAGTTTCCGCCACCTGATCACCGATGGTTTTAACCGGATTTAGCGCTGTCATTGGCTCTTGAAAAATCATCCCGATATCAAAGCCACGCACAGCGCACATCTGTTTTTCACTAAAATCCAGCAATTGCTGACCGGAAAATTTTATACTGCCAGTGATTTTACTATCGGTTGGAGCCAATTGCATTATCGCCAGCGCGCTCATGGATTTGCCCGATCCGCTCTCCCCGATTATTCCCAATACCTCGCCTGCATTCAATTTCAGATCAATCTCGTGCAGAATTTTTGTATCCCCGATGCTTAAGGCCAAATTATTTACCCCAAGCAATGGTGCGCCTCTTTGCCCCCCCCTGTTCATGAGCGGTTCCGCCGCAATTTCGGGTCAATAATATCGCGCAAGCCGTCGCCTAAAAGATTAAGCCCCAAAACACTCAAAACAATGGCCATGCCCGGTAATATCGCCAGATGCGGGGCCACAAATATCATCGTTTGTGCATCAGCCAGCATCCGGCCCCACGAGGGAGTTGGCGGCTGCACCCCGATCCCCAGATAGGACAGTCCCGCCTCGGCCAAAATGCCAAGTGAAAATTGTATCGTGCCCTGAACGATCAGCAAATTCATAATATTGGGCAAAATATGCTCGAAGGAAATAAGCATTTTTCCCTTGCCGGCAACCCTTGCCGCCAAAACAAATTCCCGCGTCCACAAAGATAGGGCCGCCCCACGCGACAGGCGGGCAAATACCGGAATATTAAAAATCCCGATAGCAATAATGGCGTTGATCGCCGAGGGGCCATAAACCGCCGTTATCAATATGGCAATCAACAGCGCGGGGAAGGCAAAAACCAAATCATTTGTGCGCATGATAAATTCATCAAAAAACGAACCCTGACGGGCCGCAGCCGCCAACCCCAAAGGCACCCCCAGAATAATCCCGATGCCAACCGCAATAATCGCCACGGCAATGGAAGTGCGCGCGCCAACCATGATCATTGAAACCATATCACGGCCAAAATGATCGCTGCCCAACAAAAAATCAGGATTTGAAACGCATTTCCAGCCCGCAAACCAGCTTGATTGGGCCGTAGGGAAATCCAGCCCCCCGATCCACGCCTGAAAGGGGGGGCATTTTAGCCTGTTGGGAATATCGAGCACTGTTACGTCATAGGGAGTCCAGAACAGGGAAATGAGCGCCACAGCCACAAAAAACAGCGTCAACGCCAACCCGATAACAAATCCCGGGGTTTTCATAGCAATGGCGAAAAATTTGTCCTCACCGGCTTTTTGGGTAGAAAAATCACTCACTGGCCGCGCTCCCTCAGACGGGGGTCAACAATTCCATAGGCCAGATCAACCATGAATGTCACCACAATCACCGCAAACACCAGCAGCATGACCACCGACTTGACCACAATAAGATCGCGCTGGGTAATACCCTGAAATACCAGACGGCCAAGACCGGGCAAAAAGAAAACATTTTCAATGATAACCGCTCCGGCCAGCAAAAACGAGAATTGCAGGCCAATAATTGTCAAAACCGGAATTAGCGCATTGCGCAGGGCATGGCGCCAAAGGGTTTGGCTTTTGCTCAATCCCTTGGCTCTGGCGGTGCGAATATAATCCTCGCTCAAAGTATCAAGCAAAGACGAGCGCATGACCCGGGCCAGAATTGAGGCCTGAGGCAAAGCCAGAGCAATCGCTGGCAGGGTAAGGGATTTCATTCCGGCAAAAAGCCCATCATCCCACCCCGGAAAACCGCCAGCAGAAAACCAGCGCAATGATACGGCAAAAATCAAAACCAGCACCATGGCAAACCAGAAATTTGGCACCGCGATTCCCAGCTGCGTCGCTCCCATAATTCCCACATCCGAAGCGGAATTGCGCTTGGATGCAGCAAAAACTCCTACCGGAAAGGCAATCAGGGTTGAAAGGGTAAGGGCGTATAATGTCAGGGGAAGAGAAACCCATATCCGGTCATTAATCAGGTCGCTAACCGGCACTTGATAGGTATAACTAGTGCCAAAATCCCATTGCAAAAGCCCAAAAATCCAAGTGATATAACGCTCCCAAAGTGGCGCATTAAGCCCCATTTGTTCACGCAAACTATCCACAGCCTCCGGTGAGGCGCTAATCCCCATCATGAAGGCTGCCGGATCGCCGGGAATTATCTCGACGACAAAAAACACCACACCACTGGCCGCAATCAGGCTGAACAGCAAGGAGAGCAATCTTTTGAGAGTAAAAACCAGCATGAAGCTTTGTCGCGTTGAATTTCAGCAAGTTGAATATTTGGCACTTTGAATAAAACACCGGGGGCAAGCAATCGCCCCCGGCAATGTTTTTGTTTTTCTATAGAGCCAAATTTTATTCTGCCCATGAAACTCCGGTCATATCATTGGCCTGGGTGGGAGAATTTTCCCACAAGCCGTTAATTTTGGCGTTTGCCACTCCGGTTTTTGCCAATTGGAACAGATAGCCATTCACATAGTCATCAGCGATAAGCCGTTGTGCTTTGTACAAAAGAGCTGTTCTGGCGTCCGGATCAGCAGTTTCGTTCAATTCGGCAATGATCGCCTGCATTTCCTCGCTATCATACTGGAAATAATAATCGTTGCGGGCATAAATGCCAATGTCGAATGGCTCGGTGTGGGAAACAATCGTTAGATCATAATCCTTGGCACCAAAAACCTCTTCCAGCCATTGAGCCCATTCCAGATTTGAAATTTCGGTTTCAATCCCAACGGCGCGCAATTGTGCGGCAATAATTTCGCCACCGCGACGGGCATAAGGAGGAGGTGGCAATTTCATCCTAAGGGTCAGATTGCTAATTCCCGCTTCTGCCAACAAAGCTTTTGACTGCTCCGGATCATAATCTGATTGCTCTCTCAGATCCAGATAATCCGGGTTGGATGGATTAAAATGCGTGCCGATCGGAGTGCCAAAACCAGACATTGCCCCATCGATTATTTCCTGCCGGTTGATAGCATGGGCAATGGCATGACGCACCCGAACATCATCCAGGGGTGGTGATTGGTTATTGGTGGAAAGAATGGTTTCCCCCTCGGTAGCACCAACAATCACCTTGAAACGCGGGTCTGCCTCGAACTGGGGCAGGGTTTCAGACGCCGGAAAATTGGGGAAAGCATCGATATCTTCGGCCATCATGGCAGCAAACGCCGCATTGGGATCGGAAATGAATTTGAAGGTTACATTTTCCAAAGCCACCGGTGTTCCCCAATAATCAGGGTTTTTCGCCAAAACCACTTTGTCACCCTGAGCCCAGTCCACAAAGGTGAACGGCCCGGTGCCAATCGGGTTGGTAGCATTATCTGCCGCACTTTCGGGTGCCACGATTACCGCATCACCCCAAGCCATATTGAACAAAAACGAGCCATTGGGCTTGGAAAGGGTAACAACAACCGTAGTCGGGTCTTTTGCCTCGACCGAAGCAATATCGGCAAATAACGGCTTTTGCGCGTTGGTTGAATCCTCGGCCATGGCCCGCTCCAGCGAGAATTTCACGTCTGAAGCGTCCATATCGGTGCCATCGTGAAATTTCACCCCGGAATTCAAGGTGAATGTATAGGTTAGCCCGTCCTCGGAAATATCCCAACTTTTTGCCAAGGCCGGAATAATCGCCCCGTTGGAGCTAAAACGGGTCAAACCTTCAAAAACATTGGCATAAACCACTTCGTCAATAGCCGCTGCCGCTCCGCCGGTCGGGTCAAGATTGGGCGGCTCAAGCACCATGCCAACAGTTATATCGGTCTGGGCGGCAAATGCCGGACTAAGACTGGTCGCCAAAACCAGTGCGGCACCAATAGCCACCAAAAAATTAGATTTTTTCATTATAAAATCCCTGTTTTATATTCCCTGTTGATTTTTATATTTTACCGGCAGCAGGAATATTGCCGCCCGGACTAGCAAAACTGCCCGCCCGATATTTGAAACCCTAAAGAATTTATTCCTTTAGCGCTAGTAGGTCAAAAAGCGTTAATACCATCACCTGAGCACTTTCCACCATATCCTCAACCCCCACATATTCATCGGGCTGATGCGCCAGATCAAGAATTCCAGGCCCATAGGCAATGCAGTTTTTCATCCTGCCAATCCGGTCAATATGCTTTTGGTCATAGGTTCCCGGCGACACGACATATTCAGGATCCCGCCCAAAAACTTCTCCAATTGCTATAGCAACCGCGCTGACCACTGGTGCCTCCCTGTCGGTCATAGTTGGCGCTACCTGCCACATTTCATGCAATTCATATTCAAATTTATCGCGGGAAGATTTTACTTTTTCCAGTAATTCCACCACTTCATCACGCACATTTTCGGGTTTTTCTTCAATCAAATAACGCCTGTCGATTATCATTTTGCACGTGTCAGGAACAATCGCGGCCGGAAAACCGTCAAACCCTTCCTCTGGCTCTGCCAACCCGCCGTGAAAAGAATTTATGTTCATGGTTGATTGTTTTGCCCCTTCAGGAACCACCGGCATTTCGGTTTTACGCTTTGCCAAAGCCGGAAACAGATTTGTCTCCATTTCCGCCACCACCGCCCCCATATGGCGCACTGCACAATCGCCAAGAAACGGCATGGAACCATGGGCAATATGCCCCTTGGTCTCAATCTCGGCCCACCATACCCCACGATGGCCAAGACATATCCTGTCCTTGTTCAAGGGTTCCGGGATAATTACGTGCTGCACTTTTTCAGGTGAAAAATATCCCTTTTCTGCCAAATAGGCGACACCGCCAAAACCCCCGGTTTCCTCATCAGCGGTTCCCGAAATTTCAATCGCTCCCCCATACCGGGGCAAAAGATCAACAAACACCTCGGCAGCAATAATTGAAGCGGCCAATCCTCCCTTCATATCGCAACTGCCACGCCCATAAATCCTGCCGTCCTTCAATTCACCCCCGAAGGGGTCAAAACTCCAGCCATTGCCCACCTCGACCACATCAATGTGAGAATTAAAATGCACGCATTCTCCGCCAGTCTGCCCCTCATGGCGGGCAATAATATTCCAGCGCGGATATTTTTCGCTGTCCCCCGGCGTGTCAAAAGCCCTGATCATCTCGGTGACAAACCCGCGCTTTTTTAAGCGTTTGCCAATATATTCGCAAATTTCAAGATATCCGTGACCGGGAGGATTAAGCGTTGGCATGCGAATAAGGTCTTGGGTCAAAGCTACAAGATCATCGCGACGTGAAGCAATTTCCTGCCTCAATTTTTCCTTGATATCAATCACGCACAAACCACTCCAGATTGGATTTTTATAAATTTCAGCCTGTGCCTGAGATTGGCACAAGTCAATAGGGTTTGACGCCCGTAAATCAAATATTCAAATCTGAACCAAACCAGATCAATCAATCGATTATATCTTGCAATTGTGCCTTGATATGTACTTTGCTGGTTATGGTTCTGTGCACTGGACAACGCTCGGCAATTTCAAAGATTTTTTTCTTCTCTTCTTCACTAAGATTGCCTGTGATTGAAATTTTCGTATCAATCACATCCACTTTCCCGTTCTCTGTCTCGCATTGTTCACAATCTTTGGCATGGGTTTTTTCGTGAGAAAGCCTAACCTGCACCCGTTCCAGATCATATCCCTTTCTTGTCGCATACATTCGCATGGTCATGGATTTGCAGGTGCCAAGGGCTGCCAGCAAAAAATCATAGGGTGTCGGGCCGCTATCATCTCCACCCACCCTTTTTGGCTCGTCTGCGCTTAAAATATGGCCGGAACCGGTAACCACCACATTGCTAAATTTCCCCGTTCCGGTTTCTGCTACCGCAACGCTACCCTCCACTGCTTCAGGTTCATCAAACCCGGCAGTTTCAGATTGAATATATCGCTGCGCCCATGCCCCGATTATTTCAGCGCCATAAATTGCATCAGCCCTTTTAGATAAAAAATGATCGCTGTCATCAAGCGAAACAAAGCTCTTGGGGTGTTTGGCGGCCAGAAAAATCTCGCTGGCGTTTTCAATACCCACCACCTTATCCAGCGGGGCATGCATGATCAGCAACGCCTTTTTCAGATTGCTTACCTTTTCAAGCAATTTTTGATCCTCAATATCGTCCAAAAATTGCTTTTTGATGCAAAACGGCCGCCCTGCCAGCAAAACTTTGGCCTCGCCGCTTTGATTGATTTCCTCAATTGAATTTTGAAATATATGTTTAACATGTGCAGGATCCGAAGGTGCGCCAATACTAACAACCGCCCGACTTTGTGGTATCTGATCCGCACAAGCCAAAATCGCTGCTCCGCCCAATGAGTGGCCAATCAGAATTTGCGGAGCCATATTGTTTTTGGCCATATGATCTGCCGCCGCCACGAGGTCAGCAACATTGGAAGAAAAATTGCTATTGGCAAACTCCCCCTCACTGGATCCAAGCCCGCTAAAATCAAACCGCAACACTCCAATTCCAAGCTTGACCAGAGCAGACGAAATCTGATTGGCAACAAAAATATCCTTGGTGCAGGTGAAACAATGGGCAAACAGCGCATAGGTTTGTATGGTCCCGTTGGGCAAATCCAGACGCCCTGATAACTTCCCTCCCTCGGCCCCGGGGAACTTGAAAACCGGAGAGCTTAAAACCGGAGAACTTAAAACATGGGTTGCTTCGTTCATTTTTATCATCCCTAATTTGTCAGGCCAGCCAGAGTTTAATATTTAAAACCAAAAAACAACCCAAAAAAACAGCTTGTAAAATATAGTTTAATTAACCCATTTACAAACTTCAAAAATTTTTACCCGCACCAAATCCTAACCCCCTCAACCAGACACAATCCAAACAACCCCTTTCACAGCTGCGTTATTTGCCCCATACAAATTTTTGAAATTTCAAGTTTGGCGGTTTTCAAACCCTGCCACATAGCGACAAGTATTTGAACTAAATCCCCCGATAAAAAGAGCGCGCACCTAAAGGCGAAATTGCATTATACAAACAAATTTCCAAAAGATTTGACCATTTGATAAAAAAATTCCATACTTTATCTGTCAAATTCAACAATTTAACGGAGATCCCAATGCAAAAAAAACTCCTGTGGTCGCGTCGGCTCATGCTGGCAGCGCTCGCCTTTGCAGCGACTTTAATGACGGCCAGCGTCAGTCTGGCACAAGTGACCAAAGTCGCCGCCATCTATACATTGCCGGTTGAACAACAATGGATTTCACGCATCCATATTGCCCTTAATGCGGCTATGGAACGTGGTGAAATTGAATATGTATATTCGGAAAATGTTGCCAACACCGATTATGAACGCGTTATGCGTGAATATGCCGATGCGGGCCAACAACTGATCGTTGGCGAGGTTTTTGGCCTGGAACGTGCTGCCAGAAAAGTGGCCGCAGACTATCCTGAAACCGCCTTTTTGATGGGTTCGTCTTTTGGGCCCAGTGGCGATAATTTCTCGGTTTTTGATAATTGGATCCACGAGCCGGCCTATTTGTCCGGTCAGGTTGCTGGTGAGGCAACCCAGTCAAACCTTATTGGTCTGGTTGGCGGATATGCCATTCCTGAAGTTAACCGCCTGATGAATGCGTTTATGGATGGCGCCCGTTCGGTAAACCCGGAAGTCAAATTCCTCGTTAACTTCATCGACAGCTGGTATGATCCACCGAAAGCCAAAGAAAGTGCTTTTGCGATGATGGATGCCGGTGCTGACATCATGTATGCAGAGCGTTTCGGGGTATCCGATGCTGCTCTTGAGCGCGGTGTTAAAGCAATCGGCAACGTTATCGATACTTCTGCCGATTATCCAAACACCATCCTATCTTCTGCTCTTTGGAACATGGGCCCAACCATTGATCGCGCCATTGCTGCGGTTGCCAAGGGACGCTTTGAGGCTGCTGATTATGGCCAATATTCCTTTATGAGCTATGGCGGTGGTGCTTTAACCATCGACGAAAATCTGGTTCCGGCCGAAGTGGTTACCTCGGTTCGTGCGCTCGAGCAGGATATCAGAGATGGCCTGTTCAGGGTTAACGTCAATGATTCAGAGCCTGTCTCGGACAATTGATGCAGAAAGAATAAACTGTGTCGATAAATGAGCATACAATTCTAAATCTCACCGGGCTAAGCAAACGCTTTGGCCCGGTGATAGCTGCCAACAACATAGACCTTCATCTTCAGCGTGGTGAAGTACTGGCTTTGCTTGGCGAAAATGGTGCAGGCAAAACCACCCTGATGAACATGCTATTTGGCCACTACACACCCGATTCGGGAACGGTTGAGGTTCGTAATGAAAACGGTGAATTAATAGAGCTGCCCCCCGGCCAGCCCCAAGCGGCAATTGATGCGCGCATCGGCATGGTTCATCAACATTTTGCCCTGGCTGAAAACCTTACTGTTTTAGATAATATCCTGCTGGGTTCCGAGCCATTATTTTCTCTGTTCCGCTCCAATGCGCCAGCAAAAGCAAAAATTCAATCCATTATGTCCAGTTCCGGCCTAAATGTCCCTCTGGATGAAAAAGTGGGCGATCTTTCTGTCGGAGAACGCCAGCGGGTAGAAATTCTTAAAGCCCTCTATCGGGACGCAAAAATTCTGGTACTCGACGAGCCAACAGCTGTCCTTACTCCCCAGGAGGCCGATAGCCTGTTTGTCGCCATTCGCACCATGGTAGATAAAGGCCTTGCGGTTATTTTTATCTCCCACAAATTGCGCGAGGTTCTGGCTTTTTCCGATCGTATTGCGGTTCTTCGCCATGGCAAAAAAGTTGGAGAAATAAAAACCTTTGAGGCCAACACAAATTCTATCGCAAAAATGATGGTTGGCGCTGACACAAAAACAGTTGAGCGCACCTCTATCGAGGCGGGAGACCCCGTATTGCGCCTGAATAATATTTCAACCCATGGCGAGCGATCCAGCGAAAGGCTCATCCAGATCAATTTTGAAGTTTGCACCAATCAAATCGTTGGTATAGCTGGTGTTTCAGGTAATGGTCAAAGCGCTCTGGCAGCATTGATTTCCGGTCTTGTCGCCCCCAAATCGGGCACTATTGAACTTGCAGGAAAAGAGATAAAAAAAACATCCCCCAAAGCCATGGTCGATGCCGGGGTCGGGCGCATTCCCGAAGATCGCCATCGCGACGGAGTCGTTGGAGCTATGAGTGTGGCCCACAATCTCGTCATCGAGCGCCTTGGCGACAAAAAATTCCAAAGCTTTGGGTTTTTACAAAATAACAAAATAGCTGCCAACGCCAACGAGCTTTCAAAAGCCTTTGATATACGTGGCCCCGGAATAGAAGCCCGCACTGCCCTGTTGTCGGGCGGAAACATGCAAAAGCTGGTGCTGGCCCGAATTTTAGACACCAACCCAAAACTGATTATTGCCAACCAGCCGACAAGAGGGCTGGATTTTGGTGCAGCGGCCGAAGTTGCCCGCCGCCTGATGGAAGCACGCAAGCGCGGAGCCGGAATAATCCTTATTTCCGAAGATCTGGACGAAATTCTTGCCCTTTGTGATATGATTTACGTGGCCCATGATGGGAATTTAGAAAAAACCGACAGCCGCGAACGCACAGAAATCGGCCTGCTAATGACCGGACACTCATAAAAATGATACGCATTGAACCAAGACAAAATGTCCCTCCCCTCGCCCATATAGCCATACCTGTGTTTTCAGCTCTGATGGCGCTGGCGCTGGCAATAATCCCGCTGACATTTGCCGGTGCATCAATAATTCCCGCCTTCAAGCAAATGTTCGTCGGGGTTTTTGGCTCGGTATTTTCCTTCACCGAGATGCTGACCCGCGCCACCCCGCTAATGTTCACCGGCCTTGCGGTGGCTTTGGCCTTTCGCGCCAAATTGTGGAACATTGGCGCCGAGGGGCAGCTTTATCTGGGCGCCATGGCAGCTGCCTGGATTGGCACCGGCATGATTGATGGCCCCCCTTGGGTCATGATTCCAGTTGTGCTGATAGCTGGAGCCAGCGCCGGAGCGCTTGGCATGCTTGGGCCGGCATTGCTCAAAACCCGCTTTGGTGCCGACGAGGTGGTAACTTCATTACTGCTCAATTTTATTATTTTGATCTTTGTGCAAATGATGCTCGAAGGCCCGCTAAAAGATCCGATGAGTCTGGGATGGCCCCAATCCATGCCAATAATTGATTCTGCGACCCTTCCGCGCCTGCTCGATCGCATGCGCATCCATGCCGGGCTGATTGTGGCGATTATCTCGGCAATAATCGTTGCTATAATTCTTTCCAGAACCGTTCTTGGACTTAAAATTCGCGCCGTGGGCGAAAACCCCGCAGCAGCACGCCATGCCGGTATCGGAGTCAATCGCACCCTGCTATTGGTTGCTTGCGGCTCTGGCGCACTGGCCGGTCTTGCCGGAGTTTCAGAGGTTGCAGGGCTAAAAGGCTACCTGACCATCGACCTGTCCCCCGGCTTTGGTTATACGGGCATAGTAGTTGCCATGCTCGCCGGTCTTTCGCCGGTCGGAGTAATTATTGCCTCCCTGTATATCGCTACGGTATTTGTTGGAGCCGACAGTATGAGCCGGGCCATGGGCGTTTCCAGTTTTCTAGCCGACCTTGTGGTTTCCCTATCTTTGATATGCGTGTTGATCGGTGGCTTTTTCACCCGCTTTTCATTGGTTTATGAGCGCCGCAAACAAGGCAAAGCATCATGATAGATATCCTCAATATTTTCCTTAACGAAAGTTTTTGGGTTGCTTCCTTGCGCATTGCTACCCCGCTGATATTTGGTGTTTTGGGGGCATTGGTTTGCGAGCGGGCTGGTGTTTTGAACCTTGGAATCGAGGGCATATTCGTGGTTGGCGCCATGACCGGATGGATGAGCGTCTGGATGGGCGCACCCCTGTGGCTTGGCCTGGTCGCGGCAATGGCTGCCGGCGGCGCTTTTGGCCTTTTGCACGCTATTCTCACCGTTCCCCTTGGTCTTTCCCAGCATGTTTCGGGCCTTGGAATAACCCTTCTTGCCACCTCCAGCGCCTCGTTTTTCTATCGCACAGCATTACCTGATGTTACCTCCCCGCCCCGCATTGAAGCCTTCAAACCCATGGATGTGCCATTCCTTTCCGATATTCCGTTTTTTGGGCCGGTGGTTTTTCAGCAAACGGCCATGACATGGCTGGCCCTGATCATGGTTTTTGTTCTGTGGTGGATAATGAGTAAAACCCCGCTCGGGGTGGCTATTCGTGCGGTTGGTGATAATCCCGAGGCTGTCAACGCTCAAGGTCTTTCCGTCTATGCCCTAAGGATCGGGGCAGTGGTTGCAGGTTCGTCCATTATGGCCCTTGGCGGCGCATTTTTGACCATGTCGGCTTTCGATGCCTTTTTCTTTGGCATGGTCAATGGCCGTGGCTGGATTTCTATTGCCTTGGTAATTTTTGCCAGTTGGAAACCGGGCAAGGCCCTGCTTGGCGCATTATTATTCGGCATGTTTGATGCGCTTCAGGTACGTTTGCAAACCGAGGCCGGGGCAATAATACCCTCGCAAATTTTTCTAATGGCCCCATATATTCTTTCCATCATTGCCCTGGTCATTGTTGCCAGACGGGCTGAATATCCCCGCGCCCTGCTAAAACCATGGTTCAAGGGCCAAAGATAGGAATTTTATAAAAATGGCTTTTGATCTACTCGTAAAAAACATCAGCCTGCCAAACGGCAGAACCGGTTTAGATATTGCCTGCCAAAACGGCAAGATCATTGCCATTGAGCGCAATATTGATGACAGTGCAAAAACCATGATTGCAGAAACTATAATTGCAAAAACTATAATTGCAAAAACTATAATTGATGGTCATGGATTGCTGATTTCTCCACCCTTTGTTGATCCCCATTTTCACCTTGATGCCACCCTTTCCCTTGGCAATCCCCGAATGAATGTTTCTGGCACCCTGTTGGAGGGAATAGGCCTGTGGGGGGAATTAAAACCCCTGCAAAGCGTTGAGGAAATCATTGAAAGGGCGCTAAAATTCTGCGATTTGGCAATTTCCATGGGTATTGGCGCCATTCGCTCACACGTTGATATTTGCGATGATGAACTAAAGGGTGTCGAGGCCCTGCTGACAGTAAAAAAACAAATTGCCCCCTATCTGGATTTGCAGCTTGTAGCCTTTCCTCAGGATGGTTTTTATCGCTCCCCAACGGCTGAAAAAAACCTTATCCGCGCCCTTGATATGGGCGTTGATGTGGTTGGTGGCATTCCCCATTTCGAACGAAGCATGGAGATGGGCAAAAAATCCGTCACCGCCCTTTGTGAATTGGCCGAAAAACGCGGCCTGATGGTCGATATGCATTGCGATGAAAGCGATGATCCCATGAGCCGGCATGTGGAAACTCTAGCTTTTGAAACTCAGCGACTGGGCATGCAGGGGCGGGTCACCGGCTCTCACCTTACCTCCATGCACTCCATGGATAATTATTATGTTTCAAAACTCATCTCCTTGATGGCAGAGGCTGAACTGCATGCCATAGCCAACCCGTTGATCAATATCATGTTGCAGGGGCGCCATGATACCTATCCCAAACGGCGCGGCATGACGCGGGTGCGCGAACTTAGAGACGCCGGGATAAATACCGCATTTGGCTCTGATTGTGTTATGGATCCCTGGTATTCTTTGGGTCGGGCCTGCATGCTTGATGTGGCCCATATGGGGCTGCATGTGGGGCAAATGTCATCCAGAGATGACATGAAATGGTGCTTTGATGCGGTCACGATAAATGCCGCCAAAGCAATGGGCTTACAAAATTACGGGCTGGAAAAAGGCTGTGATGCCAATTTTGTCCTGTTGCAGGCTAAAGACCCTATCGAGGCTATTCGCCTGCGCTCCAACCGGCTGATGGTAGTTAGGGGGGGAAAGATCATCGCCAGAACCCCGCCTCAAAAATCTGAACTTTTCCTCCCCCAACGGCCAAAATCTCTAAACCCGGCAGACTATGGGCCAAAAGCTGACTAGGCCATTGCCGGTTTTGATGAAATCAACAGCGCTGGACCAATTGCAATGAGCGATCAAATATCCGAAATCACAGACTGGTTGTTGCAGGGTGATGTCGCAATACAATATCAGACCCATCGTGATCTTTTGGGCACGCAGCGTCCTGACCTGCGGGCAAGAATTGTGCATGAAGGGTGGGGGAAGAGGTATCTGGATCATCGTAACCCGGACGGCTCATGGGGTCAGGAATTCTACCGTCCAAAATGGACGAGTACCCATTACACTCTTTTAGAATTAATGGCACTCTGCATTGATCCCCATCATCATTTGATCAACGAAAGTGTCAAGAATATCGCTCTTCAATACAAGGCAATGGATGGCGGTATCGGTTGCTCCCGAAAAGCGGCAAAAAGCGATGCATGCGTGAATGGCATGTTTCTCAACTATGCATGTTATTTCGGACTGCAAGAAGACCTTCTGTGCTCAATTGTTGATTTCCTTCTAGCTGAACACATGGATGACGGCGGTTTCAATTGTCAGAGTAACCGGTCGGGTGCGCACCACAGTTCCTTGCATTCCACCCTCTCCGTGCTGGAGGGGATACTTTCATTTCAAAGAAGCGGTTACTCCTACAGGTTGGATGAATTGACGAACGCAGCCATGCTATCGCAGGAATTTATCTTGCTGCATCGGCTTTTCAAATCTGATCGAACCGGACAGATCATTGACAAGAAGTTCCTCAATTTTAGCCATCCCGCACGCTGGCATTACAACATCCTTCGTGCACTTGATTATTTGCGCAATGCGGGTGTTTCCTATGATGCGCGCATGCGCGATGCTATTGACGTCATAACTCATAAACGCCAAAAAGACGGGTGCTGGCCCAAGCAGGCATCCCATACCGGAAAAGTGTTTTTTGTCATGGAACCTGCGCGGGGGCCAAGCTGGTGGAATACGCTGATGGCGCTTCGCATTTTGAAGGCTTACGACAAGCACCAATGACTTTAATTGCTCAAAGCCTTCGTTCCTCATCACAACCAATGCGAGTCGCTCAAACGTACATGCAAAGGTCTGACCAGGTCACAGGTGCGATCACCAATCATTCAAAGCGCTATACTGCTGCTCTCATTGCGTGCGCTCGACTTGGCGCTGCCGTGTAAAACTTGTCCCATAGTGCTTCCTTCCATTCCAAGGATAATACTACACCATCAAATGCCGGGACTATACATTTTTGGGCGCGGTAAGTTTTACGCCCGAATGCGTTGTAAACTAGAAGAAAACCATCTGGTTTCCTTATAGTTTTCGCCTGTTCTGGCACAAAATTTTCTAGCGCAGAATGGACTAATTAAACAGGTCCTGACCCTAAACACCCCAGAGTAAAAACCCTGAGAATAATAACAAAGGAAGTTAACCCTAAATTAAGCCTAGAATCACGGAGTTATATCCCGTTGACGATCTATAACCATAAATATGTTTATCTCGTTTAATACCGGCGTCAAATTATGGCGTCTTTAGCTATCAAGAGGGGGGTAAACCATGCAACAATCAACTGCGCGTTTTCTAAAATTTGGCATATTTGGTGTCGCTATTCTGGCCCTTTCGGGATGTGCTGCAACCGGCTTTGGCGGCTCTGGCCCCTTTAACAATCAAACGGCTCAAATCGCCAATATTTCAGATCAGGGAAATTTCACTGCCGCCAGCGCACTAGCTGAAGCCCGCGCCCAGTTCCGCGCCAATAATTTTGGCTATTCCGCTGCCTATTATAAAAAATACACCGAAATTTCCCCACAAAGCTCTCAAGGTTATGTAGGCCTTGCCGCCTCCTATGATCGCCTAGGCCGCTTTGATCTTGCCGATCGAGTCTATGCATCCCTGCGCAGGATTGGCGGCGAAACCGCCCAATATTACAACAATGTAGGTTATTCATACCTGATGCGCGGCTCGTTGCAGACAGCACTTGCAAACTTTCGCAAAGCCGCAGCGCTTGATCCCGATAATATTACCATTAGTAATAATATACAATTGCTGGCTGATGCCGCTGCAACCAGAGCCTAAGGTCAGGACCTATTAATTCCAAGTAAATTGATAAAGCAAAGTGACATTGCCCTAAAGGGGCGTAGCCTTAAAGAGGCGACTTGAGTATTTATGGGAAGCCTTGAATTTAAGCAATTAGCAAAATTGCTAACAGATCACTCTTCAATAACGCTGCCGTTTTTCCCCAGACCAGAAACATCATATTGCGAAGCACTGGATGGATTTATAGTTTGCGCTTCCAGATTGGCTTTGACGGCGTTTCCGCCCCCTTGGGTAACCCTGTCGGAATTGGCCAAATATGCGAGATTGCAACCGCTAAGCACCAGCGACATTCCCCCGACCAGCATCAGGTTTTTAAGAACCATAAAGGTTTTTTTAGCAATCATTAGTTGCCCTCCGAGCCATCAGGTCCAAGATCAATTATATATCCAAAGGGCCCGGAAACTCCGGCACCAGAAACAAAATTGCGTTGCATTTGTCGACTGACTTCCATCTGTCCAAGTCCAAAGAATTGCACATCATTTGCCGGAGCACTGCTATCAAGCGGGCTCGCCAAAACCTGTCCGGGAACCGCAGGCTGCACCAAACGCGGGGTAACAATAATCACCAGTTCGGTTTCTTTTTTTTGATAACTGGAAGATTTGAACAAGGAGCCAAGCACCGGCACCTCGCCAATCCATGGCAATTGGTTCTGTCTAAGATTGGTATCGTTTTGCAACAATCCGGCAACCGAAAAACTCTGTCCGTCCCGCAATTCGACAGTGGCATTAAGGGTGCGGGTGTTAAATACCGGATCGCCGGTGGCGGTAAAACTGCCAATACTTGAAACTTCCGGGGAGAGTTGAATCTGGATACGGCCATTATCAAGCACTATCGGGGTGAACTCCAACCGCACACCGAAATCACGATAGGTAAGGGTTGAATTGCCATTGGCATCATTTACGCGAATTGGCACCTGCCCACCGGCCAGAAAACTTGCTGTAACGCCTGAAAGAGTAGTCAGATTAGGCTCGGCAAGGGTTCTAACCAGACTTTTGGCCTCCAGCGCACTGATTGTTGCATTAAGAGAGACACCGCTAACACCGGAAAGAACACTGGTTATAAAGGTAGCAAAAGAGCCCGCATTAGCGGCCGGATTTTGTGCCCCCCCACCGATGGCAACATTGACAGCACCAACACTGCCACCCCATTGAATACCAAGCTCGCGACCGGCATTGCGCTGGGCTTCTAAAATCCTGACCTCCAGATTAACTTGCTGGCCACCTTTTAGGGTAATAGTATTAACCACTGCCGGGCTGCCATATTGATCAACAATTGCCAGAACCTTTTCCAAAGAATAGGCATCACTTACACTGCCGGAAAGTTGCACCCGCCCGTTTACCGTATTCACCTTTACATCTGACTGGGGCAATGCCGAGCGGATCGAGCGGGCTATATCGATAGTATCCACCCCCACTTCCACGGCCAAAAGGCCAACAGGCACTCCATCTTCGGAATAAAGATTGACGGTGGTGGTGCCAAACGAGCGGCCAACCAGATAGATAGAATTGTCGGTGATTGGCTGCGCATCGGCAATATTTGGGTCGGCGGCAACTATTTTGCCCACCGGATCCGAAAGAACAATCGTCACCGCCTGGGAAACTGGCAGATTTATCCGCAATACCGAAGTGGTTTGCAAATCATATTCAATTTTTTGCGCGCGTGCCGGACTCAAAAGCAGCAAAGAAAGAGCAATAAAACCGGCCAATAACAATATTGCCTGTAAAAAACCCTGTCGTGTTCTGATTACTTGAATATTAAAATCCATGCTCGATATATTTGTCATATTTATCTGAACCTTAAAGCATGTACTGCTACAATATTTTGCCAGCTACGCGCCTTGCCCCTGCTTTATCAATTTCATTTTATCAGGCCGGATTTATCTGCTTGAAGAAATAGGCCGCCCGCTAATGCCCCAATTATAGCTGGTTTTGGTCAACATCAGCTTAACAGCGCAAAACTTGGAACGAATTTCTCTCCACAGTTAACCCGTTATCATTTTGCCCCTATTGCAAGCTTGGAGTGCCTCCATTATTGGTCCAAAACGGACTGGAAAGACGTATTGCCTGATTGCTTCCGGTGGTTTTTAGATTGTTGGCAGCCCCGAAATCTTCCATCGAACGCAATACCAAAGACAATTCACCAAGCCCTATAGCCCCTATGATTACTTCGGCCTCGCTAGTATTAAGTGCTAGGGTTACTATTACATCGTTCGAAAAAATCTGGGCATTATCACCCTGTGCTCCATTATTTTCCAAAGGCTCCGGCGGAGCGCCTGTTTCCCCCCTCTCGCCAAGGCGAGCATCAATGGCCAGAACTTTTACATTTTGCAAAATTGTCTCCGATGCAATGCCCGTGGGAGATGCCTGTGTTAAAATAACATCCACCTGATCATTGGGATTTATAAAACCACCTGAAGCAGATTCTGGACTTATGGGCACCGAAACCCCGCGCATGCCGGGTTTCAAAATTGCAGAAAGATAGCCCTGGGAGGCTCGTGCAAGTTTTTGCTCGCGTATTGGCTCGCCGGGAAATATTTCAAACCGTGCCAGCGCGCCACCCATTTCGCTCATGGCCTTTGGCATATCTTCAATGGTGATATAATCCGAACGTATCGATCCTTCGGGCCATTCTTCCCAAGAAAGAGTATTTATAGACAAACGCTCGCCAACGCCGATTGCCCGTTTTGCTACCAACACCTGAATTTTGTTCTCTTTGACTATTGTTACTTCTGCAACCGGCGCAACTACCACCGGCTCATTATTTTGTTGGGTTGCAAAAAATGCGGCCATGCCACCAGAAACTACAGCCACCAATATCAGCGCCAAACGGGCCGGCTTTAATGTGCTGCGCCCCGGAGTGCGGCTAAGCATTGTACCCAAAGCGCTTTGCTGATTTTCAGGAACCCCATTGCGTTGCAATTCAGCCCGCATGGCATCAACACTGCGACGATCGGCCTTGCGCCTCTCGACGCCCTCATATTGGGGGTGCCCCTTTTTCGGGTTGGGTATATCATAGGCAACACGCTCATGCTTGCGGCGCTCGATACCCGAGGGCGCACTATCAATATCTTCAGCGGTTTCATGATCGGTGCTGCGCCGCCCACCAGTTCTGCGCTCTACCCCTGATGGAGCAGAACCTGGCTCCGGTAAATCTTGTTGTGTGCGTCTAAGCAAAGCAGCCTCGCCTGTTGAATATAATTGCGGCACTCAAAAAAAATGTGCGCCCATAAAAACAAGCTACAATGTAGAACTGACTGTTTTGTTCTAAAAAAAGTGAAAATTTTAATGATTTTGGTAAGCATCTATAATGACGAAATAAGAAATGCCATCAACACCGTATTCATATCATCGGCCCGGATAAACATCAGCACGATAACCGGCACCAAAGTCGCCTTAGAAATAGCGTTAAAGCCCACCAGCATCGGATAAAGCGCCTCGCGCATAATTTTGGAGAACCCCATTATATTCCAAAACCGTGCCGACAAAATCGCTATCAATAGTCCCGCCACCGGGCGCCATAAAGTATCCCACCCATAAGAAAGAAACAGTCCCTCGAATTTCTAAAAACAGGCCACAAATCAGAGGCTGAGGCCAGTTTATAGTTTAGCCACTGGTTAACACAGACCAGCCATTCCCAGAATATGAAAACACAATTATCGCCAAGAAAAGAATACCAATCCCAGTCTTTTTTGCAAGAAAACAAAAATTACTTGACTTGTTGAAAGTTTTATAACATTTATTTTGCAGCTTTGAGGAGCCGCACATGTCCAAGTCTTTGCGTGAATGTCTGATAGAAGTGAAATCAACCGCCTCCAAGGCGGATCGGACAATAGCGAATTATATGCTTGCCCAATTAGCCACCCTTCCGTTTGAAACCGCCGCAAGCATAGCCGCCAAGGTAGAGGTCAGCGAAGCCACCGTCGGCCGGTTCTGCCGAGCCATAGGGTATCGCAGTTTCAAAGATATGAAAGACCACCTGAGGCAGGAAGTCGGCAACGCGCCGTGGCTGATTAGCGACCGTCTACGAGAGTTGCAATCGCGTAACAAGACCGGACTTGAGCAACTTAGCAGCGGACTGGAACTGGAAATTGCCGCACTTGTCGCAGTCTACGAGATTGCCCACAGCCCGGAGTGGAACCGTGTCGCTAAACGGCTGGCACAGATCAAGTCTATCTATGTCACCGGTTTTCAGACCGAACGCGGAATGGCACAAATTTTCGTTAACCAGTTACAGTATCTACGTAGCGGTGTACATCTGATCGACCTTGCAAGTGGCAATTTCTCCGAGCTTTTGGCCGCAGATAGCGATGACTGTGCATTGGTGATATTCGAGGCACGGCGCTACTCGCGCATGGCCCTGCTGCTCTCCCAAGAAGCGAAAGCGGCAGGCATTCCGCTCACCCTGATCACCGATCCCTACTGCGATTGGGGCCGTGGTCTGGCCGACGAAATGTTCGTCGTCCCGACCGATTTCAGCCTGTTCTGGGAATCAACTGCCCAGATGGCCAGTCTGGCCAACCTGCTAGTTAACTGCATCTTCATTGAGATGGGGCCCGAAGCAGAGGCCCGGATGAAAAAGACTGCCCGACTTTATAGCCGTTTCACCGGCCACGTCGGTGACCAGCTCAAAGCCGGGGCAAATAATCGCCGAAAAAATTGAACTCAAAACCAACCACAACAGGAGAAAAACCATGCGATACGTGACTAAGAAACAACTTCTTTCAGGATTGGCAGTGTTAACAGCCGGTCTCATGACGGCATCTTCCGTCTTCGCGCAAGAGGCAACGATTGCTTTTTCAACTAACGAACTGGGGGTAACATCCTATAACCCGGTGACAGCAACCTTGCTCAATACTGCCAACTCGCTTATCTACGATCGGCTGGTTGAACAGGACGCCGACCAATCATACAAACCTCACTTGGCAACTTCATGGATTGAATCCCCGGATGGCATGTCATGGACATTCAACCTGCGCTCCGGCGTAATGTTTCAGGACGGAACCCCGTTCAACGCACAATCGATTGCTGACTGGATCCCTGATTTTCAAGGAACCGAAAACAATTATCTGATCGATGCGATCGAACGGGTCGAGGTAATCGACGATTTAACCGTCAAATTCGTAATGAAGCGCCCCGAGCCAAATCTGCTTTATAATCTAGCCAGCACTTATATGGGTGTTCCCAGCGCTGCGGCCTTTGACCGGCTGGGTGAGAATTACGGGGTAAGCGAGGCCGTCGGAACCGGGCCATTCAAACTGGAAGAATTTTCCATTGGGCTTGAGACTGTTCTGGTGCGCAACGACGATTATGCGTGGGCGTCTGAATTGTCTCAAAACCAGGGCCCTGCATATCTTGAAAAACTAACCTTCCGTGAAATCCCGGACCAGTCCACCGCATTTTTGGAACTGAAAACCGGCGGCGTGGATGTCCTGTTGGGAGTTCCGACCGACTTTCTGGAAATTCTGGCACAAGAACCAAATGTCACCACCATAGAGATGCCGGGTTTGGGCATCAAATACATGCCGATCAACGTCACTGCCGCGCCCTTCGACGATATCCTTGTCCGCCAGGCAACAGCTTTGGCGGTGGATCAGGAATCCATCCTCAATTCGATCTACAAAGGAGTTGGGGCCGTAGCTAACAACTTCCTGATTTCGTCGTTGCCAGCGGCCGATGTCGACCCCTCACTCAACGTGTCGTATGACCCCGTTCGAGCCAACGAACTGCTGGATCAGGCAGGCTGGATTATGGGCGATGACGGTATCCGCGTAAAAGACGGTGAACTGCTGAGCGTCGATATGTTCACCCAGAATACTACTGATTTCAAACGCCTATCGCAGGTCGTGCAGGCCCAGCTCATGGCAATCGGTATGGATGCGCAGATCACTATCTTTGATGGCTCGACCATCCGTGACGAATACAAGCGCAATGCCCACCAGTTGGCCGTACGCGAGTACGACTGGAACAATTCGGACATTCTGGATTGGTTCTTCAGTGGTGAGCGCTTAGGATATCCCAACGTGTCGATGTGGAAAGATGAAAAGGGACAGGAGATGAACGATATAGCTATGACCCAATCAGCGACATCTGAACAGCGGATCGCCAACTTCAGGGCGTATCACGAATATATCCTGTCGCAGTACCTCTTCGTTCCAATCTATCAGCCAACGATCAACATCGCCTATAACTCAGATGCTGTAACCTTGCCGGAATTAATTCGCGGCATACGGTTCAGGTCGCAGACGGCGCTGGATATGAAAGTCGCAGAATAGACTTTTGCACCTTCCGCTCTCTCCTTTCGGGGAGGGGGCGGACACCAGATCCCAGATTGGACCCGTAATGCTTCTCAAATATATTTTCTATCGTTTTCTGATGCTGATTCCGGTGACAATCTCTATTTCATTTGTGATCTTCATGATTGTCTACCTTCTACCCGGAGATCCAATTGACAATCTAATTCGAGTTGGATCCTCGCCCGAAGCCCGGGAGAGACTAATTGCAAAATATGGACTGAACGAGCCTTTAATCACTCAATATTTCGTCTGGATGGGCAACATGTTTCGCGGTGACTTTGGCGACGCGATTGTTCTGAGACGCCCCGTAGCCGAGCTGATCATGCAAAACCTTCCTTACAGCCTGACACTGGGCGGGCTGGCGTTCGCATTTTCTTCTATTGTTGGCATAATTCTTGGGACGATTTCGGCGGTTGTAAAAAACCCTATCATGGAACGGTTTGTTCGCGGGTTCATCCTGCTGGGCTCGACGGTGCCAGGGTTCTGGCTGGCGTTACTGATGATTCTGCTTTTTTCGGTTACACTAGGCTGGTTTCCGGTTTCAGGCGCCAAATCATGGCAATCACTGGTACTACCGGTGCTAACGATTGGATTTGGCGGCATAGCACTGGTTGCCCGCGTAACCCGCGTCGCCCTTGTCGACGTGTGGCGCGAGGATTTTGTGAAACTGCTCTATGCAAAGGGCCTCTCTGGCCGCGCGATCCTGTTCCGGCACCTGCTACCCCACGCTATGCTGCCCGTTGTAACTATTCTGGCGCTACGGATCGGCTGGATCCTGGGTGGGGCCATTACAGTCGAGTTTGTCTTTGGACGCCCCGGTCTTGGATCGCTGCTGATCCGCGCGCTTGGCCAACGTGACTATCCCGTTGTGCAGGGCAGTCTGCTGATGCTGGCACTGGCCGTGATGCTGGGAACGCTTATCGGTGATATTGCGCAGGCGGCGATGGACCCCCGAATACGGGAGAACAAGTCATGAGGATATTTAAAAGGATGCCCCGGTGGATGGACGCGTTCGCGCGCACAAGTTTAGCAAACGCCTTTTATTCGGGTATGGGAATGGTCTCGGGCGGATTTCTGATTATTCTGGTGCTGACCGCAATCTTCGCTCCCTGGATAGCACCGTTCGACTATGCGGTGCAAAATCTGGCGAATTCCAACGCAGCGCCAGGATGGCCACATCTTTTAGGCACCGACGAACTCGGACGTGACGTGCTCAGCCGGGTAATATATGGCGCACGCACCTCGCTGTCAGTCAGCGCAACTGCCATTGCTATCTCAGTCGCAGTCGGCATGACGCTGGGCGCCGCAGCTGGCTATTTCGGTGGTGCCTTTGAACGCGTAGTGATGACCGTAGTCGATCTGACCTGGTCGTTTCCCGATATTTTGATCGCGCTGATCTTCGTGGCAATCCTTGGCCCCGGCCTGACCAGTACAACCTTTGCCATCGCAATCGCCTATCTGGCGCAATTCACCCGGCTGACCCGCACCCAGATCGTCCGGCTGAAACAGGAGACCTTCATTGAGGCAACAATCAACCTTGGTGCCCGACCAGCCCATATTCTGCTGCGTCATCTGTTGCCCAACGCCGTTGCACCGGTGATCGTCGCCGGCATGCTGGCGATTGGAGACGGCATCATTTTAGAGGCAACGCTCGGGTTTTTCGGCCTTGGCGCGCAACCACCAACCCCCAGTTGGGGCGCTATGATGAGCAGTGGCTCGGCGCAACTGTTCCTGTCTCCCTGGATCCTAATTTTCCCCGGCGTCGCGGTAGCAGTTACGGTTATCGCCGTAAATCTGTTCGGCGATGAACTGATCCGCGCACTCGATATCCGCGACCGATTGAGGCAGGTATGAGCATTCTGAAGGTTCGCGACCTGGGCGTCGCATTCGGTTCAATCCACCCACTGTCAGGAGTCAGCTTTTCACTTAAAAAGGGCGAAACCCTGGGCATAGTAGGCGAATCTGGTTCCGGCAAATCCCTGACCGCAATGAGCATCATGGGACTGCTGCCGCTGTCGGGCGGCCGGATCATCTCTGGCTCAATCGACTTTGACGGGCAGAATCTGACAAAATTGAGCGAACGGTCCTGGCGCAAATTGCGTGGGGGGAGGATAGGTTTGATCACCCAGAATCCGATGACATCGCTCGACCCGCTGCAAAAGATCGGGCCCCAAGTCGATGATGTGGCGATCCTTCATCTGGGTATGACCCGGGCGCAGGCGCGCGCGCGTACTGTCGAAATTCTGGGTACTTTGCGCATTCCAGAACCGGAATTGACCTGCACTCGCTATCCCCATCAAATGTCAGGCGGTATGAAACAGCGGATCGTTATCGCAATGGCGCTGGCGGCCAAGCCCGACGTGCTGATCGCGGATGAACCGACTACAGCGCTTGACGTGACCGTACAAGCGCAGATCATTCGCCTGCTGGACGATCTGGTAAAAAAACACGATCTGGCGCTGATGCTGATTACCCACGACATGAGCGTCATAGCCCAGACTTGCGACAAAGTCGTCGTCATGTATGCCGGGCGCGCCGTTGAGCAGGGGCCGGTTGCCACGATATTTGAGCGCCCCCACCACCCCTATACTCAGGCTTTGATCGGTTGCATCCCGCACGGATTAGCTGAGGGCGAGCGACTAAACAGGATCGAGGGCACGGTGCCAACGGTAATGAATTATCCCAAGGGCTGCCCGTTTCATCCGCGCTGCCTGCATGCAAAAGATATTTGCAGGACTACGCAACCACAATTTGTCAGTGTTGGCCAAAGTGCTGCTGCCTGCCATTTTGTCACCGGAGACACCACATGAGCACCCTTTTGGAAGTTCGTAATCTTACGAAACGGTTTTCCTCCGGCGGCGGGTTGTTTGCCAAGGCTCGCTCAATGCACGCGGTCAATGGTGTATCGTTCACTATGCCTGAAGGACGGGTGATCGGGGTTGTTGGAGAATCGGGCTGTGGCAAATCCACACTTGCACGCCTGATCCTGCGGCTGATCGAGCCCACCGGCGGCGAAGTGCTCTTTGACGGCGACGACCTGCTGGCCAAACGCCCGGCCGAGATGCGCCGACTGCGAGCCCGTATGCAGATGGTGTTCCAAGACCCCTATTCAGCGATTGATCCACGCTACACCATCGCTCGGGCGCTAAGCGAACCGTTCACGGTGCAGGGGATTAAACCTGAGGGTCTGTTGAGCGATACTGTTGCACAACTGCTTGAAATGGTCGGCCTAAACCCGGGACTTTCCACAAGCTATCCACACCAGTTATCGGGCGGCCAAAAACAGCGGGTCGGGATTGCCCGGGCGCTGGCGCTGCGACCCTCGTTATTAGTTCTCGATGAACCCACCGCGTCGCTAGACGTATCTGTACAAGCGCAGATCATCAGCCTTCTGGAAGATTTAAGGAGTGAACTTGGATTAACCTATCTGTTCATCTCGCACGATCTGGGCTTGGTGAAATATTTCTGCGACGAAATATTGGTGATGTATCTAGGTCGCATTGTAGAATCATTACCCGCCACAGACACCGTGGCTCGCCATCCTTACACCCAGACCCTGATGGACAGCACCTTTGAGCCGGATCCGAAACGGCGCCGTTTGATCGCGCCGCTGCCCGGCGAGGTTCCTAGCCCCTTCAATCTACCGCCCGGCTGCGCTTTTGCTGACCGCTGTCCACGCATAACCAGTATCTGCCGGAGTGAAACACCACTGCTTCTAGACGATGGTGCACACCAGATAGCCTGCCACAATCCGATTTGAAATACCCATGGAGGACAATACATTGAGCTTTAAAGTACTGACAGCTGAAATCTCGCATGAAACCAACACATTCAGCGTCCATGAGACCGGCATTCAAGCGTTCCGGGACAGATATCTGCTGATCGGCGAACAGGCAATCACGGCGCGCGGCAACCATAATACCGAATTGGCCGGACTATTGGACACAGGCCGGGATCACGACTGGCAAGTGACCCATGTGCTAAGTGCCGCCGCTGGACCAGGAGGATATGTCACCCGGCAGGCCTTCGATACTCTGGTTGACCCGGTTGTCGATGCTGCAAAGCACGGCGGCTGGGACGGTATTATCCTAATATTGCACGGGGCTATGGTAACCGAATTTGATGAAGATGGCGAAGGAGAAATTTTGCGCCGTTTGCGGGCGGTGACCGGGCCGGACCTGCCGATTGCTGTGACCCTGGATCCCCATGCTAACGTGACGGTAGAGATGTGTGCCCTTGCTCAGATCCTTATATCCTTCACAACCTATCCCCATGTGGATTTTCGTGCTACCGGCCGGCGGGTCAGCGAACTGCTGCATCGCACAATGACTGGAGAAATTCGCCCGCGCACCTTGCGGGCACACCGGCCAATGCTGGAGGAGGCCAACGGCGGGCGCACTGATATTGGCCCGATGATCGAGCGCCACGCAATAGCGCGCGCCTTTGAGACCCAAAAGGACATCTTTGCCATCAGTATCAACGGCGCTTTCCCCTGTGCCGATATTGCCCAGGTCGGCCCGACGGTCCTGCTGACCGGCGAGGGTGATCCGGTACCCCATCAGGCCATCGCGGAAGAAATCGCAAACGACATCTGGAGCCGCCGCCACGATGCGCTGAACCAGTATCTGTCGGTTGAAGAGGCCGCCGATATCGCGGCAGGCTGGCGCACAAAAGACGGACCGCTGGTCATTGCGGACTACGCCGACAACCCCGGAGCGGGCGCTTATGGCGATGCCACCGCCCTTCTCGGTGCCTTGCTGGACGCCGGGGTGACCGGGGCCTGTTTTGGCCCGCTTGTAGATCCGGAGGCGGCGCACACGCTGCGGGATCTGTCGCCTGGCGACAGCGTGTCGCTGGCGATTGGCGGTAAAACAGCACCGGAATTCGGCGGCGGCCCGCTGAGCGTTGAGGGCACATTGATGTGGTGCGGGACCGGTCGGGTAGTGGGCGATGGACCGATCATGGACGGTCTTGAAAGAAGCTTTGGTAGAACTGCCGTTCTTCGGGTCAAGGGCATCGATATTCTGATCGTTAGTATCGCGCACCAGATGCTGGATCTTCAGCAATTCAAGACCTTTGGCATCGACCCAACTGCCCTCAAAGTCGTCGCACTGAAATCAATGCAACATTTTCGGGCCGCCTTTTCGCCCATAGCAGGCCGCATAATCGTCTGCGATAGTGGAGCGCTGTGCACAACACAATATGAGCGCCTGCCCTACCTGAAAGTACCACGCCCGATCTTTCCGATCGATCGGATTTAACGTTGGCCAAAGAGACATTTGAAATGGATTTGAAATATGTGTCCACCGTCAACGCCTACCGGCAAAAAATCGTTGGGTATGATAAAATAAAGGAGTAATTCAAGAGCATGAGATAGAAGTTAGCCCTTGCCAAACCACATGACCAGATAACAAGCCAGTATTTGCGATACCTCCAAAATTTCAAATGGTGGAAACACCTTTTTGTGAAACACCTAAGGTCAAGGCCTGTTAACTGTGATCTATGTACTAGCCCCAAGAAATACTACAATCAGTCGGTCCAAAGTAGAGAAGTACCTCAGAACGATATGCGTTAACGTCAGACAATTTTGCAAACTTAGTTTGTTGCCTGAAAGGTGTTTCACTGGCCCGTTGACAAAGACTGTCAGCAGGGCAACATTTTAGGAAAATCCTATGCGAATTATATCCAAAGAAGAAGTTATAGAGCGCCTGCCATATAAAGATTTGATTGAATCATTGCGAGATATGTTCGCTTCCGGTGCAGTTGCTCCCCTGCGACATCACCACACAATGACCTCAGAAGGCGCCCCCGATTCAACCCTGCTATTAATGCCAGCCTGGTCTTCTTCCTCTGGGTTCGGGGGCGTAAAACTGGTCAATGTTACTCCAAAAAACCGGGAAATCGGCTTGCCAAGTATCAGCGCATCATATCTACTTTTTGACGAAAAAACCGGCCAGCACCTGTGCCTGATGGACGCAAGCGAAATGACTGCCAGACGAACTGCTGGTGCCTCAGCTCTAGCTGCTAGCTATCTGGCCCGTCCCGATAGCACCCGACTTCTGGTTGTAGGGGCAGGGAAAGTGGGTGCCCAAATTCCCCACGCTTTTAGCGAAAAATTTCAGTTTGATGAGGTATTAATTTGGAATCGGAACAAGAAAAACCAGGCAGAGCTGGTTGATAGGCTTAACGCCAGCGGGATGAACGCAATCGGGGCAAATTCTTTGGAAAATGCGGTAAAAACTGCGGATATAATCTCCTGTGCGACGCTAACAAACGAGCCGATTATCAAGGGGGAGTGGCTTCAGTCTGGACAACATATCGACTTGATTGGCTCGTTTACACCCCACATGCGTGAAGTTGATGATGAGGCCATCAGGCGCAGTAAAATTTTTGTTGATACACAAGCGGCGCTTATTGAATCGGGCGAACTGAAAATTCCATTGCAAAGCGGAGTAATTGAAGAAAGTGCTATTTGTGCTTCCCTTTACGAACTTTGTGCTGGAGAAAAAAATTGGCGCACCAGTTCAGACATCACATTGTTTAAGTCTGTGGGCCATGCCATCGAGGATCTGGCAGCTGCGATGCTGATTTATCAGGGCGCATAATAATGTTAGAGAGCGTATGAAAGTTTTAATTATTGGCGGTGGCGTGATAGGTATCACAACCGCTTACTTCCTTGTAAATGCCGGGGTGTCGGTAACTTTGCTGGAGCAAAATAGCGCCGGTGGACTGGAAGCATCTGCGGGTAATGCCGGATTTGTCAGCCCCAGCGATTCATTCTCGTGGGCCTCGCCATCCGCCCTTAAATTAGCCATCAAATCTCTGATCTACCCGGACATGGGCATAAAATTTCGCCCGGGGCTTGATCCGCATATTGTTCCCTGGGTTCTTAAATTCCTTGGACAATGCCGACCCGGAAAATGGCGCCAGAACACGCATATAAAATTTCGTTTGGCACAATATTCTTTAACCTTGATGAGAGAGTTAGAGCAGGAAACCGTCATTCAATTCGACACAATAGACAAAGGAATAGCTTATGCCTGTCGCGATCAAAAGGCGTTGCGTGGATTGGAGCGGCACTTTGAATTTTTGAGTGAACGGGGGCTGGAATTAAGGACGCTGGATAAAGATGAACTGTTTAATTTGAACCCGGCACTCAAATCCAGACCTGATATTTATGCCGGAGCGGTTTATTCTCCAACCTGTAAAACCGGAGATTCCCAAAAGTTCTCCAAGGCCTTGGTTCAATGGTGTGAAACCAAAAAAAATTGCCAATTCGAGTGGAACACAAAAGTTCAAAAAATCAATATGAACAACGGAAAAATTTCATCCGTTCTGACCTCCAAAGGAGAGTTCAAGGCAGACACTTATGTGCTTTGTGCCGGAGCGTATAGCGGGATTTTGTCCCGGCAAGTCGGCATTAAGCTGCCAATTTATCCAATCAAAGGATTTTCAATTTCAGCCCCGATCACAAACCCGGATATGGCACCAACAACCGGCTTTGACGATGTGCAAAAAATGGTTGCGGTATCGCGCTTGGGGGGGCGGCTTAGAATTGCGTCCTCGGCGGTTTTTAACGGCTTTAATCTCAATCACACGCCTAAGGATTTTAAGTCTATATTGAAACTGGCGCGTGAAGTATTTCCTGGTGTAGCCGATTATAACAGGGCCGAATACTGGTCTGGATTGCGCCCAATGACCCCATCTTCAACTCCCATAATTGGCGCTTCGAGAGTTAAAAACCTATTTCTGAACACAGGGCACGGGCATTTGGGCTGGACGCTTGCATGTGCAAGCGGAAAACTTACAGCTGACAATATTGTGGGTGAGCTAAACCCTAAGTTCCCTCCAGACTTTTTTTAGGCCCCTTGGTTTTTACCCGACGCTTCTAAGCCTGTGACACCATTAGCGATACGTTACCCCCGGCGGCGGTTGTGTCCACGCAGACATGGCGCTCAATCGCGCAATATTCAGCAACATCAATTGTCGCTATTAAAGGCAAAATCGCACCTCCGCGTGCAGCAAGCGCCTGCCTTGTTAAACGCAGATCCGCGTCATCGCTCCACAACGCAACTGCCTTAAACCCTTCAAGATTCGTCAATATCTTCCGCGTTAAAAACCCCGACATTGCGTGTTCTCCTTTTACTCCCGGCGCAATTAATAAGGCTGAACACCCTGCTTCACGGGCAGCTACTGCTTGCTTATATGCATCCTCTGGGGTTGGTCCAAGACACAAAACAACACCGCGCGGATAAAGTGACAAACGGTTGGATTCGCCTGTAGGGCCAGGAAGCTCAATCGTGTGCAATGGCCTGCGGGGTGCTTTTACCAAATGATCAAGTGCACTTTGAACTTCATCCCTACCAAATAAAGGCCCAGTGGGTACAGGACTTGAATGGGATTTTGCAACCGTAAAGCGCCGAACATAATTTGGCCCTCCAGCCTTGGGTCCAGTGCCTGATAATCCCTCCCCGCCGAATGGCTGTGAACCAACGATTGCTCCTATTTGATTGCGGTTGACGTAAATATTACCAACATTGAGCTTACTTGTAATCTGCTCGACCCGATCATCAAGACGGGTATGTAGGCCAAAAGTTAAGCCGTAGCCGCTTTTATTAATATCATCAATGATATGGCCTACCTCGTTCGATCTGAATGTGGCGACATGCAAAACCGGCCCAAAAACTTCCCTGTCCAAATCTTTAATACCAGCAACGCTAATAATTGCAGGGCCGACAAAGCACCCGGTTTTTGGCACTGAAAGGCGCTTTATAAGACGGCCATCAGAACAGGCCGTACCGATATGGCTTTCAATTTCATCCCGGGCAGATACTGTGATGACGGGGCCGATGTCTGTGTCAAATGCCCAAGGATTACCGATAACAAGCTCGTCCATGGCACCAGACAACATCGCCAAGAACGGAGTGGCAATATCTTCTTGCACATAAAGAATACGTAGTGCTGAGCAACGCTGGCCCGCTGATTGGAAAGCAGATGTCATAACGTCAGCAACAGCCTGTTCAAGCAAGGCGGTTGAATCAACAATCATCGCATTAATACCCCCGGTTTCAGCAATAAGGGGAGCTAGCGTAGGCAAATCATCAGCTATTGATTTATTTATACTTTGTGCGGTGGCTGTCGAGCCGGTAAAGCAAACCCCTTTAATGCGTTTATTAGATGTAAGCTTTGCACCTACAATGTCTCCACGTCCGGGCAGAAACTGCAAAACCTCTCTTGGCACACCGGCTTCATGCAGCAATTTAATAGCAATACTAGCTGTGATAGGGGTAGGTTCTGCCGGTTTTGCCAAAACACCATTTCCTGCCGCCAATGCTGCAGCAATCTGCCCGGTAAAAATCGCTAGCGGAAAATTCCAGGGCGAGATGCAGGCAAATATCCCGCAACCGCGACTTTTCGCAGGTAACCGTTTGGCCTCGTTCCCATAATAGCGCAAAAAATCTACTGCCTCACGCAGTTCAGCTATTGCATCACTGGGGGTCTTTCCTGCCTCGCGGATCAATACGGCAAAAAGCTCACCGAAATTAGCTTCAAAAAGTTGCGATGCCCTGTACAGAACCGCGGCTCTTTTTTCCACTGGGCAATCATTCCAGTCTTGGGCAGCCGTGAGTGCCTCATCAACATGATCAATAGTTGCTTCCCCGACATGACCGATCATATCCTTAGAGTTGGCTGGGTTAAATACCTGTTTGAAATTCGTTGTCTTGATTGCCGAAGCAATGATTGGACCAACTTGCCATTGCGTATTGCTAAATGGTGCACGGGCTTTATCGATTATTGTCAAATCATCAACATTGGAAAGATCCCAACCGCTGGAATTCACACGATCACGACCAAATAGTTCAGCGGCATTGCGAATTGTTTTTCCAGTATTTGCCCTATTTTGAGTAATCTTACTAAAAGGATCAGCAGCAACTTCACCAGCAGGCAAATTGATATCAACAATCTGGTTTACAAACGAAGAATTGGCACCATTCTCAAGCAAGCGCCGCACAAGATAGGCCAACAGATCGCGATGGGGACCAACCGGCGCATAGATGCGGCAACGGGTATTTTCAATCTGTTGAACCTGATCGTACAGTGCCTCGCCCATGCCATGCAGCCTTTGGAATTCAAAGGCATCTCTATTCGAAGCCATCTCTAAAATTGCAACAACAGTATGGGCATTATGCGTCGCAAACTGCGGGTAAATTCTATCACTGCAAGTAAGCAGCTTTTTGGCGCAACAAATATAGGACACATCGGTAGCTGCCTTATGAGTGAATACCGGAAATCCGGCAATACCCTCGACCTGAGAACGCTTTATTTCCGTGTCCCAATAAGCCCCCTTAACTAAACGCACCATAATTTTGCGATCAAGGTCACAGGCAAGTAGATATAGCCAATCGATCACACCTGATGCGCGCCTTCCATAGGCTTGGACCACAACACCAAACCCATCCCAGCCGACCAATTCACGATTGCGTAAAACCGCTTCAATCACATCGAGCGACAACTCAAGTCTGTTCGCCTCCTCCGCATCAATATTGAAACCCATATTGGCTTTTTTTGCCATCAGAGCCAGCTCTGTAGTTCTCTCAACCAGTTCGCTCATCACCCGAGCATGCTGGCTTTGCTCGTAGCGAGGAAACAAAGCTGAAAGCTTGATAGAAATACCCGGGTTATCGCGAATATCATCAAAATTGCATCTTGAAGACAGGGTTGTTATGGCATTGGCATAGGCATCAAAATAATCCTTAGCATCGCTGGCAGTCAGCGATGCTTCACCCAGCATATCATAGGAAAAAGTGTACCCTTGCTTTTCGCGTGCCGCTCCGCATTCAATTGCCTCGTTAATTGTCTGTCCAAGCACGAACTGATTGCCCATCTCCTGCATTGAACGTTTTACTGCCGAGCGAATTACTGGCTCGCCGAGCCGTTTCAATACCCCGCGTAATATGTCGGCAAGCCCGTTAGATTTTTCTTCCCGAAGAACCTTGCCAGTGAGCATCAAAGCCCAGGTTGAAGCATTCACCAATGGCGAACTGGATTGCCCCAAATGCACACTCCAAGACGAAGGCGCAATCTTATCCTCAATCAATTCATCAATGGTTCTGGTATCTGGCACCCGCAACAGCGCTTCGGATAGACACATCAGGGCTACCCCCTCGCTGGTTGATAGGCCGTATTCAGCTAAAAATACCTCCATCAGTCCGGGTTTGCCGGCTATACGTACCAATTCAATAAGCTGCGTACCACGCGAAACAAAACGCTCGCGCGTGGCTTCGCTCAAGTTTGCACTCTTCATTAATGAACAAAGAATATCACCTTCATCACCATAATGTGCGGCGCGAATACGGGCTCGTAAATCACTAAGATTTTCCACTCTTCAGCTCCCTAATTGGGTTGTTTTCAAACCAGAGCTTAACTCAATCAAAAAAGTCTTTTTCCCCTTGATGTTTACTATTTACGTTATGTAGACTTATTAAGTAGCAAAAATCAGGGAAAAGTTCTTCAAATATGAATATTCAAAGTCCACTTGACCGTTTTGACATCAAAATTCTAAAAATTTTATCTGTTGATGGTCGTATTGCAGTTACTGAACTAGCCCGCCGGGTAGGTCTGTCCAAAAGCCCCTGTCAGGTCAGGTTAAACAAGCTGCGTAGCCAAGGATATATCCTGGGATTTCGAGCTATCCTTGATCCACAAAAGCTGCAAATGGAACATATAGCCTTCACAGAAGTGAAGCTGAACGACACTACCGAAAAAACTCTGAATGCCTTTAATCAAGCGATCCGGGAAATATCTGAAGTCGAGCAATGCCACATGATTGCCGGACCTTTTGACTATTTGCTCAAAATCCGCACCAGCAACATCAAGGCATACCGGAAAGTCCTTGGTGAGCAGATTTCGACTCTTCCCCATGTGGCAAATACATCAACTTATGTCTCAATGCAGGCAATTACGGAAACAGGTTTTTAAAAACAGTCTCTTTTGAGAGCCCGCCTATAGCGGGTCAGCAATAACCACCCAGCACAAGGATATGTGCGCATCTAGTTGTTTTTTAGACAAATTTAGAAAATTGTCCTCGGGCAAATTGGCCTCCTTCTATTCCCAACCACCCCAAACCATAAACCGACACACGGACATTGTTGTCATATTTCAGGTATTTGTACAAAACAACCAACGCCTGAGAACATTTGGCATATAATACACCTCGCGCAACTTCAAATGGCATCAGAAATAAACGGTTAAACCGGTGATAAACAGCCGTTAATTGACGCTTGCGGAAATGAGGGGACACCCCCAACAGCTTCTAGATCAGCTATGAGCCTATCTATTAAGTGCAAGCCCCAAAGGCGCAAGGATGTCCCAAACGCACCCACACAAACGTTCAGTGACAGGCCGTTCGGAGCAAATACCAGATGCCACCTCAAAATTATTTTGAACTAGATGATTTCGTCTTCGTCAAAGAGCGGGTCATCATCCAACTCCGAATTCAATCCATCGACTGTTGCTTCGACGTCATCTTCGGCCCCAACTTTGGCAATGTGAAATAGACCGTCACCCTCGTTAGTAAAGGGTAAGACTGATCGACCAATTATGATACCATCGTACGGCGCAATGATTTCCGTTTCTACTTCGCCAAACGGATCAGATATAGCACCCAATAGTTCCCCTTTTTGGACGAGTTCACCGGTTGTTTTGAATGCCCGAAAAAGCCCGCCAGCCGGCGCTCTACGCCAGTAGCTTGTACTCGCCAGCATTGACTGAATTTTGGATTTGGAAACACCTTTCGAGGGTACCATGCCCAATTTGTGCATCACACGCAGAATGCCGCTAACACCAGATCTGGTTGCAAACTCATCGAAGCGAAGGCCTTCTCCGGCCTCGAACAGCAATATATCTAGACCAGCTTGTTGCGCTGCTTGGCGCAAGGATCCTTCGCGGTCTTTAGCTGTCAAAATAACAGGGGCACCAAATGCCTCAGCCAAATCCATCACATACTTGTTCAACGGCGAAACACGAATTTGCGGTAAGTTCGAGCGGTGGATTGCAGCTGAATGCAGATCAATGCCAACATCGGAACGAGAAACGATTTCCGTCATGAAAATGTGCGCTAACCGTGCGGCCAGTGAACCAGAGGGACTGCCCGGAAACGATCTGTTGAGGTCGCGCCGATCCGGCAAATAGCGTGATTGGTTTAAAAAACCAAAACTATTCACAATCGGCACGGCCATCAATGTGCCTTTGAGGCGATCCAAAGCTGGCAATCGCAACAGTCTACGAACGATCTCAACCCCAATGACTTCATCGCCATGTATTGCTGCACTTACAAACATGGTTGGGCCAGGCTGGCGTCCATGTACCACATGAACTGACATTGTTGCCGGAGTGTGATCAGACAAGACACTTACAGGTAAATTGATGGTCTTGCGCACACCAGGAGCAATGCTATGGCCACCTAGTACAAATGCCTGCTGTTTTTGCATTAACCTGTGCCCTTTGTTTTTGTCTTCGACTTTGCGCGCACAGGAGCGTTTTCAATCAGTTTTATGATCTTCCCTGCAACGTCAATGCCAGTCGCTTTCTCAATGCCTTCTAGACCTGGCGAAGAGTTCACTTCCATCACCACCGGCCCACGCTCTGATCTGAGCATATCAACACCACAAACGTTTAGACCCATTGCCTTTGCCGCCCGCACCGCCGTTGATCTTTCCTCGGCAGTTATCTTGACCGTCTGGGCGCTACCGCCTCGATGTAGGTTGGATCGGAATTCACCTTCTGCACCAGAACGCTTCATTGTCGCCACAACTTTGCCACCGACAACGAGCGCGCGAATATCTGAACCACCTGCCTCTTTAATGAATTCTTGGACAAGAATGTTCACGTTGGCACCACGAAAGGCTTCTACAACTGATTTTGCAGATCTGTTAGAGTCAGCGAGGACTACACCGATGCCTTGAGTTCCCTCAAGCAGCTTGATCACCAATGGTGCATCGCCTGAAATGCGCATTAGTTCGTCGGTCTGCTTTGGGTCATACGCAAATGTTGTATTGGGGAGCCCCAATCCTTCACGGGCCAATATCTGCAACGAACGAAGCTTATCTCTCGAACGCCCAATCGCAACAGATTCATTTAGTGGGTAAACACCCATCATCTCAAACTGGCGGAGAACCGCTAGGCCGTAGAACGTTACGGACGCTCCAATACGGGGAATGACAGCGTCATAGTGAGGGAGCTTCTCACCATTGTAATAGACTTCGGGACGGTGCGAAACAATGTTCATATAACACCGCAGCGTATTGATAATATCCAATTGATGTCCAGCAGCTTCGGCTGCTTCTTTTAGACGTTTGTGGGTATACAGTTCGGCATTTCGAGCCAACATCACAATTTTCATATCTTTTCATCCATTGTTGCCTCAAAAGAGGTCGGGTCAAAATTTATTCTTGTTTCCGCAAGCTGTTTGGGCTGGCCAGCAACAAATGACCGGCCCGGATTAACGAGTAGCTTATGAGCGCGAATTGCAGTTCGCCCCAGTATCAACTCAAAACCCATGTTCTCACGATCTGCCAATGAGAGCTCAACGTGCCAATGGCGCGAACCTAGAACAAGCATGGTGTCGATAATTATTCGTTGCTCTTGGACGCCACTTGTATTTTTAATTCCGCGTTGGTCAGATACGGGGAATGTGCAGCGTAAAGTGTTGGAGTGCTTGCCACCGGAGGCATTGAACGAAACAAATTGCTTCATATCTCTTTCAAAAATTTCAATAGCCGTCGCATGCAACGCAGAAGTCCGTGCACCCGTGTCAATTTTGGCACGTATCGTTGCAAGGCCGAGTTCGGGCAAACCAACGTCTTCGCGCCAACCTATCTCTTTCAATTTTAGATCTTTAGGTCCAAATTTCAATTTATCGAACTTTCATTTACACGTCGGTAATTCACGAATGTGTTTGAACTCAAAATCACGAAGAACGTGTCCATGTCGATCAACACATACCCTCGCTCAATCATCGCACGTCCCAATAGACAAATATCGTCCTCATACAATCGTCGACGACCGGCCAATTGGCGGACCAGTTTGGCTGAAATTCGGAAACGGCCCCGTTCTTTTCCGCCGAATTCTTCGCTATAAAGGCGTGACAGATGATTGGCGGATTCTTCTATACTGGCAATGCACTTGGTCATGATCTATCCTATATTGCATTTTTTCATCTAATAGCAAGAATTACTTGCTATAGCCAATTATTTTTTGTACATATGGCAAATTCGGCATTCAGAGAATTAATTGTGAGTTCAATAAGGGGTTACATAAACTGATCAATCTAGAGCAGCTGCGCCTTTGGTTTTTCGCCTCTGTAGAAACCTTGAATGAATTGTTGTTTTCTATAGGGCTTTCGGCAAACGGCATTGGAATAGCGTGGAGCACCATGCAACTGGTGTTTGTAGCGCTGTCATTTTTAGTTGCGAATATTGGCGCGCGCATTCTTGTGCCCAGGTTGGAAAGTTGGGTACGTGCAGCAACACTGCGAGCATCTGTTCTTCGTGCCGCAGCTATTATTCTTCGCCGCACAAAAATCATTCTATTTGTTGTGTTCCTCTGGTTCTTTGTCCTCGTTTTGCGCGCAGTGACTTGGGATAGTCAGTCGTATTTTCTAACACTGATCGCAAATCTGACTACTGCTTGGGCAATTATCTCCATTTCCTCACGCATCATTCGAAATCGCACAATTTCGCGTATTGTTGAGCTTGGTGGCTGGGTGCTGGTTACGCTGAGTTTAGTGGGCATTTTGCCAGAAGCGATCGGTTTTCTCGACTCCCTGAATGTCCAGTTCAATGATGTGCGCATTTCCGCGCTAACATTGGTTCAAGGCGCGGTTGCTTTTACTGTGTTGATTTGGCTCGCCGGGTTAATTAGCGCCAGACTAGACAAGCAACTCACTGCAATTGAAGACCTAACGCCAACCGCTAGAGTGCTCATTGGTAAGCTCTTACGGTTTAGTCTTATCATGTTGGCAATTCTGACAGGTTTTTACACCGTTGGAATAGATTTAACCGCGCTCACATTCATCTCAGGCGCAATTGGCGTCGGCCTCGGTTTTGGTTTGCAAAAAGTGGTGTCGAACCTGGTTTCGGGCATCATCCTCTTGCTTGATAAGTCTATTAAACCCGGTGATGTAATCACTGTTGGCGAGACATTTGGTTGGATTACATCCCTCAATGCGCGATATGCATCTGTGTCAATGCGTGACGGCAGAGAGATTTTGATCCCAAACGAAGACCTCATCACGCAACAGGTTCAAAACTGGTCTTTCCACGATCCCTTTGTCAGGGTCGAGATAGTTTTTGGCGTGAGCTATAATTCTGATCCGCACAAAGTCAGACAGCTAGCAGCTGACGCGGCTGCCGCACATGAACGCGTGATCAAAGATAACGTGGATTTTCCAACGGTTTGCCATGTGACAGCATTTGGCGATTCTTCGATTGATTTTGTTCTACGTTTCTTTATCGACGATCCGGTGAACGGCATTACGAATGTGCGAGGCGATGTCTTTTTGGCGTTGTGGGATGCATTCAAACAGCACGACATTTCGATTCCCTATCCGCATCGCGAAGTTTTCTTGCACCAAGCTCCTAATCCCAATTCACCCAATGATGCCCGCACCTAAGAAAAGTGAGAGAACCCATTATGGACGATGTTTCTGAAATTGAGGTTTTTGTATTCGATGGAAGCGGGCACGCGTCTGAAGGAACTCTAGAAGAGTTCACTGAGGGGCCAAGCAACAAATTCAAATGGGTGCACATCAATCATAGCTCCGAAAAAGGCGGTGCTTGGCTAAAAAACAATGTCGGCGATGCATTGGTGGTAGATGCTTTGATGGCAGATGAAACGCGGCCACGCTGCACACCCCACCTCAACGGCGTTATTTTGAACCTTCGCGGCGTCAATCTTAATCCTGAGGCAAATCCTGAGGATATGGTTTCGATCCGGCTATGGTTGGAAGAAGCTTTGGTTGTAAGCATCTGGCGACATCCCTTAAGCGCTGTCAACGATCTACTCGATGCAATAAAGCGAAACCACGCTCCATTATCGCCAGGCGATTTCATTGCAAAACTGGTTCTGAGACTAGCAGATAGGGCAGAACCCACAGTAGCCAACCTAAACGAACACATTGACAATTTGGAAGAGGCAATGCTCGACGCCTCTGCTATTTTCCCGCGACAGCAATTGGCCGACATTCGTCGGAAATCTATTGAATTACGACGATACCTCCTACCGCAAAAAGACGCATTAACTACACTCGAAATTGAAGACGTCAATTGGATTTCAGATCGAGACCGTTCCCGTATTAGAGAGGCCGCCGAGCGCATCGCACGTTTGGGAGAGGATTTGGATGCAATTAGAGATCGTGCGCAAGTCGTTAATGATCAGATTGCCGATCAACGCGCCGAAAACATGAACACGCAGATGCTCCTGCTATCAGTCGTAGCGGCAGTGTTTTTGCCACTTGGCTTCTTGACTGGATTGCTTGGCATCAATGTGGGTGGGATGCCCGGCGTTGAAAGTCCATACGCTTTTACAGTCGTCTCTGCGGTGATGATTGCGCTTGTTCTATTCGAACTATGGCTATTCAAAAAACTCGGGTTACTCGGCAAACGAAAGCCCAGTTGAATGGCGTGCAATGGCTACTTTCATATATTGGAAGGAACGCAATCGGTACATGTAACTCACAACTGTTACGAACGCCACTTTGACAACTAGTGCGCTTTTGAGATTGATAGGTTAGGTAAGCTACAATCATATGTGGCTATCCGGCGCAGGTATTAAACCGTTCCAACAAAATAGGCTGTCTGGGCGCAGGCACAAGAGCTGACTTCATTCATATGGACGAACAATAATATATACTAAATGTCTGGCGTGGCGGCACCAGATTGTATTCCCGCTCCTAAAAATACGGATCGATTGCCCCAACCTTTAGAACCGGGATCCAATTGTCTGAATTTAGGGTCATGACCTATTCCATTACCGTCTTTAATGCTGGGTAAAGCGCAAGGTAGCGCTGGTAAATTTCTTCATATTGTCTTGTTGCATCAGGATTGGGATCAATCGTTATGCCGGGGCGAACCATCGACTCAATACCATCATCAATCGATGAAAACCTGCCTGCTCCATAAGCTGCAAGAACCGCTGATCCCACAGAAGGCGCATCAGATGATTGGGGTATGCGAACCGGTAGGCCGGACGTGTCTGCATGTATTTGCATCCATAGTTTTGAAGCTGTTGCACCCCCCCCGACCGTAATTTCAGTGCCCTCATACCCACCTTTTTCAAACGCATCCAAAATATTGCGTGTACCAAAGGATATGCCCTCCATAATAGCACGAAAAATATGATGAGGTTCATGGGCCAGAGTTAAGCCAATAATGGCACCGCGTGAATGTGGATCCGTATAGGGTGTGCGATTGCCCTGAAAATGATCTTGAACAATCACTCCCTCAGACCCCGGCGCAAGATCGGCCGCCAGCCTGTTCATTTCATCAAGGTCAAGCTGGCCGCCGGTTAGGCGCCCCAACCAATTTATGATTGAGCCGGTTGATGTTTGACCACCCTCAACAATGTAGCGCTCAGGATAAACAATATCAGGGTAAGAACCCCAAACACCTTTAGCGTGCAATGGTGCATTTGTTACACCAAACTGTAAATGTGATGAGCCGGTTATAAGGGCCAACTGCCCTGGTTTTGATACACCAAGCCCAATCATGCCAATCAATGCATCAGCACCACCTTGCACCACTTTTACCGAAGCTGATAACCCAAGCTGGTTTGCAGCTGAGGGGGTTAAAGTTCCAACCACTTCACCGGGAGCGGCAATGCGATCAGGCCATTTTTCTTCCAGCTCTCCAAGATTTAACTTTGCCAGAATACCACTGGCCCAGCCGCCATCCCGACTGGAATAATGCCAACGCAGACCGGCATTATTTAAGGAGGCACAGCGCTCTCCAGTCAAACGCATCGTCAAATAATCCTGATATTCACAAATGGTATGCGCCGCATCAAAAATCTCGGGTTCGTTTTTTTTCAGCCAAAGTGCCTTTGGTATCATCCATTCCGCAGAGACCGGGCCGGAACCTGCCCCGTTTAGAGCCAAACGCTCGTCTCCGGTGGCCAGAACCGCATCGGCCTCAACGTCGGCACGAACATCCATCCACAAAAGAGCGGGCCGCAAAGCCTTGCCGTTTTTATCCAGCGCAACAATCGTGCAACAGGTAGTGGCGTAGGCCATGGCTTCGATTTCGCCAGCATCTATGCCTGCTTTGGCAATTGTTGCCCGCGTGGCTTTTACCAATGCTTCCCACCAATCCTGAGGGTTTTGTTCAGCACGGGCACCAGGAGAAAAATGGGTTTTATAGGGCACTGCATAAGAGGCAAGACATTGCCCTTGCAAATCAAAAATTCGCGTCCGCAGGCTTTCTGTCCCCCCATCTGCCGTTAAATAATACGCCATAATGTTTTCTCTTTTGTTTCAATTATCAACCAGAACCCAACAGCTTTCTACCATAACAACCCTGTTCAATGATGCCGGTTTTATGCCCCATAGACTTTACCTGTCACCAATTTAGCAACTTGGTTTGTAGCATCCCAGTGTGGCATATGCCCTGCCGGTACAAAATGAACACCAACCCGCGGCGGTAGATTAAACGCATTGGTTGGTGGAATAATGAGATCGTCTTTTCCTATAATCGCAGAAATCAAAACACTCTTAGAAACCTGCTCTAACGATTGCAGAATATCGATATTTTGCCCATCGGGATTTGCCAGTTTTCCAGCTAATTTAACCAGGCGTTTATTGGATAATTCTTCCACCATCTGCTCCAATAATTCAGAAGAAAGCGTATCAACCTTCGGACTGAGCATGCCCAGCAATGGCATAAGATCATCTATATTTTCTACCCTGGCTATTCCATTGATAAAATCAGTGGAAATCTCATTTCCTGTTCCAATAGGAGCAAGAAGTCTAAGGCTGGAAATGTCTTCACCAAGAACAAGTGCAACACGGGTTGCAACCCATGCACCAAGAGAATGGCCCACAATATGCAGCGGCTTGGGAATGTTTTTGGCAAATTCCAACATGGCATTAACCAGATCCTCGGTATCATCGGCCTTCGTGATATTGGCGCCATGTCCCGGCAAATCCGGTGCATAAACACTATGGCCAGCGCGTTTTAAAATCGCCTCCAACTGAGCCCATGTTGATGAATCTCCAGCAAATCCATGAATCAGCAAATATGTTTTTGGCTCACCAAGACGCTCTTGTTGCGGCTTTTTAACTGTTACATCTTCTATCTCAATTCGCCCGTTACGACCTGAGCCAATAAGTGCTTTCAGTTCAATTCCCATTTGTCGCGCCAAACGACGTGCTGCCGGCGTTGCACGAATCTGCGCACCTTCAGCTTGCTTGATTATTTCTGGTTTTTTTTCAATTCCAGTCTGGATATCTGACACAACAGGCGCATCATGTTCTGAAGTTGTTTGGGATTTTTCACTGCCAATATCCCAATGGCCTGCATCATCCACTTTAAGTTCAGCAATTGGCTCGCCAACATCAACAATATCTCCTGGCTGCGCCAGTTTTGCTAAAATTTGACCATTTCCAAGTGCTGAAAATTCAACAATTGTCTTGTCGGTTTCCAGTTCTAAAATAGGTTCACCACGTTTAAAGCTTTCACCTGTCTCAACCAGCCAGTCAACTAATGTTCCCTGTTCCATGGTTTCCCCAAGCCGGGGCATTTTTAATATCACTTGTTTCATGAAAACATCTTCATTGCTGTTTCTTCAATCAATTGTGGATTGGGCACAGACCCGGCTTCAAGTATTGGTGATACAGAAATGGGAATATCTTCACCTGCAACACGCACAACCGGCGCATGTAAAAAATCAAAACACTCCTCGGATATGCGTGCGCCCAGTTCCGCACCAACACCACATGTCAGCACGCTTTCAGTTACCACCATTACCCGCCCACAGCGTTCGACATGAGGGCGTATAGTACCAAAATCCAAGGGGTTCAGAGTACGAAGATCTATTACAGTTGCCTCAATGCCATTGTCGGCCAGTTTATTTGCAGCTTCCAGCGCATAATGAACCTGACGCGAATAGCTGACGATCACAAGATCATCCCCTTGACGTAAAACTGCAGCCTTACCCCATGGCAATGGTGTTGCAGTTAAATCAACTTCCTGTTTGAGCGTATAAAGTCCCTTGTGCTCGATAAAAATTACCGGATCAGGTTGCGTCATGGCCTGACGTAACAAATGATAAGCATCGCTCACCGTTGCTGGCATAGCCAGACGCAATCCCGGTGTATGCATGATAAATGCTTCAAGGCTCTGACTGTGCTGGGCACCCGCTGAGCGCCCCGTGCCCCCTTGTGTGCGCAACACCATGGGAACACCAATCTGACCGCCAAACATATAGCGAATTTTTGCAGCCTGATTACCCAGTTGATCCATAGTCATGCCGATGAAATCAACATACATCAATTCCACAACAGGGCGCAGTCCGCTCATCGCCGCGCCAACGGCCGCCCCCACAATACCAGCTTCTGAGATAGGGGTGTCAATAACGCGTTCTTCCCCGAACTCTTTTATCAGGTCTTTGGTAACGCCGTAAGCACCGCCATATCGGCCAACTTCCTCACCCATTATGATAACGTTTGAGTCTTGTATCATTTGATCAACAAGGGCTTGTCGCAAGGCGTTGCGATAGGTCATTTCGGTCATAATATTTTCTTCAATCATTTGCCAGAACACGATTAATGCGCGTGCGAACCGACTCAGGCTCCGGTTCTGAAGGAGCATAAACATCGCGGAATAAAGACTTTAATGGTGGCTCATCCTGAGCAATCGTAAAGTCAATTGTTGCGTCCATCTCTTCGTCAATTTCAGCGTCCAGAGCATCCAGTTCAATTTCGTTGGAAAGTCCAAATTTAATGATCCGCTTGCGCGCAAAAAGAACCGGGTCTTTTTTTCTCCCCTCTGCCTCCTCAACGGGATTTCGATAAGGTGATTTGTCCTTACGGGCATGGCCATAAAAGCGATAACAATCAATTGCCAAAAAACCTGGATTACCATTCCGAGCAGCATCGCAAATTCGTTTTGCGGCCTGCGCTACTATTTCAACATCAAGCCCGTCTATCGTTTGGGCATTCAGCCCAAAAGCTGCTGCGCGCTCATGCAATTCCGGATTAGCGGTAGCCTGATCAATGCGGGTGCCCATGCCATATTGATTATTGATACAACAAAAAACAACCGGCAGCTTCCAAAGGGCCGCCATATTCATGGCTTCATACAAAACGCCCTGCCCGGTTGCGCCATCGCCAAAAAATGCCACAGCAATTGCACCATTTTGTTTATGACGTGCAGCTAGACCTGCGCCAATAATTGCGGGAATACCACCGCCAACAATAGCATTGGCACCAAGATGACCAAGCCCCATATCCGCAATATGCATAGAGCCGCCTTTGCCATGGCAATATCCAGCCTCTTTGCCACCGATTTCCGCCATCATTTTTTTGGGATCAGCACCTCGGGCCAGAAATATCCCATGCCCGCGATGGTGGGTGGTAAATTTGTCCATGGGCTTCATAGCCGCGCAAACACCTGCCGCCGCGCTTTCTTCACCAACAGACAAATGCAACATGGAGCCAGCCGAATGACCCCGCACAAACAGGTCACCTACACGCTCCTCAAAAGTTCTAATCCGGCGCATGGTTTTATATAATTCCATGTACTGGGTATTTGGTCTGGTTGATGAGGGAGCATCAAATGCTGTTGAATTCATAATATTGCCTTATAAATAAAAACCGAAGTCGCAGATATTGCCAGTCGACATTGCCTAAAATGTCGGCGAACATTCACAACAAACGATATTGGCGTGCCTTATTGCGCAAAAACGGCAGGCCATTTTCCATAACTTCATCTGCACTTTTGGCAACCGGCCGCCAAACAGATAGGCCATAAGCAATTTCAGGGGGCATATTCACAAAGCTTTCCATCGCCAGACCGCCTTTGAAATTAATGGCTGCAAGAACCGCAAAAATCTCGTCCCAATCACAAGTGCCAGTGCCGGGGGTGCCGCGATCGGACTCTGATAAATGAATATATTCAAGGTGCTCGCGAGCATCCAATATACCTTTGGCCACCCCTTTTTCTTCAATATTCATATGATAGGTATCAAGGTGCACAAACATATTGTGCGCGCCCACTTTTTCGATCATGGCAACAGCCTGCCAGCCAGTGTTGAGCAAGTGGGTTTCATAGCGGTTAACCGGCTCGATACCCAACAACAAACCCAAGGATTTGGCGTAGGACGCAGCTTCACCAAGAGCATAGGCAACATTGTCCAACTCTTTTTCAGTCGGGGGAAAACCAGTGCGCTCGCCTATGCCGCCATAGATAACGCCACTAAGGGCCTCACATCCCATTTGCGCTGTTTTTTCCAGCGCTATTTTAAGAAAACCAACGCCAGATTCAGGGTTGTTTGATGGCCAAGCACCTTTAGGCAGCCCGAGCGAGCAAACTGCCCGCATCTTATTTTTCTCAAGCAATTTTTTCGAATGTTTAACATCAACATTAAGTGGTTCCAGCAAAGCGATTTCAAGAAAATCCATTTGATATCGCACCGCTTGGGAAACAGCATATTCGGCACCTTTTGTATCCCATGACATAGTCCACATGCTGGTGTGAACTCCAAAACCTTGCAAGATTCTTACCTCCGATGACCCCGTTAAACTGAATTTTTTCAGATTGACTTTTACTTTATTTAACCTAGGATGACAATTGTTAATTTCCTGAGCAAAATTATATATTAGGAGGAGTAACGCTAAAAAAAGTCGATGATAAAACATCTGACACTAAGCTTAAGAGTGCGCGGGATTGCAACAATCTATCCTGCTTTCACAATGCTTGTTGTGGAGTAAAAAAGCACCGAATCTGTATAGAAAACGTCTGATTAGAGGGTTCGGGCATTTTTTTGAAAATTTATATGGTTCCGCATCAAGCGGATACTCAAGGGAGAAAATAATGAAATCAACTATCAAAATTCTAGCCGGTATTTTGGCTGCAAGCACTGCATTGAGCATTGCCCTGCCTGCCACCGCGCAAGAAACATCCATTGCTACTGTTGTAAAAATTTCCGGTATCCAATGGTTTAACCGTATGGAAGAGGGCGTAAAACAATTTGCCGAAGACACAGGTATAAATGCCTTCCAAGTGGGCCCCGCACAAGCTGATCCGCAGCAACAAGTTGCCCTGATTGAAGACATGATTGCCCAGGGCGTCAACGCAATCGCTGTTGTTCCCATGTCACCGGAAGCGCTTGAGCCTGTTCTCAAACGGGCAAGAGATGCCGGTATCACAGTTGTTAGCCATGAAGCGGCCAGCCTCCAAAATGTCAGCTATGATATTGAAGCCTTCCAAAACGAAGATTTTGGCGCAAACCTGATGAAAAACCTTGCTGCTTGCCTGGGTGGTGAAGGTGAATATGCAGTATTTGTTGGCTCTTTGACATCCCAGACCCATAACCAGTGGGTTGATGGTGCTATTGCTTACCAGGAAGCAAACTTCCCCAACATGACTTTGGTTGGTGATAGAAACGAAACATTTGACGATCAGCAGCAAGCTTATGAAAAAGCTCAGGAAGTTTTGCGTGCCTACCCCAATATCAAGGGTTTTCAGGGTAGTGCATCGACTGACGTGGCAGGCATTGGTCTTGCCATCGAAGAACGCGGCCTGGAAGATAGTACCTGCGTTGCCGGCACATCTCTTCCCTCCATTGCCGGGCAGTATCTGGAAACCGGTGCTGTTGATATGATTTCGTTCTGGGATCCATCACTTGCCGGTTACGCCATGAATAAAGTGGCTGTAATGGTAATGAATGGTGAAGAAGTTACCGATGGAATGGACTTGGGAATTACCGGTTACAATTCTATTCGGCTTGTAGACAAAGTGATCTTTGGGCAAGCATTTGTTGAAGTTACCAAAGAAAATATGGCTGATTACCCGTTCTAAATTTAATTGAATGGATTAATTGCGGGCGGCTCGGTAATTCGCGTCGCCCGTACATATGAAATTGGTATAAATAAGCAAAAGATTTTCCATGGATTTAGTTCCTGAAAACGCCTTGGTAACAATGGAAGGCGTGACCAAAAACTATGATGGTGTTGTCGCACTGGACAATGTTGATTTTACTGTATCCCCGGGGGAAGCCGTTTGCCTTGTAGGTGAAAACGGCAGTGGAAAATCTACATTGATAAAGATACTAGCCGGTGTCGAGCAGGCAACGAGCGGACGTATCACTATCGCCGGAAAAGTCTATGATACCCTATCGCCGCGCTTGTCAGCTGCGGCTGGTGTCATGGTTATATTTCAGGATTTCTCGTTGTTTCCCAACCTTAGTGTTGCAGAAAACATAGCGTTTAGTACCCAGCTGGGGAAAAATCGCCGCCTGTTCAACAAAAAACACGTATATGAAATTGCCCGCAAAACCCTAACCCGAGTCGGGGTGGATATTGATCTGGATGCGATTGTAGAAACATTGCCAGTCGCCCATAAACAACTTGTTGCCATTTGTCGGGCCCTTGCTTCAAATGCACGCCTGATCATTATGGACGAACCGACAACCGCCCTTACCGAACGCGAGGTAAGCATACTTCTTGATATCATTAGACGCCTGAAAAAAGATGGCGTTGCGGTGATTTTTGTCAGTCATAAACTCGCAGAAGTCCTTGAAGTGTCTGAAAAATTGGTAATTTTGCGCAATGGTAAAAAAGTTGCCGAGGGGCCGGCAAGCACATTTGATGCCGCCTCGCTCACCCGCAACATGACTGGTCGCGATGTGGCAGAGGCCTCGCCAAAGCCGATAGATCCTTCGGCCCCTGTCTTACTCAGTGTAAAAGATTTGCATAAAGAGGGGGCGTTCGAAAATATAAGTTTTGACCTGCATGAGGGCGAAGTACTCGGTGTTTCCGGCCTTTTGGGCAGTGGCAGAACCCCGCTGGCAAAAGCTTTGTTTGGCCTTGTGGCTCCGGAGAAAGGAGCGATCAAACTTGGCAACAAATCTATTGCGCTGGGTAACCCACTGGCTGCTGCCGCCGCAGGGATTGGTTATGTCCCCGAAGACCGGTTGACTGAAGGGCTGTTTCTGACTCAATCCATTGTTCGCAATGTTTCGATTGGTCGCCTTGATAATCATCAAAACGCCGGGCTGCTTGATATGAAAAGCCTGTTGAGCGAATCTGGAGATTGGCTAAAACGTTTAAAAGTCAAAACGCCCGATATTACCTCTCCGGTAACGTCACTTTCCGGCGGCAATCAACAACGTGTGGTACTTTCGCGCTGGCTTTCGCGGGCGCCAAAAGTGCTGGTTTTAAACGGCCCGAGCGTGGGTGTCGACGTTGGTTCAAAGTCGGAAATTCACGAAATTATCCACGAGCTTGCATTATCGGGGATTGGCATCATAGTGATTTCTGATGATTTGCCCGAACTGCTTGCCACCTGCCAACGTATTCTGGTGATGAAAGCTGGCATTATTACCGAAGAGGTTTTTGGCAATAATATAACCGAAGATGAACTTGCGCGGAGAATGGCGTCATGAAAAAACTTTTTTCCAAGAGTTTTTGGATACGCAACGAAACCCTCGTTGCCATTGTCATTATCGCTTTTATCATAATAGCGTCAATTTCCGACCCCCGATTTTTATCCATGCCTACTTTGACCGACCTTTTGCGCGGAGGAATTGTTCTTGGCATATTTTCCGTCGGCGTCATGGTAGTGCTTATTTCCGGTGGAATCGATGTCAGCTTTACCGCCGTTGCCGTGTTTGCAATGTACACGACCACGCTGTTTCTTGTGACATTTGTCCCCGATCTTTCCTGGTATTGGGCCTTTGGCATATCAATGCTGATCGGGGCTGCTCTTGGGGCAATAAACGGAGTTTTTATTGCCTGGTTTGGCCTGCCAACACTAATTGTAACATTGGGGACTTTATCAATTTATCGCGGATTTTTGCTCACCTTTGTCGGCAGCAAACTCATATCCAACCTGCCCCCCGATATGCGCAATTTTTCACGCCTGATGATGTTTCGCAATACCAACGCCGATGGATCCTTTTATTCCCTCCCATGGGCCTTTGCCGCCTTGGTCCTTGTGGTGATTATTACCTGGTTTATCCTTTATCGCACCACGCTTGGGCGCTCGATATTTGCCATTGGCGGATCAATTGAAAGCGCCCGACGTATCGGTATAAATGTTCGGGCAACCCAGTTTTTCGTTTATGTCTATGTTGGCACGCTCGCGGGTCTGGCAGGCATCATCTATGCCTCGATGTCGCGGGTAGCCAACCCCTTTGATCTGGTGGGTCTGGAGCTTTCGGTTATTGCGGCTGTTGTGCTTGGTGGCGCGCGTTTGATTGGTGGATATGGCACCCTGACCGGCACCTTATTGGGCGTGGCTCTTATCGTTATTGTTCGCAACAGCCTGATTGTGATTGGCATTCCATCAACGTGGCAATCGGTGGCAATCGGTGTTTTAATTCTTGTGGGAACCGGATTACCCGCCTGGCAGGCAAAACGTGCCGCAGCGCGCGCATCATGAGGTATAACAAATGAGCAATCTGCCCCAAAAAAATAAACTTTTGAGTAGCCCAGAATCGCGCCTGGCCGTAATTGCCGTTGTGGTATTTATTACCATGGCCGCCCTTTCGCCAGAGCGTTTTTTATCGCCTCAAAACATGACCTCAATGGCGTTTCAATTCCCCGAATTTGCCATTTTGGCACTTGCGATGACCATAACCATGCTAACTGGTGGCATTGATCTTTCTGTGGTTGGAATTTCCAACCTGTCGGCTGTTATTGGCGCAACAATCCTAACACAATTTGCAGGCCCCGATATTGCCGGCATAGAAATGGCCATGTGGATTGGCATAGCCATTGCAATCTCCATTAGTGTTGGCATGTTAGCCGGATTGTTCAATGGAATTATTATTGCAATTTTTGGCCTGCCTCCCATTCTGGCAACCCTTGGTTCGGGTCTGGTTTTTACCGGTTTGGCTGTCGCCCTGACTGGTGGTAGTGCTGTTCTGGGCTTGCCATCCGGCGTTGCATGGTTGGGCAATGAAACGGTGGTGGGGGTGCCGGTTCCAGTTATCTTGTTTACTATTTTAGCGCTGGGATTGTCATTTTTACTTGCCCGCACAAGTTTTGGTCTGAAAATCCAGATGTATGGAACCAACCCTTTGGCGGCGCAATTTGCCGCTTTGGATGTCAATCGCTTGCTGATGAAAGTTTACATGGTTTCAGGTGTATATTCAGCTATGGCCGGCATGGTAATCATGAGCAGAGCCAACTCGGCTAAAGCGGATTATGGTTCGAGCTATTTATTGCTTGCTGTTCTTATCGCAGTGCTTGGTGGCATAAACCCCTATGGCGGCTATGGCCGTATTATCGGGGTTGTTCTGGCTGTTTTATCTATGCAGTTTCTTTCAAGTGGCTTAAATATGTTGCAAGTTTCCAATTTTTCACGAGAATTAATTTGGGGCGTGCTGTTAATTTTTGTAATGATCGTCAATTTGCAAAAAGGTTTCAAACTAAACCTTGGGAAAAAACCCCAAACAAAACCTACCAACTAGGGCAAGACCCTAAAAGGGAGCGCATATTATGAAAAAAATTCTTAATAATCCCGATGATTATGTTGATGAAATGCTTGAAGGTCTAATAGGTGCTCATCCTGAATATTACCGCTTATATGGAGATAGCGGCAAAGTTGTCGCCAGAGCAAAACCGGTCCAGCCAGGAAAAGTTGGTGTGGTAAGCGGTGGCGGATCAGGCCATTTGCCCATTTTTACCGGCTATGTCGGCACCGGACTTTTGGATGCCTGTGCGATTGGCGATGTGTTTGCTTCCCCCTCCGCCGAACAAATTGCCGATACTATACGCGCTGCCGATCAAGGGGCCGGAGTTTTACGCCTATATGGTAATTATGGCGGCGATCTCATGAATTTTGACATGGCTGGCGATCTGGTTGAATTTGAAGATATCAAATGCACTACGGTGGTGTTGGCAGATGATGTGGCCTCAGCTCCGTTTGAGGAACGTGATAAACGTCGCGGCGTTGCGGGCATGGTATATGCCTTCAAAATTGCCGGTGCGGCAGCAGAAGCCGGACATAGCCTTGAAACTGTAACAGAAGTTGCGCAAAAAGCGGCAGATGCGTGCCACTCCATTGGCGTGGCCCTTAGCTCTTGCACCGTTCCCCAAGCAGGCAAACCAACCTTTGACATCGGCGAAGACGAGATGGAAATGGGCATGGGAATTCATGGGGAACCGGGTGTGTGGCGCGGCAAGCTGCGCCAAGCTGACGAGATTGCGGAAGAAATGCTTGATCGATTGCTCGCAGATAGGCCTCTTGCGGCCGGAGACCGTATTTCCTTCATGGTCAATTCATTAGGTGCAACACCATTGGAAGAGCTCTATATTTTGTTTCGGATTGTCAAGAAGCGCTTTGAAGCACTTAATGTGCAAATTGTCATGCCTTTGGTGGGTCGATACGCCACTTCCATGGAGATGAGCGGTGCGTCCTTTACCTTGATCAAGCTTGATGACGAGCTGGAAAACTATCTTAAAGCGCCCGGAGATTGTGCTTTTTGGAGAGTTTGATGAGCATTACCCAAGCCACCATTACCAAAGCCACCATGCAGGCCGGCATAGAGCGATTGGCTTTGGCTATGGAGCGCGATTTTGAAATGCTCAATACCATAGATGGTGCCTTGGGTGATGGCGATCTCGGGGTGACAATGACCCGGGGCATGCGCCTGGTTGCACAAGCATCAGATCAACTGCCCGAAGATCTGGGCATGGCATTGCTGGCCTGTGCGCAAGCATTTACCAAATCTTCCGGCTCCTCCTATGGCACCCTTTTGGCAACAGGGCTCATGGCTATGGCCAGGGATGTAAAAGGGCAAACATCTATCGATATTTCACAGATTTCTCCTTTGCTCGCTCTTGCGCTAGACGCCATGATGAAGCGGGGAAAGGCTGAAATTGGAGGCAAGACTGTTCTTGATAGTCTGGATGCACTTATCAGGGCTACAAAGGATATTAATGATCCTGATGAACTGGCAACAGCCGCCATAAACAGTTTGCAACAGGCATTGGATGATATGCGCGACAAACCGGCCACAATCGGTAGGGCGCGCATATTTGCCCAAAAAAGCATCGGCATGGATGATCCGGGTATGGTGGCCATGCAGCAGATAATCACCGCCCTTGCGAACCGGTAATATCAGGCAAAGTTCATAGACCACTCAAGGAAAATCTAGGTGCTCAAAAAAGTCTAATCGCCTTTGTTTTAGCACTAATGTTTTTTGTCTGGCTTATCTCCATGCAAGGCCAGATCAGCTTCACAAAAGCGCCCGGAAGCAAAATTGGCCTGATGCCAATAGGGATATATCATTGGTATCTGGCTAACCTTGTTCAAGCGTTGATTTTCTTCCACAGTTAATTTCAAGTCGACTGCTTTGAAATTTTCTAAAAATTGCCCTTCATTGCTTCCACCAACAACCAAAGAGCTTATTCCCGGGCGCCCGAGCAGCCATGCCAGAGCGATCTGTGCGGCCGATACATTATGGGCCTCACCAATTTCTACAAGCACATCGACAATATCCCATAGTTTTCCCTCATCCCGTATTGGGGGCTCGCTCCAGCCGGCAAATTGCCTTGAACCCTGCGGGGTTGGTTTGTTGCGCCGGTGTTTTCCGCTTAGCAAACCGGCCGCCAAAGGACTCCAGACCAGAACTCCCAATCCCTGATCCACAGAAATTGGCAACAACTCGTATTCAGCCTCGCGCGCTTCAAGCGTATAATGAATTTGCTGGGTTACAAATCGCGCTCGTCGATCTCTTTGGCTAACCGCCAATGATTTCATAACCTGCCAGCCAGAATAATTGGAGCAGCCCACATAGCGCACTTTCCCCTGCTGCACGAGAGTATCGAGCGCCGCCATGGTTTCCTCCACCGGAGTTATGCCATCCCATTCATGCATGTAATAAATATCGATATGGTCTGTGCGCAATCTTTTCAGGCTGCGCTCACACTCGCGAATCAGATGAAACCGCGAGGTGCCTTCATCATTGGGGCCGTCCCCGATACGCATCCTAGCTTTTGAGGTAATCAAAACATCATTGCGCCGCCCATCAAGAACTTCACCAAGAATTTCTTCAGCCATACCGGTTGAATACATATTGGCGGTGTCAAACAGATTGACCCCGTTTTCAATGCAAAGGTCGACCATTTTTTTGGCTTCGCTCACCCCCTGTTTTCCAACCATGCCAAAATCACCGGCCCCACCAAAGGTGAAGGTTCCCATAGCAATGACCGAAACTTTTAAACCCGATCGACCCAGAGTTCTATATTGCATTTTTCTGTTTCCTTTTTATTCAAGAGTTAAAAAACTACCCAGTGCAAATAGCTAAAAATGCAGTGGCTACCTATCTAAGCACGGCTTCAATATTACCTCCATCAACTGTCATCACATGCGCACTCGTACGCTCGCTTAATGCCAGCGCAACAAAAGCTTTGGCGACATGCGATGCCTTAACTTCACGGCCCAGCAAATTACCACTCATGTAGGTTTCTTCGTCAATCCCGCGCGCTTTTGCACGCTTGCTAACAAAGGCCTCATCAAGTAGCCCCGAACGGATACGGTCGGCATTAACCCCGTTAACCCTTATGCCTTTTGATCCCAACTCAAGTGCCAATTGGCGAACACAAGCATCCATGGCCTGATCCGCCGCTCCTTTTGCGGTTATATCAAGGGCGATACCGGCATGGGAGCCGGTAAGGTCTGCCAAGGCTGTTGCAAGAGCTTTGTCATCAAGATCAATCAGGAAAATATTAGCACCGGATCGGGCAAATTCTTTAGCGGTGGCCAATCCGATTGCACCAGCTCCCCCGGTAACCATTACCACGCGTCCCTGCATGGGAGCCGGTTTTGCCTTGCCAAGCTTGGCTTGTTCCAATGACCAATATTCCATATTAAATAATTTTTGCGGGCCAACCGGATAAAACCCGCCACAGGCCTCGCCATTGGTTATTGCGGTGATGTTTTGTGCCGCCAAATCAGAGGCAACACTTGCCACTTTGCCATTGCTCGAAATACCAACGACACCAACACCTTCAATCCAGGCCAAATTAGGTGTGGGCATCAACATGGTTTTTACACCGCCACAACAGGCGTTATTTTCTTCAAAATAGGCGGTATAATCAGCTATATATTTTTTGACTTCCCCCTTTATAACTTCATGCCCTTTGGCAATAATATCAGCGCTCAGGTATAAAGGGTAGTTTTTGGTGCGGATAACATGATCGGGCGTAGCAACACCGCGGCGCGAAAGAGATGACAGGTCATCGCGGGCTAAAAATTCCTGAACATTTTCGCCGTTTCTCAAATCCATAACCGGCATGGCAATATCGCGACTTTTCGTTATTGCTGCATTTTCATCACCAATTATGCCCCGAAGCATAGGTAAAATATCGACTGCCCTGGCACTCATTTGCTCCGAATGCCCACTGGCAATTTTTGGCGCTAACCCACTGGTTTTTTCCAGCCAGTCCTCAACCATATTTGTATGTTCGATAAGTCGGTCATAGGACTGTCTGGCACTATCCCCAAACGCAAAATGCCCGTGGTTTATCAGGAGCAACCCTTCAACATCAGGGTTTTCATCATAAATTCTTGCGGCAATTTTGGCCAACTCAAAATCTGGCATAATATGGGGAACGCACGCCAGACGGCCTCCAAATATTTCTTTGACCACCTCCTCAACATTTGGCAAATTAGCTAATGACAACATAGCAGTGGCGTGGGTGTGATCCACATATTTATGAGGTAAAAATGCGTGCAGTAATGTTTCAACTGAAGGATTTGGCGACGTTGAATCAAGCAGATTTGACCGTTGTATATTCACCATATCCTCGTCGCTTAGTGCGTTTAGCTGACGCAATTCCAACAACGGGGCCATCCTAACTCCAGGCATACCTGCTCCCTCAATCGCACCAAGGTCCCAGCCACTGCCCTTCACATGCAAAACCAGGTTAGAATCCTGACCAATAATCCGCGATGAATATACCCGTAGTGCCAACTCTTTATCAGCGGGATCATCCCCTGAACCATTGACGAATTTTTTTGCATCTTCGTCATTCCATTTGTTAACGAGCATGGGTATATTACCTTTTTAAAAATTTGCTGCTTCTTACTCTTTAGTCCTATTTTTGACAATTGTCAGTATATAGTGCCAACTATACAAAAGGAATATTATGGCAATTGGAACACGTAGACGAACAGCAGGGCAAATCAGCGGCGAAAACATCGTAATCGAGGCCGCCTGGATGTACCATCATGATGGCTTGAACCAAAACGAGATTGCCAGATTGTTGCAGGTCTCCCGGGCAACGATTGTCAATTATTTGCAGGAAGCCAAGGAGCGGGGTTTTATTCGTATAAGCCTTGCACCCGAGGCTTTTACCTCTCATCAGCTTGCCCAAGACTTGCGAAAAAAATTCAACTTGCAAGCCGCATTTGTTTTGCCCCATGGCATTGGCACTGACGATGAAGCCCTGATGCGCGTGGCCCGCGGTGCGGCTGAATGGTTGCCAAGTCTGCTTAATCCGGGTGATCGTCTGGGTGTTGCATGGGGGCGCACCACCTACGAGGTTGCTGAGGCGATTGAACAAACCAATATTAGCGGCCTTACTGTGTCACAGCTTATTGGCTCTATGGCAACTCCATATGGTTTTACCGCTGAGATTTGCTCGGCTAACATTGCGCAAAGCCTTGGTGCATCATGTATCAACTTGCACGCTCCAGCAGTACTTAGTAATCCTGAACTTGCGGCGCAACTTCGAAACGAGCCGATTATTCGGGCCCAACTTGATGCTCTAAGTCATTGCAACAAGACTATTTTTGCTGCGGGGTCTTGCAAGCCCAACAGCCATATTGTGAGTAGCGGAGTAGCAACCGTTAAAGACGTGAACTGGTATATTGAGCAAGGCGCAATAGGGGTGTTGTGTGGCCGCTTTATTGATGCTCAAGGCAGGCAAATTACCGGAGAGCTTGATGAGAGAATAATTGCTGTTACGCTGGATAAACTACAGGGGCTGGAAATGGGAATGCTGGTTTCCGAAGGGGCTGATAAAGTTGCCCCAATGCTTGCCGCAATCGCTGGGGGCTATGTTACCCATATTGTCACAAGCAATAAAACCGCCCAATTAATGCTGGATCATCCGGACGCTTAGTCTAAAACCCTTTCTGGAAATAAGCCCGCGACCCCTTCACTCGATGCCTCGCAAATACCACACTCGGTGATCAGTCCTGTAATCAGGCGTGAAGGTGTCACATCAAACGCCGGATTGCTACCGGGTGTGCCATCGGGACTAATTTGAACTCGACCCAAAGATCCATCCTCCAGTTTCCCCCAGACTTTGGTTACTTCATCACTGTGGCGTTCTTCGATAGGAATTTCCAAAACCCCATTTTTAATGGTCCAATCAATAGTTGTTGAGGGAAGCGCAACATAAAAGGGAATATTGTTGTCCTTTGCAGCAAGCGCTTTCAGGTAGGTGCCAATTTTATTGCACACATCTCCATGTGCCGAAGTCCGATCTGTCCCCACAATCACTATGTCCACATCACCATGCTGCATCAAATGCCCCCCTGCATTATCCACTATCAGATGATGGGGGATACCCTGACTGTCCATTTCCCACGAGGTCAATTGCGCTCCCTGATTGCGCGGGCGGGTTTCGTCGACCCATATATGAACAGCAATACCGGCCTCAACAGCGTGATATATTGGTGAGGTTGCAGTACCCCAATCAACGGTTGCCAGCCAGCCAGCATTGCAATGGGTTAATATGTTTACAGGTTCGCCAGGTTTTTTGGTTGCAGCTATTTTTTTGATTATCTCAAGCCCGTGCAACCCTATTTGCCGATTACATTCCACATCCTCATCACTTATTTCCAGTGCACGGCGATGGGCGATTTCTGCCCGCTTTTCTTGGGGAGCCGTTTTCAATAATTCGCGCATCTCGTTTAATGCCCAACGAAGGTTAATTGCGGTAGGTCTGGTCTCGTGCAGCGTTTCCCATGCATCATTGAACGACGCATCTGAAGGATCTCGTTTCATTTGTTCAGCAATACCAAAAGCTGCGGTGGCACCAATCAAAGGCGCTCCGCGCACCCACATATCAGCAATGGCACAAGCAAAATCTTTAAGGGATATCAACTCAACTATACGCAAGTCATGAGGTAGCCAGCGCTGGTCGATAATTTGTACCGCTTGTATATCATCGTTAAACCAGATTGAACGGTAATGTTTGGTGCCAACTTTCATAATATTTTTTCCATAGCTATTACCTTGACCAGATCATTTACCGAAGCCATGGAGTTGATCTTGCTTTTGTTAACTACCAACTGGCGAGCCAACTTTAGTCCGCATGTTTCACAAGCGGCTCTTAACTCTTCATCCTCAATCATCTCATTTTCAGCGATATGTGCCAGGCTAAGGGTGCGCCGAATAATCTCCACCCCAGCAAATCCCAGCGTATCCTCCCAGATGTCATTCAGGCGATGAGCCAGAGCCTGCTCTCTGGCCAGGGCATGACCTTGATCTTCGAATAGAGATTTCTCATAAAGAATACCCGTGCGCTCATTGCGCCACAGGCGTGAAAACTCGATTGAAAATTCTTTCCAGATCCCATCGACCACATCAAGAATCCAATTTTGATATTCAGCCCGCTCACCCTGCGTACTTGCATGCCCGGGTTGGGCAAAATACGCCATCCAGAAATTTCCCAATAACATTCCCACATCAAAGCCCATTGGGCCATAAAGGACGAATTCCGGGTCAATTATCTTGGCTTCACTATCCGTAACCATGACCGATCCCGTATGCAAATCACCATGCAACATGGCTTCCCCATTATTACAGAATTTGGCTTTTAAATGCTGGGCTTCGACCTTTAGATCAACATCATTGCGCAATTGCGCCACAATACTATCCAGCTGTGGCGTATGGTGATTTCTTTCAGCGTCAAAATACGGGTCCGAGAATATAAGGGTTTCCGTAATGTCACACAACTCAGCATTATCAACAAACAGTGCCACGTCAGCTTTGCGTTCCTTGGTGTCCATACTTAAATCCGAGCCACGAAACAGGGTACGCGCACAAAAAAGGCCAAGGGTCTTTGCTAATCCTTTTACCTTTTTTCCTGCCATAAGGCTGTTTCTGAGAATGGTATGGAGGGTAAGAAATTCCATAACAATGATCGCTTGGTCTTCATCAAAATAATAGACTTTGGGCACAGACCCCGGATCGCGTTTTTCCTGCCTGATCAAAGCGTGATATTCAAAGAATGCCCGTTTCAGCGGTAGCGGCCAGCTATCACCAACCAGCCGAACATAAGGAAGCGCCTGTTTAACAATTACACCGCCCGTCGGACTTGTTAAAATGAAAACCATATTAAGGTTCCCATCCCCGATCTCATTTGATTTCCAACTAGATGTGTCAGTACCCAATTTGCTGACAATTGCATCAATGGAACCAAGACGCTCAAAAAGGGTGCTTATTGTCAGTGGCACATAATTTTTATTGTTTTTGGCCATACTTGCTCCTGAATATCCCTAACTGGCACAAGTTATGTTAGTGACATTTCTCACAAAAAACAAGCAAATGACAAGGCGCGCTGACATTTGGCATTTTTGATGTTGCCCAGATATTGGAAACAAAGATATTTAGTGCAGGATCAGCCTTGCGTGCCAGCCTGATATTAATAACCTGTTACTCTGGTAAAACCGGATTAAGAGCGTTGAAACAGCAACGGAGCCGGCAAAAGCTTCATCACCCGTTCTCTATATATGGCTCTATTTAGATCGTTCAGGTTTTAAGAGAAACGCTATAATTTGTTTTCGCTCACGCCAGTTCGCAAGAACTTACGGATACGCGGGGGCTGACATAGGCGTCGGTCCGCTATTCGCGGCCTGACTGCTTCAGTTAAAACTCACGAAGTTTAATAAAGCGGACAAAACATCATAATATTTTGTTTAGTGCTTCTTTTGTGGCTGCACGCCATTTTTGCGCATATGCTGCCATTTCTGTTTGAAGCCCATATGATACTTCTTCTGGTGCGACAAGAGGCATCCCATGCATCGGATTTTTTGCAAGCAAAGCTGCCCCTATGGATGTTCCAGTACGATTTGATTTTTGCGCTAAAACCCGCCTGCCTGAAGCCGCCTGAAGTGATTGAAGAAACAAATTATTTTTAACGAATGGTCCCTCAATAATGATGTCGCCAGATGCACCGGCAATGTCCAGGCATTCGTTTGTCATCATCGCCAGATACAACGAAACGACTGCATGGTAGGCCTGTTCAGACATTTTTTTGCTGGCTACGGTCATGCGGGAGTGCATCTCAGGAAACGGGCCGCTTCCCTGACTGACAGAAGGTAAAAGCATCCATGAACAATTCAAAACATGTTTTATTGTATCCAGATCGGCCTCGCAAGCCTCCACACCAATAAGGTTGGTGAATTCACGCCCACCCATAAAGCGAGCAGAAGGCACATGGCGGCCAAACACATCAATATTTGCATAACTATCGCGTGCCGGGTCAAGGTTTTTCAGGTTGCCGCCAGGTGCGCAAACCACCACCCATGTTCCGGTAGAAACGACGGAAAATGCTCGTTCACCCCTAATCAAATGGGGTAGTAATGAAGCGTTGGAATCATGAATTCCTGCGTGAACCGGAATGTATTCATTTAGACCAAGTTCTTGGGCTAGCACTTGTTTGATTGGTCCCAAAACCTCGTTTGCCTGTCGTAGAGGTGCAAATTTATTCAACCAGTTTTCGTTTATAACCAGATCAGAAAATTTGTTTAATTCAAAATTCCACAGATCACTATGGCAACCAATAGAAGATATTTCGCTCGCCGCAATACCGCTCAATCGAAAAGCCCAATATTGCGGATAGAGTAATATCCATTTGGCCCGTGAAAAATCTGCCGGGAATTGTTTTGCCTGCCAAAACAGTTGTTTTCCAAGGTTCAGTCCCCCGGCAGGGGGGGCGTCATGCTTTGGGAAAATTCAGGTCTTAAACGCCCATATTCGTTATCGCATACATCCGGTCCGCTATACTCGTAATCAAGTACCGGCAATACCAGTTCACCAGAAGAAGAAACCAGCGCTGCAGTCGCCCCATGAGTTGTGCAACAAATAGCCTCTATTGGCCTGATCCGGTTCATCTCAGCCAGTGATTTGCACAGAAAATCCCAAATCCCCTCCGTATCTGCATGGGGATAAGGCGCGTTGGTCAATTGTATGTTTGCCATGCTGCGAACTGCAATTTCGCTGCAGGTTTCCATATCAACCAGCGTCAGTTTGGCATTGGATTTTCCGATATCTATAACGGCAACACAACGGGCGGGTGCGGGCCTGCTCATTTTAGATGAAATACGCATTCAAGGGGTGTAACCACCGGCTCATTATTTGAATGGGTTTGCATAATATCCGCCATATGATCCCACCATTCACCCATGATTTCGCTCTTTGCCAGCGCATTAAGTTCATGGTCTTTGCGGCGCCACATAACCGCAAAAAGTGTATTGGTTTCAGAGTTAAAATATATGGAATAGTCCCGCACCCCTGCTTCTTTCAACGCCTTTGCAAGTTCGGGCCAAATAGCATTATGACGGCGCAGATATTCGTCTTTCATTCCGGGGTTCAATTGCATTCTAAAGGCAATTTTTTCATCACTCATTTGCTGAACCTTGTGCGGAGACGACCGATAATGACCGGCAATGCAATAATTCCAATCAACAATGCACCAACAAATATTGAAATCACAATACCCGGAACATTCAAAAGTGCCAATCCAAAGGTAACCAGACCCATAATAAATGCAGCAATCACCACACCCTGAATTGTACCGACACCACCCAAAATGGCAACGCCGCCAAGCACCACCATAGTTATTACTTCCAACTCCCATCCAGCAGCGATTGAAGGGCGTGTTGAAGCCAACCGAGAGGTAAGCAGCACTGCTGCAATTCCTGACATAACACCGGTCAGACAGAACAGTATGAACTTTACCCGCTCAACCCGAACTCCTGAAAAGCGTGCCGCCGTTTTATTATTGCCGATAAAAAATATCTGACGCCCAAAACTGGTGCGGTGCAGCAAAATGTAATAAACAAACGCCGCGCCAAGAAACAGCACAAATTCAAACGAAATAACCCACCAGACATAGCCTTGCCCGAAAAAGCTGAAACTTTCCGGATAGCCTTTGAATGCCTGATCCCCCAGGACGATAAACGAAATACCGCGGAAGAAACTCATGGTACCTATAGTAACAACTATTGAGGGCAGATTCAGACCGGTAACCAGCGCGCCATTAAAGGCGCCGCACACAAGTCCGGTAAAAATCCCAATTGCCACCAGCCCCGGCGTATCAACGCCGAACTGCAGCGCCAACCCCATCATTGTGGACGACAGTGCTATTATGGCTGAAACCGATAAATCAATTTCCCCCGAAATGATCAATAACGCCATCGCCAGCGCTATTAGAGCTTTTTCGGTAAAATTAAATGTCGCATCAGACAATGTCCAAGGGGACAAAAAATAGGGAGTGGCTAACGAATTCAGAATAAAAAGAAAAATCGCTACCCCCAGCAACAGCGTTGGCCATGACAGCAGGGCCGAGCGCAGCGGTCGTTCAAGGCTGTTGGGAATTTGACGTGTCTGTTTTGACTTGTCGTTCATTCAGCTGCACCCGTTTTCAGGATTATGCGTCCCTTTTGCTTGGAACCGCGGGCATTCAAAATCACCGCAATAATTATTGCGGCTCCCGATATTGCCATCTGCCAGAACGGCGAAATATTGATAATCGGCAAAGCGCTGCTGATGACCCCTAAAAATAACGCACCAAGCAAGGCACTACCCACTGTTCCAACTCCACCGGCAATGGAAACACCACCTATTACGCAGGCGGCGATTATCGTCAGCTCATAACCACTGGCGACCTGTACCGAGCCAATCACGAAACGTGATACCCAAAGATAACCGCTAAACCCGGCCAGAGCGCCAGAAATACAAAAAGCAATGAACGTAGTGCGCCCAACATCAATGCCCGCATACACCGATGCGACCGGGTTCACACCAATTGCATAGATTGAGCGCCCCAAAGGGGTGCGGCTCATCAATAGATAAAACAAGCAGGCGATGACTATGGCATACCAAGACAATAGTGGCAGACCAAAAAATTCAATGCGGGTATATTGCACAAAATCGACACTGAATTTGTCGGCGTTCACCCATTTACCACCCGCGATCTGAAAGATAAATCCGCGAAATATTGTTAGCGTTCCAAGTGTTACCACAATGGCGGGAATGTCCAGCTTCCAGACGAGTATTCCATTAAATGCACCAAATACCAGACCACAAAATGTTGCCAGCAACATCAGAAACGGCACCGGAATTTGAGGATATGCCGCATTGACCAAGGCAACTATCATCCCTGACAATGCCAGATTGGATGCCATGGAAAGATCGATAGAACGGGTAATAATAACCGCCATCTGCCCTAACGCCAGTATCATCAATATGGATGTATTGTTGAAAATTTCAAACAGGTTTCCAGGTTGTGCAAACCCTGGAGAGCGCAACGTAATGGCAATTATTAAAAATGCAATAACCATTGCCAGCCATATCTCGCGGGTTTTCAATAGGCGTGTCATGCCACATTTTCCTGAATATCTGCCGCCGTTCTGACTAGTATTTCAGCGCTAATCTCATCATTATTGTCATATCGTGCAACAATACGCCCCTCACGCATGATAATTATCCGATCACTCATGCCAAGCACTTCCGGCAATTCTGAAGAAATCATAATCACACTTAACCCCTGAGAGACCAGCGTGCCCATAAATTCATGCACTGCAGCTTTTGAGCCGATGTCGATACCCTTGGTCGGTTCATCCAGAATAATAACCCGCGGTCGAGTAGCCAGCCATTTTGCAATCACTACTTTTTGCTGATTTCCGCCAGAAAGCGTGCCTGCATTCTGATCAAGCGAGGCCGCGCGCAAATCAATGCGAGCGGTGAATTCACGCGTCAATGCAAATTCTTTCGCTAATCGAAGGAAACCATTTTTTGAGGTTTTAGACAGGGAAGGCAATGATATATTTTGAAAAATTGGCAGGTCCATAACCACACCCTGCTGGCCGCGTTCTTCTGGTACATAGACAATACCGGCCTTGATAGCATCGGCTGGCGATCTGGCCCTAATCACTTTGCCATCCAGCGAAACGGTACCGGCATTGGGAGTTGTGACGCCAAAAAGCGCGTGCATGACTTCGCTGCGTCCGGCACCAACCAGACCATAAAAACCCAGAATTTCTCCCTTATGCAGCTCAAAGGAAATATCTTCAAATTCAGTTGGGTGTCCAAGGCCGTTTACACAAAGAACACTCGTTCCAATGTTGGCTTGGCGCTTTGGAAAAATCTGATCAACTGAACGGCCCACCATCAAGCGCACAATTTCGTCCTGGCTGGTGTCTTTCAACAATCCCTTGCCAACCATTTCACCATCGCGAAATACCGTAAAGCGATCCGCAATACGATAGATTTCATACATTTTGTGTGAGATGAACAGCACTGCCTTACCCTGACGCTTGAGTAGTTCTATCAACTCATACAAATCTTCAATTTCTTTGTGCGATAGCGCTGCGGTTGGCTCATCCATTATGACTATTTTAGCGTCAATCGACATGGCGCGCGCCACAGCAACTAAATGTTTATGTGCAATGCCCAATTCTTTGAGTTGCATTTCAGGATCTATATGGCCAGCCCCAAGGTCGGTAAGCAGCACCTGCGCTGCTTCGTACATTTTTCTCCAGTCAATGGTTTTGAAACGGGTGCGCGGCGAATGTCCGAGAAAAATATTTTCAGCCACTGAAAGTTCATCAAACAATACAGTTTCCTGATGAATGGCTGTTATACCTTTTTCAAAAGCTGCATGTGGACCAGTCAACCCAATTACATTACCGTCGATTTTTATTTCGCCGCCATCGGGCTGGTAAATACCAGTAAATATTTTCACCAGCGTTGATTTTCCAGCCCCGTTCTCGCCAATCAGCGCCGTAACCTGACCTGAATAAAGCTCCAGCCCCACCTTGTTAAGCGCCTGAACCCCAGGGAAGGATTTGCAAATTCTAGAAAGACTGAGCTTTGGTTCTGTCATAGTTTCTGAGCCCCGTTGCCCCTGTGGGACCAAGTTAAACAGAGTACGCCACTATGGGCGTAATTTTCAAAAAATATAGATAACTACGTGTGCTCGGCGACTTAACCAAATCGCCGGGCACTGCTGTGTTCAGATCAATATATCTTTGCGAACTCTTCAATATTTGAAGCATCAAACTGGAACGGCGCTGCCATTGCAGCTGAGTTATTCTCGTCCAGCGTAATCTCGCCTACTTTGCCTATAGATAATGTTGCGCCAGGTTCGGCCACAGCACCCTCAGCTAAAGCATTAGCCAAGTAAACCGCTGAATATCCCAGGTCAATCGGGTTCCACAGAGCCACTGCTTGCGATGCTCCGTTGTCGATGAACTGTTTGAACTCCGAAGGTAATGCCAGGCCGGTAACATTTATCTATCCAATCAAACCCATATCAGTCACCACCTGAGCGGCAGCCACAACACCAACCGTAGTCGGTGCAATAATAGCCTTAAGGTTAGGATAGGACGCAATCAGTCCCTTGGCTTCATCAGTGCTTTTTACGGAATCATCATCGCCGTACACTGTTGCCACAAGATTGATATTTGGGTATTTGCTCGGCAGAATATCTTCTGCAGCCGCGATCCACGAATTCTGATTTGCAGCTGTTGACGATGCCGAAAGAATTGCTACATCACCACCATCAGGTAAAAAATCTGCTGCCAGCTTGATGATTGTTTCACCAATCAGGGCTGTATCAGATGGATTAAGATGCAATTGACGCCCTTCAGCTGCAACTCCTGAATCCCAGGAAATTACCACGATACCGCGATCCATCGCTTTTTGCAGTACCGGCACCAAAGCATCCGGATCGTTTGCTGAAATTGCAATAGCATCAACGTTCTGTGCGATCAGAGCGTTGATGATTTCAATTTGCCCTTCTGCAGTTGCTGAAGTTGGACCTGTGTAGATAATGCTTACATGTTCCAGTTCCGCCGCTGCCTCCTCGGCCCCCTTGGCCGCAGCATCAAAAAAACCGTTGCCAAGCGTCTTGACCACCAAAGCTATACGAGTTTCTGCGTTCGCTGGCAAAGCGAGCATTGTCACCGCAGATAATGCTACGGCCACGGCCAGTTTTCTTAGATTGTTCATTTGTTTTCTCCCTTTTGTTTTTATTCATTCATCAACCTGGACGCCCTATGCGGCCGAAGTGGATTTCTTTCTCTCCTCCTGCTGTAAGTCGGCAACAATTACTCTAACGCCTGCCTCTTTCAACATATCGCATTCCTCTTGACCAATTCCCCGGTCAGTTATCACCGTAGAAATTTGGCTTAGCGCACATACGATCAGACTGGAGCGTGACTTGAATTTTGCAGAATCAGCCAGAACGATCAGCTCATCCGCCTGTCCAATTAGTTTTAGTTCTGCCTGAATCAACAAAGGATCACTTTCCATGACACCAATTGGCCCGATTGCATGTGCGCCCATAAACATTTTACTAGCGTAATAGCTTTGCGACGTGTCATTATCGAATGGGCTGAGGATGATGTTTTGCTCGCGATAGATTGTGCCTCCAGGAACCAAAACCGTGTTTTTGGAGTGATGCAAAAGATGTTCAGCAATCGGAAAAGAATTTGTAAAAACCTGCATCTGCCGACCGGATAGACTATGAATCATTTGATAGGTTGTGGTGCCACCATTGATTATGATTGCTTCCCCATCATTGCATAGCGCCACAGCTTCACGCGCAATCGCACTTTTTGACGCGAGATTGATTTCTTCATTAACCTTGTAGGGGCGCCCCATTAGAACTGTTTGTGATGGCGGAGTTATCGCCTCAGCGCCGCCTCGCACCCGACGCAAACCGCCCTGCACGTGCAGAGCTGCAATATCGCGACGTATTGTAGCCTCAGAGGCCCCGGTCATTTCTACCAGGTCCTGAATTATCGCCACAGGCCTAGCCTGAACCAACGATAGAATAATTCGATGTCGTTCTTTTTCGTGCATCTTCCCCACCCTGTGATTCAAAGTTTCCACCAATTAGCCACGGTGTCAATCAATTTATGTCATATTCTGTCATATTTGATCTAGTTTGATTGTTTTTTGACTGAAATTGATTGACATACGCTGCAAAGTGTTGGAATTTCGAATTTCAACATGCAGGGGGAATACATGAGTAAATCTTTTAGGGCATCTGGTCTTAAGAGCCTGTGGGATGAAGTAATCGCTGCAAAGATGGATGAAGCGGAGAACCTGGTTTACCGTTCAAACCTGCTAGGCTCAGAAAAACGCGTAACGAACTATGGCGGCGGCAATACATCCTCCAAAATATGGCAGCACGATCCTTTAACGGGCGAAAGGGTTCAGGTGTTGTGGGTTAAAGGATCTGGCGGCGATTTGGGCACAATCGCTATGGACGGCTTTTCAACACTATATATGGACAAGCTAAGGGCACTTAAAACGCTATATCGCGGCTTGGAATTCGAAGATGAAATGGTGGCCTACCTTCCCCATTGCACATTCAACCTGAATCCGCGCGCCGCCTCGATCGACACCCCCCTGCATGCCTATGTGCCACAACCTTTTGTTGACCACATGCATCCCGATGCTATTATCGCCATTGCTGCTTCAAGCGATAGCAAATCGTTGACGAATGAAATTTTTGGCGATGCAATAGGCTGGTTACCATGGAAACGCCCTGGCTATGAGTTGGGTCTGTGGCTTGAAAAATTTTGCTACGACAACCCGCAGGCAAAAGGTGTTATTCTGGAAAATCACGGCCTGTTTACCTGGGGTGATACTTCGCAGGAATGTTATGAAACAACGATTTCTACCATAAATCAGGCAATGGACTGGCTGGAAAAAAAATCGGCTGCTCGAGAAGTATTCGGCGCTCAGGCCACCATTGCGCTTTCCCCCCGTGAACGACGCCAAATAGCTTCAAAGCTGATGCCGAAAATTCGCGGGCTTATTTCAACTCAGAGCTACAAGGTTGGCCATTTTGACGACTGCGAGACGGTTCTGCAATTCGTCACATCCAATGCCTTTCGCAAGCTTGCGGAATTGGGAACTAGTTGCCCTGACCATTTTTTACGCACTAAAATTCGACCCATGGTAATTGATTTCGACCCGAAGAACCCGGCTATTGAAACTGCCCTTGCAGGCTTAGAGGCCGCGCTTGAGCAATATCGCTATGGCTATAGCGCCTATTATCAACGCTGTAAAAACAGCGAAAGCCCGCCGATGCGTGATCCCAATGCTGTTGTATATTTGGTGCCCGGTGTGGGTATGATTACCTTTGCCAAGGATAAGTCAACCGCCCGGATATCGGGAGAATTCTATATAAATGCCATAAATGTCATGCGCGGTGCTTCGGCTGTTTCCACCTATCAGGGGCTGGAGGAGCAAGAAGCATTTGCATTGAATACTGGCTGCTTGAAGAGGCCAAACTGCAGCGCATGCCAGCGCCTAAATCGCTGGCCGGTCGCGTAGCTTTTGTCACCGGGGGCGCCGGGGGCATAGGCAAAGCAACAGCAAACAGACTGCTTCAGCATGGTGCATGTGTTGTGCTAGCTGACATTGACGAGCAGGCCCTTACAGGCGCCTGCCAGGAGCTTCAAGCCACCTTTGGCACTGATTTTATCCGGTCGGTAAAGATTGATGTTGCCGACGAAAGGCAGGTCATTGACGGTCTTGCGGCCTCGGCCGTTGAATTTGGCGGGCTGGACATTTTGATTTCCAACGCCGGCTTCGCCTCCTCGGCTCCTATAGAAGAAGTAACGCTTGCCCAGTGGAACAGGAATATGGATATATTGAGCACGGGGTATTTTTTGGTTTCGCGTGAGGCCTTCAAAATGTTCAGGACTCAGGGAATTGGTGGCAATATTGTTTTTGTAGCATCCAAAAACGGGTTGGCGGCGTCCCCAAACGCCGCGGCATATTGCACCGCCAAAGCCGCCGAATTACACCTTGCAAGATGCCTGGCACTTGAAGGGGGAGGCGCACAAATTCGCGTCAACACAGTCAACCCAGATGCAGTACTGCGCGGTTCGAAAATCTGGACAGGACAGTGGCGCAAACAACGCGCCGCCGCCTATAACATGTCTGAAGATGAGCTTGAAGAGCACTATCGCAAACGCTCGTTACTTCAACGACATGTATTTCCCGAAGACATCGCAGAGGCAATACTGTTTTTTGTGTCAGATGCTTCAGCAAAATCAACCGGCAATATAATTAATGTTGACGCGGGCAATGCTCAAGCCTTTACCCGTTGAATAAAACGCATGGGGAGAAAATGACAAAAACAATAATTGGCGCTGAATTCATCGCTGCACAAAATGCAAAGGTACTGTAGGATACGAAGGCAGATTATCGGGCGCTTGGTGAACAACTAGCCAGACATGGCAAGGATATTGATGAAATCAAAGCCCGCGTATCAACTTTTGGCGTTGCGGTTCCGTCTTGGGGCGTAGGGACCGGCGGCACAAGATTTGATCGTCTTTCCGGAAGGTTTCACCAAAAACAAGCTAGAACACCGTCTGCCGATTTCATCCAAGGCGCGCAGACTACTAAAGAATTTGCCGGAAACTTCTGATCTGTTTTTTCCAGCCCGCGGTCACACTGATCGCCCGTTCAATGGGTGGGGCAAGATCAAAGAACGATTTGATCATTTGCTCAATATTGCACCTTACACGCTCCACGATCTGCGCCGATCCTTCAGTTCAAATATGGCTCGACTTGGGACACCCATCCACGTTACTGAGAAACTCCTGAACCACGTTTCCGGCACTGTTAGTGGCATTGCAGCAGTCTATAATAAGTATTCCTACTTGGATGAAATGCGGCGGGCCATGGCCCGCCACGATGATTTTCCAGGTGATATTTTGTGTGGGTAGCAGCGTTTTTTAACTGGCATTAGTTTGATACTCCGAATGAATGATACTTCATATATAGGCAACCGACTCCAGGGTTCGAACCCTGTCTCTCCGCCAAATACTTGCTTAACTAGCTGAAATATTACAATAAAAATCTTTAAAATATTTTGATCCCACTTTCTATCCCACTATTTGTGCGCGCTTGGAATCGATATTCATTAAAATTATTTAGTTTCTTAGAGCAATGTTGCCCTGTAATACGCAATATCGCGCTATGGCAATGATAGTCAGATTTGTGCGACTTATATCGATCGGCGCATTTACATCCAACCTTGCGCAATTTTACGCCAATTGAGGGCAAGTTTGGTTGCAACTCACTTCCCTATTTGAAACTTCGGATCCTTTGGTTTGTTGAAAGTTATCCCCATTCCTTTTTAAGGAATTTGTATCTGAATATTAATTCCTCAATATTCTTCTATGGGTATTCTTTCTGTCCAAATTCTGAACTTCTAGGCGTTCAGATTTCCGACATCTAGATGTTCAGATATTGAACATCTGAATGTCACCCATCATCCACTTATCAACACTTTTGCTTTTAAGTTCACTTCGTAAATGTTGGTGGCACCTTGGCCTTTGCATTTCACATTGATGAAGCCCTTGGTACTCAGTTATTTGATGTAGGGAAGAAACTGATCGGGTTTTTGTAGCAAGCACTCAATGATGAAGATGTAATTTTGGATGAAGATGTAATTTTGGGTTCGAAGCGGTAATTTGGCATGTCACAATCATGACTGAGCAAATCGGTATTCACGGCCCTTAGCTGACAGTCGCGCATTCAAAACGGGTTACCCGAAAGCAGACATTCAATTAGTGAACAATAACGGCAGACACAAAAGTCAACTGTGCGCCTTCTTCGTTCGTTTCGTCCAAATCGGTAGCCCAGTCCAACCATTCCAGCTCAGAGACAGTTATTTTGCGTCTTCATCCAGAGTGGCCGCGCGCACTTCGTGTACAACTTGACGTTGGTCAACGACAGCGCGGGCGCCATGTCCTATTGTTGAACTTGTCAATCTGAAACAAGGAGGTTCCAATGGGTATCGTTACAGGTAAGGTGGCTTTGGTGACCGGGTCCGGTGCGGGGATTGGTCGCGCGACGGCGCTGAAATTCGCCGAGGAGGGTGCGAAGGTTGTGGTCTCGGACATCAATCGTCCAGGCGGCGAAGAAACGGTCTCGTTGATTATAAAGAACGGCGGCGAAGCGGCATTCGTCAAAGCCGATGTTTCGAAACCAGATGAGGTCAACGCGCTGGTTAACGAAGCGGTCAAGGCCTATGGTAGGCTGGACTGTGCCTGCAACAACGCCGGCATCGAAGGCAAGATCGCCTCTCTCGCCGATCAGTCGATCAAGGACTTCGATAGGATTCTTTCGGTTAATCTGCGTGGCGTATTTCTTTGCCTGCAGGCCGAAATTCGACAGATGCTGACCGGCGGTGGCGGAGCAATCGTGAATTTGGCGTCGGTGGCCGGTCTTATAGGCTTCCCGGGCCTGTCACCCTATGTCGCGACGAAACATGCGGTTAACGGCCTGACCAAGAACGCGGCCCTTGAATATGGAAAGGACGGGATCCGGGTGAATTCGATCTGCCCCGGCGGGATTGATACGCGGATGCTCGACTCGCTGGCCGAGCAGGCAACAGGTGGTGAGCAATCATCGCAGGAAATGATGGATCCGCTGCATCCGATCGGCCGGATCGGCAAGCCCGAGGAAGTTGCAGAATTGATCGTTTGGCTCTGCTCGCCGCACGCCAGTTTCGTGACCGGCGCCAATGTCCCGATTGACGGCGGCTATGTTGCGCAGTAGTGGCCGAGTCGCGACCTTCCGCGTCGCGATGGCGCGGGCTACCACGATCGGCAATAGATCGAACGGCAGGCTTGGGCTCTAAGCTGCCCTCGGCCATCTGCACTAATACCTATAGTATAAATCAACATGGGGCATATTGGATCATCGTCCGTGGATCAGGTCTTTGACAAAGATCGTTTCGCGCTTCTCATTAATATACCAATAGAAAAATCCGCCCGCTGCAACTAGACCAAGAAAGAAACCGGCACCCATTCCCCACATGGATGAAAACAATCCAAAAGCCAGCACAAATATTCCAGCGGCCATCAGGGCAGTTTTGCGTATTAAATCAGGTTGAAGTGCTTCGATCAAAACTGCCTCAGCGAAGCGGTAACGTCTGACTATTTCCTGTTCATCCCTGTCAAACTCGATCTTGCTCCAGAGCTTGAAGCTGACACTTTTAATTTTCCCTGGTGTTTGTTGTCTTTTGAATAATAGTTCCATTGTCCCTCACAGTTTTAAGTCCCAAAAAAAGCGCCCCAAAGGGGCAAGAAAATCTTTTGCAAAAACCCAGAAAAGTACCCACCCCAGTCTTTCGCAAATACTCTTTTTCAAAGGAAAAGAGTGTTAAGTCACGGAAACACTATAGGGAAATTTATTCCACTATGTCCATTTATGGGGAAATATGTATGGGGACACAGAAAATCAAAATATGGGGATACAGGCGGAAGGGGTCGTATCCCCATAAACAAATTGAGGAACTGAAACTGGTATTTGCTTATATTTCTTTCTTAGCTACCAATTCAATGAACTCACGCAAGTTCATAAGCCAGCTCTGTTGCTTTGGCTTGAATGTTTTATGCAAAGATCGAGGTAGAACTAATTGCAAATTGTTTGATGCCATTTCAGTAGTTTGATTTTCTGAAATTCCTGGTTCGAGAGTAAGCAGGTGCTTTTGTGCTATACGGGCCGCCTCAGGCAAAACCTGCCGCCAACGATCTTTGCATGATGATTTTGCACCTAACATTGTAAGCTGTGTATCTGGGAAAAGAGCGTTGTGATACTCAATAGCTCCTGGGAACAGAAAGTCCGGTTTGGTACGATTTTCAGTCTTCGCGCCACGGTCAAATCTGACACCGTATTCATTGAATACCGCCTCAAGATGGTTCTCCAGCGCCGCACCCATTCGTGATTTTCGTCGATTTTGCACACTTAATGAGAATGACAAAAACCCGTCAACATCCGCTCCGTCGGTTTCAACAAACCCTTCGTTCAAGCGAACAGAAACTATATGCCGTTCCAAACGTCTAAAGAGTTGTTCTTCACGTTCAATCCATGCCAACAAAGCAGCATCTGGATCGTCCTTTGCAGCAAATCCTTTGAGTGAAGATCGAGCCAGATCAGACATTATGCGCGTTGATGGAAATTTCAGCCCAAATCCAGCAATCAAATCATCCAGCAAATCCGTTTCTGGTTCCTCCAGTTCGATGCTCAGTTCGTCCAGAATGTATCGTACCGTAAAATCAATCTCTGCAGACGAATTCTTATCAATTTCATGAGGCACAAAATCAAGAGTCAGTTGCTCATTAAGGCCAAACAACCAAAGGAGCTGGTTTTGAATGGTACTGTCAGCAGGTGTCACAATAACAAGGACAGAACCATTGGTGCGTTTAGCAATAAAAAGTGCATCACCTTCCTCGGCCAATTCTGAAACCGGTGTTGTGGGGAAATACAGTCGGTATTCGGATCGTGTGGGATGATTGCGGCGGCTATCATACCAGGTAAGGGTTCCGTCCTCGCTGATACCCTCCTGTTCCTCCCCAAGCCATACGAAGCGAGTTAGAAACTCTTGCGGTTCCTGCGCACCAAATATTTTCTTGAGCGAGGTCACACCGTTGAATTCATGCTGGTTTGATTTGTTGGTATTTACTTCAACTGCGCTCAGGGTTTTAACGGTTACCCCTTCAAAATAGTCAGATAACAATCCACGACGAATCATACTCGATGTTCTCCAATTATCTCAAGGTGCGCTGTGTCAGAAACCAGCCATGTACTACATAGGTCAATTACAGCATTCAAAGGTAACCGCTCGCGCCCTTTTAATGCGCATTCCCAAACCACACCTACACGCCAACCATCGACAACCAGAGATTCTTCTACTTTGACGTCACGTTCCTTGTTTCGGCAAATTTTTGTGTGCCAGAATTCAGGTCGCGTAGAGGGCCATTTGAACAAATGACAATTGTGTCCATGCCAGAAACAACCGTGTGCAAACAACACCGCTCTTCTTTTAGGGAAAACAAGATCAGGTTTTCCTGGAAGCCGTTTGTCATGCAGCCGAAAGCGAAAGCCCAAGCGGTGAAGGCCGTGCCGCAAGATCATTTCAGGTTTTGTGTTTTTTCCTCTGATACCTGACATCATTCGGCTTCGGATCTCCGATGAAACCACATCAGCCATTGGCGACTGCTAATTCGTGCTCTTGGTCTGAAATAATGGATAGATTCTGTTCAATGCCGCTTGAGTTCAAATTCAGTGCATGCGTCAACCACGGCTTCATATAATGAGCTACAGCTTCAACAACAGGAACAACGACGGCGTTGCCAAATTGCCGATAGGCCTGAGTATCCGAAACAGGGATATTCCATGTCCTGCCTCCATATTCAAATCCCATTAATCTGGCACATTCTTTTGGGGTAAGCCTCCTCGGACGTTTGTGTGCTCCCTGATTTACCAGTACTTCAGAACCATCTTTGTAGTAACGGGCTGAAAGCGTCCTAGTTACATCATTTTCGCCAAAAAGGCTGTATCCAAAACCGTTGCCTTTGGCTGTATGCTTTTTCTTGTATGCTTGCAGGTACTCCCAAAGACGTGGAGTTAACGTGTATTTTTCAGCGGGATGAGGCTCCAGAATACTCCCCAATACCGGCCCTGGCTCTTCGGGAAGCGACATGCCATTTAAGTCAAAGTCGTTACGATCCCTAAAACCGACAATAAATATCCGCTCGCGTTTTTGAGGCACCCATGGGTTGGACGGAATCACCCGAAAACTTATCTGATAACCAAGTTCATGCTCCAGCACATGTTTAATGGTAGCGAACGTTTTCCCCTTGTCATGACTCATCAAATTTTTGACATTTTCAAGCAAGAAAGCAGCAGGTCGATGGTGGCTGATGATTTGGGCAACATCAAAAAACAGCGTCCCTTGCGTGTCACACATAAAACCATGTGGGCGTCCAAGCGCATTCTTCTTTGAAACGCCCGCAATTGAAAAAGGTTGGCAAGGAAATCCTGCCAACAGAACATCATGCGATGGAATTCTATTCAGACCATCTATATCCTTTGTATATCCTTGGATATCTCCACCAAATGAATGCTCTGCACTCTCTGCAAAGTTCTTCTTATATGTCTCCTGACTAAAACGGTCCCATTCACTGGTAAAAATGCATTTGCCGCCAATTGCTTCAAATCCAAGTCGCAAACCTCCAATGCCGGCAAACAGGTCAATGAACCGAAACTCATTAGAGGTATGGTGGGAATTCCGGTTTTTGACAGCATTTTGTAGCGCACTCATTGCAAGCCGACTTGGATTGGTTTCTCCATTCTCGTAGCGATACGCTGTTCGCGTCTGAACTTCTAATAATGTGGCAGTTTCTCCAAGTGTAAGTCCTGCCTGTTCCCTTAGAATCGTAAATTTCGTTTTTTGCTGCTTACTCATGATGATGGAGATCGTCTTTCACTGTGTCAGATTTTGACACTCTGTCACCGTTCTGGTTAACAAGCAATTACTTTGTTCTTGTTTTGTGCTGTTTTTTGAAACTTATTTTTAAATTTATGAGTCTTGAGCGGCTTCCAAATTTGGTTGGGTGACCGAATTATGCACATCCGGCCACCCTACTCCTAAAAAAGGAGTGTCGGTTAGGTTATTCTCGACGATCCAACCGTTCTTGAAGCCAGTCCAGTATTTCTTCCTCAACCCATCCCACTCTGTTAGGACCGATCTGTACCCGCTTGGGGAACTTCCCGACTTTTTCCAGACGTGCGACATGTTGTGGTGAATAAAGAACCAGCTCCTTGAGTTGGTGTTTTGAAATAATCCTCATCACGATATCTCCATAAATGAAGAGCATCGCGATGCCCAAGGTTAAGACAGTCCCCCAAGGGAACAAAAAGCTAGTACAAAACGCTACAAATGCAAACAGAGGCTTAGCGAAATAGCAAAAACCTTGGCCTATTGCGCAAAATTTGAGAGCCTAGGGAGAGCCTAACGGCCATCTATTTTTAGATTTTTCTTATAAGTCGTTGATTTTGTTGGTAGCGGGAGAGGGACTTGAACCCCCGACACGCGGATTATGATTCCGCTGCTCTAACCAGCTGAGCTACCCCGCCACAAAAGACCTCTATTAAACCGGTCTCAAAAAATATTTTGCCTGATGAAACAAGGGTGAAAAACCCTACACCCCACCAAGGTGACAAAAACATCTGGCGCTTAATAAGGTTTGCTACCCGATCCTGTCAAGTTATCTATCGCTATCATCGACATAAAAACCACAGGTCTGATATAAAGACCTGTGGTTTATTAGTCTCAACGATAATATGCGCCCCTTAATTGATGCCGCTTATGGCTGCTGCCAAATCAACAAGCTGTAAAAATTCAGCCCGATAACCGTTTTTATCTTCGCCGCGAGCTTCTAGCGCCAATTGGCGTATCTGGGCGTAAGTCATATTGCCCTGATAGGATGACCTGCGCAATTTTTGTCCAAAAGCGGCAACAGCAACAGCAAAACGCGTATCAATACTGGCCTCTGACATTTGCTCTTTTACCATATCGGGCGTAATGGCCGTTTCCAGCAGTTTTGAAACATCCCCATCTGGCGCTTTATAGCGCAGCCGGAAAAACCCTATTTCATTGGCACTAACAGGGGCCACATCAACCTGCCCCCCATCCATCGCCACGGTTTCCCCATAGCGAAGCGGATCAATCAAAGGATTTTGTGCTCCCACCGGCGTTAGTTCATAAAGGGCCGTAACACTACTTCCGGCCCCTATTTCACCAGCATCCACCTTGTCATTATTAAAATCTTCGCGCGCTAGCGCCCGTGTTTCATAACCAATCAGGCGATATTGCGAAACAAAAGCGGGGTTGAACTCTACTTGAATTTTCACATCTTTGGCGATCGTGGTCAGTGTCGCGCCGATTTCTTCTCCCAGCACTTTGCGCGCCTCACTAAAACTATCAATATAATAAGCGCTGCCATTGCCATTTTGGGCCAAAGTTTGCATCAAAGCGTCATTCAGGTTGCCGGTACCAAACCCCAATACGGAGAGAAAAGTCCCGCTCTGACGTTTGATTTCGATAAAGCGTTTCAACTCCTCTTCCGTTGAAATCCCGACATTAAAATCACCATCAGTAGCCAGCAAAACCCGATTAATGGATCCCTCGACACTTGCCTGCTCTGCCAGATCATAGGCCAGTTCAATTCCTGCCGCCCCAGCGGTCGATCCGCCCGGGTATAAATTATTCAACGCTGCCAAAATAGTTACTTTGTCCGAGGCAGAAGTTGGCGCCAAGACCATGCCCGCCGCCCCCGCATAGGTTACGATTGAAACCTGATCATTTTCATTCAACTGATCCAGCGCCAGAGCAAGTGCACGTTTTAACAGCGGCAATTTATCCGATGCATCCATTGATCCAGAACTATCAATCAAAAATACCAGATTAACCGGGGCACGCTCATTTGCAGGGGGCACATAACCTTCAATACCGATCCGCAGTAATTGGTTTGCATTGTTCCAAGGGCTCGGGACAATTTCCATTTGCGGCGCAAAGGCATTTTCAACACTTTTTGGGGCCTCGTACGCATAGGAGAAATAATTAATCATTTCCTCGATACGAACTGAAGCCGGATCCGGCAAACGCCCCTCCCGCAAAGCCCGTCTTATATAGGCATAGGAAACTGTATCCACATCAATAGAAAATGTTGAAACCGGCTCGTCGCTGACAAGTTTTATGGCGCTTTCATCAAATTGGGCAAATTTATCATTGTTGGCCAATCCCGCTTCTCCAAATCCTTGCTGCATCAGGGCATCCTGCGCAACGGCACTTTGGGGATATGGTGCCGGCTGGATCAGCCTGCCCAAAGCACCAGTTTCCATCTCTTCAACATTTGGCGCTTCAACATTTGGCGCTACAGTATTAGATGCCGCATTTGGCGCCATATTGGGGGCAAGATTATCCGGGGATATAGCGGCCCTATCATCGACAAGACTTTCGCTCGATTGCACACGCGCAAAAACTTCAGCAGCTACTTCACTAACCACTTCACGTCTTGCCTGGCTGAGTGCTTGCGATGAATTACCTACCTCACCATCGGTTAGCGGGGCGGGAGAGATTTCGCTTTCCACAGGCAAATCCTGTTTTAATTGGGTGCTGGTATCAAGCGCACTGGAAGCAGCTTCTGTAGGGTTAAGCGGGGTCAGGGCGGTATTTTGATATAAAACCAGGCCAAGGGGCAAGACCAGAAGCCCTGTTATCGTGGCAGCAATCGGGAAGCGGGCATTAGCTGAGACATTCATTGGAACAAATCCTTTTATCCAGTTGATGATGGATATAGGACGTCCCTGCCCGCCAATTCCTTTGGTTGCTTTCGAAGTTTTTATATTTTTATTGTTTTTTCCAACACTTTCCCGAGCAAATTCACTATCGAATTCCCTATCAAATTCCCTATCTAATTCTTGCATTGCCATTTGTAGCGCCTGTTCACGCGCGCTCTCTTCAACCTTTGGAATTTTCAGGTTTTTTAACGATTTCAGCCGTTTTTCATCCATTGAACTGCTCACAATAAATTCTTCAGGGTTTTTTTGGCCGCGTGGATATGCCCGGACACGGTGGCCTCTTTACAATTCATTATTCTGGCGCTTTGGGCGTGGGTTTTCTCTTCCCCGTAAACCAGCAACATGGCATCGCGCTGACGCTCGGGCAATTCTCTAACCGCAACCCATAATTCATTGACCAGAGCATTTTGCTCTTGATCCGGTGGCACATGAGCCAAGGAAATTTCGCTTAAATTGCCACTGTTCTTCTTTTGGCGTGTTTTAGCACGCCCCATATCGTGTACGCAATTTATCACCACCCGGTATAGCCAGCTGGAAAATGCCGACCGGCCATCATAGCTCTTGATGATGCGAGCCAGTTTTACACATATATCCTGAGCTACATCTTGAGCATCATCACTATTGCCGCACCATTTAAAGGCGCAGGCATATATAAATTCATATTGGCTGGTTACCAATTGGGCAAATGCTTGCCGCTCCCCATTGGCGGCACGCCGGGCCAGCTGTTTTATAGCCTCGCCATCATCGGGAGATTTTTTCGTCAAACCTTGTGCACTAACCGGCTCGCCCATAGTTTTCTTATTACCTGACTGTTGGCATATAAATGGTTAGACGTTTGAGACGGGTAATTCCTTTGGATGCAATTTGAAATTATTTAAAAAAATCTAGGGTCATGACCTAGGCCGCATAGACCGCCGGCACAGCCTCCGCGATAAATCCACCACCCAGAACTTGAGTCTGGGCGCCATCATTGGCATAAAACACACAGGCCTGCCCCGGCGAAATTCCATGTTCGCCAGCAATCAGGGTAACATAAATCTCTCCATCCCTCTCCAGCAATACCGCAGATTGGGGCGCTCTGGTCGAGCGAATTCTGGCCTCGATGGCAAACCCGTTGCCCGAAGCAACTTCCTTCAAGGTTTTATCCCCCAGCCAGTTCACATCGCGCAATTTAACATTATAGGTTTTCAATGCTGCATGGGGACCAACGATAACCTGCGAATTTTGTGGATCAAGGCGTATGACATAAAGCGGCTCACCAGCGGCAATACCAAGGCCTCGACGCTGGCCAATAGTATATTTGGCTACCCCCATATGGCGCCCCAAAACCTTGCCGTCCAGATCAACAATATCACCCTCGCGCATGGATTCGGGATGAATTTTTGCAATCACATCCACATAGCGACCACCGGGAACAAAACAAATATCCTGACTGTCATGCTTGTCAGCAATATCCAGGCCCATTTCCCTTGCCAGTTCACGGGTTTTAGACTTGCTCATGCCCCCAAGGGGAAATCTTAGAAAATCCAGCTGCTCGGGAGTGGTAGCAAACAAAAAATAGCTCTGGTCACGTTCATCATCCACCGGCCGCAACATCTGGCGTTTTCCATCCACCAGTTTTGATTGAATATAATGTCCGGTAGCCAAAACCTTTGCATCCAGATCCTTGGCCACCTGCATCAAATCCTTAAACTTCACCGTTTGATTGCAGGTAATACAAGGAACCGGAGTTTCCCCCATGGCATAGGCCATGGCAAAGGGATCAATCACTTCCTTCTTGAAGCGTTCTTCATAATTCAAGACATAATGGGGAATATCAAGCATTGCTGCTACCCGTTTGGCATCATGAATATCCTGCCCGGCACAACACGCACCCTTGCGATGCACAGCCTCCCCGTGATCATAAAGCTGCAAAGTTACCCCTATGACATCATATCCCTCACCGGCCAGCAATCCGGCAACAACAGACGAATCCACACCACCCGACATAGCAACCACCACACGAGTATCCTTTGGTGCCAAAGGCAAACCAAGACTATTTAAGCCACTGTTATTTGGAACGGTATTATTTGAGCCCGCTTTGCTTAAGGCATCATCGCCGTGCAATTCATTAATCATAATTTTCTCCATCAAAATGGGTTCAAGGCCCAATCCAATCAAACGCCTGTTTAAATGATAATTCCTTTTAGCACAATCAACTCTGGCAAAAGGGGCAAAATTTGCCCGCACAACTGCAATTTATGCCGCAAAAGCCCTGTTTGGTACATAAAGCTAACACCAAAAACCGATAACCAATTGAAATACTTCACAAAAACATTATCCGCAAAACTGGCAAGCTACTTGCATTGAAACAGGTAGACAAGTGCGCCAAAATTTTTGCACCTGTTTACAAAAAGGAAACCGGTTTGAGCCAAATGCTAAACATTGCAACTTCAGGAGGCCCCGTTGGTGCCAGTCCCTTACCCGGCATGGGTAGTGGGCAAGGCCCTGATGCGCCCAAGGGCTTGTTTTCTGCTTTGGTTTCTTTGTTTGGCAACAATTCCGGCCAGCAAACACCCGGTGCCCAAACACCCGGTGCCCAAACACTCGGTGACAATGGCGCCCAAACCCTTCCAACTGAACAAAACGCCAATTTATGGATGAATTTGCAGGCTGGTGATGCTTCCCTTTCCATCAGTTCCCAAGCCATAAGTTCAACTATTGACCCCCAAGACATGCTTGGGCAATTGCCGGCAATGATTGATGGCTTAATGATTGATGGCTTGCAAATTGACCAGCAGATGTTGCAGGAATTGGCCCTAAAGGGAATTGATGGCGCGATTGATATGGCAAGTGCTGGCGATCCGGCCAGTCAGGCGATTGCGCTTGGAACTGCCATGCTTGGTATTCAGGAAACCTTACAAAACGGGTCAGCTTCCAATCCTGCATCCCAGACCGGGCTGCAAAACAACCCCCAAGCCCAGCAACAGGCAAATCTTTTGGCTTTTTTAGCTGCCAATAATGGCGCTCAGGGCAGCGAAGCCGCTGGCCAGAACGCTGGCGCTACAGATTTTGATGCTGCACAATTGCAAAACTCAACGGCACCAAATACCCAGTTGAGCGCAGCACAATTGGCCACCCTCAAACAGCTGGCATCACAACAGGCCGCCAATCAGCAGATGGGCAATCAGCAAGTCCTGACACCAAATACAACCCCAGAACAAGTTGCTACCCGTGATTCTTTGGCCGTCGATTTGCAACGCCAGCTTTCAACAAATAGCGAACTGAATCAGACAAAAAACACCAATCAGAATATTCAGGCAATTGGCAATCTCAATAATAATTCAAATGCCAACCAGACCCAGTTGCCATTTGTATTGACCCGCGAAATTGTTACCTCTGGCGACCCGATAGCCATAGCCCAGCTTAGTGGACAAGCAAGTTCACAAAGTGAATTGAGTGGCTTGCTACGCCCGACACAGGCTTCATATCAGCCAAACCCGATAAACCTGTCCAATGTGGCAATTGAAATTGCCAGAAACTTCAATAACGGAATCAACCGCTTCCAGGTCCGCCTTGATCCGCCCGAACTTGGGCGCATCGATGTGCGAATGAATATTGATGAGGCGGGCAATGTTAATGCAAGACTAACGGTTGAACGTCCTGATACTCTTGATTTTTTACAACGCGATGTTCGCGCTCTTGAGCGCGCTCTGGCCCAGGCCGGTATTGATAGCTCACGTACCAATCTTGAATTCATGTTAAAAGACAGCCCGTTTGGCGGCAACAATTCAGGCGATGGCGGGGATCAGGGAGATCAGACTGATAACCCTAATTCCAATAATAACAATAATGACAATGACTCAAAAGCCGACCCGACCATGATTGCCGCCTATAGGGGCAATGTGGCTCAGGGTGGCCTCTCGATATGGGTTTAGAAAACTTTTAGGAGAAGTTTTATGGATGCTGGAACAGTTAACCCGGTAAATGCAGGCGCTAATGCAGGCGCTAATGCAGGTACAAATGTAGTCGATGGAGTTTCCGACCTGACTGGTTCAAGCCGTTCGATTGCCGAAAATTTCAATACTTTTCTCTCGCTGCTGACCACGCAGCTGAAAAACCAGAATCCCCTTGATCCTTTAGATACCAACCAGTTTACCCAGCAAATGGTACAGTTCACCTCGGTTGAACAACAATTAAAAACCAATGATTTTTTAAAAGCCCTGACCCAAAGCGCCCAAACCGCCTCCAATACCGAAGCGGTCACCTTTATCGGCAAGCAGGTAACAGCCGCTGGAGCCAATTCAGAACTGAGCAATGGGAACGCCTCATGGGAATATTCAACTACCCGTAGTGCTCCCGATACAAATATTACCATTCGCGATAATCTGGGAGCAGTGGTGCATACGGACAAGACATCACTTGCCAGCGGCACCGGCACCTTCAACTGGAACGGTAAAGACGCCAATGGCAACCAACTCCCCGATGGCAATTATTCCATCACCATAAACGCTCGTGATGCCAATGGCAGCTATGTTCCTGTTACTACCCAAATAACCGGAACAGTAACAGGTGTTGACCTGTCCGGCACCATTCCAGTGTTAATGGTTGGGGGAGCTCAGGTTAATCTTGGCTCTATTATGGCTGTGCAATCTGCCGCAGGATAACAATTATAAAGCTGCCAGTGCAGGCTAATATTCATAATGCCGTCACACCTTTAGGCCTGTTTTGTACCTATTAGACTGGTTATTTTTTAGCGTTTACAACTAGGTCCTGGCCCTAAACACCTTTAACAAGCCCAACTATTGCGGCCAGTATTTTCATACAGCCAGTCTTTGACTGTAATCGGGCTTTGCCTGTAATCAGGCCATTTGTCTTTCGCAAAATGCCACAAATAAATTGTGGCGTTTAGAAAAAATTATCCACAACTGCATGTACATTCAACAAAGTGAAACTCTTAACCAAGCGTAACCAGCAGTTTAGGCAATTCTTAAGTCAATTGTTTTATGTTGATCTTACCTAAGGTCAGGTTGAGTTGAGAGTAAAATGACCGTGCAAATGCGTCCAAGAGTAAAATATGTAATCGGCCCCGATGGTAGTCCCCTTACGATTGCTGATCTGCCGCCCCCCACAACCCGCCGCTGGGTAATCCGGCGCAAGGCTGAAGTTGTAGCCGCCGTTCGCGGTGGTTTGCTTTCCCTTGAAGAGGCTTGCACGCGCTATACTTTAAGCGTTGACGAGTTTCTCAATTGGCAAGCAGCTATCGACAAACACGGTCTTGCTGGTTTGCGAACCACATGGATTCAGCATTACCGCGAGGGTTAAGGCTGAGGCTTGAGCGCTACCCGTTATTGCCAAGTGTCTGGATTTTCAGGCACTTGCGCTAGCGATATAATTTAGCGAGACAGATAAAAGTTCTTCAATTGCAGCGCAATCAAGCGGCGCAAGTGCCATCCAAGCAGCGCAAGTGTCGTCCAAGCGGTGCAAGTGTCGCTGGCCAATAATTTGGCCTCCCCCCCCTCCGCTAAGCTACGAACGAAGTTCAGTTGGCGCGAGCAATAGAAATTGCCGCCAGATAAAAACCAACAAAAATTATAAAACTAAAATTATAAAACTACTACCACCCGTTCAATGGCTATGCCTGTTTGCTCCATCTTCCTCCATCTTCCCCCATCTTCCCACATCTTCCCACATCTTCCCCAGAAAACCTCCCTACCCGGAAAAAATTGCCGCAAAAAACGCAATCTGACTAAAATGTTAACACTATGTTTACCATACACTAGGTAATTTTTGCCGACCACGAACACCTGTTCGCGAAAACCAAAAAAAACAAGTCGGGCAAAGTTATGGAAAACGTATCTGGAGTTATGCAAAGACTGGGCCTGGCCCGACTGGCGGCAATGGTGGTTGTTGCCGTGCTTTTGCTGGGATTCTTCGCTTTTTTAATTTTTCGGGCTACTTCTGTACCAATGGCTCCACTTTATACCGGCCTTTCCCTTGAAGATTCTTCGGCAATAGTTTCCCAGTTGCAATCTTCCGGCACCAATTTTGAATTACGCGGCGAGGGGGATACTATTTTGGTGCCCCGCGATCAGGTCACCGCGATTCGTATGAACCTTGCATCGGATGGCTTGCCCAGCAGCGGTCAGGTTGGATATGAAATATTTGACGCGCAAAGCACCCTTGGTGCCACTTCTTTTGTGCAGGATGTTAATCTTGTGCGCGCAATGGAAGGGGAGTTGGCCCGCACCATTACTTCCCTCGCCCGTGTTCGTACCGCCCGCGTACATCTGGTCTTGCCCAAACGCGAACTATTTCGCCGAGAGCGCGCTGATCCCACCGCATCCATTACTCTGGGGATTCGCGGCAATCTTTCAGCCAGCGAAATAAATGCAATTCAATATCTGGTTTCATCCGCTGTTCAGGGCATGAGCCCCTCTCAGGTATCTATCATCGATGATTCGGGTCGTTTGCTTGCCGCTGGTAATGGTGATCAGGATCAAGGCGTTGTTGCTGCGGATATGTATGATCGGGCAACCAGTGTTGAAACCCGCCTGCGCACCCAGCTTGAAGAGCTTATTGGCAATATTGTCGGGGCTGGTCGGGTACGGATTCAGGTGGCCGCAGAACTTGATTTCAATCGTATCACCCAAAACACAGAAACCTATGACCCCGAAGGTCAGGTTATACGCTCGACCCAAACACGCGAATTGGCCAACACTTCGGTTAATGGTTTGAATGGCGGAGCGGTCAGCATTGGCAACGAACTACCCGGCGCCACGCCCGGCGAAGCGGGAGGCGGGGCCAGCGATCAATCTTCCACCACTGAAGAAACTGTCAATTATGAAATTTCTAAATCCACCCGCACCCAGGTTTTTGAGGCTGGCGCAATAAAACGCCTCTCGGTAGCGGTACTGGTCGATGGCATGTATGTCGATGATGGCAATGGTGCCTCAACCTACCAGCCCCGCAGCGAAGAACAATTAGCGCAAATTTCTGCCCTTGTCAGCTCTGCCATAGGATTTAGTGCCGAACGTGGCGACCAGCTTGAAGTTACAAATATGCAATTTGCTCAACGCCCCGATTTGGCAGCAATTGGAACAGAGGGGCCAGGTATGTTTGATTTTACCCGCGATGATATAATGAAGGGTGCGGAAATGCTGGTTACTCTGCTTATTTCCATTGCTCTTATTATGTTTGTCATGCGCCCCTTACTCAAAAGAGTTTTGGAGCCCGAATCTCCTTTACCCCTAGCCGACCTTACAGCTACTGGCTCCGCTCAAATGTCCCCTGCCATGGCCATTGAAGCTGCTACAGCAGGTGGTGGAACAGTCTCGCAAGAGGGTCCCGATATTATGGGCGAAGCAAAATTCCAGGGCGAAGCACAATCTCGCACACTTGCTAAAGTGGGCGATTTGGTTGACGAACACCCCAAACAGGCCAGCACCATAGTGCGCGACTGGCTACATCAGGCGGCCTAGAAAAAAATGGCAGGTACTCAATTGATAGATCAATCAGCAAATAATCCCGGCCTTGTGGTTGGTGCGGATGCTGAGAACCGCGAGCTCGACGGAGCAGAAAAAGCTGCTGTTTTGCTTTTGGCTCTCGGGCCTGATTACGGCAAGCCAATTTTTGAAGAACTAGACGACATCGAAGTTCGCCAGCTTTCCCGCGCCATGTCAAAACTTGGCCCCATAACCCAGGAAATGCTCGATCGCCTGTTAGTAGATTTTGTTACAGTTGTTTCATCAAACGGTTCGATTTCAGGCAATTCGGAAACTACCGAACGCTTGCTTTTATCATTTTTGCCCGGCGATAAAGTTGATTCAATAATGGAAGAAATTCGCGGTCCCGCAGGGCGCAATATTTGGGAAAAACTCTCCAATGTTGATGAAGAAATTCTGGCCTCCTACTTCAAAAGCGAATACCCCCAGACCGTGGCGGTAGTCATATCAAAACTCAACTCGGATCATGCCAGCCGTGTTTTGGCAGTGCTTCCAGAAGAATTGGCCATGGACGTGGTCCAGCGCATGTTATCGTTGGAGCCGGTGCAAAAGGAAATTCTTGAAAAAATCGAAAGCACCCTTCGTACCGAATTCATGTCTACACTTTCCCATACCCAAAAACGGGACAGCCATGAATTAATGGCCGAAGTATTCAACTCGTTTGATAGGCAAACAGAAACCCGGTTTTTAACTGCCCTTGAAGAGCTGGACCGGGAAGCATCTGACCGTATCAAAGAACTCATGTTCACCTTTGATGATCTGGTAAACCTTGATGGCAGCGCTATTCAAGCACTGCTACAGGCCATGGACCGCAACGATCTGACCATGGCGCTAAAGGGTGCCAATGATAGGGCTAAAGAATTGTTTTTCTCCAACATGTCGGCCCGCGCTGCCAAAATGGCCAAAGATGATATGGAGGCCATGGGTCCGGTTCGCCTTTCTGATGTTGACGAGGCCCAAGGCCGCATGGTCAACGCCGCAAAAGATATGGCAGCGCGTGGCGAAATTATCATCTCCAAAGGTGGTTCGAGCGAGGAGATGGTCGTATGAGTGTGAGTACCGCAATACCGCAAAAATTTTCCTTCGGCCTTGATATGGCAAGCGGCAATGAAAAAACCCGCTCCATTGGCGATAGTGAACTCGCCTCCATGATCAAGGCAGCTGAAGATCGCGCCTTTCAAAAAGGGGTTATCGAGGGCGAAAACAGCGCTGCCAATAGAGCCGCAGCAGAGCTTGTAAAGGGCGCCAATTTAATTGCCCAGAGCACCATTGATATTATTCGCACCACCGACCAAAACCAAAAACAAACCTTGATTGATGCAACCAATCTTGGGGTCGCTACCGGGCGCAAACTGGCAGGAAACCTCATTGCTCGTTTTCCTCTGGGCGAAATACGCTCACTGATAGGGGAATGTTTATCTTCCCTTGAAAGCGTGCCCCATCTGGTTATTCGCTGTCACCCGAACCTTGCCACTGCAATTGAAGCAGAAGCACAAAAACAAATGAAAACCAGTGGTTTCACCGGGCGTTTGGTAATTATAGGCGAGCCGGAAATACTTGCTGGCGACGCTAGATTGGAATGGGTGGATGGTGGCCTTGTGCGAGATTTAGGAAAAATATCCAGCGAAATCGACGAGCGGATCCAAAGTTTTGTTGCCGCTACAAATTTTGGTGGAGCAAACCCCGCCTCCACAAGTTCCAACACTAATGTTCCAAACACTAATGTTCCCAACACTGGTGTTCCCAACACTGGTTTGCCGGAAAATTCCAAAATTACGGAGAATAATCAATGAGCGATGATAATATGGAAAACGGCGCACCTCCTCAAGCACCGGATGCGGCGGAAGCTGCTGCTGATGAAATGGTTTTGCAGGAAATGCAGGCAGCAAAAAAAGCTCCTCCCGGCCCTGTTATTGAAAAATCGGTATCCGACCTTGAGGCGATATTTGATGTTCCGGTTCGGGTTTCTGTGGTTTTGGGGCGCTCAAAAATCCCCGTGGCCGAATTGTTGAAAATGGATGTGGGAACAGTTGTGGAACTTGATCGTCAGGTGGGCGAGGCCATTGAAATTTATGTAAATGACCGCCTGATTGCCCGTGGAGAAATTGTACTGGTGGAAAACCGTCTCGGCGTCACCATGACCGAAATTATCAAAGCTGCCTAAGCGGATTTAAAACTTAAAGGATAGTATTATGCGATTGTTGATTGTGGGGCCGCTAGAGGGTCAATTGAGTGAAGCAACAAAACTGGCCATGGATGGCGGTGCCAAAGTGGCCCACGCCCCTTCAGTTGATATTGCCATAGCTTCCCTACGCGCTGGCAAGGGCGCCGATCTGTTGTTGGTTGATGTGATGGTGGAAATTGACCGCCTGATAAAAACCCTTGAAAACGAGCATATTTGCGTTCCTGTAGTTGCATGTGGCACCGAGACCAATGCTGCGGCCGCCGTAAATGCCATTCGTGCTGGAGCCAAGGAATATATCCCCCTGCCCCCCAATGCTGAACTAATCGCAGCCGTAATTGCTGCTGTTGCCCGCGAAAGTTCGGAGTTTTTATATCGCGACCCATCCATGGCAGCCCTGATAAAACTTACCGACCAGATAGCTCCTGCCTCTGCCTCGGTGTTGATTACCGGCGAAAGCGGAACCGGCAAGGAAGTTTTGGCCAAATATCTGCATTCGCGCTCCAATCGCGCCACGAAACCGTTTATTTCCATAAATTGCGCCGCCATTCCCGAAGCCCTGCTTGAAAGCGAATTGTTTGGCCATGAAAAGGGAGCTTTTACCGGAGCCGTAGCGCGCCGGATAGGCAAGTTTGAAGAAGCAAGCGGTGGCACCTTGCTGCTCGATGAAATTTCGGAAATGGATGTGCGTTTGCAAGCCAAACTACTGCGCGCCATTCAAGAACGCCTGATCGACAGGGTTGGGGGTTCAAAACCGGTGCCGGTGGATATCCGCATTCTGGCCACTTCCAACCGCGACCTTGGTAAAGCCGTCAAGGATGGCAGCTTTCGCGAAGATCTTTTATTCCGCCTAAATGTGGTAAATTTACAAATTCCTCCTCTGCGCCAACGACCCGGTGATATTGTTGCCCTGTCAGAATTTTTTGTGAAAAAATATTCAAAAGCCAATGGTATGGACGAGCGTCAACTATCCCAAAACGCCAAGAAAGAATTGCTTCGCGCTCCATGGCCGGGCAATGTTCGTGAGTTGGAAAACACCCTGCACCGGGCAGTTTTGCTCTCTAGTGGCCAAACAATAGAACCCGAAGAAATCCGCATGCCCGATGGCTCCGGACTGTCTGAAATTGCCAGCGCCCATTCTGTTGCCTCCCAAGCTGCCCAAACAGCACAAAATGTCACCAGTTCTCTGGTCGGACAAACGGTGGCCGATGTGGAGCGCAACCTAATTCTTGATACGCTCGATCATTGCCTTGGCAACCGCACCCATGCCTCGAATATCCTTGGGATTTCAATTAGAACATTGCGCAACAAGTTAAATCTATATTCTCAGGAAGGCGAATCTGTTACCCGACCTGGTGGCCAACGCCAAAGCGCCGCATGAATTTAACAACCGGTTTTTGGAGAATTCTAAATCCAGAGCAAAAAGGCAACTGAATTGGCCAATACTTCCCAAAGTCAGGATCAGGGACCAAATCCGGGGCAAAAACCTTCCGGATTTAGTTTTCCATCCCTAAATGACTTGATAAATCTGGCCAAACAGTCGGACATCGCTCTGGCTGTCGGAGTTATGGGGATTGTTGTTGTCCTCATTCTCCCCCTTCCCCCCTTTATGCTCGATATATTATTGGCGATTTCAATAGTATTTTCCGTGCTCATTCTAATGACCTCCCTATTCATCCAAAAGCCTTTGGAATTTTCTGTATTTCCCACGGTTTTGCTGATCGCCGCCATGTCGAGATTGGCCCTTAATCTGGCCTCTACCCGCCTGATATTATCCATGGGCCATACCGGTCCGGGGGCGGCGGGCAATGTAATCGAAGCCTTTGGCAATTTTGTCATGCAGGGCAATTTTGTCATCGGCATCATAGTTTTTGCCATTCTGCTGATTGTTAATTTCATCGTTATCACCAAAGGTTCGGGCCGCATTGCCGAAGTTGCTGCCCGCTTTACCCTTGATGCCATGCCCGGCAAACAAATGGCCATCGATGCTGATCTTTCCGCAGGGCTGATCGAAGAAGCCGAGGCACGGCAGCGCCGCAAGGACCTCGAGGATGAAAGCTCGTTTTTCGGGGCCATGGATGGTGCATCAAAATTTGTGCGCGGTGATGCGATTGCCGGCCTTTTGATTACTTTTATCAATATTATTGGCGGCATTATCATCGGTGTTGCCCAGCAGGGTTTGAGTTTTGGCGAAGCGGGAGCCAACTATACCCTGCTAACCGTGGGCGATGGTCTTGTTTCCCAGATTCCGGCATTGATTGTTTCCACATCCGCCGGTCTTTTGGTTTCAAAGGCCGGTCTTTCTAGTTCTGCCGATAAAGCCCTTGGCGAGCAATTCACCCGCTATCCCCGCGCCCTTGGCATGTCTGCGGTGGTTATGGGTGTAATGGCCCTGCTTCCCGGTATGCCAACCCTGACATTTCTTGCTCTGGCTGGCGGCATTGGCTATCTTTCTTATGCGGCCCAAAATAAAAAATCCAAGGCTGAAAATGTGGCTGAAGTCAAAAAGGTTGAAAAAGAACAGGCAGAAGCTACTCCGCCAAAGGAAACCCCGATTTCTGATAGTTTGAAAATGGACGAATTAAAACTCGAGCTTGGTTATGCCCTGCTTTCCATGGTCAAGGAAAACGCCGACGGCACCGACCGCCTGACAGAACAGATAAAAGCCCTGCGTCGCCAGTTGGCCATGGATCTGGGTTTTCTCATGCCATCGGTTAGAATTCTGGATAATATTCAGCTAAAGGCCAATGATTATAATATCAAAATAAAAGAAGTAGAAGCCGGGGGTGGTGTGGTTTACCCTGAGCAATTAATGGTCATGGACCCGACAGGCGCCCAGATTTCTCTGCCCGGCACCCATACTACCGAGCCAACTTTTGGCCTGCCCGCCACATGGATTGAAAAAGCTCTGCGCGACGAAGCAGAGATTAATGGCTATACGATAATTGACGCTTCAACGGTGATTTCCACCCATTTGACCGAAGTTTTAAAAGCCAATGTCGCCGAGTTGCTTTCCTACGCCAATGTGCAAAAACTGCTGACAAAACTTGGCCCCGACGAGCAAAAACTGGTCGAGGATCTTGTACCGCAACAAATTTCCGTTTCAGCCATCCAGCGCGTATTGCAGGCATTGCTCAACGAGCGCATATCAATCCGCGATCTCGCTACTATTTTGGAGGGCATCGCCGAGGTTGCAGGCGCAGGTCTTACTCCGGCTTCAATTGCCGAACATGTGCGCTCCAGACTTTCACGCCAGCTTTGCGCCGCTTCCGCTGCGCCTGATGGCACATTGCCCCTGCTAACTCTCTCCCCGCAATGGGAGCGCGATTTCCACGATTCCATGGTGGGTGAAGGCGATCAGCGACATTTGGCCATGGCGCCATCAAAATTACAGGAATTCATTGCAGCGGTACAAAACGCCTATGAAACGGCGGCGCAGGCTGGCGAATTACCGGTGCTAATCACCTCACCCTCCATTCGCCCCCATGTGCGGGCAATTATCGAGCGCTTTAGACCACAAACCGTGATCATGAGCCAGAACGAGGTACACCCAAGAGCGCGGCTCAGGACGGTTGGCAGTGTTTAAAAAGTGGATACCGGTTTTGCGGGTCGGCAGCGCGACAATTAAAGACAAGCAATACCCTCCATTGCGAGAAGCAAAGACTCCACCCCATAGGTTGCCATTTTCTCCCCTTCCTAATAAAAGCATCGAGTAAACAAAAGCGGCAAAAAATATGATCACTACGGGCGTAATTTTGGGGCAGTTCATGCCCCCTCACGAGGGCCATGTGGCGCTTATCCGCACTGCCTCTTATCTGGTCGACAAATTGACCATCGTGCTTTCCACCTCGGATAATGACCCTATCGATCCGGCCATACGCAAAAGCTGGATGGAAGAGCTTTTTCCCGAATGCGTGGTAATTGTTGCCAATAATGGTGAAAAGCAATTACCAACAAATGATCCTCAATGGGCAAAAATCATTCGCGGCTTTCACCCGGAACCCATTGATCGGGTCATTGGTTCGCAAGACTATTATGTCGATCTTGCCAAAGAACTCGATGCCCAGCATTTTATTCTTGATCCCATGTGGATGGCTTTTCCAGCCAATTCAATTGAAATCCGTCAAGACCCGTTTGGCCATTGGGAATCAATTCCCGGACAGGTGCGACCATATTTTCAAAAACGCCTCACGATGATTGGCCCCGAAAGCACGGGAAAATCCTATATGGCCGATTTATTGGCCCAAAAATTTGGCGGCCCGTACGTACCGGAATATGGCCGCCCTTACGAAAAATTTCGCACGCAAGGAGCTTATAGGGCTGAAGAACTACACTTTATCGTTGATGGCCACGTGGCCCACCGCAAAACTCTGGCCATGAAGGCAGGGCCAATATTGTTTGAAGATACCGACCCGCTTTTAACAGCAGTCTGGGCTGAAATGCTACTGGATCACTCACTGCCTGATCTGGAAGCCCGGATTGAATTGCCCGATCATTATTTATTGCTAGATGCCAATGCCCCATGGGAAGATGATCCCCTGCGCTATTTTGGCCAGCAGAATTTGCGCGATAAATTTTTTACCAAGATCAAAACCAAGCTCGATAATTTTGGGGCAAAATACACTCTAATTAGTGGCGATTGGGCCGAGCGTGAGGTTCAGGCAATAGCAGTAGTTGAAAATATGCTTAAAGATTAGGGGCATAAATATTCGCCCCTAATCATAACTGGATCTATTAGATAAAATCAGGGTTTGGCCAAGCTCCAGATGCCTTTAACGCCATCGCCGTTGATATCGCCAATATTACTGTCGCCAACAAACAGGTAAAGCGGCTTGCCCTTATAGGCGGCCTGCATTGTGCCATCAGTGCGCTCGATCAGTGAATAATTTTCGCCCAATTCAGCATTGGCATCCAGAATAACCGGAGGCCAGTTCACAGCGCAATCACCATAACAATTTGAAACATTTAGCTCATCATTGGCAAAAAAGTACAATGACATGTGCACTTCATTCATCATGAAAACCTGCCCGCCAAGTTCACGCGAATGCACAAGCGCATTGCCATCAGCCTCGGCCAGCGCAGCGCTGTTGCCGGATATTGCCAAAGCCAGACCAAACACGCCAGCTGATAAAATTCTTGTCAATTTCATTTTTGTTCTCCGTTTCAACTGCATAAAACATGGCGGTTTCTTCATGTAATGCAAAGCACATTTTGGTGATGAGGGTGAAATTATTCGTCTTTGCGAGCGCCCTGAGCCTGAGCCTTCATGGTGAGCCTTCATGGTGAGCTTGTCGAACCACGAAGGATGGTGCGCGGCAATCCAGAATCCTTATCATGACGCTCAACACCTGGATCATCATTGGGGCAGCAAGTGGTTTAAGTCTCCAGAAGGCGAGATTGTGTTGCAAAGCCTGGTTCAGAACGAACAAGACACAAATTCAGACATTGTGCATTCTTTGGTGCGTTATGAGCTGATTAAAGAAGGCAGATTGGTGGACACAGAGTTTCTGGAATTCACTTTAAAATATCACAATAAAGGAGGCGACACGCTCAGGGCCCTGCTTGATGAACATGGGTTTGAACATGTCGGTTACTATAATTCCTGCGACAAGACTTATAACAAAAACAGAAAAAATTCCAATCTGATTGTTGAATGTCTAAAGAAACAATAACTTCAAAAGGTACAAAAAGGTTCAGACTTGATCTGACAGTTACCGCGCCCATGCCGTTGCGCAAATCACAGGGATTTTAAAGCACAGCCGTCATAATAAATCACGTTGAAACAATAATATCAGGCAACTCTTTCCTTAGCTCGTTTATCACTGGATCGAGTTTGATTGCCTGTTCACTGTGCAATACTCCTGCCGGCAGTTTTTCGGACAGCAATTGGCGAACCGTCTCCGCAGTTACTATCGCCGTCATCAATGCCTCTTTGCGACCGGTCAATCCAACCGTCAGAGTTTTCGAGCCGTCTTTGGCCTGACCGGTCGCCCGCGCCGCCACGCCGCAAATATCCGAACCGGTATGGACATTCATAAACAGCCAGACAGCAAATTTTCGTAATTGGCTACGGCGCAACAGCCAGCCAAGACCGACACGTGAAGATATTGCAAAAAGCCAGGTTGAAACATTGTTCTCGAAGTGGATCCAGGTGCTGACGGAGGGCACACCAAGCGTGCGAGCGACAACGCGCTGGTCAGAGAAGTTAAAACTATAGGCGCGACGTTCACTCTGTTGCCGAGGCAGTCTGATAAGAATACTTTTGCCAAGGCTGCGCGCGGTTTTTAATCGTCCATTCTCCATTATTTCATACTCAGCATCCAGATTATCAAACATCCACTCCAGCGCGGCCTTGCCGTGTTGATCACCAAGACCCAGTACCAGCAGAATATCAATCCGCTCAATCTGCTCCATACCACTGGCAGCCCGTGCCGCCAGCATGTTTGTGATCCCCGGCGCTACACCGACACTGAGTATGGCAGTTGCACCATTGTTTTTGGCGAGTTGATCAAGCTTTTCTACCTTGGACAGAAATTGGTAGTCGGCGCTGATGTCAACATAGTGGATAGCGCGCGAAAGGCATTGCTCAACGAACCGGGTATCGCTCTGATCAAGACAAACAAGAACCAGTGCAACATTATCAAGCGCACCTGAACACTCAGGGTCAAAAATATCCAGCAAGCGCCCCTCAGCACCGTATCCGACTTCACCAGCAGCGCTCGTTGCCTTTTCGATACTGCGCCCGGCGATGGCAATACGGTCAGGAAACAGCGGAGCCAGCCGCTTGGCAACAGATAATCCCACCTGACCATAACCCCCGATAACCAAGATTTTTCCACTATTCGCCATTATGGATCACTCCTCCCCGTTTAGTGGTTTATATCAGCATTAGCCTGTCACATTTTGCTCTGTCCATGGTTAGCATTTAGGCGGACTTTTGTTCAAAAGCCAATGGGCTCCTCCAGCCAATGCTGAATGAGTTTGCACAAAGAGCAAAGAAACCATCAATGGATAAACTAGGCTCAACCAAACAGAAGGGGAAGGCCTCACCAGAAACGTTGCCTTTTTTGACGCCCCCTCAACATTCCACCACACTTACACTTAAGCCCCCCAGCGAGGTTTCTTTATATCGCATATCCATATCTCGCCCCGTGACCCGCATGGTTTCAATGCAAGCGTCAAGTGAAACCTTGTGCTCCCCATCGCCCTGCAAGGCTAACGAGGCCGCCGCCACCGCTTTTACCGCGCCCATGCCATTGCGCTCGATACAGGGGATTTGCACCAGCCCTTTAATTGGATCACACGTCATGCCCAAATGATGTTCCAGCGCGATTTCTGCCGCATTTTCAATCTGATAATTTGTTCCACCAAGCGCCATGCACATTGCAGCCGCTGCCATGGCCGAGGCTGAACCAACCTCGCCCTGACAGCCCACCTCCGCCCCGGAAATCGAGGCGTTATATTTTATCAAGCCGCCAATTACCGCCGCCGTGAGCAACATATCAGGAACTATTTCAACGCGCGCCCCCGGCACATGGTCCAGATAATATCTAATTACTGCTGGCAACACTCCGGCCGCTCCGTTGGTGGGTGCTGTTACCACTTTTCCACCCGCAGCATTTTCTTCATTCACCGCCATCGCATAGGCGCAAAGCCAATCAATAGCGCTGTGCAAGGGTAGATCATTTCGTCCATCGGCATTCACCAAAGATTGGTGCAATGAATTAGCGCGACGCCTAACTTTTAGTCCGCCCGGCAAAATCCCCTCGCCATCAAGGCCGGCATCAATGCAATTATTCATCGCCTGCCAAATCAGATCCAGCCGTTTTGAGATTTCATCGTTCGAGCGAAAAACTGCCTCATTGGCTTTCTTCATTTCAACAATCGACAACCCACTCGCTTCTCCCATTTCCAGCATTTCATTGGCCCCATGGAAGGCAAAGGGAATATTTGGCGGCGTAGCGTCTTTTTCCGCAGCCATTTCTGCCTCATCGAGCACAAAGCCACCACCAACCGAAAAATAGGTATGTTCGCAAATTTCTTCACCATTCGGGCCACAAATCTGAAAACTTAAAGCATTTGGGTGTAATTTCTGATGAGTTTTCTTATCGAGAAAAAAGTCTGTTTCAGGGTTGAATTTCAAATCCTCTCCGCCGGTTTTTATGGCGCAACAATCCCCTAAATCTTTCATAGCCAAATCAACTTTTGCCACGTTCTGCTCAGGCAAAAACCTAAGTAATCCAGCAGAGACAGCGCGCAAGGTGCCATGGCCTTCTCCAGTATGGGCAAGGGAGCCGAACAGGGTGACTTTAAGAGAGCAATCTTTAGGAGCATTTTGCAAATACCTGGCTGCAATTTGCAAAAACCTGCCGGCAGCCAAAGTTGGCCCCATAGTGTGGGACGAGGACGGACCAACCCCGATTTTAAACAGATCAAACACAGATACAAACATTTTAAAAAACCTCAATTCAAATCTATTGGCTCATCAAACAAATGACGTGGAAAACAAAACCAAAAGCGAGCTTTAACCCTGTTTGTAAAATCGTCAAGCAAAGTCAAAAGGTACAGCAAAAAAAACCAGCCCAATAAAGTGATCAACATTTGCTTGACTTAAGTAAAAAAAGCGCGCATTGCAGCCTCCTTTTCAGTGAGCTTAAGATCAGGAGATCAAGCCGGTGGAACCTTCAATCATCATTATGATCTTGTTTGCCGCTGTTTTGCATGCGGGCTGGAATACATTAGTAAAAATCTCAGGCGACCGCTTGTCTATAATGGCCATGCTAACGCTGGCTGGCGCTTTTGTTTCAATGCTTGCCCTGCCCTTTGTCGAGGCGCCAAACCCTGCAATATGGCCGATTTTAGCCCTCTCTATTGTGGTTCATACCGCCTACAATCTGGTGCTGCCAATAGCCTATGAGCATGGGGATCTTGGACAGGTATATCCCATAGCCCGTGGTTCGGCCCCTATTCTGGTTACTATAGGCGCCATTATATTCATCGGTGAATATGTATCGCCATTGGCGATGGTTGGAATTGTTGCCCTATCGGTTGGCGTAATGTCGCTGGCTCTGGATAAAACCAGCTCTGGCGCTGTTAATAAAAAAGCCACCCTTTTAGCTCTGGCCACTGGTGTTTCTATCGCCACCTACACAGTGATTGATGGCATTGGCGCCCGCTCTGCTGGCTCGGTGTTGGGTTTTGCCGCCTGGCTAACCATTGGCGACGGTATTCTTACTTTCTTGATTGCCCTGGCTATTAAAAAAAAGGCCTTGTTAAAAGTTGCAAAAGAGCGAACCGGAAGCATAATCCTTGGTGGCATCATGCAGGTGTTTGCCTATTGGATAATCATCTGGGCCTTGGCCATCGCGCCCATGGGCATGGTTTCAGCCATAAGGGAAACCAGTGTTTTGCTGGCCGCACTGATTTCTGTGTTTTTACTCAAAGAAGGCTTTGGTGCCTGGCGCTTTGTTTCGGCTATGCTGGTGACCTTGGGTCTGATGCTTAGCCAAAGCCAGAAGTAGATTTTTCATCTTCCTATGAAACCGGCAGACACTGGATTTACCCCTCTGCCCGCCGGTCGCTGTTCAAATCAAATATTTACAAAGAAAACCCGTGGGCGATTTCGGCCACTCGCTGGCCCAAAAGCTTTGCCGTTTCAAGGTCCGATGCAATCGGGCCTTTCTCCGGTCCCTCATCATTGTTGGACTGAGCCATAGCGCCCAGAGAAGAGCCGATCCGGTTAATATCATTAACACTGCCGGTGCTGGAATTATTGCCCGGCAAAAGGCCAAGACTAACCCAAATCATCGAATGCTGAGCTCCAAATACCGCCAAACTCTGCAAGGTGGCTAGCTTGTCCCCCGATTGCGATGCAGAATTTGTAAACCCTGCCGCTAACTTATCTTTCCAGCCCTGTTCAAACCAGACATTGGCTGACTTGTCCATAAACGCCTTAAATGGCGCCGAAACTGTGCCCATATATGTCGGAGTGCCAAAAATCATCGCGTCCGCTGCCGCCAATGTCTGCCAATTATCATCCACATCATCAACATTGATAAAATTAACTTCTGTGTTCTCAACACCCGCTGCACCATCGCGAACCGCTTCTGCCTGCTTGAGTGTGTGGCCAAATCCTGAATGATAAACAATTGCAATTTTTTTCATATTTTTTCTCTTTATCGTTATGTTTTTGCTTGCAAACTTTTTTTTGCAAACATCGTTCGACAAAGATTGTCATATAGGATAATTATTGCAAGTAGGCACTGTTTTGACATGTAGATACATTTTTGATACTATCAAAATTGATACAAAAGCCAATTGCTCGGTTTAGTAACGTTCAAACAGGATTTTTGCCTGAATTTTTAAGGAATTTAATTTTGCAACAAAGTAACACAGCCTCCAAAACCGATGAAATTTTGGATAATACGCACATGTGTCCGCTCTCGTTTTCCATGTCATTAATTGGTGGCAAATGGAAATGTATAGCAATTCACCATCTGGGAGATGGCCCATTACGCTTTGGTGCGCTGAAGCGCTGCATGCCCAACACTACCCAGCGCATGTTAACGCTAACCCTGCGCGAGCTGGAAGCCGACGGAATTGTTCACCGCAAGGTTTTTAACGTGGTGCCTCCCCATGTGGAATATTCACTTACTGATCTGGGCAAAGCTTTGGCCCCGGTTATGGAAAGCCTTGCAACCTGGGGCGAGTATTACCGGCAGGTTCAGGGCTAAAAAATCTTCTTTCACAAACAAAAACCCCGCCAAAAAGCGGGGTTTTATAAAATTTTATTTAGCTCAAGGTCTGGCAGCTATAAAAGTCTGGCAGCTATCAGGCGCTTTGAGGAATTTCTACTTCTTCAGGCTCCCGCAGCACATAGCCACGGCCCCAAACAGTTTCGATATAATTTGCACCTGCAGAGGCAACAGAAAGTTTTTTGCGCAACTTGCAGATAAACACGTCGATAATTTTCAGCTCCGGCTCGTCCATGCCCCCATAAAGATGGTTGAGGAACATTTCTTTGGTCAAAGTCGTGCCCTTGCGCAATGAAAGCAACTCCAACATCTGGTATTCTTTGCCGGTAAGGTGAACGCGCTGACCGCCAACTTCCACGGTTTTGGTATCCAGATTAACTGCCAGCTCGCCGGTGGTGATGATTGATTGGGCATGACCTTTGGAGCGGCGCACAACCGCATGAATGCGGGCAACCAGCTCATCCTTGTGGAAAGGTTTTGTCATATAGTCATCGGCCCCGAAACCCAGGCCGCGAACTTTGTCTTCAATTCCGGCCAAGCCGGAAAGAATAAGAATAGGCGTTTGAATCTTGGCAACTCTTAAGGAGCGCAAAACTTCGTACCCGCTCATGTCGGGCAGGTTCAGATCCAACAAAATAATGTCGTAATCGTAGAGTTTACCCAAATCCACGCCTTCTTCACCAAGGTCAGTGGTATAAACATTAAAACTCTCGGACTTCAGCATAAGCTCAATGCTTTGTGCGGTCGCGCTGTCGTCCTCAATCAAGAGTACCCGCATGGCAATCCCCTTAAACCTTTTCTTCTCGTTCCTTGCTGGAACCTGAAACACCGCATCATCAGTGACCGGAGCTCTGTTTTCCCTACTGGATATTCCCTAAACATAATTTCCAATAGTTAACAAAGTTTAATTCACATATGCAATATGCAAATAAAAAAAGGTCAAATAAACATAAGTCATTGAATTAGAAGGGAAAATTAGATAAAAATTTCTTAATATTTTAGTTTAAGAAACCGTTACAACCGACTCTTAAGACTCGAGCATTTCACAAAATGGCGCACCAAACAGACGAAACAGGCCATAAAAAATATTTACCCCATAATTGCGTTAACGCTTTTTGGTTAACAATCAATTACCCTTGTTTCAGGTCATTTTGATTCGCGAGGTTGCAACCGTTTGAAATCCCTGATTGCAGAAATAGAGGCCATAGATGAAGTCGAGGTTTTTGGGCGGGTGAAAGCCGTTCAGGGCCTGTTGATTGATGTGGTTGGCCCCTTGCGTGAATTAAGGGTTGGCGGCCGGGTAAAAATCGAAACCAGCTCCTCTAAAAATTCATCAACACGTTCTAGTGGCAGTTCTTTAGCCCGGACCAAACCTTCTACTTTGGAATGCGAAATCATCGGCTTTCGCGATGGCCACGCCCTTTGCTTGCCCTTTGGTCCGGTTGAGGGGGTAAGGTTGGGCTGTCGCGCAGTTTTTTCTGGCCATGACGGCGCGGTTTACCCAAGCAAGAGCTGGCTGGGTCGCGTGGTCAACGCAAATGGCGAGCCAATCGATGGCAAGGGAGATTTGAGCACTGGCGCGATCGGCCGCCCGCTTCGGGCCTCTCCGCTTCCCGCCCACGAGCGCGACAAGGTTGGCCCCCCCCTTGATCTGGGGGTAAGATCGCTAAATACTTTCACGACCGTGTGTGAAGGACAGCGGCTGGGGATTTTTGCCGGATCGGGGGTAGGCAAATCGGTTCTTATGTCAATGTTGGCCCGAAACACCCAAAGCGATATAGCAATCATTGGCCTGATCGGGGAGCGGGGCCGGGAAGTGCGCGAATTTGTCACCGATCAGCTCGGCGAAGAGGGAATAAAAAAAGCTATTGTAGTGGTGGCAACTTCTGACGAGCCGGCCCTTATGCGTCGCCAAGCCGCCTATTTGACATTGACTTTGGCGGAATATTTCCGCGATCAGGGCAAAAAAGTTTTGTGCATGATGGACAGTTTGACCAGATTTGCCATGGCCCAGCGCGAAATCGGGCTGGCAACAGGCGAACCACCAACCGCCAAGGGTTATCCGCCAACAGTATTTGCCGAATTGCCCAGACTTTTGGAAAGAGCCGGGCCAGGGATAATTAATTCTGGTTCTGTTACCGGTCTATTTACCGTTTTAGTGGAAGGTGATGATCACAATGAGCCGATTGCCGATGCCGTTCGCGGAATATTGGACGGGCACATTGTGATGGAGCGCGCCATCGCTGAAAGGGGACGATATCCGGCGGTGAATATTTTGCGCTCTATTTCGCGCACCATGCCTGCGTGCGTACCGGAAGCTGTGCAGCCGGTTTTGCAAAAGGCGAGGGAATATTTGTCGGTTTATGCCGATATGGAAGAATTAATTCGGCTTGGGGCCTATCGCAAAGGATCAGACCCCAAAGTGGATAAGGCGATTGAGTTAAACGGGGCACTAGAGGCGTTTTTGAGCCAGACCCAGAATGAAAAAACTTCAATTGCCGATGGTTATGAGTTATTGGCCGCTATTGTAAAAGATACCGACGCCATTAGTAAATCGACTTGATCGTGTAAGGAGTACAAGTCATGAAGTCACGCAACGAGAGTCTTATCAGACTCAAAAAATTTCAGGTAGACGAACATCGCCGGGCCGTAGCCCAAATAGATATGATGATCGCCGATTTTGAGCGTATGGCCGCAGAACTGGACCAGCAGATCGAGCTGGAACATAATAAAACCGGCATTTCTGACGCTACCCATTTTGCTTATTCGACCTTTGCCAAGGCAGCATTGACCCGGCGGGATAATCTTATGACATCGGCCAATGATATGCGGCACAAGCTTGAATCGGCGCAGGACCAATTGGCTGAAAGTCTGGAAGAGCTGAAAAAGGTGGAAACCCTTAGCGAGCGCGAAACCCAGCGCCAAAAGGCCGAGGCCACCAAGGCCGAACAGGCCGAATATGACGAGATCGCCCGCCTTAGGCATATACGCTAATAGCGGTTTTATTCCTTACATATTTTTAAAGAGCCAAGCGGACGCGGGTAAAAATCCCTTGTCCGCTGTTTTTTGTTGTGGGTTTTTGCAACTGCAAATGCAAGACTTCGCGATGGATCGGGTTGATAACTACCTATCACGCTAAAACGACCTTTGGTCTGTAAAAAGGAATACCTGATGAACTGGACACCAGAAAAAATCAAAGACCAATCGGGCAAGACCTTTTTGGTCACAGGGGCCAATACCGGGCTGGGGTTTGAGACATGCCTTGAGCTTGCTAAAAAGTCGGCCCGGGTTATTCTAACTGGCCGCAATGAAAAAAAGCTTGTTAAGGCGCGTGATCAGATTGCCGCTGAGGTGCCATCGGCCCGATTGGACATAGGGGTGATGGATCTCAACAGCATTTCGTCGGTTAAAACCTTTGCACAAGGGTTTGTGCAAAGTGGCCAATCCCTTGATGTGTTAATCAACAATGCCGGCATCATGTTTCCACCTGCGAGCCTGACGGCCGATGGTTTTGAGGCGCAGTTTGGCGTAAATTTCATAGGTCACTATGTGCTGAGCGCCCTGTTGTTTCAGACCTTGAAAAAATCAGCCCATGGTCGTGTTGTTACCCTAAGCAGTATGGCGCACCGTAATGGAAAAATCGATTTTGACAATCTTAAGCTGGAGAAACCGTTCGATAAATTTCGAGAGTATGGTCAGAGTAAAGTTGCTGACTTAATCTTTGCAATCGAATTGCAGCGCAAAATTGTTGCAAGTGGTTTAGCTCTTGCCTCGGTGGCAGCCCACCCCGGCGTCAGCAAAACAGAACTGTTGCGTACGGACAAACCCGAAATGATTGAAACAGTGGCTTATATGGAGGCAAATCAGGGTGCGTTTTCTACCCTTTTTGCCGCGACCGAAAAAATGGAGCAATTCGCCTATATTGGTCCTGATGGTGAGGGGGAGGTAAACGGGTATCCTGCACCAGCCTTTGTTGCTCCCTATGCTCTGGAACCAAAAATTGGAGAAGCACTGTGGAGTTATGCAGGGAAAGAAACCGGGATCATATTTGATTTTTGATATATTGCTTTTGACGCTTTGCCAATTGAAGGGTTTAGCGACTGAATGGGATATTGGGGAGCCGCGTCATCTGGCATATGCGCCAAGGCGGTTTTATTCCTTACATATTTTTTAAAGAGCCAGGCGGACTTTGAAAGTGCCAAACGAGTGCAGGCAAAAACCCCGGGCGCATCCCCGGAGCTGATCCGGGGTCACCTTTTAGCTTCAAACTGATCCCTGATATATTCCAGCTCATGTCGCAAGGTGGGCCGGGAATGCACGCCACCTTGATCTTCGTCGTTGCTGGTCTCATCGAACCGCCGCTGATCATCGTCGGTGAAAAACCAACCTCAAAACTGCGCCACACCCCCTCCATAGGCAAATGGATGGATCACCCTTGGTTCGATCTTTATCGCCCTCGGTGTAAGGCTGGCGCTGGAAGAGCGGTAAGGGGATTTTTTCGAAGTCGCAAAACCGTTCCTTTTTGCAACGGTTCCATAAATTCAGTTATGCGATAGAAACACAAACGGTAGCAACTAACCCAAAGTAACCGCCGTCAAGAAACCTCGTATCTTGAGGTGACCAAACCAGATGGAAATGACTTCGACTCTAAAAGACGCAGATCGATATCCGCATTCAGAGCCCCGAACATCCGTTTGCCCGTCCCGATAAGAATCGGAACAACCGTCACAGTCATATCGTCAATCAGACCTTCTCGCATGAAGCTTTGGATGATTTTTCCCCCATCGATATAGGCACGCTTCCAGCCTTGCTCCGACAGTGATGCCATAAGTTGCTGAGGTGCTAGTGCGCTGACGCTTACTTTATCGCGCAACTGTTCGGGGATATCTGTTGGTTTCATTGTTCTGCTCAGCACGACAACTGGCTTTTCATACGGCCAAGTCTCAAATGCGAGTACTGTCCGAAACGAACCACTACCCATCACAATCCCATCAACAAAATCCATAAAAACCGCATTGCCGTGGTCTTCGCCATCGACCTTTTGCTTCATCAACCAATCAAGGCCAAAATCTTCTCGCGCGACAAATCCATCAAGACTCATAGCCATGAACATATGACCTGTTGTCATCTTCAATTCTCCCAAACATTCTAAACCAAGACATTACTCCTAAAACGGACGGCAGCAAAGCCCGCATAACTGATCTTGACCGTTGCAAAACCGATCGGTTTCGCAACGTTCCATATATCCGATTCACGAGATAGCTGATCAGATAGAGATTCAAACGTCGGTAAAAACGACGGTGATTGTCTTCGTGGATTTTTTAATCACCCAGCACGGATGTTGGGTTTTGTTCTCCAAATGCAGCCTGAATGCGCTTGGTATCCTAAATGTCGAATTTAATTGCAGTACCGCTCCCACACGAGAGAGAGACTGCACATTGCACGAAACCTCCATTTTTCCTCCATCGAAGACAATGCGGGCTTCTTTGTTGGCACTGAATACCTTTGGTGTACGGTCCTGGCTCACTGAGAGTATGGCTCCCCATATAATGCTTAGAATAGCATTTTTCATGTTTGACGCATCATTATATGCGGTTTATACATCATATTAAATGTTAAGGTAAGAGAGCAAAACCATGATCACTGCTTCACAGTTGCGTGCCGCCCGAGCACTTCTTGGAATAGATCAAAAAACTCTCGCAGCGATGGCAGGCGTATCACTGCCAACAATACAACGGATGGAGGCGAGCGACGGCAATGTCCGTGGCATCATCGACACACTTACCAAGGTGGCGGAGGCCCTCGACAAGGCGGGTATAGAACTCATCGGGGATTACGCACGCAGCGACACAGGCGGGCGTGGGGTTCGACTTAAAAACCCAACGACTCTGTCTGGAAGGCCGCACTAAATATCAGCCAAGTCGCGACGGCGACCGCCGACAGCCCTGCCGACGATTCCGACGCTCAAAGCTGCATGAAGCGAGAGGTAAAAACTCTCAAATTTAACAATGGGCTCTCGAAATGCGTCAACCAAAGATTCTTACAACAATTCAGACTTATAGCTGGCAGCTTTTTGTAAGTGATCTGCTGGCAGGGGCAACAGTTGCCATGGTTGCCCTACCTCTGAGTCTTGCCATTGCCATTGCCTCTGGTGCTGACCCTGCCAAGGGGATTGTGACCGCTATTGTCGGCGGTTTTTTAATCTCGCTCTTTGGCGGCAGTCGCGTTCAGATTGGTGGCCCGACGGGAGCGTTCATCGTCGTTGTTTTCGGGGTCATTGCCCAACATGGCTATGATGGCCTTGTTCTGGCAACCTTTATGGCAGGCATCATCTTGCTCATTGGGGGCTATTTTCGAGCAGGGAACCTGATTGCCTTTGTTCCAGAGGCCGTGGTGAACGGTTTCACCATTGGAATTGGCATCATTATTGCCACCAGCCAATTGAAGGATTTTCTTGGTCTGGCCGTCGATAAGGTCCCTGCCGATTTTTTGGAAAAAATTCCCGCGCTATGGGATGCGCGGGAAACGCTCAGCCTAGTAACTCTTGCCATTGCGCTTGTAACACTCATCTTGATTGTGTTTCTGCGACGAGTAGCTCCGCGCTTTCCCGGTCTCATCGTGGCCGTTGGGGTTGGCTCTGCCCTCGTAGCTTTCATGTCGTTGCCCGTCGACACCCTCGGCTCTCGCTTTGGCGAACTTCCAAGCCAACTACCTTGGCCTCAACTCCCTGACCTTTCACCAACTCGGATCATTGAGCTCCTTCCCTCAGCTTTCATCATTGCTTTCTTGGCTGCTGTTGAATCGCTTCTATCAGCCATGGTCGCTGACAAAATGATTGACGGGAAGCACAGACCAAATGCGGAACTGACAGCTCAAGGTATCGCCAATATCGCCTCGGCGCTGTTCACGGGTCTTCCTGCAACAGGCGCGATTGCGCGAACTGCCACCAACATCAAAGCGGGCGGTAAAACGCCTGTAGCGGGAATTGTTCATGCGGCTGTTATTTTGCTGGTGATGTTGCTCGCCGCTCCGCTCGCAAGCTATCTGGCCATGCCCGCACTTGCCGCACTTCTCAGTGTAACTGCGTGGAATATGACTGAACCACACAAATGGGGCGAATACGCTCGCGGCAGGAAAAGCGACATCATGCTTTTGCTTCTCACACTCGTTTTGACCGTTCTTGTCGATTTGACTGTGGCCATTGGTGTTGGCGTGTCCGTTGGCCTTGCTCTGCGTTTGAGCCGCCGCAAATCTGTTGAAAGCGATTGGACACCTCCCGACAGATAAGACCGTCGCAAAACCGATGATTTTTGCAACACAGGTTCCATATATTCAATTATGCGACTATCTTTGAGCACATCTGGCTGTATATTAGAGGTGCTCAAACCTAGTTGGAAAAAATGATCGACGTTCTCAAGCATCCAATATATGCACGCCTGTTTTCGGCACAAGTGATCGCCTTGTTGGGAACGGGTTTATTGACCGTAGCACTCGGCTTGCTTGCGTTTGATCTTGCGGGCGACAAGGCAGGGGCAGTTCTGGGAACCGCGTTTGCCATCAAAATGATTGCTTATGTTGGCCTCGCGCCAGTGGCCAACGTTGTTTCCGAAAAGCTTCCGCGCAAAGCTGTATTGATAGGCGCTGATCTTGTTCGAGCGACAGTTGCTTTGTTCTTGCCTTTCATTGATGCCGTTTGGCAAATCTACGTGTTAATTTTTTTGCTGCAGGCCGCATCGGCCACGTTCACACCCGCATTTCAGGCGATCATTCCTGACATTTTGAAAGACGAAAAGGATTACACCAAAGCCTTATCGCTCTCGCGATTGGCTTATGATCTTGAAAACCTGATAAGCCCTGCTCTTGCTGGACTCCTTTTGGCCTTCATGAGTTATCAGTGGCTATTTGGCGGCACTCTGATTGGCTTTGTTGCTTCCTCGGCGCTTGTTTCGATAGTGAGCATTCCGCCGATCACAAAAAATAAAATACCCAGACCATTCTTTGAGCGTTTGACCAGAGGCGCGCGCATCTATTTGGCAACTCCCCGCCTGAGAGGGCTGCTCGCTCTAAACTTGGCAGCGGCGGCGGCGGGTGCCTTTGTCATCGTGAACACAGTCGTAATCGTCTTGTCTGACTACAGTAGAACCCAAACCGATGTTGCTTACGCGCTCATGGCGTTTGGAGGCGGTTCGATGCTTACCGCGCTTTTGCTTCCGCGACTTCTTGACTTTATCTCAGACCGAACGCTCATGCTCGCTGCGGGGCTTGCTCTGACTGTTCTCACCATTGGCCATGCGCTGTACACTTTGACCAGTGGCTTACCCACATGGGAGTTGTTCCTGTTCGCATGGGCAGCAAGTGGCATGCTGTATGCGGCAATCCTAACGCCTTCAGGCCGATTGCTCAGAAATTCGGCACACGCCGAAGATAGGCCGTCCATCTTCTCGGCACAATTTGCACTGTCCCATGCCTGTTGGCTCTTGACCTATCCAATAGCAGGATGGGCAGGGCAGGCTTTTGGGCTGGCCGTGGCAATGATTATTTTGGGAGTCATTGCTTTGATAGGGTCAGTTACTGCGTTTTTCATCTGGCCGTCTGGTGACACCAAAGAGCTGGTTCATGACCACAGTGATCTTCCGCTTGATCATCCGCATCTGCGAGAATATCGAGCGGGTGGAAAACGCCATCGACACCCGTTTGTTATCGACGATGAGCATCGCGCTTGGCCTACTCATGGCTGATCGTTGCAAAACCGATGGTTTTTGCCACACAGGTTCCATATATTCAATTATGCAACCAACAACAGCTCAACAAATGCACTAACCTTGCGCGAGAGTTGGCGGCGGCTTGGATACAGAACGTGTAATTGAAGGGGCTGGCTTTTGTAAGCTGTCAGTACGGGGAGCAACCGCCCGTCCGAAAGTGCCGACTTACACAAAAACATCGGCATCCGCGCGATACCGGCTCCTGCCAAAGCAGCCTGAAATACCTGCTCATAGCTATTAACACGCAGACGGCCGGTTACAGGAACCGGATCGCGATCAGCAAACGGCCAGACGATTTTTTGGCCATGGGCGGTGCTGAACAAGATCGCTTGATGGTTCACGAGATCATCAGGAACAGCAGGCAGGCGATGATCCGCCGCAAATCTGTTGAAAGCGATTGGACACCTCCCGACAGATAAGACCGTCGCAAAACCGATGATTTTTGCAACAAAAGCTAGATTTTAGTAATACGTCCAATCCTGTCGTATAGCTGTGGCAGAATTTTAACCTTTAGGGTTTCATTTTCGCATTCGTTGTAATGTGCTATATGAATAGCCAGTTTATTTCCAAAAGAAATTTTCTATATGGCTACTAGAGTTCTTCCAGCCGTCGCTGATATGTCTGAGGTTCCATATTTTGACATTGCGCGCAAGGAAGGGGCCAACATTCTTACCGGCGGTGAACAATTCAAACCCGGCGGAGATCTGGATGGCGGGTTTTATGTCAAACCAACCATTATCGAGGGTAAAAATTCGATGCGGGTATTCCAGGAAGAAATTTTTGGCCCCGTTGTTTCGGTTTGCACCTTCAAGGATGATGACGAAGCCTTGGAAATCGCCAATGATACGCTCTATGGCCTTGGGGCCGGAGTGTGGAGCCGCGATGCCAACCGTTGTTATCGTTTTGGTCGAGCTATAAAGGCCGGTCGGGTGTGGACAAATTGCTATCATGCCTATCCGGCTCACTCGACATTCGGGGGCTATAAACAATCGGGCATCGGGCGTGAAAACCATTTGCAAATGCTCGGCCATTATCAGCAAACTAAAAACATGCTGGTTAGCTATTCTCCCAACAAGCTTGGTTTCTTTTGATTAGAAAACATTGACAAATATAACAACAAAGGGCGTGCTAAAAAGCATGCCCTTTTTTATTATTCAAGGAGAGGAAATGACATGGTACAAAAAGTAGTTGCTACAACAGCCGCGCTGGAATTGATCAAAAAAATTGAAGCTGATCATGGCCCCTTGATGTTTCATCAGTCGGGCGGGTGCTGTGATGGCTCATCTCCCATGTGTTATGCAACCGGCGAATTGTTCCTTGGTGACAACGATATATTGCTGGGTGAAATCGGAGGTGCCAAATTTTATATCGGTGCTGACCAGTATGAGACGTGGAAACATACCAACCTGACCATTGATGTGGTTAGCGGCAAAGGGGGGATGTTTTCTTTGGATAATGGCACCGGCAAACGCTTTATTACTCGTTCGGATATTTGCGAAATTGACTAGGGTCAGGGCCCAAAATTATCAGAAAAAAGCAGCACTCTTTTTTCCCAAACTTACCGCCACGGCAATGCCCCCTAATTGATTATATTATCAACAATCAAATAATGCTCAAATATTGAATATTAAGCGCCCCCAATCAGGCACTAGTGCCAATCCAGGCGCTCTCCCAATCAAGCGCTCTTGGCCAGCCTTGTCTCCTTGGCCTCTACCGGTTGATAAAGCCCGCGCACTTCTGCTCTCTCGAATTCTCCATTGGAGCCAATAACCGTATCGGCAGCACCCAAAATCAAATAGCCATCCGCTCGTACGGTTTTTCGTATTGCACTAAGCACTTTCCTCTTGGTTTGCCCATCAAAATATATCAATACATTACGACAATAAACCACATCTACAATGCCAATGGAATTTAGATTTTCCATAAGGTTTAGCTGATTATATTTAACCATCCGCTTGATTTCATCACTGATTATCCAATGCGTTCCCTCTTGGGTGAAATGGGCAACCAGCAATTCCACCGGCAATCCACGCTGCACCTCGAACTGGGTATATTTGCCCTTCTTTGCCTTGGCAAGCGCACTGGGAGAAAGGTCCGTGGCAACAATTTCTACGTTCAAACCTGCCAGCAATCTTTTGTGTTTAAGTAACAGCATGGCAAGGGAATAAGGCTCTTGACCGGTTGAGGAAGCAGCACACCAGATGCGGATTTTTCCTGAAGAACGTCGCGCCTTTATTATTTGCGGCAAGACTATTTCCTCAAATAGTTTGAAGGGCGTTTTGTCGCGAAAAAAGAAGGTTTCATTTGTGGTCATGGCATCAATAACTGCCAATTGCGCTTCCTTAGAGGCGCTGGCCAAGCCCCTTGCCAGCGCTTCAATATCATCATATCCATTTTCTTGCACTATGGGCTTTAGTCGAGATTCCACCAAATATTCCTTTGCCTTGCTCAAAACGATTCCCGAATTTTTTAAAACAAATGCCCCGATAATATCAAATTCCCGACTATTCATATTTTTTACCCTTGCTACCTAATAAATTTTTGACCCTGTGACCCAGTTTTTCCAGATCCAGCGCCTCAACACACGCCCCTGCTGACATGGCAGCTCCGGGCATTCCCCAAACGATTGAACTTTTTTCATCCTGAGCAAAAACACTGCCCCCCGCATCGGCAATTTTTAGCGCACCAAGAGCTCCATCACCCCCCATTCCGGTTAAAATCACTGCCAGAATTGAACTGCGATAAATGGATGCAAGGCTCTCAAACATCGGGTCAACCGCCGGTTTGCAATGGTTGATCTGCGCTCCGGCGTCCAACTTGATAACCACCTGCGCTCCCTGCTGCTTAACCCGCATATGAAATCCCCCCGGCGCCACATAAAGCCTTCCGGGGACTACCGGCTCACCATCTTTTGCCTCCCCCCCTTCAAGGCCCGAAAGTCTGCACAGGCTTTCTCCCAAAAGGGCGGTAAAAGTTGGCGGCATATGCTGGGTTATCAAAACCGGCACCCTGTTAAGTTGGCCCTTGAGGGATCCAAACATTTTTGTCAGGGCCGCCGGCCCACCGGTGGAGGATCCGATGGCCAGCACCCTTGGCGCAACCAGGGAGAGTTTGCGCAATTTGAAATTTGTGGAAGCAGCAGGAATAGTTCCCCATTTTACCGGATTCACCGGTACTAAAGCAGCCTCACCCCTGGATTTGGTTGCTCTGCTTGTCCGGTTTGCAGGGTTTTTTCTGGTTATGCTGTCCCCCGGGCTAATATTGTTCAGCCCTGCCAACCCAGAAATCTTGCCAATTAACTCTTCACGAAATATGGCTCTTGCATCATTACCATCACGGGCAAAAGAGGGCTTTGCCAGATAATCAACAGCACCAAGGGCCATGGCTTTAAGGGTAACTTCTGCATTTCGGCGCGACAATGTAGAGGCAACCAGAACTTTTACCCCCGGCGCGCCGCGCAACAATCCGGGCAGAGCAGTAAGTCCATCCATTACCGGCATTTCAATATCAAGAATTATAATATCCGGTTTAACGGTTTTTACCTTATTGAGCGCAACCTGACCATTATCAGCCGCCGCAACAATTTCGATACCATCCAAAGCATCAAGCCATCCCCTGATCATACCACGCACCACCGCAGAATCTTCAACCAACATTATTCTTGCCCGAACAGAATTTTCTGGTTTTAGCGCCTGTGCAACAACCATCTTCAAAATCACCTCTCAATTCATGAAAGCGAGTTTGAACCAGGTACCGTAAGAGGGGAGTTGATAGGCACTTAGGTAGAATATCTAGGGTCAGGACCCAATTTCAAAATCCTGTTTTCCGATACTTCCAACAACAAAGGGGTCGCTTCGGCCAAAACCGCGCGACCCCAAAAGAGCCAAGAGCAGACTTAGGGTTAAAGCTTATCTTCGTGCAAGCCACATAAAAACAAAAAGTACGGTTTTATTAGGCCAGCCTAATCAGCCAATCCCACTTCCTGAAATTTACCTTCAAGAATTTCCCTGTCGAAAGGCTTCATCATATATTCATTGGCGCCAGCCTTTAGTGCCATGGCGATGTGACCCACATCATTTTCGGTTGTGCAAAACACAACCCTGGGCTTGTCCCCTCCCTCATAGGAACGAAGAAGTTTTAAAAACTCCAGCCCCGACATTATCGGCATGTTCCAGTCGAGCAAAATTGAATCCGGCATTTCAGATGTGCATTTCTCGAATGCTTCCTGCCCGTCTTCGGCCTCGTCAACCACAAAATCCAGATCTTCCAAAAACCGGCGCGCTACCTTGCGCACAACACTTGAATCATCAACCACCAAACAGGATTTCATTTGCTTTCCTCGTTATTTTTTATTTGCATATTTTGCTGTTCCATTATGCCGCTTCCTTCTTCAACAAACCCTCAATCAAAGCATCAATATCCAGCACTACCAGCAATTCATTTTCCAGCCGATAAGTACCAAGACTTAAATTCGCCCAGTGTGGATCCAGATTAACCGGATTTGGTTCAAACAATTCATCCCCAAGCGTAACAACTTCTCCCAAAGTATCAGTTAATAAACCGTAGGATTCATCTCCACATATAACTCCAACCGCCGGGCGCTCACCAATTTCCTCATTAACTGCCTTCAAGCCCATGATTATTGATAGGTCAATGATGGTTACAATGCGCCCACGCAGGTTCAAAACACCGGCAATTTGTTCTATTGATAATGGTACGGGAGTAAAATTGGAGGGGAAAAATACATCCTGCACCTTTTCAATCGGCAAACCAATCATCTGGTTTCCAAGCCGAATGGTGACCAGTTGTTTACCACCGCCAGTTGAGATTTTTCCATCATCGCTCTCATATTTAGCACTCATGCCGCCATCTCCACATGCACTTGGGTTCCAGCCTCTTTTAGCGCTTCAAGTAACCCAGCCCGATCAAACTTGGCCACATAGGCAAACAATCCCAATTCACTAGCCCGAGCCTCCGCCTGTGGTCCGGTAAACGCCGAAAGGGCAATAAATGGCCAATTAACGCTGGCCGGATTGCCTTTAAGGACTTTGGCTAAAGTAAATCCGTCCATATTGGGCATTTCAATATCTGAAACAACCAGGTCAAATATTTCGCCGTTTTTCACTCTTTCATAGGCCGCCAACCCATCTTCAGAAACACTTACAACATAGCCGGCTCCTTTTAGCACCGGCACTATCATAGAGCGGAAAAATTGGCTGTCCTCCGCATAAAGAATACGCAATCGATTTTCGCGGGATTGCTCCTTACGCTCAAACCAATCAGAAAACGCCATGGGTAGATAATGCCCCACATCCAGAATTTGCGTGGCTTTTCCGGCCACAATCGCACTGCCCAAAAACCCGTCTTCAGTGGCTTCAACTTCCAAATCCAGACCATGTTCGATAATGTCTACAATCCGCTCTACCACCAACCCCATGGAACGCTCGCCCTCGGAAAACACCAAAATTGGCAAGCGACCGGTTTGTTTGTTTTTGGTTCCCTCATCCAGATAGACCAGCGGCATCAATTTGCCACGATATTGCACCATGTGCCGGTTTCCGGAGCGCTCGACTGTTTTTGCCTCGATTTCCTCCAGCCTGGTCACTAAAGACAGGGGAACAGCTTTTGCATCCCCCTCCCCGGCCTCAAACAATAGCAGGGAATTTATTTCCCCTTCATCCACTTTTTCTTCTGCTTCTTCGAGATCCTGCGCGCCCTCTTCGAGACCGTTCTGGCTCACCCTTTGCGCCACTCCATTGGGGTCAACAATCAAAATAACCGAGCCATCGCCCATTATTGTATTACCAGAAAATATCGTCACATCCTTGAGCATTCCCGACATGGGTTTGACTACAATTTCTTCCGTATGGAATACTTCGTCAACAATAATACCAAATTCCTGACTGCCAACTTTTGCCACAACGATAAAAATATTATCGCCCCGATCGGGCTTTTTATCCTTGTCAGTAGCGCTCAAATCCATGTCCAAAAGGTCGCACAGACGCACCAGAGGCAACAATGATTCACGCAACCGCAGCACTTCAGCGTCCTTGATTTTTTCAATGCGGCTTTCACTTGTTGAATTGGATCGCACCAATTCGCTAACCGCCAATTGCGGAATGGCAAACCGTTCCCCGCCCGCCTCAACTATCAGCGCTGGAATTATTGCCAGGGTAAGAGGAATTTTTATCTTTACCGAGGTTCCTTTCCCCTCAACTGAATTAAGATCAATTGTGCCACCAATAATTTCTATATTGGTGCGCACCACATCCATGCCCACCCCGCGGCCCGATACCGAAGTCACCTTTTCTGCCGTAGAAAATCCCGCATGAAATATCAGCTTGTTTATTTGGGCATCCGACATTTCCGCCAGCTCGGCTTCACTCATGATTTCTTTTTCAAGCGCCTTTTGGCGCAATTTTTCCGTGTTCAATCCCTTGCCGTCATCAGCAATCTCGATGATGATATGCCCGCCCTCATGAAAGGCAGAAACCGTAATTTTGCCAATTTTCGACTTGCCCGCTTTCTCGCGAACTTCGGGAGCTTCAATGCCATGATCCGCAGAGTTTCTAACCATATGGGTCAGCGGATCGCGGATCAACTCCAGCACCTGCCGGTCAAGTTCGGTTTCAGCTCCAATCATTTCAAGTTCAATCGGACGATCCAGTTCCATAGAAAGGTCACGCACAATCCGTGGCAGTTTACCCCAGGCATTGCCAATCGGTTGCATGCGGGTTTTCATCACCCCCTCTTGCAATTCCCCGGTAACATTGGACAATCTTTGCAAGGGCACATCAAATTCATTATCTTCATGACGCCCTGAAATTTCCAACAATTGATTGCGGGTTAAAACCAGTTCCGACACCATAGTCATCAGGGTTTCAATGGTTTGCACATTGACCCTGATTGTCTGATTGGCAGAGCGGTCAATTTTGACTTTTTTCTTCTTTTCAACTTTTTCGGGTTTTTTAACTTCGGGCAATTCCAGTTCCGGGCCGGTAGCTGCCGCAAAAGCAGCATCAAGATCGGCCAAGGATACCTCGCCGGGTTTTAAGGCCCGCCCCATTGGGCCGCCAAGATCATCTAGCTTGTCGTCTTCATCATCCTCGATTTCATCCTCGATTTCATCCTTGATTTCATCGTTTTTAGCTTCACCTGCCAACCCGCCTTCTTCTACCACCTCAGTATCGAAAACTACTTCTTGCGAATTGGGATCATCAAGCACTCCAGCCAAAACAAGCAAAGGATCAATCAAATCCTTGTCTTGTCCTTCCGGCTCCTCCTGATTCTCCTCCAGTTCCCCAAGAATCATTTTAATACGATCAATAGCCTTAAGGATTGTAGAAACCCCCTCACCCGTAACCTCTTGCCCATCGCGATATGTTCCCATAAGGGTTTCGGCCGCATGGGCCAGTGCTTCAAGCCGGGGAAGCCCCAAAAAACCGCAAGTGCCCTTTATCGTATGCACCAGCCGAAAAACATTGTCCAAAATTTCAGAATTATTTGGCTCCCGCTCGAAGCGCACCAATTCGCTATCAACAACTTCAAGGCTTTCAGAGGTTTCGGTTAAAAATTCACCTAACAGATCGTCCATTTAGCAGGTCCACAATATCGTTTGAGCAAAAATGATTATTCTGCCCACACCCTGAACTTCCCTAGGTTAACGAATACTTGCTATTACTATAGCCCCCGTATTCGTACCTACTCAATGAAATCGCAACTGCAATCCTGCCTTTTTTAAAACTGGAGCAATTTTTTTGCTCACTACTCAAACTATGTTCCTTTTTATAAAACCTGTTCCCAATTGACAGATTTTATATATACTGCCAAATAAATGACCCAAGTCATTTTCATAAATTTTATATTTTCTCTACAAAATTTAGGAGCCTTCATAATTACAAGGGAACCAGAACATGGCAAAAAACCAACAGCTCCGAAAATTGCAAACACGAAAAAAAATCTTGGCTAATGCACGATATTTGTTTGATAAATTTGGATATGAAGAAACTTCTGTTGATACGATTTGCCAGCAATCCGGTGTAGCCAAGGGAACGGTTTTTGCTCATTTTTCAGATAAGGCAAGCTTATTGACTGCGGTCAGAATCGAGCAGTTGGAAGCTATCGCCATTCTTATGCAAGAAAATTATAGCACCCGCCCGGCAAAAGATCCGGTGCAGGCCATAGTAACAATTCTAAAGCCATGGCTTGATCTTTTTGCCAACGACCCAAGCTTTACCAAAGTATTTATGGATCAGGCGTCCCTTAAGGGGGGCGAGTGGGCACTCAGGCTTTATGAAACCTGCTTGGCCATGGAAACCGCCCTGACCCATATTGTAAACAATTTGCTTGCCGAAGAATTTCTGGATCCAAAAACCAGCGCCAATATTTATGTTCAGGGAATAAATGCGTTTTTTTATCATGTTCTTACCGGTCTACAATCCGGTGCAACGCGAAACTCTAAGGACCAGGAAATATTGTTGCGCGGCCTCTTAACCCGTTGGCTGCAAGCTGAAGGCAGATGAGCTCACGCCAAGATGGATTTTTTAAGCCTGTTTTGGATAAGCAGTGAATGAAAATTCAGCTCCATCAAGATCAACTGCCAATTCCATCCCCGCAAGACGAGCCAGAACTCCGGTATAAAACGGTTGAATTTCGCGTGCCGTAACTTCTTTAACCTCTCCACCAATATATTCTTTTACATTGGCTGGAATCAGGGTTTTTTGTCTTTTTTCCGGATCACTGACGGACTTTATTTTTATGATTTCCCGACCAGTCTCACCCTCAAGGCTGACATTGACTTCACCACCGCGAAATACTGATTCACTGGCGATAAGCAACATGTTCATAAGCAATTTGCCAACATTTTTAGGCACCATTACCGGCGTAATATTCCATATAAGGTTCGCCTTTTCCTGCCCATAATAGAGCTGGGCTACCCTTTCGCATTCCCTGGTATCAAATTGTGTTCCGCTAGTGGAGGAAGCCCCGTAGGCCAACCGGGCAAATTCCAGCTTAGCCAGCGATTGTTTTGCAGCATTTTCCACCAATTCCTGGGCCAGGTCTTTCATGCCCGCTTGGGCCGGATCGCCAAGAGCCTGCAAGCCATTACCAATTGCCCCGATTGGATTTATCAAATCATGACATACCCTTGAACATAACATCGCCGCCAGATCAGGTGCACTCAATTCAATAATATTGCTCATAAAACGGCTCTTCCAATGCTGTTCTTGTAAAAAAATCTATCAACTACGGGTAGAATAATTCTACCTGCCTAAAATTCCAATTAGTCCCATCCGCTAATTAGTCCTGACCGCTACGTAAATTCTGCCAGTTTCTTATTCCATTCAAACGGGCAAGTTTATCGCTCAAATCAAATGCCTCACGATTGGAAAACGAATAGAACAGATATAAACGCTTATCCAGCACTTTATAGATAAGCGGATTGCCATCAGACATAAACCCGCGCGCCATACTCATGGCGCCATGCCCCCCATAAACCGGAGCATAAACATAAGGGGCTTTGGAAAAGATTTCCAGATTTCCCTCCGAGGAAAAATACCAGGGAACACCGTTCCAGTATAATTCAAAATCAGCACTACCCATTTGTGGCTCGTCTTCGGTAAAATAGGATATGGCATCAAATCCATTCAGCGCCACTCCGGAAAGGGGATCAACCACCACCGCCGAGACCATTAGAGAACTGTTTGCGTAGGCTGATCCAATAGGTAAAATCAACATAAGGCCAGCTATTATCCCCGACAAAACCCGCCATACACTACTATTACAGCGCGTTTTACAGCTTTTACGCTGCCAAAAGGCCAAAAATGCTCCCAAAGTTAAGATTTGTTTACCGAATTGCCGCATCATTGACGTGATTGCACCTTAACCTAAGGAATATGACTAAACGCAGGTCTTTTTTTACAGCCTAATGGTGAGGCTTTGGTAAACAAATTCTCAAAGAGATTTTGTATTATCAACCTCGATAATTATTTTTTCTATGGTCTGCACAAGAATTCTGGTTTTGCCCCAAGAATTCTGGTTTTGCCCCAAGAATTTTAGTTTCGCCCCAAGAATTTTAGTTTCGCCCCAAGAATTTTAGTTTTGCCCCATTGTTAATGAAGTCATCAGATACGGATTTACCCCATGTCATTTAAGCACATTTCACTTCGTCAAAAAACGTTCGCATCCTCAAGCACAAATCATCCCATGCAATTGTTGCGCAGGTTTGCAAAACTGCTAGTGCTTTTGGTCCCCTTTATTATGGCACCAGCTAGTGCCAATGCTCAGGGTGCAGTTTCAGAAACCTATTCCCCTACTGAATTGCTAGATGCAGGAAGTCAATTATTTGGCTCTATTTCTCAAGGACTGGCTTCAGTTGTTGAGCGTGCGGTTTCTCAATACGGCCAGCCCAACGCCTATATTTTGGGCCAGGAAGGTTCAGCAGCAGTTATTGGTGGCGTAAGATATGGTGACGGCATCATGTATACGAGAAATGTCGGACAGCGTGAAATTTTCTGGCAGGGACCAACTATCGGTTTTGATTTTGGCGGCGACGGATCAAGGGTAATGATGCTGGTTTACAACCTGCCCGATGTTAATGCAGTTTATGGGCGCTATCCGGCAATTCAGGGCACCGCCTATCTGGTTGGTGGCGTTGGCATGACCGTTCTTAAGCGTGATAATGTGATAATGATCCCCATCCGCTCCGGTGTTGGCGCTCGCTTGGGTGTAAATGTCGGGTATTTAAAGTTCACAGCCAATCCAACCTGGAATCCGTTCTAGGTCAGCAAGTCCAATATTTTTCAAATTCCAACCTAGCAATCCGTTAAGGTTAATGCTTAGTTAATGTGACACTCAGCCCATTCAAGTGCTAAGTGTTAACTCTTGTGGGCAAGTTGTTTGCGATCAAGTTGTTTTTGCGCTAATTGTTTTTGCTGGCTAATTATTTTTTTGGACAAATTGTTATTCAACCGAATTGTTTTTCAAAAAACTCAATTCTGCTGTTTAATTTTATTTAGCTTTATTGCCTCAGCAAATTATAGCGCGGCGTATCTGTTGGGAGTATTGCTGATGGCTGTTGAAAATATCATGTATTTCGTATTGGGCTTCATGGCGGCATCGCTATTATCCCTGATGATAATGCCTTCGATCTGGCGACGTGCAATCCGCCTGACTAAAAAACGCATCGAAGCTGCAACCCCTATGACCATGTCTGAATTTCGTGCTGACAAAGATCAGCTAAGGGCTGAATTTGCTCTTTCCACCCGCCGTCTGGAGATGAATGTCGAAACTCTTAGGGCCCGCCTCGCCGACCAGCTTTCCGAAATCAACCGTACCCGCAGTGATCAAACCCTGCTAAAATCCGAGCGCGACAAACAATTGACAATTGTTCGCGAACTCGAAGAGCGAGAAAGTACCCTGCGTCGTAAAATACTGAATTTGGAAAAAGAGGGGACCGATCTCGCCCAGCGCTTGCGAATGAAAGATCGGGACTTTTCTAAAAAAACCAGCGAGCTGGAACGCTTGCGCACTTCCAAAGCCGGCATGTCTGCCGCCAGGGTTGATGAAGTTCTCAATGCCCTTGAAACAGAGCGCAACAGGGCCGAGCGACTTGAAGAACAAGTCCACAGGCTTATTGGTCAGCTTGAAACCCGCGATGACCAAACTACGTCTGCCCATTTGGCCATATCCGAGCTAAAAGAAGATATGGCTGACAAGGACAATGTGCTCCACGAAAGCAAAAGTGAAATAATCGAGGCTGAAATCAGAATGGCCAATGCCGAATCCCGTTTGAGCGAGTTACTGGAGGAAACCAGCACAATTGTCGAACTCGAAGAAAGCAAATCAGGCCAGTTGTTGGCAGAAAAACTGGATATGGAAAAAGAACTCGAACAACTACGCGAACTGGTAATTGGCACCGAAACCGCAATAATAAATGATTGGGACAGCGAACGCTTAGAACAATCACACCTGCGCGAACGACTTAATGATATAGCGTCCGATGTTTCACGACTGGTCTATTCCCTTGAAGAAGAACTGGTAGATCCACCAAGCGAGAGCTTACTGGAGCAGGTACAAAGATTTTCCGCTGACAACATGGATATTTCGGTTCCAATCAAGCAATCTGGACAAACAGCCAAGAAAAACGCTAGCGGAGATCCAGAAAAATCACCGGCCAGGCCGCCAGCGCAATCGCGCCTATCGCAACGAATGCGCTCCCTTCGCGATATTCACACCAATTAAGGCCATTGGCCCTAAGACTATAAAAATATCCTGCTCGGGCCTTTTTGCGCCAAAATGCTAAACAATAACAGCATAAAAAATGACCGCAGTCAAAAAATAAACCACAAGAGAAAATCTTTTGGCCCGAATGTAGAACTCATAAATACATAAATTATTACATCGACTTAAACATTTTGACCGCAGTCAATAAAATTTACCATTCCGACATTATTCAGCAATCACAGGGATTTCTTTTTCAATCGCACCGGTTTGCGTATCAACAATGCGCATCATTGTCTGGCCATCATTTTCATAGGTTACAACAATAACATTGTTCACCGGAACGATCGAGAGCACCACAGCACCAATAGGAATACTTATTGTTTCCAAAGTAAATCTGTTTGCCGCACTTTCCTCATCGCGCGTTGCCCGATAGACAAGCGCTAAAACAATAGCCATAAACCCAAGAATGAGTATGCTCATGGAAAAACCGAACGAACGACGAGCCTTGCCTATTACTTCGCGCGCCTCATCGGTCATTTCGCTGGTTTCTTCGGGTGAAGAAGGGTCTGATTTAGTCATGTATGAAAATCCTGAACAAGGTAATGAACAAAGTGAAGTCTGGCATTTGCGTGCCGATGATGAGGCACAAAGTCAAGAGTTACAAGAACTTTGGTTGCAAAATCTTCGGCTCGATGTATTTTTAGCCAAATCACTTACCGAGCTTTCCCGAACCAGAATAAAGCAGTTGATTCTTGCCGGAGAAGTAACAATTGACGGCGCCAAGATATTGGAGCCAAAACTGCGCGTCAAACCCCCAATGAAGATTTCCCTAAAAAAACCGCCCCCCGAAGATCCCGAGCCAAAGGGAGAAAATATTCCTCTGGAGATTTTGTTCGAAGATGAACACCTGATCGTACTAAATAAGCCTGCGGGAATGGTTGTACATCCGGCGCCAGGAGCTCTCAGCGGCACCCTTGTTAATGCGCTTATATATCATTGTGCTGGATCTTTGGCTGGAATTGGCGGCGTAAAGCGACCGGGCATTGTGCACCGTCTGGACAAAAATACCACTGGCCTGATGGTTATAGCCAAAAATGACTATGCCCATAAACACCTGAGCGCCCAGTTTGCCGATCACGGCCGCACCGGGCCACTGGTTCGCTCCTATACAGCTTTTGTCTGGGGCCATCACCAAAATTTTAACGGCACCATAAATGCTCCCCTTGGGCGCGACCCAAAAAACCGCCTTAAACAAGCAGTGCGCCGCGATGGACGCTCTGCTATTACCCATTTCAAATCAGAAACCCGTTATTCTGGTGAAGGCTGGCATATTGCCCGGGTACAATGCCGACTCGAAACCGGGCGCACCCATCAGATTCGGGTACATATGGCCCATGTGGGCCACCCGGTTATTGGTGACCCAACCTATGCGGCCGGTTTTGCCACCAAAGCCCAGTGCCTGCCTGAAAAATTGAAACTCGTAGTACAATCGCTGACAAGGCAGGCCCTGCACGCAACGCAATTGGGTTTTTCCCATCCGCAAAGCAAAGAAGAGCTGGTTTTTTCCACTCCCCTTCCAAACGACCTTGCGCTTTTGGAAGCCCGGCTTGCCCCCTTTTCCCAAAACAAATCCCAAATTTGAATTTTTAGACCTATATCTCCACAATTTCGCCTTCATCGTAAAATAACGATCAAAGGAACGTGATACCCTTTGCTTTAGGGGTTAAATAAGTCAAAAAACTACCTATATGGTTCTTTCTTATTCAGCGACACGTTTAGATATAGTCAGTTTAAGGGCTTTATGCGCTCCCAAAGGGGAGCACTGCTAATAACCAAGGGGGACAGCAAAATGGCTCAGTCAAATCTTCCAGCACTAAATTCGGACAGTGGTCTGACCCGCTATCTGCAAGAAATCCGCAAATACCCCATGCTTGAGCCGAATGAGGAATTCATGCTGGCAAAAAGCTATGCCGAGCACGGAGATTCCAGCTCGGCTCAAAAAATGATCACCTCGCATTTGCGTCTGGTGGCTAAAATAGCCATGGGCTATCGCGGTTACGGCTTGCCTATTTCCGAAGTTATTTCCGAGGGTAATGTTGGCCTTATGCATGCGGTAAAACGCTTTGACCCCGACAAGGGTTTTCGCCTTGCAACATATGCGATGTGGTGGATCAGGGCCTCCATTCAAGAATATGTTTTGCGTTCGTGGTCATTGGTAAAAATTGGCACCACAGCGGCCCAAAAGCGTTTGTTCTTTAATTTGCGCAAAGTCAAAAGCCAGATTGCAGCGATTGATGACAACGCCCTGCATCCCGATCAGGTAAAACATATTGCGACAAGACTAAAGGTCACAGAAGCCGAAGTTGTTTCCATGAACCAGCGCCTGACAGGCGATAAATCCCTCAACGCCCCCATGCGCTCGGACGAGGGTACATCGGAATGGCAGGACTGGCTGATTGATGAAAGTCCGGATCAGGAAACCGTGCTCGGGGAAAATGAAGAATTTTCCGAACGTATGGGCATGGTCAATTTGGCAATGGCCGAATTAAACGATCGCGAACGGGCCATTTTCACCGCGCGCAGACTTAACGAAACCCCGCAGACCCTTGAACAATTGGCCCAGGAATATGGTGTAAGCCGCGAGCGCATCCGCCAGATCGAGGTTAGAGCCTTTGAAAAAGTACAAGAAGGCGTGCAAAACGCAGCTAGGTCCGACGCTCAGAATGCCGCAGAACTGCAATCGGTTTGAGCGGAAAACCAGAACTCAAGGCGAAGGGTCGGTTAATGATGTTTGTCATCACCCTGAAATTCTCTGACAATAAAAGCAACGCCGCCCAATTTATGGACGCCCATAAACAATGGATCAAGTCCGGCTTTGATGATGGGGTGTTTTTACTCTCAGGCAGCCTGCACTCCGGTGGCGGAGTGGTTGTTGCCCACAATTATTCGCTGGAAGAATTGCAAAACCGGGTGGATTTAGACCCGTTCGTCAAGGAAAATATAGTCACGGCTCAGGTTATGGAGTTCACACCGGCAAAAACCGACCCGCGCCTGAATTTTCTGCTTGAATAGGCAATTGTCTGCTCGCAGGTAACCTTGATTACAAACTTTTATAAGCAAGCCAGCGCAACAAACCATGTTATAATGGTAGTTTTCACCGCCCGATCAGCAATTCTGATTATCAACACCGCCTATGGCCTTTGGAAAATCGCCCCGTAGTGATGGGGCTGCAATTGAACGGTCTTTTCAAACTCCAGCCCGGCGGGCTCAACAATTTTTCTGACATCATCAGGAGACATTCGCCATTCAAGGGCCGGGCCGCGGGGCTTGCCCAACACCGGGGTTTCTTCCCTTGGTTTAACATGCCAGTTAATCACAATAAAACACCCCCCCGGATTTAAAACTTCATAGGAACATTTTGCCAGTTCCGTTTGCTCAGGAACCCCGTGGAATGTGTTGGCAATCAACACCGCATCAACTTTTTGCGGCACCAGTTTTACCATATCCCTGGCATCACCTTCAATAAACTGACATTCTGGTGCACCCGCATTCCTCAGGGCCTGCCTGGCAATCCCCAACATCTCAGGGTCCATATCAATCCCCCAAACCTTCCCCTCAAGCAGTACCGACATTGGCACACTAAACAGGCCGTCACCGCAGCAAAGATCAACAGCACTCATTCCCGGGAGAAGCCCAACCTGCCTTAGAACGCTTAAAGGGTCGGGCCACAAAGCCTGCCACCAAGCGGCATCAGGCATGGTGGTAGCGGGGAAAAAACTTTGATTTTCAGACATTTCCAAACCTGCTTTCAAATTGTCTCCACAACATGGCAAAACCTTATCTCACAAACTACCTCTCACCCAAATTTCCAGATTTGAACGCTCCATAACCAAAATATAAGCGGCATTCTGACCTTTTTCAGGTTCAATTGAAAATCTGCCAGAAGGTGAATTATTGGAAACTGATACCTTACTACCCATCGCCAATTCCAGACCATCCAGTGCATATTCAAGTCCCTGGGATCCAGCGAATTTAATTGGTACCAAAGACAAAACTGAAACTCTGGAACCTGGCAGCGCATCAAATTCAAATGCTCCGCTGACCCTGACTATCAAATCTTCTTTTGTTGCAATGGCCAGTCGCCGCTTTGCCCCATATCGCAGCAAAATATCTAAATTTGCCAGCGTGTGGTCAACTCTTTCGCCACTCATTCCAATTGCGATGGTTACCGGCGCTTCGCTCCGTTGCAGGCATTTTTCAAAATCAGTTGTTTCCTGTTCTTTGATTTCAACCAGCTCGGTTTTATCCTGCCAATATTTTATGTCCGAAATTGAATCCATGTCACCAATTATTGCATCTGGCATAATGTTTTTCTTGGCACAAATATCGGCTCCTCCATCAGCTGCAATAATTGCCGCCCCCTCGCGCCGCATCCGCCATAACAAAGCCGTATCAACTTCCCCACCTCCAACAATTACCAAAGTCTTTTCAAAATTAAAAATGTCGTGGATTTTATTTGCTTGCATAAATGTTGACCCTTGAGTTATCAATTATCCATATCTCGCTGGGGTGCCCCTTTTAGGGGGCTGAGAAAGACCCATTGAACCTGAACCAGGTTATGCTGGCGGAGGAAGATCGAGATGGCAAGGGAGGTTTATCCCCCATGCCGTTTTTGTTTTGCCGCAAAACCTTAACAAACACGGAACTATCCAAATGTATTTGCGCGCAATAGTCTCCACTTTTTTACTTTTTGCCCTGTTCACAAACCCTGCTCTTGCCGATATTCATCAGCAGGACAACCCAAAGCAGGACAACCCGAAACAGGACAACCCGACACTAAATATACTGACCTATGATGCCTTTGCCTCCGACTGGGGACCGGCACCGCTTCTAAAAGCCGGTTTTGAAGAGCAATGCGGTTGCACCATCAATTTCATCTCCGCAGGTAGCTCTGTGGCAACCCTGCGCAAGGTACAATTGGAAGGGGAAGCAACCACTACCGATATTATTCTTGGTCTGGATACTTCTTTAGTGGGCGAGGCTAATTCCCTTGATCTGTTCACCCCCCACAATGTTGATGTCTCGGCATTAAATATTCCCAACAACTGGGCTGATAAAAACTTTGTCCCCTTTGATTATGGATATTTGGCAATGATCTATAACAAGGAATTATTGCCCGATCCTCCAAACTCATTTGTAGAAATGGTGGAAAAAGAGCGCAACCTGAAAATTGTAATTCAAGATCCACGCTCTTCAACCCCCGGCCTGGCGCTAGTGCTTTGGCTACAAGCTGCCTATGGTAATGAGGCTACTGAATTGTGGGCAAAAATTGCCCCGCAGGTAATCACCCTGACAAAAAGCTGGTCTGAAGCCTATTCATTATTTTTAGACGGACAGGCAGATATGGTACTTTCCTATACCACCTCCCCGGCCTATCATCAGATTGTTGAAAGTGACAATCGCTTTGCCGCAGCCATGTTTACAGAAGGCCAATATACCCAGATCGAAGTTGCCGGAATTTTAAAATCTTCCCCTAATCAGCGGTTGGCAGCGCAATTTTTAACATGGCTGATTTCACCTGAGGCGCAAAAAATCATTCCAACCACCAATTGGATGTATCCAGTGGCAGATATTGAATTGCCTGAAAAATTTGCCCTGCTTCCGGTTCCCCAAAACAAATTATTATTGCCAGATGATACGGTAAACAACAATCGCACTTTGTGGATATCCCAAATGCTGGCCGCCTTTCAATAGGCTTTTTAGGAGCTGAAAAAATCGACCTACACCTATCCAAAAAAGGCCTTGAATACAAAAAGCCCTTTAACTACAGAAAGTATTTGGGAGTAGTTTTTGCCCTGCTTGTTGCCTCTCTTATGGTCGCAATATTTGGTGCTCTGATTTTCACTCCCAAAGCTCCCGACGCCAGCCAGATGCCAATAAATATTGCGCATCTGGTTCGTATGGGGTTGATACAAGCGACACTTAGCACCTTGCTTTCACTAATAGTTGGTATTCTTGTTGCGTGGAGCCTTGATCGTTTACGATTTTTTGGCCGCTCGTTTATCATCTCGATGCTGGCCACCGCCATTGTTGCCCCCGGCTTGGTTGTTGCCCTTGGCCTGATTAGCGTTTGGGGACGAACCGGTATTGTTAACGAGATTGCCGATCTGTTTTTTTTCGACTGGAGCGGCAATATTTTTGGCTTGGGAGGCATTATTCTGGCCCACACTATTCTAAATGGCGCCTTTGCCTCCCATATATTGTTATCCCGACTGGGGGCAATTCCCGAACAAAGACTAAAACTGGCTCAAAGCCTAAATCCTGGCAGCTGGCGACGTTTTATCATTGTTGACTGGCCCGCCTTTGCTTCTGCCTTGCCTTCCCTTGGCTCGATTATATTCCTACTAACCTTTACCAGTTTTCCCATAGTGTTGCTGTTGGGGGGGGGGCCGGCCAATCAAACCCTCGAGGTGGCAATATATTCTCTTGTCCGACTGGATTTTGACCTAAAAAGCGCAGCAACTCTGGCGCTTGTTCAATTGGGTATCTGCGTAATTATTATTTTGCCAACCCTTGCAACAACTCCCTCATTTTCCCCAGCCGGAAACACCAGTCCCCGCCACTGGCCTGACCGGGGAATAATAAAATTTACGCAATGGGCAATTTTGTTATTGGCAATTATAATGTTTGCTTCGCCACTGGTTACTATATTACAAAAAGGCCTTGGCTCCGGGTTTTTAACTACGATATCCCGGCCATCTTTTTTGATGGCCGCCAAAAACTCGGCCCTGCTTGGCTCTTTCAGCGCTTTTATTACCCTGTTTATCGCCATTCGCATCGCCATGGCCAATGCTGCCATTACCAGCAAATCTGCCCGCACATTTTTACTTTTGCCGATATTTTCCTATCTGGTCATGCCCTCGGTTGTGCTTGCGTTGGGATTTTTTATCACGGCAAAAAACCTTGGAATCTCTAGCGCAATCGCCGCCCCGATAGTGCTGATCATAGCCAATGTCCTTCTGGCTTTACCCTTTGCCTACGCCACCATAGCTCCAGCGCTTACCGCCATCCACAAGCGCTATGACAAACAGGCCCGCGCCTTAAATATTGGCGGCTTTACCCGCTGGCACTTGATCGAGCGCCCGCTTTTAGGCCGCGAGATCGGGCTGGCTTTAGCTATGGCATTTGCTTTTTCCCTCGGTGATCTTGGAATTATTTCTCTGTTTGGAACCGAGCAATTTTCTACCCTGCCATGGCAGATGTTTCGCGCTATGGGGGCCTATAGAAACAATGATGCAGCTACCATTGCCGCCATAATGCTATTGGTTTCTCTTTTGGTATTCTTGCTGCTGCCTTATCTGCTAAAGGGTTCTCGACATGCTAAAAATTAGCAATCTAAGATTTTCCTATTCCCTAAAAAGTACCCAGCTTACTTATGATCTAGCTTTAATGCCGGGGGAAACAAGCTCTTTCAACGGCCCATCGGGGTGCGGAAAATCGACTCTTTTAGATTTGATCGCCGGGTTTTTATCCCCTTCAGGCGGAGAGATCTCCCTTGCAGGAAAAAACCTTGTTCCCCTGCCCCCCGAGCAACGTCCGGTTTCGATCCTGTTTCAGTCCAACAATCTTTTTGAACATTTGAATGTAGAAAAAAACCTGCAACTCGGATTACCCAAACATAGCAATGACAAGCAAGAAAAACTGCAAAACGCTCTAAAGGAAGTTGGTTTGCAAGGTTTCATGAAAAAACGCACCGGTGATCTTTCCGGTGGCGAAAAACAAAGGGTGGCGCTAGCCAGAACCCTGCTGCGTAATCAGCCAATATTGCTACTTGATGAACCCTATTCCAGCCTTGATCGCCAAAATGCGGATAAAATGCGCCAGCTAGTCAGCAAACTAACCGCCAAAAACAATTGGCATACTTTGATAGTATCCCATCTGGAGCAGATTGTAGGATAAGTGTACGCGGTTATCCGGTTCAAAAGTGTTACAACTCAATAACTAGGGTCAAATTTTGATTCTTTTCAAAATACGACAGGCTCTGGCAGAGGATTGATTTCTCCCTCAACCAGAGTTTTTTTTATCACCAAAAAAGCAGATCCACTTTTTATAGATGCGCTACCCGTTATTGGCAGCCGCCGCAGCCGCCGCAGCAGCCGCTGCATCTGATTGCGCCCAGACAGACATAATTTCATTAAACAGGGTTTGGGCAGCTTCGTCCTTTTGAAGGGTAATAATTGCTCTGCGACCAGAAGAATATATCAGTGCCAGATCCATCCATTTACGATTTTGCAACAGGTCCAGATTAGTGCGCACATCTGCCTCGGCAGCACTAAGCGCAAACAGAAAAGAATTACCCACAATCCGTGCCGAGGCCCCCACTAAAGCAGCCCCTTGCACAAGCTCTTCATTTTTTAGCAAAATACCTGGTAATCCGGCAACCGACCCACCGGCAAAAGACGAACTTACATCAAAATCAATTTCCATAAGGTGGCTGGCTGGCAAACTACGATCACCATTGCGCCTAATTAGAATTTTTACCCCAAGGTTTCTGGCTGGAATATTTGCCTGCCCGATAATTGTCGGTTCGCCCAGTTCATCAACACCCCGACTCCATTCTACAGTGCCAGAGAATGGCACAGCACCACTAGCACCAGCTACGGCAGCTTCCAGCAATAATGACTGGGCCGACGACCCGGCAGCAACTGCATTTGCATCACCGGCCTGCCCCAAAGCAGTATCTGGCGCTTCCGTGCTCTCACCCAGGCGATCCTCGACCTTTACTGTCGAATTATCCGGCTCGTTGGCAGAATCCTGCACAGCTATATTATCGCCGGCAAGCCTGTTCTCGGTTTTATTACTATCTTCCAGAACCACATTGGCATCACTTACATTGCCAGTCTCAACCTGCGTTGCAGTATTGCCAACCGCAGGATTTTGATCAACAGGATTTTGTGATCCGTTTGCTATGATCCGCACAGGATTGACATTGCCAACATTTGGCGTTTGCTGCCCTCCGGTTTGTGCACCTGCCTGCTCTTGTCCATCATTCTGTCCGGAAGCAAATAATGCCTCCAGATCAATATAACCCTCGCGCCATGCATAATATCCACCGCCGCCAACCGCACCCAACAACAATACAACCAGCACAAGAAAAATAGTTAGCCCGTTACCGCCTCTTTCATCATCATCGACGCTATCAAATTTGGTTTCATCCAAAGAAATACCATCGCCATTGCTCCCGTCATCCTGAGCGAACCCGTTTTCTTCATTATCTAGGTTTTCGTCCTCTGGACTATAGTCCTCCGGGTTTTTTGTTCGAGCTTCGCGGTCTAGAGTTTCTATCGCCCGGTCAATAACCTGCTGAGCATCACCGCTAACCTTTTCAGGTTTTTTAATTTTGGCAGGATCAGGCGCATTTATGCGAGCAACTGTAGGAGAAGATACCGGATTTGAACTTCTTGTTCCACTAACGCTGGACATTGCCGCCCCCATGCCCCTGTTCGATTGGGACGGGCTGGCCTGGTTTTCTAATGTTTCAATTAGCTCTTCGTTGTTTGAATACCCTCTATCTTCAGTTTCATTTCTATTTTTCAATTCCGAAAAAGTACCGGCAGCATTTTGCTTGGTTTGCTCGGCCCGGGCAATAATTGCGTCCAGTGCCGGATTTCCGCCGCCATTTACCGGAGAGTCTTCTTTATCAGATGTATTTTCTTCAACGTCCAAAGCAGTATGGGAAACTGGTGCATTATTTTCAGACCCAAAAACATTATCAATATTTGAATCAGCATCATCACTGTCGGCATCATCAAGTTTGAATTCATCGCCATTGCCATTTTTTTCGGCAGCTTCGGCTTCAATATTTGCCTGCGCCAAGGCAGCGCTTAGCCTATCCATTCCCTCGTCTGTTGCAGACATAGGCCCATTATCAGCTGAAAGCTCCGCATCAGAATCAAGCGAAATATCGCCATCTTCCTCTTCTATTTGCTGTTCAGGTATAACTTCTTGGACCTCGGATTCTTTAGGCGAAGCTTCTTGGACCCCGGGTTCTTTAGGCGAAGCTTCTTGAACCCCGGGTTCTTTAGGCGAAGCTTCTTGGACCTCGGGTTTTTGGACCTCGGGTTTTTGGGACTCAGGTTCTTTAGGCTCAGGTTCTTGAACCAAAGGAATGGAGGTATCCTCCATATCCTTAAGATTACTCAACAGGGTTTCGGTGGCCTCAAGTTCAACCTGACGAATGCAATCTTCCAGCTCCAGCCGGTGTTTGGTGATTTCACGCGCCGGCAATGGCGGGGCGATAGCGCGCAATTGCGTCACCAACGCCTTGCGCGCTTTTTCATAAACCTCACGCCGGGATGCACCATTACTCTCGGGAAGTGCCCCCACGGCTTTGCTCAATAATTGCTGGTAGTTCGCCATTAGTTACTCAACACTCAACTTTAATTTTCATTTTTGCCAAAAAAACCTATGTTTGAAAAGGGTCTGTTACCATAATAGTATCCAAACGCTCAGGACTTGTTGATAATAAGGCTACAGGACAACCAATTAACTCTTCGATATAGCGGACATATTTAATTGCTTGCGCTGGCAAATTTTGCCAGCTTCTGGCCCCGGCCGAAGTTTCTTTCCATCCCTCAAGTTTCTCATACACCGGCTTCACACCAGCCTGTGCCGCCATGGAAGCGGGAAGATAATCAATCCTCTTCCCTTCAAATTCATAAGCAACACATATCTTAATTTCGTCCAGACCATCAAGAACGTCAAGTTTTGTTAGTGCAATACCGTTAATTCCCGAGATTTTGACCATTTGTCGCACCAAAACCGCATCAAACCAGCCACAACGACGCTTGCGACCGGTTACAACTCCGAATTCATGACCCTTTTCACCCAGAAATTGCCCGATTTCATTTTCCTGTTCAGTGGGAAACGGCCCTTCGCCAACTCGTGTGGTATAGGCCTTGGTTATGCCAAGCACATAATCAAGCGCCCCGGGGCCAACCCCGGAACCAGTGGCGGCCTGACCGGAAACAGTATTTGAGGATGTAACAAACGGAAAAGTTCCATGATCATTATCCAGCAAGGCACCCTGCGCCCCCTCGAACAAAATTCTTTTCCCTTGCGCAATATAATCGCCAATCAACTGCCAGCTTTTACCCATAAACGGCAAAATCTCTTGCGAAACTTCCCCAAGCTCATCAACAATCGTTTGCAGTTTTATTTCGGCAATCCCCATGCCTCTGCGCAAGGCATTATGATGCAACAGCAGCCGCTCGATTTTTTCCTCTAAAATATCAGGCTCCCCAAGGTCCATAACCCTGATGGCGCGCCGCCCTACCTTGTCTTCATAGGCAGGGCCAATTCCTCGCTTGGTGGTGCCAATCTTCAAACCGGCATTTTGCCCCTCGCGAATAGCATCAAGTTCCCGATGTACAGAAAGGATCAATGGTGCATTTTCTGCAACGGCGAGAATTTGTGGAGTGATCTCAACCCCCTGATCCTGAAGTTTTTTAACTTCTGCCACAAAATGCTGGGGATCAACAACAACTCCATTGCCGATCACCGACATTTTTCCCTGCACCAAACCAGAGGGGAGTAGTGAAAGCTTAAATACTTTGCCATCAATTACCAAGGTATGGCCTGCATTATGCCCACCCTGATAACGCACCACCATATCTGCCCTGTCGCTAAGCCAGTCGACAATCTTGCCTTTGCCCTCGTCGCCCCATTGCGAGCCAACAACCACTACATTCCCCATTATGTGCTTTCCTAACAATTGGTTTGTTTTCACCAAGAATGCTGATAGTTCTCAAACCCAGTAACTGCAAGAGCAGATATGACAAAGCGGATCAATTTCATGTTCGAACCATTCATTTTCTTGCAAACACGCCCTTATTCACAACATTTACTGCTGGCCAGATAAATGCCCACCCAACAAAACAGATTATCAAATACCGGATTATTTGCCTATTTATTTTCCAAACCGTATCTTTTGCTGGTATTGGCACCACTTTTTTGGGGGGGCAATATCAGCGCCGGCAAACTGGCAGTTGGCAATGTCGATCCCTATTTGCTCACAATAGGGCGCTGGAGCGGAGCCTTGCTAATTCTGCTCCCCCTTGCGCTGCCCCATGTAATTGCCGATTGGAAACGCATCAAACCAAAACTCCCTCTATTGGCCATGTTCGGATTTTTTGGTTTTACCGCCTTTAATGTACTTATGTATAATTCGTCCCTTTATACATCAGCCATTAACGGCTCGATCGAGCAGGCCTCTATTCCCGTATTCGTATTGCTGGGAAATCTGGCTTTTTTTGGTATAAAGCCAAAGCCGATGCAAATTATTGGCCTGATTCTAACAGTAATCGGCGTTATCTGGGTAGCAACCCATGGCGTACCCTCTACCCTGCTTTCATTACAGCTCAATATTGGTGATGTAATGGTGCTGTCAGCCTGCGTTTTATATGCGGGATATTCCCTGACCCTGCGTTATAAACCTGCCACCCATTGGTTGAGCTTTTTGGCCGTAACCGCCTTTTTTGCATTGATTGGTGCTTTGCTTGCCCAGGCCTTTATCAATAGTGGCATAACAGAATTGGCTCGACTGATCCCCCAAACCACCCCGCGCGGCTGGGCACTAATATTTTATGTAATGATTTTCCCATCGATTTTGTCCCAGCTATTCTATGCCAGAGGCGTTGAAATGCTTGGCCCCAACCGAGCATCCATATTCATCAATCTGTTACCGGTCTTTGGCACCATCATTTCCGTATTGTTGGTTGGGGAACAATTCCAGTTTTTCCACCTTGTGGCAGCAATTTTAGTTGTTGCCGGAATTATGTTTTCCGAATTTAGCACCAAACATTCGGCAAAACCCTAGAATCTTTCCCTGTTTTTCCACCAGCAAAGGTTACTAAAACCTTTCACTGCAAACGGCATTTTAGCAAGCTTGGGCCTAGGGTCAGGACCTAAAGTATGCCAATTCTCTCCCCACCCCGGACCATAGTCTGATAGAAAGTACCATCAGGTCTGATCGGGGGCGGAATAGGTCCCCAGCCCCTTTTTTATTTTGAAAATCCTGCATAGTTTCATCTCAACGGCGGGAATAAATTCAACATAAACAACCCACCGGAATAAATCTTTTACAAGAATAACTGGATAGGAAAACCAAAAATGCCCACTCAAATCAATCTTCGTAAAATCATGAACACCGTTGCAGGGGCAGCTCTTTTTGCAGCTCTTTCCCTTTCCCCTATTGGCGCTAGTGCAGCCTTTGCCAACAGCCCCGGCGAACATAGCGATAGTGCCAGCGAAATGGCTGACGATGCTTCCGAAATGGCGCAGAATAGCGGAATGGCCGATGACAACGATGACAACGATGATCATCCCGAAGATAATTCGGACAACAAAAACGACAATGCTGACGACAATGGCGACAATGCTGACGACAAAGGCGACAATTCTGACAACAAAGGCGACAATTCGGACGACAAGGATGATAATGCTGATGATAGTGAAGAGCACAAAAATTCGCGCCCAATGAATCTTAATGACTTCATGGATAGCCTCGACAATGGAACATCCATCGCTGAAACCGAAAGAAGCAATCACCAGATCCGGGTTGAATACTCCGATGGCTGGGAAGAAAAAATCGAAAATGACCGCTACGAACTTCGGGACCCTAATGGAAATGTCATCATTTCCCGCGCTTCCGTCCAAATAGATTTGGATCGTCTGAACTCCGCGTTCTGATCATTTTCATAAACAACAAGCCCCGAGACGGGTCCTTGTAGCAAGCCAAATTCGCACCCGATCATCCCCATGGTCGGGTGTGATGCTGTTTGCCCATTATTTAACAGATAAAATATCGACACCAGTATGCACAGGTTCCAAAGCCTGATGAAACAATCACGCCGTAGAATTTCTACATTATTTATGATGAAACGAGCCCGTACTTATGGGTAAAAAGGCTAAAATAATTATGGTGCAGCTTTTATTTAGCCCATAATTCCTTGGCCAGAACCGCAGCTTCAACTCGGTTTCTAACATTGAGTTTTTGCAAAATACTGGTCATATGGTGCTTGACAGTTTTTTCCTGCAAATCCAGATCACGCGCCACTTCCTTGTTGCTTTTACCATTGCTTACCAAGCGCAACACCTGCTCTTCGCGCTTCGTAAGAGCATCAAGAGAAGTTTTTGAACTTGTCCCCTGACTTCCCTGCATGGCAACCAGAACTTTTGCTGCCAGCGAGGGGGAAACATAGGATCCTCCCTGGGCAATATTGGACAAAATATTCACCAGATCATTACCGCCAACCCCTTTAAGCACATATCCGGCCGCACCATTATTTATAGCCTTGAGCACATCATTGTCATTTTCAGAAACCGTAAGCATAACTACCCTGATATCATCGTCACTGCCCATAAGTTCCTCTAGGGCCGTTAAACCACCCCCCGGCATGGAAATATCCAGCAGGGCAATCTCGGGTTTCAATTCTGCGGCTAATTGCAAAGCCTTTTGGCTACTTTCACCGGTGCCAACCACATCAAACAACTGGCTGTCCACAAGGGTTCTAACTACGCCATCACGATAGAGTGGGTGGTCATCGACTACAATAATTCGTATTTTTTTAGTCATTTTCTAGCCCTTAGCCAATATTCAATATCATTTGCAGTCGCGCACCGTCTTCAATCGAGCACTCAAAACCAAACTCTCCGCCAAGGGCTTCCACCCTTTTGGCAAGCCCTGAAAGACCAAGTCCTGAAAGACCAAGCCCTGATTGTTCGCGGTCATCGCTATTTTTCCAGCGTTCATTTTCACCATCCAAATCATTAAAGACCGCAAATCTTATCCTGTTTTTATCTACTCTATTTACTTCTATTCTTTGCCGCTTAGCGCCCCCATGACGATAGGCATTGTTCAGACCTTCCTGAAAAAACCTATAAATACAAATCTTTACGTGCGGCTCCAGTGCTACATCAATATTTTCCACCCTGCGACAAACCTTAGTCGAAGTGCGAGAAATATGGGAATTAGTGACACTATTTATAATTTCTTCCAAAGACTGGCTTTCAATTTCGGGCAAAGAAAGTCCACGACAAATATCGCGGATTTCACGCATTGCATCTTGCAGCGCCCCAGAAATTTCAGTTACTTCATTTTTGGTTTTTTCATCGTTTTTTGCCAATGGCAAACCACCAATACGAAGCGATGCCAAAGAAACCAGTTGCGCTGGCCCATCATGCAAATCGGCACTGACCCGCCGAAGATGCTGCTCGCTCAGTTCGGCGGACTTTCCACTAGCCCTTTCAACCCTACGTGCCAGAACAGCATTTTCCCTTGCCCCCTTTTCCAACTCGCCTCTTTGCCTCTGAATTAAAATCGAACCGGAATGCACAATACCCAGCAAAGCCATCGCCATCACCCAAATAGTGGCACCAACCACAAGCCATGAATTTGTCAGTGCAGAACTCAAGGTTTGTTCAACCGCACTGGCATCCTCATAAAATTCCAACACCGCAACAATTTCATCCGACCAGGGCAGTCTCACCGGGCTATAAATTTCCAACACCGGTACATCAACCGGTTTACCGTAAATTTCACTCAATTCCCCACGTGCAAAATATTGCGAAAACACTTCCCCTTTGGCCGCTGCAAGCAGGCCGGGAGAAAGATCAAAACTTTCCCCCATAATTGCCAAATCATCCGCATATACCACTACACCTTCGGGCGTCCATATTTGTACGGCCAAAATACGCTCAGAAACCTGAGGGACAGAAAAAACCTCGTCCAATGCCAAAATTGGCCCAATAGAGAGATTGTTGTTTTCACTCAAATCTACCGCCAGCGGTGCCACATAAGTATCCATAAACAGAGCAGCATTGATCCCGGCGTTAACTCTTACCCCGCGTTCAATTTCCTTGGTGACCCAAAATCCAATAATCAGCATTCCAGCCAACATCACCAACCCTGCCGCCAAGCCGAACTGCTGGGTCAGGTTTAAATTTTTCCAAATCCGGCGCAAATAAAACCCCAATATTTTTCTCGATCAAGCTGATCTTTTGGCAACTACCTGCCCAAAAGAATATGATTCTACATCCGCCATCCAGCACTAACAATCAGACCTGTGTCTGATTAAAATTCGCCATCAGTCTGATTTTTTACCTATGTTAACCCAAAAAAATGCGCTAACCAAAATACCAGGGTCAGGACCCCAGATTCAACAGCGGAAATCATCATGACAGATATCAGCGAACTGGCCAACAAAATTGCCAATCTTGAAACCCGCATTGCTTTTCAGGATGATATTATAGAAGACCTGAATAAAACTATTACAGGCCAATGGGATGAGTTTGATAAATTACGACGCCAAATTTCTCGCCTCAACGCACAAATTTCAGACCTGCAAAGCACTGGCGAAATTTCCGACAATGGCGAACCGCCCCCGCCCCATTATTAACATCCTGAAAACCTGTGCCCAGCATCTAAATTTTATGAAACCGGGCCCTTTTGCTCACTGCTAATGCCAATTTGTGCCAATTGCTCAAAAAAGCTGGGGCAGGTTTTGGAGACACATCCCGGGTCTAGCAATTCTATACCATCGCCAGCAATTCCCAATACCGCCAAAGACATTGCCATGCGATGGTCTTCAAACGTATCCATAATGCCAAATTTTGGCACACCGGGGTGAACAATCATTCCGTCCTCAAGCTCTTCCACCTTGATTCCCAAAGCGTTGAGCGATTTGCACATGGCAGCAATTCTATCGCATTCATGATGGCGAATATGGGCCACCCCGTGCATATGAATTGGCGCATCGGCAAACGGGGCAATTGCCGCCAGTGTCAGGGTAGCATCGGATAATGGGCGCATATCAACGCTAAACCCTCCCCTTAGCTTGCCATCCATTTTAACTCTTGAAGAGGTTTGACTGCGGGAAACTGTTGCGCCCATACGCTCGAGAATTCCTAAAAATCCATAATCGGGCTGGCGGGTATTTTGCCCGATATTTATCATATTTATATCGCCACCGCTCACTGCGGCAAGGGCAGCAAAATAGGTGGCGGTGGAAGCGTCGGCCTCAACCAGCAAATCCTTGGCCCTATACTGACTTGGCTCCACCATAAAGCGGGTGAAATCAGCATCAGTTTGCACAAAAACCCCAAAATGTTCCATAATATCAAGGGTAATTTGCACATATTCACTTTGTACAATTCCACCGGTTACGTTCAGATCAAGCCCGTTTTTTGCCTGAGCTCCCCCCATTAAAATACCGGAGATAAACTGGCTGGAAACCGCCCCCGACATGGTGATGGCGCCACCCGCAAAACTGTTACCATAGATTTTTGCCGGATAGGTATTCTCGTTTTTCAAACATTCAACTTCTCCACCGCCAGAGCGCAAAGCTTCAAACAATGGGCCAACAGGGCGGGTACTCATTTGCCTGGAAGCAGTAATTTGCCATTCCCCCGCCTCGCCAGAAGCCAGCATGGGCGGCAAAAAACGCGATATTGTTCCAGCTGATCCCACATGTAACGGCCCCGATTTCGGGCGCGCAGTACCAATGCCTGATATTTTTGCATTGGTGCCATCAAAACTTACTTTGCACCCAAGGCGGCGCAAAACATCAGCACACCACCAAGTATCATCAGAGCGCAACAGGCCGCTTAGGGCAGTTTCACCTTTTGCCATTCCAGCTAGAATCAAAGCCCGGTTTGATACACTCTTGGAGCCTGAAACGGCAATATCACCCTTTATCGCTCCGTTTGCCGGAGCAATATTTATCGATTTTATATTCTTGAGAGCCGTCCAGGGAGTAGCAGAATCCTCATATTCAAAATCCGCTTCCCCCTGGCCGTTATCATCATTGGTCAAATTCTTTTTCTCCCTTAAAACTTAAGGGATTTGGCCTGTGTAACCCCCTCAAGAATATTTACTTTATCCAATTGCTCTGCACTTACAAAACTATCTATGCTCAAAAGTGCAATTGCCCCCTCTCCTTTTGCCTGACGGCCAAGGTTGAAGTTGGCGATATTGATTTCCAGGTCTCCCAGCAAGGTTCCAAGCCGACCAATAAAGCCGGGCTTATCCTCATTGGTGATATATAACATATTGGGCGAAAGTCCCGCATCCATATTTATCCCCTTAACCTGTATCAAGCGCGGATCACCATTGGCAAATACTGTCCCGGCCACCGAGCGCTCCTGCCGCTCGCTAATTACCGTAATACGGATATAGTTTTCATAGGCTCCCTGCTGCTCACGGTTGATAGTTTCGACTTTTATACCACGATTTTTGGCCAAAACAGGGGCCGATACCATATTAACATCACCTAGAAGGGGTTTTAGAAATCCGGTAAGCGCAGCCGCAGTCATCGGCTTGGTATTCAGCTCTGCCACATCTCCCTCATATTCAATGCAGATGCCGGTAACACCGGTTTCGGTCAGCTGACCGGCAAACGAGCCTAGCGCTTCGGCCAGTTTTACAAACGGGGTCAAACGCGGAGCTTCTTCAGCCGAAATCGAAGGAAAATTCAACGCATTGGTAATTTCGCCGGTATTTAAATAAGCACAAATCTGCTCGGCAACCTGAATGGCTACATTTTCTTGTGCCTCGCTGGTCGAAGCCCCCAAATGTGGCGTGCAAATAACATTTGGCACATCAAATAAGGGATTATCTTTGGCAGGTTCGCTTTCATAAACATCCAGCGCCGCCCCCTTTACCTTGCCGCTTTCCAATGCCTGCTTTAAGGCAGCCTCATCAACAAGGCCGCCGCGGGCGCAATTTATTATACGCATACCCGGCTTCATTTTCTCAAAAGCCTTGGCATTGATAATGTTGCGGGTTGCATCAATTAGCGGCGTATGTAGAGAAATAAAATCGGCATTGGCAAACAAATCATCAAGTTCAACCTTTTCAACTCCCAGCTCAATCGCCCGCTCCGGCGTTAAAAACGGGTCAAAGGCAATCACCTTCATCCTCAAGCCCTGCGCCCTGTCGGCAACGATCGAGCCGATATTTCCGCAACCAATCAATCCCAAAACCTTGTTGGTAACTTCAACACCCATAAAACGCGATTTTTCCCATTTCGAGGCTCTTGTCGAAGCATCGGCCTCTGGAATCTGGCGCGCCAAAGCCAACATCAGGGCAATAGCGTGTTCTGCGGTAGTGATGGAATTGCCAAATGGCGTATTCATCACAATTATGCCCTTGGCGGTGGCTGCCGGAATATCCACATTGTCCACTCCGATACCGGCACGGCCAACGACTTTAAGATTATTGGCACCAGCGATGAGTTTTTGTGTAACTTTGGTAGCCGAGCGAATTGCCAGGCCGTCATATTCGCCAATTTTTGCCAACAAGGCTTCTTTGTCTTTGCCAAGGTCGGGCAGGTAATCCACGTCGATATTATTGGCTTTAAATATTTCTACTGCGGCAAGGCTAAGCTTGTCGGAAATAAGAACTTTAGGCATTTTTGCCTCCATTTAATTTTGTTTGATTTAGCCTGATATGGCTAAAAAAATTTGAATTTGCAGCTTTGCTGCAATTTTGCGTAATTTGATGTAATTTTTGCGGGAAATCACTGCAAAATCTGTGCTTTTTAAAATTTCCCCTTCAGGAAAATTATTGCTTTTACAATGCAGATTTTTCTTGTTGAAAAGCCCAGTCCAGCCACGGTGTCAAAGCCTTGAGATCAAAGGTTTCAACCGTTGAACCGCACCAGATGCGAAGGCCCGAAGGAGCATCGCGATAGGCGCCGATATCATAGGCCACCCCTTCTTTATCAAGCAAAGAAACCAGCCGTTTGGCAAAGGCTGCCTGCCCTGCATCATCAAGCTTTTTCACTTGGCTATCGCTAATGATCAAACAGACTGAACTATTGGATCTCTGCGCTGGATCTTCGGCCAAAAAATCAATCCAATCAGTAGCTTGAACCCATTCAGTAATGACTTTTGCATTGGCATCAGCCCGGTTTTGCATACCCTTGAGACCGCCAATTGACATGCCCCATTCCATAGCATCAATCACATCTTCTATAGCCAGCATCGAGATGGTGTTGATCGTTGCACCCTCAAATATTCCGCTAATTAGCTTGCCGCCTTTTGTCATGCGGAAAATCTTGGGTAAAGGCCGATCAGGGATAAAAGTTTCAAGCCTTTTTACCGCGCGAGGACTTAGAATCAGCATGCCATGGGCAGCTTCTCCCCCAAGCACCTTTTGCCACGAAAAAGTGGTTACATCGAGCTTGGAGAAATCCAGATCCTGCGCATAAACAGCTGAAGTTGCATCACAAATTGTCAAACCGGCACGATCGGGATCAATCCAGTCGCCATTTTCAACCCGCACTCCAGAAGTAGTACCGTTCCAAGTGAAAATCACATCGCGATCAAAATCAACTGAACCAAGATCAGGCAATTGACCATAGTCACTTTCTATCACACGAACATCATCAATTTTCAGTTGCTTGTTGATATCACTGACCCAACCGGCACCAAAACTTTCCCAGGCCAGCACATCGACTCCCCGGGCGCCAAGCATGCTCCACATGGCCATTTCCATGGCTCCTGTATCGGACGCAGGCACAATACCCACCAGATAATCATCAGGAATTTCAAGCAATTGCCGTGTAAGATCAATCGCATATTTAATGCGTTGCTTGGCAGGTTTTGAACGATGGGAGCGCCCCACAAGCGCATTGGTCAGCACAGAAGGTGACCAGCCGGGACGTTTGGCACAAGGGCCAGAGGAAAAATTGGGATTGGCCGGACACATGTCCGGTTTTGTGGCGTTAGCCACTTTCATATCTGTCATTTTGCTATCCTTTCAGATAGGAGCCCCTCGTTGGGGAGGGGTGGCCCACTTGCGGCAATACGCCCGCTAAAAAAGAAATGCAAGACAAAAATTCAACAAAAAAAATGGCCCCCGATTTATCGGGAGCCGGTATAATTTAATAATTAGTTCAACAAAACCAAGCTGTTCTGTCTAAAATTGCCTTATTAATAAAGGCGATAGCGCAACGATGCCCGTGCTTCATGGATAAGATTATTACTGATAATATAAGTATCGGTAATCAGAGGTGGTTGGCTCATCACCTTGTTCATATAAATTCCACGATAGCCAAGTTCTGCAACCATATCACCCATGTCATAGCTGACACCGGCCATAACAGCTGCTGCCCCTTCCATAGATCTACCCCACGCAACGGGTGCACCGGCTGCGGTAGTAACATAAGAAAAATTCTTCGCTACACCAATACCTGCACCAACATAGGCACCAAATCCGCCGCCGAGCGATCCATAATCACCAAGATTAAAATCATAATATACATTGGCCAACATAATTCCGCTGCGAAGATTTACATTATAATTGGTAGTGTTAGCGGTCAGGCCGTTAATGCTCACATAATCAACGGTAACATCAGCCCGAAGACCCTCTCCAGTCTCATACCCAAAGCCAACCCCGACACTATATCCATAACCGGGTGCCGAAAAAGTCGCTATGCACGTACAACTGCCATCACTTGCCTGCCAAATGGCACCAGCTACTGATCCCCGCAAATAGAAATTGCCCGTCAGACCATAATCTACTTCCGGCAAAGTTTTTAAATCATAGACAGGGGGTGGTGGCGTATATTGCACTATTTCAGCAGCATTAGCTGAACTCAACATACTAATTGGGGCCGCAACCAGCGCCCAAACCGCTGTAAAAATAACCTTTAGCAGCTTACGCATTTTACAAATCCTTTTTTAAAGCAACAAATGGCTGATGGCTTACCATGCAACTATTTCGTTAAAACGTGATTAACCTAAACAATTAACCTTAAGAATTGGTTTTTTGCTTATTTACGTTTGATTAACCATAGAATTCTTGCGGTTTTGCTTACACCCACTAAAACTAAGTGGGAAATAGTTAAATCTATTCTTGAAATAGCGGCAAACAATACTTTCTTAGAGCGCACAAAGAGCTTCCGCACCAAAGCCAGCGATTATTTATGTAGCTTTGTAAGTCTGGATTAGCACAAATTAAATTGAAATGCCTTAGGCCGCATCGCTAATAGCGCTAGAAATTTCCCGAACAATTTTAGCCACCAATGCCTCATCATCCCCTTGCCCCATAATTCGGATCAAAGGTTCGGTGCCAGAAGCGCGAATAACCAAACGCCCCCCTTCACCAAGACGGTTCTTGCCTTGCTCTATCAGCTGTACAACCGATTTGTTGGACAATGGCTTGCCTCGGGTAAATTTGACATTGTGTAATAATTGCGGCACTTTTTCATATAAGTTACAAATTTGGGACACTGTTTGTCCTTTGGAAACAACCACCTGCAACAATTGCAAAGCTGCAACAAGGCCATCGCCAGTGGTAGTAAAGTCCGACAAAATTATGTGTCCCGATTGCTCCCCACCCACATTATAATTATTGGCGCGCATGCTTTCCAAAACATAGCGATCGCCAACCTGTGCCCGATCAAACTTCAAATCCAAGCCTTGCAAAAACCTTTCCAATCCAAGGTTAGACATAACCGTTGCCGCAATGCCACCTCCATTGAGCAGGCCACGCTCATGCCAGGATTTTGCTATAACTCCCATCAACTGATCGCCATCAACCAAATTGCCCTTTTCATCAACGATCAATACCCGATCTGCATCCCCATCCAGCGCAATACCGATATCCGCTCTGGTTTCGCGAACCTTCTCACTAAGTTTTGCCGGCGAGGTAGAGCCGCATTTTTCATTGATATTAAAACCGTCCGGATTATCGCCGATGGAAAAAACCTCTGCACCAAGTTCCCACAAAGCTTCTGGGGCAACCTTGTAGCCGGCGCCATTTGCACAATCCACAACAATACGCAGACCGGTAAAGTCTGTATTTCGCGGCAAAGTCCTCTTGGCGTATTCAACATAGCGCGTACGTGCTTCTTCAAGGCGTTTAGCGCGGCCAATTTCACGCCCCTGTGAAAGTCTTGAATTCAAATCGCTATCTATCAGCGCTTCGATTTCCTCTTCCATACTATCACTCAATTTATAACCATCGGGACGAAACAGCTTAATCCCATTATCGTCATAAGGGTTATGGGATGCTGAAATCATCACCCCAAGATCCGCCCGCATGGACCGGGTAAGCATAGCGACGGCTGGAGTTGGCATTGGTCCAAGCAAAAACACATCCATACCCACCGCCGTAAAACCAGCTGTCAGGGCGTTTTCAACCATATATCCCGAACGCCGAGTATCCTTGCCTATAACTACCCGATGGCGATGGCTTCCCCTGCGAAAGGCAAGGCCGGTAGCCATTCCTACCTTTAGCGCCAATTCAGGGGTCAACTTGTTGCCGTTTGCCAGCCCTCGAATACCATCGGTTCCAAAATATTTACGCGCCATTATCCACACCTGTACTACACATGATTTTATTTAATTTCGATAGTACCCGATAAAGGCAAATTTACGATAAGCAATTTTCTTCAATATTAAAATTTAAGTAATTTTTTGTCTTGCCTGCAAAGACAAGCCAAAAACAAAAAACCGCCAGATAAAACTTATCCGGCGGTTTTAAAATAAAGAGCAGTTTTTAAGCTCTAGCCTTCTGGCTGCGGTTCCATTCCCTTAGAACCCTTGTCAGAAGTTTCCTGCTTTTTTTTCTTTGCTTTTCCAGCACTTGGAACACCGGTGCTCTTTGGTGTATCCCCATCATCATCAGATACCCGAACCAGCGGTTTACCGTCCATCAAGTCAACAATTTCCTGCCCGCTAAGAGTTTCAAATTCCAGTAACGCTTGGGCGACACTGTGCAAATCATCAATATTTTCACGGATAACTTTTTGCGCAGTGTCATAACCTTCTTCGACAAAACGTTTAATTTCACTATCAACCAGCTTTTGAGTAGCATCCGAAACATGGCTGCCGGGTTGCCCCATGGAGCGTCCCAGGAAAACCTCTTCCTGATTGTCTCCATAAAGCAGCGGCCCCAACTTGTCCGACATACCGAACTGGGTAGCCATGGCTTTGGCTAGGTTGGTAGCCATTTTAATATCGGCAGAAGCACCGGAAGTTACCATTTCATCGCCGAAAATCTCTTCTTCAGCAACTCGACCACCCATAGCAACCACAAGGTCAGCCTTGCATTTTTGGCGAGTTAAAGAGACTTGATCTTTTTCCGGCAAGCGCACAACCATACCCAAAGCTCTGCCCCGTGGCACAATCGTAGCCTTGTGAATAGGATCTGAGCCCATCATTTTTACTGCCAGTAAAGCATGACCTGCTTCATGATAGGCGGTAAGCTTTTTCTCTTCTTCAGTAAGAGCCAGCGTGCGTCTTTCAGCACCCATCATCAATTTGTCCTTGGCGTCTTCAAACTCTTGCATGGTAACAAAGCGCTTGTTGCGACGCGCAGCCAACAGGGCGCTTTCATTAACCAAATTCATCAGATCCGCACCAGAAAATCCCGGTGTTCCTCGCGCAACCACTTTCAAGTCAACATCAGGGGCAAGGGGAACCTTGCGCACATGAACTTTAAGAATTTTCTCACGACCTGCCACATCAGGGTTGGAAACAACTACCTGCCTGTCAAACCGACCAGGACGCAACAAAGCCGGGTCAAGAACGTCGGGACGGTTGGTAGCCGCAATAACAATTATGCTCTCATTAGCTTCAAATCCGTCCATCTCCACCAGCAACTGGTTAAGAGTTTGCTCACGCTCATCATTGCCACCTCCAAGGCCTGCACCCCTGTGACGACCCACCGCATCAATTTCGTCAATAAAAATTATGCAGGGCGAATTTTTCTTGGCCTGCTCAAACATATCGCGAACTCTGGAGGCACCAACACCAACAAACATTTCTACAAAATCCGAACCTGAAATTGCATAAAACGGTACTGCAGCTTCGCCAGCCACAGAGCGTGCAAGAAGTGTTTTACCAGTTCCCGGAGGGCCAACCAGCAAAACACCGCGCGGAATACGCCCACCCAAACGCTGGAATTTTCCCGGATCACGCAAATATTCAACGATTTCTTCCAGGTCTTGCTTCGCCTCATCAACTCCGGCAACATCCTCAAACGTAACCTTGCCGTGAGCTTCGGTAATCATCTTGGCCTTGGACTTGCCAAAACCCATGGCTCCGCCACGACCACCGCCCTGCATCTGGCGAATAAAGAAAAACCAGACCCCGATAATAACCAGAAACGGCAACCAGGAAGAAAGCAATATCGACCAGAATGGGCTTGCATCCGGAGACGCGGCGCTAATTTCTACTCCGCGCGATTCCAAACGGTCAACAATGTTGGTTCCCGCAGGTATCGTACTTTTAAACTTGGTACCGTCGCGCATCAGCCCGGTGATTTTGTTATCTGCAATCGTAACCGTTAATACTGTGCCCGCATCCACATCGGAAATAAATTGCGAATAGGTGCGTTCAGTAATCGATACCGAACGGCCAGTTGACTGAAAAACCTGAAACAGCCCCATCAGCATAAATAAAATTACTAGCCAAATAGCAAAGTTGCGAAAATTTCCGTTCATTTATCAATTCCTGAAAGGTGTTTGGACGATACCCGCCCTTAATTACATAATTGCGAATGTAGGGTGCCAAGCCCCTTGATACAAGGGTAATGCTTCACTTGGGTTAAGCGATTTTTATTCAAATTTGCAACGTGACAAAAGTACGCTCCTTAACCCGTAATTTTTTTAGGTCTTGACCTTGGCTATCCATTCAATCCAGCAAATAACATTTTAATGCCTTGCTAAACCTAAAAGCTCCGATTGCCAACACTTCACCTGCCTCATCAACAACCAGAGGAGCCGATCTAATCCAGTCCATTTTAATCTGTCCCTGATCCGGGATTAACTGGAATAATTGTTGGCGGCTTAAATCTTTGGCTGGCCCGACTTTTAGTGGCCCCTGCCCCAAATTTTTAATTATAAACCGTTGATCCCAAATAATTTCTTCTTCAGGTTTTAATCTTGTTTGCGTTGAAACAACCCGAGAAAACTCACGAAACACCACCAGTTTTCCCCGCCACAAAACTATCGCACATCCGGCAATTACTTCACCGGTAAAACCATCCACAAACAAGCGCTCATAGAGTTTTTCACGCTTTGAAAGTTCCCCAAAACCGCGCCCTCCAGAGCCAATAAAAATCATTTTTTCCAGCAAGCGGATGCCAATTTCTTCAGGTTGGGATGCCAGTTTGTCCAGATCTGACCACTGTACTGAGAATTTATCCCGAAAAACAATATTCTTATATTGCTCATTGGCAAAATGCTCCAAAGCCGTATCTGCCCGCTCCATCCTGTTGGCAAATTTTGCCAGTACCGGAGCGCTTAAACCAATTTCTCCACTAGTTTGTAAAAACTTTCTCCAGCGCACCCGTTCATATTTTTGGTCTTCGTTCGAGGGATCATCTACAGCCTCAAGACCGGACTTTTTTACAATCAAAGCCAGTTGCTTACTGCGAAGTGACAGCAGCGGACGAAAAATTCTTGTCCCCTCAACATTGGAAAAGGCTGCCATAGCAGAAAGCCCGCCAATCCCGCTGCCATGGGTTAAACGCATCAAAACAGTTTCTCCCTGATCATCCAGATGATGACCGGTTAACAAAGTTTTAACCCCGTCTTTAAGCATTTGTTTGCCCAATAAAGCATATCTGGCTTTGCGGGCCGCCGCCTGCAACCCTGTCATTGGTTTTTCTCCACTCCAGATCAGTGTTTTATGGGAGAAACCAAATTCAAGGGCTAGTTTTTTAACCAGTTCGCATTCGTTGGCCGCTTCGGCACGCAAACCATGATCAACACTATAGATAAAAACTTCTGGTGAATTTTTTTCGGTAAAATTTCCCTCAAGCCACTGGCAGACTAAAACCATAAGGGCCAGAGAATCCTTCCCCCCCGAGACCGCAAGAGCTATGGACTTTTCTTTTTTTATCAACGCAAAAAGTTTGGCCAGATCATCAGCCTCAAAACCGATATTTGCCAACGGAGCTTTTTGTTTCTCTCTTATAATCGAGTGTATTGACTTGGCCTCTGATGCCCCCCCTTTTAACATTGAATCTGGGTCATCTCTCGTTGCACTTGGCTTAAAAACGCAGCCCCCATATCCGGATAGCGTTTTAAAACCTCACCAAAGGTGCGGCATGCGGTTTCTTCCTCGCCCGCACCAACCAATGCCACCCCGAGCTTGAACAAAAGATCAGGTGCTCTGGTGGTGTTTTGATATTTCTCGTAACCACTGAACAAAACCTGCGCCGCCTCGTTATATTCTTTATCAATGATCAGGCTTTCACCCAGCCAATTCGCAGCGTCGGGAGCTTGGGGGTGATCAGGATAAAGACCAATAAATTGACGGAACTGATCCTGGGCAAACTGATAATCACCCTCCATTACCGCATCAAACCCAGCCTTATATTGGGCATTGGCATCACCGATTGTAGCTAGAGAATCATTCTCAAAATTCAGATTAAGACCTTGACCACTCAAGCCTTGAGAACTTGGTGAAACCTGATTTGAAAAACGATTTTGATCCGGCAATTGCAAAGATGCAACAGCACCTTCTACAAGAACTTGATCCTCAAGGACTTGATCGCCAAACCCATCTTCAATTTGAGCGTCAGGAATATTATCTGGTGAAAAACCAGCTTCTGGCAATTGCTCACTGCCATCAACCGATGATAGCAAGTTTTCTGTTACACCAGCCTCTTGCATACCAGCCTCTTGAACACCAGCATCAATTGGAGCGCTCAATGTTTGGTTCTGCGACAACTCTGCGGACGGCCTATCGCCCCCGGATTGAGTTGCCGCCTCAATTTTTCCCGAGCCACCGCCTTCGAGCTGCTGAAAACGAAACTCATTGTCTTCCTGCATTCTTTCAATCAGCATTTGAATTTGGGTTAACTGGAATTGCAAGCCTTCAACCTGTCCGGTCAAAATACGCATTTGTTCTTCTAGTTGCGCCAAGCGAAGATTGGTACCAGCAGAAATACGCGCCTGGGCAACACGAATTTCAGGCTGTGCATCAATTGCTACAGGAGGAATCAATCCCGGGACCAAGCCATCACCCAAGCCAAGCAAATTATTGCCAAGCAAATTATTGCCAAGCAAATTATCACCAAGCAAATTATCACCAAGCTTTTGAACGTTGAACTCCAGAATATCCAGTCTTGAATTAAATTCCTGCCCCGAATTGGCGTTTACAAATACCGGAGAGATAATTCCCCCCATCAATACCGAAACAAATAGCAACAATCTGCTTTTCGGCTTAAGTTTTGAGTAAATCAATTTGCGTATCCTTTTTTTACCATGCCCCCGCATATGCTATGCAAAACATATATGATGCACGCATAGAGTATGCAATGCACCCGTGATGCACCGCATTTACGATGCACCGCATTTACGATGCAACGCATCTACGATGCTAATAGCGCGAAACTTTGGCAAAAAAAAGCGCCGGGGTTGATACGCAATCCCCGACGCCCTTCGCCTCCAGAATACTGGCGAATATATGTGATAAATGCTCTAGTTCAATACAGTCACAGCCCGGCGGTTTTGCGACCAGCATGATATATCATTACAGATTGCTACCGGTCTCTCTTTACCAAAGGATTTGGACGTAATTCTGTTCGGGTTAATTCCATAACCAAGCAAAAAATTCACTGCTGCTGCGGCCCGGCGTGCGCCAAGGGCGATGTTATATTCTCTTGTGCCCCGCTCATCGGCATGTCCCTCAACAGTGACGGTATACCTTGAATATTTGAGCAGCCACTCGGCCTGCTCGGTCAATGTGGCTTCACCCTCAGGGGTCAAAACCGAGGAATTGGTTTCAAAAAATACCCGATCCCCAATCGAGACCAAAAACTCCTGCTGACTTCCCGGCGTCGCATCACCTATAGCTGTCGGAGTGCGTGCACAAGCAGCGGTTATACCCACAACCAGAGCAACAACAAAAAATGCTCTTAAATATGAAAAAATCGGCGCGATGGTCAGCATACCGTTAACTCCTGATTTATTAAAAAAATTGTCCCGCATTATAAGTGCCTTTACCTTAAGGCTCCGTTCCCTAGCTATATTAATCAAGCTTTAATCGGGCCAAATTGCGACAAGGACAAAAAAACATACTTTTCCACAAGTTCAAAGAACCTGCTTAAAATATACAACTGACATCCCTACCCCAGCAATGGTGACCAGGCGGGATCTGAAGCAAAGGTTTGTGTCGGAACTTGTTGCAAGTTTCTGCCCCAAATATCAATGGAATAGAGCCGTGGCCCATCATTGCCCCCAAGGTCGGAGAAATACATTATCACGCGCCCATTGGGCGCCCATGTCGGCCCCTCCATATGAAAGCTACTGGCTAAAATTCTCTCACCCGAACCATCTGGCTTCATGGTCCCGATATGAAATTGACCGCCCTGGGCGCGGGTAAAAGCAATCAGATCACCCTTTGGCGACCAGACGGGGGTGGAATAGGAGCCCTCACCATAGCTAATTCTTTGCGCTCCACCGCCACCAACTCCCATGACATAAATTTGCTGGCGTCCTCCCCGATCGCTTTCAAAGGCAATTCGTGTACCGTCTGGCGAATATGAGGGGGCGGTATCAATTGCCGTTGAATTAGTTAATTGGGTGGGGTTGCTACCCCCGATAGGCATGGAAAACAGATTGGTTGTTCCACCAGCCTCAACAGAAAATGCCAAAGATCTGCCGTCTGGCGAAAAGCGGGGAGAAAATGTCATCTGCCCAAAACTGCCAATTCTTTGCTGCTTGCCCGAAGCCAGATCAAGCAGATAAACCTGCGGCTGTCCATCATCATAATTCATATAGGCCAAAACTGCTTGCACCGGCGAATAGCGCGGCGTTAATGCCAAACTTCTACCCGTTGTTAGATATTGCAGATTTTCACTATCCTGATCCATCATTGCCAGACGTTTGGTACGGTTTGCCTTGGGACCGCTTTCAGATACATAGACTATTTTTGTATCAAAATACCCTGTTTCGCCGGTTAGTGACGAATAAACCGCATCGGAAACTATGTGGGCAATGCGCCTCCACGCACTAATATCGGTAGCTAGAGACTTGCCGACAACCTGCACCTGCGCTCTGGTATCCCAGACCCTAACCGAGGATTGAATTTGCTCGCCCCTCTCGACCTGCCCCATCAAGACAGCGTCAACATTTTTACCCTGCCATTGGGCAAAATCAGGCTCAACACCCACATTTCCAACCAGGCCGGCCATTTGCTCGCTATCAAGGGGAGCAAACAAACCTGAACGGCGCAAATTTGCCCGCACAATATCTGCAACCTCTTGGCCAAAAGTTGGATCAGAAGAGGCAAAATCGGGGATGGCAATCGGCAAGGGGGTGAATTGGGCCCCAGAAACAACAATCCTTAATTGTGCAGAAGCGGGAGCAGCAAAAACCAGCCCCGCCGCGCCGGCAGCGGCAGACTTGAGCAATGTACGCCTAGAAGTTATAATTTTCATTTTACTGCCAATGCCTTTTGTTGCTGCAAGTTTTTGTCAATAAAGTCTTTTGCAAACCGGTTTAACTACCCGCCTTGCCAAGAGGGCTTATCTCGCTGAGACATCAGGGACGCACCCCTGGTTATTTTCCATGTTAATAACATAATCTACTTCGTAGCATTTCCTATATAATATTTAATTTTTACGTTAAATCACCCGGTCTAAAGGTAACATCAATTTCTTTCCAGTTTTCATATTTTTCTGCCGCTAATTGATATGGCCCACACCCCAGAACCGCCCGCTGCGCAGCTCTGGCAATCGAGCCAACGATCGACGAAGAAATATTGGTCAAAACCCTTGGGGTGCCAATTACCGAGCCATCCCTGTTCAGATTAACCAGCAAACGCACCGATTCACCGCTGTCAATTTCCCCCGGCAACAAGCGCCAGCACTGGCGCATCTGGGCGGCCAGCGCATCTTGCTCTGATCTGGTAAGAGTTGCCGAACGTCCGTTTTGCGCGCCAAGGGTTGTTTGCCCACCCTCTCCGGTAGTTGCGCCCCTGGTTTCTTCGGCATTGATAATTTCGGAAATTTTGTCGGCCTCACGCGCTGCCTCGCGTTGTTGGCGCCGGGCAAATTCTTCACGGATTTCTTGCAAAGAGGCTGTTCTCACTGCCGGCACAGGATCAGGTGGAGCCACTGGATCCGGCACAGGGATTGCTATTTCGAGTTCGGCTTGCATCGGCTGTTCTACCAGCTGCTCTTCTGGTGGTGTTGGTTGCGGGTCCGGGGTTTCAACCGGATCAGGCTGGGTTTGGGGCACAGGGTCTGGTTCTGGCACAGGCGAAGGATCCGGCACAGGCTCGGGAGCGGATTGCTCGGTTGGGGCTGGCGTTGGATTATCGCTATCAAGGGGGGTTATCTGATCGGTTTGAGTGTTGCCGGTAGGTTGGGCTAACTCGGGAGGTACTTCAGTATCTACAATTGAGGGAGTAGTAGTTTCAACAATCTCGCTTTGAAGGGAGCCAACACGAATATTGGAAAACTCGCTTATGGGAACAATTTCCACCGAAATGGATTCGATTAATCGTGGCTCGAGCGGCTCGGCAAAGTTCAGGCTAAAAAATCCGGCAATTATTAGTACCGAATGCGAAAATATGGATACCGGCAACCCGACACGCATGGTTTCACCGCGCCTGTTCCTGAGCTGTCACCAGCCCGATTCTTGAATGTCCTGCGGCCGAGAGCGCCCCCATAACCCGCATAACCGATCCATAATCGGCGCTGGCATCTGCGCGCACATAAATCCGCTGTTCAGGATTTTGCACCGCCAGATTGTTCACCCGCTCAATTGCCTGCTCAAGGCTAAGCTGCTCCTCGGCAATAAAAATTTCACCGCCCAAAGTAACGCTGATAGTCACAGGTTCCGCCGGAACATTCAGGCTTTGGGCTTGAGTCTGGGGCAAATCAACCGGCACCCCGACAGTTAACAGCGGAGCTGCCACCATAAAAACAATCAACAATACCAGCATCACATCAACCATTGGCGTGACATTGATTTCGCTCATCGGGGCACTGCGTTTACGCCTTCTGCGTCTTCCGCCTCCCGATCCGCCTCCAGCCATTGACATCGACATCAGTCCTGTCCCCCGCGAGCATCAAGCTGGCGCGATAAAATAGTAGAAAACTCGTCAGCAAACCCCTCAAGACGCCCAACCAGCTTATTGGCATCAGCAGAAAATTTATTATAGGCGATAACTGCTGGAATTGCCGCCAAAAGCCCAAGCGCTGTCGCAAACAAAGCCTCCGCGATCCCCGGAGCTACCACCGCCAGGTTTGTACTTTCGGATAGTGCGATGGATTGAAACGAATTCATGATCCCCCATACCGTACCAAAAAGACCAACAAAAGGCGAAGCAGAGCCAACTGTAGCCAAAAAACCCAACTGCTTTTCCAGATATTCGGTTTCGCGGGATATGGCTACATCCAACACCTTGTCGATGCGCACCTGCACCCCGATATGGCTAGACGCGTTTTGCTCGTGGGAGCGTTTCCACTCTTTCATAGCGGCGACAAATATCGCGGAAAGTCCCTTTGAGGATCTTTCTGACAAAGTCTGGTAAAGCTCCTCCAAGGATTGACCAGACCAAAACACGCGTTCAAAACGGTTCATTTCGCGTCTTGCACGTTCAAACCCCAGCCATTTGTCAACAACAATGGCCCATGACCAGATCGAAGCAACAACCAAACCTATCATCACCGCCTTGATCACCCAATCGGCGGCCATGAACAGCGCAAAAAGCGAAAAGTCCAGATCAGCGGCCGCAGCTCCAGTGGCATTAATAGTTTCCATTCAGATTAATCCTTTTAAGCGATCACCAAAAAACGATCGCTGATTATTGCCCCAACACTGATATCAGGTGCATGCACTTGAAGTGCAATTTTGTCAATTTTTAGGACAGTTTTATACGAATTTACTCCAACTGATAGTATTAGTGCGTTGTTAGGGCCAAAACCCCAAGGACTTGCCTAAAACCACAAGGACTTGCCTAAAACCACAAGGACTTGCCCTCTAGTTATCAATTATCAATAATAATGGGTTAATTTTACTATTAGCTACAGATGACATTTTATTGTTTGAGGCTAGGTCCTGTTGTCAGACAAGATTCGATAATCATATTTCATGCAAACCCCTGCTACCCATAAACTACCAATTTATGATGAACTACCAATTTATGGTCAGGAAAGATTTTCTACTAGATCCCTTGGCAACCGCTTGGGCTTTCCAGCCAAAGAAATGGCGGCAATCGTTACTTTGGCACTAACTAAAGTTTCACCATCACGATAAATAATCTGTTGTAGAATCATACGAGCACCGGCCAGTTTTTCAATTGTTGTTTCAACAATCAAAATATCATCAATATGGGCCGATCGCTCATAAGAAATTTCCATATTCCTAACCGCAAAAGCCATGCCCTCTTTAGCCAGTTCAAAATGGTGAATACCATTTTTGCGCAATAATTCGGTTCGCGCCCGCTCCATAAATTTCAGATATGCCGCATAATAAACATTGCCGCTAAAATCCGTATCTTCATAATAAATACGAACCTCAAACCTATGATCTTCTGACATTGTATATCTCCTAGCGGGCAATATAACGATCGGTTCGGTGATTTATTACCAAAAATATATTTAACACCACAGCTCCAACTATCGAAAAACCCAACAGCTGCCAAGAGACAACAAACATGGCAAAAACAAATATGAACATATCAAAAATCAAAAGCGTAAGGCCAGCCCTAACACCAAACCTGTCCTGAAGCCAAACCGACAATATTCCAACCCCGCCAAGGCTGGCCCGATGGCGAAATACCCCAAGCAAGCCAAAACCCATAAGAACACCCCCAAGTACCGAACCAAATACCGGATTTATAACCTCGAAAACTATCAGCCTGGATTGCAAATCAATAAGAATTGCCAAAAGAACCACAGCGCAAAATGTTTTAAAAGCAAAAATCCACCCCAGACGGATCACCGCAAGAATATAAAACGGGATATTTAGGGCAAAAAACAACAATCCTGTCGGAAGGCCGGTACTATAGTTTAGAATAATCGCCAATCCAGCAATTCCGGACGTAACCAACCCCAAATTTTGAAACAGGCCCATTGCAAAGGCCACCAAAATCACCGAAACAATTATGCCCTGAATATCCTCCCACAAACCATGGTGAGTAGGGTCGACACTAAAACCAAAAAATTGTCTTTTGGGTTTTTTGTTTATTCTCATATGAGAGTTTTTGTCCATGGGTTTGTTAAACCCGAAACGACAAATATGTCAATAGACCTGACATATTTACTGATTTTGAAATACCCGGCTGCATGCTTTAAAAAAGTGCGTATTTGGAAACAAAATACCTAGGGTCAGGACCTAGCGTTCATCCACCATCCTATATTCGCTTTGCACCGGCAGATCAGCAAGGCGCGAGCGCAACCACAGGGGCAAAAGATTAATTTTTGCCAACGCCTCGCCCTTGATTGCCACCCAATAAAATTTCAACACATGCCCCTCATCATGGGTGATCAGACAGGGGGTGTCCGTTTTGAATGGAAAATCATCCGGCAGGCTAACCCGGTAATATTTGCCGATTTCATGAAACCGCTCTCCCTCGAGATCAAAAAAATTCTCGACAGAAAAAACTAGGGAACCAATTTCACCCTCACACCCTAGCTCCTCTTTTATTTCGCGCTTTAGAGCCTGATTACTTTTTTCTCCGAACTCCACTCTGCCACCGGGCAAAAATACATAATCCTGATCATCTTCACGACAGACCAGAACATGGCCATTACGAATTATAATTCCTGCAACCCGATAATTAAATTTGTTATCCCCGTCCAAAAAGGACAATATCATCCGCTTGCTCAATTTTCTTCATCCCCTTCAAACAGGCCAGCCTGCAGCCCGACCTGATTGCCAACAAACCCCTGGGGAATTTCTAAACCAAGATGGCTAAATGCTGCCCCTGTCAACATGCGCCCGCGCGGGGTACGCTGAATAAAACCCTTTTGCATCAAATATGGCTCAACAATATCTTCAATTGCATCTCGTGGCTCTGAAAGTGCGGCGGCAATAGTTTCAATACCTACCGGTCCCCCCCCATAAAGCTCGCCAATAACTTTGAGATAGCGCCGATCCAGCATATCCAGACCTCTCCTGTCCACATCCAGCCTGAGCAGCGCTTTATCAGCAATTTGCGCCCCAACCTCATCAACCCCGTCAACCAGCGCAAAATCGGTAACCCGACGCAATAACCGGCCAGCAATTCTTGGCGTGCCACGCGAGCGACGGGCAATTTCCATCGCCCCCTCAGAGCTCATGGATATGCCCAAAAGCCGCGCCCCTCGGTTAACAATTTGCACCAATTCCTCAGGAGTATAAAAATTCAACCGCACCGGAATGCCAAACCGATCCCGCAAAGGGGTGGTCAACAAACCGGCCCTTGTGGTTGCGCCAACAAGGGTAAATCTGGCCAGATCAATTCTCACCGAACGCGCCGCCGGCCCTTCGCCAATTATCAAATCAAGCTGAAAATCTTCCATCGCCGGATAAAGAATTTCTTCAATCGCCGGATTTAGCCGATGAATTTCATCAATAAAAAGCACATCCCCATCTTCAAGATTGGTCAATAGGGCCGCAAGATCTCCCGCCTTGGCAATCACCGGCCCGGAAGTGGCGCGAAATCCCGCCCCCAACTCTTTGGCAACTATCTGGGCCAACGTGGTTTTGCCCAGCCCCGGAGGACCAACAAACAACACATGGTCAAGGGCGGTTTTGCGTTTTTTTGCCGCCTCAATAAAAACCTCAAGATTGGCTTTTACATCGCTCTGCCCGACAAATTGAGCAAAACCTGATGGTCGCATAGATACATCTGTGTCGCCATCGCGTTCGGCAATCGAAGAAGTCATGTCGCTCAATTACTCAACTCCTTCAACCCAAGGCGAATGAGTTTTTCAGTCGTCACATCTTCCCCCTCGCGGGCAACAATTTTTGCCAATGCTGCTGATGCCTGCGCACTTGAATATCCAAGATTGCTTAGGGCTGAAACAGCATCAACCACATTGCCGGAAGCAAGGCCATCGCCAAGGGCCGTTTGCAATCCCAACTCAGCCCCATCAAAGCCCCCGACATCCGGAATTTTACCCTTTAATTCAGTTATTAGCCTTTGGGCCAATTTTGGCCCAACCCCTGAGGCTCGCCCCATCATTGCCTTATCTTGCAAAGCAATGCTTGAGGCAATTTCAGAGGGTGAAAGAGTGGAAAGAATAGCCAGTGCCACCCGCGCACCAACCCCCTGTACAGACAGCAGAACTTTGAACCATGCCTTTTCGCTCTCAAAAGAAAACCCATGCAGGCGAAGCATATCCTCACGAACCATCATCTCGATAAAAATCGTGCACGCCTGCCCTTTTTGGGGCAATGTGGCCATGGTTCGGGATGAGCAAAATACCAGATAGCAAACACCCTGCACATCTATCAGCACATGATCATCACCAATGTCTTCGACCAATCCTTTTAGCTTACCAATCATGCGCGTTTTTTACCTGTGCCAGGACCTTTTTCTGTGCCAGGACCTTTTTCTGTGCCAGGACCTTTTTCTTTACCAGAACCATTGATAAACTGGCGCACATTGCGGTGATGGGCATGGCAAATAGCAATCGCTAGCGCATCTGCTTCATCCGCGCCATCAAAACTGGCACTGGGCAGCAAGGTTTTAACCATCAATTGCACCTGATTTTTACCAGCATGTCCCGAGCCAACAATGGATTTTTTCACCAGATTGGCCGCATATTCCCCCACCACAAGCCCAAGCAATGCCGGAACCATCAACACCACACCACGGGCCTGCCCCAATTGCAGGGCCGAGCGCGCACCGGCAGAAACAAAGGTCTCCTCAACCCCGGCTTCTTCTGGATGAAAGGTTTTTATGACCGCACTAAGCTCATCGAACAAAGCAACAAGGCGATTGGCCAAAGGCTGTTTTCCATCCGGAATTATTGTGCCGGACGCAACAAAGCTCAAACGGTTACCCGCACTTTCAATTATCCCCCAGCCGCATCGGCGCAATCCCGGGTCAATACCGATTATCCTTACAAGTTCCATATTTTGTCCATAACATCTGGATTCGCATCATATTCTGATTTGATAGTTTCTAGCAAACCCTAAGTGAACAAAAGGGAAACGTTTTGACCTGTCTTGTGGCAAATGTGATCTATTTCATCAGATATTTAATTAGCGCTGCTATAGAAAGAACCCCCAATGCTAAAAGCAGTATCATCCAAAACCCACCAAACCACATAGCTCCTCCACCCATCCATTCAGCTCCGTTCCACATATTGTCTCTCCGTTCTTTGAATCATTTACACTATAAATCTCTTCACAAAACAGATGTAGGAATTGTTGTCAGGAACTTCCATATTTGTTCAAGAAAAACTTGAAAACAACAAACCCGGGAAAGCAAAAAACTTCCCGGGGTTAAATTATTTATTCTGAATAGGATTATTACATTTTTGGGTAAAACTGGTTACCTTTCAAAGAGGCGTTACCATAAAAGTTCACATGTAAAAATGGCTGTTCATTACCGTTTGGCAGCACAACTCCTGTTGGAAGCGCACTTGCAACCGGGCCGTTTGGCGAGCCCTTCATCGGCGGCATAGCCAGATGAATCTCCAGCTGATCGGGCATAGCAACTCCAAAACCAACCTTGAAATCAGCATCTCGGGTACGTTCGGAAACCATCACATGGATAATTCGGTTGCTATCCACTTTTTCTCCATCCACATAAATATCACCAAGTCCCCAGGCGGTAATATAGGAAAATTCTTCAGCCACCAACGGTGTTCCAATTCCGGTTGCACCATGCATCAAAACATTGCTGCCAACTCCACCAAAAAACGGATGGTCAGGCCCAACAGGTATAACCTTGTTCATTGTCACACGAATTGTCTGACCGCTAGGCGAGATGAAAGAGGTGTCCATTTTAACTTCATCCAAAGAATCCGGACCATCCTTGGCGCTAATATCTTTTACTTCAATATTGAAAGTTCCAGTGATCATCTCGATATTGTTTGAAAACATCGCCGGATTTTTTGCCGTTGTATAAGCAGTTCCAGCCTCGTTTGTCAGCCGGTTGGACAGTGGCAACAGATCAACATTTATCGGCGCATCGGGAGTGCCGAACAATTCCGGATCAAGTTCGCGACGATCAGGAAATTGCCAAAGGGCCAGCCCATCAGCAGAGGCTGACATTATGCCGCTTGGCACCATTAATTTGTCCCCATCGGGCATTTGTGTATCCGCGTTTTCTGTAGTCTGCGCCAAAGAGACATTCGCCATAGCAAAACTGGCAAAAATACCGACAGCGCTTGCTAGCAGAAGCCCTCTTAATGTTTTTATTGTTGGTCCCTTGATAATTTTCACTTTAACTCTCCCGGTTAAATGTTGCCCTTATGGGCTGTTTAATCACCGGGAAATTCTTATCAGATCATTTCGTCACCCAAGGGTAACAAAAGCACAAACCTGAGTGTTGTCTTCGTGAGCAAGAACAAAGTTCTGCCTTGTAAAAGCTTAAAAAACCCAAGGGAATCATGGATCACGAAAAAGTTGCCAATAAATTTTCAGGCTTTTGTTTTTAAAAAAACCAACTCCGCTAAAACCGGTGTTTAAATATCCAGTTTTATAATTTGACAATTATCAGGCTGAATACCCGTCAACGCCCGAATAAAATTGCCGTGGGTAACAATAGCTGTTGAATGCAAACTCGTATGTTTTGCAAACTCGACAAACTCTGCCGCCCGTTTTTCAAGCGACTCAAGCGGCTCAACACAAAATCCGAGAGGATTGTTCTGGCCAACGTGCCACCACGGATCATCGAGATGTTCAAAATCAAGATGCTCCCAATCCCCGGACAATTGTTTCGGACCGGTTCCCACATCTCCACTATGGGACAATTGCTCACGCACCAAAGAATTAACCTGTGCCGGCAATTTTCGCTGAAACATTATTTCCGCTGTTTGCAAAGTGCGGGTAAGCGGCGAAACAATCAACTTTTCAACATCCAAATTCGCAATATGCGCCCGAGCTTCCAGCGCTTGTTCCCGCCCCAACTCTGAAAGCTGTGCATCAAATATCATCGGGTCAGGCATTCCATTGCGAAAAACCGCATTAAACTCGGATTGCGCGTGTCGAATTAGGTAAACTGACATGGTATTTATTCCGCCTCCGCGATTTTTTCCATATCCTCATCAGAAATTTCTACGTTGGAATAAACTTTTTGCACGTCATCATCATCTTCTAGTGTGGCCAACAGGCGCAAAAGAGAGGCCCCTTTACCCGCATCCACCGGCGTACCCGAATTGGGCTTCCATGTAGGGTTGACCGAAACTGCTTCCCCCAAAATATCCTGCAATGATTTTGAAACATCATTTATGTCCTCAAACCCGCAATAAATTATGTGCTCATCTTCAGAACTGACAACATCTTCAGCCCCCCCTTCAATGGCAGCTTCCATGATGGTATCCGCATCTTCGGCATCAACGGGATAGATAATTTCCCCCACCCTCTCGAACATGAACGACACCGAACCGGTCTCCCCCAACGCGCCGCCAGCCTTGCCAAAAATCGCCCGGACATTCGATGCCGTACGATTGCGATTGTCGGTAAGCGCTTCAACTATTACTGCAACGCCCCCCGGCCCATATCCCTCATAACGGATATCCTCGTAATTTTCCCCATCGGTAGCGCTGGCCTTGTTGATAGCGCGTTGAATATTGTCCTTGGGCATGGATTGAGAGCGGGCATTGGTCATTGCAAGCCTGAGGCGTGGATTCATATCCGGGTCCGGCATGCCCATTTTTGCAGCTACTGTTATTTCCTTGGATAATTTGGAAAACAATTTTGATCGCACAGCGTCCTGACGGCCCTTGCGGTGCATGATGTTTTTGAATTGTGAATGTCCGGCCATAACTATCCCCGTAATAAAATTTCAAGCGATTTTCTTTTGCGTATATAAGAGACCTGATCGCTGCGGTCAAAAGACAATGCAGTTTTTATGCTGCGCAAAACGTTTTTAGCTGACCCGAAGCACTGACAAGCGTCACTTCCAGCGACTTTTCAGTTGGCACCGCCTCACATGGCCACTCAAAATTCAACTCACCAAGCCGATTCCCCCCGATGCTTTGCAATCTGATATTCTGGTTTGGCATTGCCTCAACCGGCTTTGGTCCCCTTGGCCATTCAATCAGATATGGCAAGGCACCATTTTCGACCAATGCACCGGTTTTTTGTAACGAAAACTGCCATTTAAGATCGCCCCTGCTGACCTCTACCGGCTCCCCCGGATCAGACGGCATGTTTTTTCGCGCCGCCAAAATATCGTTAGTATTAACAATGAAAGTCAGCAAACCTGGACCATCCGCAATTCTGACCTGCACATCTAAATCATCGAGTCCAAACCAACGACAAATTTGCGGTTCTGGCGCATCCGGGTCAATGGCGATAACCTCCAGATAGGTGGCAAATTTGCCCTCCAACCGCCAAATCGCATTATGTGTGCCAAACAAGGCATGTTTTCCACCCCCTATCGGCTTGGCTCCAAGTAATTTGCTCATTTCAGCAATCCCGACCCCAAGATTAGTAACGCCAAAGGCAATATGATCCAGTTTTATCAACGACATAATCAAAAAACCCCCACTTGGTCCACCCACTATTTTCTGCCATGCTGCACCAATAAGCTAGCACAAAGGCCCCAAAAATGCCCGATAAAATTTTACTCCCCTCATTCCCAATTTCAGGCGGGTGCCAGTGCGAGCAAGTACGCTTTCAGCTAAAAGCTCCCCCTGTTGTATTTTATATCTGCCATTGCACTTCGTGTCAGAAGCAATCTTCATCGGCCTTTGGCCAGTCGCTGCGGGTCAATTGCGCTGATTTAGAAGTTTTTGGTGACTTGAAAAATGTAGGAAAGACTGCCGATTCCGGGGCGACAATGAAATATGAGTTTTGCCCCGATTGCGGCACAAGATTATTTCACTCTCGCTCTGCCTATGCTAAAACTCTAAATATCAAAGCCGGATCCCTTGACGATACCTCATGGCTAAAACCGGCCGGCCATATCTGGACTACCTCAAAACAAAACTGGTTTGAAATTCCAAAAAATGCATTGGCCTATGAAAAACAGCCAGAAAGTTTTGATGCTCTGGTTGAACGCTGGCAGGGGGAGTAGGCTGATTTAATTGGGGAGTGTAGTGCAAACCCTCGTCCTTCGACAAGGCTCAGGATGAGGAGTTTTCACCCACCGGCCTCATCCTGAGATTGTCGAAGGATGAAGATAATAGCGAAAACCCATCAAAGAAAAAATATGCAAACAACTGACTAAAACTGCGGCAAAGCCTCGGCCAAAACACCACCCACCCGCACCGGATGAACCGACAAACAAAGCCCGCTTTTTGCATCGGTTTCTATCGCCACCCCGCAAAGGGTTACCTCATCGGCGGCTGGAATAAAACGCCCCGTTACCTGACCGGTGGTAAATCGGTTCAGCGGTTCGTCTGTTTCCATCCCAATTACTGAATTATAATCACCGCACATGCCGGCATCGCCCATTATTGCTGTACCACCGGCCAAAATACGTTGGTCTGATGTGGGAATATGGGTATGGGTTCCAACCACCAGCGATACTTTATTATCCAAAAAATGCCCCATGGCTTGCGTTTCCGAAGTAGCCTCGGCATGAAAATCAACAATTATCGCATCTGCCATTTCTCCCAATGGACAATCGGCAACACCTTTGGCAATTGCAGCAAACGGATCAGCCATCGGATTCATGAATACACGACCCAAAGCATTGATAACCAAAACCTGATGTCCGTTGCGTCCGGTGACAAACGCCGCGCCGCGCCCCGCAGTTCCATCCATAAAATTGATCGGCCGCACCAAATTTGGTTCTCTTTCAATGAACGAAATGGTTTCTCGCTGATCAAAAGCATGGTCCCCAAGGGTTACCACATCTGCCCCTGCCTCGATAATTCCTAAAAAATGCTTTTCTGTCAGACCGCGCCCATGAGAAGCATTTTCCCCGTTCACCACCACAAAATCAAAATCATAATCTGCAATCAAAGCTGGCAAATGCAGGCTTATGGCCTCGCGACCAGCCTTGCCCATTACATCCCCGAGGAAAAGTATTTTCATCAATCAATTCTCAATTTCTACTAACCTGACTTCTACTAGCCTGATTTCCAGCATCACGACTGGGTAATTATCAAGCCGTTTTCAGTTATTATCTTTTCCAATGGCACATCATGGGGGCTGGCGGGAATATTATCTAATTCCTGTACCGCAAAAGCCAACCCACAAAGCTCTGGCTTTTTTGCCATGGCGGCAATTGTGCGATCATAAAAACCCTTGCCATAGCCAAGCCGGTTGCCCTGCTTGTCAAAACCGGCCAAGGGTAAAACAATCATATCCGGCATTAATATTTTTGCGCTTGATTGAGGCTCGCTGGTGCCAAAAGCGGCGCTGACTAACTTGTCTCCGGCGCTAAACTCTCTAAAAACCAGCGGTTGCTTAGCCCCGACAATTGAAGGGAGGCAGATTTTATGCCCCTGCTGCTGCAACTTTTCAATCAAGGGATAACAATCAAGCTCGTCCCCAATGGGCCAATAAAGTGATATTATGGATGTTTTTTCCAAATCCACACTCTCAAGAAAATACACAACAGCCTGCGACGAGGCAATTTTGCGCTGTTTTTCTTCCAGTCCAGACCGCCTGCCTAAAACAATTTTTCGCAGACAGGATTTTTTTTCACTAAAATTTGGTAAGTTTTTCAACAATCATCAGCAATTTTGAATAAATTAAAAAGCGCCGCCACAGCCGTGTGATACGTAATCCCGGGAACCTACAAAGTAGGTGGGCACCGTATATCCAAGCCCACGGGCCTGGCCAGGGACAGCTCCCTAAAGGAAATTAAGGCCCCGAGCAATTTGCACCATCACGAACCGGGCAGCCAAATAGATATAGAGGCATCAGCGGGGCTTTTCAAATCCTATATTTTTGTTTTTCTAAAATTAAGGCCCTGAAAATCAAGCCCCCTTGGTGCCCCCCTGCCCCAACGCAGTTCATCAATCACCACAGCCACAGCTTCTATCTTGCGGGCAGTTTCAGCCAGTTTTTTGGCAAATCCGGCTTCAAGAACTTGAGCTTGTTCAATAATTGCTTGCCTCTCGGCATTTACTTGCTCCACCTCTTCGCGAAATTTTTCGATTCTTTCTTCCGCCGCCATTAATTCATCCAAAACCGCAATTCCCGCCATTACCGTCAAGCGGTTATCCCCGATTTCACCAAACGAGCCTTTGAATTGTTCTACCTGCACATTAAACCTTGCCGCCAGCTCGCTCAAATGCTGCTCCTGACCATCCTCACATGCCATGCGAAATTTACGCCCGTTAATCTCAACGCTAACCTCGGCCATCAGGGTTTTTCCTCTTCTTCAAGTACGGATTTAACTTCTTCCATGGCCTTGACCAACCGCCGGGATACTTCCCCCGCACTTCTATCAAGCCTGTTGGCCCGCCCGGATACCGAGCCAAGTTCCTTTGCCAGAGAAGCGCGCTCTTCTTCAAGTTGAACAACATCAATTTCGATACGCGAAATGGAGCGTATTCTCCCGTTAAAGGAGCGTAAACTGCTATCAAGCCTTGAAAGCGCCTGATCTATCCTTTGCGAGGCCCGCCTATATTCTTCCCCCTCCGGCTTTTCTACCATCTTTCAAGATTCTCCCACTTGCGCTTTCGCATTTATATTATCTTGTATTTTATATTATCAACAAACGCCCAAGTCAGTTAATCCCCAAAAACCCAAAAACCAGCAATAAAAACCAGAGCCCCTGCCATATTTCCGACTGATTCCCTAAATTATTCAAGAATCATCGTTTTTTTTAGAAATTATACATGATCTCAAGCCATCACCCTATTGCAACATGTCAATAATGACGCAATTGAGATCAACACTCAATTGACTATAATTAGTGACCCCGTTATGTGTCTGGCACTTTCAACCTCTTTCTTGTTTTCTTAAGCGTTTGTGCAAATTGCCAGCGACTGTTTATAACAGCGCATCAATCAAAGAAGCGAAAAACCCATGCCTGCTTCCAATACCAATTCAGCCCAGAATTCAAAAACAGCCAAAGTGGCCAATTCCCCCAAACATACCGCCATGGCCAATGCCATTCGCATGCTTTCTCTGGATGCAGTAGAAAAAGCAAAAAGCGGTCATTTGGGTCTGCCCCTTGGCGGCGCGGATATCGCTACGGTCCTGTTTTCCAAAATCATGAAATTCGACCCCAAAGCCCCCAATTGGCCCGATCGCGATCGTTTTGTACTTTCCGCCGGTCATGGCTCGATGCTGCTTTATTCGGCACTGCACCTTTTGGGATATGAAGATGCCACCCTTGACGAAATAAAAAACTTTCGCCAGCTGGGAGCCAAAACCGCCGGGCATCCCGAATATAAACACCTCTCGGGCATTGAAACCACAACCGGCCCCTTGGGGCAGGGCATTGCCAATGCTGTGGGCATGGCAATTGCAGAACAAAAGCTTGGGGCGGAATTTGGCAAAAAGACCATCAACCATTTCACCTATGTTTTGCTGGGCGATGGCTGTCTTATGGAAGGTATTTCCCATGAAGCGGCAGCGCTGGCGGCACATCTGCAGCTAAACAAGCTCATTGTGCTCTGGGATGATAATGACATAACCATTGATGGCCATGTTTCTCTTGCCGATAGCACAGATCAGCTTGCACGCTTCAAATCCTATGGCTGGAATGTAATTGCAATTGACGGCCACAACGCCAAAGAAATCGAAACCGCGCTCAAACAAGCGCAAAAAAGCGATAAGCCCAGTTTTATAGCCTGCAAAACTACCGCAGGTTTTGGCTCTCCCGAACGGGCTGGCAAAGCCAAAGCCCATGGCGGACCTTATGGTGCCAACGAAGCTACAGCTATTCGCAAAACCCTTGACTGGTCCCACGGGCCATTTGAAATCCCCGAAGAAATAATTGACGATTGGCGTTTGGCCGGATTGCGTTCAACAAAAAAACGCGTCGATTGGGAAGCTGCTCTAAAAAATCTTGATGCGGAAAAAGCTGCCCAGTTCAACCGTCGCACCTGTGGCGATCTACCACCGGCCTTTGATGAGGCAATAACAGACCTCAAGCAAAAGCTTGCTGACGAGAAACCTCAAATTGCCACCCGCAAAGCATCCAATATAGCACTTGAAGCCATCAATCCGGTTTTACCAGAAACCATCGGCGGCTCTGCCGACCTTACTGGCTCCAACCTGACCAAAACTAGCGGATTTGAAGATTTTCTAGCTGATAATCCTTCAGGACGTTTTATAAATTATGGCGTTCGCGAGCACGCCATGGCCGCAATCATGAATGGTATGGCCCTGCACAAGGGGCTAATTCCCTATTCCGGCGGGTTCTTTATCTTTTCCGATTATTGTCGCCCCTCAATTCGTTTGGCTGCCCTTATGGGGATTCGGGTTATCCACGTTATGACCCATGATTCCATCGGCGTAGGCGAAGATGGCCCAACCCACCAGCCGGTGGAGCATCTGGCCTCTTTTCGCGCCATGCCCAACATAAATGTCTATCGCCCGGCCGATGCCACAGAAACCGCCGAATGCTGGCAACTTGCCCTGAATGAAAAATCCACCCCTTCAATTCTGGCTCTGACCCGTCAAGGGACCATTTGCCTCAGGAGCGAATTTACCCGTGAAAACCTTAGCGCTCGCGGAGCCTATATTGTGCATGGATCAGCTGATGCTGATGCCCTGATATATGCTTCGGGATCAGAAGTTGGAATTGCTCTTGAAGCGGCAAAAACTCTGGAATCACAGGATATTTCCACCCGGGTTATATCTGTACCCTGTCTTGAACTATTTGCCAGACAGGACGCTGATTATAAAAAAGACATCAAGGGAAGCCCAAAAGCACGTGTTGCTGTTGAGGCCGGAGTTCGTCAGGGATGGGATCACCTGTTGGGTGATAATGGCCAGTTTGTAGGCATGGACAGTTTTGGGGCCAGCGCCCCGGCCGGTGACCTGTTCAAGCATTTTGCCATAACTGCCGAACACATTGTCAGTGCCGTTAAGAGTCAAATTTAGCGGGTACGAAATTATAACCAGTAACCAGTTTTAAAATTTTTTAAAAATCTACATATCGCATTTAAGGAGAATAAGCATGGCAATTCGTATCGCAATCAACGGGTTTGGCCGCATTGGCCGCAACATCTTGCGGGCTATCATTGATCAGGGGCATGATGATTTACATGTGGTAGCCATCAACGATACCGGCTCGATCGAGGTAAATTCGCATCTGATGCGCTATGACAGCGTGCACGGAAAATTTGCTGGAACGGTAATCCAAACTGAAAATTCCATTGACGTGGGTCAAGGTCCAATCAATTTTACCACCCAGCGCGACCCCAAATTGCTGCCATGGGCTGAACTGGATATCGACATTGTCATGGAATGTACTGGCATTTTCACTTCCCGTGATAAAGCCCAATGGCATCTGGATGCAGGCGCAAAACGCGTCTTGATTTCAGCGCCGGGTAAGCAGGCCGATATTATGGCCGTTTTTGGGGTTAACCACGATAAAGTCGCCGCCGAACATTTAATTATTTCCAACGGTTCATGTACTACCAATTGTCTGGCTCCGCTGGCAAAAATTCTCAACGACAGCGTGGGAATTGAAAAAGGTTTTATGACCACCATTCACGCCTATACCGGCGATCAACCAACCCTTGATCGCTCCCATAAGGATCTTTATCGTGCCCGGGCCGCAGCCATGTCGATGATCCCCACCTCCACCGGAGCAGCAGCAGCTATCGGGCTGGTATTGCCAGAACTTTCCGGCAAGCTGGATGGTGCGTCAATTCGCGTGCCAACCCCAAATGTTTCAGTGGTTGATCTCACCTTTATCGCCAAACGCGATACTTCGGTTGAAGAGATCAACGCCATCGCCAAAGCCGCGGCCCAATCAGAGACCTTTAAGGGCGTGTTTGCCTATGATGAAGCACCAAAGGTTTCTGTTGATTTCAACCACGATCCTCACTCATCAAATTTTGCCGCCCCCCAAACCAAAGTCACCGGCTCCAATCTGGTACGGGTTATGAGCTGGTATGATAATGAATGGGGTTTTTCATGCCGGATGCTGGATATGGCCAAAACCATTGCCAAAACCCTGTAACACGTGAGAAGCTGAACAAAAACCAGTCCCAAAACCCGGAACAGGATCAAATGAGCAAATTCAACACTCTGGATGACCTATCTATAGGCAACAAAAATGTGCTGGTTAGGGTTGACCTCAATGTTCCGATAGCCAATGGCAAGGTTGCCGATACCACAAGAATTGAGCGCATTGTCGCCACCATTTGGGAAATTACCAAATATGGCGGCAAAGCTATTCTGCTTTCGCATTTTGGCCGCCCGAATGGAAAAATCTCTCCTGAGTTTTCCCTGGAAATCGTCCTTGGCGATTTAGCCCGCATAGCTAATCGTCAGGTAGTTTTTGTCGATACCGACTGGAATGAGCTAACGTTGGCCAAAGAAACAATTAACTCGGCCCCTGAAGGCTCTGTTATTCTAATGCAAAACACCCGTTTTCACCCCGGAGAGCAAACCAACGACAAACAATTGGCAGCCCGCATGGCTCAATTGGGCGATATATATATAAACGATGCGTTTTCCGCCGCCCACCGCGCCCACGCCTCCACCGAGGCGTTGGCCCACCTGCTGCCCAATGCTGCCGGACGGGCAATGCAAAAAGAGCTTGCAGCCCTGACCAAGGGTCTTGGGAAACCCAAAAAACCGCTTATTGCTCTGGTTGGCGGGGCCAAGGTTTCAACAAAAATTGACCTACTGGAAAATCTTTTGGCCAAAGTCGACGCGCTCGTGATCGGCGGCGGCATGGCCAACACATTTTTGTTTGCTGCCGGACTTGGGGTTGGTACTTCCCTTTGCGAAAAAGATCTGGCCGAAACAGCGATAAGAATTATGGATAAGGCAGTTGATGAGCAATGCTCGATAATTTTACCGGTTGATGCCATGGTCGCATTCAAATTCGAGGCCAATGCCCCCCACCGTCTTTATGGCATTGATGCAATCGATCCCAAAGGAATGATTCTCGATATTGGCCCCATGTCTATCCAACGGATAAAAGCGGCTATCGACGATGCCGGTACCCTGTTGTGGAACGGCCCCCTTGGTGCCTTTGAACTTTCACCTTTTGACCAGGGAACCGTAGAAATTGCTCAATATGCAGCCGAGCGCACCAAGCACGGTAATTTAATTTCTATTGCCGGTGGTGGCGATACGGTAGCTGCCCTTGCCCATGCAGGAGTGAAAGACCAGTTCACCTATGTTTCAACCGCTGGCGGGGCCTTTCTTGAATGGATGGAGGGCAAAACCTTGCCCGGAGTTGCAGCACTGAGCCAATCCTGACTTAAAGTTCAGGCCCTCATATGAATTGTAATTGATATCCAGTCTCTTGGTATACCAAAGGTCTTGGGGTACCAAAGGTCTTGGGGTACCAAAGGTCTTGGGGTACCAAAGGTCTTGAATACCAGTATCCTGTTTTGAACAAATTTTAGCGCTTAAGAGATGATGGTGCTATATCATCACCTTCTTGAACTCTCATAAATGATTATTTAGCTGGAAATTTATTCGTGCAGATTATTCTTTCAACTCCGCAAAACCTTACCACCGCCACAATATCAAATTTTACTGATAATCTGGTTGCAGTTCTTGAAACCGGAATGGTTTCGGCTTTGCTTGTCTATCGGGGAGAAATCAAAGATGGAGAATATCAAAAATTGCTAGAGATTATCCTGCCCCTGTCCCAGCCTCGAAATTGCGCTACCTTATTGCACAATAGTGCGCATCTGGTGCGCACAACCGGTGCTGATGGTGTGCATATATCTTCTGGCCATGAGAATTTTATTGCCGCAATTAACCTGCTCAAACCTCAACATATTGTTGGAGCTGGCGATATTACTTCGCGCCATCAGGCGATGCTGGCAGGAGAAGCTGGCGCTGACTATGTTTGTTTTGGCTCTATTGAAGGCCCCATATTTGATACCGACAGGGAAATGGCCCAATGGTGGTCAAAACTTTTTCAAACGCCGTGTGCGGTTTTTGACCAGCAAAGCACCATCAAGGAAATGGATTTCCCCGCCAGTGATTTCATTGGTTTTGGTGACAATCTGTGGAACATTGACCAAAAAGCGGCACAGACTTTGGTAAAACTAAAAAACTCTACCGGCATGTTTGGGCGGATTGACGATTGAAATTTTACAAAAACAGTTTGATGCATAAGGGCAATTTTAGAATTACCAGCGCTTTGTTGGCGAACACCAGACTGGTGGACAACTTACTGGCGGGCCTTTTGCTGGGCGCCCTTTTACTAACCGTTGGCTTTTCCCAGCCAGCTTTATCACAATCAACATTATCGCAGCCAACCTCTTCACAATCGCCCCTAATTGATTTCCCACTTACTAATAATCCTGCACCGACCAGCCATGCTCAACAAATTGGCCCGGAAGATATTTCCGCCCAGATTTTTGGCCCCCGCCGCCCCGTTGACCTGGCCTTTGGTGCCTTTCAGCGCGGCTATTATCTCACCGCACTATCTCTGGCCCTTGGAAGAGCCGAAAACAATGATGCCGCCGCCCAAACCCTGATTGCCACCATTTATGCCAATGGCCTTGGCGTGGCACAAAACCTGCCCCTTGCCTCCACCTGGTATGCGATTGCCTCTGAAAATGGTGATATTGCTGCCACTTTCCAGCTTGCTTTACTTTATCAAAACGGAACAGGAGTGCCTAAGAACCGCCAGCGGGCCACCGAACTTTTCACCATAGCTGCCCAGGCTGGATATAGAGAAGCTATGTATAATCTGGCCCTTTTATATGTTGAGGGTGTTTATGTGGAGCCAAATATTATCGCTGCCTCACAACTAATGAAAAAGGCCGCTGAAGCCGGACTGGCCGAGGCCAATTATGATTATGGGATAATGCTAATCGAGGGGGTTGGTAGCCCTCCCAACGCTGCCCTTGGAGCCAATTATATTGGCCTTGCAGCCCAGTTTGGATTGGTCGAGGCCCAAGTTGAATATGCAACCCTGCTATATTTGGGCAAAGGGGTAGATCGAGATCGCCCCGAGGCAACATTATGGTATATGCGTGCAGCAGAAGCTGGCAATCCAGTAGCCCAAAATCGCCTGGCAAAATTATATGCCGTTGGCGAGGGGGTTCCTCTGGATTTGCAAACCGCTGCCATGTGGCGCTCGCTAGCACGTCGACAGGGATTAAATGATGCCAGCATGGATTCTTTGCTAATTTCCATCGCTCCAGAAGACCTTAAGCGCGCTGAAGAGAGAGCCTTTTATTGGCCAAGCGATATTCCTGATACCGGCAACACCCCCTTTCGCGCTATTGCACAAACTCCAATGGTGCAAACCCGACAGATAAACCGTCCCGCAACAGATATTACCCCTGATACCCCAGAGCAAATCCAAGCGCCGCAAACAGCCGCCCCCCAAACGCCAATAACAGCACCTTCGCCAGAAGAAAACATATCTGAAAACTAAACTCCAAACCAAAAAAATCATGGGTGGACAAAGAAGCGAAGCCGATTAATTTATCCCCCCACTTGCCAGCGCTTGCAATCTGGGGCAAAACCCAAAAAATCACTCCTACCGACCTCAAGGGTCAGAAAATTTTAGTTCCTATGAAAATCAATGGTAATGAAATTCGTCCCGGCAATGTTATTAAGCACAATGGCGAGCTCTGGGTTGCTATTAAGGTCAACCATGTAAAACCGGGCAAGGGCGGTGCTTTTGCCCAAGTGGAACTAAAGGGTATTGTTTCCAATACCAAACTCAACGAGCGCTTTCGCTCTGCCGAAACAGTAGAAAAAATTCGCCTGGAGCAAAAAGAATATCAATTCCTTTATGCTCAGGACGATATGCTGGTTTTCATGGATAACACTACCTATGAGCAACTGGAACTAATGAAGGATTTTGTTGGCGAGCGCGCCAAGTTTCTTCAAGACGGCATAAACGTAAAAGTAGAAAGCCATGAGGGAACTCCCCTTGGCATTTCCTTGCCCCAGTTTGTCACCCTTGAAGTCAGCGAAACAGAACCTGTTGTCAAAGGCCAAACTGCGGCCAATTCTTTCAAACCGGCAGTTTTGGAAAATGGTGTAAAAGTTATGGTACCCCCGTTTGTTTCCCAAGGTGAGAGCATTGTTGTTGATACCGGGGAAATAACCTATTTCAAACGTGCCGACTGATTTTTCTTCTTTATATTTATTTTCTAGCGCTAATTAAAAGGTATAATTCATGGCCGCCTCAGCCCTGCTAAACATCATGGTCAAAGCTGCACAAAAAGCCGGGCGTTCTTTAACCCGCGATTTTGGTGAAGTAGAAAATCTTCAGGTTTCTCGAAAAGGGCCCGCAGATTTTGTCTCCAATGCCGACCACAAGGCCGAAGAAATAATTCATGCCGAATTAATCAAAGCCCGCCCCACCTATTCATTTTTAATGGAAGAGGGTGGCGAAATAAAAGGCTCTGACGGCCAGCATCGCTGGATAATTGATCCCCTTGATGGCACTACCAATTTCCTCCACGGTATCCCCATATTTGCCTCATGCATTGCTTTGGAGCGCAATGGAGAAATCGTTGCCTCGGTAATTTATAATCCGATTATGGAAGAAACTTTTACTGCCGAACGCGGTGGCGGAGCATGGCTGAACGAGCGCAAACGCCTACGAGTTGCCGGACGCAGAAAACTTGCTGATTGTGTTGCGGTTACCGGCATAAAACTCACCGGGACTAACGATGATACCCGCCAAATCAAACAATTGGCAAAGATCACTCCCGCCGTTGCCGGGATTCGCCGCTCTGGATCAGCCTGCCTTGATCTGGCATGGCTGGCTGCCGGTCGCTATGATATGTACTGGGAGGCAAACCTTTCCCCGTGGGATGTCGCTCCGGGATCATTGTTGATAAAAGAAGCAGGCGGTTTTATTTCCGATTATTCAGGAAAACCCAATTCCATAATCAATGGTGAAGTTGTGGCCGGCAATGAAATTATTCAACTGGCCCTGCTCAAAACCCTTAAAGGCATAAATTAGGGTTTTTATTCTGATTGGGTTTTACCTGATTGTAGTTATCTGCTGAACTCAATTTTAACGCGGTTTTAGTGCGGGTTTTTTGCCAACCGGAAATTTAGTGTGCCGCAAAAACCCGTGTGCCATTGTCATAACCGATTTGTCTGCGTAGAATCATGGTTAACGCTATTGCATAATTTTTACCCAAGGTTCGAACAAGGCCATGACCGAACACTACAACCCATATTTATTGGCTTCCCCCAAAGTGTATTTGGTCAAAATGGTCATTTTTCTCATTTTGGCCATCCTGCTTGGGGGAATCCTTGCCGAACAATTGTTAGATGCCTTTTGGGCAAACCCGTTCATTAACGGGCTGATACTTTTTGCTCTGATTGTCGGAATTTTACTTAGTTTTCGTCAGGTAACGCGACTTTCCCCGGAAATCCGCTGGGTTAATTCCCTACAAAACGGCACAACAGACCCTTTAAGCGATCCGCCGGTTTTATTGGCACCTGTTGCCTATATTTTACGCGATAAACTTGGCGAAGCGGTAATTACCCCCGCCTCGTTGCGCTCAATTCTGGATTCGGTGGGGTTTCGTCTTGATGAAGCCCGCGAAACCGCCCGTTATATGATTGGCCTGTTGGTATTCTTGGGTCTTTTGGGAACATTTTACGGGCTTTTGCAAACCGTAAACTCTGTCACCGGTGTTATTCAGGGCCTCGATATTACGGTCGGGGATACCGGCACTTTATTTTCCAATCTGACTGATGGGCTAGAGGCCCCTCTTTCTGGAATGGGCACAGCATTTTCTTCCTCTTTATTTGGCCTTTCCGGCTCGCTAATTCTGGGTTTTTTAGATCTGCAAGCCGGACAGGCACAAAATGCCTTTGCTACCGAACTTGAAGACTGGATGTCCTCGATGACCGAGCTTGATCATCCCATATCCCAAATGCAAGCCACAGGGCTTGGAGTATCTGGAGAAGAGATGCATTCGGTACTAGAACAATTGGGCAATACAATTCAGCGCACCGACAGCTCACAAAATGCCATAAGAGCCATGGCAGAGCTCGCTCGGGGCATTGACGGGCTGGTTAAACATATCAGGGCCGAGCAGGAGGATTTGCGCCGCCATATTGTTCAACAGGGAGAAACCAACAAGCGCCTTGGAGATTTGATTGATGCCATGCTGGCAGAAAGCGAAGCAGAAAGAAAAAAACCTAAAAAATAAATTATTCCACCAATAATCAAGCGAAAACATATTTTGGAAAAAGCAAATAAATCATGAGAATGTCGCGCTCCAGCCAACGTACCCGTGTTGATTTCTGGCCCGGTTTTGTTGATGCCATGTCTTCCTTGTTGCTGGTTATCATCTTCTTGCTTTCGCTTTTTATGCTGGCGCAATTTTTTCTTTCCCAGGAAATTTTGGGTAAAGACACCGCCTTGACCCGCCTTAATAGTCAAATTGCCGAACTTAGTGACCTGCTACAATTGGAAAGGGTCAATGGTGATGATCTAGAAACAACTATTGTCTCCCTTTCTGCCACCCTTGCCGGGGCAGAGGCCGAGCGTGACAGCCTTTTGAGCCAAGTGGCAGGTTTTGGTGGTGGACTTTCACAAAAAGAGCAGGAACTAACTGCCCTTAATGCTCAATTGCAAGCCGAACAAGAATTATCCAGCGAAGCCAACGCACAACTGATATTGTTAAACCAGCAACTAACGGCCCTGCGCAACCAGATTGGTGCTCTTGAGCAAGCCTTGGAGGCATCTGAATTTCGCGACACCGAAGCGCGTACAAAAATCTCCGATCTTGGAAACAGGCTAAATCTGGCTCTTGCCCAGAGGGTGCAGGATTTATCCCGCTACCGCTCGGACTTTTTTGGTCGCCTGCGAGAAATATTGGCAGATCGTGCTGATGTAAGTATTGTTGGCGATCGTTTTGTTTTTCAATCCGAGGTACTTTTTGATGCCGGACAGGCCGAGATTTCAAACCATGGCAGCGAGCAAATTGCTAAACTGGCCGAGGCTATTCTTCAACTTGAAGATGAGATCCCCCCCGAGATAAACTGGGTCTTGCGGGTTGATGGTCACACCGACAAACGCCCGATTAACACAGTCCGTTTTCCCTCGAACTGGGAACTTTCCGCCGCCCGCGCCATCTCGGTAACCAAATTGCTGATCGAGATGGGTGTTTCCCCACACCGTTTGGTGGCAGCAGGATTTGGAGAATTTTCTCCCATTGATCCGGCAGACACCGAAGAGGCTTATCGAAAAAACCGGAGAATTGAATTCAAACTAACCGAATAGGATGCTCCTGTTTAGGCTAATCAAACCAAATTACAGGCCCAAAATAACAATCCAAACCAGCGCCTAATTCAGTTCATAAGTTACATCCTGAAACTGTAATTTTGCCAATTGCGCGTAGCGCCCGCCCTTGCTGATCAATTGTTCATGGGTGCCCTGATCAATAAGCTCGCCCCCATCAATGACCAGAATATGATCGGCATCGCGAATAGTTGCCAGCCTATGTGCAATAACCAGAGTTGTTCGCCCCTGTTTCAGATAATCAAGAGCCTGTTGTACCAGTTGCTCGCTTTGGGCATCTAGCGCGCTTGTAGCCTCGTCTAGCAACAGGATAGGTGCGTCTTTTAGCAAGGCTCTGGCAATAGCCAGCCTTTGCTTTTGCCCCCCCGAAAGCATGACTCCACGCTCCCCGACAATCGAATTATAACCAGCGCTAAGGCGCCCTACAAACTCGTCAACCAATGCCGCCTTGGCCGCTTTAATGACCTCGTCATCACTGGCATCCATTTTGCCAAAGCGGATATTATCGGCAATGGTTCCGGCGAAAATTGTACTTTCCTGCTCCACATAGGAAAACCTTTGCCGCAAATCATCGCTCGTAACTTCGCGCGCATCGATGCCATCGACCCTGACAGATCCGCTATCCACATCATAAAATCTTTGCAACAAGGCAAAAATCGTGGATTTTCCTGATCCTGTTGGCCCAACTATTGCTACCGTTTCGCCCTTTTTCACCTGAAAAGAAATATCCTTCAGAACAATCTCGTTTTTTCGGGTGGCATATGAAAAACTAACATTTGAAAAACTAACTGTTCCCAGTGCAGGTTCTGGCATTTTCAGGGGATTTTCAGGCAATGGCATGGTGGATTTGGTTTGTAATATCTCCACCAGTCTTTCGGTCGCACCGGCAACTGTTTGCAAAGAGCCAAAGATTTCCGACATGTTGGTCAAGGCAGCAGAAGCCATCATGGCATAAATCAAAAACTGCACCAGCTGACCGGCCGTAACCGATCCCTCAAATACAGATTTTGCTCCCCACCAAACAAGCATTACCACAGCACCAGTGCCCAAAAAGGTTACGATAGTGATCAATATCGAGCGCGCCCTTAACCGAATAACTTCGGCGCCATAGCTTTCCTCGGAATGAAAGGTAAAGCTATCGCCCTGATTTTTTTCCTGCACAAAAGCCTTGATGGTTTTTGTGGAACCAAGGGCCTCGGTAGCTATCGCTGATAAATCAGCCAGCGCATCCTGGGTTATGCGTGACATGCGGCGCAAGCGGCGGGCAAAATAAATTATCGGCAAAATCAGCAATGGCAGCCCAACAACAACGGCCAGGGCCAATTGTGTGCTGGTTAAAAACATCATGATTACGGCACCAATAATCGTCACCATCGACCTTAGGGCCAAAGTTGCGCTCGAGCCGATTGCGCCGCGAACCGTCGCAACGTCACCATTTAGGCGTGAAGTTAGTTCACCAACTCTATGGGTATCAAAATAGGTCGCGTCCAGTTCCAGCAGATGTTTGAAAACAGCAGTACGAATATCGGTTAAAACCCGCTCTCCAACGACGGCAATAAAATAATGGCGCGCCCCGCCTGCAAGCGCCATAACGCCTGCAACCATAAGAATCAACCAGCCATATTGTGCAACTTCATCCAGATTTTGCTCGATAAATCCACGGTCGAGCAGCCCGGCCGCAAAAATTGGAATTGATAATTGCGCCGCAGCCGCTATCAGCAAAAACGCTAACGTTAAAATCAGCCGTTTTGGGTAGCGCAACAAAAAAGGCACCAGCGAACGAAGTGGTTTCAGCGAGGCTCGGCGAGCCTTGTCTTTTTGATCCCTTTCCTGCGCTATGCCTTTTGGTTTGCTTTTTCTGTCTGGCGTTTGTCGCGCGGCTTCATCTACCATATTCATTGTTTCTTTTTGGGTGAATTTCTTTGTCAAAATAAGTATTGCCCATCTACCATGCAAGCCGCAATCATCAAAGGGGATGACTAATTACATTTATTTCCTGTTTTTTCTTAAGCAATGCAGTTGTGCCCTTGCACTTTGCGCCCTTTTTCGTATAGAACCCGCCCAATAGAAATAAATAATTGTTTTACGCGCGCTTTTGCGTTCGTTTCACTTCGAGGTCCAAATGAAAAAAGATATTCACCCAGACTATCATACCATTAACGTGGTTATGACCGATGGCACCAAATACCAGACCCGATCCACCTATGGATCCGAGGGTGATACATTACAACTTGATATTGATATCAAGACTCATCCCGCATGGACCGGCGGCAAAGGCCACCTGGTTGATCGTGGTGGACGTGTTTCCAGATTTAAAGAAAAATTCAAAGGTATTCTTGGTTCCTAAGCCAAACATATACCTGAATTTTGCTTGCTGGATTTTTGCTGCAAGTTTTACCAGAATACAATTAAACCCGGTCCATTATCAGGCCGGGTTTTTGCATATACTATTCTGATAATCATAATTGCTCAAACTGGATTAATCACCGCTTTTTTCACCTTTAGAAAAGGCATCCTGCAGGCGGGTCATCTGATCGGCTATATCATTATCATCTCTGGCTGGAACAGTTGGCACCTCGCCCCTGTCCAAAATGTCAAACTTCACCACCCTTTCAAACAAGCGGTCGCCCTGCCCGATATAGTCCAAAAACTGCTCGGGAAGTTCATCCCAACCCGGCCCACCCCTTTGGGATGGAGTTGCAGAAAATTTAACCTTGGATTTTTCAGCCCGTGCGCTTTGGGCCGACATTTCTTTTTCCTGCACTGCCCGCTGCAATAACAACCATGAGGCCATTTGCATCAGCCGCGTGGTAAGGCGCATGGATTCCGTAGCATATAAAAATCCAGCTTCCCGGCTAAGCCCTCGAGAATGGGCGCGCCCTTCCCCATCTAGATAGGAGGCAACTTCTTCAATCAAGCCCATTCCATGGGTATAAAGTCTAATAAAATCCCTCGACGCCACAAGATGCGGACCGATATGGGTAGCCTGCGAGTCAGGATTGCCCGGATTTAAACCATCCGAATTAGAATTTTCATTATCCAAAATATCAATCTCGCCAATTTTTATTTACGTTTGCGCCAAACTAATTGTTGTCAAAAAAATTTACACAAAACCAATTTGTGTCAACTTATCAACCAGAACCAATCTAAAGCAAAAATGTTAAAAAGGCACTTGCCCGCATTAAAAATCATTATTCATGGTCAACGGCACTTTTTTGTTTTTCTAAGAGAAACACGTAAATGCGACCAAATGCGGTCAACTTGAATTTTGCACAAAAAAAAGAGCTGTAAAAACAGCTCTCAAAGTTAACAGGGAGGCGTAAACAGAGGGGGAAAACCGCTCCGTAAATTTCAACTCTCAAACCAAAACATCAACAATTGCTGAAAGGCTTAATAAATGAACAATCAATACTTAACTCTATTGTATTAAATAAATGTAAACGCAAAATACTTTCTTAACCGTATGCCTTTGTAGTTTTTCAACCCAAAACATTAATCAAGCGGATACCAGAAAATTCATGCCATAAAGCTTCAAATATATTGGCGCGGCAAAAACGATATGATGAAAACCCGTCCCCACCGGTTCTAAAATTTGAACACCCCCTCGGCTTGCATCAGGTTTCTTTGCTTTTTTTCGATTTCATTCTCAATGCGCGAAATTTCCTGATGAAGGGTTTGAATAGTTTTATCAAGCTCCTCTAGCGACATTTCATCAAGAATTGCCCCAATTTGATAATTAACGGCAAGCACCCCGTGTTCCAGCACCCCGTGTTCCAGCACCCCGTGTTCCAGGTCATCCATCATCTTTTCCCCTCCCTGATCTCAATATATTCACCACCCAACAATCCCCCAACAATGCCCATTGCACAAATAGAACTTCCCCTCTATATATCTATTATCCCCTACAGCTTTATGGCAACTGGCGATGTGATACGGTAAATCCGGCTCACGCGAAAGCGCTGAAGATTATCAAGTTAACAATATCAGGTTTATTAAAAAAAGGACTACCCCAATGGCCGATTCACTTTTGATGCCCAAAGCCACAGCAGTCTGGCTCATTGATAATACCGGATTGACCTTTCAACAAATCGGCTCCTTTTGCACCCTGCATGTTCTTGAAGTTCAAGGCATTGCGGACGGCGATGTAGCAACAGGGGTCAAGGGTGTTAACCCGATCCTGAGTGGCCAGCTTAAACGCGAAGAAATTGCCAAGGCTGAAGCCGATGAAAATTATCGTATGGTCTTATCGAATCCCAAAGTGATTGTTTCGGGAACTAAAAAACGCGGCCCCCGTTATACACCTATTTCCCTGCGCACAGAGAGGCCAAATGCAATTAAGTGGCTAGTAAGAAACCATCCGGAATTAAAAGATGCCCAGATTATACGTCTGATAGGCACTACAAAAAACACCATAGCAACAGTCCGTGACGGCGCCCATTGGAATAATGCCGGTCTGGTTATGATGGATCCAGTAACTCTTGGTCTTTGCACCCAGATAAATCTGGATAAGGAAGTTCTAAAAGCCAATAAGGGTAAAACAACTCCCGATGGCGAAGAAAAGGGCAAAACCCGTTTGATGTCGCCTCAGGAGGCCCTTGGCTCGGCAGTTCCCGAATTGAATGTTCCTGGCGACCCCGCAGACCCGTTTGCACCCTCTTCATCAGCACTCTCCTCAAGCGAGCTTGCCGCTTTTCCCGGATCGAACAATAAAGAAGAAGGCGATAGCGATAAAGAGCCGGATGCAGATTCAGTATTTGCTAACCTGTCAGCACCAAAAGATGACGACGATAACAACTAACACCCATAATAGCTAACAGCTTTAACTGGCTACTATTATAGCTGGCGCCCAATAGGCAAATATTGCTCTGCAAGCAAATGCCTGCATGACGTGATAACAACATCAGCAACCGGCAATAAGTATTGCCGTTTGCAACAGGAATTTTGCAGCAAAGGCTTTACAACCGGTGCTGATTTTGTGACGATTATAATGCCACCTGTTTATTTGCTTCTTAATTCCCGCTCAGGGTGACTAGGGTCAGGATCTATTAAATTCGCTTCATTCTGTTTAAAAGAGGGTGTTTAGATAAGGCGAAACGGTGCGAGATAATGTAAGTACCTTTTTGAGCACCTATTTGCTTTAGATGAATATCATGTTTTAAACCCGAAAGGGCGCTCATTTTAAACCCGAAAGGGCGCTCATGGATTTTGCTTCTGAATGCGTTGCAAACCCTTGAATAGTATATACTATCCTTCATGTTTGCGCCTAGTCATAAAACAAAATCCAGTGGCGCAGAATAAATGAATTTAACAGGTCCTGACCCTAAACTATCAAACTATCAAACTATCAAACTATCAAACTATCAATCTAATGTCGGGTTTCACTTTGCAAACGTATAATTTCGTCTTTTACTTCGAGCTTTTTTCGTTTTAGCTCCTGAATTTTCAGCGCGTCCTGACTGGGGTGCTGCAATTCAATGGCGATCTGTTGCTCCAGCATTTCATGCCGACGCTCCAGTGCGGAAATGTGGGAAACATTAGTCATACACTACTCCCTTTATCTTGCTTGCTTTACACGAATCAGTGTTGCAAAAAACCAAGCTCTTGTCGAGATGCACAACTACCAAGTGCAACCAAATCACCATATACTTGCCCATAAGCAAAGCAGTTATACACAGGAGGAGCCCCATAAATATGCTAACCTTGAACGAAGCACAAAAAGCCAAATTTGGTCTGGAACTGGCAACAAAACGTCAGCACCATTCAGACCTTGACGCAGCAATTAACGCTCTTTCTACTAGTAAACAGGCTGACCAGATGGTGATTTTACGCCTTAAAAAGCATAAATTGCAGATAAAGGACCGTATAGTTGAACTGGAAAAGCTGCTTATTCCCGATATTTTGGCCTGAATGCAATTTCTACTTGCTTGTAACTAGGGGCAGGACATAATAATTTATTGGAATAGATCACAATAAGGGTCAAAATAAACCCAATTTTATGAAAATCGAAAAACATGCTTGATACACCTCCAGTGGCAATTCTCATGGGCTCACAATCAGATTGGCCCACAATGCGCCGTACTGCCGAAACCCTTGATACTTTAAAAATCGAGTATGAAGCGCGCATCGTTTCGGCCCACCGCACGCCCGAGCGCATGTATGATTTTGCCAGCAATGCTCGTAATCTGGGGTTCAAGACCATTATTGCCGGCGCTGGCGGTGCTGCACACCTTCCGGGGATGATCGCGGCCCTGACTTCGCTACCGGTATTTGGCGTGCCGATAAAATCAAAAATTCTCAACGGTCGCGACAGCTTGCTTTCCATAGTGCAAATGCCGGCCGGTGTTCCGGTTGGCACTTTGGCGATTGGCGAGGCCGGAGCTATCAATGCTGCCCTTTTGGCAGCTTCTGTTATTTCGCTATTTGATCAGGAAGTAGAAGAAAGCCTGAACGAGTTTCGCCAACGGCAAACCCTTTCAGTTGCGGAGTTTCCCTTAGATGAGTTCTAAAACCGATCCAATCCTTCCCGGCAGCACTATTGGTATTTTGGGGGGCGGACAATTGGGCCGCATGTTGGCTGTCGCCGCTTCAAAATTGGGCATGAACACCCATATTTATTGCCCCGATGAAGAAAGCCCTGCCTTAGAAGTGGCAAAGTTTCACACCATCGCCCCATACGAGGATCAAAAAGCCCTGCGCGAATTTGCCCTCGGGGTCGATCTTGTGACCTATGAATTCGAGAATGTACCAGCTACTGCCGCCAAATTGATCAATGATCTGGTTTTATTGGCACCGGGCGAAAACGCCTTAAAAACCTCTCAGGACCGGCTACTGGAAAAACGTTTTCTGAACAATCTCGATATTGGAATTGCAAATTTTGCTCCGGTAAATTCTCTTGGGCAATTACACCAGGCCATAAAAACCATAGGCATTCCATCAGTGCTCAAAACCACCCGTTTTGGCTATGATGGCAAGGGGCAGCGCATGCTAAAATCTTCATTGGATGCTGAAAAAGCCTATGAAGAATTTGCCGGCAAACAACTGGTTCTAGAAGCATTTATCGAGTTTGAATGTGAAATTTCCATCGTGATTGCCCGCAATGGCCAAGGCGAGATAAAAGCTTATGAGCCATCTTTGAATGTTCACAAGAATCATATTCTTGATACTTCCAGCGTGCCCGCAGGAATACAAAAATCAACTACAGACGAAGCCATAGCCATAGCGACAAAAATTGTTGACGCCCTACAATATCAAGGGGTGCTGGCGGTGGAGTTTTTTGTTTGTAAGCAATTGGAAAAATCTTCCTCTAAATCATCTTCCACACAAACCTTGCTGGTTAATGAAATTGCCCCAAGGGTTCACAATTCTGGCCATTGGACACAAAATACCTGCCCAACCGACCAGTTCGAACAGCATATAAGAGCCATTTGCAATTGGCCCCTTGGCACAAGCGAGCGTATGGCCAATGTTGTCATGCGCAACCTGATCGGCGGCGAGATCAACCTGATTCCCCACGGATTATTGCCCGGCGACCATCCCCATATTTATGGCAAAAAGCAAAGTCGCCCTGGTCGAAAAATGGGCCATATCAACACCTTGTCCCCACTTTCCAAATAGTGCCGCAATTACCTCCTATAAATTCTAATCAGGCTTCACAAAAGCTGGACACAGGGGCTAGTCTCTGCTATGTCCGCGCCAACGAAGGTCGAAGGTTCGGCAAGCGTTGGTTTTTCTTTTGCCTCAAGCCTGATTTTTCAGAACCAAGCTTTAGAAAACAAACGCATCAACACTAGTTTATTTTGAAAGGCGGAATTCCGCGTGCAAGTAGTCGTTCGTGATAATAATGTTGATCAGGCGCTAAAAGCGTTAAAAAAGAAATTGCAGCGTGAAGGTGTATTCCGCGAAATGAAGCTTCGTAATTATTACGAAAAGCCTTCTGAAAAACGCGCGCGCCAAAAAGCCGAAGCAGTTCGGCGCTCTCGCAAGCTGGCTCGCAAAAAAGCCCAGCGCGAAGGTCTTATTCCCATGACCCCGCGTAGCTGAAACTTGATTTTCCAGGCTAAAACTTAAGCCAGCGCTGCTAACATTTAAGCCAGCGCTGCTAAATTCTGTTCGCCTGTCAAGAATTGCAAACCCATCAGGCTTTTACTTGCAAAGGCCATTTGTCTTTTGTGATTTTAATATTATTCAAAAACCGCTCCTAATCAGAGCGGTTTTTGCTTTATTGCCATTGTTAATATTTTTGCTTTATTGCCATTGTTAATAAAGGGATATTTTATATTCCCGCGTCTTCTGGCACTCGCTCCATGGCAAAAGCCCGCTGCAAAGCCTGATCAAAAGCCTCGTCTGACTGCGCGCCAGAAAAGGCAAACTGATTGTTGAATATAAAATATGGCACACCCGTAATGCCCGCTTGGGGCGCCCATCTGGCATTTTGTTCTATAGCGGCAACCAATTTTTTATTGGCTAAAATAGATGCCACTTCGTCATTTTCAAAACCATATCTCAAAGCAATAGAAATCAACACCTCATCATCATTGATGTTTAATCCTTGGCTGTAACAGGCGTGGGAATACGCCAGCGCCAATTCATGCTGGGTTCCTTTTTCAGCCGCGGCCATAATCAACACCAAGGCACGCTGTGAAGGGTTACGCCGTTTCTGCTTGCCCATATCAAGGTCAAGACCGCTTTTCTTAGCTTCTTTTTCCAGCTGCCTGAACATTTCATCCGGCGCACGGCCATATTTTCGTTGCAGCATTTCCACCACATCTTCCCCCTCGTCAGGGGTTCTGGCGTCGAGCAAAAATGGATGATGAGTAATATCAACTTCTAATGTCACGCCCTTTTCAGCGCCAGCCTTTGCCCGTTCAATAGCATTATTAAGACGGGTCAGGCCAACCAGACACCATGGGCATACGGGATCGGAAAAAATATCAATATGGGCCTGATTAGCCATGCTGTCAGTCCTTTGGAAAAAGATACGCAGAAACACTAATTCTGCTCGTCAACAAATTTTAGCAACCAAAGTATCGCTAATACAAAGCATCACTAATACAAAGTATCGCTAATACAAAGTATAGCTAATACAAAATTCCGTAGCTGAAAAACATCAGTGACTAAGCGCCTTGACGATATTTTCGGTCATTTTTTTGGCGTCAGAGAACAACATCATCGTATTGTCACGGAAGAATAATTCATTCTGCACTCCAGCATAACCGGCTGACATGCCGCGCTTGATGAATAAAACCGTGCCGGCATTTTCCACATCCAAAACCGGCATGCCATAGATTGGCGATGTTTTGTCGGTCTTGGCAGAAGGGTTGGTGACATCATTGGCCCCAATGACAAAAGCCACATCGGCCTGGGCAAATTCCGAATTTATATCCTCAAGCTCAAAGACTTCATCATAGGGCACGTTAGCCTCGGCCAAGAGCACATTCATATGTCCGGGCATCCTTCCGGCGACCGGATGAATGGCATATTTAACTTCCACACCCTCGGCTTTCAAAGCATCGGCCATCTCGCGCAACACATGCTGGGCTTGGGCCACCGCCATGCCGTATCCGGGCACTATAATCACTTTGCTGGCATTTTTCATCAGGAAAGCCGCATCATCTGCCGCCCCCTGCTTGACCGGTCTGGTTTCCTCTTCGCCACTACCGTTAGCAACAACGCCACCAAAACCGCCAAGAATAACCGATATGAAAGAGCGGTTCATGGCCCTGCACATAATATAGGAAAGGATAGCGCCGGACGAGCCAACCAAGGCACCCGTGATGATCAGCGCGCTGTTTCCAAGGGTAAAACCAATACCCGCCGCTGCCCAGCCCGAATAGGAATTGAGCATGGAAACAACCACCGGCATATCAGCACCACCAATGGGAATTATCATCAAAACACCAAGTATCAACGCCACAGCGGTAATAGCCCAGAATAGCCAACCGGCACTGGTTTGGGTGAATTGCCAAACCAGATAGATCAACAATGCCGCAAGAGCGATATGCAAAACATGGCGCAGGGGCAATATAATTGGCGTACCCGACATACGCCCATCCAGTTTGGCAAAAGCAATGACCGAACCGGTAAAAGTAAAGGCACCAATGGCGGCACCAAGGCTCATTTCAATCAATGCCTGCGGATGGATTTCCCCCACCGAGCCGATACCAAAAGCCCCCGGAGCATAAAATGCTGCCGCTGCCACAAACACTGCCGCCAAACCAACAAGAGAGTGAAACGCTGCCACCAATTGTGGCATATCTGTCATAGCGATGCGCTTGGCCATTATAGCGCCAATGCCACCACCGATTGCCAAACCACCTAAAATCAACACCCAGGATAACACATCGGTAGGCCCTGCAACCCCAAGGGTTGTGAGCACGGCTATGCCCATACCTATCATCCCGTAAAGATTACCCCGACGGGCTGAAGCTGGCGAAGAAAGCCCGCGCAACGCTAAAATGAATAATACCCCCGCAACCAGATAAAGCAGCGCAGCAATGTTTGATGAAATCATCTGTCGCTAGTCCTTTTTCTTATACATGGAGAGCATGCGTTGGGTGACGAGAAAACCACCAAAAATATTTATCGAAGCCAGAATGAGCGCGGTGAAACCAAAACCCTTGGCAACCCAGCTATCACCATCAACAAGAGATACACCAAGCGCTGTCAGCGCCCCAACCACAATCACCGAACTAATGGCGTTGGTTACCGCCATCAGTGGAGTATGCAGAGCCGGAGTTACACTCCAGACCACGAAATAGCCGACAAAAATTGCTAAAACAAAAATTGATACCTGAAATATAAACGGATCGATCGGGTCCATTATTTAGTCCCTCCAGTTTTCGCGCCAGTTTTTTCTCCGGCTTTGCTTGCTCCGGTTTTTGTTTTTTTAGCCGGTGCAGATTTCGCAGCGGACTTTTTAGCCGCAGGTTTGGCAACAGGTTTTTTGGCAACAGGTTTTTTGGCAACAGGTTTTTTGGCCGCGGGCTTTTTTTCTAGCGAAGCCAACAGGCTTGCATGCACAATTGCCCCATCATGAGTAAGCAATGTTGCTTTCACCAATTCCTCGTCCCAATCAACAGTGAGCTTTTTGCTCTCCTTATCGATCAGGGTTTCAAGGAAGGTAAAAAGATTGCGCGAATAAAGCTGGGAAGCAGATGTGGCGATTCGCCCCTGCATATTGGTATAACCGATTATGCTAACATCTTTATAGCTGACAACTTTTCCCGGAACGGTTGCCTCACAATTGCCCCCGCGTTCAGCAGCAAGATCAACCACCACCGAACCTGGCGCCATGCTGGCGACCATTTCCTTGGTAACCAATATGGGAGCATCCCGCCCGGGAATAAGGGCTGTGGTAATAACAATATCCTGCCTGGAAATATGTTTTGCCGTTAGTTCCGCCTGCAATTTTTGATATTGTGCACTCATGGGCTTGGCATAGCCTGCCGCAGTCTCGGCGGCGGCGAATTCTTCATTTTCCACGGCAATGAATTTAGCTCCAAGAGATTCTACCTGCTCTTTGGCAGCCGGTCGCACATCGGTAGCACTAACCATTGCCCCCAAGCGGCGGGCGGTAGCAATAGCCTGCAATCCAGCAACCCCTGCCCCCATAACAAAAACTTTTGCCGGATGCACAGTACCGGCCGCCGTCATCATCATCGGCAAAGCACGGTCAAACTGGCAGGCTCCATCTATCACCGCTTGATAACCGGCCAGATTGGCCTGCGAGGACAAAATATCCATGGATTGAGCACGACTGATTCTCGGCATGAATTCCATGGCGATCAGCGCTGCTCCGGTTTTGGCCAAAGCATTGAATTGTGATTGATCATCACTTGGATTAAGGGCGCCAATAACCAACGCCCCTTTGTTTATTCCTTTTAGGGAGCTGGCCGTAGGGCGACGCACACAAAACACCACATCGGCCCCTTTTAAGGTAGCCGCAGCAGTAGCGCCAATGCTGGCCCCTGCCTCTTTATAGGCCGCATCGGGAATGCGCGAGAGCACACCTGCTCCCTTTTCCACCATGACTTTACAGCCCAGCGCCACCAGCTTTGCTACAGTTTCCGCTGTAGCGGCAACTCTGGTTTCATCGGAAAAAACTTCGCGAGCAATCGCAATTTTCATGCATCCATCCCCAAGTAAGCAACTAGTAACAAGCAAAAACAAAAATTAGTTAAAACTACCAACGGCAGAAACCCGATATAAATCAAATATAAAGTATGTCGCGTTCATTAGCATTCACTTAACATGTTTTATCTATTTGTTTTCGCTAAGTATTTAACCCCAAAACCGGTTCCCGCTTTTGGTAGACACGCTTTAGCTATATTTCCTTTATGGATTTACTATAAAATATAGCAACACCATGGTTATGGCGACACTAATAGATGCCCATTTGGTAAGCTTGAGAAAACGATCATAGGTCTTTTGATGTTCTTCAAAATCACTGTTTGAATTGCTTTGCGCCATAGTTTTTCCTTGTTTAGTAAAGTTAATAATCTAGTTCTTTCAGCGTTTCTGAATAAAAACAAGCCGCAAAAGAGCTCATTTTTACCAGAAGGGCATTTTTTGCATAAGGTTGAATTTTATAATATGCAAACTTTCAAATCAAGCTCGAGTTTTAGGCCTGATTATTAGTCTTTATAATCAGGGTTGGGTTTTTTCCAACTCATCAATCATGCCCTCGATCATTGATAGGCCCAAAGACCAGAACTTTGGATCCCTGGCATCAAGATCAAACGGGGCCAACAATTCAGAATGGTGCTTGGAACCACCGGCCCGCAAAAGATCAAAATAACGCTCGGCAAAGCCCTCGCTCGAAGATTCATATTTTGCGTAAAGTGAATTCACAAGACAATCGCCAAACGCATAGGCATAAACATAAAATGGCGAATGAATGAAATGGGGAATATAGGCCCAAAAAATTTCATACCCCTTGTTCAACTTGATTGCCGGACCAAGACTTTCTGCTGAAGTTTCCAGCCACATCTGGTTCAGCTCTTGGGTTTTTAATTCCCCCTTGCGACGGGCGGAATGCACTTTTCTCTCAAAGGTATAAAATGATATCTGGCGCACTACCGTATTTAGCATGTCCTCAACCTTGGAGCTGAGCAAGGCAAAGCGCTGTTTTGGATTTTCGGCTTTTGCCAACAGGGAGCGAAATGTCAGCATTTCACCAAACACGCTAGCCGTTTCGGCCAATGTCAAAGGGGTCGGAGCCATCAAAGCCCCCTGCTTCGCCGCCAGTCTTTGGTGTACCCCGTGCCCCAATTCATGGGCCAAAGTCATCACATCCCGACTTTTACCCAAATAATTCAACATAAGATAGGGATGGGCGCTAGGAACCGTAGGATGTGCAAAAGCACCTGGTGATTTCCCCGGGGTTACCGGGCCATCAATCCATCCACTATCAAAAAACGGCTCTGCAACTTCCGCCAAATAGGGCGAAAACCCTTTATAAGCATCCAGAACTATATTTTTGGCGCTCTGCCAGTCATAGATTTTCTCATCGCTGGTTGGCAGGGGCGCATTGCGATCCCAAGTGTTAAGTTGTTTTTGGCCGAACCATTTTGCCTTCATTGCATAATAGCGGTGGGACAGGCGGGGATAGGCTTCGCGCACCGAACTTTCCAGCGCATCAACAACTTCACGCTCCACCGAATTGGCCATATGCCGACTATCGGCAATATCTTCAAAGCCGCGCCAGCGATCGGAAATTTCTTTGTCCTTGGCTAAAACATTGGTGATGTGGGTGAACAATCGCTGATTGTCCTTCATCGTGACGCTTACCGCCTTAAAGGCTGATTTGCGTTTTTTTTGTTTCTTGTCGCTCATTTGCGTCAATGTGGCCTCAAGTCCCAGCTCTTCTCCCTTTACCTTGAACTTCAAGCTGGCCATAGTTTCGTCAAACAAACGGTTCCATGCTCCGCGACCGGTAACAGATTTATCGTGAAACAACTCCTCCACCCGCTCTTCAAGCTGATAGGGTTTGGCCTTGCGCAATTCATCAAACCAGGGACGATAGCGCGCCAGATCTTTATTTTCAGCCAGAGCTTTTTCCAAAACCTCATCATCGATTTTGTTCAACTCCAACGAGAAAAATATCAATTTGGTCGAAAGGTCGGTCAATGCCTGCTGGCAATCGCCCAAAAACTTGGCCCGCTCCGGATCAGCGGTGTTTTTGGCATAATTTAGATAGGCAAACGAGCCGATACGACCGGTAATTTCACCAAGATTTTCATAGGATGAAATCGCCTCCAGCAGCTTTCCTTCCTTGGCTTTGTTTTCAAGATTGCCCTTGAAATTTCTCTCGAAATTTTCTGCATCCACCCGGGCTTTTTCCAAATCCCTTTTAAGCTCCTTTGAATCAGTACCCGGATAAAGATCACTGAGATCCCATTCTGGTAAAGTGCCAAAAATATTGCGGGTATTTTGTTGAGTGGATTTTTTTGACATTACTGACCTCAAATTACATCGGATGGTTTGCTTTTAAAAAAAATCAGGGCAAAACCCTGATCCGCTGATATTTATGCAGGTAAGGCTTATTATGCCAATTACCATCTGCCAATAGAAAATTATCGATACAACAAAAGATAGAGGTGCAACAAAAGGCTTACAGGATTAAAAAGATTTGCAGGATTAAAACCCTGTTAATGCAAGCCCCCTAACCTGCCCCAAAACGGGACAATCATGATTCGTAACGCCAGTTTGGCGAATTTTTCCGGATCAAATATTGGCCCATTAATCAAACAAAGCTAGGTTGCATGACAAAAATTCTTATTGTCGACGATGATCCCATACAATTGCGCCTAACCGGTGCTGTCGCCAAAAAAGAGGGCATGCAGGTTTTAACCGCCAGCGGAGGGCAAGAGGCAATGGCCCTGCTCAAGGAACATCAAAATATCGCCGCCATGGTTCTTGATCTGGTAATGCCCGATATGGATGGCATGGCAGTGATGGAAGCCATGAAGCGCGAGCACATAAATTGTCCGGTGATTGTGCAGACCGCCAGTTCCTCCCTTGATAGCGTAATTAGCGCCATGCGGCAGGGGGCAGCAGATTTTTTTGTTAAACCCGTTGCCCCCGAACGATTGATTATATCCTTGAGAAATGCCTTGAAAATTGGCGATTTGGAAAGTTGCGTCCGGCTAACCAACCACCAGCGTCAGGGCAAAATGGCCCTAAAGGATATTATTGCATTCAGCCCTGCAATGGATCGGGTTATCGAGCTTGGCACCAAAGCCGCCAAATCGGATATTCCGGTATTGATCGAGGGGGAAACAGGCGTTGGCAAAGAAATTATAGCCAGAGCCATTCAAGGCTCATCCGCCCGCTCCGGCAAACCGTTTATCATCGTCAATTGCGGTGCTATCCCCCATGATCTCATCGAATCCACCCTGTTTGGCCATAAAAAAGGCGCCTTCACCGGTGCTATCAGCGACCATGCCGGCAAATTTGCCGAGGCCGATGGTGGCACCCTGTTTCTTGATGAAATTGGCGAATTGCCCCAAAATGCCCAGGTAAAACTATTGCGCGCCTTGCAATCTGGAGAGATTGAATCTGTGGGTGCTTCCAAGGTAAAAAAAGTCAATGTCAGGATAATTTCGGCCACCAATCGCCGCTTGCTCAACATGGCAAAAGAGGGAAGCTTTCGCGAAGACCTTTATTACCGGATGAATGTTTTCCCCATCTACGTGCCCCCCTTGCGTGATCGTGTTGAAGATATCGCCCCTCTTTCGGATCATTTTTTGGCCCGTCTTGGTTCCGAGGCCGGACGCCGGATATCAGGTATGATGGTTGAAACCCGTCAATTATTAAAATCCTACAATTGGCCCGGCAATGTTCGCCAACTGGAAAACGCCATCTATAGAGCCATAGTTTTATGCGATACTTCCATGCTGGCGCCGGTAGATTTTCCCCAAATTGTTATCGGCACATCAAGCCGCCAAACAGCGCTTAAACACAGCCGCCAACTAAACGCACCACCCCCCCCGATGCATATTGATCTGGCCCCCCCGAAAAAACCGGAGAGCAAAGAAAACAACAAAAGCAAAGCAGAAACCCCCAATATTGGCGATAGGTTTTTGTCCCCAAAGGGCGCAATCCAGACAATGGATAATGTCGAACGGGATCTGATTGCTTTTGCTCTTGATTATCATGATGGAAAGATGAGCAAGGTAGCAAAATCCCTAAAAATTGGCAGATCCACCCTCTATAGAAAACTCAAGGAATATGGGCTTGAACCCGAACCTAAAAATAAGCCTGACAGCCATGATACTTCCAGAATTGATGACCATGCCGCCTAGGCCCTGCCTTCTAACAAAACAGCAAAAATTTTATGGTGACTAAAAACCCAGTCATTTTGCCTTGCTTCAGCCGTGTTTCCCTAATATTTATCTTTGCGGGCGGACTTTTTGCTCTCTTTGTTGAGAATTTATCATTAATAGAACCTTTCGAAGTTGGTGCTAATGTGAACTATAGTGTAAATTTTAGCTTTGAATTGAGCCAAGTTTTTCACTAAAAACACGAGAAATTAAACATCATCCCCAAAAATGCGGTTTTACCGGCAAAGATTGGGGGTTTATCGCTAACGGCTCATATTCTTCATTTGAAGAAAGCGGGCAAAATATCGAGTTGTATAAAGCGTGAATCGTCGGGACAAAAATCTTGGAAACACCATCAGGCGGAGCCTGCTTGTTTTGTCGCTGGCATTTGCCTCGCTTTTTCCTGCCATTTCCCTGACCACAATATATGCGGCAAATGACAATCGCTCGCTTAACTTGTATTTTGTGCAGACTAATGAAAGACAAGAGATCACCTTTATGCGCAATGGCCGCTATGTCCAGGAGGGGATAAATGAGCTAAACAAGTTTTTGCGCGATTGGCGACGCAATGAGCTCGCCAACATGGATCCAGCCATTTTTGATCTGATCTGGAAGGTTTATCAGGAGGTAGGGGCCACAGAACCCATTACAGTGGTTTCAGCCTATCGCTCCCGACAAACAAATGAAATGCTCAGAGCGCGTTCGCGCGGAGCGGCCAAAAATTCCCAGCACACCATTGGTTCGGCTATCGACTTTTATATCAAAGGCGTGCCATTGGCCAAACTTCGCGAAACTGCCATGCGTATGCAAGTTGGCGGCGTTGGCTATTACCCTAATTCAGGCTCACCTTTCATACATCTGGACACGGGGGGTGTACGGGCATGGCCAAGAATGACCCGCGCCCAGCTTCAAAGACTTTTTCCAGATGGACGCACCCTGCACATTCCCACCAATGGTATTCCCATTTCGGCTGAAGGGCGTCGTTATGCAGAGGCCCAGTGGAGCCAGTGTAAATCGGTGCCATGCGCAGGATCCGGATCAACCCCCATAACCGCCCCAACAGGTTCGCCCAATACCGGATCCGGTCGTACCTTGCTTGATTTATTCTTTGGCAACCAACAAGAACAGCAGAGCGCCCCTGTTGTAGTGGCCAGCAATTCCCAAAATTCAGGCAACACTCAAACCGCTAACAATGCCCCTGCCCAGCGCCGTGTTGCAGCAATCGCAGTTTCCCCCCAGTCTCCAGCAACTGCTCAAATTCCAGCACCTGCATCCCGCGCTTTGTTTCTGGATTATCGCAATCCGCAAACCGCTCCTAACCCGGCAATAATGCCCCGCCAGCTTTTAATCGCAACCAGCCGAATTCCCCAAATTGACAATATTCAAACGGGCGCAATTGCTGTAGCCGCCATTTCTCCAGATACCCCAGCACCAGCCCCAGCCAATGAAGTTCTAGCTTTATCACCTTTGATACCAGCATCACCGGTTAGCGCAAACGTGTTGACAGCCTATGCCCCGACAGCAGAGCCGGAACCCGATGCCCAGCGCGCCCTGCAAATGCTGATCGAGCGCCGCTCCAACAACCTTGCCTTGAACAATCCAGCGCCAATTTTAAGGGGCAGCATTGCAAGTTCTCCCCTGAGTTCAACGCCTGTAAGCGCCAGCCTTGGCTCTGGCCAACAAAGCTCGCCCACAAATAATCTGAGCGATTATAACAGCTTTTTTAACAATACATTCAACGCTGTTGCCAATGCCCGCCCCGCCGCCTCCCAACAAAACAATATCGCCTTGAGCATCATCAACACCAAAACAATGGCCGCTCCATTATACGACAATTCCATACCCATGCGTTCAATAGAATTTTATGCGCCGGACTTAGAACATGTGGGCGATAATATGGTTATGCAAACCCAGATAGCCGAGGCGGATTTTGCTATTATGTTTGAACCAGATGAAGCGGATTTTAATCCTGCGACCGAACTTGGGCCACAAACAATCCAGATAAATTTTTCCCTGTCCGAAAACCCGGCATTGCTTTCAAACAGTTTTTCTCCTGTTGCGCCGGTTATTATTTCGAGTATTTAAAATAAAATCACCTAAACTTCTGAACTTTGGTGCAAGCCAATAAATTCTGGTGATTGCGCTACGACCTGCATTGCTTTAATAAAGAGTGCAGAAAAATAATTTTGGGGGAAAGGATCCCCGGTTGAAAAAGCCAACAACAACCCCGTTACTAGATCAAATCAACGACCTCACCCAATTGCGTCAGTTTGACCATAGCCAGCTGCAACAGCTGGCTGAAGAATTGCGCGCGGAAACTATAGATGCGGTTTCGGTTACCGGCGGACATTTGGGGGCCGGACTTGGGGTGGTTGAATTGACCATTGCCCTGCACGCCATATTTGATACACCCAATGACCGCCTGATCTGGGACGTGGGCCACCAATCATACCCCCACAAAATTCTTACCGGGCGCCGTGATAAAATTCGCACCTTGCGCCAAAAAGAAGGTCTTTCAGGCTTTACCCTTCGAACCGAAAGCGAGTTTGACCCTTTTGGAACCGGCCATTCATCCACATCGATTTCCGCCGCCCTTGGCATGGCCGTAGGCTCGGAAATAAATCAGCAATCGCGCAATTGCATTGCTGTTATCGGTGATGGTGCCATGTCAGCCGGCATGGCCTATGAAGCCATGAACAATGCCGGAGCCATGGATGCCAGACTGATTGTCATACTAAATGACAATGATATGTCTATTGCCCCACCCACCGGCGCCATGAGTGCCTATCTGGCCAAGCTGGTATCTTCTCCTGCCTATCGGGGCTTGCGCGAAACAGCTAAAAGCATCGTTGAACATTTACCCGATTTCATTTCTGACAAGGCACGAAAAACCGAAGAATTTGCTCGTGGATTCTGGACTGGCGGCACCTTGTTCGAAGAGTTGGGGTTTTATTATGTCGGCCCAATTGATGGCCACAATCTCGAACATCTTTTGCCAATCCTCAAAAATGTCCGAGATGCCAAAGCGGGACCATTTTTAGTGCATGTGGTCACAAAAAAAGGCAAAGGCTACCCACCTGCGGAAGAGGCATCTGATAAATATCACGGGGTATCAAAGTTCAATATTATTACCGGCACTCAGGACAAATCGCCCTCCAACGCCCCCTCCTATACATCTGTTTTTGCTTCTTCACTGATTGAAGAGGCTAAAAAAGACGACAAAATTGTTGCCGTTAATGCCGCCATGCCCTCAGGAACCGGGCTTGATAAATTTGGTGAAATTTTTCCCGATCGGGTGTTTGATGTCGGCATTGCAGAGCAGCACGCGGTTACTTTTGCCGCAGGGCTGGCCTCGGAGGGGCTAAAACCTTTTTGCGCCATCTATTCAACATTTTTACAACGTGCCTATGATCAGGTCATTCATGATGTGGCGTTGCAAAATCTTCCGGTTCGCTTTGCCATCGATCGGGCCGGATATGTGGGAGCAGACGGGCCAACCCATGCAGGCAACTACGACACCGCCTTTCTTGGGGCAATTCCCAATATGGTGATGATGGCCGCTGGCGATGAAGCCGATTTAAAACATATGGTGGCAACTGCAAGCGCCTATGACGAGGGACCGATTGCCCTTAGATATCCGCGCGGCGAAGGGATGGGGGTAGATTTACCCGCCTTTGGCACCCCGCTACAAATCGGGCGTGGCAGAATACTTAAACAAGGCACAGCAATTGCTATTCTTTCCTATGGCGCACGCCTTGGGGAATGTCTGTCAGCTGCCGAACAATTATCTGCCCTTGGCCTTTCAACCACCGTTGCCGATGCCAGATTTGCCAAGCCTATCGACAAGGATTTGTTGAGCCAACTGGCAAAAAACCATCAGGTTTTACTAAGCGTTGAAGAAGGCTCCATCGGCGGTTTTGGCTCCCACGCCGCCACCTTTTTGGCCCAAAACGGCCTGCTTGACGGTGCGGTGCGCTTTCGCCCACTAATTATGCCGGATAGAAACCTTGATCACGCATCCCAAAGTGACCTTTATGCCAAGGCTGGCCTTGATAGGGTTGGAATTGTTGCAGCAGCCCTGAAAGCCCTGCCCGCCAATTCCCAAGTTACAAGGATATTAAAAAACCTGCATAAGTAAGGATCCAGCCTCAGGATCTTAATCCGTGGGGTATTGGGCCTTGGGATATTGGGCCTTGGGATATTGGGCCTTGGGATATTGGGCCTTGGCGTTTAACTCCGGGTTTTGCCCACCCTATACAATCTGGGATTTGCACACCCGGGATTTGCACACCCGGGGTTTGCCCACCCGGGGCTTTGCCCCTATTTTTCCAGATCGGGGATCATGCCAAGAGCATGCATATAGGTATCAAGCAATGCTTCTTGTTCCAGACGTTCCGAGGCATCAAGTTTGCGAATTCTAACGATCTGGCGAATGATTTTGGCGTCAAATCCTGTGCCCTTCGCTTCGCCATAAACTTCTTTAATATCTTCAGAAATAGCTTTTTTTTCTTCTTCAAGCCTTTCGATTCTCTCGATAAACGCCCGTAATTGATCACGCCCAACACCTATTTCAGACATATGAATTCTCCTTTTTCTTCCTGTTGTTCAAGCCCGAAACGCTTATTAGATCAAGCGCATTGATCTATCTTTCCCCTGCTGATAGCAAAACCCCTTAATCCTCCACTGATAATAAAACTCCATAAAAACTAAAAACCGCTGATTCTTCAGTTTCAATAGTTTTAGCCCGAATTATTCCCCAATTTTGACAAAACAACAGGTTACCAGCAAACGGATTTTACTCCGGTTTGCTTTTTGGTTCATTTTTTTGATCTGTTTTTGGTCTGTTTTTTTTCGTGCCAAATCACTTATAAGTTTGTAAAAGAGCGCAACCGGGGCTTTTTTATTTTATTACCGAAAGAACTATTAAAAACATGAAAATGCCTAGCTTTTTCCCAGTAACAATCTTTTACCCCGCAAAAAAAATTCTGGCCCTGTTTTTACTGGTCCTCGGATTTGGAATTTTTCAAACCTCTCCATCCCTTGCCGATTTAAGGGTCTGCAACCAGATCGGCAAACCCGTTTCCATTGCCCTTGGATATCGCACCGATCAGGGCTGGCAATCCGAGGGTTGGTGGGTTGCAGCGCCAGATACCTGTTCAACAGTTTTTCAGGGAGACCTGAACTCAAGATTTTATTATCTGTTTGCCGCTGATGATATTTCGGGAGGCACCTGGGATGGCTCGGTTTATATGTGTACCAGAGATGAAACCTTCACCATATTTGGCGTAGAGGATTGTCTGGCAAGGGGGTATGAGCGCACTGGTTTTTTTGAAATCGATACGGAAAACAAAACCGACTGGACCCTGCAACTTACTGAACAGGATACCAACAGGCCCTGATATAATAAATTGAGTCCACGCCTTTGAACTATGGCACTTTAACACCTCAAGTGCTTTACTACTAAAAGTGCTTTATTACCCAGGCTGCATTAATAATAATGACCACAACATACTTTTGTGAGAAACACAGGAATAATAATAATAAAATGAAACGTAACCGCCGTGTAAAAATTCTCGCCACTCTTGGCCCCGCATCCGACAGCAAGGAAATGATAATAAAACTTGTTAAAGCCGGGGCTGATATTTTCAGGATCAATATGAGCCATGCCAGCCACGATGTGCTGGACAGAACAGTGGGTTTTATACGCGCGGCCGAGGAAGAACTTGAGCGACCTTTGGGAGTTCTTGTTGATTTGCAGGGGCCAAAAATCAGAATAGCAAAATTTGCCAATGACGCTATCGAGCTGGCCAGTGGTGATATTTTCACCATGGATACCAATATAAAAGACGGGGATCAGAATCGAATTTATCTGCCCCATCCAGAATTATTTCAATCCGTCAAAGCCGGGCACCGCCTGTTGCTTGATGATGGCCGCATTGAACTGCGCGCCATAAAGGTTAGCGAGAATGAAATAAAATGCGAAACCATCCATGGCGGCACTCTTTCCAACCGCAAGGGGGTTAGTGTTCCAGACAGTCTTTTGGCCATGAGCGCCGTAACTGAAAAAGACCATGCCGACCTTAATCACGCGCTAACAAGGGATGTCGACTGGATTGCCCTAAGTTTTGTTCAACGGCCTGAAGACATAACTCAGGTAAGAAAAATCACCCGTGGCCGCGTTGGGGTTATGGCAAAGATTGAAAAGCCTCAAGCTATTGAACGACTTGATGAAATTATCAAGCTTTGTGACGCTTTCATGATTGCCCGTGGTGATCTTGGGGTTGAATTACCCCTTGAGCAAGTACCCGGATTGCAAAAACGCATGATCCGTCTGGCCCGCCGATATGGCAAACCGGTTGTTGTTGCCACCCAGATGCTCGAAAGCATGGTTTCTTCCCCCACCCCGACCAGAGCCGAAGTATCCGACGTTTCAACTGCCGTATTCGAGGGAGCGGATGCCATTATGCTTTCGGCAGAATCAGCTAGTGGTGATTTCCCCGTTGAAGCTGTCGCCACCATGGATCGGGTAGCAGTCGCGGTTGAGGGCGATATCAATTATCCTGCCATTATTCGCGCCCAGGCGGCAGAACCAGAAGCAACGGCAGCCGATGCCATTTCTGCTGCAACCCGCCAAACCGCCGAAACTCTGGACTTGGCAGCGATAGTAACCTACACCTCCTCAGGCTCAACCGGCTTGCGCGCGGCCCGCGAGCGTCCCTCAAAACCCATTATCGCCTTGTCGCCAAAAATTTCTACCGTTCGACGCCTGTCATTGGCTTGGGGCATACATTGTGTGCAAACCAGCGACGCGCTGGATCTGGAGGATATGGTCAATAAAGCTTGCACAATTGCCCACTCGGAGGGCTTTGCCCGCTCGGGAGATCGTATTGCCATTACCGCCGGCGTACCCATGGGCACTTCTGGCTCAACGAATATGCTGCGCATTGCCTTTGTTGATTGCAAAGGAACCGGCGCCACTTAAAACCAAAGCGCTAAATGTCAAAACCCTTTAACAAAAAACACCGCTAAATTCACAAGGATTCTGATATTTAGCGCCCATCTGTTGACGCATTAGCTCAATTGTGGTCTATCGCAATTATTGTCTCAACCACCTGTTTACAGGCGTTGCAAATGCGTTAAAAATACTGGGACAAGATAAAAAGATGGGCGTATAGCTCAGCGGGAGAGCACTACATTGACATTGTAGGGGTCACTGGTTCAATCCCAGTTACGCCCACCATTTTTTTTCAAAGATCCTTATATAAAGCGCGGCAGACAAAACTGCTTTATTACAAAGGATTTCTGGCAATAATTTTTTTACCAGCCCTTATTCGCAAATGCTTCATTTGCAAGTGCTTCATTCGCAAGTGCTTCAGCTGCTAAATACTTCCTCTACCAAGCGCTTTTTCGGCCAACTATTTGTTGGCTAGTACCTTGTTAGCAATTACCTTGTTAGCAAGTGCCTTGTTGGCGAGTGCCTTGTTGGCGAGCGCTTCGGTGGTTAGAGACCGCATTTTTTTCAGCTCAGCAATGGTGGTTTGTAAATCATGCAACTGAATTTCGAGTTTTTTCAATCGGTCATCAACCTTGGATTGCAAAAGCTCGATCTGGCTAACATGGGTCTGGTCAGCATCATAAAGGGCCAGATATTCAGAAATATCCTTGAGCGAAAACCCGAGCCGCTTCCCCCTCAAAATCAGCAATAGACGTACCCGATCACGGTTTTGAAACACCCTGGCCCCCCCAACCCTTTGGGGGGACAACAGGTTTTTGGTTTCATAAAACCGAATCGTTCGCGTAGAAATATCCAGTTCGTTGGCCAACTCGGTTATTGAAAACAGTTTTTGGTCAACATCATCAGCATTTTTCGCTGCGCTATTTGCCTTTGTCGGCTTCTCGTTCGGCATATTCTTCACGTAATTCCTTTTTGGAAAGCTTGCCAACCAGTGTTTTTGGTAATTCATCCTTAAATATAAATTCCCGTGGCATTTCAACCTTGGAAATATGCTCGCTAAGGAAGGCTTTTATGTCGTCAGCGGTAGTAGTTTTTCCCTCTTTTAATTTGATAAAAGCAATCGGAGCTTCACCACGATACTGGTCTTTGACACCAATAACATTACATTCGTCAACATCTTCATGGCGATAGAGAGCTTCTTCAATGGTGCGGGGATAGACGTTAAAGCCCGAGCAGATTATTAGATCTTTGATCCTGTCGACCAGGAATATATAGCCGTCCTCATCCACATAACCCACATCACCGGTGCGGAAATATCCATTGACAAAAGCCTCCTTGGTGGCTTCTTCATTGTTGTAATATCCCAGCATGACCTGTTTGCCGGTGGCAACAAGTTCGCCTCTTTCGCCAGGATCAACAAATTTTGTCGGATCTTCCAGGTCAACAAATTGCACGTCGGTTCCGGGAATCGGCATGCCGATGGAGCCAGGTTTTGAAGGGACCCTGAGGGCAGCGCAGCATAAAACAGGGGAGCATTCGGTCAGACCATAACCTTCGGCCAGAATTGCCTCGGAAACCTTGCCAAATGCCTCGCGGGTTTCGCCGGGAAGGCCAGCGCCACCTGAAATGGCTAATTGTATGGAACTGATCTGATCGGGGGTGGTTTTTGGGCTGGAGGCAATGGCATGTAAAAGTGTTGGCACTGCGGGTAAAATCGTTGCCTGGGTTCGCACCAAAAGATCAAGTAGAGCTTTTAGTTCAAAACGGGGCAGCATGACCACCTTAGACCCTTTGCCAAGGGGCACGTTCATGCAAACGGTCATGGCAAAAATATGAAAAAACGGCAATACGGCAACAACGGATGCCGGAGGATCAAAAACTCCGAACCCCCATTTGTCAATCTGATCGACATTGGCGGCGATATTGGCGTGGGAAAGCATAGCCCCCTTTGGCAGCCCTGTAGTCCCGCCGGTATATTGCTGCACCGCAACATCTTTTGCCGCATCTATATCGACCGGATCGGCAACGTTTCCAGAGGAAAGCATTTTGGAAAAACTTACCACTTTATCGGAAACGCTGGAGTTGGCGGTTTTGGAAAGCTCTTTGGATTTAACCAGTTTGAACAGGATTTTTTTCACTGTCGGCAGAGCATCGGGGAAATGGCAAACCACCAGGGTTTTAACGTGTCCTGCAACAACAAGTGCCTCGGCCTTTTCAAAAATCATTTTAAGATCAAGGGTTATAAGAATGTCAGCGCCGGCGTCGGCAGCTATGTGAGTTAATTCCCGAAGCGTATAAAGCGGATTGCAATTTACAACAGTTCCACCGGCTAAAAGAGTGCCATAATAGGCAACAGGGAAAAACGACGTATTGGGCAATAACAGGGCAACACGATGGCCTTTTTTAACCCCCAATTGCTTTTGCAGAGCACCGGCAAAGGCCCTGATTTGAGTTTCAAGCGAGCTAAAACTGGTTTTTTTTCCTAAAAAATCCAGAGCATCAGAATTGGCATGTTCCGAGCAAGCCTTTAAAACCTGTTGATGAACCGGGGTAGTATCAATCTTCGCATCCCAGATAATCCCTTCGGGATAATTTGCGATCCAGGGACGGTATCTATCGTCTTTTTTATTGTTTTTATTCATCGCTTAGCTCTCCCCTTAGCGGTTTTTTGTTGCTCAATATTCCACGCATTCACTCAGGGGTCAAACGACAAAATCTTCACCTAATTGCCTATTTCAAACCCTGGGCCACAGATCCAAGGCAAATCTGCCAAACTGAATTTTAACAAATTATAAATATTCCAGCGCCTGAAAACTCACATCAAAACCGATATAAACTGCATTTTTTCTGAGTAGACAATATTCTTAGCGCGCTATTTCGTCAACCTATTGACGTATACGTCAACTGTGCTAGTTTAAGGCTGTGATTATTGCAGCTTGCCAATTTCTGACCTGAATTCGTTTTTGCATAAGGCAGCATTCATATTTATGCTATAGTCAGCATTTAGAAGTGGCAGGGCTGCAACAAATACCAAGGTAGCAAAATTGCTGCAAGAGTCCGGAACTTAATACGGACAGAATTTATGAGGTAATTATGGTTGGCATTATTTTAATAATTTCGTTAGCCGCGTTTTTATTGTTGGCATATCATAAAACTCCTGTCTGGCTGTGGGCGGCTATAGCGCTGCTTACTGGCATGGGATTATTGCTGGCAACTCAGGCTAGCGGAACGTTGGCGTGGATTTTTGCCCTCGCTCCGGCAAGTATATTGTTTTTATTCTCTATCCCGATATTCAGACGCCTGATCTTGACCGGCCCAATGTTTGGCATGATCAAAAAAATCCTGCCCAATATTTCTTCAACCGAGCAAGAAGCATTAGATGCCGGCACCGTTGGCTGGGATGCTGATCTGTTTTCCGGTCGCCCCAATTGGGAAAACCTGCTCAATATTTCAAAAATAAACCTGAGCGAAGAAGAGCAGGCCTTTCTTGATGGTCCCGCCAACCAGGTTTGTTCAATGATTGATGATTGGGACATTCGCCACAATCGCGCCGACATGCCCCCAGAAGTCTGGCAGTTCCTAAAAGACAATGGTTTCCTTGGTATGTTGATTTCCAAGGAGCATGGGGGTTTGGGATTTTCCGCCCAGGCCCAATCGATGGTTGTTTCAAAAGTTGCCTCGCGCTCGGTAGCCGCAGGCATAAGCGTCATGGTGCCAAATTCTTTAGGGCCGGGCGAGTTGCTGGAAAAATACGGCACAGAGCAACAAAAAGAAAAATATTTGAACCGCCTGGCCAAGGGCAAGGAAGTTCCCTGCTTTGCTCTGACCGGAACCCATGCAGGATCTGACGCTGCCGGTATGCGCGATGTGGGCATTGTTACCATGGGCGAATACAAGGGCAAAACCGTTCTGGGCGTGCGCCTGTCCTGGGACAAACGATATATCACGCTAGCACCTGTTGCCACCCTTGTCGGGTTGGCGGTCAATCTGTTCGATCCTGAAAACCATCTGGGCAAAGGCGAAGATGTGGGCATAACATTGGCCCTTGTTCCTGCTGATTATCCTGGTGTGATAATCGGGCGCCGCCACTTCCCTTCAGGTTCTGCCTTCATGAACGGGCCAACCAGTGGCACCGATGTTTTTGTGCCCATGGAATACATCATTGGCGGTGCAGAATATGCCGGACAGGGGTGGCGCATGCTAATGGAATGCCTGTCAACTGGTCGGGCAATTTCCCTTCCCGCCATCGGCTCCATTTCCATGAAAGCGGCCCTGCGCACCACCAGCGCCTATGCAAGAGTTCGCCGCCAATTCGGAATTCCCATCGGGATAATGGAAGGGGTGGCAGAACCAATGGCCAGATTGGTCAAATATGCCTATATGTTCGAGGGCGCACGCGCTGTCACTGCGGCAATGGTTGATGAGGGCCAAAAACCGGCGGTAATTTCGGCTTTGCTCAAATATAGAGCCACCGAGGCCATGCGCGACCGTATCAATGACGCTATGGATATTCATGGCGGACGCGCCATTCAGGAAGGGCCAAAAAACTATCTGTTTTCAGCCTATGCAAATACACCAGTGGCAATAACTGTCGAGGGAGCAAACATACTCACCCGCACCCTGATTACTTTTGCCCAAGGCGCATTGCGTGCCCACCCCTATCTTTATGACGAAATAACCGCTGTGCAAAACCCGGATAAAAAAGCCGGAATCAAGGCATTCGATAAAGCTTTTGCCGGACACACAGCCTTTATGCTGGGCAATATCACCGGCAGCTTTTGGCAGGCAATTACTGGCGGAAGATTTGCACCCTCCCCCATAGATCACGAACTAAAATACTGGTATCAACAATTACACCGCTATTCCCAGCATTTTGCTTTGGTAGCTGACTGGACCGTGGCCCTTTTGGGTGGTGACCTAAAGCGCAAACAACGCATATCAGGGCGTATGGCCGATATTCTTTCTGACCTTTATCTACTCTCGACTACCCTCAAACGTTATGAGGATGATGGACAGATCAAGGAGGATTTACCGGTCGTAACCGCAATTGCCCGTGATCGCGTTGCTGCAATCGAGGTCAGCTTCAGGGCCGTATTTGATAATTTCCCCAATCGCATCGTAGCTTTTATTATGCGCGTTTTGGTCTTTCCCTTCGGGCAAAACCGCAAAGGGTCAACCGATAAGGAAAATTATCGTCTGGCACGTGCAATCCTTAACCCCAACGAACAACGAGATCGCTTTACCACCGGCGTATATATTTCCAATGACCCAAAAGATGTTACCGGCATATTAGAAGACGCCTTGGAAAAAGTGGTACGCGTGGCCGATATCGAGCACAAATTCATCCGCGCCCTTAAAAAAGGTCAAATCGAGCGCCGCCTTGATCGCGATGCAATCAGCGATGCTGTTAACGAGGGGATTTTAAGCAATGAAGAAGCCGGATTCTTGCGCCGCGCCGACGAGGCAACAGATAATGTAATCGGGGTCGATGATTTTGCCTTTGATGAATTAGGTATGCAAAAATCTCCAAAAACAACACAAACCGTTGCAGCGGCAGAATAGTTGGTTCACAATAAAACAAGACCCGGGTCCCTAAAATCAGGGTCTTGAAATTCAAACTACGATATAGGCCCTTTGGTTCTTCCCTGCTTAGGGCTTGAAGACCGCTAACTTTTATCAAGAGGCAGAATAAATTGGCTGAAGAAAAATCACCGCCCTCCAGTGCAAGCTCAAAACCCAAACCCAATGTCGGCGCTAAACCAAGTGGCAGCGCCAAACAGAAGGCTAACACCAAGCCGAGTGTCGGCACCAAGCCGAGTGTCGGCACCAAGCCGAGTGTCGGCACCAAGCCGAGTGTCGGCACCAAGCCAAAACCAATCACCAAGCCAAAGCCCGCTAGCAAGGCAATAGAGGCCAAGAAACCCAATCCCGGCAAAGCAAGTTCAGCCAGCAAAAAAACTGCCAAAATCAAACCCGCTATTAAAGCCAAACCTGCGGCCAACAAAGCCCCGGCATCTAATAAACCGACGATGCCAAAACTTACCTATTGGCAGCTTGATATCGACGTGGAAAAAATTGGCTGGCTAACCATTGATACCCCGGGTTCTTCGGTTAATGTTTTAGGGACAAAAGCTATTTTGGAGCTGGAAAAACTTGTCTCCCGTTTTGAGGATCTAGCTGCTTCCGGGGACTTGGCAGGAATTGCCCTATTATCCAAAAAGCCCAGCGGCTTCATTGCCGGCGCTGATATTTCCGAATTCAGCAAACTTGCCGACCCTCTCATAATGCGCCCCGCCTTGATCAAGGCCCATGCTTTATTTGATCGTATAGAACAACTTACCATCCCCTTCGTTTGCGGAATCCACGGCTTTTGCCTTGGCGGCGGTCTGGAGCTGGCTCTGGCCGCTCACTATCGGGTAGCGGTGAATAATGACAAAACCCGCATTGGCTTTCCTGAAATCAAACTGGGTATTTTCCCCGGTTTTGGCGGCACTGGCCGCTCGATGAATTTAGCCGGGCCAGTACCGGCCATGCAGATTATGCTTACCGGAAAATATTTGCGGGCCGGCGCGGCACGGGGAATGAATCTGGTCGACAAGCTGGTGCGTCATCGCGATATGCTGCGCTGGGAATTGCGCAAGGCAATTATACAAAAGCGCCGCTCGAAACCGGCCGGTTTTGGCAAAAAGATCATGGCCATGGGGCCATTGCGCTCGTTTATTGCCAACAAAATGCGCGACACGGTTAAAAAGAAAGCTAAAAAAGAGCATTACCCAGCCCCCTATTCCCTGATTGATATGTTTGAGGAAAACGGAGACGATCCAAAAGCAATGCGCCGGGGTGAGATCGATCGTTTTCCAACCCTGATGGCAACCGATACCGCCTTTAATCTCAGGCGATTGTTCTTTTTGTCTGAAGGGCTAAAAAAACAGGGCGTTCGCAAAGGACCAAAACCCAAATTCCAAAGAGTACACATTATTGGCGCCGGAGTTATGGGGGGCGATATTGCTGCATGGTGCGCCATGCGGGGTATGGACGTTACTTTACAAGATCTTGACGACGAGCGTATTGCTCCCGCCCTCAAGCGGGCAAAATCCCTGTTCAAAAAACGCCTGAAGAAACCGCTGGCAATCAAAGGCGCCCTGGCCAGATTGCAAGCGGACGTAAGCGGCAAAGGAATTTCGCGCGCCGATGTCATTATTGAAGCGGTGGTGGAAAACCTTCAAATCAAACAAAAGATTTTTGCCGATGTGGAAGCAAAAGCCAAACCAGAAGCGGTTATTGCCACCAATACATCATCCATAGAGCTGGAAAAAATCGCCAAAGACTTAAAAGACCCAAGCCGGTTGATCGGGCTGCACTTTTTCAACCCCGTAGCACAAATGCCGCTGGTTGAAGTTGTGCGCTCCAATGTAAACTCCGACATTGCCATTCAGATGGGCTGCTCGTTTGCCTCCGCCATTGGCAAAAGTCCTGTGGTGGCCAAAAGCTCTCCCGGATTTTTGGTCAACAGGGTATTGATGCCCTATCTATTGGCTGCCGTTAAGCGGATAGAGGCTGGCGAAAGCAAAGAATTGCTGGATGCGGCAGCTTTAGCCTTTGGCATGCCAATGGGACCAATAGAACTTATGGACGTGGTTGGCCTTGATGTTGGCTCAAGCGTTGCCAAAGAACTTGGCCAGCCGGTGGACGAAAAAAGTGAATTTGCCCGACTGATTTCCCAAGGACATCTAGGGAGAAAATCCGGACGCGGCTTTTATCTATGGACCAAAGGCAAAGCGCAAAAAGGCCCAACTCCATCCTATGGAAATCTGGCCCAATTGGGCCGCGAACTGGTGCAACCAATGGTTGAAGAATGCAAGCAGTGCGTAGAAGAGGGCATTGTTGCCAGCGCCGACTTGGCCGATATCGGGGTTATTCTTGGAACAGGATTTGCTCCGTTCCTCGGTGGTCCCCTAAACGCACGCAAGAATAACAAGGCTTAGAAAAATCATGGCAGTTAAAAAAACACGCTCCAAAAAACCCGGCACATTGCGCCGGGTAGCTATTATTGGCTCCAGACGTGCTCCCTTTTGTCGCTCCTATACCGGATATGGCGATATTGGCAATCTTGCTTTGCTATCCACAGCCATTGGCGGCTTGGTCGAGGCCTATGGCCTAAGGGGCGAAAAAATTGACGAAGTAATGGCCGGAGCGGTAATAAAACATTCAAGGGACTTTAATCTGGCACGAGAAGCTTCCCTTGATGCGGGGCTTTCTCCCTTTACACCAGGTACTGGATTGCAAATTGCCTGTGGTACTTCATTGCAGGCAGCACTTAGCCTTGGGGCAAAAATTGCCAGTGGTGAAATAGAAAGCGGCATCGCCGCCGGAGCTGATTCCATCTCTGATTCGCCGGTGGTCTTTAGCGATAAATTTGCCAAACGCATGGTTAAATTAAGCCGCGCTCGCAGTTTTGGCCAAAAACTTGGCGCCTTCAAAGGCTTTGGCCTCAAAGAGCTAATGCCGGTTGCCCCCTCGGTAGCCGAACCACGCACAGGCCTCGCCATGGGCCAGCATTGTGAACTAATGGCCCGTGAATGGGGAATTTCCAGAGAAGATCAGGATGCGTTTGCCCTTAAAAGCCATCAAAATGCTTCTCGATCCTATGATGAGGGCTTTCATGACGATCTGCTGGTGCCATGCGAGGGAGTTTTAAAAGATAATAATGTACGCTCTGACAGCACTCTGGAAAAAATGGCCCAAATGAAGCCCGCCTTTGATCGCAAATCCGGGTTTGGAACCTTGACGGCTGCCAACTCTACTCCCTTAACAGATGGTTCGGCAGCAGTTTTGCTGGCCAGCGAGGAATGGGCCAAAGAGCGCGGATTGCCAATTCTTGCCTATCTGAGCATGGGAGCAGTTAGTGCCAATGATTTTGCTTCCGGCGATGGCTTGTTAATGGCACCAACCATTGCCGTATCTGACCTTTTGAAACGAGCTGAAATTGGCTTTGGCGATATAGATCTATTTGAAATTCACGAGGCATTTGCCGCCCAGGTTCTATGCACCTTGAAAGCATGGTCCGACCGCAAATATTGCCGCGAAGTTTTGGGGCGGGACAAGGTTTTGGGCAAGGTTCCTGCCGCCAAACTCAATATTAACGGCTCTAGCCTTGCCTATGGGCATCCGTTTGCCGCCACTGGCGCGCGGATTTTAGGCCATACGGCAAAATTACTCAACGAGACCAAAAAGCAACGGGCATTGATTTCGGTTTGTACCGCGGGCGGAATGGGTGTTGCAGCACTGGTCGAGAGGACATAAATTCGATAACTGCAATTTCTCCAAAAACATTAAATTTCAGAGAAATCTATCCGCCGTTCGTCACCAACATAAGAAATATCATTGAGGTGACGGCGGCGGTCAGGGCCAAAATATTTGCCGGTATCAACAAATTCTCGCGGATGCTCGATTACCTCTACCAGACGCAAATATAGATCCCGCGCACATAGGGGTTTGCGTAAAAATTCTGAAATTCCGGCATCTCGCGCCAATACAACCCTTCTTTTTTCCGTAAATGCCGAAAGCATGATTATTGGCACAAATCTGTTTGGTGATTTTTCGTCTGCTCGTAATAATTCAGTTAGCTCAACCCCGTCCAAAGTCGCCAAAGCATAGTCAAATATAGCAATATCAATAGTATGGGTCTTAAATTCTTCCAAAGCTATCGCCCCGTCCCCCGCCTCGCGAATTTTGTTTATGCCAAATCCACGCAACATAGCCCTGATTATTTTTGTCATATAGGGGGATGGATCAGCAACTAATATAGAAATTTCAGACATATCCAGAAGACGCATTTTTTTTACCCTTGTTTTTAGAGGTAATTTTAGCGCTTTGGGCTGGCTGATCTGTAAATAACCAACCACGAACAAACACTTATTCTATGGGCCAGTTAGTGTTGATAATCATGATCTAGCACGTTGACAGGATGCTTCATTGGCCATATGTAAAGGCACGAAATTTTAACAAGGGTGTTTTTATGCCCGTTTTATTTTATAAAGGGCATGGAAATGAAGGTTCGCAATTCACTTCGCGCGCTGATGGGCCGCCATCGCGACAACAAACTGGTGCGCCGCCGTGGCCGCTATTACATTATCAACAAAGTAAACAAGCGCTTTAAAGCACGCCAAGGCTAGACCCCGTAGGCCTAAGAGGGAACTTTTAGGACTAACCATTTTTTGGGAGGCCCTTCTGGCGGCCAAAGGATAGTTGAACAAGAGCTATGATAAAGCAGATATAATATATTTAAGGCCCGCATTCTTGCGAGCCTTTTTTTATGGGTTTTTAATATTTGAAACACCTGAACTGCCAGAACCAAGCGTAGCTTAAAAACAGTTTTAAGCAGCCAAAAGGCGCTCTACCTCATTAACCAGATCATTTAGATGAAAGGGTTTGGACAGCACCGAAGCGTCCTTTAAGGCGTCACTATCAGGGTTCAAAGCAACTGCTGCAAATCCGGTGATGAACATAACCTTCAAATCCGGATCCAGTTCGGTTGCCCGGCGCGCCAGTTCGATACCATCCATTTCCGGCATTACAATATCGGATAGCAAAAGGGAAAACGGCTCTTCTCGCAAGCGCTCATATGCCGATTTGCCATTGTCAAACGACACGACATCAAATCCGGCATTTTTCAAGGCTCTAGTGAGGAACTGGCGCATATCCGCGTCATCTTCTGCCAATAAAATTCTATTCATCTTTTCCTCCGGCCAAAACCAAAAATTATAAAACCGCAAATCGTTGTAACCTACCTGCTCTGCAAATCAAGCAATTACCACCATATTCCACTTCAAAGGGTTGGACAAATCAAACCAATGGAGGCACATTGCAAACCATAAAGACTAAATAACGGCGATAAAAAGGAGGTGACATGCAATCAGATTTTGCCGACAAGCCGGCCTTTGAAACCATTCGCCCCCAAAAGCAAATTTCTCCCTTTGTATTTAATTCCGCCCATTCAGGCACTGATTATCCTGATCGATTCTTAAAAATCACCCGGCTGGACAAATTTTCAATTCGCCAGTCAGAAGATACATATATTGACCAGATTTTTAAACATGCTCCATATCTGGGGGCGCCGCTATTGCGGGCAAATTTTCCCCGTTCTTATCTCGATGTCAATCGCGAACCCTATGAGCTTGACCCGGAAATGTTTTGCGAGCCCCTGCCCGCCCATCATAATACTTCGTCCCAACGGGTTGCCGCCGGTCTTGGAACTCTGGCCAGAATAGTTGCTGAAAACAAACCGATCTACCGCGAAAAGCTCACTCTGGCCGATGCACTAATGCGTATTGGTGGTATTTATAAACCCTATCATTCAACCCTGCAAAACCTGCTAACCCAGACCCTGCATCGCTTTGGCACAGCAGTTCTCATCGATTGCCACTCCATGCCCCCCCTTGCCAACTCACAAAAATCTCTGGCACCCGATATTATTCTTGGCGATAGGTTTGGCACCACCTGCGCACCCGAATTAATTGATGTGACTGAAGAATTTTTTGTAAATAACGGATTTAGGGTTTCTCGCAATCGTCCCTATGCGGGCGGATTTATCACCCGCTCCTACGGCAGACCACGACATGGCATTCACGCCCTGCAAATCGAATTTTCACGCCACCTTTATATGAACGAAACCACCCGACGCCCCAATTCCAATTTCAAAACCATTCAGCGGTTGGCAACAAACCTGATAGATGCACTTATCCGCATGGATTTTGATATTTTAATTCAAAACACCAATTCTTCCAAAAATAATATGGGCAATATCGCAGCTGAGTAAGCAAAAAATAATTACAGCCAAAAGAAAACATGCAAGATACAAAAATAAAATACAAAAAAAGGGTCGCCGAGGCGACCCGAGTCAAGGGAGGAAAATTGGCGGAAACATGTATATAATAAAAACCCGCCAAACGTCATGCCCTTTTGCAACTGAACTGATTTGTTGCTTCAAGCAAGAGAGATAAGCCTGGAATTCAAATATTGACCTGATAGTGTTGCAAAAATGAATCACTGTTTATTTGCCAAACATCATCTTATTTCCAACCAACCAATTGAAACAAAAGAAAATACATGAATATTACAAACAATATTGCCAACCTCCATAATATACCTCTAATTGCTTTTGAAACCACTTTATTAGCCGCAACAAAGGCAGCTGCTGGCATAACCCTGCCCTCCTTTCGCTCTGGCATAAATGTGAAAAACAAGCTTGATGAAGGTTTTGATCCGGTTACAGAGGCTGATCATAATGCCGAACTGGTAATCCGCCAGGTCATCGAAGAAGCTTTCCCCGATCATGCGATTATTGGCGAAGAGCAAGAAACCAAACATACGAATAGCGCGTTCTCATGGATTATTGATCCCATTGATGGCACAAGGTCCTTTATCACCGGCGTTCCTGTCTGGGGCACGTTGATTGGGGTAGCTTATGAGGGGAAAATGTTTGCTGGCATAATGACACAGCCCTTTATTGGGGAAACCTTTATCTCGGTAAATGGAAAAAGCCGCTATTTCCGCTCTGGTGAAGACGAAAAAATTCTGCGCACCAGTAATATAAAAACCCTTGCCCAAGCGCGCATGCTAACCACCACACCGGCCCTTTTCGAGGGCGAAAAACGTCTCGCCTATAATAAGCTGGAACAACAAGTGCGTCTGCCCCGCTATGGCTGCGATTGTTATGCCTATTGTCTTTTGGCATCCGGGGATGTGGATCTGGTGGTTGAGGCCGGCTTAAACATTTATGATATTGCTGCCCTTATACCGATAATAAAAAACGCCGGTGGCACCATAACAAATTTTGATGGCGGACCGGCGGATAATGGTGGTGATATAATCGCTGCCGCCACCCCGGAACTACACAAGGTTGCAATGGAAATAATGGCGCCAAAAAAATAAAATTCGGGTTCAGGCAAAAACTGCAATTGAAAAATCAGAAGGCCTAAAAGGCAAAGTTTCTAAAAATTAAACTTCCTAAAAACCCGTGTCAACGCCACTAATCAGTTGCTTGCTCGGTAATGAAGGCATCAAAAGCAGCAAAAACCTGCTCGCGAATCTGATCATTTTCCATAAAAAGTTCGTGGCGAGCATTGGCTATCACCGCATGGCGCCCCGAACGCATGTTAAGGCCAAGATGCTCGATTGCCCCCGTCGATACAACTTTGTCCCGCCCCGCTGCCAGCATTAAAACCGGAGTTTTTATTTTCTCGGGGAAGTCATAGTTTTCAGCTTTTGACATCGCCCGCATAGCTGCTGCCAGCCAACGAAACGAGGGCGCAGAAATGGCCAGATCAGGCCGCTTTTCATATATATCGACCACCCGCATATAACGGGAAAAATCAGAAGTTAATTCATTTCCGGGAAAGTTTTTACTATTGGGCACCCTGTCATCCTTGCGCCCTACCGACATTTGGCCAAATCCGAAAAAACACAAAATTTCAGCAAAACTTGCCATTCCGGAAAGCCCCAAGGGCAAACTATCCAAAGAAAGCATAGGGGCACTTAAAAAGATCCGCTCAAACATCATCCGGTTGCGCGCCGCCGCCAAAAGAGAAACAAACCCGCCCATAGAATGGCCAACAAGATTAAACGGAGGCGGGCAATCAGGCAGCAATATTTGTGAATGAAAGCTTTCCAGATCGGTAATGTAATCGTCAAATTTTTCCACGTACCCAAGCCGGTGATTGCTCACCAACCTGTCAGACCCGCCCTGACCACGCCAGTCAAAAGTAGCAACATTAAACCCCCGGACTTGAAAATCTGCTATGGTCTCAAAATATTTCTCGATAAATTCGGAGCGCCCATGCACCAGGCAGATAGTGCCTCTGCTTACTCCGGAAGTTTTGGGCCATAGCGCATAGCGCAACCGGACATTATCAATAGTCTTGAAAAATCCGGATTTGGCCCCTTCAGGCATGGGGTTGGAATCAGTTTCACATAATTGCGCACCATATTCACTAACAACATTTGCCATTCACTTCCCCACAACAACCATATTGGCTGATTTTTTTATAAAACCCCTATAGATTTTAAAAACCAGTTTTAAGCAAGCCCCAAGCAATCATCAACAGGGCAAATGATAAATCACCGACTAAATAGCCAACGAACAAAGGCGCATAAATAAAAGCCCGAAACACACCTAAAATATAGTAGGCAAATATAGTAGGCCGGTATTGTGCCAAACGAATTTGACAAAATACCGACCTTAAAAATCACAGAACCCATGCGGGGGGCGGGTGATGGGCACTGTCATTATGTGCATATAAAATGCGTGATCAAACGCCTAGATCGAGTGCACAAATATACAATAGCCCTGCCTGCCTGAACCAATCCCGAGCGGACTGTTCATTTTTCGTTCATCGGCAAAAAATACCTGTCCCTCCCCCCCTTGAAAGCCAAACTTTGCCTCCTACATTTATTGCATCGGCCGGAATGATCCGGCGATCGCGACTTTTTTTATTGGCTTGCCTAATGTTGGGAGCCTTAAGGATTTCGCGCCCATGTTGCTAAAAAACCTTTAACTAGGAGGACATGCCATGCAAACTTTTGATTTTACACCCTTTTACCGTTCCACAGTTGGCTTTGATCGCCTGTTTTCAGCCCTTGATGGCCTGAATATTCAGGAAAGCAAATCCGCTTACCCACCCTATAATATCGAACGCACCGACGATGATAGTTATCGAATAAGCGTTGCGGTTGCCGGGTTTTCAAGGGATGAAATTTCCATTCAAACCAAAGAAAACAATCTGATTATCAAGGGGGGACAATCCGAGCAGGAAGCCACTACCCGTGAATTCCTGCATCGCGGAATTGCCGAGCGCGCCTTTGATCTAAGGTTCCAGCTCGCCGATTATGTGGAAGTGAAAGCAGCAATATTGGAAAACGGCCTTTTGCATCTGGATTTGAAACGCGAATTGCCTGAAAGTCAAAAACCGCGCCAGATTGAAATTAACAGCGAAACCGGGCCGCAAGCCATTGCTGAAAAAATCGCCACTAAAATTGCCAGCAAAGTAAAAGGCAAGGTTGAGGGCAAGAATGCTGTAAATTAAACAGTCCAAAATTGCCACTTGCAATCACCAATTCAGATAAGCAAGTATAAAAAAACCAAACCGATAACTGGCTAATAACCTATGTGAGGCCCCAAAAAAATGCGGGGCCTCATTTTTATCTACCCACTTATATTACATTTGCGTAAAAACATTCTTTTCCCCACCCAATTTCCCCCATGGCGCTTGCTCCAGGGGGCAAAATCTGGCAATGTCAGCATATTAGGACAGTAATGTTGTCTTTTTTGAATGACATTTGTCCATGGTGCACTGCTTAAGAAACAGGCGCGCTACCCCGATTGAAGCGCAAAAATCGAGATTTAATCTACGGTTTTGCTTGATTGGCCAGTGAGAAAATTTTCCTCGCGGGAAGTGGTGATTTAAAAAATAAGCCACTAATACATAAGTTGAGGCGTTTGCCGTCTCGAGCCGCGCGTTTGTTGCGACCCGAGCCAGTATAAATGTCTGCCCCCCTTGGAGTAGGGGCATAAAAACGATAAAGGGCGAAAAAATGACAAATTTTGACAAAATCACCGAGCACGCTAGCAAGATAAACACCCGCCCTGCCGATAAAACGCTTAGCGCTACCTCAAAAAATATTACCGATCAGGGGCGCCCCTCAGCTTGCGGACTTTATAATCCTGCCAACGAGCATGATGCATGTGGATTAGGGCTTGTTGCCAATATTTATAACAAAAAATCCCATGATATTGTTGAAAAAGGCCTCGAAATTCTGGTCAATCTGACCCATCGCGGCGCCGTTGGTGCTGATCCTTTAATAGGCGATGGAGCGGGCATGCTGGTGCAAATGCCCCATCAATTCTTTGAAAAAGTCACCAATTTTGATCTGCCGGCAGCCGGTGATTATGCCGTTGGCATGATTTTTTACCCCAACGACAAAGCCCTTCGTGACCGCTGCAATATTTCTCTTCTTGGTGCCCTTGCCAGCGAGGGGCTGGAAATATTGGGTTCACGCGATGTGCCTTTTGATACTAGCGAACTATCCCAAAACGTCATTTCTACCCAGCCAATAATTGAGCAGGTTTTTATCGCCCGCCCAAAAGATCTGGATGAAGATACCTTCGAAAGAAAACTACTTATTACCAGAAAAGTTATTTCCAACACCATCTATGGCGCTATTCCAGAAGCAGACAGCGACAATGGTTTTTATATGGTCTCGTTTTCCGCCCGCACCATTGTTTATAAGGGCATGTTTTTGGCCTATCAGCTTGGGGCGTTTTATCCCGATCTGGCCGATAAGGATTTCACCTCGGCCTTAGCGCTGATCCATCAGCGTTTTTCTACCAATACTTTCCCCTCGTGGAAGCTGGCCCACCCCTATCGCATGACCGCCCATAATGGGGAAATCAACACTATTCGCGGCAATGTAAACTGGATGGCAGCCCGTCAGGCCTCTGTTGCTTCTGATTTGTTTGGGACAGATATTTCCAAAATCTGGCCTGTTTCCTATGAGGGGCAATCCGATACTGCCTGTTTTGACAATGCGTTGGAATTTTTGGTGCGCGGGGGATATTCTCTTCCCCATGCCGCTATGATGCTGATTCCCGAAGCATGGGCTGGCAATCCATTGATGGACGAAACCAGACGCGCTTTTTATGAATATCATGCGGCATTGATGGAGCCATGGGATGGCCCCGCTTCCATGGCCCTATCCGATGGCAACCAGATTGTGGCCACCCTTGATCGCAATGGTTTGCGCCCCGCCCGCTATTTCGTAACCAAAGACGGTTTGGTTGTTTTGGCTTCCGAGGCTGGCACATTAAATATCCCCGAAGAGGACATTGTGGAAAAATGGCGTCTTCAGCCCGGAAAAATGCTGCTGATTGACCTTGAAGAAGGGCGAATTATTGCCGATGACGAGATCAAACAGCATTTGGCTACAAGCAACCCATATCCAAAATGGCTGGCCCGCACCCAGATTGTTCTCGAAGATTTGCCCGACGTTTTACCCCAGGCCCCCAAAACTTTTGAAAGCCTTCTCGATCGGCAACAGGCGTTTGGTTATACTCAAGAGGATATCAAAGTTTTTCTTACCCCCATGGCTTGCACAGGACAAGAGCCTATTGGGTCCATGGGCACCGACACCCCGATTTCCGCCCTCTCGCAAAAATCAAAATTGCTTTATACCTATTTCAAACAAAATTTTGCCCAGGTAACCAACCCCCCTATTGATCCGATTCGTGAAGAATCGGTTATGTCTCTGGTTTCTTTTATTGGCCCGCGCCCCAACCTGTTTGACCTAAAAGGTCTATCAAGAGTTAAGCGTCTAGAGGTACGCCAACCTATTTTAACCAATGAGGATCTGGAAAAAATCCGCACCATTGGCGATATTGCCGATAACCAGTTCCGCACCACAACCCTTGATATAACCTATTCGCTTAACGGCGATGGTTCGAAAGAAACTGCCAGTTCGGCAATGGAAAACGCGCTGGAAAACCTGTGTCAAAAGGCTGAAAAGCGCGTTCGGGACGGCGATAATATCATCGTGCTTTCCGATCGGTTGGTACGTTCGGATCGCATGGCAATTCCTGCCCTTTTGGCAACAGCTGCCGTGCACCATCACCTGATTCGCAAAGGCCTTCGCACTTCCTCAGGGCTAGTGGTTGAAACAGGTGAAGCACGCGAAGTGCACCATTTTGCGGTTCTGGCCGGCTATGGTGCCGAGGCTATCAACCCTTATCTAGCCTTTGAAACCATTGCCGCCATGCAGGCCGAGGGCAAGCTTCCGCCAGAAGTTGATGAAAAAGAAGTGGTAGAGCGCTATATAAAAGCCGTGGGCAAAGGCTTGCTAAAAGTCATGTCCAAAATGGGTATTTCCACCTATCAATCCTATTGCGGGGCCCAGATTTTTGATGCGGTTGGCCTATCGCAAGAATTTGTCGATCGCTTCTTCTTTGGCACAGCTTCTTCCATCGAGGGTGTTTCCTTGAATGAAGTGGCCAACGAAACCAAACGCCGCCATGATTGGGCCTTTGGCGACAAGCTTTCCCTGCGCCGATCGCTAGAATTTGGGGGCGAATATGCTCTGCGCACCCGCGGGGAGGCCCATGCATGGAACGCAACTTCCGTCACCCAACTCCAACATGCAGTAAGAGCAAATTCGAGTGAGCAATACCAAGAATTTGCCAACAATATAAATTCCAGTTCTAAAGCAGCGCTAAATATCCGCTCGCTATTTCGCATTCGCGACGCATCCGAGCTTGGCCGCAAGCCCATAGATATATCTAAAGTTGAACCGGCAAAAGAAATTGTCAAGCGCTTTGCCACCGGCGCCATGTCCTATGGATCCATCAGCCGCGAGGCCCATTCCAATCTGGCCATAGCCATGAATTCCATGGGCGCAAAATCCAACACTGGCGAGGGTGGCGAAGAACCGGACAGGTTCGTGCCTAAAAAGAATGGCACCTCCATGCGCTCGGCAATCAAGCAGGTGGCATCAGGTCGTTTTGGCGTAACAGCTGAATATCTGGCCAATTCCGATATGATCCAGATTAAAATGGCTCAAGGGGCCAAGCCCGGCGAGGGCGGACAATTGCCCGGTCACAAGGTTGATGCAGTAATTGCCAAAGTGCGCCATTCCACCAAAGGAGTGGGGCTTATTTCGCCGCCCCCCCACCATGATATTTATTCAATCGAAGATCTGGCCCAGCTGATTTATGATTTGAAAAACGTCAATCCCAAAGCCGATATATCAGTGAAACTGGTTTCTGAAGTCGGGGTTGGCACTGTTGCCGCCGGTGTTACCAAAGCCCGAGCCGACCATATCACCATTTCAGGATTTGATGGCGGCACCGGCGCTTCACCACTTACTTCGATAAAAAATGCCGGCTCCCCATGGGAAATAGGCTTGGCTGAAACCCACCAGACATTGGTGCTCAATAAATTGCGCTCGCGGGTGGCTTTACAAGTTGATGGCGGTCTAAAAACCGGTCGCGATGTGGTAATTGGCGCCCTGCTGGGGGCCGATGAGTTCGGTTTTGCCACCGCACCCCTGATCGCTTCGGGCTGTATCATGATGCGCAAATGCCATCTCAACACCTGTCCAGTCGGCATTGCTACCCAAGATCCGGTTTTGCGACGCCGCTTTACCGGCAAGCCCGAACATGTAGTCAATTATTTCTTTTTTGTGGCTGAAGAAGTTCGTCAGATTATGGCCTCTCTCGGCTTTACCTCCATTAACGAAATGGTTGGCCAGATCGAAGTCCTTGATCAGAAAAGGGTCACAGATCACTGGAAGGCCCAGGGTCTGGACTTCTCGAAATTGTTCTTTAATCCGCAAATGGGTGATGATGTGGGTATATTCCACACCCAAACCCAAGAACATCATCTTGAAGAAATTCTGGATCAAAAGCTCATAAGAGAAGCAGCTCCTGCCCTTAATGACAAAACTCCGGTAAAAATAACCACCACCATCAACAATACCGACCGCACGGCCGGCACCATGCTTTCCGGTAAGGTTGCAGCAAAATTTGGCCATGATGGTTTGGCCGAGGATAGCATCCACATCAAACTAAATGGCACCGCCGGACAATCTTTTGGCGCCTGGGTTGCCCGTGGCATAACCATGGAGCTTGAAGGTGAGGCCAATGATTATGTGGGCAAGGGACTTTCGGGCGGTAGGTTGATAATTTACCCCTCCAAAAACGCCAAAAATATTGTGGCGGAAAAATCTATTATCGTTGGCAATACGGTATTATACGGCGCCGTAGAGGGGGAATGTTATTTCCGCGGAGTAGCTGGCGAGCGTTTTGCGGTCAGAAACTCCGGAGCCATCGCCGTTGTCGAGGGAGTTGGTGATCATGGCTGCGAATATATGACTGGCGGTATTGTTGCCGTACTTGGCGGCACTGGCCGCAATTTTGCTGCCGGAATGTCGGGCGGCATCGCCTATGTCATGGATGAAAGCGGTACCTTTGCCAACCGCTGCAATCTCTCGATGGTCGAGCTTGAGCCGGTTCCAGAAGAAGACGAATTGATGGAGCGCCATCACCATCAGGCAGGCGATATCGAACATCACGGCCGCGTCGATATTACAGGTGATATGACCCGCCATGATGAAGAGCGGTTGCATCAATTAATTTCAAACCATTTGAAATATACCGGTAGTGACAGGGCAAAAACTATTCTGGATGATTGGGAGACCTATCGACCAAAATTCGTCAAAGTAATGCCGGTGGAATATCGCCGCGCCTTGCTGGAAATTGAACAGGCGGCACAAAGCCGCAATCAAAAACGTGCCAGATAGAGGGAAATCATCATGGGAAAAGTAACAGGATTTCTTGAAATCGAACGCCGCGAACGCTCTTCACGCTCCGCTGCCGATCGTATCCGCAATTATAAAGAATTTGTCATTCCGCCCAGCCAGCAGGAATTGCGCAATCAGGCTGCCCGCTGCATGGATTGTGGCATTCCATTTTGCCATGATGCTGAAGGGTTACGCGGTTGTCCGGTCAATAACCAGATCCCCGACTGGAATGATCTGGTCTATAATGGCAACTGGAAACAGGCTTCGGCAAACCTGCATTCCACCAATAATTTCCCCGAATTTACCGGCCGCATCTGTCCCGCACCCTGCGAGGCATCTTGCACTCTAAATATCATCGACGAGCCGGTAACCATCAAATCCATCGAATGCGCCATTGTCGACAGAGCATGGCGCAAAGGCTGGATCCGGCCCGAGATTGCAAAGAATAAAACCGGCAAAAAAATCGCCGTAATCGGTGCTGGACCTGCGGGCATGGCCTGCGCACAGCAATTGGCCCGCGTTGGCCACAAGGTGCATTTAATTGAAAAAAATGCCAAGGCCGGTGGCTTGCTTCGCTATGGAATTCCCGATTTTAAAATGGAAAAACACCATATTGATCAGCGAGTTGCCCAAATGGAACTCGAGGGCGTCAAATTTATTTACAACACCAATGTTGGTATAGATATCAGCACCAAAAAACTCTTGAAAAAATATGATGCCATTATTTTGACCGGCGGCTCTGAGAAACCCCGCGATCTGCCCATCGAGGGGCGCAATCTTGCTGGCGTGCATTTTGCCATGGAATTTTTGCCCCAGCAAAATCGACGCGTTTCCAATGAAAACATTGGAGAGATTGAACCCATTCTGGCTTCGGGAAAACATGTGGTCGTAATCGGGGGCGGTGACACCGGATCTGATTGCATTGGCACTTCCATCCGTCAGGGCGCGCTTGGGGTTACCCAGCTCGAAATCATGCCCATGCCACCAGAACATGAAGACAAACAATTATCCTGGCCCAACTGGCCTTTGAAATTGCGCACATCCTCGTCCCACGACGAAGGGGCAAACCGCGAATTTGCCGTTATGACCAGCCGTTTTACTGGCAAATCCGGCCATATTTCAAACCTTGACTGCGTTCGGGTTGATGAAAAATTCAAGCCCGTTGCAGGGTCTGAATTCACCCTGAAGGCTGATTTGGTATTGTTGGCCATGGGCTTTGTTGCCCCAATCTATGCCGGATTGCTGGAAAATCTGGGCGTTGATCTGGATGAGCGCGGCAATGTTTTGGCCAATACCAATGAATATAAAACCTCGCATCCAAAGGTCTTTTGTGCCGGTGATATGCGACGTGGACAATCTCTGGTGGTTTGGGCAATACGTGAAGGGCGCCAAGCTGCCCGGGCAGTGGACATCGAGTTGATGGGCACCAGCAACCTGCCAAAATAATCTGGCTAGCCAGCCACAACAAACCTGGGGTCAGGACCTAAGCTGTCAAAAAATACCGGAGCCGTTCTGCAATTATTGTGGAACGGCTTCTATTTCTTCTTCTGTTGCACCCAGGTCAATTCCAACTCCAAATTCATCCGCCCGCCCAACTGGAGCCTGCATTAGAAGTTCTATATCAATTGCCTCTGGCACTCCACCTTGCCGGGGAGCCAAAACCAGTTCCATCGCCCGCACCGGCTCAAGGGTAAGTGGCACCACAGCCCCGGCAACCTGCAAAAGCCTAAACTGCCCATTGCCCTGAAATGGCGGACGAACCATGCTCAAGCCATCCGTACCCTCAAGAGGGTCAGCCACAGCAACGCTAACCTGCCCCCCGCTATAATAGGGGCGCATAGTCTGGTTTATATAAAAGACCAATTTGTTAGAGCCAGCAGAAGAAAAATGAATACCATCATTCTTGCGCATGATTTCTTCTTCCCCCTTCAAATTTGGCCCCATCAAAGAATAGCTTCCATCAACGCTGGCATAGCGGTCATAAATATCGACAAATTCCACCCCGCCAGTGAATGCTGCCAAACGCTGGATAGCGCTTATTTCGCCTATTTGGGAGGAAAAAGTTGCATTGCGCATCGGGGGTAAACCAACCCAGATCACCGGTTTGTTGGCGGCCCGAAATTGCCCCAAAAACTCGTCAATCCTTTGGCGATAAAGTATCTTCCATTCATTGGAAAGCGGGCGCACCTGCCCTATGGCCTGACGGTCATTTATACCGATAATAACCACCGCCAAATCAAAACTGTCGCTAGCTATTTCTTGTGCGACGGCGCTGTTCCAGTCAAAAAAATCATCCCTGACAAAACCTGATGATCCAACGCCGCGCCCCACTACAATCAAATTTGGATCTTCAAAAAACTCACGTTGAAAAGCCTTGGCCAAATCAATAGCCATGGAATCACCAAAAATGGCTAGTCGGGTTGCCCCTTCTGTTTTTTCTACAATATCGGCAATCTTGGCGACCGGTTCAGCCACAACGTCATGGGGCTCGCTGGAATGGGGAGCAGGCGCAGGAGTTCGTCTTATCTGGGTTGGCGTTGTTTCTTCTGGTGGGCCAAACAGCAAATCAAACAAAGTGCGCGATTGTGCCACCTCTATACTTGTATTTACCTTTACATTCTGAGCCAACGCCGGCCCCAAAACCAGCGGAAAAAACATCGAAAAAGCTGACAATATAGCCAGCAAAGAAGTTTGCTTAAACCTCATCCCGCTTCTCCTGATTTTTATTAGGCCTCAAAACATTAAACCCATGCCACCGAACTAATCCACAAAAACCCGAAACTTGCCCCCATTATGGACCCAAAAGTTGCAAAGCTTCAAGGGTAACAAAACCATCGGCAACCATTGAGAGCGATAATTGAAACTTTTGATAGGCTGCCTGGGTAATTGGGCCGATAAATCCATCAATCCTGCCGCTATAAAACCCCAAATCCGCCAGCCGCTGCTGAATCTGCAATCTTTGTTCACGATTGGGAAATTTTGTCTGGCGCGGCCAATCGGAGATAAAATTCTGCCCTCCCTTTAGCCTATCACTCAAATGGGCCACGGATAAAGCATAGGAATCACTGGCATTATAGGACTTGAGCACCAGATAGTTTTTAGTCATCAAAAATTTTGGCCCCTTGTTTCCGGTAGGAACATAGAGAAAAACTTGCTGGTCAAGATCCATAAACTTCCTGCCTGCAACCCTTTTCACTCCAAGATCGACAAAAAAATCAATGCGGCGCATTTGCTGCCGGGAAGCGAGAGTATAGTCAAAATCAGCTGGCAATATTACTTCATAGCCCCAATCAACGCCACTCTGATAACCAAATGATTTCAACAATGTTGCAGAAGTCGCAAGGGCATCGGCCAAGGATTTGTTAACATCAACCAAACCATCGCCATCACCGTCAACACCATTGGCCAGAACAACACTTGGCAAAACCTGCAAATGCCCCATGGCACCGGCCCACGAGCCAATTAACGAACTGGCTGGAGTGCCGTTTTGCACCAGCTTTAAAGCCGCTATAAGTTCTTTTTCATCCAAAAGTACCCTGCCCCTTTGAGCATAAACCAACGACGCCAGCGAGGGAATGATTGGTTTCACAATTCCCCTGTTTTCCAGCACCTCCCCATAATTGGTCTCTATTCCCCAAATCGCCGCCAGCAAAAATGGATCAACCCCATAGCTTTCACCTATGGCATTCAATAGCTGCCGGTTTTTTTCTATCGCTGCAAATCCATGCTCAATACGATCGCTTGAAACCCTGGTTTCAATATATTGCCAGATTGGCGTTGAAAATTCGGGCTGGGCGACAATCCTTTCCCATATTTCAGGATTGTGCTCGATTTCTCCCATTACCTGCCGGTAAATAGCCCGCGACACCCCGCTTGCAACAGCCTTGCTTTCAAAATCTTCGATGAATTTTTTAAAGCTTACACCCTGATCAGCAAAACCCGTTCCTGTTCCAAAAACAAACATGAAAGCGCCAACCATTAGCAGACGAAAAAATCTATAGATGCCACTAAATTGCAAAGTCAAAACTCCCGTTAAAAATCCGCTCGCATTTATCATGAATATCAGAGGTCAAATCCGGACTAGCGATTTCTTTTTTGCAGTCTGTCTTCCCATTCAAATGCGCTGGTTATGATCCCCGTTAGATCATCGAGTTTTGGCTTCCAATGCAATTTGGACCGGATTAAATCAGCACTGGCAACCACAGAGGCCGGATCACCGGCCCGCCGCGCCACTTCACGCACTTCAAAATCCTTTCCCGACACCTGTTTAACCACATCAATTACCTGACGAACCGAATATCCACGACCATATCCACAATTCATCGTAGCGTTGGTTTTGTTGATTTTAAGGTAATCGAGTAATAGGGCATGGGCATCGACCAGATCACTAACATGAATATAATCTCGCACCCCTGTTCCGTCCGGCGTATCAAAATCAGTGCCAAAAATATTCATATGATCGCGCATTCCCAGCGCCGCCTGTGTTGCCACCTTTATCAAATGAGTGGCACCAGCGCTTGATTGGCCAGTCCGCCCTTTTGGATCGGCACCCGCAACATTGAAATAGCGCAAAACCCCATAATTCATCTCATGGGCTGCCGCCACATCGGCCAACATCCATTCACTCATCAATTTGGAGCGCCCATAGGGCGACATGGGAGCCAGCTCATTATCCTCAGCTACATTGCCCAATCCTGGCATGCCATAGACCGCCGCCGTAGAAGAAAATACAAACCGCTCGACGCCCCCCTTTACCGCAGCTTCCAGCAAATTGCGGGTGTTGGCAGTATTGTTGGAATAATATTTAAGCGGGTTTTCAACTGATTCCGGAACTATGATCGAGCCGGCAAAATGAACGATTTGATCAATTTTATGGGTTTTTATCAGCTTGGAAACAAATTCAGTATCAGCAATATCCCCTTGGGCAAAAATCGCCCGCTGATCAATAGCCCAGTCAAAACCAGTGCTAAGATTATCAATAACCACCGTTGCTATATCTGCATCAACCAGAGCTAAAACCATATGCGAGCCAATGTACCCCGCACCTCCAGTAACCAAAGTTGCCATTATTTTGCTCCATATGTACTAACGCCAAATGTTTATCTGCCGCCACTATCAGGCCTATAGGAAAAGACATTAAGCAAATTGAATTAAATTATATTTAGAGTCATAGCCTAAGCACATAACAAAGAAGTTTAAAATTCAGGTATAGGTGAATTGAAATTGCCAAAAAAAGTTAGAATCGCTGTTTTCCCAGTTGCCGGTCTTGGCACCCGTTTTTTGCCGGCAACAAAAGCCATGCCCAAAGAAATGCTCCCTGTTGTTGACAGGCCCCTTATTCAATATGCAGTTGATGAGGCCAAGGAAGCGGGTATCGAGCATTTTGTTTTTATTACCGGACGAAACAAGGGGGTGATCGAAGATCATTTTGATCGCCAGTTCGAACTGGAAGAAACCCTGAAAAAACGCAATAAACTCGAAGCACTAAAAGAGTTGCAAGATGATTTGCCCATTGCCGGACAAACCAGCTTTACCCGCCAGCAAGAGCCGCTGGGCCTTGGCCATGCGGTATGGTGCGCCCGCGATTTGGTTGGCAACGAGCCATTTGCCCTTCTATTGCCTGATATGTTGCTAAAGAGCGATCCGGGGGTGCTTACCCAGATGATTACCGCCTATGAAAACACCGGTAATAATATCATCGCTGTTGAAGAAACCGCCCCAGAGGACGTTTCTTCCTATGGGGTTGTTTCCCGTGGTCAAGGGCCGGATTCTGGTTTTGAAATCACCGGAATGGTGGAAAAACCAGCTCCCGAAGATGCTCCCTCAAATCTAATTATTTCTGGCCGCTATATTTTACAACCTGAGATTTTTAAACTGATAGCTCAGCAACCAAAGGGCGCTGGTGGTGAAATACAGATAACCGACGCAATGCACAAATTGATGGAACATCAAGGGTTTACGGGAGTTAAATATAGTGGTCGCTCGTTTGATTGTGGATCAAAGGTCGGTTTTTTGACCGCCAATATTGTTTTTGCCCTTGATCGCAAGGATATTTCCCACGATTTTATGAAAGAGCTGCAAACCGTAGCTACCAAAACCGGCGGCAGCTAAAAACAAAATCTCTTAATAACCTAAAGCTAAAAACACTGTTTTTTAGCGCGAAATCTTTAGCCCCACCGTTGCCAAATGCTGATATTCGGCTTGAGCGGGTAATCTTTGGCTCCAAGTATAAATATAATCGACATTTAACGCCACATTGCGATTAATGGCTAAATCAGCCCCCGCACCGGCCGTATATGTGGTTTGGGTTTCAGTACCACTTACCGGCAACACCCAAGCTCCTGATGCTAAAGCACGCAAACTAAATGTCGGACTTAATTGCCAACCAAGATTGATATTCGCACCATAATCAATTGAAGCAGGGCGCGAGTTGGTGGCATCAGCCTCAGTTAGCGTGGTAGTAAATTGTGCACCGGCGCTAACGGCTGAATTTGGAGAATAATTTATATCGGCCCCAAAAACCGTTGCTCCCAATTGTGTAAGGGAAGCCGCATCAAAACTGCGCAATTGATAACCGACAGAGAACTCTGAAACCAACACATCACGCCAGTTTACTTCCACTCCACCTCTTGCTCCAAAATTCCAGCCATCCAGTTTCAAACCGCCTAGAACATTGGCCCTATCATACCATCTGCGCGTCAAATCCACCTCGACAAAGCCGATAAAATTTGGGGTTAGCTCATAAGAGGTTCTTAAACTTGTCCCCAGTCCGACAAAATTCCTATCGGAATTATCTTGCTCGATATTACCGCTCAGCAATGTTGGTGTTTGCACCTGTCTTTGCAATTGTGCAGTGCCCAAAACACCAAAGCGACCAAACTGACGCCCAAGCCCAAGCTGAGAATTCAATCCAATTTGCCATGGCAATTGCACAATATTCGCCGCCACACCCGGAGCATTCACATCCCCCTGACTAAAATTGGCATTAATAGCAGATGTTAGCAGGGTAACTGAATCAAGCGCATATTCCCCCCCATAAACCAGACCAACCTGTTCAACCCCTGCAAATTGTCCATCCCTAATAGAAGAGGCAGCATCTGCACTAATATAAAAGGCAGCATCTGCGGCCAATGAAAACTGGCTCCTAAGGCCAATATTTGTTAGCGAAAACTCTGGTGTTAGCCTTAAGGTGTTTTTTTGAGCTTCTGTTCCAACAGCCCGGCTGGCGCTCAAGCCAATTGACCAGTCAATTTCAAAAAACGGATTATATGCTTCGCGCCCCCTATTAGCTACTGTAGCAGTAGGAGAAGCAACTACCGGAGCAGCAACTACTGGAATATGTGGAACGCCATCATCATTATTCTCCAGAGTTGAAACGGGTAATAAACCACGCACATCAAGCGCTGTGCACCCCCCTACACATCCTGTTGAATAATCTCCCAATTCCGCATCGTCCACTACAGGCAAAGGGGTGATATTGTTGCCATACACATCCACCCTATATCCCAAACCATATAATAGCGGGTTTGAAGAATAGGAGCCATCCCCGGCTATAAGTACGCTAGTCTGGGCAATTGCAGAACCATTAATGGCAACAGCTAAAACAAAGGTCGAAATGAGGGTTAAAATTCCATGCAGCGGTTTTTTTGAAATTTTCAAACCGCAACAATTACCAATATGAAAGAAAATGTTTGAATTAGTCGTCATAAACGGGCTGTCCGGTGCGGTTTTTACTTTTTCTTAACCTCTCATTTTATGGTTAACCAAATCTTATCAAATAGCCCTGTCATTGAAATAAAAACTAAATGTTAACCCTTTCGCTTAAAGGAAAATTTCCCAACCCTGAGGCATATTTGGAACCACAAATAGCAATAAAATCATTTCAGGGTTGGAACAAATATGGATCTGGCGACCATCATAGGAATTATCGGAGGTGCGGCATTTATTGCCGCCGCCATCTTGCTAGGCGGATCATTCAGCCAGTTTATGGATGGCCCGTCGGTGATGATCGTTATTGGCGGTGGCGTTGCTGCTACATTGATCCGCTTTCCCCTTGCCGGGATTGTTCAGGCATTTTCCACCGGCGGAAAAGTCGCGTTTTCCCACAAAAAAATCGAACCCCGTGAAATTCTCGATAAAATTGCCGAAATGGGCGATATCGTTCGAAAAACCGGACCTTTGGGTCTGGAGGGTATTGAGCTTGATGAGCCGAACCTGAAAAAAGGTGCCCAATTTATCGCCGATGGCTATGATCTCAAATTCATCAAAGAATCCATGGAATTAGCCAGAGATCAATATTTAACCCGCCTTTCAGAGGGGCAAAGGGTATTTAAAGCCCTTGGCGATGCCGCCCCGGCCTTCGGGATGATTGGCACCCTTGTCGGGCTGGTGCAAATGTTGGCCAATATGGACGATCCTTCAAAAATTGGCCCCGCCATGGCCATTGCTTTGCTAACCACCCTTTATGGTGCTATTCTGGCCAACCTCGTTTGCCTGCCCATTTCTGACAAGCTGACCTCAAAACTGGGATTTGAAGAAATAAATCAAACACTTATCATTGATGGCATAACAGCCATTAGAGATGGGAAAAGTCCGGCATTAATCCGCGAAATGCTGATTGCCTATCTTCCCGAAGCCCAACAATCAGCCCTGATTGCCGAAGAAGAAGCGGCATAGAATATGGCACGCAAAGTCGTACAGCCCGATGGCTTGCCCGAATGGCTACTTACTTTTGCCGACCTGATGTCGATTCTGGTGGTGTTTTTTGTTCTATTGATTTCATTTTCAATTCAGGACAATGAAAAACTCCAAGTCGTTGCCGGTTCGGTCAAAGATGCTTTTGGCATCCGTGTTGTAGAACAGCGCGCCGGCGTTGTGGAACGCGAAGGTAATCCCCAGCGCGACTATTTAAAACGTCTTTCTGTGGTGGAAAATGAAGACAACACCGAATTTTCCAATGAAAGAAACGACGAAAACCAAGCGCAGGGACCAAACGCCAATACCTTCAAAATTCCATCCAATGAAATTGAAGAAACCGCGCGTTTTTCTTTGGCCTCGGCAACCTTGCGCCAAGCATGGCAGGAATTGCCAGACATAACTTCCATTTCCGATAATTTGATTTTGCAAGAAACCAAAGAAGGGCTGAATATTATAATCGCCGACCAAGAAGGGCGGCCAATGTTCCCCGAAGGATCTAAATATCCCTATGAAGTCACCCGCAAAGCCATTGCCACCATTGCTCCGATATTAGCTCAATTGCCAAACCAGATCAGAATTGCCGGCCATACTGCTGCGGGTTCTGTTTATCTCAACCCACGCTATGGAAAATGGGAATTATCCAGCGATCGCGCCAACGCAGTCCGGGCAATTCTTGAAGAATTCGGATTGAATTCTGATCGCATATATTCGGTAGTGGGCCAAGCAGACGCAGATCCATTCTTCCCCAACAATCCTTATCTGGATGCCAACCAGCGGGTATCAATATTGATAATGAACGAAGACCCACCAGTCCCCCCCGAACTACAGCCATAACTTAAAACAGAATGCTGCTACAAGCAGAATGCTGCTACAAATAGGGCGCTGCTAAAAACAGGCTCAATTCCAAATAGGGTACGGTTACTAGGGTCAGGACCTGTTAAATTCGCTTCATTCTGTTTAAAAGAGGGTGTTTAGATAAGGCGAAACGGTGCGAGATAATGTAAGTACCTTTTGAGCACCTATTTGCTTTAGATGAATATCATGTTTTAAACCCGAAAGGGCGCTCATTTTAAACCCGAAAGGGCGCTCCTGGATTTTGCTTTATGAATACGTTTCAAACCCTTGAATAGTATATACTATACTTCATGTTTGCGCCTATTCATAAAACAAAATCCAGTGGCGCAGAATAAATGAATTTAACAGGTCCTGACCCTAATTCATCCGGTTTCTGTGCGTTTTTCTTCGGCTGAAACCACTTCCAGCATCGCACCCTTGCTGCCCACAACCCTGACACGATGCCCCGCCGGCAATTCCGGGCCAGTGACGCGCCAAACACTTTCACCAAGCTCCATACGACCGGTTTCTCCGACAATCGGCTCGCTCAAAAACCCCTCTTTTCCCAAATGACGCTCAGTCCTCTTGTTCAAATGCGGGGAATCAGTTTCCGGAGGGGATCGGCGGCGAATTTTTATCCAGGCTATCAAAAACAGCAGGGAAAGCGATCCAAATAATGCAAACTGAAACGGCTGCGATAGTGGGTTGACCATGGTAAACAGACCAGTAATTATCGCCGCCCCCCCTAGCCAAACGAACACACCGCCAGGAGCAACCAATTCAATCGCCAACAAAACAAGCCCGCCAACAATCCACGACCATGCTCCAAATTCGGCAAAGAAACTTAACAAATCCATTTATTCACTCCCTTGTCGATGTTCAGTTCAAAGTTTTCAGGCGATCAAATATACTTTTTATACGTTTGGTTTTTTGCCACGCAACTAACCTGTGGCGCCTGATCGGTTAGCAATATTTGATTAATTTACCAACGCTTATCAGTTGCCAAAAACTATTAGTTTCCTGCGCTTGGCGGACGGCCTCCGCGAGATTTTTTGGGCGCATTTTCAGACCCGAATGCTTCCTTGGCAATTTCTCCAATGCCGCCAATAGCCCCGATAACACTTGCCGCTTCCAGTGGTATCATCAGCACTTTCTGGTTTGGTGATTTGGCAATACTTTCAAGGGCTTTGATATAATTATTGGCAACAAAATAATTGATTGCCTGCACATCACCGGCCGCAATAGCTTCAGAAACCATTTTTGTCGCCAATGCTTCGGCTTCCGCTGCCCTTTCGCGTGCTTCAGCATCACGAAACGCTGCCTCGCGTCGCCCTTCAGCTTCCAACACCTGAGATAATTTCAAGCCCTCCGCCTCCAAAATAGCGGCCTGTCTTGCGCCCTCTGATTCAAGAATTGTCGCCCGTTTTTCGCGCTCTGCCTTCATTTGACGTCCCATGGATTCAATCAAATCTTTTGGCGGATCAATATCCTTGATTTCAATGCGGGAAATTTTTACCCCCCACGGAGAAACCGCCTCGTCAACAACCCTTAGCAACCGAACATTTATTTCGTCACGGTTGGATAATAATTCATCCAGATCCATAGACCCCATGACTGTACGGATATTGGTCATGGTCAGGTTGAGAATTGCATGCTCGAGCCGCGCCACTTCATAGGCAGCAGAGGGCGCATCAACGATCTGATAAAATGTCACCCCGTTGGCAGTAACGGTCGCATTGTCTTTGGTGATAACTTCCTGATGGGGCACATCCAATACCTGCTCCATCATATTCATTTTTCTACCGACACTATCAACAAACGGCACGATAAGATTAAGACCCGGCTTTAGGGTGCGTGTATAACGGCCAAAGCGCTCAATAGTAAAATTGAACCCCTGGGGAACAATTTTGGTCCCCGCAAACAAGACCAGAATGAGTAAAACGCCCAGCGTGATTAACGTGATGCTAAGACCATCCATGCCATTTCCTCCAAAAATTATTTTCTCTTTTAACTTAATGATGAAAGCCCAATATGCAACAGCAACAAAAAAGTTAGTGGCGTTGATTTTTTGTCCGGCTTAGCGAACTCAAGCTACAAAACAGCGCAAAACCGGCATTTTTTAGCCAAAACTCCGCATATTGCTCAAAAAACTCTCATATTTCTCAAATTGAGTCTCTTACCAGTCTATAGCTATTTCTCAAAAATCAGTATTAATTTCTGGTTCCATACACCTGACAATTTATCTAAGGTGTTTTGTAGAGCTTGGTTTATCAAAGTTCGCTAACAACAAAATTAGCAACAGGAGAGAAACTTATGAACCCGTTAATAAAAACAGCACTGATGGGGTCAATAATCGCTGCCGGCTTGGCAAGTATTACTCCCGCTATGGCCCAGTATCAGTTGACTATATTGCATACTAACGATTTTCATGCCCGCTTTGAACCTATCAGCAAGTATAATGGCCCCTGCTCCATTGAAGATAATGAAGCAGGTGAATGTTTTGGCGGCTCTGCCCGCTTGTTAACCGCCATTGAAGACGCACGCGAGCGCTCTGACAATTCCCTTCTTTTGGATGGCGGCGACCAGTTTCAAGGAACTCTCTTCTATACCTATTACAAAGGTCGCTTCACTGCCGAAATGATGAACCGCCTCGGCTATGACGCCATGACCGTTGGCAACCATGAATTCGATGATGGTCCCGAAGTTTTGCGCGGCTTTATGGATTCGCTAAATTTCCCGGTTCTTATGTCCAACGCCGATGTTTCCGCCGAGCCGTCCTTGGCTGGAGTATTGCAAAAATCTACTGTCCTAGAACGCAATGGAAGAAAGATCGGCCTGATAGGTCTTACTCCACAGGATACGGGCGATCTGGCCAGCCCCGGCAAGAACGTAACTTTCTCTGATCCAGTTCCAGCCGTACAGGCCGAAGTTGACCGCCTGACCGCCGAGGGCGTGAACATAATTATCGTCATGTCCCATTCCGGATATCTGGTGGATCTTGATGTTGCCGCCAGAACTACCGGCGTAGATGTTATCGTTGCCGGCCACTCCAACGCCTACCTGTCAAATGTTGCAGAAAATGCCGATGGCCCCTACCCGACAATGGTTGGCAATACGGCAGTTGTTTCAGCCTTTGCCTATGGCAAATTTCTTGGCGAGCTCAATACAACCTTTGATGATGATGGCAATTTGATCACAGCCACTGGTGAACCGTTGATCATGGATGCAAGCGTTATCGAGAACGCATCGGTGAAAGATCGCGTAACCGAAATGGCTGCTCCCCTTGAGGGAATCAGACAACAAGTTGTTGCTCTGGCCTCAGCCAATATTGATGGGGATCGCTCTGTCTGTCGTCTGCAAGAATGTGAAATGGGCAATCTGGTAGCAGATGCCATGCTTGATCGTGTAAAAGAGCAAGGCATAACTATCGCCATCCAAAATGGGGGTGGACTTCGCGCTTCCATTGATTCTGGTGAAGTTACCATGGGCGAAGTATTCATGGTTCTACCCTTCCAGAACACCCTTTCCACATTCTATGTCAGTGGCGCAACAGTTATTGAAGCGTTAGAAAATGGCGTAAGCCAGGTGGAAGAAGTAAAAGGGCGTTTCCCCCAGATTGCCGGACTGCAATTTGATTGGGATCCAAGCATTGCCCCCAACGAGGGTCGTATAACCGAGGTTCGCGTTCAAAAAAATGGCGAATGGGTACCAATTGACCCCGATGCAGAATATGGAATCGTTTCCAACGATTATGTTCGCAACGGTGGCGATGGCTACAGAATGTTCGATGATGCCGCCAATGTTTATGATTACGGCCCGGATCTGGCCGAAGTCGTTGCCCAATATTTGGGACGCTCAGAAGGTTATACCCCCTATGTGGATGGCCGCATCGTCCAGAAATAAACTGGCATAAAAAACAACTACAACCTCGGGGTTTTTGCTCCGGGGTTTTATTTCTTCAAATGTTTTTATCTGTCATTATTCTACGGTTAACGATATATTCACCATGTTCTCGACGCGCAGGCCAAAAATAATATATTATGATTTTATGGCCAAAAAACTCTATAAATCCACCCTCTATCATCTCATTGAAGCAGGGCAATTAGCTCGCTTTGCGCTGCAACGCCCATTGCCAGCCATGGGAATCTGCGCAGGCGATGACGCGATAATTTTAGCTCTGAAAGCAAAAAAATCTCTAAGTGATGATCAACTTTGTGCCAAAACCGGCTTAACCCCCTATACGCTTGAATTGCGCGTAAACCGCCTGCTTTCCTTATCCTATATCAAGCGCGATTTTTCTTCTTCTAATGGAAGGCCAACAACACGGTTATCCAAAAGCGGGCGAAAATTACAAAAAAGACTTATTTCCCAATGGCACGAAATGCAGGACGCCCTGATGGAAGATTTGCAAGAAGATGAAAAAAAAATCCTGAAAAAAATCCTGAAAAGATTTTCCAATATTCTTTCGCTTTAACTTCAATAGTTGCACCACAAGGTTTGCGGCCATAAACTTGCAGCGTTGGAATTTTAACTCGCGTCCTCTAAAAGCTCGACAGCGGCGGATTTAAAAATCAGAAATATCGGCTGCCCGGCTTCAATATTCATTTCATTTGCTGTACGCGAAAGAATTAGCGAACTCACCAACTGCCCCTCGATACTAATTTCCACCAACACCTGAGATCTAGGCAGATTGAGCAATCTGACAACCCGCCCAACCAAAGCATTGCGCGCACTTATTGCGCGCGGTTTTTGAAATGCCAAAATCAAATCGCGCGCCCATAAACGCAACTGCACCTTATCCTTTACCTTAAAATTACCCCTGGCAATTTCCACCTTTTGCTTGCCCACCTGCACAATAGCAATGCCCCCGCTCTCAATAGAGGCAACATAACCACCAAGTACACTTGAAATGGCCATCTCTTTGGTTGCCAGCGGTGTGTCGTGCAATATTTTTGCCGCACTTCCAGCACCTGAAATTTTGCCACTTTCCATACGGGCAAAGGTTTCTGTCAAACGGGAAGCCTCTTCAAAGCCATGGGTCACATAAAGCACCGGAATTTGTAGTTTGGGTAATAGATTGGCCAGCAATTGCAAAATTTTTGTTCTTGATTGCCCATCAAGCGCACTAAGAGGCTCGTCCATCAATAATAGTTTAGGCTTGCCAACCAATGCTCTGGCCAGCATAACCCGTTGTTGCTCTCCCCCCGAAAGTCCCGAAACCGGACGCTCCAGCAAACTGGTACAACCTATTTCCTCCAGCAGGTTATAATCCAGCTTCTCTCCCCTGGACCCGAGTTTTATATTACCAAGAACCGAGTGGTGCGCCAGCAACAATCCACTTTGAAACACCATGCCGATACGGCGCTTGTGAGTTGAAATATTTTGGTTTTTTTCACTATCAAACCACAGGCTTTCCTCTAACCTGATCTGCCCCTGCTCCGGCTTGTCCAGCCCGGCAATCAAGCGCAACAAAGATGATTTGCCCGCACCCGAGTAGCCAATCAAAGCTGTTACCCCGTTTTGCACTGTAAAATCTGCTGTCAGAGAAAAATTCTCCCGCGCGAATTTAATTTTTACCTCAAGCAATATTAACCCGCCCGCGCCCCAATTTACGCCCTATATTCTCCACCATTATTTCTGAAGCCAATATTGCCAATATGGAAATACCAATCGAAACTGCGCTAAGAATAAAAACCAATTGCCCGCTTTGTGCGCTTTGCAGAGCCGAATAAATAGCCAAAGAAAGCGTGCGGGTTTCGCCCGGAATTGAAGCAACAAAAGTTATGGTGGCGCCAAACTCACCCAAGCCCTTGGCAAATCCCAACACCAAACCAGCAATAATCCCAGGTAAAGCCATGGGCAAATCCAACACCAGCAAGCGCCGCCATGGCCCAAGCCCGGCAACCGCCAACGCTTCATGCAATTTGTAATCTACCGATTCCAGCGCCAAGCGCATCGGGCGCACCATCAAAGGCAAGGCCACAAAACCGGCAGCCAAAGCGGCCCCGGTCCAGCGGAAACCAAATTGAATACCAAAATTGCCAAGCCATGCTCCGATTACCCCGCGCGGGCCAAATAATTCCAGCAATACCAAACCACTAACCACGGGAGGCATAACCAGCGGCATCATCACCAAGGCGCTAAGTAAAATACGTCCAGGAAAGCGCCAGCGAGCTAAAATATAGGCAATCACAAACGCCAAAGGCATGGCAAATACAACCCCGACGCCTGCAACCTTGAGGGATAGCAGGGCGATTTCACTCAGTTCACTCAATTATGCCCCCCACTCAAAAATGCTCCACCCTGTTATTTTTCTGTAAAAAAAATCAATTTGACTCTAAAGGGTTAAATCCGGCGCTTTCAAGCGCCTTTCTTGCATATTCGCTCTCAAGAAACTCTAGAAAACCTGCCCCCTTAGAACTGCTTGCATCCAGTAGCACCCCCCAATATTTAATTGGCTCGTGCAGGCTTTCATCTATCTGGCCAATAATACGAACCCCCTCAAAGCTGGCATCACTTACATATACTATTCCAAAGGGCGCCGCGCCATTGGCAACAAATGCCACCGCCGCCCGAACATCACCTGCCGGTGCCAATCGATCTTTCAAACCTGGCCAAACCCCGGCTTTTTGCAAAGCCTGCCTGGCATATATTCCGGCGGGAACATTATCCGGATCTCCGATAGCCATCCGTTCCCCGGATTTTAATAATTGGCCAAGCTCTTCGATATCTATCTGGCCGACAAAATCATCCGGCCCAATAATAGCCAACCGATTACCAAACAGAGACGCAGGGGTAAGGCTAAATTCTTCTGCTACCAGATCTGCATTTATCCTGTCGGCAGAAATAAATATACCCGCTGGAGCACCCGAAATAATTTGCCGTGATAAAATAGAAGAAGATCCTGAAACAATTCTGATAGAGACACAATTAATCCGCACCCCATATTCTTCGCCAATATTTTCCATGATATCAACAAGACTGGCAGCGACGAAAACATTGATGGTTTGCACCCTCGCACAAGCTAGCGAGGGGGTAACACTTATTACAATAAATATCAGACTATAAGTGCAGAGCCTTTGCAGCTTTTGCCAATTCTTCAACAGCATAAAAATCCTTTTGGACAATCAGATGACGGGGGGTTACCCAAGAGCCACCAACACAGGCTACATTGGGCAGGCTCAAATAGTTTGGGGCATTTTCTGGCGTTATTCCACCTGTGGGGCAAAAACTCAAATCAGCAAAAGGTGATGCCATAGCCTTTAACAATTTTGCGCCCCCAATAGCCTCGGCCGGAAAAAGCTTCAAAAATGAATAGCCCAATTGCGCCGCCTCCATGGCCTCGGTTGGAGATCCAACACCGGGCAACAGGGGAATGGAAACCTTATTTGCCTGCTCCAGCAACTTTATTGGCGCCCCGGGAGAAACCATAAATTGACAACCCGCATCTTCACTCTGTTGCATCTGCTCTAGATTCCTTACCGTCCCAGACCCTATAATGCCCCCTTTGGCTTTGCTCATTTCTTTAATTATTGCCAAGGCATTGGGTGTGCGCAATGTTACTTCGAGCACATTTAATCCGCCGCTGATCAAAGCCTCGGCCAGAGGTAATGCGATATCGATATCATCAATAATCATCACCGGAATTACCGTCGCTTTTGCAGCCGCAACTTTTATTTGCTCAATTTGTTGTACCAATTTATTATTCCCACTAAACTTTTTAGTCCAAAATTGAATGTAGAAGGCCGAGTAGCGCTACTAAATTCAAACGGTAATTATTCGCAAGCCAATTATCTTGATTTTATCGAACAGCTTATATTGACACATGAACGGCTCTGAGCAAAAAATCCATGCCCCAAAAATCCACGCCCATTATACAAATCTAGGGACGTGGATTGTAGTTTAAATTTGATTGATCCAAGAATTTAATTAATCCAAGAATTTAATTGATCCAAGAATTTAATTGATCCAAGAGAGGTTAACCGGTCACTTTGTCTAGTGTGCCTGAATTTTGGGCTACCAGATAATAAAATGTTACCCGACTTTTTTGCCTGTCCCCCTTCATGGCTTCACAGGTTTTGGCGATAGCGGCATCTGCTTCTTCTGCAGAAAGGCCAAGTTTTTTAGTGCACCAGCCTTTTCTTACCCGTGCCAATTCGTCGGGGTCAGAGCACGAAACGAGAGAGGCATCTTTGCTTTGCAAGGCTATGCCGCAATAGGCGACAATTTTTCTTACCTCCTCGTCGCTGGCACCAGCCGCATATTTTTTTACCCCGTCTATATATTTCAAATATTTGTCACTCATCAGTTTTATTCCCCTGTTTTGCTAAAAATCAATTTGCCTCCTAGTGAATAATTTTGAGCTTAAACAGATTTAAACCAAATTCAACTGACCGCTTCTTAAATTTCACCCCAATAAAAATTCAAATCTGCAATAAATCACAATACAATGTAAAAATCAGGTTCTGCCATTCGTCTTATTTGTGCAAGCCTTAATAAAAACCAGCCTCGGCAAAAATATAGCGAGGCATATAACAAGGAACAACAATAATGAAATATCTAGCGCTGATTTATGCCGCCCCTGATACAGGACCAGTTCCACAAACTCCTGAGTTTGGAAAACTGATGCAAGATTATGAGGCAGCCAGCAAAACCTTTGTAGAAGATAAAGTTATGCTGTCTGGCGAAGCCCTTCAGGATACTGACACCGCAACAACCGTGCGCGTACGCAATGGTAAAACTGAAACCATGGATGGCCCGTTTGCCGAAACCAAGGAACAATTGGGCGGCTTTTATATGTTTGAATGTGAAAACATTGATCAGGCTATAAAATATGCCGCAATGATCCCAACGGCAAAATATGGCTGTGTCGAAGTGCGTCCCATCATGTCATTTGATACTTAAATTTGTTTTCCAACAACTCAACATCACCCGATAAAGCTCTGGCGCACCAAGATATTGAAAAACTGGTGCGCCAGGAGTGGGGAAAACTACTGGCTTTGCTTATTGGTCAGATTGGTGATTTTCAGCTGGCTGAAGATGCTCTACAGGATGGCATAGAAAGCGCTCTAATCCATTGGCAGCGCAACGGCCTGCCCCGTTCGCCAACCGGCTGGCTGTTACAAACCGCTCGCCGCAAAGCCATAGACCGCATCCGGCGCGCCGCAAATTTTAATTCCAAAAGCACACAAATCGCCCATGAAATCAGTAACCAAAACCAACTAAATCACCTTCTTGAACTGGATGCGTCAGAAGCAGCGCTAGAAAAATTTTCCTCAATCCCAGATGAAAGATTAAGGTTGATTTTCACCTGCTGCCATCCTGCCATTGAGGCCAAATCGCGCACCGCCCTGACCCTTAGAACCCTTGGCGGATTAAGCACCGCAGAAATTGCCCGCGTCTTTCTTGACGCAGAAAATACCATGGCTCAACGCCTTGTTCGAGCTAAGCAAAAAATCAGACAGGCCGCAATTCCCTACACTGTTCCACAATCAGAACAATTGCCCGAACGCCTGCAAACGGTCTTGGAAGTTCTTTATCTGATTTTTAACGCTGGGTATTTTGCCAGTCACGGCCTTGAGCAATTGCGGGTAAGCCTAAGCGATGAAGCAATAAGAATGGCTAAAATATTAAACGACCTTATGCCCGAGCAACCGGAAATTGAGGGCCTATTGTCTCTAATGCTTTTGCATGATTCGCGCCGTCAGGCCCGATATGATTTTTCTGGGCAAATGATTTCTTTAAGGGATCAGGACCGCAATAGCTGGGATGTGAAAAAAATCAATTCCGGCCTTGATATTTTACACACCGCCTTGAAAAGGAATAATCCTGGCCCCTATCAAATTCAAGCTGCCATAAGCGCCACTCATGCCCAAGCTAAAAGTCATGATGCAACCAATTGGCAAGAAATAGTCGCCCTTTATAACGAGCTATATAAAATACGCCCCAATGAGGTTGTTCTCTTAAATAAAATAGTCGCCAACTCCTATGCAATGGGCCCTGATATTGCCCTTGTTGATCTGCTAAAACTAGAGGCAAGCCTTGACAATTATCAGCCGTTTTTTGCCAGTAAAGCAGATTTGCTATATCGAACAGGTAATATAAGTGGTGCCGAAACCGCCTTTATCAAGGCTATAGAATTATCTGACGAGGAAACAACCCGAGCCTTTTTACAAAAAAAACTCGGACAAATGCTGCGAGAAAATTAACGCGTCTATACTTTGGATCAGCTAGAAATTTTTTATTTTGATAGATTTGTTGGCTCGTAAATATCTTCAGCAATACTAGCTTCTGAAGTTTTTAACGCCGCCTGCTCCACCACCATTTTTTCTATCCTTGCCCTTTGGTGCATCAGTTTCTTTTGATAGCGCCCCTGCACCAGATCAACTGCAACCATGACAAACAACACAAAATAGAATGTGGATTTGGCCATCGGCAAAACATCATTACCAAACAATTTCAGACCCGCCAGATAACCACCATCCGACACCAACAAAATTCCAACCAACAATAGAATAAATAGCCCCAAGACCTCATACATCCGGTTGCGGTCTAAAAATTCAGCTACCTTGTCAACCAAATAGATCATCGCAACGCCCGTAAGCAAAATAGCTGTTGCCATAACCCAGAACACATCTGTCAACGCTATGGCGGACAAAATCGAGTCAAAAGAAAACACCAAATTCATGGCAATAATCCAAAATATTGCCATCGTAACACTACGCCGTGCCTTACCTTCTTGTTCTGGATGCTCTGAAATCGAGATCATATGGAATATTTCCTGAATGGCGGTATATAGTATGAATACGCCACCAAGCAGAACGATGAACGAATGCAAATTAACTTCGCCCTCGATTATTCCCGGAATATTAATTGAAAAAAACGGTTCCTTGAACAAAGAGATTGCCTGCAAAATTACAAACAGCAAAACGATACGCAGCACGATAGCACCGATCAAGCCTACACGGCGCACATATGCCTGTCGCTCTGGGGCAACTTTTTTTGATTCAAGAGAAATATATAATAAATTATCAAAGCCCAACACCGCCTGCAACAGGATCAGCATCAAAAGTGTGAACCAGTTTTCTATAGCTAAAATGGATTCCATGTTGTGGCTCCGTAAAATTTGATTTTTAAAACATTCAAAACAGACTTATCCAGGGTCATGATCCTAGTCGACAAAAACTTGTCTTTGCCAAAGTAGAAAACACCCGCTTTTAAAAACTGTTTATCAAGATAATTTGCACTCACATAGGCCTAATGTGCTGTCCAGCCGCCATCAATGGAAACACTGGTCCCGGTGATTGATCGCGCCAGATCTGTTGACAAATAATAACACAGTTCCGCCACTTCTTCTATTTCCACAAATGCACCCGTTGGCTGGGGAGCAAGCATGATTTTCGCTTTCACTTCATCCTCGGAAATTCCATGGACTTTCGCCTGATCAATAACCTGCTTTTCCACCAATGGTGTCATCACATATCCCGGACAGATGGCATTTACGGTTATTCCCTGTTTTGCCACCTCAAGTGCCACTGTTTTAGTTAACCCGATCAGCCCGTGTTTGGCAGCGGTATAGGCAGATTTATAGGGCGATGCCACCAACCCGTGGGAGGAGGCCATGTTTATTATGCGCCCTTGACCTTTTGTTTTCATCTCTGGCAAAGCAGCTCTTATCGTATGAAAAGCTGCACCTAGACAAATTGCCTGTATTCTTTCCCAATCTGAAATTGCCAACTCATCAACAGGAGCAACTTTTTGCACCCCGGCATTGTTTACCAAAACATCAATTCGGCCAAATTTTTCAATAAATACTTCAACCAGATCACTACCTTTTGCCTTGGCAAGGTCAGCCTGAAAATATTCAACATTTCCAGATCCGCAAGCAGCCACTTCATTGATAACTGAAGCAACCGCAGCCTCTTCTTCAAAACTGTTTAGCCCGACATCAAAACCAGCCTGGGCAAATCTTTTGGCTAGGCCAAGGCCAATACCACTTGTGGAACCGGTAATTAAAACTGCTTTTGTCATGTTTTTCATCTCACTGATAAAGTTTTTGTTGGAATTTGTAATTTTGACCCCACCAATTTAAGGCAGATCAATGCCAAAAGTACAATAGTTCTGTCGGTTATTAGCAAACAATAAAAAGCCCCGGAGGATAACCCCGGAGCGATAAGTATCATTTCAGGTTAACTAAAAATTATATAGCTAATTTGCCGGCAGTAAATCTGGCAGAAATGTAGTGATGATCGGGAAGTTCCAAAGCAGAGCCAGACCGATAACCTGAATAATCACAAACGGAATAATCCCCTTATAGATATCAATGGTACTGATCTCTTTTGGCGCCACCCCACGCAAATAGAACAGTGCAAACCCAAATGGTGGCGTAATGAACGAAGTCTGCAAATTCACCGCTATCAGGATTGTAATCCACACAGGTGGCATCAAGGCCGGATCAGCCGCATAAATTACCGGCCCTACAATCGGGATAACGATGAAAATAATTTCGATGAAATCGAGCACAAAACCAAGGAAGAACAGCACGATCATCACAACGATCAACAAGGTGCGAGGATCTTCAAACGAATGCAGGAATTCCTGAATATATTCTTCACCACCAAAGGAGCGCAAAACCAGTGACAAAAATAGCGAGCCAATCAAGATTACAAATACCATTGAGGTAACCTTGGTGGTCTCGTTTATAATTGGAGCCATGATACGTTCGCGCATCAACACCCAAGACGAATAAAACAAACCAAAAATAGCCACATGAAAGGCAATTACTGTTAGGAAAATTGCCACACCGTCATCAAAAGCTACATCACCACCTGACATACGCAAGTCAAAATTGGCCCTGAACAATAACATAGCCACAACAGCAATACCTGCCCAAGTGATATATCTATTGGAAATATTGGAGTCTTTCAGGCGTCGATTGGCGGCCAGCATTACCGCACCAGCAGCACCAAGTGCTGCGGCAGCCGTTGGATTGGTAACCCCGCCAAGAATTGAGCCGAGCACGGCAATAATCAAAATTACCGGTGGGGAAATAACCCTTAGAGGCTCAACTTCCATCATCCGGGGAATAGCCCAGCGCAAAGAATAGACGACCATAGCTCCGGGGATGAAATAATATAATGTACGCAAGCCGCCAGAGGCATCGCCCGGTACGAATAATCCATCAAGAACAAATATAATCAACAAGCCCAAAAGACCCATAATCGTCGGGTAACGGCTATAGCTGGGACGCAGGGCAAATGATAAGGTGATTAAAAAGCCAGCAAGAACAATGATCGCCATAACACCACTTGAAAACGTAGAATAAGTGATAACTCCATCATTGCTGGTAATGGTTCCAACCAAGCTGTTTGAGGCCAATACAATCCAGAGCATGGCCAAAGACAGCATCGGCGCGAGCGTTGCCCCAACCAGTAGCCATAAATTATTTTTGTAATATCCTGGCAAATTATAGGGATCAGGCTCTCCAAGTTTTACCGGAGGAGCTTCCTTGGGGAAAACCAACGCAAAACCAAACGCATAAAGCGCATATAGTGAAGCAAGAAACAGACCTGGAATGAACGCAGCCTTAAACAAGGTACCAGTCGAAAGAACCGCAGGTTCACCAAGCATTTCCAGAACCGTAATGCCAAGATTGGCCGCCCGTGTTTCCTGTCCAAGAGCATACATATCACCAACAATTGAACCCAATAGAACAATAACAATCGAAGGTGGAATAATTTGCCCCAAAGTACCCGAGGTTGCAATAATTCCGGTTGAAAGCGATTTGGAATAGCCATGTTTAAGCATGGTCGGCAGAGCAATAAGCCCCATGGTAACAACGGTTGCACCAACAATACCGGTAGAGGCGGCAAGCAAAGCGCCAACCACAACCACAGCAATCGCCAGACCACCAGGCAATGTGCCAAAAAGCTTGGCCATGGTGGTCAACAGATCTTCGGCAATATTGGAGCGCTCCAGGGCAATCCCCATCAAAACAAATAGAGGAACCGCCAACAGCGTTTCTACATTGCCCCCAAACGCGCGGGCAAAGACCCCTTGCGACCAAACGGACAGGGTAGATAAAATGGCTTTTTGCCACCCCCCCTCAAATACGGGGACCTGCTCTATAACCCCATTATATTCCACCAAAGTGTATAATAGTCCGAAGGAATTAAGCGTTGCTATAATTGCAAAGCTAATCAGGGCCGATCCAGAAAGGGCAAGCGCCACCGGAAAGCCGGAAAGAATTCCGCCAAAAAGCGCCACCATTACAATTATCAGCGAAATTTCTACGCCGGTTAATCCAAATAACATGTCAATTAAACTCCATGACCAGACGAGTCTTCTGCCGAATGGGCAAGGCTTTCAGGCTCAATTAAAGGCTTGATTGGCCTACCAAGAGACAAGGAATGTCTAGCGGCATCCCTGGCTGTTGCTGCAACACCCATACCCTGAACAGTCGCCTTTTCAAAAGAATAGTGACTGGGGATATCTTCGTCAGGCTCTAGCAGGGCTAAAATATTGCGCAACAAAAACGATATAGCGGTAATGAACATCAGGGCGGCAAATACTACAATCAATACCTTGAACGCCCACACCCAGCTAAACTCGGCGGTACCCGAAGATTCCCATTTGAAACCACGCCACCTTGCACTGGAGGAGAAAACATTCATCGGGCGCTGCGAGAACATCGAATTCATCGCCAACGGCCAAGAGAACCACCATAAAATCACAGTAGAGGGAATAAACATTATCAGTGTGCCAATTAGATCCAGCCACAATTGCGTGCGCCGCTTGGTGGCTGAATAAATCAGATCCACGCGCACATGACCGCCCTCAATAAAAGTATAGGCGGAAGCAAATGCAATCAGAACAGCATTGTAAAATTTCAATTGCCCGGAAAGCCATTGCAATTCTTCATTAATCAACACCATGCCAAAGGGAGCAAAAACCAGATCATTGCCTCTGAATATCTGCCCCATGGCAATAATCAAAACTTGTTGGAACATCATAAAAAGAGCAAACCAGGCAGCTATTTGCCCCATTCTGCCATTAAAAATCTCCAGCTGATAAACCGTGTGACGCAAGAAACTGCGCCGATAAATACCCACAGCAATAAGTGTGATTACCAGCGCAAAAATCACAAAGAAAAAGGTCGAGGACTGCCCCACCAGCACAATCGTGCTCATCTTTTCCTTTAAGGTCTCAAGACGTATAAAATTGTAAAGGTGCAGGGGTGATAGAACGAGATTAACAAACCCCATTACAAAATTCACCAGCACTGTCCATAAAGCTTCCATCGCGCTTTCCCCCACTCACACATTGGCACCTTAATCAGCAACCAACCAAAAATCGGCCCACCCGGCAATTATTGGTACCAACAGGTTTTTGGTTTTTTACAAAACCATTGGCATCAAACAGGAAGCCGGGCAAAATGCGCCCGGCTTCCCACATCTCATATTCTTCGAACTGATTAGCCGAGAACCCGTGTACGCTGACGAGCATAGGCAACCGAAGAAAGTGTGTTCCACTCATTGGAAAGTTTCATGGCGCTCTCCACGGATGCCCTTGTTTTTGCAAACAATTCATTATCCATGTTTTCGTCCATAACTTCTTTCGAAGCAGCACCAAAAGCATCCCAAACATCATCAGGGAATTCAAGGGTTCTAACACCACCGGCGATCAGACGCTCAAGAGCTTGCGAGTTATTGGACAGGAACTGAGACAAGCTCCACAATTCTGTTTCAGCAGCAGCCACTTCAATAGCTTTTTGATGAGTAGCAGAAAGGCCGTTGAAACGGTCAAGGTTGGTAGCAACCGACAATGCTGCACCTGGCTCATGGAAACCGGAAGTATAGAAAATTTTAGTAATTTCCTGGAAACCCATTTTCTCATCAGCCCACGGACCAATCCACTCGGTTCCATCAAGCGCGCCAGAAGCAAGAGCCTGATAAACTTCACCACCCGGCAAAGTCTGAACAGAAGCACCAAGACGACCAAGCGCCTTGCCACCAAGACCTGGCATGCGGAATTTTAGACCCTGGAAGTCAGCAGCTGAATTGATTTCCTTGCGGAACCAACCACCAGCCTGAGGGCCGGTGTTACCACAAATGAACTCAACCAGGCCAAGTTCTTCACCAACTTCGCGGTGCAACTGATGACCACCCATTTGATAGTACCAGTTATGCATTTCAGACGGAACCATACCAAAGGGAACGGCAGTAAAGAATCCCATTGCCGGGTGCTGACCAATGTAATAATAATCAGCGGCATGATACATATCAGCCTGACCAGAAGTCACGGCATCAAAAACAGCAGGCAGACCGGAAACCAGTTCGCCCTGTGCTTTGATTTCAACTTCCAGAGTTCCATCGGTTATACCACCAACCGAATCAGCAAAATGCTGAGCGGCATCAAAAACACCTGCGGCGCCACGGCCCCAGGCTGTAACCATGGTTAGTTTTTCACGGCCCTGTGATAATGCTGGAGTTGCAAGTACTGTTGCAGCTCCGGCTCCGGCCAAAGCGGTACCGGTTAAAAATTTACGACGTTCCATATAATCCTCCCAAAACGCGAATATCGCAATGATGCGACATTTGTTGCCCCATCACCATAATGTGTCATATAACAAATAAACTGTGTTTCCCAGCCTTTTCTACCCAGAACTACGCATATATTTGCTCACATTTCATTTAGGGAAGCGCCAATTGCTTGGCACAACATATATATGCGACAAGCATCTTCAGGAAAAAAATGAGCTTTAAACAACAGGTTCTTGCCCTTGCGACATTACCACTGATTATCGCCATAGCAGCGATAACCATGTTGGTAACTTCTCAATCCCGCGATCTGGCGCAACAGGGCATTGCCACCTTCGAGCAAAATATGCTGGAGGCAAAACAAGCAGAACTTATAAGCTATACCAAACTTGCCCTGTCCTCGATTGAGCAAATTTATTCCAGCGCCTCCCCAGATGATTTTGAAGCCAAGCAGCAGGTAAAAGATATTCTTACATCGCTTTCCTATTCTCAGGATGGCTACTTTTTTGTCTATGATTATAACGGCACAAGTCTTGTTCACCCCAGACAGCCCTATAGAATTGGTAAAAACTGGATAGACCTTCGCGACCCTGACGGAAAACGGGTAATTAAAGACCTGATCAATGTGGCAAAATCGGGGGAGGTTTTTATAATTACAAATGGGAAAAACCTTCATCAGCACAAATCGCCGCAAAGCTTTCCTATGCGGTTTCTTTAGATAAATGGGGCTGGATGCTTGGCACCGGCCTCTATATTGATGATGTTATTGCCCAGAGTGCCGCTGCCAATTCCACTCTTAAAACCAACATCGAAAAAACCTTCGTCTTTGTTGCAATGATTACCCTTCCTGCCGTTATTGCCGTATTTCTAACCGGTTTGTTGCTAAACCTGCGCGAACGGCGCATGGCTGATGTCAAACTGCACAACCTGACCCAGCGAATTATTGACACCCAGGAAGAAGAGCGCACCCGCATCACTGTAAAACTTAATTCAGCTCCTTTTAAGAACCTGCTGCCTCCCGATGCCAAAACCGCGCTTTATAGAATAGCTCAAGAGGCTCTTTATAACATCGAGCGTCATGCCAGCGCCAGCAAGGTAACCATTGGCCTGACTTCCAGACCATCTGGCCTGCGCATGACCATTAGTGACAATGGCAAAGGATTTGAAAAACAGAACAAGCCAACAGGTAAAGGCGGCCTTGGCCTTAGAAACATGCAGGAGCGCATTTCCCATTTTTCTGGAACCCTGACCGTGGATTCATCTTCAACAGGTACCATTCTTACCGCCCGCCTTCCCCGCTCAATTTTGCGCACCTCAAAAAGCAAAACGGCTCCAGCAAAGGTTTTAACATGAGTTCAACCCGTTCCATAAACGTCCTTATAGTAGACGATCATCCACTTGTGCTCGAAGGGATTCGCGCCATTATTGAAACCTATTCCCATATCGAGGTGATTGGTGCTGCCGCCAGCGCTACAGAAGCCCTGACCATAGCATCACGAAAAGAGCCAGACGTTGTGCTAATGGATATAAATATGAGCGATATAAACGGGCTTGATGCCATCGAATTATTCAAGGAGAGTTTCCCTAAAATAAGAATCCTTATGCTATCCATGCACGATAGCCGCGAATATATTTCAACCTCGGTTATCAATGGTGCCGCCGGTTATGTGCTCAAAGACGTACCTGCCAGCGAAATTATTTCCGCTATCGAAACCGTGGCAGGCGGGGGGACATATTTTTCGTCCGGAGTTTCCAACGTCCTAATGACTCCTCGCCCGACATTGAATTCAGCCAATCCATTGACCAAAAGAGAACAAACCGTACTGATACTTGTAGCAGAGGGCAAAAGCTCAAAAAATGTCGGACTGGAATTATCAATTTCCACCAGAACGGTCGAGACCCATCGCAAAAATATCAAGAAGAAGCTTTCCATTTCCACCACCGCAGGAATTATTCGCTATGCAATGGAAAATGGCCTGACAGGGTAAAACCGAAAACAACGAACAAAGAGCAAAGAGCAAAGAGCCACAATATCATGGCCCTACTTGTCTATCACAGTTTTACTGATAAATATTTGACTTTTGCCAATTAGAAGCAAAGAATACTTTTTGAAGCTATCAAAAAACCTGCCTGAATGTTTTTTGGCAGGATGTTGGGAAAATTATACTACCTGCTCCTGAAACAAGGAACAACAAAGAACAACAACAAACAGGAAAATAATTATGGAAAAAAACACCAGTAATATTGATCGCATACTCCGTCTGGTTCTAGGAGTTATATTGGCCGCTGGCGCATGGGTTAGTATGGAATCCCTAGGCTCTTTATGGGGCTGGGTACTTGTTGTCGTCGGACTTGTTTTAATTGGCACAGCCGCAATCGGCTTTTGTCCACTTTATCGCATTCTTGGCATCTCTACCAACAAATCCAAATAATGTTTCAAACCGGAAATGGCAAACATTGCCGTTTCCGGTTTAAGGCCAGCCCACCGGCGCGAGGTATAAAAAAGCCCACCGGCGCGAGGTGATTCAAGCCCACCGTACGGGCACTTCCGGGATAAATTATCCAAGAACCAGGCTTATGAGCAAGAGCTTAAACCCCGAGAGCTTAAACCCCGAGAGCTTAGGCTCCAAGGGCTTAGGCCCCAAGGGCTTAGGCCCCAAGCAATCCATTGCTATAAATATTGTGGGGCCCCACTGCATCTATGTCACGCTCGCCGCATAGGGCCATGCTGACATCCAGTTCAGCGCGGATAATTTCAAGACAACGTTTTACCCCTGCCTCACCACCGGCCCCAAGCCCGAACAAAAACGAGCGTCCGATATAAGTGCCTTTTGCTCCCAGCATTCTTGCCTTGAGCACATCCTGACCACTTGTAATCCCGCTATCCATATGAATTTCTATTTTGTCGCCCACCGCATCAACAATTTCAGGCAAAACCCTGATGGCAGAAGGCGCACCATCAAGCTGGCGCCCCCCGTGATTTGAAACGATGATGGCATCGGCTCCGGTATCAACTGCCATTTTTGCATCTTGGCCATCAAGAATTCCCTTGATGATCAGCTTGCCGCCCCAATAATCCTTGATCCACGCCACATCATCCCAGCTTAGTTCCGGGTCAAACTGCTCGGCCGTCCACGAGCCAAGCGAACTAAGATCGCCAACCCCCCTGGCATGGCCAACAATATTGCCAAAAGTCCTGCGCGAGGTTTTTAGCATATTCAAACACCATAAAGGTCGGGTGGCCATCTGCCAGATATGTTTGGGGGTGAATTTTGGCGGTGCCGATAGACCATTGCGCAAATCCTTGTGCCTTTGGGCCAAAATCTGCAAATCCATGGTTAGCACCAAGGCCGAACATCCAGCCTGCTTGGCCCTATCCAGTAGGTTTTTTATAAAATCTTTATCCCGCATTACATAGAGCTGCATCCAGAACGGCTTTTTGGTCACTGACTTCACATCTTCAATCGAACAGATGCTCATGGTTGATAAAACAAACGGAATATCAAATTTTTCCGCCGCTTTGGCTGCCAGCATTTCCCCATTCGCATGCTGCAAACCGGTCATGCCCGTGGGTGCCAAGGCCAGTGGCATGGATACTTCTTGGCCTATCATCGTAGTTTTTAGCGATCGGTTGGACAGGGGACGGGCAATTTTTTGCCGAAACAGAATTTGAGCAAAATCGCTGCTATTGGCCCCATAGGTCTGTTCACTAAGCGCCCCTGAATCCGCATAATCAAAGAACATTTTTGGCACCCTGCGTCGCGCAAGCTGTTTTAGTTCTTCAATCGTCAATGCCGAACGAACACCACCCATAGATTTTTCTCCCACTAATTATCAAAGCGGGCTTGCCGCTATATTCTGCTTATTCCCAGCAGTTTATAGCTTAACTGAACGTAACCGCAAGGCATTTGCAATCACCGATACGGAGGAGAAGCTCATGGCTGCCGCCGCAAAGATCGGTGAAATCAGCAAACCGGTGAACGGGAACAAAACCCCAGCCGCCACCGGCACACCACTCGCATTATAGACCATAGCAAAAAACAAATTCTGCTTGATATTGCGCATGGTGGCTCGCGAAAGACGCCTTGCCCTTACGATTCCATCCAGATTGCCCGAAACCAAAGTAAACCCGGCACTTTCGATGGCCACATCGGCGCCAGTCCCCATGGCAATACCCACATTGGATTGTGCCAATGCTGGAGCATCATTTACCCCGTCACCCGCCATTGCCACCATTTTACCCTGACCTTGCAATTCCTTGACGATATTTGCTTTATCCGCAGGCATAACGCCGGCACGAATTTCATCAATGCCAAGTTTAGCAGCAACTGCCTTTGCCGTACGCTCATTATCCCCTGTGGCCATAATGATGCGAAAGCCCTCCTCGTGCAGTTTTTTCAAAGCAGCAGGGGTGGATTCTTTTACCGGATCAGCAACCGCAACCAAGCCGGCAATCTTTTTGTCCAGAATGACAAACATCACAGTTTCGCCTTCATCTCGGCGGTTATCAGCTGCCTGTTTCAGGTCTCCGGGAACCATATCCAGTTCCGCCAGCATTTTGGCATTACCAAGCGCAACTTCAACTCCATTGACCATGCCCATAACACCTTTGCCCGTATAAGCTTCAAAATCGGTGGCCTCGGTAAGTTTTACCTCCCTGTCTTTGGCTCCCTTGACGATGGATTCTGCCAATGGATGCTCGGAACCAAGCTCTAAAGAAGCGGCCATTTGCAAAACATTGGTCTCGTCAAATCCCTTTTCTGGCAATACGGCCACCAGCTTTGGCTTACCTTCAGTAAGAGTACCGGTTTTATCAACGATCAATGTGTCCACTTTGGCAAAAACTTCCAGAGCCTGGGCATTCTTGATCAGAACTCCGGCCTGCGCACCACGTCCGGTTGCTGTCATAATCGACATTGGCGTCGCCAGACCAAGGGCACAGGGGCAGGCAATAATCAGCACTGCCACCGCAGAAACCAAAGCATAGGCCAATGCAGGATTTGGCCCCCAAATAGCCCAGGAAATAAAGGAAATTATAGCAATTATCACTACTGCTGGCACAAATTTACCAGCTACCGCATCGGCAAGTTTTTGAATTGGTGCCTGCGAACGCTGGGCATTGGCAACCATGTCGACAATTTGGGAAAGCATAGTATCACCACCCACCCTTTTTGCTTCCATTACCAGCGCTCCGGTACCATTAATTGTGGCTCCGGTTACCTTGTCGCCTTCGGTTTTTTCCACCGGAACAGGTTCCCCTGAAATCATGGATTCATCAATTGACGAGCGACCTTTTATCACCACCCCGTCCACCGGAACTTTTTCTCCCGGACGAATGCGGATCATGTCCCCAACCACTACTTTTTCCAGCGGCACTTCTTCTTCTGTCCCATCGGGCCTGATAACTCTTGCGGTCTTGGCTGCCAGATCCAGCAATGCTTTAATGGCAGAACCTGTTCTTTCGCGGGCTTTTAATTCCAGTATCTGGCCCAACAGAACCAGCACAACAATCACCGCACCAGCCTCAAAATATACCCCTACCGATCCATCAGGATTTCTAAATCCATCGGGGAAAATTTGCGGCACCAGCACCGCAACAACCGAAAAGCCCCAGGCGGCGCTGATCCCCATTGCAATCAGGGTAAACATATTCAAATTCCAGGTTTTAACCGAATTAACCCCGCGCACCAAAAAAGGCCAGCCGGACCATAAAATAACCGGCGTACCAAGCAGCAGTTCCAACCAAATCACCAATTGTTTGCCCAATAATTCGTCAAAAAACGTAAAACCTATATATGGTCCCATGCTCAAAACCAGCAATGGAACGGTCAGGATGGAGCCATACAAAAACCTGCGACTGAAATCTATCAGCTCCGGATTTGGTCCCTCTTCACCAACGGGAACCCCGAGCGGTTGCAACGCCATGCCACAAATTGGGCAAGTTCCAGGACCAACCTGTTCAATTTCGGGATCCATGGGACAACCATAAATGGTTCCTTCCGGCACATCTTCGGGTTCTGGAACTCCAGATACATATTTCTCCGGCTCTGCGACAAATTTTGTTTTGCAACTGTCCGAACAAAAATAAACCCCCTGCCCCTCGTGTTTATGGGTATGAGTGGTGCTGGCCTTATCCACATCCATACCGCAAACCGGGTCTTTTACGGAGATATATTCTTGTGGTTCCATGATGAATTTATCCTTGCAGCGTGAACTGCAAAACCCGAACTCCCTTCCCTCGTGGGTGTGGGAGTTTTCAACGGTTTTCATATCAATATCCATGCCGCAAACAGGGTCGCGAATTATCTCAGAGCCACTCATTATTTTCTCCAATTATTATTTCAACCAAGGGTAAAAGCCAAAAATTTAATAGACAAATTAAACTTCACTACTGTTTTTCAAAAAAAGCAACTCGCGCTGACAAACTTGTTACGCAAAACTTGCCTTGATATAGCCCTGTAAAAAAAACCTGCACCATCAAAATGGTACAGGGTCAAGGAGGTAAATGTGAATTTAGCCGATTTAATTTCAGGTCTGCTTAGCAAAGTCTGCTTAGCAAAAGCAAAAATCCTTAAAATCCGAATATAAATGTCGCTCCGGTCTGGTTGCTGCCAAACTGGGAAGCATCAACATTGGTATTCTCGCCAAACTGGTAAATACCATAGGAATTATTATTTCCATTCTGTTGCAAGGTGCCGCTATTACCCGATCCCTCCTGCCAAATGGTGCCAAAATTTCCAAAGCCGTTCTGGTTCATTCCAGCGCTGTTATTTATCCCGTTCTGGCCTATGGCCGAATCGTTTTCCAGCCCGTTAATAATGTTGAACAACAACATACCGGCCCGCAAAGCCTGCGCTTCTTCGGTATTGTTACCCGGCAAAATGGTCAATGAAAATGAGCCACCAATATTTGCCGGGTTGGCCATTGCCGGTGCCGATGAGGCGGCACTCAAACTGGTGGCGACCAGAGCAACCATTGCAATTTTGATGAATTTGGAAGTTTTACCTAATTTCAAATTTTTATTAGTCATTGTCATGCTCCTTGGATTTAACTTTTTGCCAATGCTTGGCTATGGGATTGTTTTGCCAATGCTTGGCTATGGGATTGTTGTTTCAATAATGACAATCTGCATTTTTGTGCTTGAACCAAACCGGAATGCCCCGTTCATATTGAGTTAACAAACCCGCTCTCTTAGCGCCAATAACAGCTACATCTATTGAAAATAGAGCCGCCATTAATTACAAAAGGGCCCGCAAAAATTGCCGACCCTTTTTTTAGTATCCCTAGAGAAAGTATTGGAATCTATATCAGGTGGTTCCGATCTGCTCGTTGCAGCTAATGGTTTGCCCATCCACCACGACATCAAGATCAACCTTGTAAACAGCACCACGTGCGCCAAGCCTGACCTTGCCCAAAGTGGTTTGCCCATGTTCATCAGCCGAAAAATATCCTCCCTGCTGAATGGTGGAACGATTGGGACCGCCAACGCTTGCCACCTTCAAAACATAGGTGCCGGTTGCCGCCTCCAGCACATGCACTACGCTTGCCAGCTCCAGGGACCCATTTTTGGCCTCGGAGATAATTTCGCATTGTAGCGGGCCATTGGCGAAATCAATCTGGTTTTTTGAAGTTTCTGCTTCATTTGCAGATTGTTGCGAAGTTAAAATAGTGCCTGACTGGCTGGAAACCTCATCAGCCACATTGTCCATAGCCGCTCCGATTGCAACTCCGCCAGCTCCAAGACCGACAAAAAGCGAAACCATTGCAGCGCTGAAAATTTTACGATTGTTAGACATGATAATTCTCCTTTGTTCCATATCAGGCTTTTGCCGGGACTAGGGCCCTGACCCTAGCTTTTGCCCTTCCCGGCTTTGCCAAAATTCAAATGTAAATTATGGGCAGACCTGAACAAAGGCGGCTACATTGCCAAAGCCGGTCTGTGATACATTGGCCGAGCAGCCATTGCCGATTTGAACACCGGCGATAATGTTGCCGTTTCCGTCCTGGGACAGAACCGAATTATTATTGGAGCCGAACTGGGCAACGCCAGCCTGATTCCAGTTGCCATTTTGAAAAGTCTCGGAATAATTGTTAAAACCCTGCTGACCAGAGCCGGCAACATTGCCATTGCCAAACTGATTGGAAACAGCTGTGTTCGATGTTCCGTCCTGATACATGCCAATGGTATTGCCAACCCCAAACTGGCTACCGCCGGTAGCGTTACCAAACCCGAACTGTTGAACATACAATTCATTGGCCATTGCAGGCACTGCACTTAGTGCCAGCATTGCGGTGATTGCTGTGGCGATCATTGTCTTGCGTTTCATGGTTTTCTCTCCTGGGGTGTGCGGTTTTTCCGCGTTAATGATGGAGCATTTCTATTCCAGCGCTGTTGAACTGTTCCTGAGAACCTCGTTCAGATTTCATTCATCAAAAAAATTTGCATCAAAAAAATTTGCACCAAAAGATTTTGCACCAAAAGATTTTGCTGACGAAGTGCCAAAATCCTACGCGGTTGACGCAAGCTAAAATTGCCGATATATAACCACATGGTTATTAATAAGCAAAATCTTGATCTGGTGTTCAATGCCTTAAGCGATGCCACCCGCCGGGCAATGCTGACCAGACTGGCAGAGGGGGAAGCCAATATTTCCACTCTGTCCGCACCTTTTAAAATCTCACAACCGGCAATTTCCAAGCATATGCGGGTACTGGAAAAAGCAGGATTGATTGAACGGCATAAAAATGGCCGCGAGCATTTTATTAGCATTGCCCCTAAACGGGCCAAAGAAGCTCAGAACTGGATAGGTTTTTATACAAAACATTGGGAAGCCAGGTTTGACGCCCTAGACGCCTATCTAAAAGAGCACGATCTTGAGAACCACAAAAACTGAAAGAATTATTATGAGCGAGCAAACTCAAAGCAAATTCGAAAACGACATTCTAACGGTCACAAGAGTTTATAATGCTTCCAAGGCCAATGTGTTTGACGCCTGGATGAACACCGAAAAAATGGATCAATGGTATGGCCCAAAAGGGGTTGTTGGCATCAAATCAATTATCGAGGCTCAAGCTGGCGGTCTTTACGCCCATGAAATGACTTTTGAAGGAGGAAAGGTCCATAAAAGTACGGGCATCCTTACCGAATATGACCCGCCAAACTCCTTTGCCTACCAATCCCCCGGCGCTAGTCCTGAAGAAACCATGACCATAAGAGTTGAATTTATTGAGCAAGGCACCGCCACTCTGGTGCGCCTTACCCATGCTGGAGTCAGTGAAAAAATGGCTCAATTCGTATCTCCCGCATGGAGCGCCGCATTTGAAAAACTCGTCACTTTTTTACAAAAATAGGTAACAACCCGTTTTTATCGGCATTTCTAAAGCTTATTTTGCCAAAAACCAGGATATCTCAAGCATAAACCTGCTCCAGCTGTGACAAATCAGCCCGATAACCTTTTCGTGACTTGGCAGCAAAAAACATTCTTGCAAAGTTGACTTTGCTACACCCGAGGCCCTTCGAATGTAAGTGTTTTAAAGTCTGCCAGATGTTTTGTTCTTCGATTGCAAATTACAAATATCGGCAGAGAATGCCGGAGCCATAAATAAAATGAACGACCAAAAAGTTCGCCACGACAGAAATAAAACATCAGGACGCTATATTATTGATCTGGGGTCTGGCGCCCATGCCAAAATGACCTATTCGCGATTAAGCGTTTGCAAAATCGCCATCGATAACACCCATGTGCCAAAAGAATTTCAGGGTCAGGGTTTGGCCCTGCAAATTTTAAAATTTGCCATAAAACAAGCGCGAAAAAACCACGACCGGATAGTTCCTGTATGCTCCTATGTAAAAGAACAGTTCGAACTGCATGAGGAATGGGCAGATGTTTTGGGGGAAATTAAATATTGTCCGCTTGCAAACTCGGCGTAACCAATTGGGTTAGTTGCTTTAGGGGCTGCCCCGTAAATAGCCCACAAAACGGCTGGCCACGAGAACCGGGCCACTAAAACCGGCACCTGTACTATTACACAGCAGTTTTGATGCTTTCCCTGATATATAGCTCGCGCAGCTTTTTAGCTACCGGCCCCGGATTACCCGTGCCAATGGCTTTGCCATCTATTTCTATTACCGGCGTAACAAAAGTAGTTGCCGAGGTAACAAATGCCTCACCGGCACTTGCCGCTTCCTCAGGGGAAAATGGGCGCTCTTCTATTTTCATCTGCAACATTTGGGCGCAGGCAAGAACCGCCTTGCGAGTAATGCCGTTCAGGATTTTTGGCGACAGATCACGGGTGACAATAGTGCCCTTTTCGGTAACGATATAGGCATTGTTGGATGTGCCCTCGGTAACCAGACCATCGCGCATCAACCAGGCATCATCGGCACCCTGTTTTTTTGCCTGCATTTTTGCCAGAGAGGGATAAAGCAATTGCACGGTTTTCACGTCACAAAGCCCCCATCGCAAATCCTCAATGGTAATAATTTTAATGCCATTTTCAGCTGCTTTTGAAGATATGAGCGACTTTTCCTGAGTAAAGGCAATTATAGTCTTTGGATTAACTGGTGCCGGAAAGGCAAAATCACGTTCGGCCTCCCCGCGCGTAACCTGCAAATATACCAGCCCCTCGATAATATTGTTCTTTTCTACCAGCTGGCGATGCATATCCAGCAATTGTTGTTTATCAATGTCAAGCGCCATATCAAGAGCTGACATCGAGCGCTGCAAACGTTCAAAATGACCATCAAAATCAATGAGTTTTTGCTCGATTACCGAAGTAACCTCATAGACCCCGTCAGCGAACAAAAAGCCCCGATCAAAAACCGAAATTTTTGCATCTGCTTGCCCAAGATATTGGCCATTTATATATATTGTTCGCACCGCTTCACCTTTAAAAAACAACTCTGCAAAAATAACTCTACAAAACTATAACGCGAAAATAATTACGCGAAAATAATTATGCAAAAATAATTATGCAAAAATAATTATGCAAAAATAATTATGGATGAAAAGCCGAAAGCCTTTCATCCATAATTTTTATCAACAAATGCAAAAAAATTTAGGCTACCTGTTTTTTCTTCTTGCTTTTTTTCCAGCGTGGCTTGGTTTTTCCACCAGCTCTTGGTTTGCTGGCAAAATTTTCGCCCGGCTTGGAAGCAGTTGCAGACCTTGGTTTGCCTTCGCCTTCAAAAGATCTTTCTTCACGACGAAACCCGTCCTGACCCTCTGCAGCAGATTTTACGCGGGCGGGCTTTTTCTTTGGTCTTGGCTTGGAAGAGAAATCATTGTCATCATATTTTTTAACTTCAAAACCCTTGCCTTCGGATTTCTCGCCGAATTTCTTCTCACCGAATTTTTTGCCATAAGTTTTCTTATCGCCAAAAGGTTTCTTATCGCCAAACTTTTTGGCACCAAACTTCTTATCGCCAAACTTCTTGGCACCAAACTTCTTGCCGCCAGAATTTTTTGGCCCTGCAAGTTTTTGGATTTTCTGGCCCGGATTCAACAAACGCTGAATGGCATTCCACTTCGAGGCATCGGCAGGAGAAACAAAGTTAAGGGCTTCGCCCTTGGCTCCGGCCCGCGCTGTGCGTCCGATCCGATGGATATAATCCTCCGGACTTTGCGGCATATCATGGTTGATCACATGCTCGATATGGGGAATATCAAGCCCGCGTGCCGCCACATCGGTGGCAACCAATATCCGGTATTTTTTCGATCTAAAACCGGCAATAACCTGATTGCGCTTGTTCTGGCGCAAATCCCCATGCAATGAAGAAACGCTATGACCGAGCTTTTTCAGCTTAATGGCCATCTTATCGGCTGCATATTTAGTCTTGATAAAAATCAAAACCGAGCCTTCGCGATTTTCGATTTCCTGTATCAGGCGATCAAATTTCTCCGGATCAGCTAACTGAAGCAATTCCTGTTTAACGTTTGGCGCCGTGGCATGGGCCGAACCAACGGAAATCCGCACTGGATCTTTCAGATATTTTGCTGCCACTTTTTGAATATTTGAAGGCATGGTGGCCGAAAACATCAGAGTTTGACGATCAGCGGTCAAAAATTTTGCGATAGCATCCAATTGCACCCCAAAACCCATATCCAGCATGCGGTCAACTTCATCCAAAACCATAAAGTTTGTACGATCGAGTTTTAGCGTACCACGTTTCAAATGATCATTTATCCGCCCCGGCGTGCCAACTATCAAACGCGGATAGGCTTTGAGCTTGCGGATTTGCTTGCCCATATCCTCGCCACCGATAAGTAAAACAGAGGCAATATTGGAACGACCGATAAACTGCTCAAGAGTTTTTAGAACCTGACTTGCAAGTTCGCGCGTGGGCAGCAATACCAACCCGGATGCCTTCTCGTCCCCCAAAAGATGAGTAACAAGCGGCACGCCAAAAGCTGCGGTTTTGCCTGTTCCTGTCTGGGCAGAGCCCAAAATATCATTGCCTTCAAGGGCAACAGGAATGGCTTTTGCCTGAATCGGAGTTGGCTTTATCAAGCCAATTTGTTCAAGACGATGAAATAGTTGTTGCGGAATATCCGCATCATTAAAAGTTTGCAAGTTTAAGTCCTTAAAAAAATGCCGCTCAAAGCTGAATTCCTTCGGGGAATCCCCAAAAGAATACAATTGATCCTGGCCATTGCGTTTTTGAGCCAAATAAAAGGCTGCAAATTTCCTGAAAACGCTCTAGGTCAAGATCAGGCCAATTGGCACTGATAAAAGCAATCACTTACATTCTTGATGTGAAAGTTTTCGGGCAGGCGCACTGCTTAGACCCTTAGTCAAATTAAGTCCAGTGCCAAACGAGTTTATATTCCACACCAGAACAAGTTGTCTCAATATTGGTTAAGGCCGCTCATTTATTGCAGATTCATCAGGATAACCGCAATTTTTCATCGGGGTATTACCGAGGTTGCCATAAAATATTTTCTCAAAGAAATATTCTCTAAAAGAAATATTTTGGTAGATGTTCAAGGTAATACGCTAAAAACAACATCAAGAACAACGCCAAGTTACAACTTGGTGCGGGCCGTATTGAAACCGGTTTTGCATTGCTATCAGACATCTTTGCAATTCATGAAGAGAGTAAAGCCCCCAGATTCCGCCCCGCTGGTGGAGATACAGCATGATAATTGCTGGAAAAGAACTCGGCTCGGATAGCCAGATCGAAAGCGCGATCGCTTCTGCACTACGTGGAAAAATCATCGCCAAACGCATGTCACGGGCAGAAATATTAAACAAGACCGCCAGACCTTGTTGAAGCGCAGATGGAAGTTTTTGCTCCGGTTGTCATTATCCAGGGTCAGGACCTTGCAATTCAAACCCTGGACGTTGGAGGTTTGATGATTAATGACAGCTCGGATTTCCGTTATGATGGCATGCCGTTTGGCGGCACCAAAAACGGCAGCATGGGCCGAGAAGGTGTGCATTTCGCCGCCGAAGAAATTACCCAAAGCAAGGTGATTTGCTATCGGAAATCACCCTGTCACTAATAGTTCTGATGGGGGGAAGGATTAACCAAATAGCGCATTGGATATTTAGGCCAACCTCGTTCCCGTAGATTCCAAACAGTCTTATTGTCGTTATTTTTCTGGTTTTGGCAGAGTTACCTTGGCGCACAAACCACCTTTTTTACAATTGCTTAACGTAACCTCGCCCCCATGCCCCCGGATAATAGAGCGCACTACCGCCAGACCAAGGCCAACCCCGCCGGTTTCGCGATTTCGCGAGCTTTCCACCCGATAAAACGGATCAAAAACCCGCTCAACTTCAGCATCGGGAATGCCCGGCCCCTTATCCCTGATTGTAATGACAATGTTTTCCTTGCTTTCAACAAGTAAAACACTGGCCTCCTTGCCATATTTAACAGCGTTATCAACCAGATTATCAAAAACCCTCCTCAGGGCCAGTGGACGCCCAAGAAAAGAAACCCGCAACGGTCCTTCATATGTGACCTGATGTCCAAGCTCTGCCCCATCATCACAAACAGATTGCACCAAACCCGCCAAATCAAGGCATTTTAGCTCTTCATCTGAACTATCAAGACGCGCAAATGACAATGTAGCCGATATCATTCCCTCCATCTGGGCCAGATCAGCCAGCATTTTTTGTCGCTGCTCGTCATCGCTCACAAATTCAGCCCGCAAACGCAAACGGGTTACCGGAGTGCGCAAATCATGGGAAATTGCCGCCAACATCTGGGTGCGGTCCCCTATCAGTTTTTGCAATCGTTTTTGCATATTATTAAAAGCACGGGCGGCACGGGAAACTTCAGGCGGCCCATCCACAGACAGGCTTGGCGCCCGCATATCCCGTCCGAGTTGCTCGGAAGCTTTGGCAAAAATATCCAATGGTGCAATGGAGCGACGCACAGCCCAAACCGAAAGCAAAGTTACAATAATTGCCATGACAACAAAGGCTAAAACAAAACGCGGGTTCCATATTTGAGTATTTTCAGGCGTACTGGTCAAAAAATTCAACCATTCACCATCATCAAGTTTTAGGGAGACTTGCAACAAACCATTATTGCTCCAGCCCTGCATCAGGCGCACCATACTCATATTCATTGTCATGCCACCCATGTTTCCCATTGCTTCCAAAGGAATTGTGCAGCTTTGCAATGTATCACTGAAGGGACGCATGATTGCCAATTCTTCATTCGAACTGGTGCTGAGAAGCCGCAATTTATCCGGCCCGGGATTATTCAACAGATCCGATAAAATTCCAAAAACCTGCTTACTTGGTGACGATCTATCACTTGCTTGCACCAGGGGTTCGCTAGTCAACATAGCGGCAAAACCTGTGCCAGACTGACTACATGCCACCGCCCCCCTCTCACTTTTTGGCAGGCCGGAAACTGTGCGCGTAACAGCGGCAATCCGCTCGGCAATATCTTGCCCGGCCACATTGTTCAAAACCAGGTTTCGTTCCTGATTATATATCAGCAATCCCACAAAATTTGATACAAGCAAACCAGCTAAAAGTATGAATGTTGTACGTAAAACAAGCGTTTGTGGAAAAAATCTCACGACCCTATTTCCACATCAGGCGTAAACATATAGCCCCCGCTACGTATGGTCTTGATCAAAACAGGGGCGCTGGCATCGGTTTCGATTTTTCGGCGCAATCGAGAAACCTGAACATCCATCGCCCTGTCAAACGGCTGCGCTTCGCGCCCTCTAGCCAGATCAAGCAGCTGATCACGACTTAAAACTCTGTTTGGGTGAGTAACAAAAGCAACCAAAAGATTATATTCTCCGCTTGAAAGCGGGATCAACATCCCATCGCTCGAGAACAATTCGCGGGTTTTAAGATCAAGTTGCCAGCCGGCAAACCGAAAACTGCTCTCTAAATTCACCCCAACGGTTGCGTTCGGATTGCTCTCTTTGCTTCGGCGCAAAACAGCCTTGATACGCGCCAGCAGCTCGCGTGGATTAAACGGTTTGGCAATATAATCATCTGCCCCCATTTCCAACCCGATGATTCTGTCGGTTTCCTCCCCCATGGCAGTCAACATGATCACGGGAATTTTTGTTTCCACTCGCAATCGGCGGCAAAGGGACAATCCATCTTCTCCCGGCAACATCAAATCAAGAATAATAAGGTCAAACGACCAGTTGGACAATTCTTTATCCATCTGGCGCCCCTCGGCAGCAGTTCGTACCCTTAAGCCATGTTTGCTCAGATAGTGAGCTACCAGATCCCTGATTTCACGATCGTCATCAACAATAAGAATATGTGCCTGAAGAATATGTGCCTGTTCATCCATAGCTCGACTATACAGCCAAAAAACCTGGTGAATACCATATTTTTGGTAACACAATGTTGCAGAGCGACACCCTGTAACAATTGGTTACAAATCTGTGGTTTTGAGACATCCTGGCGTAACAAAAATGCGCTTTTGTTCATCCTGTCATTGCGGCACTTGATGAGCCGCTAAAAAATTCAAAAGGATTAAAAAAATGAACCGGATCATTACAAAAACCGCCATAGCAGCAACTCTGGCAATCGGTGTGTTGAGCGCTCCTGCATTCGCACAGACAACAAATGCAGCCGCACCCAATAATATGACAATGAGAACACCGACAACCGAACAACTGAACATGGGAAATCAGGGCAATCAGCCTGGAATGAATAACCAGAATGCTATGGGCAACATGGGCGGCCAGAATGCTATGGGCGGCCAAGGTGGCATAGGCGGTATGGGCCGCCAAGGTGGCATAGGTGACCAGGGATCGATGATAAACATGATGCAGATGATGATGCAAATGCATAAAATGATGCAGCAGAATATGGGCGGATCCCAAGGCGCAATGGGCGCAGGCGGCATAGGCAACATGGGCGGCCAGAGTGGCATGGGCACAGGTGGTAATAACGCTCAAAACATGGTAGGAGTTGATGGTGCTGGCCAGCAGAATATGATGGGTACAAACAGCCCCGAGCAGGTTAAAACTTTTGTCGAAACTTTAACAACTGAACAGCGTGACCTGATGATGCAGATGTTGCAGGACAATATAGCAGCACAATAATCAGGTTACTGAAGGCAATCGAGCAGAGCAATAAATAATTCTGTTCTAAAGTTAAGGAGATATCCGATGGGATACACAATGACAGATGGTTTTGGAGCTTGGGGAGGCTGGGGAATGGCCTTTGGTGGTTTTATGATGATTTTCTGGCTTGCTGTGCTGGTCGCACTTATTATGTTCATTGTCAGGTGGGCCGGCGGAACCCCCAAAGAGACCTCCCGCAAAGATGCCAAACAAATCCTCAAACAGCGATACGCTCGTGGTGAAATCGACACCAGTGAATATGAAGAGCGTTTGCAATTTTTAAGTGCAACAGACTGATTTATCTACAGAGTGATTTATATAGGGCGGGAACAACTGATAATTGTTCCCGCCCTACCTTGTTCTGATGTTTGCAAACTCAGGGCAATTAGAGAAATACAATTGGTTAAAATAAGGAGGCTAGTGGCCAAACTCGGGTTTGGCTTTGAGCAATATAAAACAGCCACTATCTAAACGCTCCTAATCGCCTCTTAAATATTCTCCTGATTTTTGATGGTTTTCTCAAGCCTCCAAAGTGCGCTAACCCCGTCATAAAGTGTTTGCATGATTTGCATTTGCGTAACTCCAAGGCGGGCGGATGGAGAAATGTCCACCAGAGCGCCCTCGCCAGCTCCGGAATGTTCTCCTCCTGCTCCACGCACCGCCAGCCCGAGTTTTTTGGCCCTTGCGCTAATGCGTAGTAATTTTGCATCATTGGCACAAAGGTTTGGCAGTTTGATATGCAGGGATGCGCGCATGCCAGCGCCAAGATTGGTTGGACAAGAGGTAATGGCGCCATATTTTGGGGAGATGGCAAACGAAGGAAGCAGGTCACCAATAATTCCAAGACCGTCGTGCAAGCGATCAAATAGCTGGTTGAGATTACCTCCTGTTTGCATGGCCATGATGCGAAGGTGATCTTCTTCGCCAACCCAGATTATAAAATCTTCTTTTTGCGAAATATACATGCCGCGCCCAAATGGCCAATCAGCGGAAATATTGGCGGCCTTGAGGTATTTGTCGGCACTCATATCTTTGAACATCTGATGGGACGCAACACGACGGGAATATTCCTGATTGCTGATTGTGTTGGCGGTATTGGGGGTGATGGAGAGGTATTTGCCGCCAAAATCAGGATTGTTTGCCAAGCTGTCAAAAGCCAAAATAGCTAATTTTTCAAATTCTACTCGCTGGGATTTATCCATGGCACCGGGCAAAGGGAAGGAAGAAATATTGCGTGCCACCCTCACCCGCATGGAGACCTGTTTCAGGGACACATCGATGGCCCCAAGATCATATAGGGCTTTATTTGTATCCCAGTCATTGCTCTGAATTATGGGACTTTCTGCCGGGATATTATGAAAGGCGCGGATCATCGGATCGAACTGAAAACTAAACAGCTCATAATCATCCGCATACATGGCATAGGCCCCCATTTCGCTGGAAGGGTTTTTTATGCCAGTATTAATTATGCGCAAGAACCGTTTTTTATGCTCATCGCTTAAACTTGAAAAATTGCTAGCGCTAAAAAAACGGGCCATAAGATTATTGGGATAATCGCGTTTAATATTTTCAATTTCACCAATAATTTTTTTGATCATCATGATCTTTCAGACATTGTTCCCAAGTTTGCAGTTGGAATTTTAGCGCAAATTTGCCAGCATGACCATTGAAATAGCAAAAAGGCACGCGCAATGAATTACAAATGTTTTGAGGTATCAAAAACCGATGCAGTGGCGCATATAAAAATGTGTCGCCCCCAAAAAGCCAATTCCATGAATGAAGATTTCTGGCGCGAATTGCCGCAAATTCTGGATGAGCTGGATCAGGCGGGGGATGTAAGGGTGTGCGTTTTATCGGCGCAGGGGAAAAATTTTTCCGCTGGTATGGACCTGTCATTTTTTGCCAAGGAAGAATTTGCCACCCTGAATAATGCGCGCCAACGTGAAGTACTCATTGATGTGGTGGCAAAACTTCAAGGCGTATTCAACCGGCTTGAAAGCGTACGGTTTCCAATCATTGCCGCCGTGCAGGGAGCCTGTATCGGGGGGGCATTGGATATGATTGCCGCCTGTGATTTGCGCTATGCCAATATTGATGCGCGTTTTTCAATTGAAGAAATCAATATCGGCATGATAGCCGATCTTGGCTCCTTGCAGCGTTTGCCATTGCTGATGCCAGAGGGAATGGTGCGCGAAATGGCCTATACAGGGCAAAAGATTGATGCAAAACGCGCGCTCGAACATGGATTGCTCAATCAGGTGTTTGAAACCCGTGATCTAATGTTGGAAGCGGTATTTGCAATCGCCAGACAGATTGCGGCAAAATCGCCATTGGCGATTGCTGCCAGCAAAAAGGCGTTTAATCATGCGCGTAATCACGGCCTTAGGGATGCGCTAGAATATATGGGGGTTTTGCAGGGGACAATGTTGGAACCGGCAGACATTGGCGTGGCGATGAGGGCGGGCAAGTCAGCAAAAGCGGGCAAGTCAGAGGGGGGTTTCAAAAATCTTTCTCCCCTGCTGATGGTGCATGATAAAGACAGGCAGGGTTAGGCACTGAACGAAATCAGGTATCGTTAGCAACAAGTTCTGCCGGATAGCCGTTGCTAATTACTGCTTCAACAATCATTTGCGGGGTTGCCGAGGCGTCATCAAAGGATACGGTAAAAATGCCCTCATATGGGTCCTCCCCTACCAGAAAGTCTAAAATATCAACCGTAGGCACAGTGCTCATGGAAGTGGCGACAATATATGCGCAGGACGGGCAGGTCAGTTGACCAACCAAGATTTTGGCAATTTGTTGTTCGGCTGCAAGGGCCGCGTTTGACAACAGGGTCAGGGCAATGGCGGCGGTGGCAAAAAAATGTTTCATTTCAATTTCCGTACGATTTAGAATTTAAGGAAATAGGGGGCGATATAGGGGAAAACCATTGCAACTGCGGTAACAAAAGTTGCCAGCCACAATGCCCCCTTCATCAACTTTCGATTGATGGGACGTGCACAGGCGGAACCATCGCGACATTCAAGTTTTTCAGCTTGGTGAACTTTCCAAAACCCATAGAGAATGAAAGCGGCGGAGAACGAAAAAGTATACCATTTATAGGCATATAAAGCGGTTAGTTGGGCAATCCAGACACCGCCAACCCCAAAACTGATCAAAACAAGGGGTAATATGCAACACGAGGTTAAAGCAAGTGCGCCAAACAGGCTGCCGGTTGTGGCAACGCGGTTGCCGGTTTCAGATATATCGGCATTTTGAGCAGATACTGACTGTTCTGAAGTTGCCATAAAAACATTTTCTGGTTGTTTGATTTATGGCAGCGTACTCCCTGTAGTTACTACAGGGTCAAGGGGTCTGAAGAAAATGAAGGAGAAACCGAAGGGGCAGATAGCCAGACTGAAGAAATGATTGATGATGCCAGCGTTGATCGCTCGGCCGATACATCCAGATATTTTTGACCGGAGAAGACGTAACTGTGATTTTGGTGTCGATTTTTGGCGTGACATAGACCGAATAAAATGTGTCCCAGGCGCCTTTATCCACCGCGTTTTCACGCTTTAGATCAAGAGGGATAACCGGCTTTGGAAACAACCAGTTTGATCCCTTGATTTCTATAAGGCCTGAAGGGTCTTTGTTGTTGCTACTAGGTTCGGCAGTAAAATTATGGATCCATGATCTAGAGAACAGACTAACCTAAAATCGAGGAGCTTTCAGGGGAGCAGGTCAAGAGGATTGATTTTTCCCAGTCCTTGGCCAATCTGCGGCATCTTTTGAGCCAGGCGAAGGTAGTTCAACCACCCAACGACGCGGGATAACTTCAAAACTTCTTGCCTTATCAGATCGTTTGACTATTTCCATTGTCCAGCAACCGATTTTCTTCAGTTTGCCAAGCAGTTTTGGATCTGCATAACCACCGCCAGCAAATACATGGCGCAGCCACGGACGTGTGTAGCGGATTGATTTGAGTACGGGCGTGTGGCACGCAGACGCCGGTTCATACCCAAAATCATGGATAAATGGCCAAGTCTCACCCGAGTGGCATCAAATAGTGGAAAACCGGTCAGTTGCAGCACTAAATAAATTTAAATTTGAAAAAGAAGTAAAGCGTGCCATCTTCACGTTGCAAAGCAATCTCAACTGTGGAATATCTGCTAAAATTATCTGGGAAACGTTGGTCAAAACCGGCCTAAAACCGAGCTGATTGATCTATACCAAGCCAAATTCTTCTTAAAGCAGAAATAATTTAAGAGTTTTATCGAAAGGTCCCCCTATGTCTCTCGTATTTATTGCAGCATTCATAACCATGCTGGCATCTCTGTCCGGCACTATTTTTATATGGCAAAGTACGGGACGCTGGCTCCGAAATAATTTGCGCTATCTGGTGACATTTTCAGCAGGTGTTTTCATAGTAGTTGTATATAATTTATTTAATGAATCAATAGAATATGGAGGCAGTGCGCTTCTTATCGTATTCACTGCAATACTGGGCGCTTTATTTCTCGAAATTATTGCTCGTTTGATACCCACTTCGCACCACCACCACGGAATCAATTATTCTCACAAACACACAAATATTGATGCACGGAGGTTGTTATGGAGTGATGCGGTACATAATATTATAGATGGAGTGTTGTTAGTTCCAGCGTTTCTTATAGATATTCAAGTCGGTATCACAACAACAATCGGTATATTTCTGCACGAAGTAGTCCAAGAGATTTCAGAGTTTTTCATTCTTAAAGAAGCAGGATATTCTACCCTTCGCGCACTAACCCTTAGCTTTCTTGTTTCCTCAACAATTCTTATTGGTGTCTTTGTGGGAATGTTTATTTCAGAGACTTCAGCGTTCATCCCAGCTTTGATTGCCTTTGCAGCGGGCGCCTTTCTCTACGTAGTGTTTCGTGATCTCATTCCAAGTACCATTCAAGATGTTCAACGAAAAAAGAAAGTTCTAGTACATATTATTGCAGGTGTGTCGGGAGTTTTAGTCATACTTGGTGTAGGCATGATAGCGCCATAGCGCCAAACTCTGATAACGACAATTTGAAAAAATTGTATTTGAAGGACGAAATTCGTTGGCAAAAAGAAAAGGACGCCGGATTTCGGCTTTGGTACATGTACAATACAAGGGAGATTGCAGATCGCATTGCCCCGTTGCGCTGTAGCGAGTAGTGGCGATCTTTTATGCCATGTCAAAACTCATATAGAGGGGAAAAGGTGATGTGCTTCCCTAAAATCGAGGCGTCTTCAGGGGAGCAGGCCAAGCAGGTCACCTGTGGCGGGAGGTAAAGGGGCTGAAGAAATTATTAGCTACCACCGCCGCCAAAAAATAACGCGCTGGCAAAAGCTACGATCACCAGCACGATAACGAGATACATCCAGATATTTTTGACCGGAGAAGACGTAACTGTGATTTTGGTGTCGATTTTTGGCGTGACATAGACCGAATAAAATGTGTCCCAGGCGCCTTTATCCACCGCGTTTTCACGCTTTAGATCAAGAGGGATAACCGGCTTTGGAAACAACCAGTTTGATCCCTTGATTTCTATAAGGCCGGATGGATCACTATTGCCCGCAACCGGCTCGGCGATAAAATTGTGGGTTTGTTTTAAAGAGTTTGAAAACTGCACAATAATGCGTTTTCGCTCACCGGCTTTTACATGAATGGTTTTCATCATCTGATCTCCAAATTCAAAGCAAATTGTTTTTATCTCGTCAGGTAAAACCCTTTTTTTAGTTAAAACCAAAATTTGAGGCAGAACAAGTGGGTACCAATTATATTGGGATTATTTTGTTTTTTGTGTCGGGATAGTGCAAAATCCTTGAGCTGGTACATCAAGGGCAGAATTGAACTTGCTCGACAGGTTTTGAAAGCAGATCACGGCGGTTAATTCCACCAGCGCATCATCATCAAAATGGGTTTTAAGCTGCTCCATCATAGTTTTGTCAGCATTGCGTTCGGTGCGGGTTATGGCATCGGCATAATCAAGGGCTAAAAGCTGACGCTGATTGAATAGTTTGTTGTTTTGCCAATTGTTGAGTGCCTGCACCATTTCAGGGCTTACGCCACGTTTTAGCAAGGTGGCAGAATTTATATCAACACAAAACTCACAATGGTTGATTTTTGAAACCAAAACCGTAACCAGCGAACGCAGGGACGGCTCTATGGGTGAATTTTTGCGATCCAGCGAGCCATAAAACAGCGCCAAAGTAGCAAAAACCTTCGGCGATCTGGCCCACAACATGCCCGGTTCCAGAACTTTGCCATATTTGCGCTTCTGATTCCAAAAAAACAGACGGATGAACCATGGATAGGATTTTATCGGTTTTGTTGGGATGTACATATAGCTTGCTTTCGTTGCATATATTAGAGCGGGAAAACGTGATTTGCTTCCACCATATAGCAAGTTTAGGTTTCCTGTCTTGCTCCTCAGGAAAGGGTGATCAATATGTCAATTCGAGCCGTAAAAAATACATCTCAGGCCATAGCGACCATGGAGGGGGCGGGGGTGAAACTGCATAGGGCCTTTGGCTTTAACGATACGTCTGATACCGACCCGTTTTTGTTGTTCGATGATTTCAGAAATGAAAACCCAAACGATTATATCAAGGGTTTCCCTTGGCACCCCCACAGGGGAATTGAAACCATAACCTATGTGCTGGCAGGCACTACCAGCCATGAGGATAGTCTTGGTAATAGCGGGGTTTTGGGCGCCGGTGATGTGCAATGGATGACTGCCGGATCAGGCATTATGCATCAGGAAATGCCAAAGGGTGATGAAAGAGGCAAGATGCACGGCTTTCAATTATGGGCCAACCTGCCGGCGTCACAAAAGATGTGCGAGCCGAGATATCAGGACATAAAATCGGGGGAAATACCACAAATTATTGATGATGATGGAACAATTGCCCGCGTGATCGTTGGTGATTTTTGGGGCAAGAAAGGGCCGGTGGACGGCATTGCCGCCGAGCCGCAATATCTGGATATCAGCGTTCCGGCAGGGGTGCGCAAGGTGATAAAAATTGATGCCTATCGCAATGTTTTTGCCTATGTTTTTGAAGGCGATGCAGCCTTTGTTGATGCTTCTGCTCCGGTTGGAGTTTTGACAGAAAAAGAGCTGGACGGGGTGGAATTGCAATTGCGTGATAGTTCGGGAGATCGCACGTTGGTCTATTTTGATAGCGGGGACGAAATCGTTGTGCAGGCCGGTGAAAACGGAGTGCGGTTTTTGTTGATTTCGGGAAAACCCCTAAAGGAGCCGGTGGCATGGCATGGGCCAATTGTGATGAATACCAGAGAGGAACTGGTGCAAGCAGTCGAGGAACTAAACCGGGGAACATTCATCAGGCAGAAAGGGCAAAAAAGTTGATTTTTATGATCGGCTCTAATTTTAAGGCTTTTTCGCCCTCTGACCTATGGCCTTTTTATGCTTTGGTAGAACCAAACAAGGTTCTTTGGTCTTGGTTTTGTCGCGTCCCCTAAACAAAAAACCGGTACCCACTTTTTTTGGGAACGCTATGGCCCCAGCCAATCTCTTCGTGGTCGCGTTCCCTAAAACAAAAAACCGGTACCCACTTTTTTTGGGAACGCTATGGCCCCAGCCAATCTCTTCGTGGTCGCGTTCCCTAAACAAAAACCGGTACCCACTTTTTTTGGGAACGCTATGGCCCCAGCCAATCTCTTCGTGGTCGCGTTCCCTAAACAAAAAACCGGTACCCACTTTTTTTGGGAACGCTCTAGTGGCTCATAAATACGGGCACTTGAGCTTTGGATAAAACGTCGCGTGTTACACCACCCAGCACCCATTCTCGAAACCTCGAATGACCATAACCGCCCATTACCAATAATTTGGATCCGGTTTTTTCAACCTCGTTAAGCAGCGCCTCGGCAGGGTTTGACCAGTCTTTTATGTGGCGTATGTCCACATTAATACCATGGCGAACTAAATGTCTGGCAATGTCGGCACCGGGCATATCATCTTCGTTATGTGAAGTGGATCTTTCTGTTACCATAGCAATGGTTACATTTTTTGCATCCACCAAAATTGGTAATGCGCCAGAGATTGCGCGAGCGCTCTCTCGCGTATTTCTCCATGCCACGACCACATGGTCAATATTACCGTTTGGCTTGATGGAAGGGGGAGCAAATAAAACCCCACGACCTGAATTGAACAGCACATCTTCCAACATTTCTGGGGTGGCAGTATAATGATCATATGGGCGGGTAGCAATCATAAGATCCGCAGTGCGCGCTTCTTTTGCCAGTGCATTTCCAGCCATGGCCAAAGTTATATCTATCCTTCTCAGCTCGGATTCCAATCCCAGATTTTGCAGGCTTTTAGACAATAATGTTTCCATTTTATCGCCATCTTCTTTTGCCTTGGTCCTCATCTCGGCCGTTGCCTGCGCTGCCATCATCGATCCATCGCCGGCGACAAATCGGTTTTCGGGAATTAAGTTGGTGAAAATACCGGTGATAAAAGCGCTATGTTGATTGGCGATTAGCTTTGCAAAAGCCAGACGGGTTTGGTCTTCATCGTTGCCTTGAAGGTGAACTAGAATATCTTTGATCATAATTACCTCTCCTGTTTGAAATTTAACAAATCCCACATGTTTCCAGACGTTATAGGCACCCAGAGCATTGACTTGGATTGAATATTGCAAAGCTTGTAATAAGCGAGCCAACTCAAGCGCTACAAATAACATAGTGAATGTTAATGGGAAATTCCAGATAATAGTTACAAATATTTGGGGCCAAGTCGCCTGATTTTATAAGCAGGGCATATTGTATTTGCTTGAAACTGCGCAACTATCTATTTTGAATAATAAGCTTGGTGCCAAGGCGGCATTAAAATATTCAGGTGTGGAGTTTTTAATAAATAAATGGGTATAAAAGCGGATTCTCAAAATCTAAAATCCCCTTAAGTTTAACCATTGCAATATTTGCTCCTAGAATAAAATAATTGAGTTCAGGAAAATCCCATGACACCATTCATGACACCATTTATGTCCATTCCAGCATTTATGATTGAAATCATTGGCATGCTTGCGGCAATTTTGGGCACAATCTGTTGGCTACCCCAAGCACTAAAAACAATTCTCACCAAGGATACTTCGGGCTTGTCTTTGTGGACAAACTCCTTGTTGTTTATGGCGGTAATTCTTTGGCTTACCTATGGTCTGGCAATCGGATCATGGCCTTTGATATTGGGAAATATTGTAAACACAATGCTGGTTGGTACGATTGTTATGCTTAAAATTCGCCATGGTTGAGCTGTTTTCTAGTGATGAAAATCAGAACCAAGCAAATTTGCTTTCATATTTCATCCTTTTGTTTTTGTTTGATATTTTTTTAAAATTCGCATCATATTTTGGCGAGCGCTATAGATAGAACTTTGTTCATAACTTGCCAGCCTTCTTATTATGCGCTTAGGATTGGAAAAAAACCAAATCTGAGGAGGAGTTGCGTTATGTCGTTGATAAAATTCAAATCGGGTAATTTTGTTACGCAATTGTCTAGAGATGCGGGAGTGCTTTTAACCGGGATAGCTATTTTGGTTGTTGGGGCAAGCGGGGTACAGGCCGCATCGGGTTTTGATAGTTGTGCCGCCAGAGCCGCAAGTCCTTTTGAGCCGGGGTTTGAAAATGTTGGTGTATTATTAAAGGATATGAATTTATCGCGGGCAATTCAGGCCTGTACCAGGGCTATGGAAGAAGAACCGGATTCCCTTCAGGTACACGCATGGCTGGGCAGGGCATTGTGGAATGACAGGCAAGCGCAAAAAGCTGCCCCCCATTTAAGAATTAGCGCTCAAGGGGGTAATTTTTTAGCCATGACAACCCTTGGTAATATGATGATTGACGGGGACGGGGTTGAGGAAGATCCGGCCGCTGGCGCGCAGATGTTGCTTGTTGCTGCCGAGGGTGGATTTGCTCCGGCCCAGAACAGTTATGGTTTGGCGCTGGATTTTGGCGACGGTCTGGAACAAAATTATGTGGAGGCTTCGCGCTGGTATCGGCGGGCCGCAGTTAATGGCTACCCCAGAGCCATGAGCAATATTGGCTTGATGTATGAAGATGGCCTTGGACTGGATATTGATCTGGTAGCAGCTTTTGCCTGGTTTGAAAAAGCGGTAGCGGCCAATGATGCAGCGGGTCAGGTTAATCTTGGGCGCATGCTTGATCAGGGTATTAGCACCGAGGTTGATTATGAACGGGCGGCTAACCTTTATGAAATGGCGGCAGAGCAAGGCAATCTGTACGGAATGAATAATCTTGGATTGATGTATGAATTGGGCAACGGGGTGGAGCAGGATTTTCAAAAAGCTGCCGGCCTTTATATGCAGGCTGCCGATGGCGGCTTGTCGCTGGGAAAATATAATCTGGCCCTATCCTATATAAATGGTGCCGGAGTGGAACAGGATGTAGATCGGGCGCTTGAATTATATACTGAGGCTGCCAATGCAGGGCATATTTTGTCGCAATATAACCTTGGAGTATTATATATCGAAGGGGAAGAAGTCCCCCGGGATTATTTGGAAGGTTATAGATGGACTATAATGGCTGCAGAGCAAAATTACCCGAGTGCGCAAAATAATATTGGTTTTTTGCTTGAGAATGGCTTTGGGGTTGAGGAAGATTTACCTGCCGCCATTAAGTGGTTTGAATTGGCCGCCGCGCAGGGAAATGAATTGGCAATTAATGCCTTGCAACGAATTAATTCTGCACCAGCAACAACTCCGGCAAGTGGCGGCAAGGTAAAATGATTTTCTAAATCTATTCAGGGCGGCTGGAAAAATATCGGTAAACCAATAATAGCAATACTAGATGTGTAATTAGAGCAGCAGATACCAAATAAACTAGCGAGGCACTCTCAGACGCAGCAATTTTGCTCAACTCCCCCACCCAGAACCCGGGTATAGGGGCACCAAAAAAGCGCAACGGGGAGGGAATAAAAGCTAACAATGGTGCAAAGGCAAAAATATTTATGGCCTTGGTAATGGCCAGACCCTGCACCTTGTTCTTAGCAATAGCAGGAAGAAAAAAAGTGACTATTGCCGCCTGAGTAGCCGTAAAAATGCTTAACATTATCATTAGCGCTATCCCGGTCAGCGGAAATAATACGGGCATTGAAATCAGTGCCAAAACAAGCGAAGCGATAAAAGCTACAAAGGCCCGATAAATGGCCACCCCCCCCTTACCCATCGGGGTTACATCCAAAGCCAGCAAAGGCCCGTCATCGCGCTCTTCCAGAATTAAAAACCCGCATATCCAGCCCAGCAGGTAGGCGGGGGTGAGCAAAATCAGCGGAGCAATGAAGCTTGATATGCTGGCTATTTCCCATGCCTGAAGCGCTGCTGTATCCATTGTCTGCTTGAAAAAAGCAAAGGACAGCAAAGGAATAATAGAAAAAACCAGCACAAACAGCATAGCAGGATCGCGAATTATGTTTTTATAATCACCCAACAACAGCCCACCAAGAGGTTTTGGAGTAAAAGAGAATGGTGCTTTTGTCATTTTTGGGAAAATTCCCTTTTTAGAGTTTGCATAGCAAGCCAGATACAAAAAATTGTGGTGATTAGAGAGGTAAATAGCAGCAGCAAAATCTGGGAAATATCCGCATCAAAAGTTCCAAGGCTAATCATTAATAGACGGAGTTGGGCAGCTGCTGGAATAAAGTTAGCCCAAAGGGGAAGCGGATCTAAAATTGCAAAAACCATCGGCATCGCAATAGGGATGAAAATCAGGCCAGCGCCCATCATATAGGCGGAAACGGTCTTGAACCGGGCGGCAATGGGAAAGCCGACAGCGACAAAGGCAATCGAGGTCAGCACGGTGGAGCCTAAGTATAAGGGCCAGTTCAGCTTAGGGTGAAATATCAAAGCAATTATGATCACCGCAATCAGGCTGGCAATTGTCAGAGTGATGGTTTTGGACCAGAAATAGCTGGAGGCACTTATTGGAGTTACGGCCAGGGCCGCACGGGTGCCTTCGCTTTTTTCCAGCATTAACAGCGCACCAAGAAAAAACACCCCAAGGGCCGAAGGATCGGCATAGACAAGGATTGCAATACTCCAGGGGGGTAAAAACTCACCAAAGCTGAATAATATTATGCTAAATATTGCCAACACAAATCCATATGCCAGATAAATGCCGTTTCTAAACTGCATTGTAAAATCATTGCGTAACAGGATTAAAAAATATGGGGGCACTAAATATGCGGGCATTATTGCCCCCCGCCAGATTTGGTTACGGCAATAAACACATCATCCAAAGACGCTTCAAGGCTATGAATTGATCTAATATTCCCCTGCTTCAGGGTTTTAATGAATTGTTGATTATTGCCCAGATTATCGACGGGAAAGCGCTTGGAAACATTGCCCTGTTTACCATTAATTGTCAGTTCCACTTCATGGTGCCCATAGGCAAGTTTGAGATCGTTAGGGGCGCCGACAACGGGAATTTTCCCCTTGTACAAAAATCCGACCCGATCGCAAATCTGCTCAGCCTCCATCATATTGTGGGTGGTTAAAAAAATCGTCTTGCCCTGCTCTTTGAGAGAAAGCAGCAATTTATGGGTTAAGCGTGCGCGAGCCGGATCTTGTCCGGTAGTTGGCTCATCTAAAAATAAAAGGTCAGGATTATGAACAAGGGCGCGGCACAGGTTCAGGCGCATTTTCATGCCCTTGGAAAATTCCCCAACCCGTTTATTGGCCACATCCCCCAGCCCTACCATTTCCAAAACCTGTTGAGGGGCAAGGGTTTTGCCCGAATAAAGAGCGGCAAAAAGCTGGAGATTTTCTGTAGCACTCAGACGAAGATAAAGGGCGGGAAGTTCAAAACATACCCCGATATGTTGATAGAATTGACGGGAGATTTTGTTGATCGGGCTGGAAAAAACTTCAGCTGCTCCAGAAAAGTCCCTCAGCAGGCCCATAAGGATTTTCTGGGTGGTAGATTTGCCGCATCCCGAAGGGCCTAAAAGTCCAAAAATTTCACCCTTTTCAATTGTCAAATTTACCCCCTTTAGAACAGGAGAGGCGGAACTTGAATAACTAAAATTCAGGTCTTTAACCGATATGATTGCACAAGATTTTTGCTCGGTTTTGCCAGCCATTATAATATAGTACTTTCACAAATTTTACACTTTGAAACTGCCCGTTATTGCGTGGGCATTGACAGGAACGCCGAATAATGTTCTTGCTTTGTCCCGGGCGTTATTTGTTTAAATAGTGTCGATTATGTACTGAAATGCAACTAAAAACAAAAATGGTAGGTATTTAAAAAAGTGGCGGAACCGTTCAAGAATTCTTTTAACCCACAAATGATCTCGCGAATGGGGGAGCATTTGGAACGTGCGGCTGGGGAGATGAAATTTGATAGGGTCGGCTTTGTTGAGTTTTGTCTTGAGGGTATTGAGCAGCGTGAGTTAAAGCAACGCTCCAATAGAATTGTCGATGGGTTGCAAAAATTTCTGCCATATGACTTTTTAGCCACGGCGCAAATATTAAGCAGCAGCCTTGATCCTGCAACGGATACGCCCCTGGATGCCGGTGAAATTGTGCCTGAGGCCAAAGGAATTCGTGGTTGGGCAATCATGCCAATGGCTGACTATGTGGGATCCTTTGGCCATGAATACATTGAAGAATCGCTTGTTTTGCTGCGAGAATTGACCTCGCGCTGGTCGGCAGAGTTTGGCATCAGGCCGTTTTTGCGCGATCACCCGCAGCAGACCCTTGATATTCTTGATAGCTGGGTGAGGGATAAAAACGAGCATGTCCGGCGCCTGATAAGCGAGGGAACACGCCCCAGATTGCCTTGGGGGCTGCGATTGCACGGTTTTGTCAGGGATCCGGCGCCGGTGATAAAATTACTTGAGCAATTAAAGGATGATAAAAGCGAATATGTGCGCCGTTCGGTTGCCAACAATTTGAATGATATTGCCAAGGATCACCCCGCCTTGGTAGCTGATATTGCCCGGCGCTGGCTTAAGGGGGCATCAAAAGAGCGCAAACGTCTGGTGCGCCATGCCCTGCGATCTTTAATTAAGCAGGGCGATGCGGGGGCGCTGGCCGCTCTTGGTTACAACAAAGCAAAAGTGTTGGTGAAAAATTTTGAAATTGTCACTCCGGTAGTGATGCTTGGTGCGTTTTTGGAGTTTGAATTATATATGGTTTCAAATTCCAGCTCCGACCAGCCGTTGATCATTGATTATGTGGTGCATCATCAAAAAGCCAATGGCAAAACCAGCCCCAAGGTTTTTAAATGGAAAGGCCTGTTGTTAAAATCAGGACAAAGCATAAGGGCGCCTAAGCGCCATGGCATCAAGCCGATAACCACCCGCAAATATTATCGTGGAAAACATCGGGTGGAAATTCTGGTTAATGGCACAATTGTTTGCGGGCATGATTTTGAACTGCAACTTGCTTAGGTTCAGAGCCTGCTCCTGATTTACCCCTTAAAGCTTCAATTTAAAGCGTCCTTGGATGGTGCATATAAATTTCCTGAATTCCGGCCAGTACCTCCTCTGACAGCACAAGGTCTGCCGAGCCGATATTTGTTTTTAACTGCTCAAGATTTGTCGCCCCTATTATAACCGAAGTCATAAACGGCTTTGAAAGACAAAAGGCTATGGCCATTTGTGCGACATCAAGATTGTGCTTCTTTGCCAGTTCCATATATTTTTTTATTGCCGGTTCGCTAAATTTGTTGGCGCGGTAAAAGGATTTGGATATGGCGCCCCGTGTTCCCTTTGGCATTGCTCCATTCAAATATTTGCCAGTCAACACTCCGGCGCCAAGTGGCGAATAGGCAAGCAGGCCAACATCTTCATGGTGGGCAAGTTCGGCCAGATCCAGATCATAATAGCGGCGCAAAAAATTATATTCATTTTGAATTGAAACGACGCGTGGCAGGTCATGTTGTTCGGCGAATTTTAGATATTGCATTGTTCCCCAAGCGGTTTCATTGGACAGGCCCACATGGCGAATTTTGCCCTCGTCAATTAGCTCCTTTAAGGTTTCAAGCACTTCTATAAAATTGGCTGGCAAAGAGTTTTTATCTTGCTTGAAAGGGTCATAATTCCACGAGTTCTCGAAATGATAGCTCCCCCGGTTTGGCCAATGTAGTTGATAGAGGTCAATATAATCGGTCTGCATGCGCTTAAGGCTGCCCTCTATGGCAAGGCGAATATTATCTTTGGTTATAGGGGAACCATCACGAATCCAGCCAATACCGGGGCCGGCAATTTTGCTTGCCACAATCCATTGTTCCCGTTTACCGGTTTTTTTGAACCAGGAGCCGATTATTTCTTCAGTTGCTCCGCAGGTCTCTTTAGTCGGGGGGACAGCATAAAGTTCGGCGGTATCCATAAAATTAATGCCCGCTTCCAGCGCCATATCTATCTGGGCGTGGCCTTCATTTTTATTATTCTGGCTGCCCCAGGTCATGGTGCCAAGGCAGATTTGAGAAACTTTTAGATCGGTGCGGCCAAGGGTATTAAATTTCATGGCTTATAACTTTCAGGTTTTGAAAAAACTTCAGGGCATGGCAAACATAATATAATCGAACAAGTTATGGCGGGTGGTTTTCGGTTGCAAGAAGATTTTTCCCATTTGCAAATGCTGCTATTTAAAGCACTACTGTTTAACGCCTATTCTGCAATTTTGTATAAAAATGTCGAATGGGCAAATTAGCACTTCACAAGTGCTGATGTTGAGCCTATATAGACGGCGCACCAAGATGATATGGTGCCGCATTTTGGCGCGGGGTGGAGCAGCCCGGTAGCTCGTCAGGCTCATAACCTGAAGGTCGTAGGTTCAAATCCTACCCCCGCAACCAAAATCCCCATTCAAATCAATGTGTTATGCAGCCTCGTTTTTTGGGGGTGATATCTGTGTGCCTTTAGCAAGGCTATAGTAAGGTTGTTTCATAAAAGCCTATGGTGTCCGGGGCTGCGTTTGTAGGCAATCTGTGCTCTAATTCCTGAAAATCCGGCCAATTTCGCCACACAGGTCGCGCAACAGGTCTCGACCTAATCACACAGATCGTCGTGCAAATTTCGATATCCATAGACCTTTTTGCTATCCTTCCAGGTACCATTGATGAGTTTGGTCTGACGTTCGTCTTCGATAATACGCTTGCTTAATGGTTTTTAGCTATTGCTCTGCGCCCTAAAAACTGGATCGTTTGTAATTAGAGTTTTCTGCGCTATTTTTCTGGCTGGAAAAAGGAGTAGCAGCAATGAAAGCCTCACGGTTCTCAGACGCACAAAAAGTGTTTATTTTATCGAATTTGTACAATTTTATTTTTACCCGTCCTGTTTTGACGTGCTTATGTGGTATAATTATTTCCTCGCAAATTTTGGCAGTCCACTTGTTTGTTAAGATCACAATCAAAGCGACACAATGTCAGATTTGCACGTATGGACTTTTTTGCGCTTGCCCAAAATGCACAAAACAACATGCATTTGAGTAAAATTAGATACAGAATTTAAACCCGACGAAAGGAAAATTATGAAAACAGAAAGTCTAATCCAAAGCAGTGAAACTGCCAATAACGAAAGTGAAATTAAATCTTCCTGCCAATCTGACAACCTAAATTGGGTTGTTGATGCGGCCAGCAGACGGGGGAAAATCCGCAAGTAAAATCAGGATATCAAAATGGTGGATGCATGTGACCTGCGGTGCCCGTTGTGGCTTCCCGTGAACATTATTTTCGATAAAATGCGCTTTTTTCCGACTGCACGCCACCTATTTGCATAAATATATATATGGAACCGGGCACTTATTATCCCGACGACCATATTTTAACAAAACAAAGTCAATCAAAAACGAAAAAATCAATATTCTAAAATTAACCATTGTGATTTTTCGACACAGAAAGGAGTAAAAAGAAGAAAATTTTGGAACACAATAATTTAAAAAATGAAACTCAAGTCGCAGAATAAATAAATTTAATAGGTCCTGACCCTAAGCCATGGGCATGCGTTGTATTTAATGGAGTTAACTTTTAGCATCAGGGTTGCCATTTGGCGCCGCCACGCCAGATATTTAATATATCTAATTGTTTGCTCATATGAATGAAGTCAGCTCTTGTGCCGGTGCCAAGGCGACCGATTTCATTGGAGCGATTTAAAGCTTGAGCAGGGTATAGTGAAGCCATGCGTAAAGCTTCGTGCTTCTTTATCCCAATCTTGTCGACCATAAAACGTACGGCGGAAATCATATCAAGGTCAGCACCTGCCAACGTATTGTCAGACAGAACCAAGCGGCCATCGCGGCGCAGTATTTTACGTCCGTTAAGGGTGAATTCGTTCAATTCTGTGCCAATGGTTGCCATAGAATCTGTCACCAGAAAAATTTTGGCGGGACCATTTTTTGCCCGCAATGCGATGCGGATTGTTGCGGCATCAACATGTATACCATCGGCAATCAACCCAGCCCAAAGCATATTTGATTCAAGTGTTGCCCCAACCAGTCCCGGCGCGCGGTTAAAAAGCGGTTTCATGGCGTTGAACAGGTGGGTTACGCAAGTAGCACCAGCATTTTGGGCGCAGACTGCGGTTTGAAAATCGGCATTTGTATGACCAAGAGATATTATAGCCCCGGCACGGTTTAATCTCTTGATTTGCTTCATGCTGACAGATTCGGGGGCAATGGTTAGCAGCAGGCTTGGAAGTTCGTCGGCTAGTGTTGCAAGCTGATTGCAATCTGTTTTAGTCATATCACGAATAAGTTGTGGGTCGTGCGCTCCTTTGCGCGATATTGATAAATGGGGTCCTTCCAGATGCAGTCCAATAGCTCCGGGCACACCTTGGGCAATAGCTGCTTTTGCCGCATTTATCGCAGTATCGGTTTGGGCTTTGCTATCGGTAATCAAGGTGGGCAAAAGTGATGTGGTGCCAAACTGAATATGAGCATCGCAAATTGTGCTAATAGTCTCAACACTTGGTAGGTTATTGAACATTTTGCCACCGCCGCCATTGACCTGAAGGTCAACAAATCCAGCTGTAAGCAAGCCGCCATCAAGTTTTATTACCTTGCAATCAGTCGGGATATTGGATGAAGGTAATATGTCTGACACATGGGCACCATCTACTAGTAAAGCTGAATTAACGTGCTTTTTGAAGCCATCAAAAATCTTGGCGCCAGTATATGCTGTTCTAAACTTTGTCATACAGTTTCAGTTACTTTCTTTAGGTTGGGTGGCATGTCGGGATTGATACCGCGCTCGATCGCCAACCGTTCGATGAAGGCATAAAAGGAAACAATCAATGCCAGTGGATCAGTTAATGGATGTGATGTTTTGCTGAAATCCAAAGGGGTGGCTATTTGGGTCAAATCTGTTGTGGCAAAGACATTTGCCCCTTGTTTTGCCAATGTATCGGCAACTGAGACTATAGATGGTTCAGAGGCGTCTCTGGCCGCCAGAGCCAGCACTGGATAGCCGGTTTTTACAATAGAAACCGGGCCATGCAATAGTTCGGCAGATGAATAGGCTTCAGCATGAACCAGACAGGTTTCCTTGAATTTTAGCGCTGCCTCGCAAGCTATGGCATAGGATGGGCCGCGCCCTATTACGAAAAGCGAATTTTGATCTTTTAAGCTATGGCGCAGGGCAGGCCAATCATAGTTTAGTGAGTTTTTAAGATGTTGGGGTAAGTGCTCAATCGCCTTGATAAGAGCAGTATCATTTTTCCAATGGGCCAATAGGGCCAGCCCGGCAACGGCAGATGTTACAAATGTTTTGGTTGCTGCGACCGAGCGTTCAATACCTGCATTGATTGCAATTGTCTGGTTGCTGACTTTTGCCAGCGCTGAGTTTTGATTATTGGTTATGGCGATTGTCAATGCACCCTGGATAGATGCTGATCGTGCCATTTCAACGATGTCTGGGCTTTGTCCAGATTGGGAAATGCCAATGCAAACACTGTTGGCTAGTTGTAGTTTTTTTTTGTATATGGAGGCAATTGATGGACCAATCGAGGCTACAGGAAGCCCTAGTGTGAGTTCGGCTGCATATTTGAAATAAGTCGCTGCGTGATCAGAAGATCCGCGCGCAACGGTAGTGATAAAATTCGGCTCCAGAGTGCGTAAATTGTTCGCTACAGCTTTAATGGCTGCGCCTTCATTGTTTAACAAATCTTCGATAGCATCCGGGATTTCACGAATTTCACGATACATGTGGGTTTGCATCATCATTTGGTTACTTTCGGTTCGCTGGGTAGTTGCAGTTCGGCAACAAAATCATAGGCATCGCCGCGATAGATTGAATGGGTAAGTTCCACAGTTTGGCCGCTGGCCAAATAGGATACCCGCGTTATCTGCAGGGCAGCTACGCCTTCTTCAACTTGAAGTAATTCTGCATCCAGTGGTTTGAGATTAGTTGCTGAAATGCGCTGCACAGCGCGCACTGGTTTGTTGCCAGATTGGGTTAGGACCTCATAGAGCGAGCTTTTTACGATGAGCGGGTTTGGTAGCAATTGGACAGAAAGCGATGCCCTTTCGATTGCCAGCGGTGTTTCATCGGCGTAGCGAAGTCTGGATAGGCGCGAAACCGATTCTGTTGCCTTCAACCCAAGAGTCATAGTCTCTTCTGTTGAGGGAAGAAATATACCCCGTTCAAGCCAGGTTGAACTTACCTCCATGCCACGCCGGGCCATGTCTTCGCTAAAGGATGTCAGCAGGGAGAGGGATTGTTCTACCTTGGCAACTTTGTTGGCGATAATAGTGCCAGATCCACGGCGTTGTACAATCAGCCCTTTTTCAACAAGTGGTTGCACGGCGTTGCGCACAGTAACGCGTGATAAGGTTGTTATCGATGCTATTTCTCGCTCTGGCGGTAGCGGGGTTCCGGGTGGCAACTGGCCTGTATTAATAGCATTTTCAAGACGACGACGTAGCTGAATATATCGTGGCCCGCCACTTGGGGACAGCCATAAATACGGATCGAGAATTTCATGAATATTCATGGAGCACTCCCTGTCATTTGTTTTTGTGCAAGTACTGTTGTTTTTGTGCAAGTACTGTTATTTGTTTTTGTGCAAGTGCCAGTGCTCCGCTCAATGCATCGCCCTTTGGTGCTTTGCATAGTGCCTGGTAGTTTGCGTCCAATAATTGCTGATAGAATGATCCCAGCCCGCCCATCATATAGAGCACACCAGTGGATTTGACATCAATATTGTCCAGCGTATGGGTGAGTGCCAAAACGGCCAAATTTATGATTTGCGAAGCGATTGGGTCCTTGTTTTGAAATGCTTTGATTAATTTTGGAGCAAAACTGCCATAGTCCATTGGTGTTGCAGATTGTACAAAATCAAGTAAGCCAAGCGGTGAACCGCCAAACTGATCAAGAATTGAGAGAGTAAGTGGGCTGTGAGCAATAATCCCATCGTGAGCAAGGATCGTGCGGCGCAGTAATTCTCGCCCCAAAATTGCACCGCCGCCATCATCGCCGAGCTGAAACCCCCAACCTCCAACATGTTTAATATTGGTGCCAAGGCGAGCAACAAAGAACGATCCGGTGCCGATAAGAGCCACCGAGCCATTATCGTTACCAAGGGCGCCCTGAACAGTAATTTCACGATCAGAAGTAACTGTTGTGCTAGCAAACTTTAGCGCGTCTTCCATGCGTGCTGCCACCCCCCTAAGACCGGCACCAGCAAGCCCTAAATATGCAATGTCATGGTGCATTCGTTCATAAGACAGGCCGGCGTTACTATAGGCCAGCTTAGTAGTTTTTAGAATATTATTCAGCGTTTCGTTGAAATTGGTGGCTATATTTGCCGAGTTGCCAGAGGCTTGGCCGAGTATCTTATTGTTGAGATCATGGATGTTAACGCGGCAAGTGCTGCCGCCACCATCTACTACTACTATCAGGCGTTTTGAATTTGTATCCATAGAATACCTTTATAATACCATTGCTAAAAACAAAAGCATTTTTTGGGTACTTGCAGTGGTAAGAACTAGATAAGCGCCTAAATTTGCAGGATATATGGTAAATTTTTGAAATCTTCTGGACATTCGGTATTATATTGGCATTATAGAGGAGTGATACAAATGGATTTTAAATTTGAGTACTTCTAAAATTTCAAATTTGCGAACGGAACAAACTCATGCTTTTGCTGTTGGGCTGGATGAGCTCGATAATGCAGATATATTGGGTATTTTGCTTGAGGGGCAAATTGCGGCTGCTGCGTCTGTTAAATCTGCAATTCCGGCGCTGGAAAAGGGTGCAGCTGCGATGGTAAAGGCGATTCGTGGTGGGCATAATCTGGTCTATGCTGCTGCTGGTAGTTCTGGTCTTATGGGATTGGCAGACGGATTGGAAATTCCCCCGACATTTGGCATTCCCACCAGCCGGATTAAAATTCTCAGAGCTGGCGGGCTGGAGGATATGGCAAAACCAAGGGGAGAGGCCGAGGACAATGCGTTAGCAGCAATACAAGATGCTGGAATTATAGCTAAGGGGGATTGTGTGATCTGTCTGGCAGCAAGTGGCAATACTGTTTATCCCGTAACCATTATGAATGTTGCGCATGAGCGCGGCGCAACTACTATTGGTATTTCAAATAATGCCGATACGTTACTGATTGATGGGTCGCATATTCCTGTTTTACTGCCCACTCCTCCTGAAGTAATTGCCGGGTCAACTCGTTTGGGGGCTGGAACTGCGCAAAAAATTGCATTGAATATGATGTCGAGCCTGATGGGGGTCAAGCTGGGGCACGTCATGGACGGGCTGATGGTTAATCTCGTTGCCAACAACGTCAAATTGTTCGAAAGGGCCGAGAACATAGTTATGAAAATTACTGGTTGCGATAGAGCTGTCGCCCGTAAAAATCTTGAAATTTCTGGTGGTGTTGTAAAACCTGCCATCCTGATCACTTCGGGAGCTAAAAATCTGCAATTAGCAATGATATATCTGGACGAGGCGGACCAAAATCTACGTTCTGCCATGGCCAATATAACCTTGGGGTAACGCCCGAAAAAACCGCGCCTATGGCGCAAATAAAATAGCGCCGATGGCGCGTAACAGGGAGAAATACTATGAAATCACCATTTATTGTTGCCACCCTTCTGGCTACAACATTTTTGAGCACAGCTGCTTATGCGCAGGAAGTTACCCTAACCATTGAAAGTTGGCGCAACGACGATCTGGCCATATGGCAGGACAAGATCATTCCAGCTTTCGAGGCAGAAAATTCTGGCATCAAAGTAGTATTCAGTCCTTCGGCGCCAACACAATATAACTCGGCTCTAAATGCAAAGCTCGAGGCAGGAACTGCCGGTGACCTGATTACCTGCCGTCCGTTCGATGGTTCGCTTTCCCTTTTTGAGGCAGGATATCTGTCTGAAGTCGGGGATTTGGCAAACATGGAAAATTTTGGATCAGTCGCAAAGTCCGGCTGGAGCACTGATGACGGGGCCTCCACATTCTGCGTTCCCATGGCCTCTGTTATCCATGGCTTTATATACAATAAAGACGCATTTGATGAAATTGGTGTTGAGGTGCCAAAGACCGTTGAAGATTTCTTTAACGTACTGGAAGCCTTCAAGGAAGATGGCACGTATATTCCTCTGGCCATGGGTACAGCCGATCAGTGGGAAGCCGCTACAATGGGCTATGCAAATATTGGCCCCAATTACTGGAAGGGTGAAGAGGGTCGTCTCGCGTTAATTGCTGGCGACCAGAAATTGACCGACCCGGGCTGGGTTGCACCATACGAACAACTGGCACGCTGGGGTGAATATCTGGGAGACGGTTACGAAGCTCAAAGCTATCCAGATAGTCAAAATCTGTTCACTCTTGGACGAGCAGCAATTTATCCTGCCGGATCTTGGGAAATAAGTGGTTTTAACGCTCAGGTAGATTTTGAAATGGGCGCGTTCCCACCACCAGTTCCAGAAGCTGGAGATGATTGTTATATCTCTGATCATGTGGATATCGCAATTGGCATGAATGCGGCATCGCCAAATTCAGAAGCTGCCCGTACTTTCTTGAATTGGGTCGGTTCGAGTGATTTTGCCGATCTTTACGCCAATTCATTGCCAGGCTTCTTCTCTCTTTCCAATGCTCAGATTGAAATGAGTGATCCTTTGGCACAAGAAATGGTTAGCTGGCGCAATGATTGTAGCTCTTCTATCCGTCCGTTCCACCAGATTCTTTCGCGTGGTACACCAAACCTTGCCAATGAATATTGGGTAACATCTGCTAACGTTATTCGTGGAACTATGACACCACAAGAAGCTGGTCAAAAGTTGCAGGACGATCTTTCAAGCTGGTATCCTGCCCAGCAATAAGATCAAAATATCGGGTCGGGGCTAATACCCCGGCCTAACCCCGAAATCAGGTTAAGGTTCGGGGATAAAATAACTGCGCAAACAAAGAGCTAAAGCGTGTCGTGTGAATAATATTTAATGGGACACGCTTTAGGCCATTGATCCGTAAATAGTAATCAAGGGTATGAGCCTGTTTATTGGGCTGTGGCTTAATCATAGGAGGGCGGAATGATAGGTCTGGAAAAGCGCAAACGACGTTGGCATATAATGGTTTTTTTGGCCCCTGCGTTGCTTGTTTACACCGCGATTATGATCATTCCACTTTTTGGAACTCTGAAGCTCTCATTGTTCACATCTATTGACCGAGAACAGATATTTGTTGGCTTAGATAATTTCATCACATTGTTGGGCGATGAACGCTGGTCACAAAGTTTTTGGAATGCATTGAAAAACAATACCTGGTTCTTTTTAGTGCACATGGCTGTGCAAAACCCGATTGGAATAGCAATCGCTGCCATGCTTTCATCATCGGCGTTGCGGTTTAGTTCGTTTTATCGGACGGCAATTTTTATTCCTGCTATCTTGTCTTTTGTAATCGTTGGATTCGCCTGGAAGTTGATATTGTCTCCGATCTGGGGAATAGCGCCGGGGATGCTGGATGTGGTAGGGCTTAAATTCCTGTTTGAGCCATGGCTTGGTAAAGAAGAATATGCCCTAACCACAGTAGCTCTAATTTCTGTCTGGCAGTTTGTCGGCATTCCAATGATGTTGATATACGCCGCGCTTCTTTCCATTCCAGAGGAAGTATTGGAAGCCGGAGAAATTGATGGCCTTACCGGCTCTTCAGCGTTCTGGAAGATTAAATTGCCGCTTATCCTGCCATCAATAGGTATCATTTCAATTCTGACATTTGTCGGTAATTTCAACGCGTTCGATCTGGTTTACACGACGCAAGGAGCGCTGGCAGGGCCTAATTATTCGACAGATGTGCTGGGTACGCTGTTATACCGGACATTTTTTGGTTTTCAGATGCAATTGGGTGACCCCAACATGGGCTCCGCTATTGCCATGATGATGTTCCTGGTAATTCTGGTCGGTGTTTGTATTTACCTGTTTGGCATCCAGACGCGTATGCGCCGATATCAGTTTTAGGGGATGCTATGAACAAGGTTAGACATAATCCACTAAATATATTCGCCGCTCATGCAGCATTGCTCACATATACGGTGATAGCCCTATTCCCGGTGATTGTTATTCTTGTGAATAGTTTTAAGAGCAGAAGGGCGATTTTTCGCGACCCCCTGGCGCTGCCAAATATCGATACTTTCACGCTGGTTGGATATGAGACGGTGCTAAAACAGGGCGATTATATACTCTATTTTCAAAACTCGATGATTGTTACGGTGGCATCGTTATTCTTTATCTTGCTGTTTGGCTCTATGGCAGCGTTCGCGTTGTCTGAATATCGTTTCAAAGGCAATACCCTGACGGGGCTTTATCTGGCTATCGGTATCATGATCCCAATCCGTTTGGGAACAGTATCAATTTTGCAGATCATGGTTGCCACTGGCTTGGTGAATACGCTGACGGCACTTATTTTGGTATATACGGCACAAGGCCTTCCGCTGGCCGTATTTATTTTGTCGGAGTTCATGCGACAGGTATCTGCAGATTTAAAGGATGCCGGACGAATAGATGGTTTGTCGGAATATCGGATATTTTTTGTACTGGTATTGCCTCTGGTGCGTCCGGCCATGGCCACAGTTGCAGTATTTAATATGATCCCCATCTGGAATGATCTTTGGTTCCCGTTGATTTTGGCACCCGGCGAGGCAACAAAGACCCTAACGTTAGGTTCGCAAATTTTTATTGGCCAATTCGTAACTGACTGGAATGCAGTGCTTTCGGGACTATCAATGGCAATTTTGCCGGTAATGATCCTCTACGTAATATTTTCCAAACAACTGATCCGCGGCATAACTTCAGGGGCGGTTAAATGATCCGTGTACTTGTTGCAGGATTGGGAAATATGGGTCGCTCTCATGCGCTTGCCTATCATCACAACAAAAACTTTGAGATTGTTGGCTTGATGAACCGCTCAAAGCCGGATTTGCCGGACGTTTTGAATGGTTATGGGATATATTCTGATTTTGCCCGTGCATTAACAGATTGTCAGCCTGATCTGGTGGCGGTTTGCACTTACACCGATAGCCACTCTGAATTTGCAATTTCGGCGATGCGGGCTGGGGCTCATGTGTTTGTTGAAAAACCGCTGGCTTCAACAGCTCATGATGCACAGCGAGTTATTGATGAGGCAGTAAAAACCGGGCGCAAGATGATTGTTGGCTATATATTGCGTCACCACCCGAGTTGGCAACGCCTGATAGTTGAATCCCGTGCTTTGGGTGGCCCTTATGTATTTCGTATGAACCTGAACCAGCAATCATCAGGCCAGGAATGGGATGTTCACAAAAATCTGATGAAAAGCACGTCGCCTATTGTAGATTGCGGCGTGCATTATGTTGATGTGATGTGCCAAATTACTGATGCTAGCCCAAAGCAGGTGCGCGCTATGGGAGTACGCTTGAGTGATGAAATTGCGCCGGACATGTATAATTATGGCCATTTTCAGGTACTATTCGATGATGATTCCATCGGTTGGTACGAAGCTGCATGGGGTCCAATGATCTCCGAAACTGCATATTTTGTAAAAGATGTGATGTCGCCCAACGGGGCGGTATCGATTGTTGAGCATACGGATGGGGGCTCATCTGCTATTGATAGCCATACTCGGGTTGGCAGCTTGCGGGTTCACAAAGTGCAGGGACAGGGGGAGATAATTAATTTACCTGATGAACCTGGACACCAGGACCTATGCGATGCGCAAGCTGCATATGTGGCCGATGCTATTTTAAATGATTTGGATATTTCGCGTCACATGTCTGATGCGCTTAATTCGCTCGCCATTTGTCTGGCGGCAGATGAAAGTGTACGCACAGGCCAACCCGTTGATCTTTGAAAGTGAACTAGAATGGGCTCTTTAAGTCTTAAAAATATCCATAAGTCCTTCGGCACCGTTGAAGTGTTGAGCGATATTAATCTGGAGGTGAAAGAGGGCGAGTTTGTAATTTTTGTCGGCCCTTCGGGTTGTGGAAAATCCACTTTGTTGCGCATAATTTCTGGCCTTGAAGATGCAAGTTCAGGGGATGTGCTGATAGCTGACAAGCGGGTGAATACCTTGCCTCCGGCGAATCGTGGGATAGCCATGGTTTTTCAGACATATGCGCTTTATCCGCACCTAACAGTGCAAAAGAACATGAGTCTTGGCCTGAAACAGGCAAAGGAGCCCAAGGACTATATCATCGAACGGGTGGATGTGGCCGCCACTATGCTTGAACTTACCCCCTATCTGGATCGGCGCCCGGCTGAACTGTCCGGTGGGCAGCGTCAGCGGGTAGCTATCGGGCGCGCCATTGTGCGCAATCCCAAACTGTTCCTTTTTGACGAACCTTTGTCCAATCTTGATGCTGCCCTAAGGGTCAACACACGTCTTGAAATCGCCCGGCTGCACCGCGAACTTAAAACAACTATTGTTTATGTGACCCACGATCAGGTGGAAGCCATGACGCTGGCGGATAAGATTGTGGTGATGCAGAATGGTCGTATAGAGCAGGTTGGCTCGCCAATGGAGCTTTATAATGATCCTGACAATATTTTTGTCGCTGGATTTATCGGCTCTCCCGCAATGAATTTCCTTAATGCCCGTCTTTTGAACCTGCCTAAAAACATTAAAACGGCCGGCCTTCGCCCCGAAGTGATTTCAATTGCTGAATCTGGCTCTATCAGCGGCAAAATCAGCCATTTGGAGCATTTGGGCGCCGATACCAATGTCTATGTAGAAATCGAAGAGGAACTAATCACAATACGATTGTTCGGCCAGCGCGATTATGAGGTTGGCTCAACTGCTTATCTGGCTTTTTCTAACGATGACGTATTTTTATTCGATGAAGCTGGGAGCAGGGTAAGAAATTAGCAGGGGCGTTTCAAACACCATAAGCATAAATTTTGTAGGGTAGTATAAAACTTTTTTATACTTGCTTCATAATAGATTCAGGCCGAAGAAAATTACCCTCAATCATAATTAATGACCCGTTGACCAGCTCGGCAGCAGATGTGTGAACCGTCCCGGGTTTACCGGAGGCTCCAAAGTAAACAAAGATGGAGCCTATGGAAAAAAGTAACAGAGCAAACAGATATTCGACTGAAGTGCGCGCCCGCGCAGTTCGGATGGCTTTTGAACATGAGTACGAATATGCCAATCAATCTGCGGCGGTTATGGTCATCGCGTCAAAAATTGGGTGTGGCAGGGACAGGCTGCGGCGCTGGGTTAACAATTTGATATCGATAGCGGCCGCAAGGACGGTCAGACTTCGGATGATCGTGCCAAGATCAAGGCGATGGAACGCGAGATTTGAGAGCTACGCCAAGCCAATAAAATCCTTAGAAAAGCCTCTGCATATTTTGCGCAGGCGGAGCTCGCCCGCCCATTCAAGCGATGATTTCTTTCATTACGGAACATCAAGGTGATTTGGGAGTCGGTTCATATGACAACGCCTTGGCCGAAACTATAAACGGCCTCTACAAAGCCGAGGTCATCCACCGGCTTGGCCCCATGGAAAACCATGGCTGCACTCGAATGGGAAACTCTAAAATGGGTCGATTGGTTCAATAACCCTCGCTTGCTTGAGCCTATCGGATACATCCCGCCAGCAGAAGCCGAAGAGAGGTACTATGCACAGTTAAACACATTAGGGTCAGGACCTAGATATGGTCGCATGAAATGAAGTAATCAGCCTCCGGCAAACAAGGGGCGGTTCAGCGTTCCTGCCCCCAAGCCCCCTGACAATTCCATTGAAATAAACCTCTTGGGGTTTAATCCCGCATCAGGGATAATTTTGCTCTCCCTTGATAATCCTGTCAAGTTTGGATGCCATATTAAAATTAGTCAGCAAGAATCAGCTCTGCCATTGCATCAAGCTTAGATTTTGTAACCCGCCAATTTGGGTAACAAGCATCAAGCAATGCGTAATATTTTTTGCTGTGATTGTGCTCTCTCAGGTGACAAAGTTCATGTGTAATAACATAATCAACACAATCACGGGGTGCTTTTATTAAATCTGGACTGAGATTGATCGCTCCAGTAGGAGAGCAACTTCCCCATTGTTTTTGCATACGAACAAGCTTGAGGGGCGGCACATCATCAAGCCATAATAACTCACTTGCTATCAAAGCAAGCCTTAGTGATAAATAATCCATCGCTCGTTCTTTGTACCATCTTTGCAGGCGATTTTTAACAGCAGCACGGTCCCTTACTCTAAGTGTGATCAAGATATGACCACCAACCAGTTTTACAGAGGATGGTTCTGCATTGGTTTCGTGAATTTTTAACTGATATCGACGTCCCAAATAAAAATGTGTTTCGCCACTAACGTATTCTCGGGGCAAAACATGCGCGCGCGCATCAACTCCCACTTTTAATTGCTTCATGATCCATCTTGCCCGCTTTTTGACGGCTTGGTGCACTTCTAACCCTGTACTTGTTCGCGGGATTTCAACTTCCACCTGACCGTTTGGGTACACATGGATAAGTATTTTTTTATCCAGGTTTTTTGATCTCAATATCAAATAGTCGATGGTCTGATCACCGTAATTTAGGGTGCCGTTATTCACAGTCAAAGTACTCCACGAGACAACCCAATTCGGGTTATAGATAACACCTGCTCTGTGATTTCTTTTGCTTTGTCCAATCCCACGAGCTTGAATAATGATGGCAATAGATTTTTACGGATTTCAGCTTCTATATTATGCGGGCTGAGAGAATTTTCTGACACTGCATTTTGAACAGTATTGTCAATCAGACGCGCAACATCAATAAACTCATTTCTTTCAGGCCCCTGCATCTTATCCTCACCAATCGTTAGGCGAAGTATACCAAAATAAGCGCTGGCATGTTTGTTTCCATCTAATTCAGAGGGAGTACCCTCAATATCCCTTTTTTTCACCTTTTCCTCAAAATCCTTAAATAGAGCAAACTGTTTGAAGGGATGTTCAAACAAGGCATTTGCAGCTTCTATCGCCTGGCGAAGGAGTTCAGAAAAATGAAGTTGGGCATAGGGATCATCAGACAATTCCTGTTCAATTGTTTTCTTCAGGCGGCTTTTGATAATATCCGTTTCGTTCCGGGTTTTTTCAGGTGACCAAGAGTTTGGGTCATTATCAACCCCAAGCTCATTAACCATGAAAACGCCATCGGCATCCTGAATTTCTTCACCGATCACATAACGATCAACAAGCTTTCTGATCTGATCTTCGTAGGTGCTAAAATCAACGGTTTCCTGAGCATCCTGTTTGGCAATTTTCCGCAAGTTTGTGAAAAACTTTAAATCGGCCTTGTAGGTTTCGATTTGTTTTTCTCCAATAGAAGCATCTTCAAAAAATGATCTGGATGCCAAAGCCGTTTTGAGACAAAGGCCAAATTCAGTCAAAGCTTCATAGAAATCCTCTCGAACCTTCTGCCTGATATCAGTAGGGTTTCCATCATTATCAGTTTCAAGTTGAGGCACAAGAATTTGCCTATATTGCTCCAGGTCCGAACGATTTTTAACATCTGAAAAAACGCTCCAGAGCGTATCATGAAGAGTAGGTAGCCTTTTATATTCGGTGCTAACCTCTAAATAAAGCCCTTCAATATCGTCAATATCAAAATCACCTTGAGTTCGTTCCGCTAAATCCTGATATTTAGAAATTGCAGTATCAAGCTCTTTTAATATTCCGCGATAATCGATCAAAAGGCCAAATTTCTTTTCCTCATGCAATCGGTTTACGCGAGCAATTGCCTGGATCAGGCTGTGCTGTTTTAGGGGCTTGTCTATATATAAAACTGCATTTCTAGGTTCATCAAATCCCGTCAGTAATTTATCGACCACAATTAAGATATCTGGCTTTCCTTCGGTAGAAAACGCTTCAATTGTATCCCGTTCGTAATCTTGCGGGCTTCCCTTGATATTGTCTTTCCACCATTGCTGAACTTCTGGCAATTCTGCTTCATCGACATCTTCATGGCCTTCACGCGTATCTGGTGGTGAGATTATGACTGCGCTGGTAACTAATCCTGTTGCGTCCAGCGCCTTTTTGTAGCGGATGGCTGAGAGCTTACTGTCTGTTGCCAACTGGCCTTTCAGACCGTTACCCAAAGCTTTGAAGTTTTCACTGAAGTGGACAGCAATATCCCAGGCAATCAGCTCAACGCGATTAGCGGACCCATATACCGGGCCTTTTTTTCCGTACTTATCTTTGAGGTCGCTCTTTTGTTTATCAGATAACCCCGTGGTAATTTTTTCAAACCAGTTGTCTATCGCTTTTTCATTGATCTCCAACACCGGTTTTCGTTCTTCATATAGAAGCGGCGTTACAGTTCCATCTTCCACAGCCCTTTGCATGGTGTAGGCATGAACAATCGGACCAAACTTATTGGTGGTCTTATCGTCTTTAAGAAGGGGCGTACCGGTAAATGCCACGTAAGAAGCATTAGGCAATGCGTTTCTCATACGCTCGTGGGTTTCGCCGCTTTGCGAACGGTGTCCTTCATCAATCAAAACAATCAGGTTGGCGCTTGGGTTTTTGCATTCAGGTAATTTTGCAGCAGTTGAAAACTTGTTGATGATCGTAAAAATTATGCGCTCATCTCCTTTGCCAATTCGTTTGGCCAGATCACGGCCAGATGAGACTTTGGCTGTTTCACCGGTTTTATTAACAGCAACGTTTGCACCAAAGGCACCGCCTGACAGAAAAGTTTTTGCAAGCTGTTTTTCAAGATCAATACGGTCGGTAACAACAACCACGCGGCAGTCTTTCAGGTTTTCGTGCAACAACAACACCTTGCACAAAAACACCATTGTGAAACTCTTGCCCGAACCGGTTGTATGCCAAATCACCCCGCCCTGGCGTCCACCATCCGGGCGAAGCTGTGAAATTCGCTCAATAAGAGCCTTAATCCCGAAGGCCTGTTGATAGCGCGCTGCAACCTTGCCAATTTTTTTATCAAACAAAAGAAACAAGCGAATAAACTCGATCAACCGATCCCTGGATAGCAGGCTTATCAAAAGTCGATCCTGATCGGTAACAAATTGTTCACCCGCCCAAAGTGATTCAAAATGATTGCGAACATTTATGGGCTTGCCAGACAAGAGAGCTTTTTGATCTTCAGGTGCCAACGGCGTGTTTTTGACTTTGCTGAAATGATCTTCGCCAAGGATTTCCTCACGCCAGTTTGCCCAGAATTTCTTTGGTGTTTTTGTCGTGGCATAGCGGCCATCGGTTCCGCTGACGGAAAAAAGCACTTGTGAATAGGCAAACAGTTGCGGGATTTCATCCTGCTTCTGATTGCGGATATTTTGGGAAATACCTTCCTCAACCATAGACTTGTTAGGATTACCGGAATCAGGCCGCTTGGCCTCAATAACCACAAGAGGAAGACCGTTTATATAGCAGACAATATCCGGGCGGCGGGTGTGTGTTCCATCTGTAGTAAGAACTTCAAATTCATCGGTGACAATAAATGAATTATTATCCGGCTCCTGCCAGTCAATGATTGGCACTGTGACGGAATGCCTTTTGCCATCAACAAACTCGGTCACCGTAATGCCCAACGTCATGGCATTGTAGAGTTTCTCGTTGGCGCTTAACAGGCCTTCATGCATGGGCGGTGAGGCAAGATCGCGGACGATCTGGTCAATAGCGTTGGGCGAAAGGGGATAATCCTGTCCTTTGAAATTGAATGTGCGTTTTTTCAACTCATCGACCAACACGCCCTTAAAAACAACATTGGCATTACCACCCCGCATGTTAAGGCAAACATAAGGCGGCAGGTAGCCCCAACCTAGCGAGATCAGGGTCGCAAGAGCGGGAATATGAGCGCTGTAAAGTTCGGCTGTATTGGGGGTCTGGTTCATACGACAGCCTCCTTATCAATTTTGACACGGCGCTTGCCGGTGAGGAGCTGCTGCATCAGGGCGGATTTTTCGGATTTTATTCGAATTAGTTGCTGTTGGTTTTTTGTAATTTCATGGTCACAGGTATTTAAAACATTTGTAATTGCTTCTTGTTCCTCGATCGGGGGCAAGCCCACAATGATTGGCTTCAAATGATTTCCATAAAGGTGAATGATAGTTATGCCTTGAGCTTTTCGGGAAATTTCATGTTTTTTTGTATGAGTGAGATAACGGGCAAAAAATGATGCGCAAGTATTACTCTTTTTTGTGCGCAAAATGTTTATGTCGCCACCAAGAAGAATATTGTCTTCTAGAATTGCAGTAGCGTTAGCCAAATCAATGCCCGTTGTTGTTGTTGACGCAGGTATCAAGATGTCGCCACTCTTTGATCTAAACCCGGCCACTGTATCCGTTCGGCTAAAGATTTCGCCAATGACTTCAGAATACTTTGTGTATAGCTCTCCATATAAAACGCACATTTCCTCTCCGTCAGGGGACAAATCGCCTTTGGATAGTCCATGTCCTTTGCTGAAGGAAAAAATATTCTCCAAAGGTAGCTTTTCCCACTCCCCCTCAAACCCTGGCAGGCGTTTTTTGCCGGTCAGGAGTTGTTGCATGAGGGCTTTTTTCTGGGCCTGGCTGTTTTCAATCAGCTTTTCCACCACCTCAATCGCCCGATCCCATGTAGATAGAATTTTCGCAATGCTCTTTTGTTCGGGGAGGGGGGGGATTAAGATACGTATAGAAAAAACATCTGGTTTCGTGATATTTTTCATCGTGCCACTTGTGCCAGTAGACATTGATGAAAGTATAAATCGTCCTCTTTTACTCCCTAAAAACTCGGCAAGCCATCTCATGCAAACGTTGTTGTTTGATGGCTTGGCTTGCCAAAGACGATCAGGCAGAAACAGATTATCTCGACCATGTTCGATGAATGCGCTTGCACCAACCAACGCTGGCGTGTTCATTCTGCTAAGAATTATTGAATCGCCTTGAACAGGCTCTTTAAGTCGCATTTTTTCGGTGGCTAAAGATACAACCTTGTTTTCCTCGGGATTGAAAATCCATTCTGATACACAACTTGTTTTAAGAACAGCTTGTTCACCTTCTTTCGCAGGTCTGTCGCCCGAGTTGACGCTAATACCAGCGTCCAATCGTGAGATTAAATCTGCTATTCGTCCTTCCCTCCACCCCTCAGGAATTTCCATTTTCACCCCCATTTTTCTGCTTCTGCTTTTTGGTGAGGGCTTTTACGTTCTTTTCAAAGTCTGAATTGATTTTCTGCGTCTTGTTGAATTCAGCATATTCGGCCAAGGCTTTCTTTTTTGCACGGACGTGGCTTATACGGCCTTTGCCTGTAAGGAGTTTGTATTCATTGAAGCTGAGGAACTTATCGACGCTTGTTGCCATGTCGGCCATGTTCATTCTGGTGCGATTTTCAATGATGTTCTCAATATAATCGAAGAAACCCGAGACGGTTCGCTCCAGCCGTTTGATTTCAGTTTCTTGCAAATAGTTTTTTGCAATTGTGACATCAGAAGACAAAATCCGGCCATCCGGTGCGTTCTTCCAGATAGTCAGCCCCATGTTTGGCGCATTGTGGTCTGCCTTTTTATGGGCAATTTCAGCAGCAGTGTTTCCGGTAATGGCGAAATGAAACTTGTTTTGCACCATGGCGTAAAAATCTTTTGCCGTATCTGATTTGGAATCATAATCGGTGCTGATTTCTGCAAAAATGTCAGTGATTTGCATGTATATCCGCCGTTCACTGGCGCGGATGGAGCGGACGCGCTCCAGTAATTCCTTGAAATAATCCTCGCCAAAAATGGTTTCGGCCTGTTTGAGGCGTTCGTCATCCATGACGAAGCCTTTTTTGATATACTCTTTCAAGACATTGGTTGCCCAGATGCGAAACTGGGTAGCGCGGCGCGAATTGACCCTGTATCCAACGGCAATGATGGCATCGAGATTGTAATACTCAATATCACGGGAAACCGAGCGTTTACCTTCGGTTTGAACCGTTTCCAAATTGGAAACAGTTGCACTTTTTATAAGCTCTCCAGCGTCAAAGATATTTTTCAAATGCTTTGAGATAGCGGGCTTTTGAACATCAAATAATTCAGCCATCTGCGTGAGAGTTAGCCAGATGGTTTCATCACGCATGAGTACTTTAACATGCACGGATTCATTTTCACCCTCATATAAAAGGAAGGGCGTGCCTTCTGTGGGAATGATGTCTTTGCTCATGCCGTGTACCCCAGTTCCTTAAGGTAACCATCCATCTTGATTTCAAGCTCGGCCAGCCCTTGTTTTAATTTCAGGCGTTCGGCTCGCACCGCCATCAGGTCAATTTCTTCTTCTTCCTCAAAGGTATCGACATAACGGGGGATATTGAGATTGTAATCATTCTCCTTAAGTTCATCCGGCGCGGCGAGATAGGCGTATTTATCGACGGTTTGCCGTGCTTTGTAGGTTTCAATAATCTTGGCAATATTTTCTGCTGAAAGCTGGTTTTGGTTTTTTCCAGAGACAAATTCGCGAGCAGCATCAATGAACAAGACATTATCGTCAAACTTGTTTTTCTTGCAGATCAAAATGGCGGCAGGAATACCAGTGCCATAGAATAATTTTTCCGGCAGCCCGATTACCGTATCAAGCAGATTTTCCTCTACCAGTTTTTGTCTGATCCTGCCTTCGGCTGCACCGCGAAACAACACCCCATGCGGGGCAACGACTGCCATGCGCCCGGTTTTTGGCTTCATGGTTTCAACCATGTGCAGGATAAAGGCATAATCGCCTTTTGTCTTTGGCGGAATACCGCGGCGGAAGCGGCCAAACCTGTCGTCCTCAGCAGTTGCATGTCCCCATTTATCGAGGCTGAAAGGGGGGTTGGCGACAACTATATCAAAGTGCTTCAGGTGATCATCACCATCAAGGAGTTTAGGATTGCGAATGGTGTCCCCCCACTCAATGCGGTGGTTATCCTCGCCATGCAGGAACATATTCATTTTTGCCAGGGCCCAGGTGCTGCCAATCGCTTCCTGACCGAAAAGGGCGTATTTTTTTGATCCGCTATTTTCGATTTGAATACGCTTGCCGCATTTCATCAACAACGAGCCAGAACCACAGGTAGGATCACAAATTTCTTCACCTTCTTGCGGAGCCATAATTTCGGCCATCAGTTCCGACACTTCGGGCGGTGTATAGAATTCTCCTGCTTTTCGACCTGCATTAGCGGCGAAATTCTTGATCAGAAATTCATAGGCATTTCCAATGACATCAAGTTTGCCTATGCGTGATGGGCGTAAATTCAGTTCGTCCTTGGCGAAGTCTTCTAACAGATGGCGTAGAAGCTCATTCTTTTGTGCTTCTTCACCCAACTTGTTTGAATTGAAGCTGATATCCTGAAAAACATCACGGAGTTTAGCGATGTTTGCTTCTTCAATGGCATGTAGCGCCTTATCAATACGCTCACCATTTCCCGGCTCATGACGACGATTGTAAAGCTCATAAAAACTTGCTTTTTCAGGTAAAACAAACCGCTCGTTTTTCATCATTTCCTTGATGAGTGCGGGTTCATCACCATATTCCTTTTGGTAAGTGTCGTAATGATCCTGCCAGACGTCACTGATGTATTTTAGAAACAGCAGGGTGAGAACATAGTCCTTGTAAATTTCAGCGGCAACAGTGCCGCGAAACGTATCGCACGCCGCCCAAACGGTCTTGTTTATTTCGGCTTGTTTTACTTGATCATTCATTTCATCAACCTTTCAATTTGTTCTGAAAGAGGCCAAGAGCAATGGCCTCGATTTCACGATTTCTGTTTTCAATAAGTTCTTCTAGCGCGTGGTGTTCTGCAGTTGCGGCCTGAAAATGCTGCACGATCATTCTTTGTTGGTCTAGGGAAGGAAGGGCAATTTTCAAGTTCTCAATAACTTCCCGACGGATATTTAGAATGTACGAGCCAGTTGCTGAGCGTTTAAAATATTCCTGCGCTGGCTTTTGATTTATCTGCCAGGCAAGAAAGGCAGGATCGCATCCATTTTTAATTCTTAGAATAAAAAAATGGGGAGAACATACGGCTGCATAAGGTACATTTTCTAACGCAACCGCGTAGTTCTTTGCACCACGAGCTGCAAATATAACGTCCCCATTTTGCAACCAGTCGGGTTTGCGCTTTGTGGGTAAAGTTACTTTGCTGGTTGTGTTCCAGTTTACGCCTGTGGCTGCATTGACATTACGCATTTGTACGACAGCAGTATCGCCATCTTCCAGCGCGTCAACAGCCCCCCTTAATGGGAAGCCAGCAGATATCGCAGTAACAGTCGAAAGGTTTTTATAATTTATTGCATCAATGTCCATGAGGCTTTTATAGTGAGGTGTATCTTGAGAGTCAATTGAAAATATTGCATCAAGGGAATTGATGCAAATTATGCAAATCAAAATGTTGCTTTGTTTTCCCGATGTTTCTGAATTTGTCTTGTGGGAGGTCACATAACCTTACGCATCGTTAACCATTCTTTCCTGTGTGAAGAATACTAGAACTCTTGCCATGCGGGCTGACTGATGTCCGTATTGTAGAAGTTCAGACCTGATCTGACAGTTACCGGGATATCCGGTGGTGTCTGTCAGGTGAAGTTCAGTTTACGAACTTTTCCTTCCAGATTTATTTGCCTTCCATCATGATTTCAAACGGTGTTCTTCCGCAACACATTTTTCCCTGATGGGTGCGTTAAACTCGTTCGAATACCGTTTTCTATTCGTCATTTCTGATCGTCCTTTTTATGGGGCGATTCACTTTAACAACTGGTCCAAAATTTTGCGACCACCTCTAATATATAGTTTGAAGTAAGCAACTGCTTATGGTGTCATTTCTTTAGGACTTGAGACAAAAATCCTTCCCAGTTCTTCGGCTCCAAAACTTCCACCTCTTTCCCCCAAGTATAGAGGTGCCAATCCATCTCGCGGCGACCACCGGCAAAAAAGCTCA